>Ga0209199_1000002_pt1 | contig 511584 bp, 501 predicted proteins | sample COGITO_mtgs_1105_7_FD_184805 | JGI IMG/M metagenome (GOLD analysis project Ga0209199, IMG submission 184805) | Pelagic marine microbial communities from North Sea - COGITO_mtgs_110523 (SPAdes) (version 2) | ecosystem: Environmental > Aquatic > Marine > Epipelagic ... | reverse complement strand
ATTGGCAGGGCGTTTCTCTTACGAGGGCTCAGCTTGATGTTAATTTGAGAGGACAAGGGCATTCGGAAAAATTAACTGAGTTAACGATCGACTTAGACTTACTTGATGCCAAGTTACAATCTCAATCATCTGCTATTACTAACACCGTTCAAATACCGAGCTTAAAAGGTCAGGTACAAGCAATAAGGCAAGAAAATGGCTGGTCACTCGAGGGTAAAAATGTTGCCGTCAATATTGATAACAATATCTGGCCAACGACTTCTTTTTTGTATCAGCAGCAGGGTGATAATATTGATGCCAGTGGTGGATTTTTTGCCATCAGTGATTTGCTGAGTATCGCCTTATTATCAGAAAATACACCAGAAGAAATAAAACAAATACAACCGACAGGAGATATAGAGCAGTTTGTAATTAACTACTCACAATCAAAAGGATTGAATTCTGCGAGTATCAGCTTACGTGATGGTGGCGTTTTACCTTGGCAGAATTATCCGGGGATCACAGGCCTAACAGCCGATATCAATTGGCATAAAGATAATATTAAGGTTGCTTTAGATAGCCACAATGTCAATTTATATCCGCAAAATGGCTATGAATCTGCTTTGTTTTTTGATTCTATCTCGGGCGCATTTGATTTCACACAGTCTGAGCAACAATGGCAATTTCAAAGTCAAGCATTGCGTTTATGGAATGATGATTTGAGTATTGAGCTTGATGGTTCTATTAATCAAGGTCACGATGAAAAAATACGTAACGATCTATTTATCAAGCTAGACGATGTCATGATCAATCAATGGAAAAAATATCTGCCTAAAGATATATTGCATAGCAATTTTAAGGCCTGGTCGGCCAATGCATTTGTTGATGGCAAAATCACACATGGTGAAATTAAATTAAAAGGTGATTTAGCGGCTTTTCCCTATCAGCTGCCTGCAGATAAACAACAAGGCTCTTTTGATTTGAATTTGCAGGTGGAAGGTGTGCAATTGCATTATGCTCCCGAGTGGCCTGATATTGTGAATGTGAATGGAACAATCATTGGTAGCGGTAATGACCTAGTTATTAAAAGTCAGCAGGGCACTATTGCAGGTTTTTCCTTTTTAAATGTCGATACGCGTATTGATAAATTAACTGAGGACGAGCCAATTTTGACCTTGGATGGCAAATTAAAAGGGACTACCGCACAAGCTGTCGAATTGTTGAAGAACAGCCCACTCAGACATCGTTTTGGTAGAGTAGCGAGTTTAATCACAGCCCAAGGTGGAAGCGATATTAACCTCCACCTGATGGTGCCTTTATCTTATGCTAATGAAACAGAAGTCAAAGGTGACGTCAGTTTTATCAATAGTACTTTATTTAAAACATCGTTTCCTCAAGCTCCTATTACTAATGTGAATGGCAAAATAGATTTCAGTCATGAATCCGTATCAGCTGAATCGATCACAGCACAGGCACTCAACGCCCCTATTATTATTAATGTCGGTCCGAAAAATAATAATACTGTTATTAATGCCACTGGCAGTGTTTCGGCTAAGCAACTCGAGCTTCTTTCTTCCGAAGATTTAAGTCAATATATAAACGGTCAAACGGATTATGAACTTGCTGTAGAAATATCAGAAAAGACAGTGGGTGACTTTTATGCAGATGTCACTGTTAAATCTAATCTTCGCGGTCTAAATGTATTATTGCCAGCACCATTTTATAAGACAGCGGAGCAAACAGTTGATTTCCAGACAGCGCTTGATCAGTCTGTTAATTCATCACGTTACACACTGGATTATGATGGAAAGGCTTTAGCATCAATGCTTGTGACAGAAAATACAGGCCGACAATTTAATGTAGATTTAAACAAGTTTAATCTAGCAGATTGGCTTGAGTTACAAACAGCTAATAATGAAAGCTTTTTCCATGTTAATGACGAGGTTGTGTTTAAGATACCGCAAGCGAATATATTTGGGCAGCAGTTAACTCATATTGAGCTCAAATCAACCAGACAGTCAACTGGTTGGACAGGGCGTCTGAGTAGTGAGCAAACAAATGGTTCGTTCTCTGTTACTGATGACAGTGCTGATTTTGGGCTGATTAGAGCTAATCTAGATAATGTGGCTTTAACTATTGCAGATGATAAGCAACCTGCTCAGCAAATGTCTCAGTCTACAGCAGCATTATGGCCGGCTATTGAACTTGATATTGATTCACTCAGACTCAATCAATCTTTATTGGGCAAGTTGTCGTTAAAATCAAAAAGAACGCCCAATAAATGGATTCTAGAGACGGCAAGCATTCAGGCACCGTCATTTGAAGCTAATGTGTTAGAAGGCGTCTGGCAAAAAGATGGTGCAGTAGAAAATACCAAATTACATATCCAAGTAAATAGCGATGATTTAGCCAATGCACTTGCTAGTTTGGGTTACCAGCAAGCTGTAGATGCCAGAAATACCAAGCTTGATGCTGATATAAGTTGGCCAAATGATCCCTTATCTTTTTCAAAGCACAATTTACGAGGGAAATTATTTTTTGATATTGGTAAAGGTGAGCTTGAAGAAGTGAAGCCAGGTGCAGCAGGTCGCGTTTTTGGCTTACTCAGTTTTGCGGCTATACCGAGACGCTTAGCTCTGGATTTTAATGATTTGTTTGGTAAAGGTTTTGACTTCACATCGATAAAAGGTAGTTTTGATATCGCTAATGGTACGGCGACAACACAGGATTTTACTTTGAATAGTGAAGCGGCCAAGATAGAAATATCTGGCCCTGTGGACCTAGTCAATCAACGTTATGATCAAGTCGTCAAAGTGATTCCGAATGTATCATCAACATTGCCTTTAGCTGGGGCTGTAGCAGGCGGTCCTGTGGGGCTAGGTGTCGGGACGGCAATTTTATTAGTCGATAAATTGGCAGGACGACTGTTTGATAAACAAATTGTTAATTTAATTAGTTATAGCTATAAACTAAAAGGCTCCTGGTTAAACCCCGAGTTGAACATCGTCGCACCAGTGCAGCCCTAAGCTATATGTTTGAGTGATTTTCACTTAACTCTGGTATGATCCTTTAGTTTAAATAAGCACAATATATTCATGACCGATTCCATTTTTAATCAAGTAAATCAGCAGCTATTAGAGCCTGCTGGTTTAACAGAATCCAATATAGAGCAAGCCATTGCAATGACGATGATTGCTGGTGTTGATTATGCCGATCTTTATTTTCAGCAATCACGACAAGAAAGCTGGGTATTAGAAGACGGTATCATTAAAGATGGTGGATACCATATTGAGCAAGGTGTTGGTGTCAGAGCCTGTAGTGGTGAAAAGACTGGCTTTGCCTATTCTGATGATTTGATTTTACCCGCTTTATTTGATGCGACAAAAGCGGCAAGAGCAATAGCGCGGAGTGGTCAAACTAATAAAGTGCAAGCATGGAAACGTGTGGAAACGCCTCGTTTTTATGGTGATAGTGATCCATTAAAAGTGCTTACTGTTACAGAAAAGTTAGCGCTACTTCATCAGGCGGATCAAGCAGCCCGAGATGCAGATCCTAGAGTAAGCCAAGTGTCGGTTAGTTTAGTAGGCGAAATGGATACAGTTTTAGTGGCAGCAAGCGATGGCACATTTGCAAGTGATATACGCCCATTAATCAGATTGAATGTTAGTGTGATTGTTGAGTCAAATGGTCGTCGTGAGCGGGGTAACGCTGGCGGTGGTCGACGCCTTGATTATCGTTATTTTCAGGATAATGAGTTAGCTACAACGTATGCAAAAGAAGCAGTTCGCCAAGCCTTAGTCAATTTGGAAGCGATAGATGCGCCGGCGGGTAATATGACGGTAGTTTTAGCTTCTGGTTGGCCAGGCGTATTGTTGCATGAAGCTGTAGGTCATGGTTTAGAAGGTGATTTTAACCGCCGAGGTAGTTCGGCCTTTTCTGGCCGCATGGGAGAGATGGTGGCATCACCTTTATGTACTGTTGTCGATGATGGTACGTTATCAGATCTTCGTGGGTCTTTATCAATTGATGATGAAGGCGTACCGACTGAAAGTACAACATTAATTGAGAATGGCAAATTAACTGGTTATATGCAAGATAAGCATAATGCACGTCTAATGGGCACGCAAAGTACAGGTAATGGTCGTCGTGAATCCTATGCTCATTTACCGATGCCAAGGATGACTAATACCTATATGTTGCCGGGTCAACATAAGCCTGAAGAAGTAATTGCTTCGGTTGATAACGGTATTTATGCGGTTAACTTTGGTGGCGGACAAGTCGATATCACTTCGGGTAAATTCGTTTTTTCTACTAGCGAAGTTTATTTAATTAAAAATGGTAAAGTGACGCAGCCTGTGAAAGGAGCGACTTTGATTGGTAATGGTCCTGAAGTTATGGGCAGAATTAGTATGGTTGCCGATGATCTTGAGCTTGATACTGGTGTAGGTAACTGTGGAAAAGATGGTCAAACTGTCCCTGTTGGTGTCGGTCAACCGACATTGAAGATAGATGGTCTAACCGTGGGTGGGACAGCATAGTGGAAGAGCAGCATAAGGCCGTTGCCTTAATTTCTGGTGGTCTTGATTCAATGTTAGCAGTCAAAGTACTGCAAGAGCAGGGTATCGAGGTAGAAGGGATTAACTTTTATACCGGTTTCTGTGTGGAAGGGCACACCCATGCCATTCGCAACAAAGATAAAGACAAGCAAAAGAGAAATAATGCGCTATGGGTGGCTGAGCAGCTCGGTATCAAACTACATATTGTTGATGTAATCCAAGAATATAAAGATGTTTTATTGAATCCGAAACATGGCTACGGGGCGAATATGAACCCTTGCCTTGATTGCAAGATATTCATGGTTAATAAAGCCGTTGAGTGGGTAAAAGAGAATCATAAGAATGGTTTCGATTTTATTATTACGGGTGAGGTCATTGGTCAACGTCCCATGTCGCAACGTAAACAAACGATGCCGATTGTCGCTGCAGAGTCGGGTGCTGATGATATTTTGTTAAGACCTTTATGTGCTAAGAATTTACCAGCAACCAAGCCAGAGTTAGAAGGTTGGGTCGATAGAGAAAAATTACATGACTTTAGTGGTCGTAGTCGTAAACCACAAATGGCGTTAGCTAAAAAGTATGGCTTCACAGATTATGCCTCGCCTGCGGGCGGTTGTTGCTTTTTAACCGATAAAAACTATTCGGATAAATTAGTCGATTTATGGAAGGGACGTGGCAGCCGTGAGTATGAAATGGATGACATTATGTTACTCAAGGTGGGGCGACATTTAAGACCTAAAGGTGAGTACAAACTGATTATTGCGCGTGATGCGGGCGAGAGCAAATATCTAGAAGGTTATCGTAAACAATATACCTCGATTCAAGCAACGAGTCATAATGGCCCATTAGCACTGATTGATGGCGATATTGATCCTGAAGATTATTCACATGCAGCAAGCATAGTAGCCCGTTATGGCCAGGGTCGTGATGCAGATGAAGTTGAAGTCCTTGTGTCGATCCCAAATCAAGAAAAGCAGAATTTAAAAGTTCAGCCGCTGAGTTCTGAACAAGTTCTTGAAGACTGGCATATCTGATGCGTTACGAATTAGATGCTCGGCGTATGTTGTGCCCAATGCCAGTAATAAAAGCACAAAATAAGATCAAAGACTTGGCTGTTGGTGATATATTAGATATTTTTTGTACCGATCCTGGCGCATTAAATGATATCCCTGCATGGGCAAGAATCAATGGTCATGTGGTTCTTGAAACATCTGAGCAGGATGGTGATATTGTTGTCACTGTGCAGGTAAATGAATAGATCAAAATAGTGCGAAACAGTCCTTTATGCACCATTGTAGTGCGGTAATGGGGCTGCTTTAATAGTAACTATTTGATTTTTAATATGAATAAAAGTTGGCTTAGTTTATGCTGGCAGTTGTACAGTGGGTCGAGATAGACACCCGAATATAATTAGTAATTTAAAACTGGAGAAAAGTTAATGTCCGTCGAAAAAGTGCTTCAAATGATTAAAGATGAGGAAGTCACCTTTGTTGATTTCCGTTTCACTGACTCACGTGGTAAAGAGCAACATGTTTCTTTCCCAGCGCATTCTATTGATGAAGATACCTTTACTGAAGGTAATATGTTTGATGGTTCATCAGTATCAGGTTGGAAAGGAATTAACGAATCAGACATGATTCTAATGCCTGACCCAACAACGGCAGTGATGGATCCATTCATGGATGACAATACCTTGATCATTACTTGCGACATTATTGAACCAGCAACAATGCAAGGCTATGAACGTGATCCACGCAGTGTAGCAAAACGTGCTGAAGCGCATCTAAAATCCACAGGTATAGCAGATACAGCATTTTTTGGTCCTGAGCCAGAATTCTTTATTCTTGATGATGTTCGCTGGGGCAGTGATATGTCTGGCTCTTTCTACAAGATTGACTCTGACGAGTCAGACTGGAATACAGAAAAAGTGTATGCAGATGGTAACAAGGGTCACCGCCCAAGTATCAAAGGTGGTTACTTCCCCGTACCACCAGTTGATTCACTACAAGATATCCGTAGTGCAATGTGTTTAACACTAGAAGAAATGGGTCAAACTACTGAAGTGCATCACCACGAGGTAGCTACCGCTGGCCAATGTGAAATTGGTGTTAAATTTAACACTTTAGTTTCTAAAGCTGACGAAGTTCAACAGCTAAAATATGTTGTTCATAACGTTGCTCATGCTTACGGCAAAACAGCGACATTTATGCCTAAACCATTGGTAGGTGATAACGGTAGTGGTATGCATGTACACATGTCTATTTCTAAAGATGGCGAAAACCTATTTGCTGGTAATAAATATGGTGGTTTATCTGAAACTGCTTTGTACTATATTGGCGGTATCATCAAGCATGCTCGTGCATTGAATGCCTTCACTAACGCTTCAACAAACAGTTACAAGCGTCTTGTCCCTGGGTTTGAAGCGCCTGTTATGCTGGCTTATTCAGCACGTAACCGTAGTGCTTCAATTCGTATTCCATTCGTTAACAGCCCTAAAGGACGTCGTGTCGAAGTACGTTTCGGCGATCCAACTGCTAATCCATACTTAGCTTTTGCAGCTATGTTAATGGCTGGCCTTGATGGGATTAAAAACAAAATTAATCCTGGTGATGCAATGGATAAAGATCTGTATGATTTACCAGCAGAAGAAGCAGCTGAAATTCCAACAGTGTGTCATTCATTAGATCAAGCATTAGATGCATTAAGTGAAGATCGTGCTTTCTTAACGGATGGTGGTGTATTTACTGACGACATGATCGATGGTTACATTGCATTGAAAATGGAAGAAGTAACACGCATGCGTATGGAAACACACCCTGCTGAATTTGATTTGTACTATAGCGTCTAATCATATTCACAAATTAAGTAAGACAAGAAACGCCTCCTTTTGGGGGCGTTTTTTTTATGTCTGATAGTTGCACATCAGCAAGAGCTGGCATATGATTTCACTATGAGATATCTTGCTTTAATACTGTTATTTTCAACCACGATTGTTAGTGCTGACGTATATCGGACTGTTGATGAATACGGAAATATCATGTTCACCGATAATCCAGATGGCAAAGCGGAAAAGGTAGAGGTCGAAGCGACCTCTACTTATAGCCCTGTTGATATTCCACAACAACAGATAGAACCTGAATTAGAACAGCAAGAAGAGTTCCCAGTTCCGAACTATCGAGTGACTATTGCATCTCCTGCTCAAAACGAAAGTTTCTGGTCAAATGATGGGACAGTGAATGTGAGCGTTGATGTGCAGCCAGAATTAAGTGCTGAACGGGGGGATATGTTGATATTCAAGTTAGATGGCCAAGATGTAGGTGCCCCCCAGTCATCGCCGAACTTTACTTTAAGCAATCTTGACCGTGGTAGTCACATTATTGTTGCTTCTATCATAGATAGTGAGGGTAATGTCTTGAAAAACAGTAAATCAACACTTTTTCACCTACAACGTCGTTCGCTTCTTAATAATCCTAATACAATAAACAATCAACTTCTTCCACAAGTTCGTCCTGCCAAAGCTGCACCAAATGCAGCCATAAATAAACAGACTGCACAATAAACACCTGAAATCAATTGAATTGCACCATTGTGGTGCGTCAATGTATAGGGTAAACTCAAAGCAGACTGGATCCCACGATAATAAATTTCATTTTATTTAAAATAATGACTTTAAAATATTGATTTAAATAATTATTTTGAAATTATTTGTTTTTCTGTCTTTAGTTGGAGCAGTTATTGCTCTGTTATTCTCATTACATAACATTCGGAATAGGATGAAATGCTTTCAGGAATTTCCTATCAAAATATCACTGAAAATTTAACAACAGCTGTTGTTGTTTTGGATGAATACTTGCAAGTGCATTTTATTAATGCAGCAGCAGAAGTATTGTTTGATATTAGCCAACGCCAAGCAGCTCATATTCCATTTAAAACCATTTTACCAAGCGAAGAAGCTTTACTTACGAGTTTGAAGAAAGTTAAACAAACAGGGCAAGGTTTGATCGAACGTGGGATGAAACTATACATTCCCTCAAATGGAGATGTAATGGTTGATTGCTCAATTAAGATGTTGGATACAGATGAGTGTAAAGAAGGAATTTTATTAGAGTTTTTCCAATTAGATAATCAGCATAGAATCAGTCGAGATGAAAGTTTACATGCTCAACAGCAAGTCGTACTTGGTTTGGCGCACGAAATAAAAAATCCATTGGGTGGTTTACGCGGAGCGGCACAACTACTCGAGCGTCAATTAGAATCTGATGATTTAAAAGAATATACCAATATTATTATTAGTGAAGCGGATCGCCTGCAAAACCTGATGGCAAGTATGTTGGGCCCTCACCAACAAAGTAAAACGAGTCAGGTAAATATTCATGAGGTGTTAGAGCGAGTAAGGCAATTAGTTAGAGCAGAAGTAGACGGGCGCTTAGTGTTTCACATTGATTACGATCCTAGTATCCCTGATATCTATGCCGACTCTGATCAACTTGTACAAGTTTTTCTTAATATCGTGCGTAACGCAGTTCAAGCAATGAGTGCTGTTGGCACGATTACCTTAAAAACAAGAATTAAGCGTCATATCACCATAGATAATCAACGCTACCGGCTTGGTGCAGCTATTGAAGTAATTGACGATGGCCCAGGTATACAGCCATCGTTACAAGAAAGTATGTTTTACCCCTTAGTAACTGGGCGGGCAGAAGGAACGGGTCTGGGGCTCTATATTTCACAGAGTCTTATCCATAGAAATCACGGGTCAATAGATTGTACTAGTGAACCTGGACGTACTGTATTTTCAATTGTTTTCCCTTTGGAGGGTAAGAGTGACTAGTAAAGCAAGAGTATGGGTTGTTGATGATGATCGCTCCATCCGTTGGGTGTTGGAAAAAGCGATGCAAGCTGTTGGTATCAATGTACGTGTATTTGATAACGGTAATGCTGTTCTTGATGAACTTGAGAACAGCTACCCTGATGTCCTAGTAAGCGATATTCGTATGCCGGGTATTGACGGTTTAGCGTTGATGGGCGAGATTAAAAAGGTCGCCCCCAATTTGCCGATCATTATTATGACGGCCTATTCAGATTTAGACAGCGCTGTATCGGTCTATGAAGGTGGTGCATTTGAATATCTCCCTAAGCCTTTTGACGTCGATGAAGCAGTTGATCTTGTACAAAGAGCGATAGCGCATAGGAAAGAGCATTCGGAAGAAGTTGATGAACCTATTAATCTAAACACTGAAATTATCGGAGAAGCGCCGGCAATGCAGGAAGTGTTTAGAGCGATTGGACGCTTATCTCGTTCCAATATCACGGTATTAATTAATGGTGAATCTGGTACAGGTAAAGAACTGATAGCAAATGCTTTGCATAAACACAGTCCGCGTGCATCTAAGCCTTTTATTGCGCTTAATATGGCGGCAATCCCTAAAGAGTTAATGGAATCAGAATTATTTGGTCATGAAAAAGGTGCTTTTACAGGTGCTCACGCGGCAAGGAAAGGTCGTTTCGAACAGGCTGATGGTGGCACCTTATTTCTAGATGAAATTGGTGATATGCCTATAGAGCTACAAACACGGCTACTGCGAGTACTCTCGGATGGTGAGTTCTTCAGAGTAGGAGGACATAGTTCTGTTAAGTGTGATGTTCGTATTGTGGCTGCGACACATCAAAATTTAGAACAGAGTGTGGAAAGGGGAGAATTTAGGGAGGATTTATTTCATCGCCTTAATGTGATTCGTATCCACAGTCCCGCCTTGCGAGAGCGTCGAGAAGATATACCTGCATTGGCTAGTTACTTTTTAAATAAGGCGGCAACTGAATTAAGTGTTTTAGTAAAAGCCCTATCACCAGAAGTGGAAAGCTATCTTAGTCAGTTACCTTGGCCCGGTAATGTCAGACAATTGGAAAATACGTGTCGTTGGTTGACAGTCATGTCACCAGCTAAAGTTGTTCAGATGGACGATTTGCCCAATGAATTAATAAATGAAGAGAATGCAGAAGCTCCAGCAACGGGGAACTGGCAAGCATTGTTTAAACAATGGGCCTCGAATAAAGCATTGAGCGGGGAAGAAGGTGCTTTAGCCGATGTTGTTCCTGAAATAGAACAATTGTTAATGGGTGTGGCTTTAGAGAAAACAGCAGGTAAAAGACAAGAAGCTGCCAAGTTACTTGGTTGGGGTCGAAACACACTGACTAGAAAGCTAAAAGATAGTAATAAATAGCTTGCGGGGAATAGGTCTATTTAGTATACTTCTCTGCTTTACCGGTGCGGGGTGGAGCAGTCTGGTAGCTCGTCGGGCTCATAACCCGAAGGTCGTTGGTTCGAATCCAGCCCCCGCTACCAAAGTTATGGAACCCCTATAAGGGGTTTTTGCTTTTCTGGAGATTTGAATTGGGCCGTGGGCCCTTTTTTTTTAGGCATTTATGGCTGTTAGTGATCAAATAGAACAATTAATTGAAGCACCTATCGAGTCGCTTGGCTACGAATTATTGGGTGTTGAATATATAAAGAATGGCCGTGATACGGTGCTTCGTATTTATATTGATTCGAGTCAGGGTATTTCTATTGAGGACTGCGAACGTGTGAGTCATCAAGTCAGCGGTATTCTTGAGGTTGAAGATCCGATTAGTACAGCGTACTCATTGGAAGTCTCTTCCCCTGGATTTGATAGACCTTTATTTAAAGAAAAGGACTTTGTTCGATTTGCGGGCGCAGAGGCAAAAGTTTCAATGAAATTGCCTGTACAAGGGCGTCGTAATTTCAAAGGAATGCTAGAAGGCTTTAGTGACGGTAATATTTTGATAGAAGTTGATGGTGAAGTTTATGAATTACCGTTAACAAAACTGGCAAAAGCGAGACTTGTTGCCTGAAAATACAGTATCATTGTTGGTTGATATATAGCATATAAAATGCATAGGACTGCTGGAGAAATCCACTGAGGTTGAAATGAATAATAAAGAAATTTTACTAGTTGTAGATGCAGTTTCGAATGAAAAGGGTGTCGGTAAAGAAGTTATATTTGGCGCTATTGAAGCTGCGCTTGCAATGGCAACGAGCAAAAAACATGATATTGAACTGGATGTTCAAGTCGTTATTGATCGTGCTACTGGTGATTATGAAACCTTTCGTCAATGGTTAGTGGTTGAAGATACTGAAGAAGAACTTGAACTACCTGATGCGCAGATCGAATTAGCGGATGCCTTGAAAAAGCAAAAAGACATACAGGTGGGTGAATATATTCGCGAACCAATGGAGTCTGTTGAATTTGGCCGAATTGCAGCACAAACTGCTAAGCAAGTTATTGTTCAAAAAGTAAGAGAAGCTGAGCGCGCTCAAGTGGTAGAACAATACCAAGATAAAGTAGGACAGATGATTGGCGGTACGGTAAAACGTGTTGAACGTGGTAATGTGACGCTCGATTTGGGTGGTAATGCTGAAGCATTTATTCCTCGTGAAGAAATGGTGCCGCGTGAGAGTTTCCGTTCTGGTGATCGTGTTCGTGGCTATTTGAAAGAAATTCGTCCTGAAGGTCGTGGACCACAGTTAATTGTGAGTCGTATTGCACCTGAACTGTTAATTGAATTATTTAAGCTTGAAGTCCCAGAAATCAGTGATGACTTAATTAGAATACGTGGCGCAGCCCGCGACCCAGGTTTACGCGCTAAAATTGCTGTACAAGCAATGGAGTCTCGTATCGATCCAGTTGGCGCATGCGTTGGTATGCGCGGTTCTCGTGTCCAAGCTGTGACCAATGAGTTAGCAGGAGAACGTGTTGATATCATCATGTGGGATGAAGATCCTGCTCGTTTTGCTATCAATGCCTTAGCACCAGCTGAAGCACTTTCCATTGTAGTTGATGAAGAAGCCCATAGTATGGATATTGCTGTAGAAGATGAGCAATTATCACAAGCCATCGGACGTGGTGGTCAGAATGTACGTTTAGCTAGCCAGCTATCAGGCTGGGAGTTGAATATCATGTCTGCTTCTGATGCTGATCAAAAGGCAGAAACAGAAATCAGTGCGTTGATTGAACTGTTTATGAAAGATCTGGATGTTGATGAAGATGTGGCGTTGATTTTGGCTCAGGAAGGTTTTTCTGGCCTAGAAGAAATTGCTTATGTGCCCGAGCAAGAAATGCTCGATATTGAAGAGTTTGATGCAGATATTGTTACAGAGCTACGTTCACGTGCTCGCGATGTATTGTTAACCAGAGCTATTGCAAATGAAGAGCAAGTAGAATTAGCTGAACCTGCACAAGACTTACTTGATATGGAAGGCATGACTGATGATTTGGCTAAATTATTGGCAAGTAAAGGTATTGCGACGCTTGATGATTTAGGTGAGCAGTCAGTTGATGAATTAACTGAAATAGAAAGTATTAATGCAGAACAAGCAGCAAAACTTATCATGAAAGCACGTGAATCGTGGTTTGCAGACGAACAGACTGGAGCAGGGGAATAAGCATGAGTGATATGAAGGTGAAAGACCTTGCTGCAACAGTAGGTGTCGAACCAGAACGACTGGTTGAACAACTCAATGAAGCGGGTATTGAAGTCGCTAAGGCGAGTGACTCAATCACGGAAGAACAAAAGCAAACATTGCTTGGGTTTTTACAACAACGTCACGGTAAGACAGCATCAAGTGGTGAAGGTGCTTCATCGAAAAAAATCACGTTAAAGCGTAAATCCGTCAGTGAGATAAAATTGGGCGGAGCGTCACGCAGTGGTGGACGTAGTGTTAGCGTTGAGGTTCGTAAAAAGCGTACTTACGCCAAACGCAAGGAAAATGATCTTGCATCAACAAGTAGCGACTCACTCAAACAAAAAGAAGTAGAAGAGAAAGCGCAACTTGAAGCGAAACAAGAACTTGATCGTATTCAACAGGAAGCAAAACGGATAGAAGAACAGCAACAGCAGTTACAAGAACAGAAAAAAGCCGACGAAGCCGAAGAAGTCGCTCGCGAAGCCGCCGCTGTTGAAGCTGCTGTTGAAGCAGAAAAAGAAGCCGCTGAGGAAGCACGCAAAGCAGCAGAAGCAGAAAAGAAAGCTTTAGAAGAAGAGGCGAAATCGACTAAAAAACCTTCAAAAACAAGCAAGAAAATGTCAGCCTCTGAAATTGCACATCAAAAACTTGAAGAAGCCGATGCCAAACGTCGAGCAGCTAACTTAGCGCGTGTGGATGCTGAGAAAGCACTTAAAGAACGTAAAAAAGCAAGAAAAGAAGAAGCTAAGTTAGAAGCAGAGCGAGTAAAAGCAAAAGCCGAAGCCGAAGCCGAAGCCAAGAAATTAAAAGCTGAGCGAGCTAAGGCAAAAGAAGCTAAGCCCGCTGTCAAAGAAGATGCGGGTTCAAAAGAAAAATCAGGCCGTAGAGGTCATCGTTACTCGAAAAATGATAATGAAAGAAAAGAACTTCATGTTCAAGATGGTAAAGGCGGACGGCGCAAGAAGAAAAAAGGTGTAAGCCAACAGAAAGCGACAATCGAAACGTCATCAGAGCATGGCTTTTCTATGCCAACAGCACCTGTTGTCCATGAAGTTAATGTACCAGAAACTATCAGCGTATCTGAATTAGCACAAAGAATGTCAGTCAAAGCGGGTGAAGTGATTAAAGCCTTAATGGGGCTAGGCACAATGGCGACAATTAATCAGGCACTAGACCAAGATACAGCAGTTATTGTTATCGAAGAAATGGGGCATATTGCTAAGCCAGTCCAAGAAAATGAACTAGAACTATCGTTACAAGTGGCAGAAGAAGATTCTGGCGAGAGTAGTGTCCGTGCGCCTGTTGTGACAGTGATGGGACATGTTGATCATGGTAAAACATCACTATTAGATTATATTCGTCGTACTAAAGTGACATCAGGTGAAGCGGGTGGTATTACACAACATATTGGTGCTTATAAAGTGGCAACAAGTCGCGGTGAAATCACGTTTCTAGATACACCTGGACATGCCGCGTTTACAGAAATGCGTTCTCGTGGGGCTAAAGTGACGGATATCGTAATCCTTGCTGTTGCTGCTGATGATAGCGTTATGCCTCAAACCATTGAAGCTGTGCAACATAGTAAAGCAGCAGATGCGACATTAATTGTTGCAATGAATAAAATGGATAAAGAGACGGCCAACCCAGATAAGGTTAAACAAGAATTAGCTAATCATGATGTTATTCCTGAAGATTGGGGTGGTGATGTGCAATTTATTCCTGTCTCAGCATTAACGGGACAAGGTATTGATGATTTATTAGATGCAATTTCATTACAAGCAGAAGTCATGGAGTTGAAAGCATCTACAACAGGTCCTGCAAAAGGGACGGTCATTGAATCTCGTCTTGATAAAGGGCGTGGTGTCATAGTGACTGTTTTAGTTCAGAGCGGCACATTGAAGAAAGGCGATATCGTTGTTGTAGGCCAAGAATATGGTCGTGTTAGAGCGATGTTTAATGACCTAGGCGAAGCCTTAACGGAAGCAGGTCCTTCAACACCAGTAGAATTATTAGGTTTGTCAGGTACACCCGCATCCGGTGATGAATTGCAAGTGGCACCCGATGAGCGTAAAGCGCGTGAGATTGCTCAATTCCGTCAAACGAAAGCACGTGAAACCAAAATGGCACAACAACAGGCTGCCAAATTGGATGAAATGTTTAACAAGATGGAAACGGGCGATGTCAAAACATTAAATGTAGTTGTTAAAGCCGATGTACATGGCAGTGCAGAAGCCGTAAGCCAAGGTTTACAGAAGTTATCAACTGACCAAGTAAAAGTACAAATAGTGGCTACGGGTGTTGGCGGTATTAATGAAACCGATGCACAACTCGCAGCCGCCTCTGATGCAATCTTAATTGGCTTTAACGTTCGTGCTGATAATACGGCTAGGAAAGTGATTGCTGAAAAAGGACTAGATGTTCAATACTTCAGCATTATTTATGACTTGATTGATGTCGTAACTCAAGCAATGACAGGTATGTTAGAACCGGTTTATAAGGATGAAATTATTGGTTTAGCACGTGTCGATGATGTCTTCCGTTCACCAAAATTTGGTGATATCGCCGGTTGCTTGGTGACTGAAGGTGTTGTTAAACGCTCGAATCCAATTCGTGTATTACGCGACAATGTTGTTATTTATGAAGGTGAGTTGGAATCATTACGTCGTTTCAAAGATGATGTGAATGAGGTTCAATCAGGTGTCGAGTGTGGTATCGGCGTTAAAAACTACAAAGATGTTAAGCCTGGTGATCAAATCGAAGTCTTTGATCGTGTTTTGGTTAAACCAACACTCTAATGGCAAGAGAGTTTAGTCGCACTAGCCGAATTGGTGAAGTCATCATGCGTGAACTGGCGCAGATGATTCAACATGAAGTTTCTGATCCTCGCGTTGGCATGGTGACGGTATCTCATGTTGATGTCACTTCCGATCTGAAATATGCCAAAGTGTTTGTAACAAGGCTAAATGGTGTTGAATCAGAACAAGATGTGAGCGAGTGTATTGCTGGTTTAACGAATGCTGCGGGCTTTTTAAAGCGTGGTATCGCCAAACGCGTTGAGATACGAACAATACCCGAATTACGCTTTCATTATGATAAGTCACTAGAACATGGCTTTCATATGGATGAATTGATCGCCAAAGCCAATAAAGACTTACCAAAAGACTAGTCTCTAAAAGTGGGGCGTCGTAATAAAAAAGGTCGTAATATAACGGGCATTATCGTTATAGATAAACCGACAGGCCGAAGTTCAAATCATGTTTTACAGCAAGTTAAGCGTTTATTTGATGCTAAAAAAGCAGGGCATACAGGCAGTTTAGATCCTTTAGCAACCGGCGTTTTACCGATCTGTTTAGGCGAAGCCACTAAAGTATCAAGTTATCTACTGGATGCTGATAAACGTTACCAAGTACGTTGCCAATTAGGTGTCACCACTGACAGTGGTGATTCTGATGGTAATGTAGTGAGCGAACAGGCTATTCCAAGCCTCACCAAAAATAATTTGCTGGATATCATTCCTCAATTTTTAGGCGAACAACAGCAAGTGCCACCGATGTACTCGGCGCTGAAATATCAAGGCCAGCCACTCTATAAATTAGCGAGAAAAGGCATTGAGGTTGAGCGAAAAGCTAGAACTGTCACCATCTACGATATTCAGTTACTTGAGCTTACTGGGGATAGTTTTGTACTTGATGTCACATGCAGCAAAGGCACCTACATTAGAACATTGGTCGAAGATATTAGTCATGCTTTGAACACAGGGGGGCATGTCACCATGCTGCGCAGAGTTGCGGCTGCAGGTTATGATCTAGAACAAGCAATTACGATTGAACAGCTAGAACAGTTTGCTGAGCAAGGACAAGAAATTTTAGATTTACAGCTATTACCGACAGAAGAGGCCTTAAGTGATTGGCCGAGTATCGCCATTGATGATGAGATGGTGGTAGCACTCAGACATGGTCAATGTATTCATGTAGAACAAACCTATCAGCAGCCACAAGTAAGACTATTCGATACCGACAAACAGTTTCTAGGTTTAGGTGAAATGTCAGAAAATGGTGATATTGCACCGAAGCGTGTTTTTGTCATACAAGAGAGTGGCTAAAATGCTTGTTTATAAAACAAAATTTCGGTAGAATTGCCACCCTTTACATGGTTGGATATTTCGGTTTTAACGACGATAACGTTGACTGAGGTAATCCAGAATTTAACTAGTAGCATCCGCTACAAGAAAGTTGGAGCTTTTTAAATGTCATTATCGACAGAACAAACACAAGAAATTATCAATAAATTCCGCCGCTCAGAAACTGATACAGGTTCTGCAGAAGTGCAAGTTGCACTATTAACGGCGCGTATTACTAACCTTTCAGATCACTTCAAAGATAACGCGCATGACCATCACTCACGCCAAGGTCTTCTAAAAATGGTAAGTGGTCGTCGTAAAATGTTAGATTATTTGAGAAAGAAAGATATCACACGATACCGTGATCTTATTGCTAGCTTAGGTTTACGCCGTTAAGCATTGGCAATAGTGAAAAAAACTAATTTACAAATCGAACTCTCATTATGTTGTGAGCAAGGTTTTAGTATTTAAAAATGCCCCTGAAGCAACTTGCTTCAGGGGCATTTTTACGATGAAAAAACGATAGTGACCGGAATAAGCCGTTCACAGAGTCAGTCAGATAAAGGAAAGAAACAGTGAATTCAGTAAAAAAGACAGTTCAATATGGTGACCATATTCTAAGTCTTGAAACAGGTAAAATTGCCCGTCAAGCAAGTGGAGCAGTTATTGCCAGCCTTGGTGAAACTTCAGTTATGGTAACTGTTGTTGGTAAAAAGAATGTTCAACCAGGACAAGATTTTTTCCCGTTAACAGTTAACTATCAAGAACGTACTTATTCAGCAGGTAAAATTCCAGGTGGATTTTTCAAGCGCGAAGGTCGTCCTTCTGAAAAAGAAACATTAACATGTCGCCTTATTGACCGTCCTTTACGACCTTTATTTCCAAAAGGTTTTTTGAATGAAGTTCAAGTGATTGCCACTGTTGTAGCACTTGATCCTGCCATTGATCCAGATATTCCAGCAATGATTGGTGCATCAGCTGCACTCGCTATTTCTGGTATCCCATTTAATGGCCCGATTGGTGGTGCACGCGTTGGTTATATTGATGGCAACTATGTACTTAATCCAAATAAAGAGCAGCTAGCAACAAGTGACCTTGATCTTGTTGTAGCGGGTACAGAAAGTGCGGTATTGATGGTTGAATCAGAAGCCTCTGAATTACCAGAAGAAGTCATGTTAGGCTCAGTGATGTTTGGTCACGAGCAACTACAAACTGCTATTAAGCTTGTTAATGAGTTAAAAGAAGAAGTAGGTAAAGAAGCTTGGGATTGGTCTCTGCCTGAAAAAGATGGCAACATTTACGATGAAGTAAAAGCTAATGCCTATGCAGGTATCGAAGCTGCTTATGCGATTAGTGACAAGATGGAACGTCAAGATCAATTAAGTTTAGTGCGTGCAGCTGCAGTTGAAGCATTAGCTAGTGAGGTGTCTGACTTTTCTGCGGAAGACGTTAAGGGCGAATTTGCTAAATTAGAAAAAGAATTAGTTCGCGGTCGTATTATTGCTGGTGAACCACGTATTGATGGTCGTGATACAGCGACAGTACGTCAAGTCACTGTTGAAACAACGGTATTACCTCGTGTTCATGGTTCAGCTTTGTTCACACGTGGTGAAACACAAGCGGTAGTTGTAGCAACATTAGGTGCAGAACGTGATGCACAAACGATTGACGCAGTTGAAGGTGAATATCGTGATCGCTTTATGCTTCACTACAATTTCCCTCCATTCTGCGTAGGTGAAACAGGTTTTGTAGGCTCACCAAAACGTCGTGAAATTGGTCACGGTAAATTAGCAAAACGTGGTATTCAAGCGGTAATGCCTTCAGCAGAAGAATTCCCGTATGTTGTCCGTGTTGTATCTGAAATCACAGAATCAAATGGTTCAAGCTCAATGGCCTCTGTATGTGGTACAAGCTTGGCATTGATGGATGCTGGTGTTCCTATTAAAGCGCCTGTAGCAGGTATTGCGATGGGTCTTATCAAAGAAGATAACGGATATGCAGTTTTAACCGATATCTTGGGTGATGAAGATCATCTTGGTGACATGGACTTTAAAGTAGCGGGTACTGATAAAGGTATCACTGCTTTACAAATGGATATCAAGATTGAAGGTATTAACGAAGAAATCATGCGTACTGCATTAGCACAAGCACGTGATGGTCGTTTAACGATTCTTGAAACAATGAATGCGAATCTTGCATCACATCGTCAAGAAATGTCTGAGTTTGCGCCACGTATTATCACAATCAAAATCAATTCAGATAAGATTCGTGATGTTATTGGTAAAGGTGGTGCAACAATTCGTGCCCTTACAGAAGAAACAGGTGCAACGATTGATATTCAAGATGATGGCACAGTGATGATCTTCTCATCAGACTTTAATGCTGGCCAAGATGCATTACACCGTATTGAACAAATCACAGCGGAAGTAGAAGTAGGCCAAACGTACCAAGGTACAGTGGCTAAACTAATGGACTTCGGTGCATTTGTCACAATTTTACCAGGCAAAGATGGTCTTGTTCATATTTCACAAATTTCTGACGAGCGTGTAGAAAACGTCAGTGATAAGTTATCAGAAGGCGATAGTATTAAAGTGAAAGTGTTAGAAGTTGATCGTCAAGGTCGTATCCGCCTTAGCATGAAAGCTGTTACGGAAAATGACGGAGAGTAAAACCTTTCCTTATCGCTAGAAAGAAAAGCCCCGTTAATCGGGGCTTTTTTATGAATAATGGTAAAATGCGGGGATAAAATTCAACAATAAATTTGTCTATTTAAGCTGATAGATAATATTTTTTCCAATGAGCATGTCTGAATAGGGTGATTGAGTGGTTAAAGCAGTAGTTCTTATTTTATTATTTATTGTCTTATTCGGCCTATTTAGAGCGTTGTATTTTCTGGTGTCGGGTAAAGGTGATAAGCATGCGGTTGCCCGCAATTTAACGCTTCGTGTAGCGGCGTCAATTGGTGTCCTAGTGTTTTTAGGCTTTGCCAAATGGATGGGCTGGCATGAGTTCAATGGTGCAAGAGTACAAGCCAAAGCACCGATGGTTCAAATGCAAGGGATGGAACAAAAACAGCCTTAATAACTTGGTTGGAATGAGGGTCTTCGCTGTAGCGAAATAAAATTTTCTTTGTTCATTAATCGAAAGTGCCTGATCCTTTTAGGCAGCAGACCATCAGTCATGTAGAATAGCGGGTTTTCCGAAAACATTGCGTTACCAATGGCTGAACTAGAAACACAACTCAATAAACGCCGCACGTTTGCTATCATCTCGCATCCCGATGCGGGTAAAACGACGATCACTGAAAAACTATTGTTATTTGGTGGTGCGATCCAGATGGCGGGTAGTGTTAAATCACGTAAAACAGATCGTCATGCCACTTCTGATTGGATGGAAATGGAGAAGGAACGGGGGATTTCTGTTACGTCGTCTGTGATGCAATTTCCTTATCACGATAGGGTAGTTAATCTGCTTGACACACCTGGACATGCTGACTTCTCAGAAGATACTTATCGGACCTTAACTGCTGTTGATTCAGCTTTAATGGTGATTGACAGTGCTAAGGGTGTTGAGCAACGCACGATTAAGCTAATGGAAGTGTGTCGCCTGCGTGATACGCCGATTTTGACCTTTATTAATAAGCTAGACAGGGAAGGTCGTGATCCGATTGATGTTCTGGATGAAATTGAAGATATTTTGAATATCCAATGTGCGCCGATTACTTGGCCGATTGGTATGGGTAAAAATTTCAAGGGTATTTTTCATCTTTTAAAAGACAGTGTGCATATATTTGAGCCGCACAGTAGTGAAGTTGGTGAGGTAATTGAAGGACTGGACAATCCTCGCTTAGACGAATTGTTTGGTGATTTAGCTGATGAGTTACGTGAAGAAATTGAGCTTGTACGTGGTGCTAGTCATGAGTTTGATTTAGACAAGTTTTTATCAGGTGAACTGTCGCCAACCTTTTTTGGCTCTGCGATGAATAACTTCGGTATTACCGAGTTGATGGATTCATTTGTTGAGTACGCGCCAAAGCCGCAATCACGAGAAACGAAAACCCGTGTGGTTGAAGCTAAAGAAGCACCTTTTAGTGGTTTTGTGTTTAAGATCCAAGCCAATATGGATCCTAAACATCGAGATAGAGTGGCTTTTTTAAGGGTTTGTTCGGGTCAATACAAGAAAGGTATGAAGCTTAGGCAAACACGTACTGGTAAGGATGTGACCATTGCTAATGCAGTAACTTTTATGGCTGCAGAGCGTGAACAAGCGCAAGATGCCTGGCCAGGTGATATTTTAGGCTTGCACAATCACGGTACGATTCAGATTGGTGATACGTTTACTGAAGGTGAAGATATCCAGTTTACGGGTATTCCCTATTTTGCACCTGAATTGTTTCGCCGAGTACGTTTGAAAGATCCACTGAAGATGAAAGCCTTATTAAAAGGTTTACAACAATTGAGTGAAGAGGGTGCTACGCAGTTATTTAGGCCGTTAGAAAATAATGATCTGATCTTAGGTGCGGTAGGTGTATTGCAGTTTGATGTGGTTGTTCATCGACTTAAGGGTGAATACAACGTTGATTGTGCTTATGAACCTGTACAAGTACATACTGCCCGTTGGGTTTATTGTGATGATGATAAGAAGTTAGAAGAGTTTAAGAAAAAGGCATCTCAAAATTTAGCCTTAGATGGTGCGGGTGGCTTGACTTATATTGCAACAACACGTGTAAATTTAGATTTAACAATGGAACGCTGGCCTGATATTGAGTTTAAGTCTACTAGAGAACATACCTAAGACTATCAGACTTGCTTTTATGCCCAATTTTAAAGCAGAATGGAAAACACGCTGAGTGTTAAATATATAGGATATGTCAATGAAAGTTAGGTCGATCACTAAAAATAAAGGCAAACCCGTTATTACGTTATCACCGAGTGATTCGTTAGATATGGCTGTTTCCTTGATGATGGATCTTCGTATTGGATCAATTGTCATCACTGATGACGATAAATTAGTGGGTATATTATCTGAACATGATTTGCTGACTATATTGCACAATAAACATGCTATGTGGTCACCTTTAACTGTTAAAGATGCAATGACACCCGAACCTTATGTGTGTGATGTCGATGATTCCCTAGAAGACGCTATGAATACAATGGTTGACCATAATATTAGACATCTACCTGTCGTATATAAAGGGTCTCTTAAAGGGATGTTATCTATTACAGATATAGTGGAAGAGTTACTTAGAAAGGCGCAGTTCGAAAATAAATTATTGAAAAATTATATTCAGAACTGGCCGGATGATGAAGAGCCACAAGTTACAGAATAAAAACAATACTAAGAGGCGGTTTATACCGCCTTTTTTTATTGCTATTGCGCTTCCTCTCTGATGACTTGCAATGCATTATCTTCTGCAAAATCTATCAGGAAGTTATACAGCATTTCATCTTCTTCTTTTAAAGCCTTTTCAATAACAACACACTTGATACCGTCAATAGAGGCAAGTGCAACATGAGGATGAAAGGTGGCGCGCCCACCGCGTCCATAGGTGGCAATTGCACTACAAAGTCTTTCTGCCCAGTCACTCGGTCGGAATTTTCTACCATCGATAGTGATACCTTGGATGATTACCTGTCCATTTGTTGTCATGTTGGTTATTTAGGGCTCAGTGATTTTCTAAATATGACCATTTTACGTCAATTTGTATCAATCAAGTAATGTAAATTTTCCGAAAGAAAATAAAACACTATTCAATGATTTAGGTCATCTTCAAAAACCCGTATAATTAACGGTTTTGTTGATCTACAACCGATGGGTAAATCTGTGGCTGACTATAAACATACTCTGAATCTACCAGCGACGAAGTTTCCGATGAAGGCAGGCTTGCCTAATCGTGAACCGTTGATATTAAAGCGCTGGCAGGACAATGATTTGTATCAGAAAATGCGTGATAACGCCAAAGGACGGCCTACTTTTATTCTGCATGATGGTCCTCCTTATGCTAACGGCGATATCCATATTGGTCATGCAGTTAACAAAATTCTTAAAGATATTATTTTAAAATCGAAAAACCTATCTGGTTTTGATACGCCTTATGTGCCGGGTTGGGACTGTCATGGTCTGCCAATTGAACTGAATGTTGAAAAGAAAGTCGGTAAGCCGGGCGTTAAAGTGAGCCCTAGTGAGTTTCGTAAAGCTTGTCGTCAATATGCTCAAAAACAGGTTGATGGCCAGCGTGAGGACTTTAAACGCTTAGGTGTTTTAGCCGAATGGGACAATCCTTATTTAACAATGGATTTTAGCTTTGAGGCGGATATCATTCGTACGCTTGGCGAGATCATCCAACAAGGTCATTTACATAAGGGCGTAAAACCCGTTCATTGGTGTGTTGATTGTGGATCTGCTTTGGCTGAGGCTGAAGTTGAATATGAAGATAAGAAATCCCCCGCGATTGATGTCCGTTTTAAAGTCATAGATCAAGCTGCTTTTGAAAAAGCGTGTGATGCCAATGGTCAAGGTGACATCAGTGTCCCTATCTGGACAACAACGCCATGGACATTGCCGGCTAACCAAGCGGTATCTCTTAATCCAGAATACGATTATGTTTTATTGCAATGTGGTGATGAACGCCTGTTATTAGCAGAAGCCTTATATGAGTCAGCACTAGAACGATATGGTATGACGGGCGAAGTTATTACACGTTGTAAAGGCTCGGCTTTAGAAGGCTTATTACTGCAGCATCCTTTTTATGATCGCCAAGTGCCGCTAATCTTAGGTGACCATGTGACTGCGGAAGCTGGTACGGGTGCCGTTCATACAGCCCCTGGTCATGGTCAGGATGATTTCACAGTAGGTCTGCAATATGATCTAGAAGTCTATAATCCTGTTGCAGCTAATGGTTGTTTCTTACCGGATACTGAAATTTTTGCTGGCCAGTCTGTGTTCAAGGCTAACCCTAATGTTATTGAGCTATTAAAGGATAAGGGTGCCTTACTGAACCATGTCGATATTGAACATAGTTATCCACATTGCTGGCGTCATAAGAGTCCGATTATTTTCCGTGCGACGCCACAGTGGTTTATTAGCATGGATCAAAATGGCTTAAGAAAAGCAGCACAACAAGCAATTAGCGATACCACATGGCTGCCTGATTGGGGGCAAAGTCGAATTGAGGGTATGGTTGAAGGGCGCCCTGACTGGTGTATTTCACGTCAGCGTACTTGGGGTGTGCCTATTCCCTTATTTGTTCATCAGCAATCAGGTGAATTACATCCAAATACCCATGAGTTAATGGAAAAAGTGGCATTGCAAGTTGAGCAGCAAGGTATTGATGCTTGGTTTGATATGGATCCCAGTGAGCTGTTGAGTGATGAAGCAGCTGATTATGAAAAAGTCTCGGACACATTAGATGTGTGGTTTGATTCAGGGGTGTCTCATGCTTGTGTATTAGCACGACGTGATTATCTCAATCGTCCCGCTGATTTGTATTTAGAAGGTAGTGATCAACACCGAGGCTGGTTCCAGTCGTCGTTACTGACATCTATAGCTTCAACGGGGGAAGCACCTTATAAAGCCGTGCTGACACATGGTTTTACTGTCGATGCCAATGGCATGAAAATGTCTAAATCCAAAGGCAATGTTATTGCACCGCAAAAAGTGGTGAATAATTTAGGTGCTGATATTATCCGCTTGTGGGTTTCTTCGGCAGACTACACCGCAGAAATGAATGTATCTGATGCTATTTTGAAACAGACGGCGGATGCTTATCGCCGTATTCGAAATACCGCCCGTTATTTATTATCAAATTTATCTGATTTTGATCCAAAAACGGACAGCGTGGCTATTGAAGATATGTTGTCATTAGATCAATGGGCTGTTGATAGAGCTTATCAATGTCAACAAGGTATTTTGGCTGATTATGAAAGTTATCAATTCCACTCTATTTACCAAAAAATTCATAATTTCTGTGCTCAAGAAATGGGCAGTCTGTATTTGGATATCACCAAAGATCGCCAATACACAATGAAGAAAGACAGTTTAGGCCGTCGTTCTACTCAGACTGCGATGTACCATATCCTTGAAGCATTGACGCGCTGGATGTCACCTATATTAAGCTTTACTGCAGATGAATTATGGGAATATTTGCCAGGCGAACGTAATGAATCTGTCATGCTTAGTACTTGGTATGAAGATTTAGCGCCATTAGCTGAGAAAGCTGAATTTAATCTTGCTTTGTGGCAACAATTGTTCGCTGTAAGAGATGCTGTTTCAAAAGAACTAGAAGTGTTGCGTAATGATGGCAAAATTAAAGGTGGTTTAACGTCTGAAGTCACACTTTATGCTGATGAGGACTTATTTAAGCAACTGCAACAAATTGGTGATGAACTGAAGTTTGTACTGATTACTTCTGTTGTTAATTTACATCCGATGTCAGAAAAACCAGCTGATGCTGTGACAAGCGATGTTGCAGGTTTAGCCCTTGTTGCTCGTGCCTCTGAAAGTGCTCGATGCGATCGTTGCTGGCATCAAACAGAAGAAGTCGGACAAGACGAAACACATCCTGAGTTATGTGGCCGCTGTATTGAAAATATTGATGGACAAGGTGAGAAACGTCTTTATGCATAAGGCTGACATACTATGCTGAAATGGCTATGGCTCAGTGGCTTGATGATAGTTTTAGATCAAGCTTCAAAATGGTGGATGGTCTCATGGCTATCACTGTATGAGACTGTGGCTGTTGTACCGTATTTCAATCTGACAATGGCGCATAATTATGGCGCTGCATTTAGCTTTTTAGCCGATGCGGGTGGTTGGCAAAAATGGTTTTTTATTGTGCTCGCCACGGTTGTCAGTTTGGTACTCATAGTTTGGATAGCAAAGCTTAAACCCACTGCGAAATTAGAAGCTGTTTCACTGAGCTTAATCTTGGGCGGTGCGATTGGTAATGTCATCGACCGTATCTATTATGGTTATGTGATCGACTTTTTAGATGTTTATTATGGTAGTTTTCATTGGCCAGCTTTTAATATTGCTGATTCAGCAATTTGTATTGGTGCCGTGTTATTAATTATCGATACGGTAATTAATAATGATGATAAGGCCGTATCCTAATGAATGCTTGTGATTTAGCATTGCCTTGCATTACACAACTACAGCCTTATCAACCGGGTAAGCCGATTGAGGAATTAGAGCGTGAGCTAGGCATTAGCAATATCATTAAACTAGCCTCTAATGAGAATCCATTAGGTCCATCTGCCAATGTGTTAGCTGCCTTGTCTACGGCAAGCAAAGAGATTCATCTTTACCCCGATGGCAATGGCTTTGCGTTAAAAACGGCTTTAGCAGAGAAGTATGGTTTATTACGTGAGCAGATTACTTTGGGTAATGGTTCGAACGATGTACTGGAATTAGTCGCGCGGGCATTTGTTGCTTCAAATGATGAAGTCATTTTTTCGCAATATGCCTTCGCTGTTTATCCGTTAGTGACACAAGCAATAGGTGCTAAATCAGTGATTGCAGCGGCAAAAGACTATGGCCATGATCTGGATGCAATGAGTAGTTTAATCACCGATAAAACTAAACTTATTTTTATTGCAAATCCTAATAACCCTACGGGAACAAGTCTCAACTCTGACTCTTTGCTGACATTTTTAGAGCAAGTATCAAATAACATTATTGTCGTGTTAGATGAGGCTTACCTTGAATATGGTGAGCAAGATGTTAATACGCTTGAGTGGCTAGATTTATACCCTAATTTGGTCATCACGCGTACTTTCTCGAAAGCCTATGGCTTGGCAGGTTTACGAGTGGGTTATAGCTTGTCTGCTCCGGATGTGGCAGATTTGTTAAACCGTATACGTCAACCCTTTAATGTGAACAGCGTGGCTTTAACAGCTGCGATGGTGGCCTTGCAAGATGAGGCTTATATTCAAGAGACGAAGCTATGCAATGATAAAGGCATGGCACAGTTAGAAGCTGGTTTTAAAGCCTTAGGACTTGAGTATATTCCATCACGAGGTAATTTTATTACCGTCGATGTGGCGATGAACGGTGAAGTTTGTTTTCAGTCTTTATTAAAACAGGGCGTGATAGTTAGATCTGTGGCAAATTATGGCTTGCCACATCACATACGCGTTAGTATTGGTCTTGAGACCGAAAATAAACGGTTTTTGGAGGCGCTTGCTGTGACACTAGGACAACATAATGATTAATCGGCTGGCAATTATCGGAGTAGGCCTTATTGGTGGATCTCTAGCTTTGGGTTTGAAGAAAGCGGGTCAAGTGAATGAAGTTGTTGCTTATGCAAGAAAAAGTGAAACAAGGCAGCGTGCTTTAGAGTTAGGTATAGCTGATCGTATCGAAGGTTCACTCGCTGAAACAGTAAAAGGCGCTGACATGGTGCTGTTATCTGTTCCGATGGGGGCGATGGCGGATGTATTTTCAGAACTGGCTCCTTTAGTAACAGATACCATGATGATTACCGATGCAGGCAGTGCTAAGGCGCAAGTCGTTGAAGCTGCTCGCGCTGCATTGGGTGACAAAGTGAGTCAGTTTGTTCCCGGTCATCCTATTGCAGGAACCGAGAAAAGTGGCCCTTCAGCGGCTTTTGCTGAACTTTATCAAGATCATAGAGTAGTGCTGACGCCTCTCGCTGAAACATCTCAGAAGGCACTTCATCAGGTGAAGTTAATGTGGCAAACGGTAGGCGCTGAAGTATTTGAAATGGCGGTTGAACATCATGATGTGGTGCTTGCAGCAACAAGTCATTTACCGCATTTATTGGCGTTTAATTTAGTGGGCATGTTAGCTCAAGGCGATGATGTCGATGAAGTATTACGTTATGCCGCTGGTGGTTTTAAAGACTTCTCTCGAATAGCATCCAGTGATCCTGTGATGTGGCGAGATATTTGTTTGAGTAATAGCGGTGCAATTTTAGACCTCTTACAACAATACCAACGTGATATGGGTTTGTTGGAGCAAGCAATAAAACAAAAAGATGGTGATTATTTAATAAAAGTATTTGAGCGTGCAAAAGTGGCTCGTGATACTCGGTTTAATGATCCTGATCTAATTGATAATAGTGAAGTATAGATCTCAGTAGAAAATGGAGTTTGGTGAAGCGTGAGTAGCGAACAAAAGAAACAATATATTGTACAACCGGGTGGTAGTTTATCTGGAGAACTACGTGTGCCAGGTGATAAATCTATTTCCCATCGCTCTATTATGCTGGGTTCTTTGGCAGAAGGTACCACGGAGGTTAGTGGTTTTTTAGAAGGTGATGACGCCTTAGCTACCTTAGCTGCTTTTCGTGCCATGGGGGTAGAAATTGATGGGCCAGAAAATGGCGAAGTCACGATTCATGGTGTTGGCATGCACGGCTTAAAAGAGCCAGATCATGAGCTTGATATGGGTAATTCTGGTACCTCTATTCGATTATTGAGTGGCCTATTATCAGGGCAAAATTTTAATACTACTTTGGCTGGTGATAGTTCTTTATCAAAACGGCCTATGAGTCGCGTCATCGACCCACTTGCAAAAATGGGCGCTGTTATAGGTAGTAATGAAGGCAAACCACCTTTGCATGTACAAGGTGATAATCAACTTTACGCTATTTCATATGAATTACCTATTGCGAGTGCTCAGGTCAAATCATGTTTGTTATTAGCAGGGATGTATGCCAAAGGTAAAACAACAATTGTTGAGCCAGCACCAACACGCGATCATTCAGAACGTATGCTTAAGGGCATGGGGTATCCAGTAGAAGTGAAGGGCGATACTGTCTGTATTGAAGGTGGTGGTAGATTAACAGCGACGACGATTGATGTGCCATCTGATATTTCATCAGCCACCTTTTTTATGGTGGGTGCTGCTATTTCGGAAGGTTCAGACATTACCTTGAAACATGTTGGCATTAATCCAACCCGTATCGGTGTGGTTAATATACTTCGTATGATGGGTGCTAATATAAGTCTATCGAATGAAACAGTGACAGGGGGTGAACCCGTTGCTGATATTCGTGTTCAATATGCACCGTTAAAAGGTATTGATATTCCTGTTGAACAAGTGCCGCTAGCTATTGATGAATTCCCAGCCATTTTTGTTGCCGCAGCCAGTGCGGATGGCCGAACCGTGTTGACGGGTGCTGAGGAATTACGTGTTAAAGAAAGTGATCGCATTCAAGCGATGGCGGATGGACTGCAAATTTTGGGTGTGGATGCAGTCGCAACTGATGACGGTATTATCATTCATGGCGGCACGATTGGTTCAGGTGAAGTCGATAGTTTAGGTGATCACCGTGTTGCAATGGCGTTTGCGATGGCAGGCTTGCAAGCAGGTGGCACGATTGTGATTAATAACTGTGCCAATGTAGCGACTTCGTTTCCTAACTTTGTTGAATTAGCATCAACAGCAGGCTTAACGCTGGATGAAATTGATGGCTAATATTCCGGTTTTAACGATTGATGGGCCGAGTGGATCTGGTAAGGGCACCATCGCACAATTGATGGCGAAGGATCTCGGTTGGCACTACTTAGATAGTGGTGCTATTTATCGTGTTTTAGCGCAGGCCGCTTTAAAGCATGGTGTCGATTTCGCTGATGAACGTGCAGTGGCTGAATTAGCTGAGAATTTGGATGTTGTGTTTTCAATACAACAAAATGACATACAAGTGCTGCTTGAGGGTGAAGATGTCAGTACACTTATTCGCTCAGAATTGGCAGGTAATGCAGCCTCAAAAGTCGCTGCATTGCCGTTAGTACGTGCTGCCTTGTTACAACGCCAACGTGACTTTAAACAGTTACCTGGTTTAGTCACTGATGGTAGGGATATGGGGACGGTGGTATTTCCAGATGCCTCTTTCAAAGTGTTTTTGAATGCCAGTGCACAAGTTCGAGCGCAAAGACGACATAAGCAGTTGAAAGAAAAAGGAATTGAGAGTAACCTTTCCGATCTTGTTGCTGAGATTTCTGAACGAGATGAGAGAGATAGTAATCGCACTGTAGCACCTTTACGGCCTGCCGACGATGCCTTACAACTCGATTCAACCAGTTTGGGAATAGACGCCGTATTCAAGCAAGTCAGCGCATTATGTGCTGGTTAGCTATTTTTGGTGCTTATTCAAAAAGATTGAATAAGCTTTTTTAACTTCCTGTGATAAACAGGACTAATGGGCGATTCTGCCATTGAGTAGAATCAAGGATATAAATAATGAGCGAAAGCTTTGCTGAACTCTTTGAAGAGAGTCTAAATTCAACACCAATGCAAACAGGTAAAATCGTATCTGGCATGGTGGTTAGTGTTGGTTCCGATGTAGTAATGGTTAATGCTGGTTTAAAATCAGAAGGCGCTATTCCTATTGAAGAATTTCAAAATGAAAAAGGTGAGGTTGCTGTAGAAGTCGGTGATCTTGTTGATGTTGCGTTAGAAACTTTGGAAGATGGTTTTGGTGCTACTCAGTTGTCACGCGAAAAAGCGAAAGCAGCTGAAGCATGGATCAAACTAGAACACGCATTTGAAGGCAATGAAACTGTTACCGGTATTATGACGGGTAAAGTCAAAGGTGGCTTCACTGTTGAACTTGAAAATGTTCGTGCCTTCCTACCAGGTTCATTGGTTGACGTACGTCCTATCCGCGACACATCACACCTTGAAGGCAAAGAGCTTGAGTTCAAACTTATCAAGTTGGATCGTCCTCGTAACAACATCGTTGTTTCTCGCCGTGCAATCATGGAAGCAGAAAACAGTGTTGAACGTGAAGCATTATTAGAAGGCCTAGAAGAAGGCAAAAATGTTAAAGGTGTGGTTAAAAACCTTACTGACTACGGTGCGTTTGTTGACCTTGGTGGTATTGATGGTCTATTACACATTACTGATATGGCGTGGAAACGGGTTAAGCATCCATCTGAAGTGGTTGCGATTGGTGATGAAATCCAGGTACAAGTATTGAAATTTGATAAAGAACGCGAGCGTGTTTCTTTAGGCCTCAAACAAATGGGTGATGATCCTTGGAAAGATATTGCACACCGCTATCCAAATAGCAGCCGAATTCAAGGTAAAGTGACCAATATTGCTGACTACGGTTGTTTCGTTGAAATCGAAGATGGCGTTGAAGGTCTTGTTCACATGTCCGAAATGGACTGGACAAACAAAAACGTTCACCCATCTAAATTGGTTCAATTAGGTGATGAAGTAGCTGTGATGGTGCTTGATATTGATGCTGAACGTCGTCGTATTTCATTAGGTATGAAACAATGCCAATCTAATCCTTGGGAAGAGTTTGCAATGACGCATAACAAGGGTGATAAAGTCTCTGGTTCAATCAAATCAATTACAGATTTCGGTATCTTTATTGGTTTAGATGGCGGTATTGACGGTCTTATCCATCTTTCTGATATTTCATGGGAAGAAGATAACGAAGAAGTCGTTCGTGATTACAAAAAAGGTGATGAGTTAGAAGCTGTTGTATTGGCTATCGACCCTGAACGTGAGCGTATTTCTTTAGGTATTAAACAACTTGAAGATGATCCTTTCTCTGCCTACATGGCTGAAAATCCACGTGGTACTGTTGTGAAAGGTAAAGTAACAGAAGTTGATGCTCGTGGTGCAACTGTTGAGCTTGCTGAAGGCGTTGAAGGTTATATCCGTGTAGCAGATATTTCACGTGAACGTACAGATGATGCTAGTAAAGTATTATCAGTAGGTGATGAAGTTGAAGCTAAATTTACGGGTATGTCTCGTAAAGACCGCACATTGACACTTTCTATCAAGGCAAAAGATTCACAAGATGAAACTGAAGCATTGAAAGAATATTCAAATGTTGCAGGTAACAACACGACTCTTGGCGATTTGTTGAAAGAACAAATGGATCAAAAAGAGAGTGACTAAATAGTGTGAAACAAACGCCCAATTCAAATGAACTGGGCGTTTGTTTTTAGTTTTTAGCAGTCATGTTTTTTGTGACTGGAAGAAATACAAATAAGATTCAAGTATTTGCTTCTTATTCTTAGGAAAGTTTGAGATATGACAAAATCTGATTTGATTGAAATACTGTCAGAAAGACAATCATTATTAAATTATCGTGATGTCGAGTTAGCCGTGAAATTGATCCTTGAACAAATGAGTGAAAGCTTATCTGGCGGAGATCGAATTGAAATAAGAGGTTTTGGTAGTTTTACACTACATCATCGACCTGCTCGTATTGGTCGAAATCCAAAGAGTGGTGAGTCTGTCACGTTGGATGAAAAATTTGTTCCTCATTTTAAACCCGGTAAAGAACTAAGAGATCGCGTCAATAACGCAGCAGGCTTGTAAAATTATCTTTTTATGAAGTTTAGTCAGGATTTTTTTACTGATACTAACCGTATTCATGCTTATGATGAACAATCGGTGACTATTCAAACAAGAGATGATTCAGATCTTGTCGTTGTTTCAAAAAATTTTATCGTCGATTCACAACAAATTATTCAGGATTGGCCGATTAATTTAATTGCTGATTTCACAAGCGATGATATTAATTATTTCAACAATTTGGGAATAGAGGTTTTACTGCTTTCTCAAAACAATACTTTTAGCCTTGCTAGCCAATTAAAACCGGATGTTCTTATTTCATTTTCTCAAAATGCAATTGGTGTCGAACAGATGGCCTTAGGTTCTGCCTGTAGGACGTATAACTTGTTAATTTCAGAAGGTAGACAGGTAGCGCTTGCTGTTAATTTTTAATTAACTTTAAAATGTAAACAAACATAGTGTTTTCAGTATGTTTACTTTTTGTTTTCTTTAAGTCAGATAGTGATTTCCCATTGGTCGACTAGGGTGTGATGCTATGCAAGCAGAACAACATCAATATAGTTTTGAAGTAGTTAAGTGGTTCGTCTACATGTCCGTTGTCTACTTAGTTATAGGCACAGGCATTGGCGTCTGGATTGCTGCAGAGCTTGCTTGGCCAGATCTGAATTTCGATAACCCTTATATTAGTTTCGGTCGCTTAAGGCCACTCCACACTAATGCCGTTATATTTGCATTTGGTGGGTCCACGTTGATGGCGACAGCATTTTACATAGTCCAGCGAACCTCTCATGTCAGGCTGTGGAGCGATAAATTGGCTTGGTTTACCTTTTGGGGATGGAACCTTGTTATCTTAGGCGCAGTAATTACTTTACCTTTAGGTATTACACAATCTAAAGAATATGCTGAATTAGAGTGGCCTTTGGATATTTTAATCTCAGCAGTGTGGCTGGCTTATACCTTTAATTTCATCATGACTTTATCTGTTCGCAGAGTTTCACATATCTATGTGGCAAATTGGTTCTTCCTTGCCATGATGATCATGGTGACTTATTTGCACGTAGTAAATAGTCTCGCAATCCCGGTTTCATTTTGGAAATCATATTCCATTTTTGCAGGGGTACAAGATGCAATGATCCAGTGGTGGTGGGGACATAATGCCGTTGGTTTCTTTTTAACGGCTGGCTTTCTTGGAATCATGTATTACTTTGTTCCTAAACAAGCCAATCGTCCGGTTTACTCATACCGCTTATCGGTAATCCATTTTTGGGGTTTGACTTTTGGTTATGTTTGGCTAGGTGCTCATCATCTTCAATATACAGCTTTACCTGATTGGACAGGGTCTCTTGGTGCCGCTATCTCGCTGGCAATGATTATTCCTTCATGGGGTGGTGCGATTAATGGTCTCTTTACCTTAAGTGGGGCTTGGGACAAATTAAGAACAGACTATACCTTACGATTTCTTGTTGTTTCACTTGCATTTTATGCGATGTCAACATTTGAAGGTCCTGTGATGTCGTCCAAAACGGTTAATGCTTTATCTCACTACACTGACTGGACTATTGGCCATGTGCATGCGGGTGCTTTAGGCTGGGTTGGAATGATTTCTATTGGTGCTATTTATCACATGGTAGAACGACTTTGGGATACAAAAATATATTCGGTTAATTTGGTGAATTTGCACTTTTGGATGGCAACAATAGGTACAGCAATGTACATCATAGCGATGTGGGTATCAGGCATTATGCAAGGTTTAATGTGGCGGGCTTATGATGATTACGGTAATTTGACTTACACTTTTGTTGAATCAGTTGCCCAAATGCACCCTTATTATGCATTGAGAACAGTAGGCGGTTTCCTCTTCTTCTTAGGTGCAGTTGTGATGTTATTTAACATCACTATTACGATACGTAAAGTAGCAACTAATCCTGCTAATAAAATGTCTCATGTAGCAGGTATTTAAGGGCGCTGTAATGTCTAATAATGATTCAAAAAAAACCTTATCACTACAAGAGCGCCTTGAAAAAAATATCTGGGCTTTGGTGTTAGCAACAGCGATGGTGGTTTCAGTGGGTGGTATTGTTGAAATAGTACCGTTATTTTATTTGAAAACAACTTTTGAAGATCAAGTTCATCCCGAGTATGAAGAGCTCGCTGGCGTCCGTCCTTATCATGCTTTAGAACTTATCGGTCGAGATATATATCAGCGTGAAGGTTGTTATCTATGTCATTCTCAAATGATCAGACCATTTAGAGATGAGAAAGATCGCTATGGTCATTATTCTTTGGCCGTTGAGTCAAAATATGATCACCCTTTCCAATGGGGGTCTAAAAGAACAGGTCCCGATTTAGCTCGTGTTGGTGGTAAATATTCAGATGATTGGCATATCCAACATTTAAGAGATCCGCGTTCATTAGTACCTGAGTCGGTGATGCCTCGTTATCCTTGGCTTGATGATGAATTGGTAGATGGTTTTGATATTCAAAAACGGATGAAGGCAATGAAGGTCATTGGTGTTCCTTATACTGATGAACAAATTCATGCTGCTGCAGCTGAGGTAGAGGGTAAAACTGAAATGGCGGCATTGGTGGCTTATTTACAGGTTTTGGGAACGATGATTCAATTTGAACCAGGCAGGGATTATCGTGACTAAATTAGAAGCCTATTTCCATACTGACTGGGCAGCAATGACTGCAACTGACTGGTTTGGAATGAGTGTGACGGTGATCATTTTTTTGGCGATGATTTGGTTGTTTTATTGGGTATTTAACCCAAAGAATAAACAGAAATTAGAAGCGCATAAAACAATGCCTTTAGAAGAAGACAGCTCGGATCCGGAGAAGTGGCATGGCGGATGAGAATAATAGTGCTGATGAGAATCAGTCTGAACAAGTATCTGATACTGGCCATAGTTGGGATGGCATAAGAGAGTTAAATAATCCGTGTCCACGATGGTGGTTAAACTCACTCTATCTAAGTGGATTAATGGTATTGATATATTTAATTTTATATCCTTCATTACCATTAATAAATGGTAGTTCAAAAGGCCTACTTGGTTGGACACAAATGACAGAATATAAAGAGGATCTTGCAGAGATAGAGGCTCGTCGTGCGCCGTTTGAAAAAAAGTTTTCGGCAATGACAGTTCCAGAAGTGCTAGCTGATCAAGAAATGCTTAATTATGTTACTGCGTCTAGTAAAGTGTTGTTTGGTGATAATTGTGCTGCCTGTCATGGTGTTGGTGGTCAAGCTGTAGAAGGATTAGCTTACCCTGTTCTTGCTGATGATGATTGGCTTTATGGTGGTTCTACAGATCAAATTATGATGAGTATAGCCAATGGTCGACAAGGTGAAATGCCCGCTCATGAAGGGTCAATGACAAATGATGAAGTGAATCAGCTTACACAGTTTGTTATAGATAGTTCTAATGCTGTCTTAAACGAAGCAGGTAAGGCACTCTATATGGAACAAGGCTGTTATGTTTGTCATGGCAATGATGCGAAGGGTATTACAGAAATTGGCTCTGGCGATTTAACCGATAAGCTTTGGCGTTTCTCAGGTGATTTTGAAGAGGTTCGTTACACTATTTTGCATGGTGTGAACGATAATTCAGATCCTAAAACTCGACAAGCTATCATGCCGCAATGGAATGAAAAATTAGCCGTTATGTTGCAAGCAAAAGCTAACGCGATTGCTGAAAACCAAGATCCTAGGATGTTAGAGTGGAATAAGGTATTTGAAGGTGATGAAACTGAACGTCTCACAGAGTCAGATATTAAAAAATTAACCATCTATGTACATCAGCTTGGTGGCGGCCAGTCTCTTAGCCAATGAACATCAAAAGCCATTGAATAATTTGGATGACTTTGTTGTCATAGAGTAGTCATCACGTTTCTATTAGGTTTTACCAGCATAGAAGCATTATGCACATTTTCCAGTAATTAAATTTATAAATGAATCAAGCAGTTTCGTTTTAGGCAAAAGCAGTGAGCGAATTAAGTAAAAAAACCGCCGAAAAGAATGATGCTGTTTATCAGGGGGCTTCTGAATGGCGATTGAATACGGGTGGTTTGAAAATAGTTGCCAAACGAATGGTAGGTCGTTTTCGCACGCTCAAATGGCTTGGTATGCTGACTTGGTTACCCTTTTTCTTAGGGCCTTATTTACGATGGAATGGTGAGCAAGCCATTCTATTTGATATACCTAATCGACAATATAATTTTTTCAGTATCACACTTTATCCACAAGATATCTGGATGTTGTCACTGACATTGCTATTTTTTGCTATTTTACTCGCTGCAGTAACGAGTGTGGCGGGAAGAGTATTTTGTGGTTATTTCTGTTTCCAAACAGTTTGGACAGATGTGTTCACTTATATTGAGACCAAACTTGAAGGAAGTACGCCTCATCAAGTAAAGCTTTTTAATTCGGCTGAGTGGACGGTTGATAAGTTTAAACGAAAAGCTGCTAAGCATACTTTATGGTTGTTGATTTCAATGTTGACAGGTATTTCTTTTGCAGCTTGGTTTACTGATGCCTATCAACTTTGGTATGACTATCTAACACTACAAGCACCATTGTTTACATGGGTTATTTTGGGCATGTTTACCGCAGGGACTTATATCTTAGCGGGTTTTATGCGAGAACAGGTTTGTTTTTGGCTTTGTCCCTATGCACGCTTACAAAGTGTTATGTACGATCAGAATACTATTTTGCCTTCATACGATGAAGAACGTGGTGAACCGAGAGGAAAATTAAAGAAAGGACAATCACAACAACAAAAAGGAAGTTGTGTCGACTGTAACTTGTGTGTGGCCGTTTGTCCTACTGGGGTAGATATTAGAGATGGTCAACAACATGGCTGTATTACATGTGGTCTATGTATCGATGCCTGCGATACGATAATGGATAAAACCAACCAGCCTAAAGGCTTGATTCGTTATGCTTCGCATAATGAAATTCATCATGCTACGGAAACAAAATCACCTTATAAAAGACCACGAGTGATGGTTTATGCTTTAATTATGCTTTCGGCATTATCAGGTGTTGTGTATGGCTTTAGTCATTTATCGCCGACAGAATTCAAAGTAATTCATGAGCGACAGCCTTTATATGTCCGCTTAAGCGATGGCGCTATTCAGAATAAATATACGGTTAAATTGCTTAATAAAACGAAAGAAGCATTAGAAATTAAATTTGGAATTGAAGGCTTAGAGGGTGCAACGTTACATAATCTAGACCGTATACTTGTAGAGCCAGGTCAAGTTGTTCCTGTTACGGCATTTGTACGAGTTCCATACGAGCAATTTACTCAAACGATCTCGCCTATCGTATTCAAAGGGAAAGCACTGCCAGATGGGGCACTGACTGTAGAATATGAAAGTATGTTTATGGGCCCTAAGTAAAAGATCATGATTTCTCAACATAATAAAGAAGGACTGAAAAACCCTTGGGTATTGGGGCTCATTCTGTTTTTATGTGTTTTTTTAATAATGAATGCGATCTTTATATATCTTGCGTTTCGCCAGCCACCAAATTTAGTTGTGAAAGACTTTTATGAGCGTGGTCAAGATTACCACGTGACTCAGAAACAGATTGAAAGGGAAAAACAATTAGGCTGGTCAGGTATGATCTTGGTCCCAGCTAAAATTCGAGTCAATCATAAACACAATATAGAGGTGATTATTCAAGGGAAGAATTCAAGTGTATTAACACTCGATACAGTTGAATTCCACGCCTATAGACCTTCGGATAGCAGAGCTGATTTTATGGCAATAATGCAACAAAAATCTGTTGGTAACTATGAGACGGATATTCAATTCTCTCTTCCTGGTGTATGGGATGTTATCGTGGAAGCCAAGCAGGGAGATGATAAGTTTTTATTGACACGAAGAGTGTCCGTTTATCCTTAACCTGTTTCGTTACTATAAATTGCTTAAACTAACCATAAAAAATAATCATTTAGCCTGAGAAAAAACATTGATGACACAGTGTTACCATTGCGGTTTAGCGGTTGAAACAGACGCCTATTTTAAAGCTGTCATTGCAGGTGATAGCAGGGATTTTTGCTGTTTGGGCTGTCAGTCTGTTTGCCAGTCTATCTTCGAAGCTGGACTACAAGGGTTTTATCAAAAAACACCAGAAGGAACACAATTACAGCCTCCACCGACAATGGAATCCGAGTTCACGTCTTATGACTTAGACGAAGTACAGCAGGATTACATTGATGAACAGGGTGATGAACGCACAATTAATTTACTTATTAATGGTATTCATTGTGCTGCTTGTGTTTGGCTGATTGAACGTGCGCTGTCCAAGTTAAAAGGTGTGGTTTCTGCTCAAGTTAATTTAACCAACAAACGCTTGCGCTTGTGTTGGAATAAAGATGAACTTCAGCTTTCGCAGGCATTAACTATTTTAAGTCAGTTGGGCTATGCAGCCGTTCCTTTTGATCCTCTGACATCAGACGCGCGCACTGTAAAACAACATCGATCACTTCTCTACCGTATGGCTTTTGCTGGCTTTGCCATGATGAACTTAATGTGGATTTCAATAGCATTATATTCAGGTGCAGATCAGGGACAATTTAGGGTTTGGTTTCATTGGCTTAGTTTTGTCATAGCAACGCCGACATTATTTTATTCTGGCTACCCTTTTCTAAGAAATGCAGTATTAGGATTACGTCACGGTTATATGACGATGGACTTACCTATTGCCATCGGAGCGATGACTACATACAGCTATTCAAGCTACAGCTTGCTATTAAATTTACCTGGTAGTCATGTCTACTTTGATACTGTCGTTAACTTTATGTTTGTTATTTTAGTAGGCCGTTATTTGGAGGCTTTATCTAAAAAAGATGCGATGTCGTCAATGTATCGTCTGCTTGAAATGCAGCCTAAAGTAGCGACTTTAATCGAAGAGGGTAAGAGTAAAGTCGTTCCGATAAGGCATGTGAAAGAAGGCGACTATTTACTGGTTAAGCCGGGCCAAAAAATACCTGTAGATGGTGTGATAGTAGAAGGGCAGAGTGCAATTGATGAGTCGATGTTAACGGGAGAGTCATTAGCGGTAGCCAAAGTAGTGGGAGATAAAGTAGTTGCTGGCAGTTTGAATTGTGAAGGTGCTTTTACAGTTCAGGCAGAACATGTTTTACGTAATACAGCACTGACCAAAATTTTGGGATTGATGGAAGATGCTCAATCCTCTAAGCCACCTATCCAATGCACTACAGACAAAATAGTACCTTGGTTTGTTGTCATTACATTGTTGTTAGCGACAGTCACTTTTTTTTATTGGAATCAATTTGATTTCGAAAAAGCATTGTTAGCCGCAACCTCAGTATTGATCATCACCTGTCCGTGTGCTTTCGGTTTGGCTACGCCTATGTCAATTGCAGTGGCGACAGGGGTGGGAGCAAAGCGGGGTGTTTTAGTAAAGCAAGGCATTGCATTGGAGTTGCTTTCTAAAATCAATCATATTGTTTTTGATAAAACAGCGACTTTGACCAAAGGTGACTTAAACGTAGAGATCATATCGCCTAAAGCAGGCCTTTCAGAAGATGAGTTATTGATAATGGCTGCTTCTGTCGAAAAACAGTCTGAACATGCTGCGGCAAAAGCGTTAGTTGCTAAAGCCGAAGATAAAGCATTAGCACTAGGAAATGTTAGTGGTTTTAACTCTTTCCCTGGACAGGGAGTAAAGGGATTGTATGACGGAAAACAGCTGATTATTGGTACAAAAAAATGGTTAGAGGCACAAAATATTGTGTTTTCGACTTATTGGACACATGAGGCAGGTGCTCATCAAGATGAAGGTGTTAGCTGTATTTTTATTGTTGAAGATGACCTTGTTTTAGGCCTGATCGGCTTTTCAGATTCGCTCCGGGCAGATGCTGTGAGCACTGTTAAAGCATTACAGAAAGAAGGTATTGCTATTAGTGTTATCAGTGGAGATAAGGAGCAAGTGGTTAGTGCTATTTGTCGCCAGTTCGACAATGTGGGCTATCAAGCAGAAGTGTTGCCACAGGACAAAGCTAAAGCGATTGCAGCATTGCAGCAAAGTGGAAAACTCGTCGCTATGGTTGGGGATGGTGTTAATGATGCGCCTGCTTTGATACAAGCTGATGTAGGTATAGCTTTAGCATCGGGCACAGATGTATCAGCTGAAAGTGCGGATATTGTGCTCAATCACAATACAATTTTTAGTGTGTTTGAATCTAAACAGCTATCAACAAAAACATTGCGTACTATCAAACAGAATATTTTGCTATCGCTTACTTATAATGTAATTATGGTGCCTTTGGCAATGATGGCGATAGTAACACCATTAATGGCGGCGCTAACGATGCCGATAAGCTCATTATTGGTCATTGCTAATGCAGGTCGAATACAAAAAATGTATAAGGATTAGTTAAATTGGAAGTAATATACGGCTTATTACCGGGCATGTTGTTGCTTGGGATTATTGGCGTTGGACTGTTCTTTTGGGCTGTTCGTAATGGCCAATATGACGATATGGACGGCGCAGCCAATCGTGTATTAATGGATGATGATCTAGAGGAGAGAAACAACGCTACAGGGATAGAAAGTAATAGCGGTCAGAATGATGTAGAGAAAAACAAGTAGGTATTGAGTTTATCATTCATTTAACCCAGCCAAATAATGGTTAAGTAAACACTTTATGAAAAAACCTTTCAATATTAATAACTTACTTAAGATCTGGTCTGTTACTGCTATCTTAGTCATACTGCTAGTGTTATTGGCAGTGATGTATTTTTATCAGTTACTGCCTACCATGGCTAATGCCATAACATCAGAACAGTTATGGATTTTGATCTTTGTCGTCGCGGCAGTGTCAGCGACGATATTATTGATTGCTTCCACCATCTCGAAAAAGATAAATACCTCATTACTGGCTCTGAGCGATGGTGCTGATGGCTTATCTGCTGAAAAAATATCGTTAGATGGCTTTAATGTCTTAGAAAACGATTTTGATAAGCTTAAAAAAGAAGTAGAAAACTCAAATCAGGCATTAACTGACAACAAGGCATTATTACAAAGCCGAGAGAATAATTTCAATATAATAATCAATGGCTTACCTGAGGCTGTGTTGACTTTGACATCCACAGGCGAAATTGCGTCAGCCAATACTTATGCATCGGAGGTTTTTTCCGTTGATGCAGTTAATTTAGTAGGCGAAAATATCATCCGCTTTTTTGATTCTGAACATCAAATTAATGATGTTGAGGATATTATTGAGCAACAAAAGCTTGGTAGGGATTTCAAAGGTGTTGACTATAACGGGCACCCATTTTTTATGCGGGTTTCCTTGAATACAGTTGAAAATGGTGATGAACAATATTATCTCTCGGTTATCTCCGATATAACAGCCCTAAAACAAGCCGAAAACAAGCTCACAACAACCAGCCTTGAACTTGATACTATTTTACAAAATGCGATGGTGGGTATTGCTTTTATCAAGGACAGAGTGCTATTAAGGGTCAACCAAAAGTTTGCAGAAATATTTGCGTACGATAATGATGAAATTATTGGTCAAAGTACACGTTATTTATGTCCAGACAATGAAAGTTTTGAACAATTAGGGCTTGAAGCATATAAACAGCTTGAGCAGGGTGAACCTTATGAAGGTTTAATGCAATTATCTAAGAAAAGTAATGAATTATTTTGGTGTGCAATATCTTGTAAAGCGATTTCATCAGAGCGACCTCAAGACGGTACGATATGGCTATTTGAAGATGTTACGCAGCAACATGAAAGTGATGAAAAGCTTAAGAAACTTGCACAGATAGATTCATTAACGGGCCTGCCTAATCGTAGTGTGTTTAACGATCGTTTAAATCACGCCATTCATAAAGCGATGCGAAGTGATGGACGCTTAGCTATTTTCTTTATGGATTTGGATCATTTCAAACATATCAATGATTCTCTAGGTCACAAAGCGGGCGATCAATTATTGATGGAGGTTGCTAAACGGTTGCAAGATTGTGTCCGGCAGGAAGATACCGTTGCTCGTCTTGGTGGCGATGAGTTTACCGTTATTTTAGAAGATATTTTGTCAGTACAATTTGTCGCTAAAGTGGCTGAAAAAGTGATGTCATCGATTTTGAAGCCGTATAAACTTGACTCAACAGAAGTTACGATTAGTGCGAGTGTTGGTGTCAGTTTGTATCCTGCTGATGGCCGTAACGCCGATAGTTTAATTCGTAATGCCGATGCTGCCATGTACCACGCTAAAAATAGTGGTCGGAATAATTTCCAATTTTATTCTTCAGAAATGAATGCGCAGGCTATGCATCGATTAGCTATGGAAACTGAGCTGCGAAAAGCGATAGAACAGGAAAGCTTTGCATTAAATTTTCAACCGCAAGTCGATATTAATACTAGGCAATTATTAGGTGCTGAGGTGCTATTACGTTGGCATAGTGATAAATGGGGTGATGTGCCACCAACTGAATTTATTCCCATTCTTGAAGATACTGGTTTGATCGGTGTAGTTGGAGAAATGGTTATTAAAGAGGGTTGTCGGGCCTATATGAAGTTGAAAGAAAAATTAAGGCCTGATTTTAAAATTGCAATTAATTTATCTGGTCGTCAATTTCATGGTACACCACTATCAGTCTTCGTTAAAAATACACTCGAAGCAGAAAGTATGTCGGCGGATAATCTGGAATTAGAAATTACCGAAAGTATCCTGATGAAGGATACTGAACTTGCGATCAGAACCTTATCAGAGTTAACAAAACTAGGGGTGACGCTCGCTATAGATGATTTTGGCACAGGTTATTCTTCCTTATCGTATTTGAAAAAATTCCCATTGAATGTATTAAAAATCGATAAAAGCTTTGTTAATGATGTGACCAGGGATCCAGATGATGCTGCTATTATTGGTGCTATCTTAGCGATGTCTCATCACTTGCAACTAGATGTTGTAGCAGAAGGAATTGAAACAAAAGAACAACTTGAATTCCTGCAGAAACATCACTGCCAAAGAGGCCAAGGCTTTTACTTTAGTAAGCCTTTAAATTTCACAGACTTTTCTATCCTAGTTGAGAGCTATTTAGAGCCAGGGATACAAATGAGTTAATAGAATTGGAAAACTGTTTTTTCTTGCTCTCGTATAAAAACAGTCAAGCCAATATTGGGGTAATACCAAACTTGTTTAGTGTGTTCTTTATTCTCAAAATCGATTTTTTCTGGCTTGCCAAAACGAAATTGAACTGTTTCTTTATCAAGTCGAACTGCCGGAATATAACTTAAAGATTCGATGGGTTTATCTAGCAGTTTGGCTATGTCTTGACTGTTGACTTCATATTTTCTTGCGCCACTGGCCTGCAGAAGTGATTTTTGTGAGTGGTCTAATAAAGAGGTAGTCTCTTGTTTTGTGATAGCTAAAGTAAGGATGATTTTAGCGGATAAGCCTGCAATATTGATACTGTTAAAATAGACTTCAAGACTGGGTTTTTTATTAGGTTCAGTAAAAAGGGCGATATCCCCATAATCATGGAATTGCTTTTGTGCTTGTCGGTAGCTTGAGTTTTTTAGGTGTAAATTAAGCACACGAGGGTAACCATCACCGATCATTTCAACTTGCCAAGGTACAGGTGCTGGTATTTGCTTGGTCGGTATGAACAAGACCAGTATGGTTAAAACAGCTGCTATGAACAGCGTGATAGAAATAGCGCGCATTATGGGAAGTTATTTATTCTTGTGATGGTGGGGCAGTCAAGTTAAAGGTGACGGGGCCATCGTTTATTAATGAAACCTGCATATCAGCACCGAATTTCCCCATCTCAACCTGTGAATAAACCTGTTTACTTTGTGTGCAGAAATAATTAAACAGCTTGGCTGCATCTGATGGATGCGCTGCACTTGTAAAGCTGGGTCTTCGGCCTTTTTTAGTATCGGCGGCTAAAGTAAATTGCGGCACAAGCAGTAAACCACCTTGTATATCTGTAAGCGATAAGTTCATTTTACCATCGGCATCATCAAAAATTCGGTAGTCAAGTATGCGGCTGATAAGTCGATCAGCTTGATATTCACTATCATGACGCTCGATTCCGACAAACACCAGTACACCTTTACCGATGCTGGCAATTTTATTATTTGAGATCGAGACATTGGCCTCAGTGACCCGTTGTAGTAGAGCAATCATGGTTAGTTAGTTGTGATGTTTATCAAAACTTTATCTAGTAAAAAAATAATTTTTAACCACAAACTGATCGCATTCTTTTAAATCAGTTTGATCCGTCAATGAAATAGTCGGGACTATATCATGACTAATGATGGTAATTATGGTGTGATTGCGAGAAAATGACTCACTTGTATATTTAATTTAGTAGCAGTTAAACAAGAAAGGCAATTAAGCGATATGAACTTGCATGAGTTTCAGGCGAAACAATTATTTGGTCGATATAAAATACCGACACCTAACGGACAAGTTGTCACAAGTGGGACACAAGCAAGACAAGCTGCCGAACAGCTAGGTGGAGAATTATGGGTTGTAAAGGCACAAGTTCATAGTGGTGGTCGGGGTAAAGCGGGTGGGGTAAAGTTAGTCGAGACTTTAGATAGTGTCGCTGATGCGGCCTATGACATGCTCGGCCAACGCCTAGTGACACATCAAACTTTAGCGCAAGGTTTGCCAATCAATCAGGTGTTAGTCGAGCAGCCTTCTGATATTCAACGTGAATTATATTTAGCGGTGGTGATTGATCGCGTTAGCCAACAAATCGTGTTTATGGTTTCTGCTCAAGGAGGAATGGATATAGAGCAAGTGGCAGATGAAACGCCAGATGCGATACTTAACTTGTTTATTGATCCTATTGTCGGTTTACAGGGTTACCAATGCAGAAGGGCTGGCTTTTTCCTCGGCTTAACGGGCGATGCTTTCAAACAGTTACAGAATTTAATGCAGGGTCTATATCAATTATTTATTGAAAATGATGGCAGTCTTGTGGAAATAAACCCGTTAGTCGTGACGGGCCAGAATGAGTTGTTAGCAGTCGACGCTAAAGTGAACCTAGACGATAACGCATTATTTAGGCACGCTGAACTAGCTGCAATGTTTGACCCTGCACAGGAAGATGAAACGGAAGTTGTTGCGCAGCAGCATGGCTTAAATTATATTTCGCTCGATGGAGAAGTCGCTTGCATGGTTAATGGTGCCGGTTTGGCTATGGCAACAATGGATTTGATTCAAAAAGAGGGAGGCAGTCCTGCTAATTTTCTTGATGTTGGTGGAGGTACAACTGCAGAGCGTGTAGCTCAAGCATTTAAGCTGATTTTATCGGATAGTAAAGTGAAATCAATATTGGTGAATATTTTCGGCGGTATTGTACGTTGTGACCTGATAGCCGAGGGCATTATCCAAGCGGCGAAGGAAGTTGAATTGACATTACCTGTCATTGTTAGGCTTGAAGGTACCAACGCTGATTTAGGACGTGGGTTATTAGCTAATAGTGGTATGACGATCTCAGTCGCACAAGATCTAACGGATGCTGCAAAGCAATCTGTTGCCGCTGCAAAGGAAGTAGCCAAATGAGTATCCTGATTGATAAAAAAACCCGTGTTATCTGCCAAGGTTTTACAGGTAAACAAGGTACATTCCATTCCGAACAAGCGCTTGCTTATGGGACTAATTTAGTCGGTGGTGTGACCCCGGGTAAAGGAGGACAAACGCATTTAGGAAAGCCGGTCTTTAACACTGTATATGATGCAGTTGAGCAAACCGGCGCAGACGCAACGATGATATATGTTCCAGCTGCTTTTGCTGCTGATGCTATTTTAGAAGCAGCTGATGCCGGCATAAGAATAATTGCCTGTATTACGGAAGGCATTCCTGTACTAGATATGTTGCGCGTAAAACATGCGGTTAATAACTATGGTGTTAATTTGATTGGTCCGAATTGTCCAGGCTTGATTACACCAGGGGAGTGTAAAATTGGCATTATGCCAGGATCCATTCATCTTCCCGGTAAAATTGGCATAGTGTCACGTTCAGGTACATTGACTTATGAGGCAGTACATCAAACGACACAAAATGGCTTAGGACAAAGTACTTGTGTTGGTATAGGCGGCGATCCTATACATGGTATGAGCTTCATTGATTGCCTTGAATTATTTGAAAATGATCCACAGACAGAAGGTATCGTCATGGTAGGTGAGATCGGTGGTCAAGCAGAAGAAGATGCTGCGGACTATATTCGTGATCACGTTACAAAGCCTGTAGTGGCCTATATCGCTGGTTTAACAGCACCTGAGGGTAAAAGAATGGGGCACGCCGGTGCTATTATTAGTGGCGGACAAGGTACGGCAGAAGCGAAGTTCGCGGCTTTAGAAAAAGCAGGTGTCCGCTTAGCGTTGTCTCCTGCTGAAATGGGCGATCAAATTTTTGAGGCGATGGCGAATAACTGATGGCGACAACTTTATGTCTTGTCATGGGACAAATCAATCCAATTGTTGGTGATGTTTCGGGCAATGTAAAAAAAATCATTAAAGCTGCTCAACATGCTCGTGATGATTTGAATGCAGACTTAATCGTTTTCCCAGAATTGACATTGACGGGATATCCTCCAGAAGATTTGTTACACCGACCAGGTTTAATAAAACGCGTTGATAAAGGGCTGGCTAAATTACATAAGAAAGTGAAGGGAATAGCGGTTGTTGTGGGCCATCCATCAGGAACTGTTCGTGATGATTTATACAATGCTGCCTCTGTCATATATGACGGAAAAACATTAATTAGTTATTTTAAGCATTGTCTCCCTAACTATAGTGTCTTTGATGAGAAACGGTATTTTGTAGAAGGTAAAGAGGCCGCTGTTTTTGATTTTAAAGGATTCAAATTTGGTCTTACCATTTGTGAAGATATCTGGTTTACGTCACCAGCAGCATTAGCCGCTGATAATGGCGCAGAAATACTGTTAAACCTTAATGCATCGCCATTTAGACAAGGTAAATCCACGACCCGAGAGTTACAAGTTAAACAACGCGCACTTGAAAATAGCTTGCCCATTGTTTATGTCAACCAAGTTGGTGGCCAGGATGAACTGGTGTTCGATGGTGCATCTTTTGTTATTGCTGCACATGGTGAACGAGTTGCCCGCGCACCTGCTTGGCGACAGGGGCTTTACCCAGTTGAAGTAAGTCGAGTCGGTGCGTCTGTATCATTGAAAGGTGATTTGGCTGAGCAGGAAACGGATCTTGATATGGTGTATCAAGGCCTAGTACTAGGCTTACGTGATTATATTGAGAAAAATCACTTTCCAAGCGTTGTTTTAGGTTTGTCGGGGGGAATCGATTCGGCACTTACACTGGCTCTAGCAGTTGATGCAATTGGTGCTGATAGAGTAAAAACAGTGATGATGCCGTCAAAGTATACGGCACAGATGAGTTTAGACGATGCAGCCGAAATGGCCGATAATCTTGGTGTGAGTCATAAAGTAATTCCTATTGATCCAATATATGCTCAATTTGAACAAAGCTTGTCTGATGAGTTTGAAGGCTTAGCGAAAGATACAACAGAAGAAAATATTCAAGCACGTAGTCGTGGTGTTTTATTAATGGCCTTGTCAAATAAAACAGGTGCTATGGTGCTATCAACAGGTAATAAAAGCGAAATGGCTGTAGGTTATTCCACATTATATGGTGATATGGCTGGTGGCTATGCACCATTAAAGGATGTTTATAAAACTTTAGTCTATCGTCTTTCAGAATATCGCAATAGCATCAGTCAAATTATACCTGTGAGGATCATTACTAGATTGCCTTCTGCAGAACTGGCGGAGGATCAACTAGATCAAGATAGTTTGCCGCCGTATGATGTTTTGGATAGTTTATTAGAACAATATATTGCTCAAGACTTATGCTTTGAAGATATGGTTTCTCAAGGTGCTGATCCTGTTTTGGCGGCAAGGGTGATCAAGATGGTGGATAGAAACGAGTATAAACGTCGGCAGGCACCACCAGGCATTCGAATTACCAGCCGTGCATTTGGTCGCGATAGACGCTATCCTATTACCTCAGGCTATACTGTAAATTCAAAAATTGATTAGGGGAAAAAATGAAAAAGGTTGAAGCTATAATCAAGCCCTTTAAATTAGACGATGTGCGAGAAGGGTTGTCAGAGATAGGTGTTACCGGCTTAACTGTTTCAGAAGTGAAGGGGTTTGGTCGTCAAAAAGGGCACACAGAACTGTATCGTGGTGCCGAATACGTTGTTGATTTTCTGCCAAAAATAAAGTTAGAAATTGTTTTGCCTGAACAGCAAGTTGAAGCTTGTGTTGAAGCAATTACTAAAGCTGCCCACACAGGCCGTATCGGTGATGGTAAAATTTTTGTGACTTCAGTTGAGCAAGTGATTCGAATCCGTACGGGTGAAGAAGGTGAATCAGCTGTTTAATAGCTGAACGAAAATTCTCAATTATTCAACAGTTGTTTGGCGTACATGTGTTATGCCAGAATGATCTGGATAATTGAGCTCTAAAACACGTAAAGCATCGTCAGATAGATCTGTTAATCCAAGTATTTTATATGCCTTAGCCATGATGAATAAGGCATCAGCCATGGCTGGCGTACGAGGATAGTTTTCAATAACGTATTTGCCGCGATTAGCAGCAGCGATATAAGAACTTCGACGCATATAAAAGTGCGCTACATTGACTTCATATTGTGCTAAGCGATTGCGTAAATAGACGATACGTTGACTGGCATCTTCACTATATTGGCTATTCGGATAACGATTAACTAATGCCGTAAAGTCTTTTAGAGCAAAAAAAGCCGAGCCAGGATCACGTTGAGTTTCATCACGTGGTATGTATTTTTCCACGATACCGATATCGCGGGTAAAGTTGATTAAGCCGCGTAAGTAAATTGCATAATCCATACTTTCATTAAGCGGGTATACACGCATAAAACGGTCAATGGTGGCAATAGCTGCCTCAGGGTCATCGCCTTTGTAATGTGCATAAGCCGATTCTAATAGCGCTTGCTGAGCATAGTCGCCGAATGGAAAACGTGCTTCTAATTGGCTGTAATAACGTAAAGCCGTTTGATAATCTTCTTCATCTAAAGAAGCTTTAGCTTCAGAATATAGATGTTCAACTGTCCAGTCATCCTCGACATTTTTGATCTCTTTCTGTTCGAACATAGAACAGCCAGACAAGGTGAAAATAGTGATGAGAAGCGGTATGTAATATTTTTTCATGTGTGTAGATTACGCTAGCATGAGAGTGAAGGCAAAGCTGATTGTACTATCTTGGAAAAATAAATTGTAGTCAATGTTTTTGGATTTCAAGAAATCGAATCAATGTACAATAGTGTGATAAATTTTGACAACGGTTTTAAGGAAACGATGCAACATTTAATTATTGGCATATTGTTAGGTTTAACTTTTTCAATGCCTCTCAAGGCGACAACATTTGACTTGGCTGATGAACAGACACGTGTAGTTGGACATAATTTAGTTGTATTGAGCAGGATGGAAGATACCTTGCTTGATATAGCGAGACGTTTTGACCTCGGCTATAGTGAAATTGTGAGTGCAAACCCAGGCGTTGATGTGTGGTTACCTGGTGCCGGGCAGCGAGTTGTTGTGCCTAATCGTTTTATTCTGCCCGATGCACCAAGAAAAGGTATTGTGATTAATTTAGCCGAAATGCGGCTTTACTATTACCCAAAGAAAGAAAAGGGTCGTACTCAGCAAGTGATTACTCATCCTTTAGGTATAGGGCGAGAAGGTTGGAAAACACCTTTGGGTAGCACTAAAATTATTCAAAAGAAGAAAGATCCTACTTGGACACCACCTGCCTCTATATTAGCCGAACATTTAGCAGAAGGTGATCCATTACCAAAAGTAGTGCCCGCGGGTCCCGATAACCCATTAGGTGCTTTTGCTATGCGTTTGGGCATGCCAGGCTATTTATTGCATGGGACAAATAAGCCTTATGGTGTGGGTCTGCGGGTGAGTCATGGTTGTATTCGCTTATTTCCTGAAGACATTGAACATTTGTTTGGCAAAGTTGACTTGAACACGACTGTAAATATTATCTATCAACCTTATAAAGCGGCATCACAAGATGGGATCCTTTATGTAGAAGCGCATGCAGATCAAGAAGACATGGATCCCAATGTTAACAATATGACAACAATGGTCTCAGCTATTTTGAAAGAAAAGGATCAGATTAATGATGAGGATTGGCTATTTGCGCAAACTGCGATTGAACAGCAAGAAGGTATCGTTAAACCAATTGATGATCTAGAGGCAGAGGTTATAGAAGGTGTTTGGTTTCTGCACGCCGGCTTAGCAGAAGATTCAAAAGAAAAACTGAATCAGGCATTAGAAGATTTAAACGCCAATGAGAACTTCTGGCCAATCAATGGGGCGCATGGCGAAATGCTATTAGGGCCATTTGAAAATAAACAACAAGCTGAGAAGATGAGTGATGAATTGTCGCACTTGATGGGTGAATCGGTGTGGTTGACTTTAGTGGCGAGTGAGGTGTTGTAGAAAAAATTATATTTCAGAGATAAAAAAGCCGGGGCATCATAAGATGCCCCGGCGCTTTTATATAATCGTTATTATTTGCTCATTGCTTTATGAAACATACGATCTACTTTTTCATTCGCTGCATCAGCTGAAGCTTGAGCAGAACGTGCAGTTTCTAGAGCTACATTAGCTGTATTTTCAACTTGTAACAGGTGTGTTTCAATTTTACCAACGTGAGCTTCTACACGTCCGAAGTGGTCTTTAATGGCAGTGATATCAACAGTATCAAGGCTATGGTGATGACCTGAGCTCGCACATGCTGTTAAAAGCGCTAAAGGTAAAACTACAGCACCCAATTTAGTTAATGATTTCATTCTTTTCCCCTTTGTTTAAATTAATGAACCTTGCGGCCTATTACATTGCCATTAAGCAATATACTACGAGGCTATCAGGATTTAATTAAGCTGTCCAACCCTTTGAAAACATAATCTGTCTGATGGGCAATTTGTTGTTATAATAGCGCGCTTTATTAGAATCATGGTTGGTCGTTGCTACCATCTTGCTAATTCATCTTTGTTTTTTGCTCTGGAAAAATTAGTCTATGCATCCTATGCTGAATATCGCTATTCGTGCAGCGCGTAGTGCGGGTAATATTATTGTTCGCTCATTACAACACGTCGAACACCTAGAAATTACCACAAAAGGTCGTAATGATTTTGTATCTGATGTTGATAGGCTTGCAGAACAAGAAATAATTAATACCATCAAAAAAGCTTATCCAGAACATGCGGTTTTGGCCGAAGAGTCTGGTCAAAATGGTGAAAGTGATACTGTTTGGGTTATTGACCCTTTAGATGGGACAACAAATTTCTTACACGGTTTTCCACATTATTGTGTCTCGATAGCTGTTGTGTTCAAAGGTAAGGTTGAGCATAGTGTTATCTATGATCCCTTACGTGATGAATTATTTACTGCTACACGCGGCTCTGGCGCAAAATTAAATGACAGACGCCTTCGTGTGACGAAACGTAAAGAATTAAAAGAAGGATTATTAGCGACGGGTTTTCCATTTAAATATCCCGAGCATCTGACACCTTATTTAGCCACATTTAATGCCATTTTCCCTCAAGTTGCAGATATTAGACGTGGTGGCTCTGCTGCTTTAGATCTTGCTTATGTTGCGGCAGGTCGAGTCGATGGCTATTGGGAAATTGGTTTGCAGAAGTGGGATTTAGCTGCAGGCATGTTACTCATTGAAGAAGCGGGCGGTATTACCAGTGATTTTGTTGGTGGTAACAACCATTACGAGAGTGGCAATATTGTTGCTGGAAACATAGCTATACAACAGCAAATGTTGGATTCAATTTCACCTCACTTAACAGACGAACTTAAGCGATAGAGTCGTATTTTTAATGCAATACGCTTTTCCGATTCAGCTTTAACTATAAGAACAAATAATAATGACATCAAGTACAAGAGAAATAAGTAAGCTACGTAACATTGCGATCATAGCCCATGTCGATCACGGTAAAACAACGTTAGTCGATCAGTTGCTGCGTCAGTCAGGCACGTTCAGTGAACATGAAGAACTACAAGAACGTGTGATGGACTCTAATGATTTAGAACGTGAACGTGGTATTACTATCTTGTCAAAAAATACAGCAATCAGCTGGAATGGTTACCACATCAACATTGTTGATACACCAGGACATGCTGATTTTGGTGGTGAAGTAGAACGTGTTTTATCGATGGTTGATTCAGTTCTTCTTTTAGTTGACTCAGCTGAAGGACCGATGCCTCAAACTCGCTTTGTGACACAAAAAGCTTTAGCTCTTGGTCTAAAACCGATTGTCGTTATCAATAAAATTGATAAGCCAAGTGCACGCCCAAGTTGGGTGTTGGATCAAACGTTTGATTTATTTGCCAACCTAGATGCAACAGATGAACAATTGGACTTTGACGTTATTTATGCATCAGGGCTGAATGGTTTTGCAGGGCTTGACGAAGATGTTCGTTCGGGTGATATGACACCACTATTTCAGCTTGTGGTGGATAAAGTGGAGCACCCTGAAGTTGATGCTGAAGGACCGTTCAGAATGCAGGTTACCTCGCTTGACTATAATAGTTATGTGGGTGTTATAGGTGTTGGCCGAATTGAGCGTGGCACGGTTAAAACCAATACGCCAGTTACAGTCGTCGATACGGAAGGTAACAAGCGTAATGGTCGTGTTTTAACAGTCATGGGTTTCATGGGGCTGCAAAGGGAAGAAGTTGAATCAGCACAGGCTGGAGATATCATCGCTTTCACGGGTCTAGATCCTCTGAATATATCAGATACGCTTTGTGATCCTAATGCTGTGGAAGCATTGCCTCCATTGACTGTCGATGAACCGACAGTCACGATGACATTTCAAGTCAATAATTCACCGTTTGCGGGTAAAGAAGGCAAGTTTGTAACAACACGTCAGATTAAAGAACGACTAGATCGAGAGTTAATACATAATGTGGCATTACGTGTAGAACAAATGCCAGAAGATCCTGATAAATTTAAGGTGTCAGGTCGTGGTGAATTACACCTCTCAGTTTTAATAGAAAATATGCGTCGCGAGGGTTATGAGATGGGTGTATCTCGACCAGAAGTGATTATTCGAGAAGTGGATGGTGTTAAAGAAGAGCCTTATGAATCTGTTACTGCTGATGTAGAAACTGAACATCAAGGCACCATCATGGAGAAGTTAGGTGAACGTGGCGCACAACTAAGCGATATGGTACCGGATGGTAAAGGCCGTGTACGTTTAGACTTTACGATTCCATCCCGTGGTCTGATTGGTTTTAGAACAGAGTTTTTAACCGCTACACAAGGTACAGGACTCATCTATAGTGTGTTTGATCACTATGCGCCAGTGAAAATGGGTGATTTTGGTAAACGGACTAATGGTGTGTTAATCGCCAATGGTGTAGGTAAAGCTGTTGCGTTTGCGATTTTTAATTTACAAGAACGTGGCCGTATGTTCATTGGGCATGGCGATGAAGTTTATGAGGGTATGGTTATTGGTATCCATTCTCGTGATAATGATCTCGTTGTAAACCCGCTTAAAGGTAAGCAGCTTACCAATGTTCGTGCCTCTGGTACTGATGAAGCTATTTCCTTAACGCCGCCTATACGGATGAGCTTGGAACAAGCGCTTGAATTCATTGGTGAGGATGAGTTGCTTGAAGTAACGCCAAAATCCTTACGTGTACGTAAGAAATTGTTACTAGAGCATGAACGAAAACGTGCTTCGCGTGGTTGAATAGAAAAAAGCTAGAACTTAGCATCTTTTAATAAGACAGGGTATGCTAATTGGATGCTCTATAGTTGTATAAGGTTTCATTATGCGGATTTTGATTTTAATTGCGATTGGATTATTACTGTACATCATTATTGGTAATATTCTCCGTAAAAATAAACTTTCATCACTAGAAGATACTGACCCAGAAAAGATGGTGAGCTGTAAACATTGTGGCTTACATATTCTTGAACAAGAAGCGCTTAAGTCGGGACAAAGTTTTTATTGCTCGCAAAGCCACCTTGAGGCAGATACTCAAGCTAAATAATGCTAGGGAAAAATAGCAAATTGGATACTAATGCCGATGCTTTATCATGGCGTTCCCTTCTTGCTTTTTCTAGCTATCGCTTATTTTTAGCACTCATCTTATTTATTGTTTTTTACTTTGATTTACCACCGGCATTTCTGGGTGAATCAAAGCCAGATCTATACCTCGCCATCAGCCAAACCTATATTGCCACGGCTTTTGTATTATTGCTCTTTGTGTTCAATCGCTGGGACTCATTTACTAGACAAGTAAAAATACAGCTAACAATAGATATCATTTTATTGGCCTTGATTATTCATGCGAGTGGTGGGCTTCGATCTGGTTTAGGTTCTTTATTGGTGGTCGTCGTTATTTCCGGTGGTGCGCTAATTCCAGGCCGCTTTGCCGCCTTTTTTGCTGCATTGGCAACGTTTTCTGTGCTATCAGAAGCCGCTTTCTCCCAGACTTTGGGTGATGGCTCATCCAAATATAGCTATGCAGGTCTTTTGGGTGCGACTTTTTTTGCAACGGCTATATTGACAGAATTACTATCAAAGAAAATTATATCTAGTCAAAAATTAGCTCAAGAAAGAGCGGAAGATTTGGCAAATCTAGCAGTATTAAATAACCATATTATTAGTCGAATGCAAACAGGCGTTTTAGTGATTGATGGGGAAGGTAGAATACAATTAAGCAATGAGTCTGCACAGAAAATATTAGGCATAGAAGCTGCAAAAAAAGAAGATACCTTAAAATACTGGGTGCCCATATTAGGTATTCAGCTGTGGCGTTGGAAGCAGAGCCGCACCAACACTTTTGAGCCTTTCCAAGCGCGCACTGACTTACCCGAGGTTGTAGCGAGTGCGATGAACTTAGCAAGTGGTGAGACAGTACTTTATATAGAAAACACATCTGCAGTGGCACAACAGGCACAGCAATTAAAATTAGCCTCATTAGGACAACTGACAGCAAGTATAGCCCATGAAGTGCGTAATCCACTTGCCGCGATAAGCCATGCTGGTGAACTTTTATCAGAAGCTAAAGCAGAAGATGAAGAACTTACAAAGCTAACAGGTATTATTCAGCGACATAGCTCTCGCGTGAATAATATTATAGAAACGATTTTAGAAATGAGTCGTATGAAAGCGATTGAACCATCAGTCTTAGTTTTAGAAACATGGCTTGAACAATTTATTGGTGAATTTTGTGATTATCATCAACTAGATAGACGAGAAGTCAACCTAGTGAGTAAAGCGCCTTTGGCCACAGTATATATTGATGCTGATCAACTTCATCAAGTCATGTTGAATCTATTTGAAAACGCTTGGTATTATTCTCATTCAGAGGATGATGAACGGATTATCGTTACACTAGAGCAACAGGGTAATGATGTGATCATTGATGTCGCTGATAATGGGCCGGGTGTTTCGGAAAAAATTAGAGAAAGTCTGTTTGAACCTTTCCAGTCTCAACGCCAAGGTGGTACAGGATTAGGTTTATACTTGGCACGCGAGTTGTGTCAAGCTAATGGTGCTCGTTTAAGCTATTTACCCGATGAGCAAGGGCGAACTTGTTTTAGAATAAATATATCAGTAGACCGATTCGAGAATTTAGCATGAACCCACAAGCATTAGTCATTGATGATGAGCCAGATATTCTTGAGTTATTAACGATGACACTATCTGGTATGTCTGTCGATTGCATTACCGCGGAAAATATTGCCCAAGCTGAGCAAGCGCTCAAACAATACAACTTTGATTTTTGCTTAACCGATATGAGATTGCCTGACGGCAATGGTTTGGACTTTGTGAAAAATTTGCAAGTAAGCATGCCCGATTTGCCTGTCGCTGTAATCAGTGCGCACGGCAATATGGATTTAGCCATACAAGCTTTAAAACTGGGTGCCTTTGATTTTATTTCGAAACCCGTGAAACTGCGTGTATTGCGTGATTTAATTGAAACAGCACTTAAACTAACCCCTAGCGATCCAAAGAGAATGGATCGTCGTTCACGACATCGTTTATTAGGTGAGACTGAACCTATGCAATTACTGCGCGGGAAAGTGACTAAATTAGCCCGTAGTCAAGCACCCGTCTATATCAGTGGAGAGTCAGGTACAGGTAAAGAGCTAGTCGCAAGGTTGATCCATGAGCTTGGCGTTCGCGCTGATAAGCCTTTTGTGCCAATCAACTGCGGGGCAATTCCTAGTGAGCTGGTTGAAAGTGAGTTTTTTGGTCATAAAAAAGGGGCTTTTACCGGCGCGATAGAAGATAAAGAAGGTTTATTCCAAGCAGCAAATGGAGGTACCTTACTGCTTGATGAAGTGGCTGATTTGCCATTAATGATGCAAGTTAAGTTACTTAGAGCATTACAAGAAAAAACGATTCGTCCCGTGGGTGGTCATGATGAAATTTCAGTCGATGTGAGAGTATTGTGTGCAACGCATACAGACCTAGCTGAAAAAGTAGTTCAAGGCACATTTCGAGAAGATTTGTTTTATCGTTTGAATGTCATAGAGGTAGCTGTACCAGCCTTACGTGAACGTAGTGAAGATATCGCTATTTTAGCTGACTCTATTTTAGAGAAACTGGCTGAAAAAAATGACATAGATATACCCAAGTTATCAAAAAATGCATTAAAAGCGCTGAAGCTTTATGATTTCCCCGGCAATGTGCGTGAGTTAGAAAATATTTTAGAGCGAGCCATAACGTGGATGGAAGGTAGTGAAATCAGCGAAAGCGATCTTATGCTATCAGATAATAATTCCCCGCGCTCTATCAGCTCGTTAAATAGTTCGTCTGATAATCAACAAATCAATGTAGGCATGACAAATGATTTAGCGTCACATCTTGAAGATCAAGAACGCCAGATTATTCTTCAGGCTCTCGAGTCAGTACGATGGAATAAAACGGCAGCGGCGAAGAAGCTTGGGATTACTTTCCGTGCTTTACGTTATAAGCTGAAAAAATTGGATTTAGAATAAGCAGATACTTTGAAAAGTACCTTAAATTTATTCGAAAAATGGGGTGAGTGATGGGGCTCGAACCCACGACAACCGGAATCACAATCCGGGACTCTACCAACTGAGCTACACTCACCATTATGAACGTTTAATATAAAAAAAGAATTTTATGTTCATTTGGGAAGCCGCTAATTCTACTTCCTTTATTTTTCTGGTCAAGTAGTAATTCAGATTTAAACGATTTCTAAGTCTATTTTTTTATCATCTAAATTAACACGGACCACTTTTACCTGTACTTTATCAGCAAGGCGGTAAGTTTTTCGAGTCCTTTCTCCCATTAAACGATGGCCTGTTGCATCAAATTGGTAATAATCATTTTTTAGTGCGGTAATATGAACCAGACCCTCAATATAAATATCGCTTAATTCGACAAATAAGCCGAAACTTGTGACGCCACTAATAACTCCTTGGTGGACTTCTCCAACCCTTTCTTGCATATATTCGCACTTTAACCAATCGCTGACGTCACGTGTTGCTTCATCTGCACGGCGACTGGTCATAGAACAGTGATCGCCATGTTGAATCATCTCTTCATGAGAATAAGGCCATTTTTTATTATTTTTCTCCTTCAGAATATGGCGAATAGCGCGATGAACTAAAAGATCTGGGTAGCGTCTGATTGGGGATGTGAAATGGGCATAAGCTTCGAGCGCAAGACCAAAGTGGCCCATATTATCAGGACTATAGACCGCTTGTTTCATGCTACGGAGCATAACTGTCTGTAGAAGGTGAGCGTCAGGTCTTTTAGCTGCGGTAGCAAGTAGCGCTGCATAATGACTAGGTTGAGGATCATCACCGCCACCTAGCATTAAACCTAGTTCGGATAGAAATTCACGTAATCCTGACAGTTTTTCTTCTGAAGGTGTTTCATGGATGCGGAATAAAGCAGCGATGTCATGTTCAATTATAAATCGGGCTGCACAGACATTAGCTGCAATCATAAATTCTTCGATTAGGCGATGAGCATCATTACGTTCTCTTGGCTCTATAGAAGATATTTTTCGGTTTTCATCAAAAATAAACTGTGTTTCAGTTAATTCAAAATCAATAGCACCACGTTGTTTGCGTGCAAGTAACATGGTTTGGAACAACTTATTCATGGCCTGTAAGTCAGGGAGAATTGATTGATATTGCTTACATAGTGCCTCATCATTATCAACTAATATCGCAGCCACCTTATTGTATGTAAGGCGTGCTTTAGAATTCATCACTGCATTGTGAAATTGGTAGGATTCAATTTCACCCTCTTTAGATAGTGTGATTTCACAGACCATGCAAAGACGATCAACTTCTGGGTTGAGAGAACAAAGACCATTTGATAAAACTTCGGGCAACATTGGAATAACTTGACTTGGAAAATAGACAGAAGTCCCTCTGTCATTTGCATCACTATCAAGAGGACTACCTGTTTTTACATAATAAGAAACATCAGCGATAGCTACCCATAAACGCCAGCCAGACTCAATTTCTTCTGCATAAACGGCATCATCAAAGTCACGCGCATCTTCACCATCAATAGTCACCAAAGGCAGATGTCTTAGATCTAAGCGGTTTTCAATGGCAGAATCAGGGATTTCACTGCCAAAGGACTCTGCTTGCTCCAAGGCTTTTGCAGACCACGTATGGGGAAGCTCAAAATCACGCAGAGCAATATCAATCTCCATACCAGGCGCAAGATGATCACCTAAAACCGTAACAACCTTACCGAGTGGCGAGCGATGACGACTAGGGTGATCGGTAATCTCTATTTCAACAATTTGACCTTCTTTGGTATCCATAACATTTTGAGGTGGAATCAAAATATCTTGGCTAATGCGTCGATTGTTTGGAATTAAATAATAAATGCCTGCATCGACAAGTAGCCGGCCAACAATACGTTCATTGGCATGTTGAATTATTTCGACAATACTGCCTTCTTTTCGTCCTCTGCGATCGACACCAGTCACGCGGGCAACAGCGCGATCTCCGTGCAAGGCTATTTGCATTTCTCTTTGATTAAGGAATAGATCATCACTAGCGTCATCAGGAATGAGGAAACCATAGCCATCTGCATGACCCACTATGCGACCTGTCACTAAGTTCATCTTAGAGACAACACCATAAGCACCTTTTCGATTACGAAGGAGCTGTCCATCTCTTTCCATGGCCCTGAGGCGACGTCGTAGTGCTTCAGTTTCTTCCTCGCCTTTAAGTCCTAATAAGCGGGATATCTTTCTCTGGGTAAGAGGGCGATTATTTTGTTTTAGGATCTCAAGAATAAATTCACGGCTTGGTATGGGATTTTCATACTTTTCTGATTCGCGTGTTGAATAGGGATCGTTTAGTTTCTTTTTTGACATTGATTGGTTGTTTTCCACTTAATAAAGTGCCAAATCCGACTGAATATGATTCAGATGCCGGAAGAGGCGACATGGCTCGACGCGCTAACTTCAGGTGCTTAGAGGTGATTATTCGTGCGAGTAAAAAACTTGCTTTTGCACCAGCTGGTAAAAGCTTGAATCTAGGCGTTAATTATTTTATATGGTCATTCTAACCTTAATCATTAGATATAAGTTTATTTTTCAATCATTAAGCCTTGCTTGTGGTTTCTACTTTTAGCGATAATGACGAGGCGTAAAGTGTTAAAATAATTAAGTCTTCTACAGGGTTATAAAAAAGTTGAAACAGTGCTGAACGGACTACTTGATACACTTATTATTGAATGTGATAAAGCGTTAAAAACTTTATCAATGCCATCAGTGGAAGCTGGTCGAGATATTCCTGGCTCGGATCTCTCAGAAAATGAGATGACTAAAGCTGAGAAAGCTAAGTCAATTGCTTTAATGCGGGTTAATCATTCGGGTGAAGTGTCTGCCCAAGCTTTGTATCAAGGACAAGCGCTAACTGCTAAATTACCTGATGTAAGGCGTGCTATGGAGCAAGCGGCAGCAGAGGAAACTGAGCATCTAGTGTGGTGTCAGCAAAGAATCAATCATTATGGCGGGCACGTTAGTATTCTAAACCCATTATGGTATGCCGGCTCATTTACCTTAGGTGCGATAGCAGGGAAAGCGGGCGATAAATGGAGCCTCGGTTTTGTGGTTGAAACAGAACGACAAGTGGTAAACCACCTTGAAGAGCATTTGGCTAAAATCAGTGAAAAAGATCTGAAGAGTCGTGCTGTTTTGGAACAAATGAAAGAGGATGAACTGCATCACGGTACTATGGCATTAGAGGCTGGTGGCGCAGCGTTACCAGCCCCTATCAAATTGGCTATGAGCCTTGTTTCAAAAATAATGACACAAAGCAGTTATCGAATCTAGTTTGCCGCTTATGTGCTGTCCCCAGATAAGTGATATCGCGTTTATTAGATAAAGTCTATGTCATTACTTCGTTAAAATTGATTCTGAGGAATGCGTTTTTCTTAGAAGAGAATATCACCTAATGATCATACCCCATACTTGAGCAGAAACTAAGCTTGCCTATTGTATTTATCTGTCCTAAGCTAAAACTAAGTCATCATACTTGGGAAGATTATGGCAAAAAATACGCGCCTTGCCCCAGAACAATTGTATCAATATTGTGATAGCAAACAATTTGATTTTTCCTCTACGGCGGATTTAAAGACGCTGCCAACAATCATTGGACAAACAAGAGCTATAGATGCGATAGATTTTGGCATTAATATCTCGGGAGATGGTTACAATTTATATGTTATGGGTCCCACTGGTTCAGGTAAATATACACTGGTTAAGCGTTATCTGGAACAGATAGAAAAAACACAATATGAAGGCGTTGATTGGGCTTATTTACATAACTTTTCCGATGACCAATGTCCTTGGTATGTGTCACTGCCATCAGGTGAAGGTCGGCAATTACGTCATGATATTGAGGCCTTGATTAGGCGACTTGTTGAAGATCTACCGACTGCGTTTGACGATGAGTATTACCGCGGTAGAATTCGTGCAATTGATGAAATGTCACGTAAACATCGCGTGCAAATGTTCGGCACTATTCAAGCAGAAGCCGATCGTAAAGATATCTTGTTATTGAGAATGCAGGATAATAGTTATGCTTTTGCCGCTAAGCGCAATGGTGAACCGATGACGTCAGAGGAGTTTGAACAGCTTCCTTTAGATAAGCAAGAACAAACCGAAGATGCAATCGCCAGTCTACATGAGGAATTACAAAATACCTTACTTGAGTTACGCGAGTGGGAGCGTAGTAATCAGCAACAGGTCGCGGCATTAAATGAAGAAGTAGCGCTTGAAGTCATTAGTCGGCAAATTAATAAGCTGAAACATGCCTATCCTAAGTCATCAAGGCTACAAGTTTACTTTGATGCAATGCAAATAGATTTAAGAGATAACGTCGATACTTTTTTGAAGTTAGATGAAGAACATGATGATGCCTCAACACATTCAGAAGAATCTATATTACGTCGCTATCAAATTAACCTTATCGTTGATAACAAAGAGTTAGATGCTGCGCCTATTGTTTATGAAAACTTACCAAGCCATCAGAGCCTATTAGGCAGCATCGAAAATATGGCGATGATGGGTGCCTTAGTGACGGACTTTAGCTTAATAAAAGCTGGGGCAATTCATCGTGCTAATGGCGGCTATTTGATTCTAGATGTAGAGCAGTTGTTGATGCAGCCTTATGCTTGGCAAGGTTTGAAGCGGGCTTTACAATCGAAAGAAGTTCGTTTTGATGTGTTAGAACAAATGTATAGCCTTGTCTCGACTGTATCGTTAGAACCTGAACCTATTCCACTCGATTTGAAAGTGATTTTACTTGGCGATAGAGAACTGTATTACCAACTTTTTGCTCTTGATCCTGAATTTGCTGAGCTTTTTAAAGTCATTGCTGACTTTGAAGAGGAAATGCCTAGAACAAGTGAAAATGAAAAACTATATGCCCAACTTATGGCAACCACGGTACAGCAGGAAGGATTATTGCATTTGAATAGTGATGCGATAGCCAGTGTCATAGAATACGGTGCCCGAGAAGTAGATGATGCGGCCATGTTTTCACTTCATCAAGGAAATATGACTAATCTACTACGCGAAGCTGATTATTGGGCAAAAAAACAGGGACATAGAGTCATTACCCGCTCTCATGTTATCAATGCCATAGAAAGTAGAATTAACAGAACAGATCGTTTAAGAAAACAACTTTATAAACAAATCGAACGTGATGTAATGCGTATTGAAGTGACAGGAGAGAAAATAGGGCAGATCAATGCACTGTCTGTACTTTCCGTTGGCGATTTTAATTTTGGCCAACCATCTAGGCTGACTGCAAACTGCCGTTATGGGGATGGCGAACTGATAGATATTGATCGTGAAGTTGAATTAGGTGGTGATATCCACTCAAAAGGCGTTTTGATTATGAGTAGTTATCTTGGCAGTCATTATGCCAAGAATAAACCGCTTTCTATGACGGCCAGTTTGGCTTTCGAACAAAGTTATGGTCAAGTAGATGGAGATAGTGCGACTGTTGCCGAATTATGCGTTTTATTATCATCAATGGCGCAGACTCCTATTAAACAATCAATCGCGATTACAGGCTCAATGAATCAACATGGCATGGTGCAAGCGATTGGTGGGGTTAATGAAAAAATAGAAGGTTTTTTTGATATTTGCCAACAATTGGACTTTACAGGGCAACAGGGTGTGATTATCCCTAGCAGTAATGTGCAACATTTGATGTTAAGAAGTGATGTTATTACTGCCGTGTCGGAAGGGCGTTTTCATATCTATGCCATAGAGACGGTTGAGCAGGCTCTGGCCTTGTTAACTGATATGCCAATAGGTAAAGTCAATGATGAAGGCATTTATCCTGAGGTAAGTTTTAATGCATTAGTGATGGAACAGATTAATTATTGGGCTGAAATTCATAAAAATGATAAACATGACGATAACTAAGTTGATAACTAGTAAAATCATGAAATACATAGAGGTACCAAGCTATGAATAGAAAAACATCCTTTGTTATTGTTATGCTCACGCTATTTTTATATATGAAATCAGCATTTGCACTTACCCAATTACCACTCCCTACAGAACCCATTTATTTTGAACCACCAGTGGTTCATGCTAGTGAAGAATATGAACAATTGAGTTGTGTCGAGCTGGATAATTCAATTGGTTTTTTACAACCATATAGATATAGTTACAAACCTAATTTTTATGAAGATGAAGCAAACAAAGTCGCTGCTTTATTAGTCACGGTAGATAGTGTTCCGATAGTCGAAGGTTGGCTAGGCTTAGCCTATCTAGGGTATTCAGCCTTATTGGAAGAAAAAGAGCAACGACGCGTTTTAGCAGTCAATCAGCAAGTATCTATGCTTCAACGACTCAAGGCAAAAAAGCACTGCTTTGAGTAAACGAAAACGGATATATCTAGTGTTATAAGAATTCAATAAACTTGAGCCGAGGACTTTAAGTGATGTACTATCAAGCTACGAGTGATATACGTACTCGAGGGGAGGATGGTCGTTATGAATACAACAATAGACTTGAATAAACAGTGGTTTGATATTAAGAAAGAGCGGGTTACCAAAGGCAAAAAAAAATGGTATCAGGCTAATCTTAAATCCACTCAGGCACCTGAATCTACAACGCCAAGGATAGATAGCAATGATAATATCGAACAGGTAATACCTTGGTACGAGGCAAATATGACAAAACATTTAGATATAAAGAAAAAATGGTATGAAGCCAATTTAAAGGCGGCTGTTACATCTGTAAGGGCAAACCGGCAAAAATGGTATGAAGCTAACTTGAAAGATAACGACAGTGATAAAACACCATGGTATGAAGCGAATACGGCTCCGTATTCAGAAGTTAAACAAAAGTGGTATCAAGCTAATCTAGAAAAGGCGCGTGAAAACCAGAGTAAATGGTATCAAGCAAATCTAGATAATACGCCTACTGAAACGCATTGGTATGAGATCAGCAATGATAATGTCAATGAGGTTAAAAAACATTGGTATGAAGCGAATTTAGAGACTGCACGGAAAAGTCGTAAAACTAAACCATGGTATGCAGCTAATATTGCTGTGGACCCTCATGCAGATCTAAAGAAAAAATGGTATGAGGCTAATATCGCGCTTGTTAAATCTAAACAAACTAAGAGTAAATGGTATGAAGCCAATACTCAAACTGCCCGTGCTTCCCAAAAAAACTGGTTTGAAGCATCAAAAGAAGATGTGACACCTTCTGAAACACCTTGGTATGAAGCCAATATACAACAGCATGTTGAGACTAAGAAAAAATGGTACGAAGCAAACCTAGAGGCTGCGCGGACATCGGTTAGAGAAAATAGGCAGAAGTGGTATGAAGCAAATATAGAAAATACCGATACAAGTGATGTCAAGCCTTGGTACGAAGCGAATATAAATGCTGATCCAACAGTTGATATTAAACAGAAGTGGTATGAGGCTAACTTAGAGACTGCAAGGCAGTCTCGTAAAAATAAACCATGGTATGAAGCTAATATCGCTGTAGATCCACATGCTGATGTTAAGCAAAAATGGTATGAAGCTAATATGAAGTTGGCAAGAACAAAAAATATCAAGAAAAAATGGCATGAAGCCAATGCTAAAGTGGTGAGAGATAAGCAAAAATAATAATACTATTATGTAGTTATTAAATTAGCATATAAGATAGCTGCAACCAGCGAAGGTTGCAGCTATTTTTTATGTAGAATAGGAAAAGTCATTCTTTAAAGTAAAGGCTTTAAAACAGATAAATAAATTATAATCAGAAAAATATTAGGCGGGAGAACAATTTTTTATGGCTAGTCAACAAAAGCTATTAAGTGGATTTAAACGATTTCAGCAACAGTATTTTGGTGATGACCGCCGTCTGTATGAGAGTATGAAAGATGGTCAGCCGGCTAAGACATTGATGGTGGCATGCTGTGATTCACGTGTTGATCCAGCTATTTTGACAGACTGCGATCCAGGTGATTTGTTTACTGTACGTAATGTTGCTAATTTAGTCCCGCCATGCGAGACTGGAGGTGATTACCACGGTACCAGTGCAGCCATAGAATTTGCGGTTAATAACTTGAATGTTGAAAACATCATTGTAATGGGCCATGCAAATTGTGGCGGTATTCAGGCTTTGTGGGATGATGATGGCACAGTCAAATCACAGTTTATCCAGCCTTGGGTATTCATCGCAGATAAAGCAAGAGAAAAAGTTAAAAAGGAGCATGCTGGGAAAGATCGTAAACAGCAATTAACGGCTTGTGAGCAAGAAGCTATTTTGGTATCACTTGAGAATCTACTGACTTTTAAATGTATCAAAGAACGTTTAGAGCAAGGCAATATCAGTTTACATGGCTGGTATTTTGATGTTCGGATTGGTGAATTATTTAGTTACCAAGCACAAACAAATAGTTTTGAAATAGTCCGATAGCACCTTTTTACTGGTAAATTTGGGAGAAAGAAGGGGTTAATAGAGCCTATTCTACTTCCTCGTCACCTAAGCCAATACCACTCTTAATGCGATCGATAAGCCCTGGGCCTTCTGATTCCTCATCTGTGTCTTCACTATAGATTTCTTCAGGTTCATCATCAGAGCTAAGGGTATCTTTAACCTTGTCTAATAAGCCTGTGTTTTGTTTAGGAATGGGGACTTCAGCTGGCTCTGGTAATTCAACGTCTTCTTCGACGATTGCTTCTGTTTCATCAGCCATCCCAAGCGTGTCTTTAATATCATCGATAAGGCCGGTATTGCGTTTTGTGAGGGGCACTACGACATTTTTATCTGTTCGAACAACTTCAGGTAATTCCTCACGTGCAACAACACGCGTATTTCCATCAAGACGATTTAGCTTTTCATCTTTGAAGAAAACGGTAATACGACGCTGCTCACGGTCGCCATTTCCAGGTTGGTAAGTGTAAATGTAGTCCCAGCGATCCGGATTAAAAGTGTCTATAAGCAATGGTGTGCCCATAACATAAGCGACTTGACTTTTTGTCATTCCATGCTCTAATTGATTGAGCATTTCTTGCGTGACATCATTACCTTGACGGATATCAATCCGATAAACACCAGGAATTTTATCTTTATTACAGCCACTAATTGACAATAATAATAAGGAAAAAGTGTAAATGAGAAGAGTTTTCATTTATATTTAACATCTGTAATTTATTTACCAGAGTGCGATGATACGCTAAACACTCTGTTTCGACGAGGTATTGATCGTAATGGAAAGTCAAGATTTAAGAAAAGCAGGGCTAAAGGTCACTTTACCTCGTTTAAAGGTGTTAGAAATACTAGAACAAACTGCGCAAAGGCATATGAGTGCGGAAGATGTGTATAAAGCGCTTCTTGAAATGGGCGAGGAAATTGGCCTTGCTACTGTCTATCGTGTGCTGACCCAGTTTGAGGGCGCAGGGTTAGTTTCAAGGTTGAGTATTGAGGGTGGCCACGCAGTTTTCGAACTTGTTGATGGTTCTCACCATGATCATTTACTTTGTGTGAGTTGTAACCGTATCGAAGAGTTTGTAGATGAAGTCATTGAAGAGCGCCAACGTGTTATAGCGGCAGAGAAAGGTTTTGAAATGACTGAGCATAGTCTTTATATCTATGGCATCTGTAAGGAATGTCAGAAAAAAGCCGGCTAAATTAAGTTATCACTTGTTTGCTCTAACATTTCCTGCGCGTGCAAGCGTGTTTTTTCGGTGAGTTTGACTCCGCCCAGCATGCGCGCTATTTCTTCTATACGCTGTTTTTCGTCTAAAAGTGATATTTCAATATGGGTGCTATCACTAAGCTGTTTTTTGTTCACTTGTAATTGATGATGGGCCTGAGCAGCCACTTGCGGTAAATGTGTAATGCAAACAACTTGCTGTGTTTTAGCAAGGCTGCGTAGATGCTTGCCCACTATTTCGGCGATACCACCGCCAATACCCACATCCACTTCATCAAATACCAATGTTGGCACACTACGCGTTCCTGCAGTGACGACTTGGATCGCTAGGCTAATACGAGCCAGTTCACCACCTGAAGCGACTTTACCTAGCTCTCCCGCAGCTTGTCCAGGATTCGTACTGACTAGTAATTGAACATGATCGGCACCTGTTTCATTGAATGCCTGTAGCTGCATTGGCGATACAATAATTTCAATCTGACCCGCTGGAATAGCAAGCTCTTGAATTGTTGCCATGATTTTTTTGGCAAGCGGCTTAGCAGCTTTCTTTCTTTTAGCGGTGATTTTGTTACATAGGTCCAAACAATGTTGTTTTTGGCTCAGTAGTTGTTGCTGTAACTGCTCAATTTGGTTATCTATTTCGTTAAAACTGCTGAGTTGATCGCAAAGTGATTGAAAATGCGCTGGCAATGCTTCAATTTCGACATGATGTTTGCGGGCTAGTGAATGTAATGTACTTAATTGTGTTTCTATTTCTTCCAGTCTGGCCGGATCTAAGTCGATATTATTTAAGTAATGGCGCAATTCTGTTTCCGTTTCATCGAGCTGAACCACTGTTGAATTAAGAATTTCAATAAGATTGGCAAAGCGAGGTTCAACATCAATTAAATTTTGCAATTCGTTCAGCGCCGTATTGATTTGAGTGTACGCAGCCCCATTCTCTTGCTCAAACAGTTGATGAAGACTAGATTGGACTGTAGTGGTTAATTGCGATGCATTCGCTAACTGATGTTGTTCGTGAATTAATTCCTTTACGTTATCTTCACTTAAACCAAGCGGTTCTAGCTCTTTAATCTGGTAATTAAGCAAATCTAACTGCGAACGATATTGCTCTGCTTGTTGTGTTTGTATGTCAATTTGTTGTTGTAATGAATGCCATTGTTGGTGTGCAGTTTTTAACTCATTCAACAAGGGTTTTGTGTTGGCGACAGTATCTAGTAATTGACGTTGTGTATCTGGTCTGACTAGAGACTGGTGGGCATGTTGACCATGAATATCGATGCTTTTTTCACTAATGATTTTCATTTGACTCAAAGGCACAATTCGACCATTGATATAAGCACGTGAGCGGCCATCTCGAGAAATCGTTCTACGAAGGTGGCAAAGTTCCTGATCGTCTAGCTCCTGGTGAATTAACCACTGTTGAAGCTGCTCGTTTTGGCTAACATCAAAACTAGCCTCAATCTCAGCACGATCGTGGCCTTGTCTGATCATGTTTGAATCAGCTCTATCTCCTAAAACCAGGCCTAAGGCATCAACCAAAATTGATTTGCCAGCACCTGTTTCCCCAGTCAGTGACATCATGCCAGATTTGAGTGTTAACTCAATATCATCTACAACAGCTAAGTGGCGAACACAGAGGTTAGTTAGCAAGCTTTCGTCCCCATTCAAGCTTTGCCCGTAGAATAGAATAGTGGTCGTGATCTTCTAAATGCAGTAATTTAACTGTTTGCGAATGTCGTTCAATTTTGACTGTGTCGCCCGGCTGTAGAATATGTCCTGGCCTTCCATCACAAGTCACCATACAGGTGCTATCTGTTTTGTCGCTCATTATGATTTCAATCAGATTACTAGCGGCGACAATAAGGGGGCGATTACTGAGAGTATGAGGACAGACCGAGGCGAGGACCACAGCATCTAAATCGACATCTAAGATTGGACCACCAGCAGACATAGCGTAGGCAGTAGAGCCTGTAGGGGTCGCTACGACAAGTCCATCAGCGCGCTGGCTATTGAGAAACTTACCATTAAGGTATGTTTCGAATTCGATCATATGGAGCCCCTGATGACCGTGAACAACAACATCATTCATTGCAGTCCCTACTGGCATTGGAGAGTCATTGATTGTGGCTGTTAATAGGAAGCGTGTGTCTTCTCGATATTCGCCAGTCAAAATTTTGGAAAGCTGTCTATCGAGGTTAGTTAAAGTAACATCAGCTAAAAAGCCTAAGCGGCCAACATTGATACCAACCAGTGCTAAATTACTACCCGCCATAGCACGAGAAGCCGAGAGTACAGTGCCGTCACCTCCTATAGCGATGACTAAGTCGCAGCTTGATGCAAAATCATTGCTCGAAACGACCTCTAAGTCGGCTAGAAAGTTAAGCGGTTCGTTGATGACAATAGATAATGACTTTGATTTCAAAAAATCACTAATTTGTACAACGGCATTTTCTAGTATTGGATCATCTTTTCGGATAAATAATCCAATACGTTTAAAAGGTGTCTTCATAATTACCGGGTCACGTAGCTTGTGTTATAAGGGCTAATTGTATATTCGTCATAATAAAAAATATCGGAGCCTAGTTAATCAGCATCAATTCTATCCTAATAGTTCTATCATGAGTGCCATAAGATGATAAAATAACAAAATTTTTAAGCAACTTTATTTCTATAAGGAACAAGCATGGCAATTGAACGTACTCTTTCTATTATTAAACCTGATGCAGTAGCAAAAAATGTGATTGGTGAAATTTATTCGCGTTTTGAAAAAGCGGGTTTAAGTGTAGTAGCGGCAAAAATGATTCACCTAAGTAAAGACGGTGCTGAAGGATTTTATGCTGAGCATAAAGAACGTCCTTTCTTTAATGCGCTTGTTAGCTTCATGACATCTGGCCCTGTTATGGTACAAGTTCTGGAAGGTGAAGGCGCGGTACTTAAAAATCGTGACCTTATGGGTGCAACAAATCCTGTGGAAGCTGAAGCAGGGACTATACGCGCTGATTTTGCTGCAAGTATTGATGAAAATGCTGTACATGGATCTGATTCCGCGGAAAGTGCAGCAAGAGAAATTGCTTATTTCTTCACCTATGAGCAACTATGCGGTCGTACACGTTAATCAGTGAGTAATGCATTATTATGTCGCGCACTAATTTATTTGATTTAGACCTTGAAGGTCTGGAAGGATTTTTTGCTGAATTAGGTGAAAAGTCTTTCCGTGCGCGTCAACTCATGCAATGGATCCACCAGTATCGAGTGGTGGACTTTGCAGAAATGAGTAATTTTAGTAAAGGATTACGACAAACCTTATCTGATAAAGCAGAGTTAACATTACCGGAAGTTTTGCATGAACATGTTTCAAAAGATGGGACGCGAAAATGGATCATCCGTCTATCTTGTGGTAATTCTATAGAAACTGTTTTTATACCTGAGGACGGTAGAGGAACACTTTGTGTTTCATCCCAAGTAGGCTGTGCGCTTGAATGTACGTTTTGCTCAACGGCACAGCAGGGTTTTAACCGTAACCTGAGTGCCAGCGAAATAATCGGCCAATTGTGGATAGCAAACGAGTATCTTGGCAAGGAGCCAAAAGGTAATCGTATGGTCACTAATGTTGTGATGATGGGCATGGGTGAACCCTTAGCCAATTACAAGAGTGCTGTCTCAGCCATGAAGTTAATGCGTGACGATTTAGCCTACGGTATTTCTTGGCGCAGGGTTACTTTGAGTACATCGGGCATGGTGCCGATGATTGATAAGTTACGTGAAGATTGTCATGTGAGTCTGGCTATATCACTGCATGCTGCAAATGATGAATTACGTAGTGAAATTATTCCACTCAATAAGAAATATCCTATTTCTGAATTATTAGCGGCGTGTAAAAGGTATGTTGACGGGCATCAAAAACGGCATATCACCATAGAATATGTTTTACTGGAAGGTATTAATGACTCTGCTAAAGATGCTCAGGATTTAATGCGTATCCTTAAAGGTTTATCAACGAAGATTAATTTAATTCCCTTTAATCCTTTTCCCGGTACATCCTATAAATGTTCTTCCAAGAAGGTCATGGTGCGTTTTAAACAACAATTGATCGATGGTGGTTATGTGGCGACTATTCGCCGAACACGAGGTGATGATATTGTGGCAGCATGTGGACAGTTAGCGGGTGAGGTGCAGGATCGTACCCGTCGTACGCAAAGGCTTAACATTGAAAAAGGAGTGGCAACCATATGAGCAGAAACAATATTTTGGTTTTAGCAATAGTGTTGTTCCTCTCGGGCTGCCAATCAATGAATGGTTCTAGACCAAACTATGTTGCCCCTGATGCAAAAGCTGCTGAACTTAATATGCGCTTGGGGTTGAATTACTTACAACGTGGTGATTATGAGATCGCCTTAGAAAAACTTGAAAAAGCACTCAAACAAGATCCTGGCTTATCACCTGCACATAATACTATCGCTTTGCTATATCAACGTATCAGCGTGAACGATAAGGCTGAATATCACTTCAAACAAGCAATACGATACGAACCTGATTATTCACAAGCACATAATAACTTTGGTGTCTTTTTATGTCAGGTTGGCCGCTACAAGGAAGCAGAACAAAGCTTTTTAGAGGCCGTTAAAAATCCTTTATACAGAAGCACTGCACAGGCATATGAAAATGCGGGTTTGTGCGTTAGCCGTATACCTGATGCTGTGTTGGCAAAGAGCTACTTACGAAAAGCGTTGCAGTATAATCCAAACTTATCTAAAGCATTATTGCAAATGGCTGAAATACATTATGATGAGCAAGGTTATATGCGTGCTAGAGCTTATATCGAAAGATACCGTACGGAATCAAGATGGACGCCAAGAGCGTTATTATTGGCTATCAAAATTGAACATAAGCTAGGTGATAAGAATGCGGTGTCAAGTTATAGGGTGTTATTGAAAGGCAAATTCCCAGATTCAGATGAGGCTTTGATAGTGGAGAAAGGTAACTTTTAATATGACTGAAACTAAACAAGAGATAAATGAGCAGGGAGAAGCTCTTGGGTTAGGTGAAAGGTTAAAGCAAGCACGGGAAGCAAAAAAATTAAGTTTGGACGAAGTGGCGGCTCAATTAAGAATTGCCAAAGTATGGCTTGATTCTATAGAAAAAGAAGCATGGGCCGCTTTGCCTAGTCGCACCTATGCAAGGGGCTATTTTATTAGCTATGTAAAATTTATGGGTTTACCCGAAGATACTTTATTAAGCTTATTTAATTTACAATACGCGGAGCCTGCTAAAGTGGCTCCGAGTTTAAATCAAAAGCAAACTTCAAATGTGAAGGTGAAAGTACTGGCTGTTATAGTGCCATTATTATTGATTGCTTCAGCTTGGTTTAGCTGGCAGTTTTTATTTGAGAATAAACAAAATGATGAAGCGGCATGGTTGGGGGACGGCCATACTATTTTACATAGCCAATTTAATGAAAAGACCACATTAAATGTTGCGACCTTTATTTCAAGTTTCGAGCACAATAATTAATACGATGCTTAGTTAATGAGTTCACAGATACACACAATTACACGACGAAAATCGCGACAAGTGATGGTAGGGAATGTTGCTGTAGGTGGCGACGCACCTATTGCTGTGCAAAGCATGACTAATACGGAAACCTGTGATGTTGCTGCTACTGTAGAGCAAATCAATGCATTAAGCTCAGTAGGCGCCGATATAGTGAGGGTTTCAGTTCCATCCATGGAAGCAGCAGAAGCATTTGGAAAGATAAAACAGCAAGTGAACTTGCCCTTAATTGCCGATATTCACTTTGATCATAAAATTGCATTACGCGTTGCTGAGTTGGGGGTCGATTGCCTACGTATCAACCCCGGTAATATAGGACGGGAAGACCGCGTTCGAGCAGTGGTCGAGAGTGCAAGAGATCATAATATACCTATAAGAATTGGGGTGAATGCAGGTTCTTTAGAAAAGGATCTACAAAAAAAGTATGGTGAACCGACACCCGATGCTCTGGTTGAATCCGCCATGCGCCACATTGATATTTTAGATAGGCTAAATTTCCCTGATTTTAAAGTCAGTTTAAAGGCCTCAGATGTGTTTATGACCGTCCATGCCTATCGAAAACTGGCTACTCAGATAGAGCAACCATTACATTTAGGTATCACAGAGGCCGGTGGTTTGCGTTCAGGAGCGGTCAAGTCAGCTATTGGCTTAGGTATGCTTTTGTCAGAAGGTATCGGTGACACAATTCGTGTGTCTTTAGCTGCTGATCCAGTAGAAGAAGTGCGTGTTGGTTTTGATATTCTAAAAAGCTTACGAATTCGCAATAAAGGCATTAATCTCATTGCCTGTCCATCATGTTCAAGACAACAGTTCGATGTCATTTCTACTGTGAACAAATTAGAAAATCGTCTTGAAGATATATTAGAACCCATGGATGTGGCAGTCATTGGTTGCGTGGTCAATGGCCCTGGCGAAGCAAAAGAAGCCGCCATAGGCTTAACAGGAGGCACACCAAATTTATTATATGTTGATGGCAAGCCTAGCCATAAGGTTAATGATGACGAATTAGTCGATGAGTTAGAAAAAGAGATTAGACAAAGAGTCGAGCGCCAACAACAAGTTACTCACCCAGAAAAAATTATTCCGATAAAGGACATCAGTTAATCGTGGCAGACACTATCCGTTCAATTCGGGGAATGAATGATATTCTCCCGGATACAACTCCTTATTGGCAGGCTGTGGAATCAACCCTGAATGAGGTGTTGACAGCTTATGGCTATCAAGAGATCCGTTTCCCAATTGTTGAAAAAACAGCTTTGTTTAGTCGCTCCATAGGTGAAGTGACAGACATTGTTGAGAAGGAGATGTATAGCTTTACTGATAGAAATGGTGACAGCCTGACACTTCGACCTGAAGGTACTGCTGGTTGCGTGCGTGCAGCGATGCAAAACGGCTTACTAAACCAAACGCAGCGTCTTTGGTATATGGGCCCTATGTTTAGGCATGAACGCCCTCAAAAGGGCCGTTATCGTCAGTTTCACCAAATTGGTGTTGAAGCCTATGGTTTTAAAGGTCCCGATATTGATGCTGAAATGATTGTAATGACAGCTCGTTTATGGAAGCAACTCGGTTTATCTGGTTTAACATTGCAAATTAATTCCTTGGGCTCAACTGAAGCCAGATTGGCTTATCGGCAAACATTAGTGACCTATTATGAGGCAAATCAAACGTTGTTAGATGAAGATAGCCAACGACGTTTACAAAGTAATCCGCTACGTATTTTGGATAGTAAAAACCCCGCAATGCAGGAATTAAATGATAATGCGCCAACATTGCTAGAACATCTTGACGATGAGTCAAAACAAGATTTTGATGCGCTTCGTGAAACTTTAGACTCAATTGGCATTGAGTATGAAGTTAACCCTCGTTTGGTTCGGGGTTTGGATTACTATGGCAAAACAGTTTTCGAGTGGGTGACAGATCATTTAGGTTCTCAGGGAACAGTTTGTGCCGGTGGTCGTTATGATAGTCTAGTAGCGCAGTTAGGTGGGAGAGGGGCGACAGCTATTGGTTTTGCGATTGGGCTTGAACGTTTAATCGCTTTATTAGAAGCGATGGATGCCTTACCTGAAATTGGAAACATTGATGCCTATATTGTGGCTGTTGGTGACAATGCCGCTAAACAGGCATTATTCTTGGCAGAACAATTGCGGGACCAAATTCCCGATTTGAAGTTGATTACTCACTGTGGTGGTGGTAGTTTTAAGAGCCAATTTAAACATGCAGACCGGAGTGGGGCCCGTTGGAGCTTGATTTTGGGTGATGATGAAATTAATCAACAAGTCATTAGTGTGAAAACAATGGCGACAGGAGAACAAGAAACGGTTCCCTGGGATGCTTTAGCTAATTATTTACAATCTTAAATATAGAAGAAAAATATGACTCCTTTGAATACATCTGAATGGCAATCATTAGAACGCCACTATTCTGATATTAAATATCTTTCAATGCGGGATGAATTCGCACTAGATTCTGGTCGCTTTGAACGTTTGTCCATAAGCAGCGGTGATTTACTTTTAGATTACTCAAAAAATCGTATTACAAAAAAAACGATATCAAAACTCGCTGCTTTAGTTGAGTCATTAGATTTATCTGGATGGATAGAAAAGATGTTCACTGGCGAATCCATTAATACGACTGAAGGCCGTGCCGTTTCACATATAGCGTTAAGAAACCGCAGCAATACACCGATTATTGTAGATGGCGAAGATATTATGCCAGCCATTAATGCGGTGTTAGCACAAATGAAACGTTTTTGTGGCAAAGTCCATAGTGGCGAATGGCTTGGTTACACAGGCAAACAGATAACAGATATTGTCAATATTGGGATTGGGGGGTCTGACTTAGGCCCAGCGATGATATGTGACGCCTTAGAACCTTATGGTGTTGAAGGCATGAATGCCCATTTTGTATCCAACGTCGATGGTACTGATCTGAGCACGACACTCGAAAAATTAAACCCTGAAACAACCCTCTTTGTCGTGGCTTCGAAAACCTTTACTACGCAAGAAACATTGACGAATGCGCAATCAGCTAGGGCCTGGTTTTTACAAGCAGGTAGTCAAGAGGATGTCGCACAACATTTTGTTGCTGTTTCAACCAATGCTGAAGCGGTAGCTGAATTTGGCATTAATACCGACAATATGTTCGAAATTTGGGATTGGGTCGGCGGTCGGTACTCTCTTTGGAGTGCGATTGGTTTGCCTATTGCTTTATATGTTGGGATGGATAATTTTGAGCGCCTACTCGATGGCGGTCATGAGATGGATAATCATTTCAGACACCAACCATTTGAAGACAATATCCCCGTTGTTATGGGTTTGTTAGGGATTTGGTATATCAACTTCTTTGGTTCTCAGACACATGCTATTGTACCTTACGATCATTCTCTAGCTCGTTTTCCAAGTCATATGCAACAATTGGATATGGAAAGTAATGGTAAGAACACGAATAGACAAGGACAACGCTTACGGTATGGAACAGGCCCAGTCATTTGGGGTACACCCGGTACCAATGGTCAGCATGCTTATTTCCAGTTGATCCATCAAGGAACACAAATAATTCCTGTTGATTTTGTTTTGCCTGTTAATAGTCACTACCCGGAAGTAGATCATCAATCAATTTTATTGGCTAATGGCTTAGCGCAATCAGAAGCTCTAATGAAAGGTAAAAATGCCGAGGAAGTAAGGGCCGAGCTAGTAAAAGAAGGTCTTGAAGGTGAGGAGCTTGAGGCTTTATTACCACATAAAATCTTCCCAGGAAACAGACCTAGCAATACATTATTATTCCCTAAATTAACGCCTGAGATGCTAGGTCAGCTAGTCGCTTTGTATGAACACAAAGTCTTTGTACAAGGTGTTGTCTGGAATATTAATTCGTTTGATCAGTGGGGTGTTGAGTTAGGTAAGCAGCTTGCTAAAGCAATATTGCCTGACTTGGAGCAAGGTGCTGAAGTTTCCGTTCATGATAGCTCAACGACTTCTTTGATTAATTTAATCAAACAACTGAGAACCTATTAAGCCGTAACGAAAAAAATAAAAAAGGCCTGGTTAATCCAGGCCTTTTTTATTTATAAGTTTTAATCCGCCTTTTGCAAAACAATACCTGATAGTGGCGGTAGATTCATCACGATGGAATAAGCCCTGTCTGACCAGGGTGTTTCTTCAGTCTGTACTAGTGGTTTGTTTTCAAAGTTACTACCACCATAATATTCAGAGTCAGAATTAAAGATAGCTTTGTAATTACCTTTTTCCGGCACGCCGATACGATAATTTTCCCGTGGTACTGGAGTAAAATTAAAGATAGAAATCACGCGCTGTTCACCATCTTTTCTGATAAAACTCAAAATAGAATGTTCTCTATCATTACAGTCTAGCCATTCAAAACCATGTGGATCGAACTCATGTCGATACAGCGCTGGTGTTTCTGTATATAGCTTATTCAAATCTGATACTAATGTTTTCATACCCTTATGTAGCGGGTAATCAAGTGTGTACCAATCAAGTGATTGTTCACAGTTCCACTCATTTCCTTGAGCAAACTCAGAGCCCATAAACAGTAGCTTCTTACCTGGGTAAGTAAACATAAGGGTGTAGAGCAATCTTAAGTTAGCAAAACGTTGCCATTCATCGCCAGGCATTTTATTGAGCATTGAGCCTTTACCATGAACAACTTCATCATGAGAAAATGGCAGAACAAAGTTTTCAGTAAATGCGTATAGCAATCCAAATGTTAGGGAATCATGGTGGTAGCGACGATGGATGGCATCTTGTTTCATATACTCAAGAATGTCATGCATCCAACCCATATTCCATTTCATGGAGAATCCAAGTCCTCCCATATGCGCTGGACGCGACACCATCGGGTAGGAGGTTGATTCTTCAGCCGTGATTAAACTGCCTGGGAATTCTTGATGCAGAACGCTGTTCATATGTTGTAAAAACTCTATAACCTCAAGATTTTCACGACCGCCATGTTTGTTAGGGATCCAGTTGTCACCTTCTCTTGAATAGTCTAAATAGAGCATAGAGGCAACGGCATCAACGCGGAGTCCGTCAATATGGAATTCGCCTAACCAATAAAAAGCACTAGATAAGAGGAAGTTAAATACTTCATTACGGCCATAGTTAAAAATGAGTGTGCCCCAGTCTTGATGTTCACCTTGACGTGGATCAGCATGTTCATATAAAGCGCTACCATCAAAGCGGGCTAAACCATGAGCATCTTTTGGAAAATGTCCTGGCACCCAGTCGAGGATAATCCCTATATTATTTTGATGGCATTTATCAATAAAGTAACGTAACTGGTCAGGAGAACCAAAACGGCTAGTAGGCGCAAAATAGCCTGTTGTTTGATAACCCCATGAGATATCAAGGGGGTGTTCTGTGATTGGCAATAATTCGATATGGGTGAAACCGAGCTCTTTGACGTAAGGGACGAGCTGGTCTGCCATCTCTATGTAATTTAAAAATTCACCTGCTTCGTTACGTTTCCATGAGCCTAAATGGACTTCATAGACTGAATGTGGAAGGTGTAGCCAGTCTGCTTGATTACGTGTTGACATCCAATCACCATCTTGCCACTCATATTGTGTGGGGGCGGTAACGATAGAAGCTGTACCAGGACGAAGCTCGCATTGCTGGCCATAGGGATCTTTTTTGCTGTGGAGTGAGCCATCATCTCGATTTTTGATCTCAAACTTGTATAAGTCACCTGCTGTTAAGCCCGGGATAAATAACTCCCAGACACCGGTATCACCGCGTGATCGCATAGGATGACGTCGACCATCCCATTGGTTGAAGTCACCAATAATACTGATACGTTCAGCGCTAGGGGCCCAAGTGGCAAATAACACGCCTTCAACACCATCTACATTATGCGTATGGGCACCAAAAACGCGATAGGCGTGCCAGTGTTTACCCTCGGCAAATAAGTGCAAGTCATATTCTGAAAGTTGGGGCTGGAAGCAATAAGGATCATAGTCGTGAGAAGTCAGTTCACTATTTATTTGACGATCTACCGTATAGGGTATTTCAAGTTCACTCGATTTCCCAGTCCACTGGAAAAGATCAGTGCCTTCTATTCTTTGAAGAATGAGTGAATTATTAAGCGATGCTTTTTGCGTGTCTGGTAAGAAAATAGTGACTGTTGTTTTGTCATCTTTAGAGTGTGCACCTAGGACTGAAAACGGATCATGGTGACGCGCTTCTATGATTTTCACTAAGTCGTCAGATAATTTGTTTTCTAAAATCATAGTGTTGAAGTTCCATATAAAAATTTATTGATGTCTACAAGGTGCTTGTGGCAGTCTTATAGGTATATTCCTAACTCATCGATGGAGATGTCATATGTCAGACAATAATAGCACGCGCTTTGTTAGTCGTCTTACTCGCGATACATTAGCATTAATTTTGGCAGGTGGGAGAGGATCAAGGCTTAAACAGTTAACAGATTGGCGGGCTAAACCAGCAGTACCGTTTGGTGGTAAATTTAGGATCATTGATTTCCCATTATCAAACTGTGTTAACTCTGGTATCAGACGAGTAGGAGTTCTCTCTCAGTATAAATCTCATTCACTTGTAAAACATATCCAACAAGGTTGGGGTTTTATGGGTGGTCAATTGGGTGAGTTTGTTGAATTATTGCCAGCATCACAACGTACTGAAAAAGGTTGGTATGAAGGGACTGCTGATGCGGTTTATCAAAACCTTGATATTTTAAGGAATCATGGTCCTGAATATGTATTGATTCTTGCCGGTGATCACATTTACAAAATGGATTATGGCGATATGTTGGCGGATCATGTAGAAAAGGGTGCTGATATGACGATAGGGTGCCTAACAGTATCTTTAGAAGAAGCAAAGGCCTTTGGGGTGATGTCAGTGGATGCAGCCAATCGTATAGTCGCATTTGATGAAAAGCCTGATTCTCCTAACCCAATACCAGGTCAGGATGATGTAGCGCTAGCTTCTATGGGTATTTATATCTTTAATGCGGCATTTTTATACGAGCAGCTTGTTAAAGATGCCGATAATCAAGATTCAACGCATGATTTTGGTCATGACATTATCCCTTCTTTGATTAAAAATTATAAGGTTTTGGCTCATCCATATAAAGATGTACAGGGTAATGATCCTGGGTATTGGCGAGATGTAGGGACGATTGATGCGTTTTGGTCTGGAAATTTAGAATTGATTGGCATTACTCCCGAACTGAATATATATGATTCCGATTGGCCAATATGGACGCATCAAGAGCAGTTGCCCCCAGCAAAATTTGTATTTAATGATGATAACCGTCGCGGTATGGCAGTTGATTCTATGATATCAGGCGGGTGCGTGATTTCTGGAGCAACAGTGAGTCATTCGGTATTGTTTTCGAATGTAACAGTGCATAGTTATGCCATTGTTGAAGATGCTGTTGTGCTGCCTGAAGTTAACATAGGCCGCAATTGCAGGTTGAAGAATGTGGTTTTAGATAAAGGCTGTGATATACCACCAGGTACAGTTATTGGTGAAGATTCCGTTGCAGATGCAGAAAAATATGAAGTTTCGCCGAATGGAGTCGTTTTAGTTACCCCTGAAATGCTAGGACAGAATTACCGACATGTCAGATAAGTTAAAAGTTGTTTTATGCTGGCATATGCACCAGCCCCAGTACAGTGAACCATTAGGAGGCATGTATCAATTACCTTGGACATACCTACATGCAATAAAAGATTATTCTGATATGGCTTGGCATCTGGAAAATGTGCCAGAAGCGAGAGCCGTGGTGAATTTTGCCCCCACATTAATAGAGCAAATTTCTGATTATGATCTGCAGCTTAAAGAACGGTTTAGAGGGACAGGCCGCATAAAGGATCCTCTGTTGCTCGCGTTAGACTCGCCTGTGCAACCGATGCATATCGAAGATCGAAAAACATTGATTAGTGCTTGTCTTCGAGCAAACGAAGAAAAGTTAATTTCACCCTTTCCTCACTTTTCTAAATTAGCAAGTATGGCGAGAGGGTTTTTAGAAGAGCCAGAGTGTTTAGCCTATATCAATGATCAGTTTATGATTGACCTTCTTGTTTGGTATCACTTAGCTTGGATGGGTGAATCAATAAGGCGAACTGATATACGTATCCAAGGGCTAATGAAGAAAGGCCAGCACTATGATTTTCATGACCGTCGAAAATTGATGACGGTTATCAGTGAGTTGTTGAATGACCTTATTCCGCGTTATCGGCGATTAGCTGAATCAGGTAAAGTCGAATTATCTGTAACACCTTATGCGCATCCGATTATACCGTTAATGCTGGATATTGAATCTACCTATGATGCAATGCCTGATGCTGAATTACCAGGAATTACAGTTTATCCGGGTGGTAAAGAACGTGCGAATTGGCATATGGAAGAAGGCCTCCGTGTTTTTGAATCTTATTTTGGATTTAGACCGAAAGGGTGCTGGCCATCTGAGGGTGCTGTCTCAACGGATACTTTAAAGCTGGTTAAAGAGCATGGTTTTACATGGGCGGCTACAGGTGAGAATGTGCTACGTAACAGCCTTAGTAAATCAGAGATGACAAATGAAAGTATTCATAAGCCATTCAAAGTGACTGATGATGGCGCAGCCTGCTTTTTCCGTGATGATGGATTGTCTGATTTGATTGGCTTTACCTACACTGGCTGGGATGCGGAACATGCTATTACTGATTTTATAGGCCATCTAAAACGTATTAATAAAGATACGAAAGGTGAAAAAGATCGCGTTGTTTCAGTGATATTAGATGGTGAGAATGCCTGGGAATATTATCCTTACAATGGCTATTACTTTTTGCAAGGATTGTACAAGCAATTATCAGAACACCCGGACATTGAACTCACGACATTTTCTGAGTGTTTAGATAATGAAGTCGAAGCGACTGAGATCCCTGAGATCGTTGCTGGTAGCTGGGTCTACGGTTCATTCTCTACTTGGATAGGTGATCCTGATAAAAATCGAGGTTGGGATTTATTAAGTCAAGCTAAGAAAACCTATGACAGAGTCATGAAAAAAAGAAGCTTCGATGATGAAATGATGTTAGCGCTAGAAAGACAGCTAGCTATTTGTGAAGGTTCGGACTGGTTCTGGTGGTTTGGCGATTACAACTCTGGCGACAGTGTGAGTGATTTTGAACGTTTGTTCAGGTTGCATCTATCAAATTTATATCAAATGTTAGGCGAAGAAGTGCCTCAAGTTTTATCTGAGGTTGTTTCTCGCGGCGGTGATGGTATTGAGCAGGGCGGGACAATGCGACGTGGAGGCTAAGTGAACCAACAGGCTAGTGTTTTTAACCAACGACGTACTGGCGTATTACTACATATTACCAGCCTACCCAGTAGCAATTTGGGAAAAGATGCCTATCGATTTGTTGATTTCTTAGCTGCAACAGGCACTACAATATGGCAAATGTTACCACTGGGGCCGACGCATGCTGATAACTCACCCTATCAATGCTTATCTGCACATGCTGCTAACGCAAGTTTAATTTGTCCTCATTGGGTCACTCAACAGTCCTGGGCTATTGCTGATGAGTTAGACGTGTCTAACTTGTCTATTCTAATTGCCAAGGCCTTTCATCAATTTGATACGTATGCTGATGATGAAGAAAAGCAGCTGTTTTCTGATTTTTGTCAGCAGCATGCCTATTGGTTGGATGACTATGTATTATTTTGTGAAATACGCCATTTAAATTTTACAAATGCCTGGTTTGATTGGCCTGAGGCGTTACGTGATCGAGAAGTCGATGCTTTAGCTAGGATTAGGTGTGATCGACAACAAGCGCTTGATATTCGTTGTTTCGAACAATTTATATTTTTTCAACAGTGGCGATCATTGAAGCGCTATGCCAATGAACATGGTGTTTTATTATTTGGTGATATGCCAATTTTTGTCGCCCATGACAGTGCAGACGTTTGGGCTAATCAAGGCTTATTTACCTTAGACAATACGGGGCAGGCAACACGAGTAGCGGGTGTACCACCTGATTATTTCTCTGCAACAGGCCAAAGATGGGGTAATCCACTTTATGAGTGGGAGGCCCACCAACAACAAGATTATCTCTGGTGGCAACAGCGTTTAAGTACGCAACTGGATTTATTTGATCTCGTTAGAATAGATCATTTCCGTGGCTTTGAAGCTTGTTGGGAGATTCCTGCAAATTGTGATACTGCTATTGATGGCGCTTGGGTGAAAGCACCAGGTGATGAGCTATTTGATAAGCTTTTATCTGTTTTCGGTGAATTACCTTTGGTTGCAGAAGATTTAGGCATCATTACCGATGAAGTGACGGTATTACGTGAAAAATATGCAATGCCTGGCATGAAAATTTTACAGTTTGCTTTTGGTTCTGATGCTGATGCGACTAACCCGTATCTTCCTCACCAACACTGCCGAGATAGTGTTGCCTATACAGGCACACATGATAACAACACGACAGTGGGTTGGTATCAGGAGGTAGATGAGGGCACACAACAGCATATAGCAAGTTATTTGGGGCGTGATGATGTGAGCATGCCTTGGACCTTAAATAGGATCGCTTTACAATCAGTAGCAGCATTAGCAGTGCTACCTATGCAAGATATTTTATCCTTAGATGGTAGCCATAGAATGAATGTACCAGGGACTACAGAAGGTAACTGGTCATGGCAATTCTCTTGGGAAATGTTAACGGACGATAGCCAAGCGCAATTATTGAACTTAAATAAACTTTATGGGCGGTGTTAAGTGATGAGTAATCCTGAGACTTTAAGCTATGCTAAGACACATGAATGGGTGAAACGCGAAGACAATGGCGAACTCACGGTAGGTATAACGGACCATGCACAGGATTTATTGGGTGATTTAGTGTTTGCTGAACTCCCAGCGGTAGGAAGTCATATCACGGCGGCTGAGCCTTGCATGCTGCTTGAGTCTGTTAAGGCTGCATCTGATATATATATGCCATTGAGCGGAGAAGTGGTAGCAGTAAATCAGGCATTGGAAGGTACGCCAGAACTGGTTAATGAAGATGCTTTCGGTGACGGTTGGTTATTTAAGATAAAAGCTGATGATATCGAAGATATCGATTCATTATTGTCAGCCAGTGCCTACGAATTATTGCTGGATGAATAAATTGCACCTAGAACAACTGGGTGACTGGCACCGGTTACTGAAGGAATATTACCCGGTTTATTGTTGCTAGTTCTATAGGCTAACCAAGCAAAAGCACAGGCTTCGACCCAGTCTGGATGAATGCCTAATACTTCTGTTGTCGTCACTATTTGTTCAGGTAATAAAGACGCTAGTAAATTAAATAAGGTCTTATTGTGGCTGCCTCCACCACAGATAAATACAGAGCTTACAGTTGGGCAATGATATTGAATATCTTTAGCTATTACTTGTGCTGTTAAGTGCAGTAGCGTCGCCTGTACATCCTGTGCCGATAGCGTATGTTCAAAAATAGATAACTGCTTATCTAGCCAACTCAGATTGAAATACTCACGACCAGTACTTTTGGGGACAGCTTGAGCGAAATAAGGGTCGTTTAAACATTGCTCAAGTAATTCCATGTTAACTTGCCCTTGTGCTGCCCATTGTCCATCTTCATCATAGCTACGGTTTTGATGTTGCTTTATCCAAGCATCTAACAAGGTATTTCCAGGACCGCTATCAAAACCAATAATAGCTTCATTATTGTTAGAAGGCAGATAACTAATATTGCTAATACCACCGATATTAATAACTGCGCGTGATTCTGTTTGACTGCTAAAAGCATACGCATGGAACGCAGGGACGAGGGGCGCGCCTTGACCAGATGACGCAATATCACGTTGTCTAAAATCTGCGATTGTGCGAATTGTAGTTAGCTCTGCAATAGTATGGGCATCACCAATTTGCATACTAAAGGGATATTGGCTATCGGGGGAGTGGAACAAAGTATGTCCATGACAACCGATTGCCGAAATAGTGCCGGCTGAAAGAGTCGTTTCTTGAAGTAGTGTGTTGATATACTGAGCAATTAATTGGCCTAGCTCAATATTGAGACTGCCTAATTGTTCAAAGCTGCAGTGTTGTTCGCTAATAACATGGTGAAGTGTTTCTAGCAGGTGTTCTGGAAAAGCAAATGTTTTTGCTGTAATTAACTGGCAAGCATTATCATCGGTAATATCAACAATAGCGATATCAATGCCATCTAGGCTGGTGCCTGACATAACTCCAATATAATAGGACAAGGTCTTTATTCGTTAATTGCGACAGCTGTGCGTTGTAATGTATCTAATTGTGCTAAAAGAGGCTGGGCCTGATTTTTGAAATTAGCACGATGTTTTTTAGGTAAAGGCTCTGCCTTTGGCAAGGCAACTGTTAGCGGATTCCGGTGTACACCATTAACTCGGAACTCATAATGCAAATGAGGACCTGTTGCTAAACCGCTACTGCCAATATAACCAATAGTTTGCCCCTGCTTGATACGCTTTCCTCGTTTAAGACCTTTCCTGTATCGAGACATATGGGCATACAAAGTTGTGTATTTTCCACCGTGTGACAATACAACGGTACGACCATAGCCGCCTTTTGTGCCGACAAAGTCAACCTTACCATCACCTGTAGCTAGAATAGGTGTCCCCCTCGCTGCAGCATAATCGACACCTCGATGTGGTCTGTTTGTTTTTAAAACAGGATGTTTCCTATTAGGATTAAAGCGAGAACTTATGCGTGAAAAATGTACAGGTGTCCGACTGAAAGCTTTACGCATACTGTCGCCTTCAGGAGAATAATAACGACCATTACCCTCTGCATCAGCAAACCGAACAGCTCTGAATGTTTTTCCTTGATTGGTAAATTCCGCTGCCAGAATGTCACCATCATCTATCTTATCGCCATCAAGATAGTGTTCATCATAGATGACTTTGAAATGATCACCTTTGCGTATATCAAGCGCAAAATCAACATCCCAACCAAAAATATAAGCCAATTCCATGATGACTTTGTCAGATAAGCCTGAAATAAGTCCGGCTTCAAATAATGACGTCTCAACACTGCCTGTGATTTGTCTTTGTCTTAATTCAATATCACGTTTAATCGTTTCCGCTTGATAACCTTCATCAGTCAAATTAACTTGAAAAGTCTCAATGGGACTCATAACGAGTTGGAGTTGTTGTAAAGAAACAGACTCTGCTTGCTTATCAAGACCAAACCGCAGAAGTTGTCCTGGCTTGAGGTCTAATAAGGGCTTTATTTGTTTATTTAATTTGGCAACATTATAGACATCTGTCGCATTGAGGCCGACCTTGGGGAATAATAAAGATAAGTTATCACCCGGTTCAATCGTTATTTCTTGCCACTGAATACTAGAAAATTCTTCATTTATATCAATGTTAGCATCGTCATTTTGTGCGAGGGTTGCTTGTTCTGCCGCGTTGATTTCTGATAATTCGACTTGATTCAAATTAGGCGCAATAACTGCTTTTTGTTGATAGGAGACAGGTAGAACGAGTGTCTCACTGGATGTTTTTAAAAAGTGGGCTTGCTGAGTTTCAAGTGGCTGACCAGGTAACGCGATGACTTGTGATTGGACACCTGTACTTGGGGCTTCATTGGTTGCCAGAACAATATTAGTAATAAAAATACCACTAATAATTAACAGGGAAAGTAGAGCAAGTTGCCGATACTTTGCAAGCCGGTTAGCGGTGCTAGAAAATATATTTTCTTGGTTTGCAGAACGTATTAATCGGTTTCTTTTCATCTGGAAGCTCGACTGCTTACATAGTTAACGTGACATTCTCTCAGTATTTTACGGGGAATGGAAGCCTTCATTAGGCAATGATGTGATAATATTCGCGCCAGATCAAAAATTATTAAGCGGAGAGTAAGTATGGTTGCTGGACAAGCAGCATTGGCTGAAATAGAACGTGGCGCAGAAGAAATATTGGTGAAAGCTGAACTGATTGAGAAATTAGAAACAGGACGTCCTTTGCGTATTAAAGCTGGTTTTGATCCTACTGCTCCCGATCTGCATCTTGGTCATACTGTGTTAATTAATAAGTTAAAACAGTTTCAAGATCTAGGTCATGAAATCCTATTTTTAATTGGTGATTTCACAGGTATGATCGGTGATCCAACAGGTAAAAATGTCACCAGAAAGCCGCTGACACCTGAGCAAGTTAAAGAAAATGCAAAATCCTATCAGGAGCAAGTATTCAAAATTCTTGATCCTGAAAAAACGACAGTTGTCTTTAATTCAGAGTGGATGAACAAATTATCTTCAGCCGATATGATCCGCCTTGCGTCTAATCATACTGTGGCGAGGATGCTTGAACGTGATGATTTCCAAAAGCGTTATTCAGGTGGTCAGGCTATTGCAATCCACGAGTTTTTGTACCCTTTAATACAAGGCTATGATTCTGTTGTTTTAGATGCTGATGTTGAATTGGGCGGAACAGATCAAAAATTCAATTTACTTATGGGCCGTGAATTGCAGAAGGCTTATGGTAAGCCACAACAATCTATTTTGACGATGCCTATCCTTGAAGGTTTGGATGGCGTACAGAAAATGTCAAAATCACTTAATAATTATATTGGCGTTAACGATTCCGCGAATGAAATGTTTGGCAAAATCATGTCAGTTTCAGATGAGTTAATGTGGCGTTATTTTGAATTATTAAGCTTTAGACCGCTAGATGAAATCGCAGAATTTAAGTCGCAAATCGACAATGGCGGTAACCCTCGTGATATCAAATTTAAATTAGCTCAGGAATTAATCAGTCGTTTTCATAGTGAACAAGCTGCTACTGATGCTCAGAATGATTTCATTAACCGATTTAGTAAAAATGCAATTCCAGATGATATGCCAGAAGTGGAATTAACCGACGGTGGTGAAGGAATTGTACTGGCTAATATATTAAAGGACGCAGGTCTGGTTAGTAGTACTTCTGAAGCACATCGTATGGTTAAGCAAGGTGCAGTCAAAATTGACGGCGAGCGCGTAGGCGACAGCCGTCAAATTCTGCAGTCAGGATTTATGGCTGTTATGCAGGTTGGTAAACGTAAGTTTGCCCGTATAAAAATCCAATAGCAGCAATATTTGTTGTTGTTCAGTACTAACTAGTAGGCACTAAAGACTTTATCATTCAACCCCATCGTTCATAATGGTGGTCTACTTGTGCCAATTCATTATTGTGTGGAATATAATGACAGTCTATATGATCATCATGAACGTCCAGAACGACTTTTTCATGACGCCATAAACTATTGTAATAAAAGTCAATCTCATGTTTTATAGGTTCATCATCAAAGGTGATTTGGACAGTATAATGATCATAGGCACCATAACCAGATTTGATTTTTTTAAACTTTCGCGTCATGGCTGATGGTGCTAGGTTACGACCAGATAATAACTGACTTTCCTGATCCCAAGTGTGTATTACTGAATAATGTTTTATTCGATGATTTGAGGTATTTTTAAGGTACATTTTGAGTATGTGAAAACCTGTTTTCATAATAATTCCTTTTAAAATATCGGGTCTACTTAATAAGTAATCTGCAAGTATGGTTTAGGTAGTCTCAATGTAGACAAAAATTTGACTCAATTACTTCATAAGAGAGAATGCAAAGACTATTCCATATTCTTAATAGCCCAAAGCCGATGAATAAGTATGAAAATTAGTATTTTTAATGCTAGACGCACTATTAAATTGTTGTTATTATGCAAGCCAAATTTCTGAACCAACTCCCCCACATTAATTTTTTAATTGCACCATGCGCGTGCCAAATTACACATCAATAAAAAATCCCATTTTAGGTAATACATGAATCTAACAGATCTTAAAAAGCAATCAGCTGCAGAGCTGATGGAACTTGCTATTTCGATGAAATTGGAAGGCTTAGCTCGAAATCGTAAACAAGACTTAATCTTTTCCATAGTAAAAGCGCACGCTAAGAAAGGCGACGAAGTTTATACAACAGGGGTATTAGAACTATTACCTGATGGCTTTGGTTTTTTACGTTCACCAGAAGATTCTTACGTAGCAGGTCCTGATGATATATATGTATCACCTAGCCAGATAAGACGTTTTCATCTAAGAACAGGTGATACCTTAAAAGGTAAAATCCGAGCCCCTAAAGACAGCGAACGTTATTTTGCTTTAATTAAAGTTGACGAAATTAACTTCGAAAAACCTGAATTATCAAAAAATAAAGTTCCGTTTGAGAATTTAACCCCTTTGTTTCCGAATGATCGTTTCACCCTTGAACGTGGTAATGGTAGTACTGAAGATTTAACACCTAGGATTGTGGATTTGGCTGCTCCCATCGGTAAAGGGCAACGTGCATTGATCGTTGCACCGCCAAAATCGGGTAAAACAATGATTTTGCAATCTATTGCTCAATCAATTGCGGCAAATCATCCTGATAGTTATTTGATCGTACTATTAATCGACGAACGTCCCGAAGAAGTAACAGAAATGCAACGTTCAGTGATAGGAGAAGTGGTTTCGAGCACTTTTGATGAACCTGCTTCTCGACATGTACAAGTTGCTGAGATGGTCATTGAAAAGGCCAAAAGATTAGTTGAACACAAACAAGATGTTGTGATTTTACTTGACTCAATTACACGACTTGCTCGTGCCTATAACACTGTTGCGCCATCATCAGGTAAGGTTTTGACAGGTGGTGTCGATGCTAATGCCTTACAAAGACCTAAACGTTTTTTTGGTGCTGCTAGAAACATTGAAGAAGGCGGCAGCTTGTCCATTATTGCAACGGCTCTTGTTGAAACAGGCTCACGCATGGATGAGGTTATCTTTGAAGAGTTCAAAGGTACCGGTAATATGGAATTACAACTAGAACGTAAGTTAGCTGATCGTCGTATTTATCCAGCGATCAACGTGACACGTTCAGGTACACGTCGTGAAGAAATGCTGACTCGTGATGACGATCTACATAAATTATGGGTACTTCGTAAATTATTGGCACCTATGGAACCAGTGGATGCGATGGAATTCTTGATGGATCGCTTAAAAGCGACTAAAACCAATGCTGAGTTTTTTGAAACAATGAAGCAAGGTTAACAAGACCCTGGTTACAGCGCTGTCAACATTGCCGCCGGCCTTATTTATTATGGGGCCTACTGCTGCTGGGAAAACAGATTTAGCGATAAAACTGGCACAGGATTATCCTGTTGAAATTATTAGTGTTGATTCTGCTCTCGTTTATCGAGGCATGGATATTGGGACTGCTAAGCCAGAACCTGCAGTCCTAGAGCAATACCCTCATCATTTAGTTAATATTCTAGAACCAACAGAATCCTATTCAGTTGGTGATTTTCGCCGAGATGCATTGGGTTTAATGGCGGATATTACAAAAAGAAAAAAAATCCCCCTTCTTGTTGGCGGCACAATGCTTTATTTCAAAGCGCTACAACAAGGCTTAGCCGATTTGCCAGAAGCAGATAAGATAGTAAGAGCTGAGCTAGACGCTCTGGCTAGTGACAAAGGCCTGTCATATCTGCATGCGCGATTATCAGAAGTCGATCCGATCTCAGCAAAGCGCATTCATCCTAATGACCCTCAGCGTATACAACGTGCATTGGAAGTATATGAAATAACGGGCAAGTCACTTACAGAACTGACAAATATGACGGACAATACGATTCCTTATCGTGTGACCAAAATGATACTCAGTCCATTTGATCGAGCGGTTTTGCACCAGCGAATAGCAGAACGTTATAAGGTAATGGTGGCGTCAGGTTTTATTGATGAGGTACAAAACTTATTTACTAATCCTGATTGTCATACCGAATTACCCGCTATCCGTGCCGTAGGTTACAGACAAGTATGGCAATATTTAGCTGGTGAAGTTGATTTGCCAACCAGTATAGATAAAGCGATTATAGCTACAAGACAGATGGCAAAACGACAGTTAACTTGGCTTAGGGCCCAGAATGACGGTACATGGTTTGATACTGGACTTGGTCTACCGATGGATCAGGTAAATAACTTTTTAAGTGATAAATTACCTGAGTTAAATATTAATACGTAATGATAAAGACCTTGCATTTATTATGGTCTATAATAGACCTTATAAAATGTAGGTGATACTTAATAATAATAAACTGAGAGGAATTTATGGCTAAGGCCCAATCATTACAAGACCCATTTTTAAATGCACTAAGGCGCGAAAATGTGCCTGTTGCAATTTACCTAGTTAATGGTATTAAATTACAAGGCCAAATAGATTCTTTTGATCAGTTTGTGATTTTATTAAAAAACACGGTGAATCAGATGGTCTATAAACATGCGGTTTCAACGATTGTACCAGCGAGAAATGTAACGATAAATGAAGAAGATGAGTAGGGGTTTTTTGATTGTTTGATCGTCCGGATAGCAATGCTGCATTTGATGAATCTGCAGAGAAAGAAGCTGTTGTTCTAGTTCATTTAAATTTTAATGACTTAAATTTTGCAGAATCTGAACAAGAATTTATCGAACTCGTTAATTCTACTAACGCTGAAATTGCCACGATTGTGCATGGTAAAAGACGATCACCTGATCCAAAATATTATGCGGGCAGTGGTAAGGTAGAAGAAATACGTGAACAAGTTGTCGCTAGTAACGCAGCTTTAGTTATTTTTAACCATGATCTTTCACCCAGCCAAGAACGTAATTTAGAACAAAAATTACATTGTCGCGTTATTGCCAGAACAGGACTTATCCTTGATATATTTGCCAGAAGAGCGCGATCTCATGAAGGTAAACTCCAAGTTGAGCTTGCCCAGCTGAAACATTTATCGACTCGCTTAGTGCGTGGTTGGACTCATTTAGAAAGACAAAAAGGTGGTATCGGCTTACGTGGACCTGGTGAAACACAGCTTGAAACGGATCGCCGTTTATTAGGTCAGCGGATTAAATCGTTAAAAAAACGATTAGGTAAAGTTCGTTCACAGCGTCAACAAGGTGGACGTTCGAGACAGCGTAGCGATGTCCCTGTTGTTTCATTGGTGGGTTATACCAATATGGGAAAATCAAGCTTATTTAACAGGATGACCACTTCAGATGTGTACGCCGATGATCGGTTATTTGCCACATTAGATCCGACGCTGAGGCGTTTAAAATTAACAGGGACGCAAGGCCTAGTAATGGCAGATACAGTTGGTTTTATTCGAAAACTACCACATGATCTTGTCGAATCCTTTAGTTCAACACTTGAAGAAACACGCAATGCAGCATTATTGCTTCATGTTGTAGAAGCCGGCGCGAGTGACAGAGAAGAATTGATGGAACATGTCAATGACGTGTTAAGGCAAATTGATGCCGATGAGGTTCCTCAAGTGATTGTTTGTAATAAAATAGATAGATCAGAGGAACATGAAGCACGCATTGATAGAAATGAAGACGGCCATATTACTCGCGTGTGGTTATCGGCCCAAACTGGGGAAGGTATAGACTTACTAAGACAAGTACTTCAAGAGTATTTCCCTGAACAAGAAAGTTATTTAACACAACCGGTATAAATATTTCAATTAAGTTGCATTGATAAATATACGATAAATAGCCTGTGAGGGCTTGTATTTTAGCTATTCACTCCCCATCTATTTTCTAGAAGGAAACGCAGAGACGCAATCAGTGGTTCCCTAATGCGGACTATGTCCGTAAAATAGGCGTGTTTCAAATTTTCAAATCTTATTTTTCGTAGCTTGGAGTGCTAAATGGCTTGGAATGAACCCGAAAATGGTAACAAAGATCCATGGGGTAACAAAGATGATAAAGGCCCACCTGATATTGATGAGGTTGTCCGCAATATGCAACGCAAAATAGGCGGAATTTTTGGCGGCGGATCTTCAGGCGGTGACGCATCCAATTCGGGATCTGTTGGCTTTGGTCTAATTTTAATCGTAGCTTTTTTAGTCTGGATGTTATCTGGTATTTATATTGTTGATGCTGCTGAACGTGGTGTTGTGCTTCGTTTCGGTGCTTTCACTAAAATTACAATGCCTGGACCACACTGGCATTTACCTTATCCAATAGAAAGTGTTGAAGTCGTGGATGTTGACGAAAATAGGACTGCTGAAATCGGTTATCGTTCAACAAATGGTCGCTCTGGCAGTACCATTCATTCAGAATCATTAATGCTCACCAAAGATGAAAATATTGTTGATTTAAAAATCGCTGTTCAATATAGAATTAACGATGCGGCACTTTATAAATTCAATGTCAGAAATCCTGATTTACTATTACGTCAGATGACTGAAAGTGCTGTACGTGAGACTGTTGGTCAATCGAAAATGGACTTTGTATTAACAGAAGGTCGTAGTGCCATCGCGAGCATGACAGAAAAGTTACTTCAATCCATGCTTGATGAGCATGAAACAGGTTTGCTTATCACCAGTGTGAATATGCAAGATGTTCAGCCACCTGAACAAGTACAAGCGGCTTTCGCTGATGTTGTGAAAGCACGTGAGGATGAGGTTCGTCAGAAAAATGAAGCTGAAGCTTACGCCAACGATATCGTGCCAAAGGCACGTGGTGGCGCTTTCCGTATTATTCAAGAAGCTGAAGCCTATAAGAGTCAAGTTATAGCACAAGCAACGGGTGACACCAGTCGTTTCTTACAAGTTATGAAGGAGTATGAAAAAGCACCTGAAATAACAAGTGAACGACTCTATTTAGAGTCTATGGAATCAGTTTACACTCAAAGTCAGAAGGTCATGGTTGATGTCTCAAAAGATAGTAATAATGTGTTGTATTTACCACTAGATAGAATGCGTTCAGGCTCTGGGAACACAATGGGTAAAAAATTAAATCTGGGTGATTTAACGAACTATCCAAGTGACGGTAAGGTGTCAACAAGTTCTGCGCCTTCTCGAGTAGATTTACGCAATAGAGGAGGCCGATAATATGTCTTCACGATTTAATACCATTATATTCATTGGCATATTGGCCTTCATCACAATCAGTTCGGCAATTTTTTATGTCGATGAACGTGAAAAGGTGTTAATGCTTCGCTTGGGACAAATAGAACGTTCTGATTATGAGCCAGGTATACAATTTAAGATTCCATTCATCAATGAAATTCGTCGATTCGATGGACGTGTTCTTACTTTAGATGCAACACCAGCACGTTACCTAACAGGCGAGAAGAAAAATGTATTAGTCGATTCATTTATTCTCTGGCGTATTTCTGATGTTGCGACCTATTTCAAATCAATGGGTGCTGATGAAAATCGCGCGCAATCACGGTTATCGCAAATCATTAAAGACGGGTTACGAGGCGAGTTCGGTAAGAGAACGATCCAGGAAGTTGTGTCAGGTGACAGGGCTACTATGGTCGACAATATACTGGCCCAAGCAAATAAAATTTCTTCTGAATTTGGTATTGAAATTGTTAATGTTCGGATTAAACGTATCGATTTACCAAGTGAAGTAAGTTCTTCTGTATATACACGTATGGAAGCTGAGCGTGAAAGGGTCGCCAAAGACTTACGTTCACGCGGTGCCGAAGAAGCTGAGAAAATTCGTTCAGATGCCGATAGGCAGAAAACGATTATCGTAGCTGATGCTAAACGTGATGCAGAAATTCTACGTGGTAACGGTGACGCTACTTCTACTGAAATCTATGCAAATGCATATCAGCAAAATAGTGAATTTTATTCTTTATATCGTCGTTTGACAGCATATAAAAATATCTTTCAGGGTGATGATATGCTGGTACTTGAGCCAAAAGGCGAGTTTTTCGAGAACTTTAATAGTTCAACAAAATAGTCATTTGTGGATGCGCTGCTAGAAAGCTTGTTTATAGCTTCGGCTCTGATGTTAGTGATAGAAGGTATTACCCCTTTTCTCAGTCCATCGGTGTTTCGCAAAGCGCTAATACAAATGGCGACGATGAAAGATCAGCACCTTAGAGGCATAGGCTTTTTCAGCATGTGTTTAGGTGTACTAATACTATACTGGGTACATTGATTAAATGAGTCAAACAGAACGTTGGTTACTGCCGGAAGGCATTGATGAGCTTATGCCTGAGCAAGCATTACAGCTTGAGGCATTGCGCCGTACACTCATTGATAAAATGCAAAGCTGGGGCTATCAACTCGTCATTCCCCCTCTTGTCGAATACCTTGAATCATTGTTGACAGGGACGGCTAAAACGCTTGATTTACAGACATTTAAGCTTACAGACCAAATGTCGGGCAGAATGATGGGAATACGTGCTGATATCACCCCGCAAGCAGCCCGTATAGCAGCTCATCGCTTACGTGACCAACAAGAAGTCCTCCGACTTTGTTATATCGGTAATGTATTGCAGACATTGCCGCTTAGCCAAGGAGGCTCACGTAATCCAATTCAAGTTGGCGCTGAGATATATGGCCATGGAGGTCCAGAAAGTGACCTGGAAATCCTACAACTTATGGTTGAGATCATAACAGTTTCGGCTACGGGTACGTCGATATTACTTGATATCGGTCATGTTGGTATTTATCGCGGGCTAGCTGAGCAAGCTGGCTTAACAGACGAGCAAGAACAACATTTATTTTCAGCTTTACAACGAAAATCATTACCGGATATTGAAGTACTGTTAGCGAGTTACGATTTACCTGCTTCCAGTTACACCATGTTATTGGCATTAGCAGAGCTCAATGGTGGAATTGAAGTTTTAGCGCGTGCTAAAGACGTGTTTCCAGAGGCTAATGATTCGGTTAAACAAGCACTTAGCACTTTAGAAACCATTGCTGACCTTGTTCAACAACGTTTGCCTGGTGTTACGCTTAACTTTGATTTAGCTGAACTACGCGGTTACCACTATCACACAGGTATGGTTTTTGCAGCATATCAAACTGGCACATCAGAAGCGATTGCTATGGGTGGCCGTTACGATGATATTGGTGAAGAGTTTGGTCATGGTCAACCGGCGACCGGTTTTAGCCTCGATTTGAAAAATTTAGTTGTGCATAATTTGAGTGGCTCAACAAAAAATGATCCTATCTCTGCAGTTTGGACCGATGATATAGAGCAACAACAGCTGATCGAAAAATTACGAAATGAAGGCGAGCAAGTGGTTTATCAACTTACTCAATCTGAAGATGCTTCTAGAAAGATAGAGCGACAAGAAGGCCGCTGGTTAGTGGTTGAAACAGGAACGCAAATACGTGGCTAAAAATATTGTAGTGATTGGCTCTCAATGGGGCGACGAGGGTAAAGGTAAATTAGTAGATTTATTAACCGATAATGTTTCTGCTGTAGTACGTTTCCAAGGTGGACATAATGCAGGACATACCCTTGTCATAGAAGGTAAAAAAACGGTCTTACATTTGATTCCATCCGGCATATTACGTGAACATGTTCAATGCCTTATAGGAAACGGTGTAGTGTTATGCCCTGAAGCGTTATTGAAGGAAATGGCTGAGCTCGAATCCAATGGTATCCCTGTCCGTGAGCGTTTAAGAATTAGTGCTGCTTGCCCATTAATATTGCCTTATCATATTGCACTTGATCAGGCTCGAGAAAGACGCCGAGGTAAAGAAGCAATAGGCACTACGGGAAGAGGTATTGGCCCAGCATATGAAGATAAAGTGGCGCGTAGAGGATTGCGTTTAGGCGATTTATTGGATGAAGATAAATTCGTTTCAAAACTAAAAGAAGTGATGGAATTCCATAACTTCTCATTGGTTAACTATTACGAGTCTGAAGCCGTTAGTTTTGAGCAAGTACGCGATGAAACATTAGCGATGCGTGATGTATTATTACCGCTAATTGCAGATATCCCTCATCTGTTAGAGCAATATTCAAAAGCAGGTGATAATGTCATGTTTGAAGGTGCACAAGGTGCATTATTAGACATTGATCATGGTACATACCCCTATGTCACATCTTCAAATACAACAGCAGGTGGCTGTGCAGCCGGTTCTGGCGTGGGTCCATGTCACATTGATTATGTACTCGGCATCACAAAAGCTTATGCGACTCGTGTAGGCGCAGGTCCATTCCCATCAGAATTATTCGATGATATTGGACAACATCTTGCTGATGTTGGGCATGAGAAAGGGGCAACAACAGGACGTGATCGCCGTTGTGGTTGGTTAGATATGGTGGCATTAAAACGAGCCTGTTGGATTAATAGTATTACGGGTTTATGTCTTACTAAGCTAGATGTACTTGATGGTCTTGAGACGATTCGTTTATGCGTTGGTTATAAACGTAATGGTGTTTCTGTCGATATATTACCCTTAAGTGCCGATGAGTTTGATGGCTGTGAGCCGCAATACATTGATATGCCAGGTTGGCAGGACTCGACTATGGGTGTTACCGATTTTGATGCATTACCTGAAAATGCCCGCAATTACATCAATAAAGTTGAAAGTCTAGCAGGCGTACCGATTGATATTATTTCAACGGGTCCCGACCGTGTTGAAACGATAGTCAAACGTGATTTGTTCGCGGTTTAATTATCGCTATTAATCGCAGCATGTATAGCCGAATAATCTGTATTAGCTAAATCGAGATCCATCGTTTTATCCAATAGCTGATCAATACCTTCTAATGCCGAAGTATTTAAACCAAGTTGTTTTGCTACATCTAAAAATAACTTGGTGTCTTTGGATAAATGCTTACTAGGAAAATTCGGATTCGAAAAATCTCTTTCTAGCATCCTGTCTAGTTTCTTATCGAAAGTAGGAGCATAAAGGGCGCTGCTACGAACTACTTCCATAAATTGATCGACATCAACAGCTTCTTTCTCTATCAAAGATAAACTTAATGAAAAACTTGAGGTTAGTCCGGCAATCAATTGATTCATAGCAAGTTTAACTGTTGCTGACTGTCCTGATGCGCCGAAAAATTGTGGGTTCTTACCAAGCAAATTTAGTACAGGTAAGCAGGCTTGATAAGTCATTTTTTCACCTGCTGCCATTAGAATTAAAGTGCCTGTTCTAGCTTCGGGCAGGCTACCCAAGACTGGACACTCTAGATAAAATCCTCGTCGTTGGTGAATATATTTCTCTAGTTCTCTTGATTCTTCAGGTGCGATAGTGCCCATTTGAATAAAATACTTGCCAGCAAAATGATTCGCTTCAACCGTATCAAGCACAGCCGATATTGCTTGGGCATCACTTAGAAGCAAAAGACAGTAATCGCTCGCGTCTATGGCTTGTTGCGCAGATTGGCTCGTACTAGCACCTTGAGCTGTAATTACTGTCGTTTTTTCACTGCTGCGGTTAAACACAGTCAAAGTCTGCTTCTTTTTTAGCAAACGTTTGCTAATAGCTTGTCCCATCAAGCCAACACCGAGTAAAGTAACTTTCATAATTTAATGTTTCCAATAGAAGTGAACAAAAATAAGTAAACCCTTAGTGACATTGCTGGATGCACTTCACTGAGTGATATAGAATACAGCCTTATTTTACAGTAGAAACAGGGGAATACTGTGTACAAGAAAGACATGAGCATCGCTGGTTTTGATGATGAATTATTTGAAGCGATTGAAGCTGAAAATCAACGTCAAGAAGATCATATAGAACTTATCGCTTCTGAAAATTATACTAGTCCACGTGTAATGGAAGCACAAGGCTCATCGTTAACGAATAAGTATGCAGAAGGTTACCCTAGCAAACGTTATTATGGCGGCTGTGAATTTGTTGATAAAGCTGAACAACTCGCCATTGATCGTGCAAAAGAACTATTTGGTGCTGATTACGCTAATGTTCAACCGCATTCTGGTTCACAAGCGAACGCGGCAGTTTATTTAGCATTATTGAATGCGGGTGATACGATTTTGGGAATGAGCCTAGCCCATGGTGGTCATTTAACACACGGTTCAAAAGTCAGTGCATCGGGCAAGATATATAACTCTGTTTCCTATGGCTTAAAAGCAGATACGGGTGAGATAGATTATGAAGAAGTTGAACGCCTAGCTAAAGAGCATCAACCTAAAATTGTTGTGGCGGGTTTTTCTGCCTATTCACGAATTATTGATTGGCAGCGTTTTCGTGATATAGCTGATTCAGTAGGTGCTTTTTTATTGGTCGATATGGCGCATGTTGCAGGTCTTGTTGCTGCAGGTGAATATCCTAATCCAGTACAAATTGCTGATGTGACAACGACAACGACACATAAAACACTTCGTGGTCCACGTGGTGGCCTTATCTTAGCTAAAGCAAACCCTGAGATTGAGAAAAAACTTAACTCTGCTGTCTTCCCTGGGTTTCAGGGTGGTCCATTGATGCATGTGATTGCTGCTAAAGCGGTATCATTCAAAGAAGCGATGTTGCCGGAATTTAAAACTTATCAGCAACAAGTAGTAAAAAATGCAAGAGTAATGGCCGATGTCTTTATGACACGTGGCTATGATGTTGTATCAAACGGAACAGATGATCATTTATTCTTGGTGAGTTTTATCGAAGCAGGCTTAACAGGTAAAGATGTTGATGCATGGTTGGGTGATTCATACATTACAGTGAACAAAAATGCCGTACCTAATGATCCACAATCACCATTTGTCACTTCTGGCATCCGAGTCGGTACACCTGCTGTCACAACACGTGGTTTTAAAGAGGAAGAATGTAAAGACTTAGCGACATGGATGTGTGATGTGATTGATAGTCGTGGCGATGAATCCGTGATAGCTTCGGTTAAAGGTTCTGTTTTAGCTATTTGTGCTCGCCATCCAGTTTATTCATAAATTTAATCGGCTAACTAAAACCTAGTTAAAGGTCTATGTAATTATGCGATGTCCATTCTGTGGTGCTGATGATTCTAAAGTGATTGATTCTCGTTTGTCTGCAGAAGGTGATTCTATTCGCAGAAGAAGGGCTTGCAGTGAATGTAATGAGCGTTTTACTACTTATGAAACTGCAGAACTGACCTTACCTAGATTGATCAAGCGTGATCAATCAAGAGCCTTATTTGATGAAGATAAATTACGTGCTGGCTTTTTGCGTGCTCTAGAAAAGCGTCCTGTTAGTATTGATGCTGTAGACAGTGCAGTGAAAGGCATTATTCATCGTTTGAGGGCAACTGGCGAGAGAGAAGTCGAAAGCCGTTTGATTGGTGATTGGGTGATGGACGCACTAAGGCAGTTAGATGAAGTCGCTTATGTACGCTTTGCCTCTGTTTACCGTAGCTTCCAAGATGTGAATGCTTTTCGTGAAGAAATAGAACGCATGGAAAACTTCTCAGAGTCTGGTTCTAAGGAATAAACTATTACTAGTTCAATGTGTCATGAATCTTTTATGGCTCGTGCCATACACTTGGCTGAGCAGGGCATTTTTACGACGGACCCTAACCCATGTGTAGGCTGCGTCATTGTCAAAAATGGCGCTATTATCGCGGAAGGCTGGCATCAAAAAGCAGGTGAACCACATGCAGAAATTAATGCACTAAGTGGATTAAGTCATGATCAAACATCGGGTGCAGACTGCTATATAACACTCGAGCCATGTAGCCATACAGGACGTACACCGCCTTGCGCAGATAGTTTAATCCAGTCGGGTATTAAGCGTGCCTTTGTAGCCATGGTTGACCCTAACCCACTGGTTTCTGGTCAAGGTGTAAAGCGACTAGAGGATGCCGGAATTACTGTTACCGTTGGTTTATTAGAACAAAGCGCTGTGGCTTTAAATATTGGGTTTTGCCAAAGGATGAGAAGGGGGAGACCCTATATTCGCAGTAAAATAGCGATGAGTTTAGATGGCCGTACAGCAATGGCTTCTGGTGAGAGTAAATGGATCACAGGTGAGGCTGCTCGTCACGATGTGCAAAAATTAAGAGCGCAAAGCTCAGCGATTTTGACAGGTATCGGTACTGTGTTAGCAGATGATCCCGAATTGACGGTCAGAGTTGAGCAAGAAGACAGTTTTTATCCTGATGGCATTGAGGTGAGACAGGCACTTCGCGTTATTGTCGACAGTCAGTTACAGATTTCACCACAAGCGAGATTGTTTAATGATCCAGCACCCAAACTGATTGTCACCTCATCGAAAGCCCAGCCAGCCTTGGATGCAGAGATTGTTAGAATAGTCGATACTGAAGATCAAATAGATTTAACTCTGGTCATGGAGGCCTTAGCTAAAAGAGAAGTTAATACAGTACTAGTTGAAGCAGGTTCCAAGTTAAATGGTGCTTTGCTTGAAGCTGGCTTAATGGATGAGTTGATTATTTATATGGCACCGAAAATAATGGGCGATTCAGCTAAGGGTTTATTTCATTTGCCTCATTTACAAGCGATGTCAGAGAATATTGAATTGATGATCACTGATATCAGGGCTGTTGGTTCCGATTGGCGTATTACAGCAAAACCAATTTGCAAATAGGATTCAGCATGAGCTGTTTTAGAGGAAGATAAAGATTATGTTCACTGGCATTATTGCTGCAACAGGAAAAATTGAAAAAGTGCTTGAGCAGGGTGGTGATATGCGTTTGCAGGTAGCTTGTGCTGATCTGGACTTATCCGATGTCATCCTTGGAGAGAGTATTGCCATCAATGGGGTGTGTCTAACTGTCGTCGCTATGACAAATTCGAGTGTTAGTTTTGATGTTTCAAAAGAAAGTTTATCCAGAACTAGCTTAGCGTCTGCTCAGGTAAATATAGAGGTAAACCTTGAAAAAGCACTTGCTGTTGGTGACCGCTTAGGTGGCCATTTTGTCAGCGGTCATGTTGATGCGGTGGCAGAATGTGTGGCGTGTCAAGAAGCTGCTCGCTCAGTACAGTTTAGATTTGAAGTGCCAGATGGCTTAGAACGTTATATCGCAGGAAAGGGATCTATTTGTATTGATGGCACTAGTCTTACAGTGAATAATGCAGCAAATAACTGGTTTGAAGTAAATGTTATTCCGCATACACTACAAGAAACGATTATTAAATCGTATCGGGTGGGTAGCAAGGTCAATATAGAGGTTGACTTGATTGCACGCTATTTAGAAAAGTTATTACCAAATAACACAACAGGTATAACGCAAGAAACATTGTCGAAACATGGGTTTATAAAATGAAGTTAAACACGACTGCTGAAATTATTGATGATTTTAAGCAAGGCAAAATGGTTATTATCATTGATGATGAAGATCGCGAGAATGAAGGCGATTTAGTCATGGCAGCTGAAAGTATAACGCCTGAGGCTATTAACTTTATGGCTCGCTTTGGCCGTGGTTTAATTTGTTTAACGTTAACAGAGCAACGTTGTCGCCAACTGCGTTTACCTTTAATGGTTAATGATAATCAGGCAGCTTATTCAACAAACTTCACGGTATCAATTGAAGCGGCTGAAGGTGTATCAACAGGCATTTCGGCAACCGATAGAGCCTTAACTGTACAAGCAGCGGTGAAGGCAGATGCTAAACCTGAAGATGTCGTGCAACCCGGTCATATTTTCCCACTAAAAGCACAATTAGGCGGCGTCCTAACGCGAGCAGGTCATACAGAAGCAGGCTGTGACTTGGCTCAATTAGCAGGAAAAGAACCAGCCAGTGTTATTGTCGAAATTCTTAATGAAGACGGCAGTATGGCAAGACGGCCAGATCTTGAACAGTTTGCTGAAACGCATCAATTGAAGATAGGTACGATTGCAGATTTGATCAGCTACCGTCTTGAAAACGAAATGACAGTGCAACGACTTTCAGAGTGTCAAATGCCTACAGATCATGGTGATTTTCAACTTTATAGTTTTCAAGACACTGTAAATGGACAAGTCCATCTTGCTCTAGTAGCGGGTGAAATTACAGCAGATGATGAGACCTTAGTACGTGTTCACATGGCCGATCCATTGCATGATTTGTTGGGTGCAACGCGAGACCCTGCACATTGGCCATTAGATAAGGTGATGAGTCAAATACAGCAAGTTGGCAAAGGCATATTAGTTGTGCTTAGACAGCCAGAACAAAATAAGCGTTTAGCAGAAAAAATTGAGCGCTATCAGCAGCAGGATATGGGTGATGTTAGCTTTAATCCTAAAATGGGTTGGGACATGAGAACTTTTGGTGTAGGTGCGCAAATTTTAGCGGATTTGGGTGTCAAGAAAATGCGTGTCATAGGTACACCAACTAAACTAACAGGACTATCTGGGTTTGGGCTTGAGCTTGTTGGCTACGCTGATGGACAGTAAAGTTTGAGCAACAGCGTTTTTATTGTAACTGGTGAAGCTTCAGGCGAGGCCCATGCCGCTCGTGTTATCAATGCGCTAAATCAACTTTCGCCAGATATTAAATTATCAGGTATAGGCGGTGACAAGTTACGTGCAGAAGGGGTTGATATCGTTGTCGACTTTTCTGAATTAGCCGTAATGGGACTGGTAGAAGTTTTAAAACGCTACAGAGAAATTAAAGCTATTTTTAATCGTGTCGTAGCACTTCTAAAGCAGCAGCGTCCTGATTTGTTAGTGCTCGTCGATTATCCGGGTTTTAATTTAAAGTTAGCAAAAGAGGCAAAAAAACTCGGTATTCCTGTCCTCTATTACATCAGCCCTAAAGTTTGGGCGTGGCGTAAAGGCCGAGTCAAAACCATTAAAAAAGTGGTTGACCATATGGCAGTATTATTTCCTTTTGAAGTGCCTATTTATCAAGAACAACAAATCCCGGTGAGTTGTGTAGGCCATCCACTGGTTGATGCTGTTGTTAGAAATTTTTCTACGGAAGAGGCAAAGCGAAGCTTAAATATTGATCCTGAGCAGAAGGTACTGGGTTTATTTCCAGGAAGCCGTCGTAGCGAAGTGGATGTTTTATTACCTCTGATGATTAAAGCAGCAGAGCGACTTGTTGCTAAACATGCAGATATTGAGGTCGTGTTACCGCTTGCACCTGGCCTAAATACAAGCGTGATAGATACTATTTTGGCTGAAACGCAGTTGCCTATCAAAGTGGTATCAGAAGATTTTTATGACTTGACCTCAGCTTGTGATGCAATTGTTGCAGCTTCCGGTACGGTGACATTGGAGGTTGCTCTTTTAGGCGTGCCTCATTTTATTATTTATCGGGTATCTCCGCTCACCTATAAAATATTAAGACGCTTGGTGAAAATCCCATACGTAGGCCTGTGTAATATTGTGACCGGAAAAGGCTTAGTCACTGAACTACTGCAAGACGATGTTACCGTTGAGCATATTGAGCAAGAGCTGTTAGACAGACTGGAGCGTGTAGATAGTAAGCAAGTTGCCGAAGAGGTTAGGCAAAAGGTTTTAACTGCATTGGGACCCTCTGGTGGTGCTAAAAATGCGGCACAACAAATTATTACTATGCTTGGATAAACAAGACTATGACCAAACCCTATTATGTTGTTGGTGTCGATGAGGTGGGTCGTGGCCCACTAGCGGGCCCTGTTGTGACTGCAGCCGTTATTCTTGATCCAACTAATCCGATTGACGGTCTTGCTGATTCTAAAAAGTTAACAGAAAAACGACGTGAACAATTAGAACCAATTATTAAGCAGCATGCGCTGGCTTGGGCGTTAGGTAGGGCTGAACCGAATGAAATCGACCAGATTAATATTTTGCAAGCGACCCTATTGGCAATGAAAAGAGCCGTTGAAAATTTGCACATCGCACCAGACCACGCCTTGGTAGATGGAAATCAATCACCACAACTACACTGTTCAGTAACAACTATCATTAAAGGCGATCAGTCAGAGCCGGTTATTGCTGCAGCATCAGTACTGGCAAAAGTCGCCAGAGATAGAGAGATGAAGCTGATGGAAGCGCATTATCCAGGCTATGGTTTTGCCCAGCATAAAGGGTATCCAACACGGTTTCATCAACAAGCATTGATGGATTTAGGTGTTACAGATATTCACCGACGATCATTTCGACCAGTGCAACTGGCTTTAAAGTCGTAATGAACGCTAGTTACATAGGCTTTTGCAGTAGATAGCGTTGATACCAACCATGCTATGATACGTGGCAATGTTACTAACTAAAATGTTTAATAGACCTAACTCTGCTTCAAATTTATCATCAGAAGATCTTATGGATGAGCCGTTAATTATTCCGCGTCCGGAACACACGATTTCACGGAAACAGATAAGTTCTCATGCTTTAAAAGTACTTTATGGTCTTAAAGATGCCGGTTATGAAGCTTATTTAGTGGGTGGTTGTGTTCGTGATTTGTTATTAGGCCATATACCAAAAGATTTTGATGTCGCAACAGATGCATCTCCAGAACAAGTGCATAGCTTGTTTCGGAAAAGTCGCTTAATTGGTCGTCGCTTTAAACTGGTTCATGTTGGTTTTGGTCGTGATGTGATCGAGGTGGCAACATTTAGAGCACCGCCTGAGCAAGAACAGCATGTTGATGGACAGGGTCGCATCGTTAGAGATAATGTCTTTGGCACACTACAACAAGATGCTTGGCGTAGAGATTTCACAGTTAATGCACTTTATTACAATATAAAAGACTTTTCGATCGTTGATTATACTGGTGGCATCGCAGATTTACAGGAAGGTAAAATTCGTTTAATTGGTGATGTCGAAACCCGATATCGTGAAGATCCAGTGCGAATGCTAAGAGCCATACGATTCGTTGGTAAATTAGGGCTGAAGCTAGATGGAGATACAGAACGCTTTATTCCTAAATTAGCAAGCCTACTAGATGATATCCCAGCCGCTCGTTTATTTGATGAAGTGCTGAAACTATATCTTTCGGGCAATGCGGCAGTGACAAACGAGTTGCTCGGGCATTATGGTGTCTTTGATTATTTATTTCCAGAAACGGGAAAATTGTTGCACAGTGAAGTAGATCATTTTCCACGTACTCTTATTACAAAAGCATTAGAGAACACAGATACCCGTATTAATATTGCTAAGCCGGTCACGCCAGCCTTTCTGATTGCTGCTTTATTGTGGGAACCACTACGTCAACGGTGGCAGCATTACCAGAATAAAAAACTACCGCCCATCCCAGCGCTACAAGCGGCTGCAACCGATGTGATTAGTGAACAAGTTAAACGTATCGCTGTCCCTAAGCGCTTTACTATCGTTACACGTGATATTTGGACCATGCAAATAAGATTAACTCAGCGAAATGGCAAGCGAGCTTTTCGCTTATTAGAGCATCCAAAGTTTCGTGCCGGCTATGATTTTTTATTGCTCAGAGCAGAGACGGGTGAAGCGCCAACTGAATTAGCTGAGTGGTGGACCGTATTCCAGTTTGCTTCAACTGAAGATAAACAGAAAATGGTGAATGAGTTATCACCTGCAGCACCTCGAAAACGTCGCCGTCGTCGAAGAAAACCAACGACTAAGAAAGACTAATGCGAGCATTTATAGGTTTAGGAAGTAACTTGGCAAACCCAGCGGTACAGGTTCAAACGGCAATAGCAGATATTGAAAAACTTGTGGCAGTGCAATTGATTAACTGTTCATCCTTATATAAAAGTCCGCCAATGGGACCTCAAGATCAGCCTGATTATATCAATGCAGTTGTTGAGATAGAGACTGATTTATCAGCACATGACTTATTAGATCATTTACAAATGATCGAGCTACAACATGGACGAGTACGTCAACGACATTGGGGTGAAAGAACGCTTGATTTAGATCTGCTAGTTTTTGGAGACAGTCGAATAAATGATGCGCGTTTACAAGTCCCACATCCAGGGATAGCACAACGTTCATTTGTGCTTTATCCTTTAGCTGAAATAGCGCCTGAATTAGTAATTTCTGATTTGGGTGAAATCAATACATTATTAAAACATTGTCCCGTTGATGGATTAATAAGAATAGAAAATAGTGAAATATGAATACAACGTCACATCGTTATATTGTTGTTGAAGGGCCCATTGGTGTCGGTAAAACCCATTTGGTGAAACGCCTTGCTGATAGCCTGTCTGGTGAAACCTTATTAGAGCAACCTGAATTAAATCCTTTTTTGGAAAAGTTTTATATTCATCCTAAGCAATCAGCTTTGCCTACCCAGCTTAGCTTTTTAATGCAACGTATTAAATTAAGCAAAGCGATGCAGCAGGGGGATTTATTTAGTGATACCCAAATTGCAGATTTTATGATTGATAAAGATCGATTGTTTGCTCAAATTACCTTAGATGATGATGAATTAGCTTTATATAATATGGTCTATGACAATTTGACCATGTCGACTAGACCTCCTGATTTGGTCATTTACTTGCAAGCACCGTTATCAGTACTGAAATCAAGAGTTAATCAGCGTGGTATTGGCTATGAGCGAGGAATTGAGGACGTTTACTTGCAACGTCTTGCCGATAGTTATGCAGACTTCTTCCATTATTATGAAGCCTCACCCTTATTAATTGTTAATGCGGAACAAATTGATTTGGTTAATAGTGAGCATGATTATCAAAATTTACTTGCTCAAATTACTACGATAAAAAGTGGTCGCCACTATTACAACCCTTTGCCAGTAACTGGGAATAAAAAATGAGTCGTATAAGTCTAAGCAAACTCCGAGAAATGAAAGTTGCCGGTGAGAAAATTGCCATTCTAACTGCTTATGATGCCAGCTTTAGTCATGTGCTCGATCAGGCTGGTGTTGATGTTATTTTGGTCGGTGATTCTTTAGGTATGGTGGTGCAGGGTCAAGAAAGCACTTTACCTGTTACTGTGGATGATATGGTTTATCACACTCGAAATGTGGTGCGAGGTAGTGAGTCTGTTTTTGTTATTGCTGATATGCCTTTTATGAGTTACGCCAATCCTGAACAAGCAATTAGCAATGCTGCACGTTTGATGGCAGAAGGCGGTGCTCATATGGTCAAATTGGAAGGCGGCGCTGTTGTTTGTGAGACATTAAAGCAATTGGCTGATAGAGGTGTTGCTGTTTGTGCACATTTAGGCTTGCTTCCGCAGTCTGTGCATCGTTTAGGTGGATATCGGGTGCAGGGTAAGAAAGAATCAGAAGCTGCAACCTTGATTGAGGATGCTAAAGCCTTACAGCAAGCAGGTGCCGATATGTTGGTCTTAGAATGTGTACCTGCAGATTTAGCCAAACAAATTACAGCGGCTGTCGATATGCCGGTTATTGGTATTGGTGCTGGTGCTGATTGTGACGGACAAGTATTAGTACTCTATGACATGTTGGGTATCACGCCAGGTAAACGTCCTCGTTTCACCCATGATTTTTTAGCGGATACAGGTGCTATTCCTGCTGCAATTGCGAAATATGTCCAAGATGTAAAGTCAGGCGCATTTCCTTCGCCAGAGCAGCAATATTAATGCAGATAGTTAAAACTGCTAGAGCACTAAGAAAGCAGATATCACAGTGGCGATTGCATGGATTAACAATTGCTTTTGTGCCGACTATGGGCAACCTCCATGCCGGCCATTTATCTTTAGTTAAAAAAGCGCAGCAGCTTGCGGATAAGGTGGTCGTGAGCATTTTCGTTAATCCGTTACAGTTCAATGATCAATCTGATTTATCTGCCTATCCTAGAACACTGAAAGCCGATACTGAACAGCTGATTGAGTCGCAATGTGACTTATTATTTACACCAAACCAACAAAGCATTTATCCCGAAGGGATGGATGCGCAGACTAAAGTTTTTGTGCCTAATATGGATGACAAGCTTTGCGGTCTTCACCGACAGGGACATTTTGATGGTGTCGCGACTATCGTCTTAAAACTATTGAACTTAGTGCAAGCTGATGTCGCTGTGTTTGGTGAAAAAGATTATCAGCAATTGTTACTGATTAAGAAAATGGTTACTGATTTAAACCTTGCAGTAGAAATAGTCGGTGCACCCACATGCAGAGAGCCAAATGGTCTTGCAATGAGTTCACGCAATCAATACTTAACCGATCAACAAAGCCATGTTGCAGGTGAATTGTATACTACGATGTTATCGATAGTAGAGCAGTTGGTTAATGGTAATAAAGACTTTTCTTTACTATGCGAACAGGCAAAAGATCGACTAATGCACTTTGGTTTCCAGCCTGAGTACGTCGATATTCGCCGTGATGATGATCTTGAACTCGCAATAAGTGATGATAAAGAGATACGCATTTTTATCGCAGCACGGCTCGGGCAGGCCCGTTTAATTGATAATTTAGCGTGCAATCTTGCTTGATCAGGGCTAAAAAGCGATAATATGACATTGGTTCACTATTGATTGTCGGATATGCAACTGACTTTATTAAAAACAAAATTACATCGCGCTTGTGTTACCCATTCCGAATTGGAATATGAGGGTTCATGCGCTATTGATGCCAATTTGTTGGATGCAGCAGGTATTCACGAATACGAGCAAATCCAAATTTATAATGTTGCCAATGGTGAACGTTTCACCACGTATGCAATTCGTGCTGAAGCAGGTTCAAACATTATTTCTGTCAATGGTGCCGCTGCCCATAAAGCATCGCCTGGTGATCGAATTATTATCTGTGCCTATACAGTATTAGACGAAAAAGAAATCGCTAGTTTTAAACCAACATTAGTTTATTTGGATGAGCATAACGATATCACTCATATGCGTCATTCAATTCCTGTTCAAGCGGCATAGAGTTCCCAAACTCAAACTACTGTTTTTAATCGATAGAATTGATTAAAAACAAACTCGCCATAAAACCTTAATATAAACGTTATCTATCTTCACAATAACTAGAAGGTGGTTAATCTGATTTTCCTATCAGTGTGCCATGACATTTTTTGAATTTTTTGCCGCTGCCACAATAACATGGATCGTTACGGGAAATGCTCATTGGTGGTAGTGTTTCGCTATCAGCGAAATACCATTCATCTTTGTATTTTAGAAAACGTGCTTTCTCATGGAACTGTTCAAGTTCTGAAGTTAAATGGAAGGCAATATATTCTACAAAAGCGCTGTTTTCTTCCATAGATTGCTTGATGATTTTCAAGCCTGCCCAGCGAGTATTTTTTATCGTTCTCCTGATAGCCCTGGAAATCCCAAAATACCTTGCGCCAGGGTGAATAGTACTTACTAAATAGCCAACATCGCCATGACAATACGCCGTGTAACGGGTTTTTACTAAGCGCTCGGGCGTTTCGACCGTTTTCTTACCCATGTGGTAGGGTCTGCAACAATCTTCGAAGTCTATTCCACTAAAACAAAGACATAGGTGACTGGAATTTTTTGCCATAAGTAATACTTTTAATCAAAAAGGGATCTGCATTAGATCTGGGTAAATAAATTGGTAATTCAACTGTTGCTTAATCTTATCATTACTAACTATTTTATAGTGACTTTCGCTGCTGTCCGAGAAACTAGGTGCTTCTTGACCAAGTAGTGAGCGAGCATGACTGTAAAATTGTTTTTTACTTGGGTGATTATCAGCGCACGCATTAAATATCTCCCCCCAAACACATTGCTCAATGATTGCCTTGATAATAGCAATACAATCATCGCGATGAATGAGGTTAACAGGAGCATCTGGTGAAGGGACCAGCTTACCTTGTTTGAAAAATAGTCCAGGATGACGTTGATAACCGATTAAGCCACTCAACCTTAATATAGTCGTGTCGAATCTATTATTTGCGCTAAATAACTGCTCAATTTGGAATAGTTTACTTTCAGGTAATTCAGAATGACTCGATTCAGTTACCCATGATTGTGTGTTTTTATAGACAGAAGTTGAACTAATAAATAGTACATATTTAATAGGGGACTTTTCAATCTGTTTGACAAGTGATTTAAAGGCATCATTGTTTTTTGAGGTGATATTGATAATCACAATATCGGAAATCAGGAAACTAGGATCGATTGTATGAGTATCTATATCGACTAGATAGGGTTCACAATGAATCGAATTAATTTCTGCAAACTTCGTGTCGGTGCGTGTTGATAATTTAATTGTATGGCCAAGATTAGCAAACATTCGAGCTAAGGGCATACCAAGCCAACCACTGCCGAGTATGCTAATTGTTGTTTTACCCGCTGTACTTGATGTCATTGGTTTGATATTCCATAAGCTTGACGTATGTTGGATACAGCATACCATCGTGATGCCCTTGCCTTTTTATAGTTGTCTTCTGATTGCGGCTTAGTATTTTTCTTTTTTGACCAACTTTGTTTATTTAGATACGAGTCATACATCGATTGCTGGTAGTCTACAAGTGTAGGAAACTGCTCAGATAGTAATAGAGAAATTGACTCTGCATTAGCACCACTTGGATGCGGTGGTGCAATCACTTTGTTTTGATGGGTTTTAACGCGCTGTTTTATTAACCCTTCATCACGAAGTATTGTGATTACATTTGCCACCATTTCACCCAGTGGCACAAGAGTGGCATCAGGGTTGATTGTCGCCAAATCTTTAACAAATTCTTGGTGTAAAAGTTGGGTTAATTCACCCGAATTAAATAATGCGGGTTGTCCACAATAATCTTTATCATGAATAAACACGGGATATTTTAATAAAGAACAGAAATGAACAAGATAATTATTTTCTGACCATAGGCTGCTCGTACAATCTATATTGAGAGCTTTTGCATAACCCAATTTATTGAGTATCTCGATAATACGTGGTCGCATTGAACCACTTAAACTGGCTTGTTGTTTTACATTTTTTAATATTTGGTCGATGGTGTCATTATTGACTAAGCCGGTTTGTAATGTATTTAAGGCACGGTTCATTTGAGTGCGGCCGGGTGTAATACCAACAATCACAATCTTGGCGTCTTGATTGACATGATCGAAGGGGGCGTAAAAGCAACTTAGGCCTTTTTGTGCATGCCGCCAGAGTAATAAATCCTCAATAGCTGGCGTATTGTCTTTGCTGGGCGCTAAGTGCTTAAAAAAGTCATGATCAAGCGATGTGATTATATCTGACATGACTAGCTATCTAACAATTCAAGCCAATGCATTACTGGGGTATTACTTCCTTTAGCAAGATGCATTTGGCAACCTATATTTGATGTCATAATTAAGAAAGAAAATATCATCTTATGTTTGTCATCCTTAGACGAAGTTCTTAATAGTTTATAAAACAACAATATAAATAATCAATATAATGTAAATCATAGATATTATTACAGGCGGTTCATCAACGATGAAATACAATAAACTCGGCAATACCAGCGTTAAAGTGAGTGCTATTTGTCTTGGTACCATGACATATGGCCAGCAAAATAGTGAAGGGGAAGGACATCAGCAGCTTGACTATGCTGTTGACCAAGGTATCAATTTTATCGATACAGCCGAGTTGTATTCTATCCCGCCAGGTGCGGAAACCTATGGCAGCACTGAAACGATTATTGGTTCATGGCTAGCAAAACGTGGTCGTAGAAATGATATTGTCCTTGCCAGTAAAATAGCGGGTGGTGGTTTTGATTGGGTGAGTCACATTAGGGAGGGGAAAACACGGTTTTCTGCTTATCATATTAATCAAGCTTTGGATGCGAGTTTAAATCGCTTACAAACAGATTATATTGATCTTTATCAACTACATTGGCCTGAACGTAATACCAATTATTTTGGCAAGTTGAACTATCAGCAGCAAGACGAGCGGGAACTTACGCCTATTGAACAAACCTTACGAGCTCTGAAAAAGCAAGTACAGGCTGGGAAAATTCGCTATATAGGGCTATCAAATGAAACACCATGGGGAATCATGCAGTTTTTAACTTTAGCAAAGCAATATGATTTACCAGTAATTGCTTCTATACAAAATCCATACAGTTTATTAAACCGTAGCTATGAAATTGGTTGTGCAGAAATTAGTCATAGAGAAGGAGTAGGCCTACTTGCGTATTCACCACTAGGCTTTGGGGTGCTGAGCGGTAAGTATCTTAATGGTAGCCAACCTGAGGGTGCGCGTATGACTATCTGGCCTAGTTATAGCCGCTATATTAATCCACAAGCGATATCAGCAACACAAGCTTATGTTGATTTAGCACAAAAATATGAATTGGATCCATCTCAAATGGCATTGGCATTTGTTAATACTCGCCCATTCTTAACTAGTAATATTATTGGTGCCACAACGATGCAGCAACTAGAAACCAATATCGCGAGTGGGGATGTTGAATTGTCTAGCGAATTACTGAGTGATATTGAAAGAATACATCAGACTTATTCAAACCCTGCACCTTAACTCGCTTGTTCTGGTTGTTTGGTAATAACGAGCTGACTATCATCGTTGATCACTAGCTCCTGTTCATGCTCGCTTAATTTCAAGCTGGCTAAGACCTTAATGGAGTTGGCATCTTGTTGAATAGCATTAACAATATGTCCTGCAATTGTGCCATCTATTGTTTTAATGTCACTCCCGATAGCAGGTAGTACATCAGATTTTGCTTGGGCTACGAACATACGTCTGCTCGGGTTACCAAGGTAATGCAGACGGGCAACGACCTCTTGTCCAGGGTAACAGCCTTTTTTGAAACTGACTCCATCGCTTAAGTCTAGGTTAACTTGTTGAGGCGTGAACTTTTCTTGCGTTTCAGTTGTTACTTTGGCAATACCCGCATTAATATCTAATGACTCCCATAATGAACTTGGTGCGAGTTGATAACCTGCTTGAATTATTTGTTCATAATACTGTTCTAGCAAATCAATAGGTGCTAGTAATAATCCACGTTTATTGTCTGGTATTTTAACGATGGCTGGCTGGATACTATTGTCAGTTTCTGTATGAGTCTGGCTTAAACCGATAAAGGCAATATTTTCACTTTGGCTAGTGATAGTGACTTTAGAACGCAGTACATACATTGTTAGTCTTTGCTGAAAGCTTTGGCATACATCTTTTGGCAAAACAATTTGATAACAATCTTGACGACGAATTAATAAAAAAAGTGCTAGTAAGCGACCTTTTGGATTACAAAAACCTGTGTATTGCGACTGATCAATTTCAAGTGAGTTAACATCATTGGTTAGCAAGTTTTGTAAAAAACTGCTTGCATCCTTACCCGCCACTTCTATGACGGCAAATTGATCCAAAGGCATAACGTGAGATGTATAGATGCTTTCAAAGGGTAATGTTGTTTGTTTTGCTTGTTGAACTAGTTTTTGCCAAAAGTCATTCATCATTGTTTTTGTAGACTAAAAAGGAAAGGGACGTTATTGTAGCGGCTCTAGAAAATTGCTGCTATCGAAAGGAATCGTAAAGTATGGCTAGGATAGCCTATAAATTGGACATTGGACGTTCAGATTATTTAGTGTTTTGTATCTTTGTACTACATATCATTGTAGTCTTTACCGCCTTAACTATTAATGTTGCTATTCAATATCAAGTTTTGCTGCTGCTGGTGGTCGCTGCTAGTGCTTATTACTATGGATATTGTTATTACTTAAGGCAAAGTTCGTTAGCTATCAAAGCAATAGAGCGGACTATAGAAGGTGGCTGGACTATCCATTATGGTGATGGCCATAAAAGCGAAGTGTTGAAGTTAAAAGGAAGTTATGTATCGGCTTTAGTCGTCATATTACATTTTAGACGAACACGTTTTTTCTCCTCAAAGTCTGTTGTCATTATGTTTGATGCTGTTGATCAAGAATTATTTCGTCAATTACGTGTGTATTGTCGCGATCCTAAGATCTTCCAGAAATAAGTGTGTTTTTTGCTGGTTGACTATTATCCGTATCGGGATAATCCAAGGTGTAATGCAAACCACGGCTTTCTTTGCGTTGTAATGCCGAATCAATGATTAATTCTGCCACATCCGCAATGTTTCGTAACTCTAATAAGTCGCTGCTGATATGGTGTTGACTATAATATTCGGCAATCTCTTGTTGTAATAATTGTAAACGTAGCTTGGCTTTATGTAAGCGACCATCGGTTCTTACTATGCCAACATAATCCCACATAAACCGCCGCAATTCATCCCAGTTATGGCTAATAGCAATAGCTTCTTTAGCAGGTTTAACTCTACTTTCATCCCATGCGGGGATAGCTGGAGTTTGTTTATCTAAAGGTAATTGAGTCTTAATATGGTTTGCTGCGGCTTGACCAAACACGAGACATTCCAATATGGAATTGCTCGCCATACGGTTGGCACCATGCAATCCGGTATGCGATGTTTCTCCTATGGCATATAAACCATTTACGTTTGTTCTGCCTTGCATATCAACATCAAGGCCACCACATGTGTAATGTGCTGCTGGTACAACGGGGATAGGTTCGCGTGTCATATCAATGCCGAACTCAAGACAGCGTTTATGAATAGTAGGGAAGTGTTGTTCAATAAACGCTGGGGATTTGTGGCTTATATCTAGGTAAACACAATCATCACCTAAGCGTTTCATTTCATGGTCTATCGCTCTAGCAACAACGTCTCGTGGAGCAAGTTCCGCTTGAGGATGGAATTTATCCATAAATGGCTTGCCATCGGCAAGCAGCAGCTTAGCACCTTCACCGCGTAATGCTTCGCTAATCAAAAATGATTTTGCTTTTGGGTGATATAAACAAGTAGGATGAAATTGAACAAACTCCATATTGGCGACCTTACAGCCAGCTCGCCAGCCCATAGCAATGCCATCACCCGTAGATACATCAGGGTTACTGGTATAGAGATAAACCTTTCCTGCACCTCCTGTGGCCATGACTGTGATAGGTGCTGTGAAGGTTTGTACGGTATCAGATTTGATGTCTAGGACATAACTACCTAAACACTGATTTTCTTGCTGGTGGCCAACTTGGCTGTCACTAGTTATAAGATCGATGCCAATATGAAAAGGAAATAAGCTGATATTTGCATGCTGTTTTACTTTACTTAGTAGGGTCGTTTCTACTTCTCGGCCAGTTGCATCAGCAGAGTGGATAATACGGCGATGACTATGGCCACCTTCTTGTGTTAAATGATAAGTTTCAGAGGTGAGGCCATCTTTGGTAAACGAGACGCCTTGTTCGATGAGCCATTCAATATTTTCACGCGCGTGTTCTACGGTATATCGAACACAATAAGGATCACATAAACCTGCTCCCGCCAATATCGTGTCATTGATGTGTGACTCTATGGAGTCACATTGGTCTAGAACAACCGATATACCTCCTTGTGCATAGAGAGACGCACTTTCTTCCAGTTGGTCCTTGGATATTACAGCGACTTTGCAATGATCAGCTAACTGTAACGCTAAAGATAAACCAGCAGTACCACTGCCTATTATAAGAACTTCAAAGTGATAATTTTCAGTCATTAAAAATACGTAAATAAGTCCAATGTTAATGATAATTTTTCAAGAAAACTCTTAGTAGATAGTGGTTAGTGAGCAAGTATTTTCTTGAAAAATGACTTTGCCAGTATAGCTCAGTGGATAGGGTTTTGTTGGGAAAAAGTAATTATTTAGTCGGCTTGAAAACGCATTGGTTTTTATAAAAAGTTAATCATTTTTTCAATGTTATCGTCTGATGGACTATTCATTTGTTAACAAAGGATGTATTTTTAGTTAGTATTTTGGAACAAAATTGAAACTCAACGGTCGTATATGCCAATCAATATAGATAATCTCCGGTTTGTCGGAGTACTTCGAGAAACAGGATGAGTGTCGATAACGAACTAGTACTTCGTGTGCAGGAGGGTGATAAGAAAGCATTTGACGTGTTGATTATGAAATATCAACAAAGAATAGTGCATGTTATTACAGGGTTTGTTCATGATCCAGTTGAGGCCTTAGATGTGGCACAAGAAACTTTTATAAAAGCGTATCGCGCTATTCCTAATTTTCGCGGTGATAGTGCCTTTTATACTTGGCTATATCGAATTGCAATTAATACTTCGAAAAATTACTTAACAGCGCGTGCACGCAGACCGCCAGCAACGGATGTGGATGCTGCTGATGCCACTAATGTTTACGAAGCACCAGAACTAAAAGAGTTCGAGACACCAGAAAGTAGTATGTTGAGTAACGAGTTGGAACTGGTTATTCATCAAGCCATCGAAGGTTTACAAGAAGATACAGCGACAGCCATAAAGTTGAGAGAGCTCGAAGGTATGAGTTATGAGGAAATTTCTCAAGTAATGGAGTGTCCAATAGGTACTGTGCGATCACGAATTTTTCGTGCCCGTGAGGCGATAGATAAGAAAATACAAGAAGTGATGGGTGAGGGGGAGCAACGATGACAATGAATGATTCCGAATTATTGTCGGCGTTAGTTGATGGGGAGCTTGAAGGCGATGCGTTAGATCAGGCATTGCTACTGTTAAGCACCGATGATAAAGCGCGTGAACAGTTTCAACGTTTTCAAAGAGGTAGCGATTCACTGCGTGGTTATTCGATACCAGCACAAGCCATTGATTTATCGTCAAATATAGCTGCTGAAATCAGTAGTGATCAGGCATTTGATGTTAATGTGGAGAAAAGTAAGGAACCAAAAGCGAACGTGACTTTTATGCCACAATGGTTTTGGCAACAAGCCTTGGGTATGGCCATTGCCGCGTCAGTTGGGGCACTTGCCGTGGTGAGTGTGATGACGCAGCAACCACAATCTACGATAGATTCAATTCCTGTAATGGCCAATGTTGAAAATACAACCATTATGGCTGTTTCACACGAGCCTAAAACAAGTAATCGATGGACCGTCACTGAGCCTGAAGTACAAGACAGATTGAATACTTATTTACTCGATCATAATGAGTATGCAGGTGTTTCTGATGTCTTTTCTAATGCACGTGTTATTGCTTATGAAGTGGAGTAATCAATAATGCAGCAAATGCTTAGACTTGCTGTAGGTATATGTCTAGTTTTCTTTTCAATAACGGTAAAAGCTGATTCCGATGCTATGTCGTTACTTGAAAGGATGGTTACGGCAACTAAACAGCTCAATTATGACGGTGTGTTTACCTATCAAACAGGCAATAAAGTACAAGCTATCCGAATCATCCATAAAGCGAATGAGAATGGCGAGGTTGAACGTCTTCTTTCCTTAGATGGTGCTGCGAGAGAGATGATCCGTACCGATGATATCGTGACATGCATTTTCCCTGAAGGTAAAAAAGTTAATGTTAACCGCAGGCCATTTGGTAGAGGTTTTCCAAGTGATTTACTAAGAAAATTGAAGTCGGCGACACCCTATTACAATGTTGCATTAGGAAAAGAAGGCCGGGTTGCTAACCGAATTGCGCAACAACTCGTGGTGACGCCAGTTGATAATGATCGTTATGGCTATCATCTTTGGGTGGATAAAGAGAGCGCTTTATTACTGCAGTCGGATTTATTAACAGAAAAAGGTGAAGTATTAGAAAAATTCTCTTTTTCTTCGGTTAATTTAGATATTGCCATTCCTGATGAGGCCTTAGCACCTGAAATGACAGGGCATCAGATGACATGGAACCGTGTCGAAACAGTCGATCCAGATCTGATTGAAGATAAGGGGTCTGCATGGACAATCGGCTGGCTGCCGACGGGATATGGACTTGTTGCACAGCAACATAGACGTAAGATGAGTAATAAGCATTTAGTTGAGCAACGCGTATATAGTGATGGCATGAGTTCTATTTCCGTTTTCATTGAGCCGGGTAGAACTAAACACGGTCACTTTAAAGGGCATTCTAAAATGGGTGCTGTGAACGCTTATGGCGCTGTGGTTGGAGATGATTTTGTAACCGTAGTCGGTCAAGCGCCTCAACATACAGTAGAGAAAATAGGTCACTCTATTCATTTTTCTGGACAATAGACATGCTTTACCAACGTGCTACAGTTGTCGAAATTAATGATCGTACGATCAGCCTTGAAGTAGAAAGACAATCTACTTGTGGTCAATGTCAACTTAAGAAGGGTTGTGGAACAGGCCTATTAGCAGAACATGTGGGCAAACGTTTTTCACGAATTGTCATTGATAAAACTACAGAAGTAACTCCTAGTCAACAAGTTAATTTAGCTATTCCAGAACAAAGCCTATTACAAGGTGCTGCATTAATGTATTTGTTGCCATTATTGTCTATGTTGTTGTTTGCTGTTGTTGCTAGATGGCTAGGGTTTAATTCTATTGCAGAAATTATATTAGGGCTATTAGGCCTATCTTGTGGCTTTACAGTTGTTAGAAAATTTATAGAAAGTAGAAAAGTAGGCTTTAAAGCCAAGCTTGTCGAGGAGAAAGAATGAAACAAAATAAAATGTGGGCTACTTTTGTTTTAGCGTTGTTTGTAGGATCACTTTTTAGTGTCAATGTGCAAGCACGGGGTTTGCCTGAGTTTACAGAATTAGTGTCAGAAAATAGTGCGGCTGTGATTAATATTAGTACGACTAAAAATGTTAAGCGTCGTCAAATGCCAGGCTTACCTCCAGGTATGCAATTACCAGAAGGTACACCTTTTGATGATTTGTTTAAGCATTTCTTTGATGGCCAACCAGGCCAAGGTGGTTCAGGTACGTATGAAACGCATTCATTAGGCTCTGGTTTCGTTTTATCCTCAGATGGTTATATTTTGACTAATCATCATGTCATTAAGGATGCGGATGAGATTATTGTTCGTTTTAATGACCGTAATGAGTTAGAAGCTAAAGTGTTAGGTAGTGATGAAAGAAGCGATATAGCACTATTAAAAGTGCAAGCGACTGGACTGAAAGCCGTTAAATTGGGAGACTCTACTAAACTTAAAGTGGGTGAATGGGTACTGGCTATAGGTTCACCATTTGGTTTTGATTCTTCAGCTACAGCTGGGATTGTCAGTGCGCTTGGCCGTAATTTACCGAGCGATAACTATGTGCCTTTCATACAAACTGATGTGGCTATTAATCCAGGGAATTCGGGTGGTCCATTATTCAATATGAACGGTGAAGTTATAGGGATTAACTCACAGATCTATAGCAGAACGGGTGGTTTTATGGGAGTGTCTTTCGCCATTCCGATGGATGTGGTGATGGATGTAGCCAATCAAATAAAAGAGCAAGGCTATGTGAGCCGAGGTTGGTTAGGGGTTGTTATTCAAAATGTCACGCGTGAGTTAGCAGAATCATTTGGCCTGAAAAAACCTGAAGGTGCACTTGTTTCAAGAGTAATGCCTGGAAGCCCAGCAGAGAAGGCAGGTATCAAAGCGGGCGATATCATTCTTAAATATAATGGAAAAGCGGTAGGTACTTCTTCTGGTCTTCCTCCGTTAGTTGGGAGAACTAAGATAGGTGATTCCGTGCCTGTATTGGTCATGCGCGACAAGAAAAAACAAACGCTCAATGTCATTATAGAAAAATTAGCAGACGAAGCTAAAGTGATTAAAACCAGTGGTCCAGCATCAAAAAAATTATTTGATCAAGGTTTAGCTGTTGAAGTAGCGGATCTCACCGATGAGTTACGTGAAGCTCAAGATATTGAAGCAGGTGGGGTACGGATACTAAATGTTGAAGCTGGTGCAGCTAGTAAAGCTGGTATGCGTAAAGGTGACATTATTATGAGCCTGGATAATGAGAAAATTAAAGATAGTGAACATTTCTTAGCTGTTGCTAAAGCCTTGGAGAAAGGTAAAGCTATTCCAGTGTTAGTGCAGCGTGGCCAGAGTGCGCTTTTCTTAGCAGTACGTATTGAGAAAACTGATAAGTAAGGTGTTTGACAGTTAATTAGCATTGATGCACGACAGCAATATAGTTTTGCAGTAAAATCTATCAGTTAGACAGACATAAGTCGGCCGGAACGTTTTGTTCCGGCCGTTTTTTTACTATTGCAAGGTGACGAACTCTTCAAATATGGATCATATCCGTAACTTTTCTATTATTGCCCATATTGATCACGGTAAATCGACGATTGCCGATCGCTTTATTCAAGTTTGTGGTGGTTTGACTGAGCGTGAAATGTCTTCACAAGTGCTTGATTCAATGGATATTGAACGTGAACGAGGTATCACGATTAAGGCGCAAAGTGTGTCCTTGGACTACCACGCACGCAATGGTGAAACCTATCACCTCAATTTTATTGATACACCAGGCCATGTTGATTTTTCTTATGAAGTATCACGATCATTAGCTGCCTGTGAGGGAGCATTACTGGTGGTTGATGCCGCGCAAGGTGTCGAAGCGCAAAGTGTAGCCAATTGCTATACGGCTATAGATTTGGATTTAGAAGTACTCCCTGTTCTTAATAAAATAGATTTACCTTCTGCTGAACCCGAACGAGTTGCACAAGAAATTGAAGATATTATTGGTGTTGATGCCCTCGATGCGGTGCAATGTAGTGCAAAAACAGGACTTGGAATCGAAGACCTTTTAGAAGCATTAGTTGAACGAATTCCAGCACCCAGTGGGGATGCAGATGGAGCCTTAAAAGCCCTTATTATTGATTCTTGGTTTGATAGTTATGTTGGCGTGATCTCCTTAGTACGTATCATGCAAGGTTCAATCAAAACACGAGATAAGATTAAGGTGATGTCGACGGGACATGAATATCAAGTTGAACAAGTGGGTGTTTTTACCCCGAAGAGAACTAAACGTGATCAATTATTTTGTGGTGAAGTGGGTTATGTAATATCAGGTGTTAAAGATATAGATGGTGCACCGGTAGGGGATACCTTAACGCATTCCCATCATGGCGCAACAGAGATGTTGCCTGGTTTTAAGTCTGCGACACCCCAGGTTTATGCGGGTATTTTCCCTGTTAGCTCTGATGATTTTGAAGGGCTTCGAGAGGCTTTAGGAAAGTTAAGGTTAAATGATGCGGCCCTATTCTTTGAACCTGAAAATTCACAAGCCCTGGGCTTCGGCTTTCGCTGTGGTTTTCTCGGGTTATTACATATGGAAATCATCCAAGAGCGCTTAGAGCGCGAATATGATCTTGATTTGATTACTACTGCCCCAACGGTTGTTTTTGAGGTGCTGTCAACAAAAGGTGAAGTTCTAAAGATAGAAAACCCCGCTTTACTCCCGGACGTGGGTACGATTGATGAAGTTCGTGAACCTATTGTCATTGCAGATATTTTAGTGCCACAAGAACACTTGGGTGCAGTGATAACCTTGTGTGTCGAAAAACGTGGTGTTCAAAAGTCGATGCAATATGTAGGTAAGCAAGTATCACTTAGTTATGAAATTCCAATGAACGAAGTCGTGATTGATTTTTTTGATCGGATTAAATCAGTTAGTCGAGGCTATGCTTCGTTGGATTATCACTTTATTCGTTTTCAACAGGCTGATTTGGTTAAATTGGATGTTTTAATTAACGGGGAACGTGTTGACGCTTTGTCAATGATCGTTCATCGAGAACAAAGCCTGTCACGCGGGCGAGACCTTGTTGAAAAAATGAAAGAGTTAATACCGAGGCAAATGTTCGATATCGCTATTCAAGCAGCCATTGGTGGTCATATTATTTCTCGGTCAACTGTGAAAGCGATGCGTAAAAATGTATTAGCAAAATGCTATGGTGGTGATGTTTCACGGAAGCGTAAATTGCTAGAAAAACAAAAAAAAGGTAAGAAGAGAATGAAGTCAATAGGTAAAGTTGATGTCCCTCAAGAGGCATTTTTAGCCGTTTTACAGCTTTCAAAGAAATAGTAAAAGGATAAAGGACAGTGAGTTTTCCAGCATTTATGCTCAGTCTAGTTGTCATAACAGGATTGATTTGGTTATTAGATAAATTAGTATTAGCACCTAAACGTGCAAGTAACCAGGCTGAGCCCCTGTTTGTCGAATACGCTAAATCTTTTTTCCCCATTATTTTAGCCGTACTTGTTATACGATCTTTTATCGCAGAACCGTTTCGTATACCATCAGCTTCAATGGTGCCGACATTGCATATCGGTGACTTTATTTTAGTGAATAAGTTTTCTTATGGACTTCGTTTGCCTGTAACTAATACTAAAATAATTGAGATGGAACAACCTAAGCGTGGAGATGTGGTTGTTTTTCGCTATCCACCTAAACCTGGAATTGATTATATTAAGCGTGTTGTAGGTTTGCCAGGTGATAGAGTGGGGTATTTTAATAAAACCATTTATATTAACGGTGAAGCAATAAGACAAGATGAACATGAAAAAACAGTTGAGCACTTAGGTATAGTGCCAACAAGTCATACTCTAAAATATGAACATTTAGGAGCACTTGGACATCAAATTGCTTTAGCACCTAACATGCAAAGAAAAGAAGTCGATATTATTATTCCTGAAGGTGAATATTTTGTGATGGGTGATAACCGTGATAATAGTAGCGATAGTCGCTTTTGGGGAACAGTGCCGGAGAAAAATTTAGTCGGAAAAGCATTTTATATATGGATGAGTTGGGATTGTAATGTGAGCTGGGCTTGTATTGCATGGAACAGGTTAGGCAATTCAATTAACTAAAAGGGTTTTTGATATGAAAAAACAAGCTGGAATGACACTGATTGGCTGGGTCTTGGTGTTGGGGATTATTGCTTTTTTTGCCACGTTAGCTATGCGTCTTATTCCCATGTACCAAGAGTATTATGGAGTGTTGCAAATTATGGATGGTATGAAAACTGAGCTCAAGAATAATAGAATGGGTAAGAACGAGACTTTGCTTATGCTGTACAAACGTTTCGATACTGGCTATATCTTCAGTGTTAAAGAAGATAATATCGAAATTTCTCGTGGTAAGAATAATGTACAAGTGACCAAAATAGCGATTGATTATGAAGTTCGTAAACCCTTTATCGCTCAAATTGATTTAATTGGACATTTCCAAACTGAAATAGATGTGGAACAAGAAAAGTAAATGCTAAGTAAACGTCAGTTGGTTTTATGTGAGAGGCTTTGCTATCAATTTAAAGATCTCACTTTATTACAGCGTGCTTTAACGCATCGAAGTGCCGATACCAACAATAATGAACGTTTGGAATACTTAGGGGATGCGATACTGAGTTTTGTGATAGCAGAAGACTTATTTAATCGTTTTCCACAAGTCAAAGAGGGTAAATTAAGTCGCTTGCGAGCATCACTTGTAAAAGGAGTAACCTTGGCAGAAATTGCACGCGAACTAGATTTAAGTGATGTGTTGATTTTAGGTCCTGGTGAACTAAAAAGTGGTGGTTTTCGCCGTGAATCTATCTTAGCGGACACTTTTGAAGCAATTATAGGTGCAGTGTATTTAGATAGTGATTTTATTGAAACAAAAACTGTTATTTTGCGATTATATGAAGAGCGTTTAAATTCAATCGATGTCAATGAAGTGATAAAAGATGCAAAAACACGGCTGCAAGAGTTATTACAAAGTCGAAAACAGCCGCTACCACTTTATTCTGTTCATCAGCTTAAGACAGAAAGTGATTCTCCATTATTTGAAGCAAGTTGTCAGGTAGCTTTACTGAATAAAGTGGTAATTGCGACAGGGGCGAGTCATCGCAAAGCGGAGCAAAAATCTGCGGAGCGAGCTTTAACCTTATTAGAAGGTAAAGTATGACTCAGGAAAATGAAAGCTTTAAATCGGGTTATGTCGCCATCATTGGTCGGCCCAATGTGGGCAAATCTACATTGATTAATCGGGTGCTCGGTCAGAAATTGTGTATTACGTCACGACGTCCACAAACAACACGCCATCGAATTCTTGGAATTAAAACAACAGATGACAGCCAATTAATTTATGTTGACACACCAGGTCTTCATACTGATAGCAAGCGGGCGATGAACCGTTATATGAATAGAGCCGCAGCTTCATCGATCGATGATGTCGATGTGATTCTGTTTGTTATTGATGGCTTAAGTTGGACCGATGAAGATAAGCAAGTTTTAGAGCGTTTGAAAAAAAATGCGGTTGCTCCTGTTATTTTAGTGCTGAATAAAGTGGATAAATTAGCGGATAAAGATTTGCTATTGCCTCAGATAGAAACACTATCAAGTCAGTTTGACTTTGCCAAAGTGGTTCCTATTTCTGCCAGAAAAGGCATTAATGTTGAGCAATTAGAAAATGAACTTAAACAGTTCGTGCCTTTAGGCGATCTTATTTTTCCTGAAGATCAGTTTACCGATCGTAGCTCACGCTTTTTAGCTGCCGAATTAATAAGAGAAAAATTGTTCAGACAGCTAGGCCAAGAATTACCTTATTCCTTAACAGTAGAAATAGAAGAGTTTAAACAAGAGAATAAATTATATCGAATTGGCGCAGTGATTTATGTTGAGCGCAGTGGACAGAAATCAATCGTCATCGGTAAAAAAGGGGAGTTATTAAAATCGGTTGGCAGAGAAGCACGGATAGAAATGGAATCGCTATTCGATAGCAAAGTTTTTTTACAGCTCTGGGTAAAAGTCCGTGATGGCTGGTCAGATAACGAGCGAATGTTAAAAAATTTAGGCTATAACGACGAGTTATAAGACTCACAGCATTGAATATAAAACTATGTCCAGCTTTTATTCTTCATCAAAGACCTTATCGAGAGAACAGTCTTTTACTCGATATTTTTAGCGAGCAGTTTGGCCGAATTAGCCTAGTTGCCAAGGGTTCAAAACAAAATAAGCGTGGGCAATCCGGATTATTACAGCTTTACCAGCCTTTGTTATTATCTTGGTACGGTCAAAAAGAACTTTGTACGCTAACAGCCTGTGAAGCCGATGGACCACGGTTTATATTAAAAGCAGAGTCAGCATTGTGTGGTCTATATTTAAACGAACTGCTTGTTCGTTTTTTACCGATAACAGAAATTGATAGCAGCAGGTTATTTAATAATTACAAGCAGGCACTAGATGCTTTGCAATCAGCCAATCATAATGAAATTATACTTCGATTATTTGAAAAGTATTTATTAAATTATCTAGGTTATGCCCTAGTGTTAGATCATGAAGTTGAAACTGGACAACTGATTGATGACCAGCAACGTTATTATTATCAACCGGATTCAGGACTATACCGTTGGCGGCAAGGACTAAGTCTACCCAGCATTTCAGGTCGAAGTTTGCAGCATTTAATAGATGAGCAAGGCTTTGATAAAACAAGTCTTAATGAGATTAAGCATGTAATGCGAACAGTAATAAATTTTTACTTAGGTGGTAAAGAATTGCAAAGTCGCCAACTATTTGGTCAACTACAACAATATTCAGCAAAATAACAAGGTTAATAACATCAATGGCAATTCAATTAGGCGTAAATATTGATCATATTGCAACATTACGTCAGGCAAGAGGTACACGATACCCAGATCCGGTACAAGCAGCGATAGAAGCTGAACAGGCAGGTGCAGATGGCATTACTTTGCATTTACGTGAAGACAGACGTCATATTCAAGATCGTGATGTCGCTATGCTGGCTGATATATTACAAACCAAGATGAACCTTGAAATGGCAGTCACAGACGAAATGTTAGCCATCGCTGATAAATATAAGCCAGCAGATTGTTGTTTGGTGCCAGAGCGTAGACAAGAGTTAACAACCGAAGGTGGGTTGGAAGTCGCAGGGCAACTAGATCGAATGAAAACAGCCTGTCATCGCCTTGCCGATGCAGGTATTGCTGTTTCGTTATTTATAGCACCAGATTTAAAACAGATAGATGCGGCTGTTGCATGCGGTGCCCCAGTTATTGAATTACATACAGGTTGTTATGCAGATGCAAAGACAACTAAAGAGGCTGAACAAGAAAGACAAACTATCGTTAAAGCGGTTGATTATGCAGTTGAGTGCGGCTTGCAGGTGAATGCTGGACATGGCTTGCATTATCATAATGTTGAACCCATTGCCGAAATAAAAGATATCGTCGAATTAAATATCGGACATGCCATTATTGCCCGATCTATGTTTACAGGTCTACAAACAGCTGTACGAGAAATGAAAACACTGATGATAGAAGCACGCAGATGATTTCAGGTATTGGCACCGATATAGTCTATATCCCTCGCATGAAGTCATTATTAGTTAAACATGGTGACAAAATTGCAAAACGGATATTAAGTGATGATGAGTTCACTAGTTTTGAAGATACAGCTAATCAAGCTGCTTTTTTAGCGAAACGATTTGCTGCAAAGGAAGCGGCATCGAAAGCCCTAGGAACGGGTTTTAGAGATGGTTTGAGCTTACGCCATATTAGTGTAAAAAATAATAGCTTAGGTCGTCCAGAATTATCGTTCCAGCAACGTGCTAAGCTGTTATTAGAGGAACTGAATATAGGCAAAACGTTTCTAAGTTTAAGCGACGAACAAGATTATGCTATTGCCTATGTGATATTAATGGAGCGGACAGATGTCCTATAAAACAATTGACAGTTGTATTGGTAATACACCATTAGTGCGGTTACAACGGCTGCCTGGCAATACATCGAATACCATCCTCGTTAAGTTAGAGGGCGATAACCCAGCGGGCTCCGTTAAAGATAGACCGGCTATGTATATGATCAAGCTGGCACAAGCACGCGGCGATATAACACCTGGCGATACTTTAATCGAGGCAACTAGCGGTAATACGGGAATAGCGCTGGCGATGATTGCGGCTATATTAGGTTACAAAATGGTGTTGATTATGCCAGCTAATATGAGTCAAGAACGTCGAGCTTCTATGCGTGCTTATGGCGCTGATATTGTTTTAACTGATTCTATGGAAAATGCACGCGACCTAGCATTTGAAATGGAGCAGCAAGGCAAGGGTGTTGTACTCAATCAATTTGGTAATTTGGATAACCCAACAGCCCATTACGAAACAACAGGACCTGAAATTTGGCGTGATACACAAGGCGCTGTAACGCATTTTGTCAGTGCTATGGGGACAACAGGCACAATAATGGGTGTATCTCGTTATTTGAAAGAACAAAACCCAGAAGTCAGGATTGTTGGTGTACAACCTACAGATGAATCATGTATTCCAGGTATTCGTCGCTGGCCTAAAGCATATTTACCTACAATTTTTGAGGCAGAACGTGTTGATCAAATAATCGATATGGATCAAAGTTTAGCCGAAGAAACTATGCGACGATTGGCGACAGATGAAGGTATTTTCTGTGGTGTTTCATCAGGAGGCGCAGTAGCAGCAGCTCTACAACTATCACAACAGTTAGAAAACTCTGTCATTGTAAGTATTATTTGTGACCGTGGTGATCGATATTTATCAACAGGTGTGTTTCCGGCCGAGTAAAGTGGTTAGAAACCTAATCGTATTTACCGTTAGTTTTTTATGGCTGACATTAGCACATGCAAGTACGATTCAGCTTTCAATAGCAAAATGGCAGTTTGATGATCTTGATGCGTCAGGACTCAAGTTTGAGATAGCTGTAGATTCTGAAGGTTTAGCGCTAATCGCTAAAGCTGAAACAATCACATTACCAGAGCCCTTAAATAAGATTAATAATGTAGTACTTTATTGTCATAATATTGAACTACTAGCAGCTCAAAGTTCATGCAAAAAAGGTGAGCTTAACTTTCATCATAAAACACTGGGTCAACAGCGATTACGGTTTAAAATAATCGCAAAATCAGAACAGCAGTATTATCAAATCCAGATTAAAGATTTGAATATAGACTCGACAAAGCTTGATGTTGATATAGAGCTAAAAAAAGATCGTTGGTATCTAGCACTTGTTACGAATGAGACATCGTATGATTCCCTTCATCGCATCGCTTCACACTTCTTGTCACAACAAAAATTAAGTCTCTTAACGCAGTGGCAGTTTACTGGCAATATTGCAATTAATTCGTATATTTATGGTGTTGGTTCCAGGCTTAACAAATTGCAACTGGATTTGGCATTGAACGATATGACCGGTGGTGATAGTGAAGGCAATTTTGTTACAGAAGCCGCAACAAGCCTTATCAATATCGATGCCTTGAATAAAAGTGGTATATGGCAATGGCAAGCAGCTATGCAATTGACCGTCGGTCAAGGTTATGGTGACCCTATTTTTTTAGATTTCTCAGAAAACCCTATCGATATAAATGGCATTGGGACATGGAAACCAGAGACTAACCGATTTGAAGTAAGCAAACTAGATTTCAAACATAAAAATGTTTTGCAAGGGCAGGCCCAAATAGTGATGCAGTCTAATGTACTAGCGTCATTGGACGTTAATATTGAGCAGACTGCGATAGCCCCTTTTTATGAAAATTGGCTGCAACCATTTTTCGTCGGAACAGCTGCAGATACGGTCTCACTGGAAGGTGAAGTCGAGGTGAATTTTCAGAAAAAAATAGACAATTATTTTATTGATTTAAGCTTCGACAATGTCAAAATTGATGATGAAAATAAGCGGTTTGGACTTAATGGGTTCAACGGCAAAGTTGCCTGGACAAGCTTTGCTTCACCAGTACAGTCAGATATTAAGTGGCAAAGTGCCTATCTTTATGCCATCCCAATTGGTGAAACAAGGTTTAAAGCCAAAGTCGCTGATTCAAAATTGAGTTTATTAGCACCATTAACGGTGCCTGTATTGGATGGTGAATTACAAGTCGAATCACTCAATCTAGAGAATAATGATAAAAAGACAGAGTGGGCCTTCGAAGGCTTACTCACGCCCATTTCTATGGAATCACTGAGTTCTGTATTAGAGTGGCCACTTTTACATGGTAAATTGTCAGGTGTTATTCCTCAGTTAAGCTATAAAAATCAGCAGATAAATGTTGATGGTGCGCTAATGGTTAAATTATTTGAAGGAACAAGTATTATTCGTGATTTACGCTTAACCAAACCTTTTGGTTCTCTACCACAGCTATATGCCAATATTGATTTACTCAATATGGACTTGGAAACACTGACTGAGACATTTGAGTTCGGCAAAATTACCGGTAAGTTAGATGGCAAAATTAACAACCTTAGGTTATCAAATTGGCACCCTGTGCAGTTTGATGCCCACTTTTTATCCTCAGAAAAAAATAAAACAAAAAAACGTATTAGCCAACAAGCTGTAAATAATCTCTCGCAGGTTGGCGGCGGGGCGGGTGGCGTGTTATCTAGGAGTTTCTTAAGATTTTTCGAGGATTTTTCATACCAACGCTTAGGTCTAAGCTGTAAATTGCGTAATGAAGTTTGCCAAATGTCAGGTGTGGGCGAGATAAAAGGTGGTTATTATATTGTTAGAGGCGGTGGCTTACCGCCTAGAATTAATGTTATTGGTCATACAAGAAGAGTTAATTGGCCTGAATTAATAGCACGTTTAAAGGCGGTCAGTAATAGTTCAGGCCCCGTAGTGAGGTAATGAAGGAGCATATGATGAAGTTTTTTAAGTATTTGAGTGGGAGTTTAGTGACAGCCATGATGTTGGTATCGTGTGTCACGATTAATATCTATTTTCCTGCTGCTGCAGCTGAAAAAGCCGCAGATAGGATTATTGAGGATATTTGGGGCCCTGAATCTGAAAAAAGTAAAGCTAATGAATCAGAACAACACAGCTATAACATTCAACCTCAAAATTTCATAGTGACAGTATTGGACTGGGTTATTTCACCGGCTGCTGCTGAAGCTGACCTCAATATCAGTTCAGATGCAATCAGCACCCTGCAACAAAAAATGAAAGATCGACATACTTCGCTAAAACCTTATTACGATAATGGTGCTATAGGCTTAACTGAACAGGGTCTGTTAACCATGCATAATGCTAAAGCCGTTTCTTTAAAAAACCGCAATTTGGTTAAAGGGTTATTGGCTGACGAAAATAAAGATCGTATGGCCTTGTATGCTGAAATCGCACGCGCTAATGGCCATCCAGAGTGGCAGGACGATATCCAAGCTACTTTTTCTCGTCGGTGGGTAGATAAGGCGGCTAAGGGGTGGTGGTTTAAAGCGAGTGGTCAATGGAAGCAGAAGTAAGTTATTAGCTTATAAATTTGTATAAAACACTTTTAATAATCCAGTGATGCTGTACCATCACTGGATTTTTTATTGCAAAAAATAGAGTATTTAAATGGCAAGGCGTAATCGAAGACAAAGACTCCCTAAAGATCCTGTAGAAACAGAAATTGAATCACTATCGCATGATGGTCGTGGTGTCGCTAGAATCGATGGTAAAGCTATTTTTATTGCTGGCGCTTTGGCGGGAGAGACAGTTAAATTCCTATATACCCGCAGGCATAGTAAATATGATGAAGGAAAGACAGTAGAGGTACTACAGGGGGCTGAGGATAGGGTAGAGCCAAAGTGTCAGCACTTTAGTATTTGCGGTGGTTGTAGTCTGATGCACTTATCACCAGAAGCACAGCTAGAATTAAAGCAAAACACTTTAACAGAGCATCTCAGCCATTTTGGTGGTCTAGAGCCAGCACAATGGTTAGCGCCTTTAAAAGGACCCCTGTGGGGTTATCGGCGTAAAGCTCGCTTAGGTGTCAAGCATGTGCCAAAGAAAGAACGTGTGTTAGTCGGTTTTCGTGAAAAAGGTTCCCCTTATTTAGCGCTTTTAGACCAGTGCGAAGTCTTAGATCAAAGAGTCGGTTCACGTTTAGCAGAACTGGGAGAAATGATAGCAGGCCTCGAAGCATATAACCGTATTGCTCAAATAGAAGTCGCGATGGATGATGACAATGTTGCACTCATTTTTAGAAACCTTGATAGTTTGTCTGAAGCCGATCAACAAGCTTTAGTTGATTATGGTCAGAAAAATAAGCTTTGGATTTATCTACAATCAGGTGGACCTGATACAGTAACGCCACTTTGGCCAGTATCGCCTCAATTAAGCTATCAACCGGAAGCCGATCTCACGCTTAATTTTGAACCTAATGATTTCACACAAGTTAATGATGATATCAATAAAGACATGATTCAGCGCGTAATTGAATTGTTAGAGCTAAAGGACCAAGATAGAGTGCTTGATCTGTTTTGTGGTTTGGGTAATTTTACCCTGCCATTGGCTAAGCGAGTTGGACAAGTCATTGGTGTAGAAGGAGATGCGGCTTTAGTAAAGCATGCAGAAAATAATGCGATTAAAAACAAATTGGATAATGCCATATTCGAGCAGGCTGATTTAACCCAAACAGAATTAAAAAATTATGCGTGGGCAAAGCCAGGCTTTAATAAAATTCTGCTTGATCCGCCAAGAAGTGGGGCTTTTGAAGTATTACATCAATTGGCGGCTTTAGGTGCAGAGCGGATTGTTTATGTGTCATGTAACCCAGCAACACTTGCACGCGATGCCGGTGAATTAGTCAGTAATCACGGTTATAAACTTATTTCAGCTGGTATTATGGATATGTTTCCACATACCAGCCACGTTGAGTCTATCGCCTTATTTATTAAAGAGTGAGCGGGTTTTCGAAAGTCAAAGATAAAAAAGCCGTGGTGTTGAAACCCACGGCTTTTTTATTTAAGTAAGCAGTGTCGAAAAGTTTACGACGATTTGCTTTCCATATCTGCTATAACATGTGCCATTTGAACTACACTATCAGGGTTAACAGAGACGGTGCTAACACCTTGTTCAACTAAGAACTTCGTGATTTCTGGGAAATCAGAAGGTGCTTGACCACAAATACCAACATATTTCCCTGCTTTTCTACAGGCAGAAATAGCCATTTCTAGCATTTTAAGCACGGCCTCATTACGTTCATCATAATGACCCAATAAGTTAGAGTCTCTATCGACACCGAGTGTAAGCTGAGTCAAATCGTTGGAACCAATAGAGAAACCATCGACGAGGTCAAGGAATTGGTCAGCTAAAATAACATTAGCTGGAATCTCACACATCAGATAGAGTTTGAGGCCTCTTTTACCACGAACTAAACCGTGTGATGCTAACAACTCAATAACTTGCTTCGTTTCAGCAACGGTACGTGCAAAAGGAATCATAACAGTTATGTTATCTAACCCCATTGTCGTACGTGCAATGCGGAGTGCATTACATTCTAAAGCGAATGATTCGCTGAAGGAATCGCTTAAGTAGCGCGTAGCGCCACGGAAGCCTAGCATTGGGTTTTCTTCTTCCGGCTCGTAGAGCGGTCCACCGATTAAATTGGCATATTCATTCGATTTAAAATCACTTAGGCGAACAATAACGGGTTTAGGATAGAAGGCTGAAGCGATGGTAGCAATACCTTCTGCCAACTTGTGGACATAGAATGAAATCGGGTTAGGGTAACCTGCCATTTTTGGCGCAATTTCTTTTTGAAGCGACTTAGGTAATTTATCATAATCAATCAGTGCATTAGGATGGACGCCAATACTGTTGTTGATAATGAATTCCATTCTAGCTAAACCAACACCGGAGTTGGGCATATTACTTGTTTTAAATGCAATTTCAGGGTTAGCAAGGTTAAGCATGATCCCGGTATTTTTTGGTACAGGAATGCTTGCTATATCTATATTTTCAACATGATGCTTTAACGCACCCTGATAAACTGTACCCGTATCACCTTCAGCACAACTTACAGTGACAATGTCACCTGTTTTAATGACTTTGGTCGCTGTATTGGTACTGACAATAGCGGCGATTCCTAATTCACGAGCAATAATGGCTGCATGACAAGTACGACCACCTCGGTTAGTGACAATCGCACCCGCGATTTTCATTACAGGTTCCCAATCAGGATCTGTAATATCCGTAATTAATATTTCACCTGGCCTTAGATCTGCCATTTGACTTGTTTTAAGGATAACGCGCGCTTTACCACTTGCAACTTTACTACCGACACTTTTACCTTGAATGATAACTTTGCCTTTTTCTTCAAGGACATGATTTTCCAGCGCTTGTAAAGATTTGCCTGATTCAACTGTTTCAGGACGAGCTTGAACAACAAACAGTTCACCACTGTCACCATCTTTTGCCCACTCAACATCCATTGGCATCGGACGACCTGCTTTTTTCGAATAATGTTTTTCAATAATGACAGCAGTTCTTGCGAGCTCTAATACCTCATCATCATTGATACAAAATTGTTGCTGCTCCTCTATAGGCACTTTAGTATTGACGACTACACCGGTATCACCTGAAGGTGAATCTTTCTCAGCATAGACCATTCTTAAAGCTTTGCTACCAAGATTGTGTTTAATGATTGGCTGATATTTAGTATCTAGGGTTGGCTTGAAAACATAAAACTCATCAGGGTTAACGGCACCTTGTACTACATTTTCACCTAGTCCCCATGCGCCAGTGATAAAGACGATGTCACGGAAACCACTTTCAGTATCAATAGTGAACATAACACCAGACGAGGCTTTATCAGACCGCACCATTTTTTGTACGGCGATGGCGAGTGCGACACTCATGTGGTCAAAGCCTTGATGTACGCGATAAGAAATTGCGCGATTAGTAAATAGGGATGCGAAAATCTGGCGGCAGCTATTGATTAACGCTGCTGTACCTGTAATATTTAAATGTGATTCTTGCTGGCCGGCGAAAGAGGCGTCTGGTAAGTCTTCTGCTGTGGCTGAACTTCGCACCGCGACATCAACGTTTCTGCCATATTCTTCTTCTAGCTTGCTATAAGCATCTTCAATTTCAGTAACAATAGCATCGGGCATTGCTGCTTGGTTGATTAATGTACGTATATACTCACCAGTTTTTGCTAATGCTTTAGTATCATCTACATCTAAGTCATCCAAAGCTTTCGTAATGGGGGCAACAAGGTTGTTTTCGTCTAAAAATATTCGGTAGGCTTCGGCCGTAGTTGCAAAACCATTCGGGACATTCACCCCTTCACGACTCAACTCACTATACATTTCACCTAAAGAAGCATTCTTACCACCGACGGTATCAACATCACCAATACTAATATCTGCAAAAAAACGAATATACTTATAACTCATATACCACTACCTTACTAGTTGAAACTAACCCGATATTAGATTAGTTATTATGTTAGCCGAATAATGACTAAACCATAGCAGAATTGACGCAGTTTTTATAGTAAAAGGTTGCCAGAATTAGATAGCAAAGGGTAACTAAAGTTTTTTACGGTCAATTCGTGCTAGTTTAGTTATGAATTCAACCAACCAATGAAGACAAGCCCTATCCAGAAAATGGATAATGAGAAGATAATTAAAGGAAAATGATCAATGATGAGTTTTTCAATTTGCTCTAGTTTTTCCATGCTTGTACTCCCCGAAATAACTTTTTATCAATAACGATATCAGAAGCTTTTTATCTTTGCGAGTTTCGCAGATAAAAATTTTGTATGGGATAAAAACTTAAATTACTGAAGATTATGTTTTAGAGAATAATTGGAGAGTAAATAGGTATCTTATTGGTACCGGGGGCGGGAATCGAACCCGCACTTCCGAAGAAACTGGATTTTGAATCCAGCGCGTCTACCAGTTCCGCCACCCCGGCAATAAGAAGCAAAGGATTATAGCTATCCAAGCCGTTTTAGGAAAGCGTTAATTTGTTATATAAGCTGTGGCTCAGACTTAATGACGTTAGTTTTTACAGAAATTTTCAGCGAGTTAGATGAAAGTAGCGATGAGTTTGTTATGATCTCGTTCATGCAACGTACAGATTTCCAATTTGATTTACCATCTGAATTAATTGCCCAATTTCCATCTCAACAAAGAAGCGCAAGTCGTCTTTTATCTTTGGATGGAAATACGGCCGTTATTGACGATCTTCAATTTACCGATTTACCTGAGCTTTTAAAGGCAGGAGACTTATTAGTATTTAATAATACAAAAGTAATTCCAGCACGCTTGTTAGGGAAAAAAGACAGTGGTGGAAAGATTGAAATCCTAGTTGAAAGAGTGATTGACGATGAAAGGGTTTTGGCTCACGTCAGAAGCAGTAAATCGCCTGGCGTTGGCCGTCGTTTAATTTTAGAAGATGCAGTAGAAATGGAAGTGCTTGCAAGGCAAGGTGCTCTATTCGAGCTTGTTTTTCTTGGTGAGGGTACGGTAACAGATGCGCTTGAGGAATATGGACGCTTGCCGTTACCTCCTTATATTGAGCGTAGTGTTGAACAAGGCGATCTAGATCGTTATCAAACAGTTTATGCTCAGCAGAAGGGAGCGGTTGCGGCGCCAACTGCTGGTCTTCATTTTGATAATGATATTTTGGATAAAATTAACGAACAGGGTATTGAGACCGCCCATGTGACATTACATGTTGGCGCTGGGACATTTCAGCCTGTTCGTGTTGATGATATTAAAACGCATCAAATGCACTCGGAAAGAATTGAAGTTTCATCCGAGGTGTGTCGGAAAATAAAAGCAGCTCAACAGCGTGGCGGTCGTGTTATTGCTGTTGGCACAACCAGTGTTAGGGCGATAGAGAGTGCAGCACAATCGGGTGAAATAAAACCATTTAGTGGTGAAACAGATATTTTTATTTATCCTGGTTATCAATTTCGTCATATTGATGCGATGATTACCAACTTTCACTTATCTGAGTCAACCCTGTTAATGTTAGTTTCTGCATTTTCAGGGAGAGAAAATATATTGAAAGCCTATCAACATGCGATACAACAGAAATACCGTTTTTTTAGTTATGGTGATGCTATGTTCCTGACAAGGAAACAACAATGAGTCGTTTTGATAATATTCGTTTTATATTAGTTGGTACTACGCATCCCGGTAATATTGGTGCAGCGGCGCGTGCTATGAAAACGATGGGGCTTTCTAATCTGCATTTAGTAGAACCATTACATTATCCTAGTGCTGAGGCAACGGCACGGGCCTCTGGTGCAGATGATGTTTTAGCAAAAGCAGTTGTTCACAAAGATTTAGTTTCTGCGATAGAAGGCTGCAATAAGGTTTTTGGTATGAGTGCCCGCCTTAGACATTTACCTGTTCCAGTAGTCGATCCACGACAGGCTGTGGAGCAGATCCAACAGTATCCAGACGATACTAATGTGGCTATATTGTTTGGGCGGGAACATTCTGGCTTAACCAATGATGAGTTAGATCGATGCCAACATTTAATTAATGTACCTGCTAATCCCGACTACAGTTCGCTTAATTTAGCTGCAGCGGTACAAGTATTGGCTTATGAGTTTAAAATGAGTTTTGACCCTACTATTGTTGTTGGACGTGTTGGAGAGGAACGTGAAGTCATAGAAGCAAAAGATTTAGAACACCTTTACCAACATTTTGAACAAAGTTTAACAGCGATAGGTTTTTTAGATCCTCAACAGCCTAAGAATTTAATGCGACGTTTAAGGCGTCTATTCAACCGCGCTGATCTAGATAGAAATGAAGTACAGATTCTACACGGTATTTTAAGAGCGGCAGAAAACGGACGAGGAGAGTCTTAATGACAGAAAAAGTAACATTTTGGCAACAAGCTCAAGAAGATGTGAAATGCGTGTTTGACCGTGACCCTGCTGCTCGTAATACATTTGAAATCGTCACGACCTATCCGGGAGTTCACGCCATTTTGTGGCATAGGGTAAGTCATTGCCTATGGAAACGAAACATCAAATGGTTAGCACGATGGTTGTCAGCAATAAGCCGCTGGTTAACGGGGATTGAAATTCATCCTGGCGCTAAAATTGGTCGACGCTTTTTTATAGACCATGGAATGGGCGTGGTTGTCGGTGAAACGGCTGAAATAGGTGATGATTGCACACTTTATCATGGGGTTACGCTTGGCGGGACTTCGTGGAAAGAGGGGAAAAGGCATCCGACATTAGCAAATAATGTTGTCGTGGGTGCTGGTGCAAAAGTCTTAGGGCCGATTCATTTACATGATGGCGCAAGGATTGGTTCAAATGCTGTAGTCGTTAAGGATGTAGCTGCTGGCGAAAGTGTGATTGGTGTCCCCGGTAGAGTAGTGAAAAATGCTCAAACAGAAGACCAAAAACAAAAGCAAAAACTAGCACAAGAAGTGGGGTTTGATGCCTACGGTACATCGAGTGAAACATTAGATCCTGTTGCGGCAGCTATTCACGGTTTAATCGAACATATTCATGCTTTAGACAAGCGGATTGATGCGATGTCCGACACAATTGAACAATTGGGTGGGGAACTACCAAACGTTGCCATGCCTGAGTTAAACGACTGCGAATTAAGAGACGAATTAGTCGAAAAAGAGGAATCAAATAAATCCGAGTAAAACACTGGGATTTATAGTTGACTAAAATAGTAGGAAATGTAAAAATTCCTTATACCATATAAATTTAGGGGGTATTAGGATGCGTTTGACTACTAAAGGTCGTTATGCGGTTACAGCCATGTTAGATTTAAGTTTGAACTATGGTTTAAAGCCGATCACCTTGTCTGATATCTCAGAGAGACAGGGCATTTCTTTGTCCTACCTAGAACAATTATTTGCCCATTTACGTCGGCATGGTCTTGTCAGCAGCTCAAGAGGGCCAGGTGGTGGATATAGACTCAGTCGTTCTGCTGATGAGGTCACAGTTTTAGATGTGATTGCCGCCGTGGATGAAAAAGTGGATACCACATTGTGTGAAGGCAAGGAAAACTGTCAGGGACACGAACAATGTTTGAGCCATGAAATTTGGTTCAGCTTAAGTGAGCAAATTAAAAGTTACTTGGCCAGTATTACGCTTGGTCAAGTGGTTAAAAACCATCAGAGCTCGCGAGAAGGTACTGATAAAGTGATCAACTTCGAGGTCGCTTAAACAGATAACGACGCGGTTATTCTTTCCAAATTTTATTGTCTAATTCAATAGACAATAGTGTATTGCTTGGTGCTCTAAATGATTAAATTAACAGACTCAGCTGTGAAGCGAATTCACGATATCGTTGAAAAGCGAGGTTCGGGTATTGGTTTAAGAATAGGTGTGGTTGAAAGTGGCTGCTCTGGTTATAGCTATGCTTTAGATTATGCTGAATCAGTTTCAGATGATGATGTTGTAATTGAACAAGATGAAGCTAAAGTTGTTATTGATAAAAAGAGCTTACCTATCTTAGATGAGATGGAGCTTGATTTTGTCAAAGAAGGCTTAAATCAAAGTTTCAAGTTTAATAACCCTAATGCTGTGTCATCTTGTGGTTGTGGCGAGAGTTTTAGTACAACTAAATAGCCAAGCGTTCCATTAAATAACATAGACAATCTTGCCGGATAACTTTTTCATCCAAGGTCAACATTGACGGCATTGTGGGTCTTTTGATAGCAAGATAGCCTTGTTCATTGCTGAAAAACCGTTCAGTGATATTTTCTCCTGTTTCACTCATAGCTATAAGCGGCAAACCTTTATTGCTAGTTACTTTTCCAAAAGGGGTGCCTCTGGCAATTTCTGTAAAATTGAGTCGTTCAATATCGCTGTTTAATAGTAATTCAGCCTGCTCATCATCGAAGCTAAATTCGATATCGTCTTTGACACAAACTTGAGCGACGGTATGAAATAAATCGATATCATGCGCATGAACATCGTGCTGAGGGATTTCTGTTAGGTTGAGCGCGGCATTCACAAAATCTAGCGCATGCTCGACACCATATTGTTGTCCTGGCCTTCCACATTCTAAAGTAACAGCAGGACAATACTGGGCGAAAGCTGATGATTGAACGCCTTTAGGCCGAATAAAATAAACAACAAAGCGTCCGAATAAAGTGGCCAATTGTAGGAATTCTGGCTCGAGTTTGTTAACGCAACTGTAGTGTGGGTTGAGTCCGGTATTATTATGGATGTCGATGCTAGCAAACAGTTGTTTTTCACTCATGATTTCAACGATTTGGCTTGCCATTTTTGTTTCAGGACATTCCGCAAGCTCAGTACCGGGCCATATACGATTATAGTCAGCCTGTTCATCCAAGCGTCGAGCCCTTTTAGATGCCGCACTGACATTGCCAAAAAAAATAGAAAGAGAACGAGGCAGTATTTTATCCTTATAACGCTGAAGAAGAGATTGTATAGCTAATAGACCGGTTGGCTCATTACCATGTAATAACACCGATACAAAAAGCGGTTCTGCATGGTTTCCTTGCAGATGAATGAGCGTAGGTCCTTCCAGTAACGATTCTAATTCATCTGGTGAGGCAGTAAGTAGGCCTTCTGGTAAATAGTCGAGCTGGCGAAGTAAGGAAGTTGTCATGATAAAGGCCACTCACTAACAGGCACATTTGATTGTTGGTTATGTATATAGTGTTCAGTCATTTTCCTGAACTCATTAGGATGCTTTTTGATAAATTGTCGTTGCCATTGAGAGCCAGTTTGCTGGCTTTCAATACGTTGTTGAATAATACCAAGATAGCGTTGGCTTTCATCCTCTGGAATGCCAAGTTGTGTCAACCCATCCAAAGCGCGTGGAATTAAATCAGAAATCAATAATGATTGAAGTCGTATACTTTGTTCATCTATCCAGCTTACATGACTAGATATGCCTTGTTTAGCTGCATGATAAAAGTTATCACGAGCAACAGTAAATTCAATAGGTAAACCATCATTGCTAATTAACTCAAATAAATTTTGAGTGAGCCCATAATAAAATGCAGCGTTGGCAACAGTATCAATCAGAGTCGGCCCTGCGGCAGGTGTCCGATGTTCAATGCGGATATGAGGTGTTCCATCGTCATTGATGCCTACCAACGGCCTATTCCAACGCCAAATCGTGCCATTGTGAAGCTTTAAATGAGCAAAAGAAGCACTGTCTTCATCAAGATATTCGGGCAATAACACAGGAAAATGCTCTAAGTTTTCTTGGAAACATTCAAATAACGAATGTCGAGCATAGCCTGTCCCAAAACTGACACGTTTAATAGGACCTTGTGCCGCTCCATTATAGCCACCAATATCAACAGCCTGTTCAAACAGTGGAATACGAGATTCATACCAAAGATCTTTTTGGAATAGATAAGGTGCATTACCACAAATAGCGACCATCGCAGCCGAAGCAATTATCGCAGCATTGTAATAATGGTGGGCTGTATGCACTGGCACTTTGGTATGTAATTGCAACGACGTTGTGGCAGACTCAAGCATAATATCATCATGGTCGAGATCTAAGTGCTCGTTGCCTGTTATATCAAGATGAATAGGGTGCTCTCGAATAGCTAATATTTGTCTATTTAAAGCACGATAGCGATTCAGATCTGACATATTGGCAATAGTCAGATCAGAGGGTAGCAATGTAGGCAATATACCGATCATCATTAGCCGACTATCCAGCAGTTCTGCATGTGCAACTGCATTTGACCAAGTTGATTGCAATTGACGATGGAGATCACTAAAAATAGTGCCCTCAAGCGTAAGAGGGTGGGTATTTAATTCAATATTAAATTTTGCTAGTTCGGCGCTTGCCAGCGGTTCATCAATGGTTGATAAATAATGTTCATTAATAGGTGAGGGACGCATGGCATCATTAATGAGCCATGCCTCTATTTCTAAGCCAGCAATTGGCTTGTCATTATTGGGAGAAGCATCTGAAAAAAACTGGCCTAACCGTTCTGTTTCGACGCTTAGGCGGTGAAGAAATCGAGTAAAATCTGCTGCACTAAACTGTGTCTGAGAAATTTCCTGTCCCATCTTAGTTTCCTATCAATTCCTGTCGTTTTATTTATAGCATAATGCTGTTGGCAGTGGTATTACTATCGTGGCTTTTACAAGATTGATTTTTTGCTGTGTTGGCCAATTTTTAGCAGTTTTATCGCATCACTCTTGCTATGATGTTGGCTATGCAAAATTCAGATAATTTAAACTTCGATGCCAAACATATTTGGCACCCCTATAGTAGTGTGACCAAACCGTCGCCCATGCATGAGGTGGTTTCTGCAAATGGCGTTCGACTCACCTTAAAAGACGGTCGAGAAATTATTGATGGAATGTCTTCATGGTGGTCGACTATTCATGGCTACAATCATCCACGATTAAACCAAGCGGCTAAGCAGCAAATAGATCAGATGTCACATGTGATGTTTGGCGGCTTAACCCATCAACCAGCGATTGATTTAGCTAGAAAGCTCATCGATATCACAGCTGAACCATTGCAATATGTCTTTTTTGCCGATTCCGGTTCTGTGTCTGTTGAAGTTGCCATCAAAATGGCGATTCAGTATTGGATGGCACAAGGCCAAACAAATAAACAACGTCTACTCACCATTCGTAGTGGCTATCATGGTGATACCTTTGGGGCGATGGCCGTGTGCGATCCTGAAAATGGTATGCATAACGTGTTTGAACAAGTTTTGGCTAAACATCTTTTTGCACCCGCACCAGAATGTAAAACGGATGAAGAATGGGATGATAGCGATATAGCCGAGTTTAAAAGCTTAGTAGAACAGCATCATTCAGAATTAGCAGCCGTAATTTTAGAACCACTAGTGCAAGGTGCCGGAGGAATGCGTGTCTACTGCCCAGAATATTTAAGACAAGTCAGGCAACTATGTGATCAATATGACTTGTTATTGATTTTAGATGAAATTGCTACAGGCTTTGGCCGAACTGGTTCCTTATTTGCCTATGAACAAGCTGATATTTATCCAGATATTCTTTGTCTGGGTAAGGCCTTAACAGGTGGTTATATGACCTTAGCGGCGACACTGTGTACTGGCAAGGTTGCAAAAGGCATTGGTGCAGATGGCAGTGGTGTTTTAATGCATGGCCCAACTTTTATGGCCAATCCATTAGCGTGTCGTGTGGCCTGTGAAAGTTTAGATTTATTAACGGAATCAAACTGGCAACAACAGGTGCAAAACATAGAACAACAACTGTCGAAAGAATTGATGCGTTACCAAACGATGTCTTTAGTCAAAGAAGTGCGGGTTAAAGGAGCAATAGGGGTTGTAGAGCTAAAGCAAGAATTATGGGATCAGATGGATTGGTTACCCCAATTTATTGTGGATCAAGGTGTTTGGATACGGCCTTTTAGAAATCTGATATACATCATGCCACCTTATATTATTAACACTGAAGATCTTAAGAAACTAACAACAGCGATTGGCAACATAATCGAAGCATTAACTGAAAAATTGGCGATAAAAAAATCACAGTAATGGGTTATGATTGTGAACAGACTGGCTAAAAAAAGGAGAACATGCCGCTATGGTGTTGGAATGGATACGACGACAAGATCCAGCCATGGATAAAGAACTAAAAGGTTACTTATTTACCGATAAGCAGATAGCCCATACCTAAACACATGCTTTTGAGGCATTGGCTGCTTTTAGTCAATGCCTTAATTCCTTTCAGTAAAAGCAGTTATATCAAAGTACCAGTCAAAAAAATCTTCATTTCGTGAGTCGCGAAGTGACACCTGTTTGTACATTTTGTCCTCAATAACAATAGTCCGTTGTTTAATGATATCAAGCGCATGAAACTCAATAAATTGGCTTATTTCCTGCTCTGACAGTGCTACAAAAGCAGATTCAAAACTTTCACCATTAGCCCCATTCCATATAGTTTCTAGCAACATATTAATCATGTTTTGGTGTTGAAGACTATGTTGCTTTTGGCCTAACTCGAGCTGACAAACCATCGCGCCATAATGACCAGGTAAACTAGTGTAGTTACCTTCTAATAGTTGCTGAGAATACGCTAAACAATCTTGCCAAGCATTGTCAGTGATGGCATTAAGGATCGGTTGGTGTAATTGCTTTTCAACAATCAGGTTTTGTCGATATTGTGTTGTATGCGGATAGACTTCTCGTAATTGCGTCACTGTAGTGATTGAGGGATTAGTCTGAGATTGAACAAGCAATGTCTGATAATGAAGATTATCGCCATCCATTTCTTGTATACCCTGTGAAGAAACGCAGGCAGTCAGAATGAGAGAGGCAATAAGCGTAAATAAAATTTTCATGGTTGTTTCTGTTAGAAAATAGCCATTTTAATCGGCTTTATGATCAGTGTCGTTAGTAGCCGGGTTAGAACTTGTTTTATCTATGGCTAAACGCGTAAAAATAGGTCCGATAATTTCGAAGAAGATGGTGGTGCTGATAACAAGGGGTAACAAGACTTGGCGGTATTCAGGGAATTGATTGGCGGCGACTAAGGCCATACCGACCGCGACACCAGCTTGAGGTAATAATGCTGGGCCGATCCATCGTTTTGTCGCTGGATCTGTTTTTGTTACTTGAGCGCCTAGTTTGGCACCTAGGTATTTGCCTGCGATACGGCTGACGATATATACCAGGCCAATGATGCCGATGGTATTGAGTGCACTTAGTTCTAAGGATGCACCTGCTAAGATAAAGAACACCAGCATGAATAAGGATTCGATGCCCTCAATAGTATGAAAAGGGTAATCATGATGTTTTGCTGTATTAGCAATCACGGCGCCCATGGTCATCGCGGCAATTAAATAGGAAACCTCGAGGTACATAGCGAGACCACCACAGAGGAAAACAATACTGAGCGCTTCGGTTAGCATCGGTTGGCCGGGTTTGATTCTTCCGGTTAAGTAGGCAGCAGGCAGGCCAATGACGAGGCCAAGTAACAGCGCGCCGCTAATTTCTTGCACGGCGAGTAATAGGAAGTTGATGTCGCTACCATGACCATTTAAGGCACTGACAAAGGTGATGCCAAAGGCAAACAACATCAATGCCCAGAGATCATCAAGGGCGACAATGGCAAGGAGTAATTGGGTAAATTTATTACTTTGTTTGGTTTCTGTTACAACATCAATCATGGCGGCCGGTGCGGTCGCGGCAGCAATGCAGCCCAAGATGATGGCGATCTCTGCTTTAAGACCAGAAAAGATTAACGCTAGACTGACAAGTAGGGTGGTGAATATAGCTGCGCTAAGTGAAATGCCGATGGTTTGCTTGGCAGAGTGTGCCAAGGCATTTTTGGTCAGTTTGCCGCCGAGTAGAAAACCAACCATCAGTAATGTGATATCAGCGATCAGTTCGAAATGATCGGCAAACAATGTTGGAATAAGGTTAAAACCACTTTGACCGATAGTGATGCCAAAAATGAGTAGCAGGGTGACACGAGGTAGAAAGCTGCGCCGTGCGAGTTCAGCTGTGAGTAGACCCAGTAAGAGAATACTACCTAAGGTTAATAGAAACGCTGAGGATGTTTCCATTTAGAGGTTTACCTTTTATATAAAGCTAAAAGCAATTCTACGCCAATTTGTTTTTAGTATTTTGCTGAGGTTAGTTTTTTTGAGGGTATAGTCACTTTGGCTTTCTAGCTAATTCAACTAAGGCTGTTCGAACTTCCATTGCATTAGTTACTGCTTGTTCAAATTCAATACGATTAATTTTGTTAGCGCTTATTAGATGAAAGCCATTGGCATCTATGCCAATTAGGGTGGCTGGATTATCAGCATCTATTTCGATATTAAATAACTCACAGTAATGTTGAATTGCCTCGAGATGATCATGGTTCATATGTTCGATCATGCCATTTTCATCAGCATGGGAAAAAGGTGTTTCTGATAAGAAATTGTCTGGTTCAACCCAATGAATTTGTCCAAAACCGCCGATATAACGTAATCGTTTAAGGGTGATTGTATAGAAGCTAAAATCATGTGTTCTGTGGAAGTCACGAGACTCTGGAAAATAGCGGTAATAACGTTCAGCCATTTCTTCGTCATTTAATAGAACTGCATCACCTATATAAGTCGCTCTCGCGGAGGCTTGAGGGTCAGTAGCTAGCGTGTCATGACAGAGCAGGGATACTTTATTATCGCTGCTAATATTGCGAGTGTGTTGTGCTATAGAGCTAATCAATATGACAGGCTGACCAAGGCTATCAAGACAATAGGGTGTAATTGAGCCAAAAGGGTAGCCCGCTAGGTCAGTTGAATGGGTACTTAAAACGCCATAGCTTTGTGAATAAAATAATGCCCGTGCTTGTTTTGCAGCTTGTTCTGTTTTAGCCATGAAAACGACCTTTTATTTGAGAAGCTGGATTTTGATTAGGAGAGATTGATTTTGACGACTTTCATATACTCAAAGTCCATACCAGCAATATTTTCTTTTGCTGGGTAATAGATGATATCGACAAAGGCACCTTGTAGTGATTTGTAGCGTTTTTTGCGCTTGTATTTGAAAGGTACGTCATAACCTTCAACCAGCACAGTATTGAGAAACCACTCTTCTTTTTGACGCTGTACATGAGATTCTATTTTTTGCATTTGAGAATGAACCAAATGCTCATTATCAGTAAGAAATTTCTTGATCGACTTCATATTTAGCTAGCCTGTTGGTAGCGTTTGTGGAGTATACCTACACGCTCAACATAGACCTCTGTTTCTTTATAAGGTGGAATGCCATTGTATTTTTTTACGGCATTTGGGCCGGCATTATAGGCGGCGGTTGCTAGTTTTATATTACCATTAAATCGCTTGAGTAATTGGGCGATGTACTTGGTGCCACCCGATATATTCTGTTTTGGTTCCATGGCATTATTAACGCCTAATTCTCTTGCCGTTGCCGGCATTAATTGCATCAAACCTTGTGCACCTTTATTAGAACGAGCTTTAGGGTTGAAAGCCGACTCAGCATGGATGAGCGCGCGGACTAAGGCGGGATCGACTTGGTGTCGTTGTGAAGCATGCTGAATTGGAGCAGAAAAGGCGGTTAGATTGAGCTTAACTGTATTCCAATTGATAGTTGAGTTTGGGTTACAGGCAAAGCAGTCGAATTTTAAAACTTCATAATTAGCGATATGAGTTGGGCGTTGATCGGTAAAAACGGTGACATTGCCTGATTGTGGATATTTGTAAATCGTCGTTTGTCTGGAGCGGTTACTTTTCTTAGTTGGCACATTAGTAAACTCAATGGCGCCATCATCAGCTTCAATTTTTTGTATACCTGCTGCCGATGCCGTAAAAATAGGGATCAGTGCTGTCAGAATAAGGGGACGAATTAACATGATAATGACTTAAAGATAACGTCCACCAGATGCTATGACCACCACAATAAGACCAAAGCTTAGATTGATGGCAATAAGGTGGCGAATAGTATTAAGTGCAGCGCTCGCTGCTTGCCAATCTTCACTTGTTACAGCACGTTTTAGTTTTTTATAAGGGCTGAAAAACAAGTGCATGAATATCAAGATCATGATAATGCCGAGTAGTAGCATGATATGAATATGTATGCCTACTGCACCCATACCACCAAAAATTTTGATGATCCAAAACCCTGTCGCTAATAATGCCACGACACTGATCCAAACCCATGGGAAAAAGCGGCTAAAGACATGACACCACATTGTGAGTCGCACCGGTGGTTCGAATAATGTTGCTGCCACTGGACGTAAGGACATATAAGCGAAAAACATACCGCCGACCCAAATTACTGCGGCCAATAGATGTAAAGGAATAGCAATCGTCATTTTATCTCCAAGGCTTTTAAGCGTTTATTTAAGTTTAATATCTGCAATTTTCAGGCGCCACTCTTTTGGGCCTGTTGTGTGAACTGATTCACCTTGGCTATCAACAGCGACAGTGACGGGCATATTTTCAACATAAAATTCTCGAATCGCTTCCATGCCGAGCTCTTCAAAGGCCACAATGCGTGATGATTTAATGGCTTTAGAGACTAAGTAAGCCGAGCCACCTACAGCAATGAGAGACACTGATTTATGTTGTTTGATCGCTGCAATGGCGCTAGGTCCACGTTCGGCTTTACCTATCATACCGAGTAAGCCCGTTTTAGCGAGCATCATATCGGTAAACTTATCCATTCTTGTCGCGGTTGTTGGGCCAGCAGGACCGACAACTTCATCTTTAACGGGATCAACAGGGCCAACATAATAAATAAAGCGATTGGTAAAATCTAAGTTATCGGGTAGGGGTTGGTTATTTGCAAACAAATCAGCAATTTGTTTATGGGCTGCATCACGGCCCGTTAATAAATGCCCAGTCAGAAGTAGGGTGTCACCAGGTTGCCATTGCTGTATGTCTTCATGGCTTAGGGTGTCGAGATTAATATTGCGTGTGTTTTTGGCTACTTTCCAGGTTATCTGTGGCCAATCAGATAAGGCTGGTGGCTCAAACTCTGCTGGGCCAGTGCCATCAAGTGTGAAGTGAACATGACGGGTCGCAGCACAGTTAGGAATAATGGCAACAGGGAGGGAGGCAGCATGGGTTGCAAAGTCATTGACCTTAACATCAAGCACGGTTGTTAAGCCGCCTAAACCTTGTGCGCCGATGCCCAGTTGATTAATTTTGGTGTAGAGCTCGACGCGTAATTTTTCGGCCGAGGTTCTAGGGCCGCGGTCGATAAGTTCTTGTATATCTATTGGAGCCATTAGTGATTCTTTTGCCATTAACATGGCTTTTTCGGCAGTACCACCGACACCAATACCAATCATGCCAGGTGGACACCAACCAGCACCCATTTTAGGAATAGTATCTAGCACCCAATCGACTAAATTATCACTGGGATTGAGTACAGCAAACTTGGCTTTGTTTTCAGAGCCTGCCCCTTTAGCGGCAATTTGAATGTCTACTTTATCTCCGGGAACAACTTCACTATGAATGACAGCAGGGGTGTTATCGCGGGTATTTGTACGTGAACCAAGTGGGTCAGTAACAATAGATGCACGCAGTATATTATCTGGATGTGTGTAGGCACGTCGGACACCTTCATTGACCATATCGTCAATGCTTTGATCTGTATGCCAATCAACATCCATACCTATTTTAATAAAGATGTTTACAATGCCAGTATCTTGGCAAATAGGTCGTTTATCTTCCGCACACATCCGAGAGTTAATCAGGATTTGGGCAATAGCATCTTTGGCGGCTGGCGATTGTTCTTTATCGTAAGCTTCCGACATCGCTTTAATAAAGTCTTTTGGGTGATAACAGGCGATAAACTGCAGTGCATCTGCGATGCTATCGATAAAATCATTTTTCGATATAACAGTCATAATGTCTGTGCCTTCGCCCTTATTCGCCGTTGAGTCTTTTGCTTAATTCAGCGACAACATCACCGATTGCAAACTCATCACCTTCACCGTTTGCCCGGCATTTGTATTCAACCATACCACTATCTAGACCACGCTCACCTAGAATAAGTCTATGAGGAATACCAATTAAATCCATATCTGCAAAAGCAACACCTGGCCTCAGACCACGATCATCAAACAAAATATCAACACCAGCATCACGTAATTGCAGATACATTTGCTCTGCTGCTTCACGAAGACGTGCCGATTTATGCGCATTAATAGGCACTAGAACGACTTCGAAAGGGGCGATAGCTTTAGGCCAAATAATACCGCGGTCATCGTGGTTTTGTTCAATAGTTGCTGCGACTACACGTGATACGCCAATGCCATAACAACCCATGGTCATTATTTGTGATTTGCCTGATTCAGCCAATACATTGGCATTGAGTTTTTTACTGTAGTTATCTCCGAGCTGGAAGATATGACCTACTTCAATACCTCTAGCGATTTCTAATGTACCTTCACCATCGGGGCTTGGATCGCCTACAACGACATTTCGGATATCGGCTACTTCGGGTTCAACTAAATCGCGTCCCCAATTAACACCTGTTAAATGTTGTTCATCTTTATTGGCACCACAGATAAAGTCAGCACAGTGGGCTGCACTTCTGTCAACGATGACAGGAATGTCCAAGCCAACAGGGCCGATAGAACCGATATTAGCGCCACAACTTTCAAGCACCTGTTCAGGCGTGATAAAGGTCAAAGGTGAAGCGACGGATTCGATTTTTTCAGCTTTTATTTCGTTTAATTCGTGATCGCCTCGTAACACTAAGGCGATTACAGAACCTTCCTCTGAACCTTCCACTAACAATGTTTTCAAACACTGCTCAGCTTTGACATTAAGAAAGTCCGAGAGCTGTTCAATAGTATGTTGTTTTGGTGTGTCGACTACAGTCATTTCTGCTGAAGCAGCAGATCTGTCACCTGTCGGAGCGACGGCTTCTGCTAATTCAACATTGGCGGCATAGTCACTTTGATCACTAAAAGCGATGGCATCTTCGCCGGAACTGGCTAATACATGAAATTCATGTGAGGCATTTCCGCCAATACTACCTGTGTCTGCGATAACGGGTCTAAAGTCTAAGCCGATACGCTCAAAAATACGTGAGTAAGCGGCATACATATCATCGTAAGTCTGTTGTAAAGAATCCTGATCTAGATGAAAGGAATAAGCATCTTTCATTAGAAATTCACGTGCGCGCATCAAGCCAAAGCGAGGGCGAATTTCATCACGGAACTTAGTCTGAACTTGGTAAAAATTGATAGGTAATTGCTTGTAACTACGGATTTCTTGTCTGACCAGGTCGGTAATCACTTCTTCATGGGTTGGGCCATAACAAAACTCGCGGTTATGCCGATCATTAATGCGAAGCAATTCAGGGCCATACTTATCCCAGCGCTGGCTTTCATGCCATAACTCTGCTGGCTGAATTGAAGGCATCAATAATTCTTGTGCGCCTGCATTATCCATTTCTTCACGGACAATGGCTTCTGTTTTGCGTAAAACCCTTAAGCCCATAGGCAACCATGTATAAAGGCCAGAGGCTAAACGGCGAATAAGGCCTGCACGCAGCATAAGCTGATGGCTGGCAATTTCAGCATCAGCAGGTGTTTCTTTAAGAGTAGAGATCAAGACTTGTGAAGTACGCATATGCGAGGATGGATCCTATTGATAAATGTGTTAAAAAGGGTTTTTTATAAAGGTTGATGTGGTTACTAGGCTTGTAATGCTGGCTAAAATGTAGCGTGATTCCAACCCCAATCTTGGCGCGCTGAATCGGTCATACCGATATAAATTCTATCGCCATTAATGCCGAGTTGCTGATTAATCATAGAACATAAGGCATCAGAAAATGCAGCACGTTCACTAGGCAGTCCGAGTGAACGGTAATCTAGAAATGCAGCTGGACCTTGTTCACCAGACATGGACATATTTTGTGATTGGACAGTCACCATCACATAAGTTTCAGGTTTTCCAGAAGCTTGACTGACCGTTTGACTTGCCGCTTTGATTAAAGCTGCTTCATCATCAATTTGGCTGTTAGTAACTATATTTAGAAAAGGCATACGCTATTATCTCCTATTGGCAAAATTCTGTTAGGGCTTCTTGAAATCTTTTTATCATTTCTTGGCGGTCTTCTTCGGAAGGTCTTGTTACATTGCCTTCTGAATCCATAACGCGCCTGCCGGGGTTGTCTTGATATTGTTGTAAATTGTGTCGGGCTAATTTACATTTTTCAGCACTTTCTTCAGCTAACTGTGCTTGTTGTCGCTGTTCTGCCAGTTCTTGTTGTTGTTTTTTTTTGGCTTCTGCTTGTTGTTGTATCAGCGAGTCAATCTCTTTTTGCTGACTTTCTACATCAACTAAAGGTGGTTTGTCAGTCTCAATAAGCTTAGCAGACTGACCAGCTGGCGGGGGTGATTGTGAATAATGTGTTTGACCTTGTGCATCAACCCATTTATAAACATCTGCATGGACAACGCCAGTCATCGACATAAATATAAGAGCAGAACAGCAATATCGTATGAATGAAGTCAACATATACAATCCCTTAGTCAAATAGAATAATTTTACGCCAAAGTAATGGAACATAAAATGTCTGATAGTTTAAGTCGCTTTGAAAAACACATTACGGTGACCAGCGAGACTAGCATAGCTATAGATATACTTGCATCTGAGTCTGGCTTATCTAAACAATTAGTTAAGCAATTAATGCAAAAAGGCGCAGTTTGGCAGACGGTCGGTAAAAAAACACAGCGCCTGCGTCGCGCTAAAAAAATAATAAGACGCGGACATCAACTTCACCTCTATTATGATAAATTGGTGTTGGCTATGGTTGCGCCAGAACCTGTGCTCTTGGCAGATGAGAGCCATTATAGTGTTTGGAATAAGCCTTATGGCATGCTGTCGCAAGGATCAAAATGGGGAGATCATTGCACTATTACACGCTGGGCTGAACAACATTTAAAGCCTCAGCGTAATAGTTTTGTCGTTCATCGCTTAGATAGAGCCGCTAACGGCATTATTATTATTGCCCATACCAAATCAGCAGCAGCAGCATTGTCCGGGTTGTTTCAGCAGAGGCAGGTAGATAAACGATATCAAATATGGGTGGAAGGCGAGTTCGATAACAAGGCATCTACATCCAACCCAATAACCGTCAATAGCGATATAGATGAGCGTAAAGCTGTCAGTCATTTTAGTTTTGTTGAATATGATGCCGAATTGGACAGGACCTTACTTGATGTTCAGATTGAAACAGGGCGAAAACATCAGATCCGTAGGCATAGTGCAGAATTGGGATTTCCTATTGTTGGCGATAGGCTGTATGGAGGTGATAAGCACACCGAAAACTTACAATTATCAGCTTATTACCTGTCTTTTTTATGCCCTTTTTCAGGTCAAAAAAAAGAATTTGACCTTCTAGTCTAGATTGACATTTTGTGGCTGACGGGAGTAACTTGTTCATAAAGATATTGCTAGGAGGACAACCATGTCAGACTCAAATCATAAGGCAATGAGTGAAGAAGGCCATTGGCATCATACAGGGAACGAGGACAGACGCGAACAAGAAAGGCGCGTAGCTCATGATAGACGTGAGATGATCAGGTTCGAGCTCGAGAAGGAAGATCGTCGCAAGGGTAAAGATAGAAGAGGCCAAGCCACTTCATGGGGAACAGATAGACCTGTTTGATCTTTTTAGCGACGGAGATGACCTTCCTTTTTTACCTTAATAACCTAAATAACGAGCACCCTGATAAAAAGCGGTGCTGATACTCCATGCCATTGTCAGCGGCCATACTAAAGATAGCGTGGTGAACCAAGCTGATTTTGCCTCCGCGCGTAATGTGGCGATAGTCGATAGACAAGGCGTATAAATCAAAGTAAACAACATAAAACTGTAGGCTTGTACCCAGTCTATTTGTTGGGCAATACCTTGCATTAAGGCGCTTCCTTCAAGCCCATAAATAACAGCCAGTGCTCCAATTACAATTTCTTTTGCGACAAAACCAAAAATGAGTGCAATGGTAAGTTCGGGGTTAATCCCTGCTGGCGATAGTACAGGGGACATAAAGTCGCCGATCATGCCAGACCAGCTCGCTGAACTGGCGGGTTCAACACCAAAAGGCATATTCGTTAAGATCCAAACCATTATTACGCCAAGTGTAATAAATTTAGTAGCGCGCTTTAGAAAATGGCTGATTTCATGCCAACCACGCAGAAACATTTGACGGACTGTTGGCAAACGGTAGGGCGGTAATTCAAGAGCAAAAGGTTCTTGACTGTTAAAGCGTCCTTTAAAAATGAGTGCGGTCAGGATGACAATCACAAATGTCATTAGATAAAGACTGAATAAGACGATAGGCGCTTGTTGAGGTGTGAACAAGGCAGTTGTCATAAATACAAAGACTTGAAGCCGAGCACTACACAGTGAAAAAGGGATCACCAGCATAGTGAGAAGACGCAAACCACGGCTTCGCATTGTTCTCGTGCCCATTAATGCAGGCACATTACAACCAAAACCCATTAGCAACATCACAAAACTACGTCCGTCTAGGCCCATTTTGCTCATCAATGCATCCATTAAAAAGGCAGCACGGGACAAATAGCCACTGTCTTCGACAATAGCCATAAATAAGAAGAACACTACAATAATGGGAACAAATGAGGCGACGGTTGCTACGCCATCATAAACACCACCAATTAAGAAACCATTTAATAATGGCGGAGCATTAGCCAGCAAGGGAACTAAAGCGATGTCTCGGAAGGATTCAAACAACCATGCCATAGCATCTTGTAATGGCCCCCCAATAGTGTAAACACCCTGGAACATCAAGAACATAAAGCCAAAGAATAGTGGGAGTCCTAGCAGGGGATGTAGGGTAATTTTATCTATTTTTTCAGTTAGAGAATGACCGATTTGAGTCGGGAAATCGACACTATGTTTTACCAGATCTTCTAGTTGGGTTTCCATTTCTTGATCAAGGGCAAAGTCTTCTCGTAATTCCTGGGCTGGTGTCGCATGACTTGTCTTTAATGCAGATTCAATCTTTTTGTAAGCATCAGCATAACCTTGGCCGTATTTTGCACTGATTAAGCACGTAGGAAAACCAATTTCATGACCGAGTTGTTCGGTATTAATGGTGATGCCAGATTGTTTAGCTTCATCGGCCATATTTAGAATTAATACTGCAGGCAAATTAAGCGTTTTAATTTGTAGGGCAAGGCTTAATTGGCGATCTATTTGTGAGGCGTTAGCAACGATTAATACAAGATCGACAGTATTATTGGCTAGGAAATGACGAACAACTTGCTCATCGTCTGAAAAACCGTGTAAATCATAAATACCGGGTAGGTCGACAAGCTCTACTATATCGCCAGCAAGTAACAGTTTTGAACTTAATAAATCGACAGTGACACCTGGCCAATTAGCCACTTTGGCACTCGCGCCACTCATTCTATTAAATAGTGTTGATTTCCCAGCATTTGGCATGCCGATTAGGGCGATGCGTTTCACATTAGCACCTCGATATTATTAGCGTCTTGGCGGCGTAACATGATATCGGTACTACCAACACGGACTTGTAATGGTCCATTGAAAGGCGCACTTCTCACTATTTCGAATGATTTACCTATTCGAAGGCCTAAAGCATTGAGTCTGAACTGAAATCCTGTATCGACATGCAATGCTTGTATAGTGGCTGATTGGCCTACCTGCACCGCGGAGAGAGCTTGTAACGTTTTCATTATTTACCCGTAATCTAAATGATAATGATTATCATATAGTTCTCTATCAAATAGTACAACAATTTATACAGATTTAAATTTGAAAATTAGGGGTAAATAGCACGCTTGGCTGATACCTCTAGCAGCAAGAAAAATAAGTAATGCTATCCAGAGGCCATCATTACCCATATCTTGTAAAAAATACCAAGCAGGTAAATAGCATATGAATGTTGAAAACAGCATGGTATTACGCATTTCACGACTTCGCGTTGCGCCGATAAAGAGACCATCAAACAAATAACTCCAAAAGCCAATAAGTGGTGCGATAGCCAGCCAGGTTAGGTGTTGGTTAGCAATATTGATGACGTCTGGGATACTAGTGAGAAGTGTGATGATATGACGACCAAAAAGTTGATAACTTAGGCTAAATACTATGGCCATACTTAAAGACAAAATTCCAGTAATGAAAACCACACGATAAAGCTGTTGATGATTTTTTCGTCCAATGGCTTTCCCACTGAGGACCTCTGTGGCGTTTGCAAACCCATCGAGTACAAAAGCCATAAAAGTAATGAAATTGAGTAACACTGAATTAGCTGCAAGTACATTATCGCCGTACTTTGCACTTTGGATAGTGAAAAATGCGAAGCTAAAAATTAAACACAAAGTGCGAAGAAAAATATTACCGTGAAGTGTCAGTACTTCATAAGGTTGTTTTTTATTGAAACTATCGAGCGTGCTTTTAAAACTAATAAGTTCAATGCCTCTTTTATGCAACATAAAGAGGCCAAGTAGCAATCCACTGTATTCAGCGATAACAGATGCTAAAGCTACACCGTTAACATCCATGCCTAAGAAATTAACGAACAAGATATCGAGAATAATATTGGTGATGTTGACAGTAAGTACTAAGTATAAGGTTGATTTAGTTGCCTCATTACCTATCAACCAACCCCAGATGACATAATTGACAAGAATTGCTGGCGTACTCCAGATACGGATGTCAAAGTATTGTCTAGCACTTGTTTTTACCAGCTCACTGCTGTCGATATAATGAAAAGCAATTTGGCTAATAGCTTGCTGGAATAGCAATATAAACAAGGCTATTAGGAGAGCAAAATAAATAGCTTGTAATAATATTTGTTGGCTTTGTGAAGAATCTTGATTACCAAAAGCTTGTGCTGTTAGACCCGTCGTAGCCATGCGTAAAAAACCGAATCCCCAAAAAAGGAAGCTGAAGATTAAAGTCCCAATAGCCACAGCACCCAGATAATGGGCTGAATCCAAATGACCAACAACAGCTGTATCAACCATGCCCAGAATAGGGATAGAGATATTTGCCATTATCATTGGCATTGCTAATTTCCATACGTAATGATGGGTTACAGCAGTCATTGGTTTTCCAAAAGAAAAGCCACCTGATAAAACAGGTGGCTTTGATAGGTTAAAAGGGAGTTGAATTTAAACTAATAATGGTGCTATGACCAAACTTACGATAGCCATAACATTAATCAAAATGTTCATAGATGGACCAGAGGTGTCTTTAAGTGGATCACCGACTGTGTCACCGACAACAGCTGCAGTGTGAACATCAGAGCCTTTACCACCTAGATTACCTTTTTCGACATGTTTTTTAGCATTGTCCCAAGCCCCACCAGCATTCGCCATCATCAGGGCCATCATAACGCCTGTGATAAGAGCACCACCCAGCATACCACCTAGTGCTTCAGGCCCTAGGATAAAGCCGACAAATACCGGAGCTAAAACAGCTAATGTTCCTGGCATTATCATTTTGTTTAATGCTGCTTTTGTTGCAATATCAACACATCGAGCGGTATCAGGTTTTGCTGTACCTTCCAGCAAACCTGGGATATCTCGAAATTGTCGACGTATTTCATGAATCATATCAAAGGCAGCATCACCTACCGCTTTCATGGTCATTGAGCTCACTAGAAACGGGAATATACCACCTAAAAACATACCGACTAAAACGATAGGATTATTGATTAATAACTGAAACTCACTATTGCCAAGACTGATAGTTTCAATAAAGGCGCTAATTAATGCCAGTGCAGCCAATGCAGCTGCTCCAATCGCAAAGCCTTTACCAATGGCTGCAGTAGTGTTACCTAACTCATCAAGGGAATCAGTGATCTCACGTGTTTCAGCACCCATTTCAGCCATCTCAGCGATACCGCCCGCATTATCTGCAACAGGGCCATAGGCATCTATTGCCATAGTAATACCCACGGTTGCCAACATACCTACAGCAGCAATACCAACACCATAGAGTCCAGCAAAATGACTGGAAATAAAGATGATTGCAGCAATGGTAATAACGGGAATAGCAACAGATTGCATTCCTAAAGCAAGTCCACTGATCATGACAGTAGCAGGGCCAGTTTCGCCATCTTTAGCCAGTTTTCTAACAGGCGGCCCACCTGTGTAATATTCAGTGACGAGACCAATTATGATACCCCCCACCGAACCAACCAAAACTGCTGCCCATAAGCTAGCTGTTCCACCCATAATTAAAATAAGTATGAGTGATGCAACAATAAATAAAACGGAAGAGCCCATCGTACCCATTCTTAAAGCGACATCTGGACTTTTAGTTGAAAATTCTTTAACGGCGAAAATACCGCCAATGGAACAAAGTAAGCCAAGCGATGCCAATGCAAGAGGCATAAACATTAAAGTTTGTTGGCTGTCAGCTAATGTCATTATTGACGCAGCTGTCATCGTTGAAGCGATTGCGATACTGGCAATCATAGAACCACAATAAGATTCAAAAATATCTGAACCCATGCCTGCAACATCACCGACATTATCACCAACGTTATCAGCAATTACGCCAGGGTTTCGAGGATCATCTTCTGGAATGCCCGCTTCAACTTTACCCACTAAGTCAGCACCGACATCTGCACTTTTGGTGAAAATACCACCACCAACACGAGAGAAGAGTGCGACAGATGAAGCCCCCATACCAAAACCATGTATGACATGTGCAGTGTGTGGATCACCACCGAAAAGTAAATATAAAATTCCTAGACCTAATAGTCCCATTGCAGCAACAGTGAGACCCATAACAGAGCCACCAAAAAAAGCGACAGTTAATGCCTCTGAAGCCCCTTTATCATTGGCTGCAGTCGCTGTGCGAACATTAGCCTGCGTAGCCGCGTACATACCGATAAAGCCAGCGATACCAGATGAGATAGCACCTACGAAGAAAGCGAATGCTGTAGAAAAGCCAAGATCGCTTATCCAGATAGCCAAAAAGACGACAGCACAAAATATAGCTAGGCGGCTGTATTCAGCTTTCATGAAAACCATCGCACCTAAGTGTATTTGGTCCCCAATTTCGATGACTTTACCTGAACCTGCTGGTACTTCCATGATTTTTTTATAGACTAGGTAGGCGCAATATAGCCCAAAAATACCTAGCAGGGCAGGAAAGAAACTCAATACCGTCATAAATATAACCTCGTATTAATTATCAAAAAAGTAACAAAGATCTAACATTTTTAACTGTTTACTATGACAAGCTAACAGTTCTTATACATCGTCTCACCGTGGTATGTAAAGTCGTGTTGCCAGTGTTGAAAAATCTGCTAAATTAACAAGCATATGTTTGAGTTATTTGTTTTTGCTCTTATAGGTGTTTTTGCAGGTCTAAGCGCCGGACTACTTGGCTTGGGCGGTGGTCTTGTGACTGTACCAGCATTGCTTGTTGTCTTTTCTGTAATGGATATGCATTCGACATATGCCATGCATATTGCGGTAACGACATCGCTTATGGCTATTATCTTTACTTCAATCTCATCAATGCTTGCGCATCATAAAAGACAAAATATTAATTGGCATTTAATAAAAATTTTATTGCCGGGCTTATGGCTTGGTGGGTTAATAGGCGCTTATTTTGCTACTTTATTGAGTAGTGAATTATTGCAAAGATGTTTTGCTGTCTACGCATTATTGATGTCGATACGATTATGGGTCCCTATGTCGATAAGCGGTATCTCAACAAGTTTGTTAAAATCGAACTATTTACTGACTTCTGGCAGCATTTTTGGCGCTATCTCGGCTTTGGTAGGTATGGGTGGCGGCACAATGGTTGTACCTTACCTTGTGATGGCAAGACTGCCAATTCAAAAAGCGATTGGCACTTCGGCTGCCTGTGCATTTCCAATTTCAGTATCCGCTATCATTGGTTTTATGGTTTTCGGTCAGCAGATATCTATAGTTGGTGAGTGGCAAACAGGTTTTATTGATTGGAAAGCAGTTCTAAGCGTGACAAGCACTAGCGTTTTATGTGCACCCTTAGGCGCTAAATTAGCTGCTGAATTGCCTATTGTGCGCTTAAGGCAGGTTTTTGCTGTTGTTTTGTTATTAGTATCGATTGATTTATTTTTTAGTTAACTGTGGGTGAAAGTAGTGAAAAAGTGGATTTGTATAATTTGTGGTTATGTTTATGACGAAGCGAAAGGACTGCCTGAAGAGGGCATAGCGCCTGGTACACGTTGGGAGGATATTCCTGATGACTGGATCTGCCCTGATTGTTCTGCAGGCAAATCAGATTTTGAAATGGTAGTGATGGAAGATTAGAACTACCTTAAATCTCATAGTTAAAGTTTAATCACCAGGTTATTTCTTATATAATTATCCGATTTACTTGCTTATTTAGGGAGCTTCCTCACTATGAATCTTGACCGCGTTGGTTCAGGCAAAAATCTTCCCGATGATATTAACGTCATCATCGAGATCCCATCTCATTCTGATCCCGTTAAATATGAGGTAGATAAAGAAACGGGTGCACTATTTGTCGACCGTTTTATGAATACAGCCATGTTTTACCCTTGTAACTATGGTTATGTTCCTCATACTTTGTCTGACGATGGTGATCCGGTAGATGTGTTAGTGGTGAGCCCATATGCCTTGATTAGTGGTTCAGTTGTTCAATGTCGACCGGTTGGTATGCTTAAAATGACTGATGAATCTGGTGAAGATGCCAAAATCATTGCAGTGCCACATGACAAAATGTATGAGCATATTGAAAATATTGATGATGTATCGACTCGCTTGCTTGATCAACTCGCCCATTTTTTCGAACACTACAAAGACCTTGAAAAGAGCAAATGGGTCAAGGTTGAAGGCTGGGTAGGCATGGATGAAGCAAAAGCTGAAATTATGGATAGTGTTAAACGATTTAATGAGGCACCAGTTAAGCCTCACTTCTAATCATATAATATATTTGAGAACAAGCTGTCGGCGAGCTGGGATTTTAACCAGACTCGCCGATATTTTTTAAACGGGATGAATAATGACGACATTAATAGTGCAAGGTGAACAATTAACCTTGGAGGCAGCACAAGCGTTAGCGACTGAGCTTGCAGGTGAGTTAATAGATAAAAGCCTTTACTTCATCATCGAAACAACGCAAGAAGTGTCTAGAGAGCAGGTGCAAGTACTTCGTCAGCGTTACACTTTTGATGTCAATGTGATCCCTGCTCATTTTTCTGTTGAAAAAGCGGCACTGCTTGTCACAGATATGGATTCAACTTTAATTACAATTGAGTGTGTCGATGAAATAGCTGATTTTATTGGTGCAAAACCCCAGGTTGCAGCGATTACCGAGTCAGCAATGCGTGGAGAAATTGATTTCGAAACTTCATTGTGTCAGCGCGTGTCTTTATTGAAAGGATTGGATGTCAATGTGCTTGATAAGGTGTATCAACAACGTTTAGATCTCAACCCTGGTGCAAAAACATTATTAAAAGGGCTAAAAGAACGAGGCATAAAAACGGCATTAGTATCTGGCGGTTTTACCTTTTTCACTGAACGTTTGAAAAAAGAACTGGATCTCGACTATACAATGGCAAATGTATTGGAAGAACAACACGGACAATTAACTGGAAAGGTGGTGGGTGATATCTGTGGCGCGCAAGCCAAAGCTGATTTTTTGTTAGCACATTGTCAGAAGCTTTCTATTTCTCCTTCACAGGTGATTGCGATGGGAGATGGGGCAAATGATTTGCTGATGATGCATGAAGCGGGATTGAGCGTTGCTTATCATGCTAAACCCAAGGTTCAAACAGAGGCGAGCACAGTCATAAATCACAATGGCTTAGATGGTGTACTTGCAATATTGCAACACGATTTTATCTAAATAGAACTTGAAAAAACACTAACTACCCCCATTTTGGTCAACGCGGGTATACAATAATAAATAGAGGTTATAAAGATGGATGTAATGGATCGAATTAAGCAAGCAGTTGAGGCAAACAATATTATATTGTTTATGAAGGGAACGCCTGATTTTCCACAATGTGGTTTTTCTAGTCGTTCATCAGCTGCATTGACTGAATGTGGTGTGGAGTTTGCTTATATAAATGTACTTGCCGAACCTGAAGTTCGTGAAAATTTACATCGATATGCGGACTGGCCAACTTTTCCTCAACTTTATATTGAAGGTGAATTGGTGGGTGGGTGTGACATCGTTATGGAATTGTACGAAACGGGCGAATTGAAAAAAATGGTAGAAACAGCAGGTAAATAGCTACTATGAGTAATGAATTTGATCATGATTGGCATGGTGATAATGAGTTAACGGTATCGCCATTAAAGCCTGATTTAAAAGAGCCACCTAAATTTAAGGTGCTAATGCTCAATGATGATTACACGCCGATGGATTTTGTTATCGAGGTGTTAGAAGGTTTGTTTCGAATGGAAAGAGAGCGTGCGACCAAAACGATGATGCAAGTCCATACTGAAGGTCTGGCACAATGTGGCATCTTTACATTTGAGATTGCTGAAGCAAAGGTTGAGCAGGCTAATAGCTATGCACAACAGCATGGACACCCTTTGCAATGTACAATGGAAGAAGAGTAGAAAGGATTTTGTCAGATAAGGGGACAAAACATGCTGAGTAAAGAGCTAGAACAAACATTAAGCCAGGCATTTAGTCATGCTCGTAAAAGTGGTCATGAGTTTTTGACTGTTGAACATCTTCTACTCGCATTATTGGAGAATGGCCAAGCACTTGCGGTGTTAAAAACCTGTGATGTCAATATTGCTGTTCTTAGACAAGAGCTAGCGGATTTTCTTGCCGATAATTTACTAACGCTATCTGAAGACAGTGAACGTGAAACTCAGCCGACATTGGCTTTCCAGCGTGTATTGCAACGTGCGGTCATGCATGTCCAATCCTCTGGTGGTACTGAAGTGACGGGTGCGAATGTACTGGTCTCTATTTTTTCAGAACAACAATCTCAAGCAGTTTATTCCTTACAAAAACAAGATGTTATGAGGCTTGATGTGGTCAATGCCATCAGCCAAGGTGTAGATGAGGATTTTATTGAACTCCAAGCGGAAGAAGATACAGAGGAATCTGAAACTAAATCTGGCGGGGAAGATAGCAAAAACCCTTTGACGCTTTATGCCTCTAATCTTAATGCTCTAGCTCAAGAGGGAAAAATTGACCCGCTGATTGGTAGAGAGCAAGAAGTAGAACGTACATTACAGATCTTATGTCGACGTCGTAAAAATAACCCTTTGTTTGTCGGTGAAGCAGGTGTTGGTAAAACGGCATTAGCCGAGGGTTTAGCAAGACGTATAGTATTAAATGAAGTACCAGCAGTGCTTGAAGACTCAGTTATTTATTCGCTCGATATGGCGGCATTAGTAGCAGGAACTAAATACCGTGGTGATTTTGAAAAACGCTTAAAAGCTTTGTTGCGTGAAATTAATAAATTACCAAATGCTATCTTATTTATTGATGAGATCCATACATTGATTGGTGCTGGCTCAGCAGGTAATTCAGCAATGGATGCAGCCAATTTATTAAAACCATTACTGGCTAGCGGCGAATTGAAATGCATTGGTTCGACAACTTATCAAGAGTACCGGGGTATTTTTGAACATGATCATGCTTTAACCAGACGCTTCCAAAAAATAGATGTGCCAGAACCTACGGTAGAAGAAACGAAACAAATTTTAAAAGGTTTGAAGAGTACTTTAGAAGAACATCATGACATACGGTATACGTCAGCTGCGATTGAGCAGGCGGCGGAGTTATCTGATCGCCATATTAATGATCGTTATCTTCCTGATAAAGCGATTGATGTGTTAGATGAAGTGGGTGCTGCGCAGCGCATTTTGTCTAAATCTAAGCGTAAAAAAATGATTGGTGTCACCGATGTTCAAAATATCGTCGCTAAGATTGCTCGGATCCCTGCTAAAACCGTCAATAATAGCGATAAAGAAAATCTTAAAAGCTTGGAGAGTAACCTCAAGCACGTCATATTTGGCCAAGATGAAGCTATTTCGACATTAGCCTCAGCGATTAAAATGGCTCGCTCTGGATTAGGTCACCCAGAACGTCCAACGGGTGCATTTCTATTTGCAGGCCCAACGGGTGTTGGTAAAACAGAGGTGACTCGTCAATTAGCACATAATTTAGGCATCGAGTTGATTCGTTTCGATATGTCTGAATATATGGAAAGTCATACAGTGTCTCGGTTAATTGGTGCGCCACCAGGCTATGTTGGTTATGACCAGGGTGGGTTATTAACAGAAGCTATTACAAAACAGCCTCATGCAGTCTTACTATTAGATGAGATAGAAAAAGCGCATCCAGATGTCTTTAACTTGTTATTACAAGTGATGGATCACGGAACCTTGACTGATAATAATGGACGTAAGGCAGATTTCCGTCATGTGGTATTGGTCATGACAAGTAACGCCGGTGCCCAAGAAATGGGCAGGTCTTCCGTTGGCTTTACCCAGCAAGATCACCAATCCGATGGCATGGAAATTATTAAGCGTCGGTTTACACCAGAGTTTCGTAATCGCCTAGATGGCATTATCCAATTTAAAGCGCTACCTCAGGAAGCGATCTTACGCGTAGCTGATAAAGCCGTACTAGAACTAGAGATGTTATTACAGGATAAACATGTCACATTAGAAATAACGAATGATGCTCGAAGCTGGTTAGCTGAACATGGCTATGATGTCACGATGGGCGCACGGCCCATGGCAAGACTCGTTCAAGAGAAAATAAAACGACCGCTTGCAGATGAGTTATTGTTCGGTAAATTGAGTGATGGTGGCCATGTGCGAGTTATCTTAGATTCTGGTGAGTTATCACTTGAATTTGTCTGTGAAACAGAATCTGCATAGTTAAACTGATTTTATTACTGGTAGTGGCTGCTCACAAGTTAGGATGACTTGCGACACATTTTTTTAGTGCATTAACAATCAAGTTATTCACTCTTACTCGTGATTAATGAAGCAAAGTATATAAAGTTCCCCTAAGCTATTGATTAATAAAACAAGCGATGTAAGTTGCTGAAAAGTAACAGATTAATTATAGTGGTTATTTTTTAACCAAACTGTGTGAACATAAGTAAATAACTAGCTTAGCTGTTTTAAACAGACTTAATAACAGAGTTATCCACAGAAATTGTGAGTAACTTTACAATTTTATTACAGAGCAATTATCAGGCCACAAAGTTATAATTCGATACCTTTTTGTGCTTGAATGCCATCACGAAAGGCATGTTTAATATCTTCAATCTTACTCACTGTATCTGCAGCGTCAATTAGCGCTTGAGGTGCACCACGTCCAGTAATAATGACATGCTGCATAGCTGGGCGTTTGGCTAAATCAGCCAACACGTTTTCTGTATCTAAGTAGTGCATTTTCAAAACGATGTTCAATTCATCGAAAAGTACAATGTCTATTTTCGGATCAGTTAATAATTGCTTGCATACTTGCCAGCCAGCTTCGGCGGATGCGATGTCTTGTTGTAAGTTCTGTGTGTCCCAAGTAAAGCCATCGCCCATCACATGATATTCAACATCATCAGGAAATCGTCTAAAAAAGGCTTCTTCGCCTGTGCTAAAGGCACCTTTGATAAATTGAACAACACCGACACGCATATTGTGGCCTAAGGCACGTGCAACCATACCAAAGCCTGAAGAACTTTTACCTTTACCATTACCCGTAATGACAAGAAGTAGACCTTTGTCTTTATCAGCCTGTTTGATACTGTCATCAACGACTTGTTTTTGCCGTTTCATACGTTTTTCATGACGTTCAGATTTATCCATAATTCAAGCCTATGTATGAACAATATAATGATTCTAGCATTTGACGCTCCACAAGAAAAAAGGCGCCCCCAAAGGGCGCCTATATTATTAATTAAAATGATATGAAGCAGTTAGGTAAGCTGTCCGTTTTGGTAATGGGTAGCTATTAAACCTGCCTTGTGTCGCTGTGCTGTTAACACCAAAGTTGAAGTATTGTTCGTTAAACACGTTATTCACTTGTAAAGCGAGTTCGACACGTTCAATTTGTTTAGAGAGTTTTAAGTCAACGGTTTTATAAGAAGGTATCTTTTTAACAAAGCTATTGGCTAAATCATTGGCAAAATGTGTGTTACCAACATAATTAAAACTCATTGATGCAAGTACATCTGCAGGCAGTTTGGCACTAAGAGAAGCATTAAAGCTATTTGTTGGAATAAGCGGAATATCATTCGCTTTATTATTGCCTTCAGTAAACTCAGCTTTTAGATAGGTATAATTTGCTTTGGCTGATAAATGAGAATTAATTTTGTAGGCAGCTGCTAACTCAATCCCATCATGCTGAGTATCTTCAAGGTTGATGTTTTGGAAGCTGATTGGATCAAAATGTATTTCATGTTGAAGACTTTGATGAAAAACTGACATACTCATCTCTAAACGGTTGGACTGGAAGTTCATACCCAGTTCAATATCGTCAGATACTTGGGGTTTAAGTTGAGAAAATACCTGCTGAAACATAGGATCGAATTCGAACAGCTCATCAATAGTTCCAAAACGAGAGCTACGACCAATACGAGCATAGCCACTTAATTTCTCATTAAAATGATGTTTTACACCCAACTCAAAACTAGTTTTACGGTCAGATTCTTTAAACTCAGCCGCTTCAGAGCCAGAGCCACCGCCAGGTGCGCTAGCATCAAAACGATCACGGGCTTTTTGTTTTAGCTTTTGCCCTCGGATGCCTGCTGTTAAATCAGTCTGTTTAGATAAGCTGATAGTTGTCTGTGTATATAAGGCGACACTCTTTTGATCTGCTGCTATTGTATGAACTGGCTGAGCGATGTTTTGCTTAAAATTTGAGCGTTTTGAATCGTATTGATACAGATATAAATCAGCACCGATAATCCAATTAATATCATGATTATTAATATTTCTATTCAGCGTAAGCCTTGGTGTTAGAGATAAGGTTTTTAATGCAGTTTCATTGTAGTCGCCAAAGCCGAAGCCATAATCAAATTGTGAACGTTGTTGTTTACGACGATAGCCTCCATCAATAACAAAACTATCATTTGAATTTAGTTCATGTGTAAAGCCTAGCGTGGCAAATTCAGTGTATTCATCTGCCCAGTCGTTTGGGGTACTTGTGCCAGTTCGGTTAGACGATAATTCGTTTAAGTGAATGGAAGGATCAACTGTGCGGACACCAGGTAGTTCAATGTCTTGGTCAAAAGCACCTGCTTTGAGGTATATTTCGCTGTTGTTAACAGGGACTCGTAAATCAAATTGGCCTGTATCTTGGCGAAATTGATTGTTATCACGATAACCATCATCGCTTATCGAATTAATATTAGCTGTGATACCGAAGGCATCATTAGAGTAACTACCAAAAGCATTGGTTTTACGGTGATCAAAAGAGCCTAAAGTTTGACTGACAACGCCATAGTTTTTTGTTTCATGAGGTGATTTAGTAATAATATTGATAGTTCCGGTTGTCGCGCCATCGCCATAAAGCACGCTCCCACTGCCACGTGTAATTTCGATACGTTTTATATTTTCAGTGGCAATAGCGGCATAATTAACTGAGGATAGATCAATATCATTCAGCCTGCGGCCATCAAGTAATATAAGCGTGTTTTGAGATGCTGTTTCACCAAAATTTCTTAACGCTATTGTGGCACGGCTACCATGACTATATAAGCTTCGAGTATTGATACCCACTTGTTGGGCTAATAAGTCGGGTAAAGTTTTAGCTGGACTGAGTTTAATATCATTTTCATCAATGATAGTGATAGCAGCAGGTAGTTTTTGAACAGCATCTAGTCTAGTTGCGGTGACGAGTAGAGGATCAAGTTCGGTAATTGATTCACCAGTTGCAGCTGAAATGCTCAAGGGAACGGTGAGTAAAGGTAATACGAATTGTTTAAATGACATGATAATGTGCCTATCGTTAATACTTGATACCCTCCCGGGATCAAGTGATTAAAAATAACCATAAAACGGTCAATAGCGCCATAAAAGTCGATAATATCAACTCTTATATCGCCCGCCGCAATATGATCGTATGCCATTAGGCCGGTCTCCGGACTGATGAGTGTGGAAACTAACCACCTTCCCATGCTATGAATAACACAGTGGCTTTATTGGTCAATTTCACTCAAATACCGTTGCGGGGGCAGTGTTGGAATTGTGCTTTTAAAACGCACCAACTTCCCGATTATCCTCAAATTTTACGTCTGAGGCACCTAATGAGAGTTGCAAGGTTAGGGGGGTATTGGATGAATGTCAATGACCTAAGTAAATAGTCACCTTAAGCAGATAAACAGAGTGACAAATAAATAGACTATGCTGCATTAAGAGATAGTGCTATTTTATGGGCTTATTAAGAATGTATCGATAGAACTAATGACAACAGAATTTGACGATAAAGGCTTTGCGACACGTGCAGTAAGGTCAGGACAAACTCGTTCACTAGAAGGAGAACATTCAGAGCCCATTTTTGCTACATCTAGTTTTGTGTTTGACAATGCAGAACAAGCAGCAGCTCGGTTTTCTGGTGAACAAAAAGGCAATATATATTCACGCTTTACTAATCCAACGGTTCGTACTTTTGAACAGCGGATGACAGCATTGGAAGGTGGGAAGGCTGCCATTGCAACCTCATCAGGCATGTCAGCTATTTTATCTACCTTTATGGCATTGCTATCGTCAGGTGATCATATCGTCGCTTCGCGTAGTCTATTTGCATCTACCCGAACCTTATTTGATAAGTATCTGGCTAAATTTGGCGTTGAAGTCTCTCATGTTGATTTAACCGATCTGACAGCGTGGCAGAATGCTATCAAGGATAATACAAAAGCATTTTTCCTTGAATCGCCATCAAACCCATTAAATGAAATTGCTGATCTTACGGCATTGTCTGAATTAGCAAAAAAACATGGCAGCTTCCTGATTGTTGATAATTGCTTTTGTACACCTGCATTGCAACAACCCATTGCACTAGGCGCTGATATCGTTGTTCATTCAGCTACTAAGTATATTGATGGACAAGGTCGTTGTGTCGGCGGCATTGTAGTAGCAAACGATGTTGATTTGATTGTTGAAGTGTATGGGTTTTTAAGAACAGCTGGACCCACGATGAGTCCATTTAATGCTTGGGTATTTTCAAAGGGACTAGAAACGCTCAACTTGCGAATGAAAGCACATTCAGAAAATGCCATGCAAGTGGCTCAATGGCTAGAAGGACAAGCAGTTATTGAACGCGTTTATTATGCAGGTTTAAATTCTCATAAACAGCATCAATTAGCAGTGAAACAACAGCTTGATTTTGGCGGTATCGTTGCTTTTGAAGTGACGGGTGGTAGAGAAGCAGCCTGGCAGTTCATTGATGCAACACAGTGGCTATCTATTACAGCCAACCTAGGCGATAGTAAAACTACGATTACGCATCCAGCTACAACGACGCATGCCAAACTCACAGATCAAGAGAGAAATGAAATCGGCATTTCTGAAAACTTGATTCGGTTATCTATAGGCCTTGAAGACGTAGAAGATATCAAGCAAGAATTAAAATTAGGGTTATTAGCGGTTGCAACACGCTAAACGAATTTATATCGAAGACTATAAGGGTAGAAATCACGGCATAAAAACTGCATAAGTACTTATTATTTAGGATTATTACGCCAAAAAACCAACGCTGATCCTCATGCGTTTAGCTGGTGTAGATAATAAAAACAATAGGTTACATTGTTATGGTGCGTGCCCCAAAAATTGTTTTGTTGTTATGTTTGTTGGCAAGTTTTCTGCCGGTCAGGCAGCTTATGGCGGCAGAAGATGCTGTTAATGATGTCAGAATACTGATTGATGTTTCTGGCAGTATGAAAAAGAATGATCCCAAAAACCTAAGAAGCCCTGCGCTTGAAATGTTGGTTGGTCTCTTACCCCAAGGTGCCAATGCAGGTGTTTGGACATTTGCGAAATACGTTAACCAATTAGTACCTCACCAAACGATCAATAATCAATGGCGTGATAAAGCTGCAGCAAAATCAAATAAAATTCATTCATACGGCTTGTTTACGGATATTGAACAGGTCTTAGATAAAGCGACAGCTAATCAGAAACAAGCTGATCCTAAAAAGCATCGGAGTGTTATTTTATTATCAGACGGTCTTGTTGATATTTCTCCAAAAGCAGCACCGAACATAGCATCGAGAAAAAACATCCTAAACAAGCTGGTACCAAGACTGAAAAAAGCCAATGTTGCAGTGCATACTATTGCACTTGCAGATAGTTCTGATCATGTTTTACTGAGGGATATTTCTTTGGCAACGGAGGGCTGGTATGAGCAAGTTAATAATGCGGAGCAGTTACAACGTGTTTTCTTACATTTATTTGAAAAAGTAGCTAATCCAGAAAGCGTACCGTTGAAACAGAACAGCTTTCAAATCGATGATAGTGTCAGCGAAATGACAGTACTTGTTTTTCGTAAAGATAATAATAAAGCAACAGAGTTGGTCTCCCCCGATAAAGCTAGAATCAGTTTGCAAACAAAGTCTGATAATGTGCGCTGGCGACATAATGAGGTTAATTTTGATTTGGTTACCATAACGGAACCACAGGCTGGATCTTGGCATATTGATGCCAATGTTGATCCTGATAATCGGGTGATGGTGGTGACAGACTTAAAATTAAAAACCAGTGATTTACCGAATAATATTCTTATTGGGGACACTTTAGACTTTGATGTCAGTCTGACCGAAAAAAATGAAGTCATTACACGTCTCGACTTTTTAAGTTTGGTAGATATGGGGCTAAAACACGAAAATGAACTGACGGATGTGATAGAAGAAAACTTAAACCCACTTAAGAAAGAGGGGATATATCGGACGTCAGTGGGGCGCACTTTTCAGCCAGGTCGCAATGACATTGTTACTACAGCAAATAGTGGGACATTTGAACGTCAACGTCGACAAAGTATTAATGTGGTAGATGTCCCTTTTATTATAGATGTCTCACAATTACTGGATGAACCGGTAAGAACACATAGACTGATTTTAAAACCTGATACTAGCCTTATTAATAATGAGACTATGTCGGTGTCAGCTATGTTGACTGCGGATGATGGTAACGAATGGCCTTACGAAGTGATTAAAATGCTGGATGATACATGGCAGCTTACAATTGCTGAATTACAACCCATGCAATTGTATACGGTCAATATGCAATTTAAAGGTGAAACAGTAAAAGGAAGACCGGTATTTTTGCAGGCGGAACCGATTGTTTTATTTGATGAAACACCGCCACCAAAGCCAGATGTTGTTGATGAAGTTACTGATGAGTTGGATACTGTTGCAGATATAGAAGAAGTCAGTCCTGTTATAGATGAGCTAGACATTGAGGCTGATGTTTTATTACCGGAAATAGAAAGTAAAGTTGTCAAACTTGCAGATGATTTTGGCGTGAATGAAGCGGAAGGTGGTATTGATGATGAATCACAAAAAGCACTTAATACATCGACATTACTTTATGGCAATATCATACTTGCTTTGTTAGTCGCGTTAGGCTTATTTATGTGGCGTAAGCAGACAGCTAATAACAGGAACCCTGGAGAACAACTTTAAAATGTCTATGACAGATCCAGCACTACAGATGCTTGCTTATGAGTTGGCCGCTATTTTTGGCGTTCTAGCTATTTACCTCGGTTATAAGCAATATAAAAAATCAAAAGCAGTGAATGCTCAAGCGAATACATCCGTAAAGAAAATAAAACAAACAAAGAATCGCCGTTTAGAGAATTTAATATCTGTTCTTTCGCAAAAGTATGGTTTAGTGGATGAAGCACTGACACAAAAAGCTGAGGCAATACAAAAACAAGAGCAATTGATTCATAAATCACAAATAACCTTGTTCGTTGAACAAGAAAATAAAACCTTAAAGGTAGCACCGCAACAAATAGAAAAATTGGTTGATATGTGTCTGGAGCTATTACCTGTTGGGCAAGACAGGATTAAAGCAGCTGCAAGCGATGCTAAAACAGAAGCCAATGATGCTAGAGAAACCCTCGCTCAGACAACACAAAAAATGGATTTATTGTTAGACGGTGTTAATCAGATAAAGTCTGCCTTATCACTGGATCAGACACTGGAACAAGATCGAGAAAGAGAACCAGAACCAGAACCAGAAACGCTGACAACTGACAACGAGGAAGTTGAAGAGCAAAGTGATTCGTCAGTTGAAGTAGGTGATGTGCCTGAAGAAACGACTGATGAAGCCCAGCAACAATTAGTAGATGATCTGGGTGAAATCGATATTGTCGCTGGTTCAGAAGTTGAAGAACCAGAACCAGAAGATATAAATACGACAGGTGAGGAAAAGCCTGAAGAAATGATTTCTGCTGATGATATCGACTCTCTGCTTGACGAATTGGAAACAGAACAGTTGGTTAATGATGGCATAGATTTAGCCAAAAGTGATGAAGAGGCTGTTGAAGAAATTGTGTCAGTATTTGCAGGATATCAAGATGAAGAGGGCGATGATGTAGAAACTAAAGAAAATGCTGAGCTTCAAGATGCAGCTATCCAAGCTTCATCTGACACATCGACTAAACCAACTGAGCAAGAGGATGTATCTTCAGATAAAGCAGGAGAGCAGCCAGTTGATGAAGAACAGCAACTAGCTGATATGATGGCTGATATTGCTCAAGATTTAGAGTCAGCTTCAGATTTTCTGGATAAGAATGAGAATGTGATTGCGCAGAAAAATGTACAAAATAGTGAGGCTGAATTAGATGAAAAAGCTGATGATAAAGTCGAATCAGTCGCTATGACAGCAGAAGAAATAGAAGCGCTCACAGAGAAGGAACTGAATGGGGCTAGCAGTGATGGAGTCATTGATAAGCAAAAAGTGGCGGAATTAAGAGAGCAAGTTCGTCAAAAAACACAAAAAATTCAACAGGAAAATGGTTGAGTTATCAATAGAGATAAAGTCGACGAATAAAATGAGATAAAGAATTAGCCTTTATAAAACAGGAACATCATATAGCCGATATAATAGACACAATATTGATCAATGAATGTGAAAGATGAACATATTGTGGCTGAAAAAATGACGGAACAGGTGTACCAAACCGCTATAATTGGCGGTGGTGTTTGTGGAACAGCGTTGTTCCATTTGTTAGCTGAATATACTGATATTTCAGATGTTGTACTTGTAGAAAAATACGACGCACTGGCAAAAGTAAATTCAAATGGTCGCAATAACAGCCAGACATTACATTGCGGTGATATTGAAACAAATTACAATTTAGAAAAAGCGACGAAGGTGAAAAATGCCGCCGCAATGGTGGTTAATTACACCGAAACATTAACCGACCGTGAACACATTATTTTTAAATTTCCTAAGATGGTCATTGCGGTCGGTGACGATGAATGTCAACAGCTTAGGGCTCGATACGACCTCTTCAAAGAAGTTTTTCCGAGTATACAGTTATTGGAAAAAGAGCAACTAGCCGAAGTTGAGCCTAAAGTTGTTTTTGTACAAGATGGAATGCGGCCAGAACCTTGTATCGCATTAGCTGTACTAGATGAATATACGGCAGTTGATTTTAATCAACTGGCTGTTTCTTTCGTTGAACAAAGTCTTAATAATGATCGTAACTTCTCAATCGAGTTTAATAGGAAAGTAGATCAAATTAGTCAGCATGATGATCTATTTCATATAGAGACTTCAAAGGGGTTGATAAAAGCGAAGTCCGTGGTTGTTTCTGCCGGTGGACATAGCCTATTACTCGCCCAACAGATGGGGTATGGATTAGAGTTTTCTTGTCTACCTGTAGCAGGGAGTTTTTATTTCACGCCTAAAGTCTTAAATGGCAAAGTGTATACAATCCAAAATGATAAACTACCGTTTGCTGCCGTGCATGGTGATCCGGATGTGCTCGTGCCGACTAAAACACGTTTTGGCCCTACCGCCTTATTAACCCCTATGTTAGAACGATATAACCGAGAAAGCTTTTTTGATTTTCTCAGGGTTTTACGTCTAGATAGAAATGTCGTTCGAGTGTTATGGGATTTGTTTAAAGTCAGTGATATTCGTAACTACATTTTTAAAAACTTCTTATTCGAAGTGCCTGGTTTACGGCGTTGGTTGTTTTTAAAAGATGCACGAAAAATAGTACCATCACTGACGTTGAAAGATATTAAGTTTGCACCTGGATTTGGTGGCGTCAGACCGCAGCTTATCAACAAAACTGAGGTCAGTTTGATGATGGGGGAAGCTAAAATTAATCCGGGTACAGGGATCGTTTTTAATATGACGCCATCGCCTGGTGCATCAAGCTGCTTGGAAAATGCTGAAAAAGATATGCGTTTAGTAGTTGAACATTTGGCGGCCAATATTGATGAAGATAAATTGCAACGTGTTTTACATCATTAATTAAATCGATAATAAGTATGAAATCTTCCCCCTATATTACCGCTGGCGGAATGGCTATCCTAAGCGATGAATTAGAGCAAATTTGGGCAAGGAGAAGAGATGTTGTCAAGGCACTCTCAGCTGCCGCTGCAGAAGGGGATAGATCAGAAAATGCCGAATATATTTATCGAAAAAAAGAACTCAGAGGTTTAGATCGACGTATCAGATATTTGCAAAAGAGGATGCCCGATCTTCGTGTTATTTCTGACACGCCTGATAACATTGATGCCATTTTTTTTGCCGCGTGGGTGACTTTGGAGAATGAGAAAGGCGATGAGGTGGAATATCGCATTGTTGGTCCTGATGAAATTGATCATCAAAAAGAAAATATTAGTCTAGATTCGCCACTAGCTAAAGCATTATTAGGAAAACAGGTCGATGATGAAGTGAGCATTACGCTTGAACATGGCAAGGTGGCTTATGCAGTTTTAGCTATTCGTTATTAGGTTCTAGTCGCAAAATTTTGCCATCATCAGTTGATAAATAGAGTAGGCCATCTGTATTTTCTATTAGCGCTCTTATCCTGGCATTAAGTGATTCGAGCAAACGTATTTCTTCAATAGCTTGATTGTTTTTATCTAGAACCACTCTATTCAGATGTCTTAATTTGAGTGCGCCCGATAATAGGTTTCCTTTCCAATTTGGGAAGGCATCACCTTGGTACTGAATTAAACTACTGGGTGCGATGGAAGGGGTGAAAACCTTTATTGGCTGTTCCATACCTTCTTTATGAGTGCCTTCACCTACAGCAAATGGCGTCATATATTCTTTACCATAGGAAATAATAGGCCAGCCATAATTGCGACCTTTTTGAATCAGGTTTATTTCATCGCCACCTCTTGGTCCATGTTCAATAGACCATAAATGTTGCGTACGAGCATTAAACCATAAGCCTTGTGGATTCCTATGACCATAACTCCAGATTTCATCTAATATCTGGTCATTACCGACAAATGGATTATCAGTAGGCACACGACCATCGTGCCTTAAGCGAATAATTGAGCCAGCATGATTAGTCAGATCCTGCGCATTAGGCCTAACACCACGGTCACCGATAGATAGGAAAACATGGCCTTGATCATCAAAAGTGATTCTGCCAGCAAAGTGAATATATTTACGACTAATTGATTTACTGACAAAGATATCTTGCCAATCGATTAGGGTATGCCCCTCCAATTTTGCTCTTGCGAGTGTCGTGGTACCTTGGCCTTTGATATCTTTACTGTAGCTAAAATATATCCAAGCTGATTTTGCGTAATTTGGTGGCAAGGCAACATCTAACAAACCACCTTGACCAAGACTTAAAATATCCCAAGGTAGGCCAGAAATATCTGTTTTCTTTCCGGTCGTTAAATCAAGTTGGGTTAAATAGCCATCTCGATCTGTAACTAATAGAGTGTCATTGGACACAAAAGCCATAGCCCATGGGATACCCATATCAGTGGCAACGGTGGTTATTTTGTAATTGTCTTTCTGTGTTGCCTGCACTTGACCTAAACCTAATAATAAAAATATTAGCAAATAGCCTGTTCGCTTTATTTTCATATCAAGCATTATGAACTGCAGGACAACATAGAACATCCAGCCCTAACCCTTGCCCAATCGGGCCGTTTTTCAGCAAAGTGGCTTTTTTCAATCTGCTCATCATAAGGGTTTCGTAATACATCCAATAATTCATTGACCAAACTAAAGTCATTTTGTTCTGCTTTATCAATAGCCAGTTGAGCGATATAGTTTCTTAATACATATTTGGGGTTCACCTTATTCATTGCTTCTCGGCGTTGCTCATTACTGCTGTTATCTTGACGGATTCTGTTCTGGTAGTTACGTAACCATTGGCTCATTTTTGATATGTAATCTGGTGTAAGTTGTTCAGACACATAATAGGCGACAAGTAATGGCGCCATTAATGCTTGATCTGTCTGATTTGTATTTTCCGTGTCTACTTCAGCCAATTGTCGATAGAAAATGGTCATATCTGTTTCGACAAGTTGTAAAAGTGAGTGTAGGTCAGAAATTAATTTATCATCGGTTGCTGCTTGGTAAGATTGAAAGCCTAATTTACTGGCTCGCATGACTTGTAATTGAGAAGCATAGCTATTGGCAAAGTTATTAATTGCTTCTCGGAGTGGTTCTGTCTGTTTTATAAGGGGATAGAGCGCATTGGCTAGTTGAACTAAATTCCATTGTGCTATCTGTGCTTGATGTCCAAACCGATAACGCTTACTTTCAGCATCTGTGGTGTTGGGTGTCCAATTGGGGTCATAGTTTTCCAACCAGCCATAAGGGCCATAATCAATGGTTAACCCTAAAATAGACATATTGTCTGTATTCATTACGCCATGAACAAAGCCTACTCGCATCCAATGTACAATCATATCTACAGTACGTTGGCAGATTTCATTAAACCACTGGGTATACACCTCGACACAGGGTTTACCAAGATGTGGGAAATCAGTTGAAATGGTGTAGTCAACTAGACGTTGTAGATTTTCAATATCGCCCCGCGCAGCAAAAATTTCATAGTTACCAAAACGTAAGAAAGAAGGAGCAACACGGCATACAACAGCACCTGGTTCCTGCTTGGCGTGACCATCATAGAACATATCTCGCGTGACCATTTCACCTGTTTTAATTAAACTCAAAGCACGTGTTGTAGGCACACCAAGATGATGCATCGCTTCGCTACATAAAAACTCTCGGACCGATGATCGCAATACCGCTAAACCATCAGCAGTTCGTGAATAAGGCGTTTCTCCAGCTCCTTTTAATTGCAATATATGATGTTGCTCAGATGCGTTGACTACTTCACCAAGATTAATCGCACGTCCATCTCCTAGTTGTCCAGCCCAATGACCAAACTGGTGACCGCCGTAGCATTGTGCGTAAGGCTTCATACCGTCGATCAAGTGATTACCAGAAAAAACTTGTGTGAAGAGATCTGAGTGGCAGTCATTTTCAGAAAGACCTAGGTCCTCTGACATTTCTTTGGAATAAGCGACCAATTGTGGTGCTTCAACTTGTCTGGGTTTAACAAAAGAAAAACAAGAAGATATAACTTGTCTACGACTATTTTCTGTTTCTGGATCAGCAGGAAGTCGATCGATAAAACGCGTATTAAAATTAAAGTTGAGGAATGTTTCGTTGGTTTGTTTAGTAGTCATGAATATCTAAAATTAATGTGATAGCCTATTATTACAACAGATAGTGACATAATTAAACACTACGGAAGACAACATGTTAATTGGTGTGCCCAAGGAAATAAAAAATAATGAATATCGTGTTGGTATAACGCCGGCGGGTGTGCTCGAATTGGTTAGTGCTGGACATCAAGTCTATATCGAGACAAAAGCGGGTTTGGCTATAGGTTTAACAGATCTGCTGTATCAGCAGGCAGGTGCGGACATAATCGATACAGCTGAGCAAATTTATGCTGAGGCTGAATTAATAGTTAAAGTCAAAGAGCCACAGCAAAGTGAATATCACTTATTACGTCCTGGACAAATATTATTTACGTTTCTTCATTTGGCTGCGGATAAAAAGCTAACAGATGCACTTATTGATTCAGGTGCTAGCTGTATTGCATACGAGACAGTAACAGATAAAAACGGTGCTTTACCTTTACTCACTCCCATGAGCGAAGTTGCTGGCAGGATGTCGATACAAGTAGCAAGTCATGCGATGAAAAATAGTCAAGGTGGTCCTGGTATCCTGTTGGGTGGTGTACCTGGCGTTGCGCCAGCAAATGTTGTAGTACTTGGCGGTGGCGTCGTGGGTGAGAATGCGGCACGAATGGCGATAGGCCTCGGTGCTAATACCACAGTAATCGATAAATCATTACCAAAACTACGTCAGCTTGATGCTCATTTTGGACCAGCACTGAAAACCTTATATGCAACTAAAGACGCAATCGATCGTGCTATTTCGCGTGCAGACTTAATAATAGGCGCAGTACTTGTCCCAGGAGCAAAAGCACCAAAGTTGATTACACGGGATATGCTGGGTAATTTGAAGCAGGGTGCAATTTTGATTGATGTTGCAATTGACCAGGGAGGGTGTTTTGAAACTTCAAGGTCAACTACACACCAGAATCCGACTTATGTAGAGGAAGGCATTATTCATTACTGCGTGGCTAATATACCAGGGGCGGTTGCTAGGACATCAACTTTTGCATTAACTAATGCAACCTTACCCTATATTATGCAATTGGCAGAAAACGGCTTCGAACAAGCATTTGCAAATGACAGCGGATTTAAACAAGGCCTTAATATTCACCAAGGTAAAGTGACCCATCCAGCTGTGCTTGAGGCTCTTGGCTAGCTTGCTCAAAAAACAAACACGGCCTGATGGTCTAATTGCTTTAAGACGTCATAACTGACATGAAGATAGCCTTTTCGTGAAGTAGTTGATTGTATTGGCGAGATTTTAAGACTATTTTGCCGTGACTTTTGAAATTCATAAAACAGCCAGCGGACAACTAATGGAAGCCAGAGTAACCAGAATGCCTTTTAATAAATGGAAGCCAATAGAAATCATGTTGGCTGTTTTGTTTTTAGTAGCACCTTTTGTTTATTTTCCTAACATTGGCGGTACGGGGTTACGCATACCGAACAATATAACGGTTTGGCTGGTTGTCAACTGTATAGCTTGGTACTCGCTTTACCTTATCGCAAAGCGGCAACAATTAGCCAAGCCTAAATACTTTTCTTTTATTATTGCTTTTCCTGTTCTAGCTACAGTCAGCGGTTTTATAAGCGATGTTGCCAATCCTGTTGAGTGGTTTTTTAGATTATTATTCATTTGGATGGGTTTGTTATTCTTCTTGGGGTTATTTCAACACAAATTATCACAAGGTCGTATAGATAGAATTCTATTTGTCATCGTTATCTCTGCATTGTTGCAATGCTTGGTGGGCATTATCCAGATAACCGTGCCGCACGCGATGACACCGGTTTGGTTTCCTTCCATTGCGAATATCACCGTTCAACCATTTGGTGTGTTTCAACAGATCAATAACCAGTCAAGTTATCAGGTTACAGCGCTAGTTATCGCCATTTACTTAATAAGCAGACCTTATATTCATCAGGGACCATTTTGGAAAAAAATGGTTTTATTTATATTTTTTGCCTTGTCTGCTTATATTATCAGTTTATCTGGCTCTAGAATTGGTCTGCTAAGTGCTTTGCTTGCTATTCCATTAGTACTATTTGCGCGCTGGTCATATTTAAAAAAACAAAAAAACCTTTCCCTGATTGCACTGCTTTATTTGATAGGTGGTATTAGTTTTGGCGCTAGTGGGTTTGGGACTGTGTTGGATAAAACCGAGCAGATTAGCGAAGGTTATACAGCAAGTTATAGAGTAGGTATTTATGCTGTTTCATTAGATTTAATAAAACAGAAACCTTTGTTTGGCCATGGTATTGGCAGCTTTAAAAAAGTTTGGCAATTTGAAAAAGCTGTATTTTATGAAAAGCATCCTGATGCCAACTTGATTGAGCAATATGTGACACACCCACATAATGAGTTCCTATTCTGGGCGGTGGAAGGCGGTGTCGCTGCTGTGATAGGCATGCTGTTAGTTATTACAGGTATTTTGTTATCACTAAAAGGTCAAAATCGTTATCGTTGGGGTGTTTTTGTAGCTTTTCTATTGCCAATTATCTTGCATACGCAGGTCGAATTGCCTTTTTACACTTCAGCTGTTCATTGGTTTTTAACACTCTTTTTATTATTTGTTCTAATGAGAATAAATACCAATATAAACACACTGAAATTATCAAGTTCGGCTTTGGCCTCTATACGTATTTTTTCAGCGGCGTTACTCATGTTTGGAACAACTTTCCTTATTCATTCAATGAAAGCCAACTATGAACTAAGTAACATTAAAAATAATCTTTGGAATGCCAGTGCGGCAAAAGTTAACCCCTATTTTAGCCACTTATTAGATAGTGTGCAGATGAAAACAATATTTTTATATAATCATCGTGAGGGGAAAAAGCAAGATATCCCTGTTTATATTGAGTGGGCAGAAAATTATTTGTCGAGAGAACCGTCAGAGACAATGTTTATTTATCTTGCCTTGGCCTATCAGGATATGGGCAACGAAGAACAGATGTGTCGTATTATGCAACAAGGGGCAGGCATTTATCCCCAGAATGCTGATTTAAAAAATGGCCTGAACTATTGTGATAACTGACCATAATCGTCACTTTGTGACAATAAAAAGTATATATATTTTAATGAGAATTAAAATATATATATATAACAAGTGGTTACCTTTTGGCATAAAATTTGATTGTAGTTATATAGTCGGGTTTTAATCCGTTCTACAGAACCTGTTTTCAATACAGATAAGGAATAAAAAATGAAAAAAGTACAACAAGGTTTTACATTAATCGAACTGATGATTGTAGTAGCGATCATTGGTATTTTGGCGGCGATTGCTATCCCAGCCTATTCTGATTACATCACTCGTTCTAAATGGACTGATACACTTTCAGCGCAAGCCTCAATCAAAACGGCAATTGGCGAATGTATGGATAATAATGCAACGTCTACAGTCCCATGTGACTCTGTTACTGAGCTAGAACCTTACGGTGTGTCAACACTCGTGGCGTCTAAATATTTAACAGCAGCACCTACAATTACAACAACAACTGCGGCAATCAATATGGTTGGAGGTACTGAACTAGGCAGCTGTACGGTTGCTTTGACACCAAACGCAAAAAATAATTTTACAGCTTGGACTCCTGTCACTACAACCGCATGCATCAAATATGTTAAAGGTGCATCTACTGCTGTATTCTAGTATTAGTTGATTCAGCAGATGAACGAAAGCCCCGATTTGTCGGGGCTTTTTTTTGTAGAAAATTATGACAAATAAATGCTTAATGAAAATATAGTTCGTAATTGTTAGTTTTCTTATGCATCTGATTGTATTTGTAATACCCGCTGCTGTTCGACTCGGGTTAAAAGCGGTTTGAATTTATTAATCGTATGATTTGATAAGGCTTTTATCTCTTGCCATTGTAGTAATTCACTGTTTAAGAACTTCTCAGCCTGTTCAACAGTTTTGGGTAGCACAGGTTTTAAATAAATGGCTAATAATCTGAATAGATTTATACCCATGGAATAAACAGCTTGAACTTGTTGTTCATTGCCTTCTTCCTTAGCTAAAGCCCAGGGCTTCATTTCATCGATATATTGGTTGGCTTTATCAGCAAGCGTCATAATCGTTTTCATAGCTTGGCCATACTCTCTGTTTTCATAATAGTTAGCAATGGTTTCAGACTGATCAACGAATTCTGCAAACAACTCTGGGTTTTCGAGTTCTGCAGATAATAGACCATCACATTTCTTGGTGATATAACCTGCACAACGACTGGCGATATTGACAAATTTGCCCACCAGATCAGAATTGATACGTTGTTGGAAGTCTTCCAGGTTCAGATCAATATCATCAATGCTAGAGCCTAATTTTGCAGCATAGTAGTAACGTAAGTATTCTGGGTTGAGATTATCTAAATAGGTGCGTGCTTTGATAAATGTGCCGCGCGATTTCGACATTTTTTTGCCATCAACAGTTAAAAAACCGTGGGCAAAAATGTTGGTCGGTAGTCTAAAGCTTGCACCTTCGAGCATGGCTGGCCAGAATAGAGCATGAAAATAGATAATGTCTTTACCAATAAAATGCACCATTTCAGTTTTACTATCTGGGTTCATGAATTCATTAAAATCAATATTTTCATGAGCACAATAGTTTTTGAAGCTAGCTAAGTAACCAATCGGAGCATCAAGCCAGACATAGAAAAATTTATTGGGTGCACCTGGAATTTCGAATCCAAAATAAGGTGCATCACGTGAGATGTCCCATTCACGTAAACCACCTTCAAACCATTCATCTAATTTATGACTAACCTCTTTTTGAATATGTCCCGCTTTTGTCCATGCTTTTAGTTGCTGTTCAAAATCGGCGAGTTTAAAAAAGTGATGTTCTGAGTCTTTAGTGATGGGCGTAGCGCCAGACACCGCTGAAACTGGATTTATTAAGTCTGTTGGATCATAAGTCGCACCGCAGGCTTCACAGTTATCACCATATTGATCATCCGCACCACATTTTGGACATTCGCCTTTGATAAAGCGGTCGGGCAAGAACATTTCTTTTTCTGGATCGTAAGCTTGGCTGATAGTGCGTGTAGTAATATGCCCAGCATCTCGATTAGCCAGATAGATTTGTTCTGCTAGAGCTTTATTCTCTTCACTGTGTGTGGTGTAGAAATTATTAAAATCAATCGAAAAATCAGCAAAATCAGCTTGATGCTCCTCGCTGGTTTTTGCAATCAGCTCTTCAGGCGAAATACCTTCGCTTTGTGCACGCAACATGATAGGTGTGCCATGAGCATCATCAGCACATACATAATGGCATTCATGACCACGCATTTTTTGAAACCGTACCCAGATATCAGTTTGGATATATTCAACCATATGGCCAAGATGGATCGAACCGTTGGCATAAGGTAGGGCGCTGGTGACTAAAATTTTTCGTTGCATGTTGTGTGGACCGAAGTGGCTAAAAAAACCTGTCAAAGATACCAGAAATAGCGAGTAGACACCATTGAAAAAGGCCTTAAATCAGTAGAATGTTTGCAAAGTCATAGCCTTTGAATTAGATTAGCTTAAAGCTTGAGATAACAGAGAACTTAGGGCAATTATGGATTTAAAACTACACGATATTCATGCTGGTGCAATCGAGTCTGCTCTGGTTAAGGCGCGTCAATATCGTTCATTGCTGGAGCCCGAAATTGCAGAAAGTATTTGCTTAGATATTTTGCATATTGATAACGATAATCAACAAGCGCTTGTTATTTATATCCTAGCTCTTACAGATCAAATTCACCATACGGAAAAACAATCGCAAATTAAAGTAGCAAAAAAGACAATTGAGCGTCTTACTGATGAATACCAGCGTCACTATTACAATGGCATATTAAATGAACGTCGCGCACGGTTCTTAATCAGCCAACCGATGTCTCATTCTTTTGCTTATGACTATTTTGCTGAAGCATTACACTTTTATAAACAAGCTGAAAAAATCAGCCCAGAAGATAATGATGATGCCATCTTACGTTGGAATAGTTGTGTGAGGACGATTCAAAAAGAAAAGTTAAAACCACGAACGGAAAATGATGATAGTTTGATCGATATGGAAAGTTGATTGGTATGAGCTTATTGCAATTACAAAAGCGGTCAATGGCTATAGCAGGTGTCGCTATGCTGGGCTATCTGGTGTTTCATATGTTGACCAACTTAAGCTTTTTTTCCCAAAGTGCTTTTACCCAATTTTACGAAGGCTACAATATTGGTTTAATTCGTTGGCCTATTTTACTGATCTTTGCTGGCGCAGTAGTTTTTCACGTTAAAACAGCTATTAAAATACGTAAAGTGAATTCTAAGGCAAGGACGGTAGATTACCAAATACATGATAAATTAATGATTTCTGCAGCTTTGGTGACAGCAAGTATTGGATTTTTACTGTTTTTTATCATTGTTCACATTCTACAAACAGTGACCTTTGATACCGACCATGTTTATCAAGAACTGAGTGGTCTATTTCAATCCGTCTGGATGCTTGTTTTTTATATGGCAGGCTTATTTGTCATGACAATGCATTTATCACATTCATTAGCTAATGTATTGCAGACACTGGGTAAAACATCAGTAAGCTGTCATTACTTAGTATGGGCTGCTTGTATTTTACTTGGCCTTGGTTTTGCCATTGTCCCTCTTTATATTTTCTTTGTGATGTCATGAACGATTTCGAAATGGACAGCCATACACCAAAAGGCAGCCTAGAAAACAGGTGGACTCAGCACAAATTCAATATGAATATTGTGAGTCCTGCTAATCGTAAGAAATATACGGTCATTGTAGTTGGAACAGGTTTAGCTGGAGCATCAGCGGCGGCATCATTAGCTGAAATGGGCTATAAAGTGAAGACATTTTGTTTTCAAGATAGTCCACGGCGTGCTCATAGTATTGCTGCTCAGGGCGGTATAAACGCGGCAAAAGATTACCAAAATGATGGCGATAGCGTATGGCGCTTATTTTATGACACGATTAAAGGTGGTGACTTTAGAGCGAGAGAATCAAATGTATTTCGCTTGGCAGAGTTGAGTAACAATATTATTGATCAAGCTGTGGCTCAGGGCGTTCCATTTGCACGTGAATATAGTGGTTACCTTGCAAATAGATCGTTTGGCGGCGCCCAAGTTTCACGTACTTTTTATGCGCGTGGTCAAACGGGGCAGCAACTATTACTCGGCGCCTATCAAGCAATGAGTAAAGAAATAGCTGCAGGTAATATCAAACATCATTCTCGTTGTGAAATGCAAGACCTGATCATGCTTGAAGGAAAAGCGAAAGGCATTGTTAGCCGTGACCTAATTACTGGCAAGCTTGAAAGTCATATGGCTGACTGTGTTGTTCTTTGCACGGGTGGTTATGGCAATGTGTTTTATTTGTCGACCAATGCTAAAGGCTGCAACGCATCAGCGGCATGGCGTGCACATAAACAAGGAGCCTTATTTGCCAATCCTAGCTTCACCCAGATACATCCGACTTGTATTCCGCAACATGGCGAGCTGCAATCTAAATTAACCTTAATGAGTGAGTCTTTACGCAATGATGGTCGAGTCTGGGCACCCAAAAATATAGAAGATTGCGATAAAAGCCCAGAATTGATTGCTGAACAAGATAGAGATTATTTTTTAGAAAGAATGTATCCCTCCTTTGGTAATCTCGTTCCGAGAGATATTGCTTCACGTGCCGTTAAGTTAATCTGTGATGAGGGTCGAGGTGTAGGGCATGAAATAGCAGGTAAAAAGTTAGGTGTTTATCTTGATTTTGCGACTGCCATTAACGAGCAAGGCATAGATGCGATTAGCGAAAAATATGGCAACTTGTTTGAGATGTATCAACGGATTACCGATGAAGATCCTAACAAAACACCGATGCGAATTTATCCGGCTGTGCACTATACGATGGGTGGTCTATGGGTTGATTATAATTTGATGACATCGGTGGACGGGTTATTTGCTGCTGGTGAAGCTAACTTTTCGGATCATGGTGCAAACCGACTAGGGGCGAGTGCCTTGATGCAAGGGCTGGCAGATGGTTATTTCGTTTTACCTGCGACAATTTCAAATTACCTTGCACAACAAAAACCCATTGATATGGCATTTGACTATCCAGAGGCACAGGAAACAATAGAGAATTGTCAGGATCGGATTAATAGTTTGATGAATGCACCAGAACCACAGACCACGCCGGATGAGTTTCACCGTCAATTGGGCAAAATCATGTGGGATGCGTGTGGCATGGCACGTGAAAAATCAACGTTGGAAAATGCAATTTCTCAAATAAAAACATTGCGTGATGAATTCTGGCGACATATTAAAATTACAGGTGATGATAAGGATCTCAACCAAACTTTAGAAAGGGCGGGCCGCATTGCAGACTTTTTCGAGTTAGCAGAATTAATGTGTATTGATGCGCTGACACGCGAAGAATCTTGTGGCTGTCACGCGCGTGTTGAGCATATTGGTGAAGACGGCGAAGCGCAACGTCACGATGATGATTTTTCTTTCGTTGCTGCATGGCAATACAGCGGTAATATGAGTATGCCAGTGCTTTATAAGGAAGATTTACATTTTGAGTTTGTCCGACCAAGTACGCGGAATTACCGATGAATTTTAAGCTACATATATGGCGACAAAAAAATGCTGATGATCAAGGTTATTTTGAGCAATATGAAATTGATGTCAGCGAAACGACCTCTTTGCTTGAAATGCTTGATGCGTTGAATGAACGCTTGATTAGTCACGGGCAAGAGGCGATTGCATTTGATTTTGATTGTCGGGAAGGTATTTGTGGTTCGTGTAATTTAGTCATCAATGGCACGCCTCATGGCAAGCATAAAGCGACGACAACCTGTCAGCAGTATATGCGTGATTATGCTGATGAGTCTGAACTTTGGATAGAGCCATGGCGCGCAACAGCATTTCCAATTATTAAGGATCTGATCGTAGATAGGACTCCCTTTGATAAGATTATTCAAGCAGGCGGTTATATAGCAACGCGTACTGGCTCAGCCTCAGAAGCCAATACCATAGCCATAGCAAAACAAGTATCAGACGACGCTTTTGATGCAGCTACGTGCATAGGATGTGGTGCTTGTGTTGCAGTTTGTCCCAACGCTTCAGCAACTTTATTTGTGGCAGCAAAAGTAAGCCACTTATCGACGCTTCCACAAGGTGAAATAGATAAACAGCGCACCGAAAAACTATTGTACGAAATGGAACAACAAGGCTTCGGCAGTTGTAGTAATTATCGCGAATGTGAACGTGTTTGTCCCAAAGAAATTAGTGTTTCAACGATTACGACGATGAATAAATTGTTATACCAAAACACTAAGTCTTAACATCATACTTTCCGACTAAAGTTATCTTATCAGTATCATGTTCCTGATATAGTGAGCTCAGAGATAAAAACATTCAAGAAACTATCCCTATGAATCGTTAATGGTTCTAAGATATTAATTGTTCACGAATATGGAGGAAAGGCCAATGATGCGGGTTGTATTATTTCATTTATATGTAACAATCATGGCTATTTTTGTAGTCACTACGGGCACTGTTTTAGCTGACCATTATGGTACTCGTATCGTTAACACTATTAATGGCACGGTCAATAGCGTTAATGAGGATGTTTCAAAAGTCAAAAATAGTGTGAAAGATTGGAACAAAAAGATTTTAGAATAAAAAGACTTCATTTCAGGTGAAGTGAAGCCTAAGGCAGTATAAAATGTCTATCTATTGTCAACTAACCAGATTGTATCCTGATGTAGTATTGGAGCTATGAATGTTAACCTCTGAACAAATAAAGAAAATCATTAATGAATACCTAGATCCCGTTAGCGGTATGAGTTTGGGAGATAGTCATAGCACAAGCAAAATCACATCTGATGACAACAACTTACAAATCGAGTTAACGCTTGGTTATCCTGCAAAAGGACATCAAGCATCAATGAAGGCGAATTTAGAAGAAATTTTAAAAAAGCAGTCAGGCACAAAAAACATAACTGTCTCTATTACAAGTAACATCATTAAACATAAAGTCCAGCAAGGCGTAAAAGGCCTAAAAAATGTTAAAAACATCATCGCTATTGCTTCTGGAAAGGGGGGGGTTGGAAAATCGACGACCTCTATAAACCTGGCACTAGCCTTATCAGCAGAAGGTGCGAATGTTGGTTTGCTAGATGCTGATATTTATGGTCCAAGCCAACCGAGAATGCTGGGTAAAAATGCTAAACCACAATCTGAAGATGGAAAAACCATTGAGCCGATAGAAAGTGCTGGATTGCAAACCATGTCGATTGGTTATTTGATTGATGAAGAAGAACCGATGGTGTGGCGCGGCCCCATGGTGACTCAAGCATTACAACAATTACTAAATGACACTAATTGGACTGATTTAGATTATCTGGTAATTGACTTGCCGCCTGGCACGGGCGATATCCAGTTAACATTGTCACAAAATGTGCCTGTCAGTGGTGCCGTTATTGTGACGACACCACAAGACATTTCACTACTTGATGCCCGTAAAGCATTAAAAATGTTTGAGAAAGTTAATGTTCCTGTCATGGGTGTTATTGAAAACATGAGCACACATATCTGTAGTGAGTGTGGGCATGAAGAACATATTTTCGGTACGGGCGGTGGTGAAAAAATGGCGAAGCAATATAATATTGATTTGCTTGGAAGTTTACCTTTAGACATTAAAATCCGACAAGATGTTGATGAGGGGCACGCGACGGTTGTTTCTGATCCTGATGGAGATATAGCAAGAAATTACAGAGATATTGCTGTTAAGGTAGCAGCGAGACTGGCGCAGCAAGGTAAAGATTATTCATCTGCATTTCCTAATATTGTGGTGAAAAACGATTAGTTTTTGGCTTTAACATTAATTATTTATAAGCGATAAAGAATGAGCATCAAATCAGATAAATGGATCCGTCGGATGGCGGAACAACACAATATGATTTCACCTTTTGAATCAGGCCAAGTGCGTGAAAATGATAAAGGTAAGATGATTTCATACGGCACATCGAGTTATGGCTATGATGTTCGATGTTCTAATGAATTTAAAATTTTTACTAATATCAACTCGGCGATTGTGGATCCAAAGAATTTTGATGAAAATAGTTTCGTTGACGTGAATTCAGATGTTTGTATTATTCCACCCAATTCTTTTGCTTTAGCGAGAACAGTTGAAAACTTTAAAATACCCCGCAATGTTTTGACAATATGTTTAGGTAAATCGACTTATGCCCGATGCGGTATTATCGTTAATGTCACACCACTAGAGCCGGAATGGGAAGGACATGTAACATTAGAGTTTTCAAATACGACACCGCTTCCCGCTAGGATTTATGCTAATGAAGGTGTTGCACAAATGCTGTTTTTTGAATCTGATGAAGTCTGTGAAACATCCTATGCTGATAGGGCCGGAAAATATCAAGGTCAACAAGGCGTAACACTGCCTAAATCTTAAAAGGAAGTCGCCTTGCTATTACAACGATTGTTTAAACTTTTTTTATTAACATTGTTGTTGACGGCGTGTTCGACAGAACGTGACTCAGATAGTCAGTGGGCACATAGTAAGCTAAGTAGTTATGCTGCAGCATTTTCGCCAAACGGACGTTATGTTCTTGTCGGAGATACAGATGCACCTGCCAAGTTATGGGACCTTGACCAAAACAAGGTTGTATATAATTGGCAAAATCGTCAGGAACAAGCTGGAACTACAACGTCTGTTGGTTTCTCTGGCGATGGTAAAGTCGCTGCTACATCAGAAGAAGATGTTATTGTGCTCTGGGAAGTTGCTACAGGTAAACCTATGACAAGGTTAAGTTTCCCCGTACGCATTAAATCGATGTCATTGTCTCAAAAAGGTGATTATCTACTGTTAGCTTTATATGACCGAACTGCGATCTATTTTGATGTCATTGGTAATCGTGTTGTTCAAATATTTCAGCACGATGGTGCACCCGTAAATTCACCTATCAATCAGCTGATCAATGCTGTCGCTATTTCACCAAGCGGTAAATATGCCTTGACAGGGGGGGATGACCAAACAGCTAGATTGTGGAGTTTGGACTCTGGTGAGCAATTACGTCAATGGAAGCATAAAAATGCAGTCAATATCGTGTCTTTTTACCCAAAAGGCGGTTACGTTTTGACAGGTGCGGGGAATGGTCAGACCCACTTTTGGAATATTAAAACGAGTGAAAAGCGCTATACGTTGAGAACCTCCGCCTGGCCTAAAGATTTACCTTTACCCAATTTCCCCTCATTCAAGACAACAACCTCGGCGATTGATTTTTCGCCAGATAATAAATATTTAGTGACAGGGCATCCTTCACAGCATATTTGTCTGTGGCAAGTAGCTAATGGCGAAAAAATTGACTGTTGGCAAGTGGCTAGACAAAAGGTTTTGAGACCAGGCGTTGTCTTGCAAGCGGTGGCTTTTTCTCAAGATGGTAGTGCTATTTTCAGCGAGTCCGGAAATGGCATAGGCCAAAAATGGCTACTAAAATAATACGCTACAAACTGGTATTTTTTGTACCTGAAGCACATGCTGAGACTGTGAAAGAGGCGCTGTTTAAAGCTGGTGCTGGTCGTTATGATAGCTATGATAGTTGCAGCTGGCAAACGCTAGGGCAGGGCCAGTTTAAACCATTAGAAAACAGTGAGCCCTTTATAGGGAAAACGGGTGAAATTGAACATGTAGCAGAATACCGAGTCGAAATGGTGTGCAATGATGATGACATTAAACATGTGTTGAGCACATTAGTATCCGTTCATCCTTATGAAGTTCCGGCCTACGAAGTTTGGCCGATAATGACCTTAGACGATTTTTAAAATTTTTGAGTTATTGTTATGACCGCGAATACGCAAACTGAGCCTAAAGAAATTTTTTTGGCGGACTACAAAGTTCCGAATTATCTTGTTGATCACATCACCTTGAATTTTGATTTAGCGAGTGATGATACTAAGGTAACCAGCATTCTCTCGATGCGTAAAAATGCTGTGGGAGAGGGTGGTGAATGTGTTTTAGATGGTGAACAGTTAGAATTGTTATCCGTTAAGTTGAACGGACAGCTTTTGAAGGGTAATGAATATCAAAGAACTGACACGAGTTTATTGATTACATCGGTACCAGAACAATTTGAACTTGAAATTGAAACCATTATCCACCCAGATAAAAACACAGCCTTAGAAGGCCTCTATTATTCTGGCAGTCTATTGTGTACACAGTGTGAGGCCCAAGGGTTTAGGCGAATTACGTATTATCCAGATCGCCCTGATGTTATGGCAACATTTACTGTGTCAGTTGTGGCTGATAAAAAGCAATGGCCAATTATGCTATCCAATGGCAACCTTGAAAAACAAGGCCAGTTTGATAATGGTCGACATTGGGTACGTTGGCATGACCCTCACCCCAAACCTAGTTATTTGTTTGCCATAGTTGCTGGTGATTTATATTGTCAGCAAGATAGTTTTATAACAGCCTCAGGAAGAAAAGTTGCTTTGGAAATTTTCGTTGATCCTGAAAACAGTCATAAATGTGATCATGCATTGGCGTCATTAAAACAGGCGATGAAATGGGATGAAGAGACTTATGGCCGTGAATATGATCTAGACGTCTTTATGATAGTTGCGGTCAATGACTTTAATATGGGGGCAATGGAAAATAAGGGTTTGAATATTTTTAATTCTTCTTGTGTCCTAGCAAGCCCAGAAACAGCGACAGATGGTGATTATTATAGGATCCAAAGTATTGTCGGTCACGAATATTTTCATAACTGGTCAGGAAATCGTGTCACCTGCCGTGATTGGTTTCAGCTTAGCTTGAAAGAAGGTTTTACAGTATTACGTGACCAACAATTTAGTGCTGATTTGAATTCGGCTGCTGTACAACGTATTGATGATGTCAATCAGTTAAGGACTATGCAATTCCCTGAAGATGCTGGACCGATGGCTCATCCGGTCAGACCTGCTTCCTTTATAGAAATTAGCAACTTTTACACTGTCACTATTTATGAAAAAGGTGCAGAAGTAGTTGGCATGATCAAAACTATTGTTGGTGCTGAAGGTTTTAGAAATGGTACAGATTTGTATTTTGACCGACATGATGGCCAAGCTGTCACGACGGATGATTTTGTTAAAGCAATGGAAGATGCTAATGATGTGGACCTATCACAATTTAAGCGCTGGTATTCACAAGCTGGGACGCCACAACTAACCATTGAAACAGCTTTTGACGTTATCCGCGAGACTTATACATTACGTATCAAACAACAATGCAATCCGACACCTGGACAACAAGAAAAGTTGGCTTTTCATATTCCCTTAGCAATAGGCTTAATTGATAAGCAAGGCGAAGCAATACCCGTGCAATTAGTAAATGAACAACAAGCGACTTCATCCATGACTAAAGTTTTGTCGATTACACAGCAACAACAAGACTTTACCTTTATAAATGTAAAAAATGAGCCTGTGTTGTCTGTGCTAAGAGGATTTTCAGCACCTGTCTCGGTTAATATGCCTCGTAGTAATACAGAACTGGCGTTTTTAATGGCGAATGATCAAGACAGCTTTAGTCGCTGGGATGCAGGGCAGCTATTATTGATTAATACGCTGCTGGATTTGACCAAATCAGTTCAACTAAAAGTGCCTTTATCTGTTTCAGAAGAACTATTGCTTCAATTGAGTCTAGTTCTAGAGGATTTTAAACAAGAACCCGCTCTTGTCGCAAAAATGTTGCAGTTGCCAACGGAAAATTATCTTGCAGCGCAAAGTGGTTTAGCAGATGTCGATGCAATTCATCTAGCAAGAAAGCATTTGAAAGTAACGATCGCGAGAAGGCTAAAGGATCAATTTAGTCATATTTATTCGGCTCTGACTAGCAATGAAAAATATAGTTTTAATGCCGATGATATGGCAAAACGGAGTTTAAAAAATGCCTGTTTGGACTATTTGATAGCAACAGATGATCCCATGCAGCTTCAACGTTGTTTAAAACAAATGAAGCAAGCAGATAATATGACTGACACCTTGGCTGGTTTAACAATATTAAGCGACTACGATGGGCCGGAAAGGGAGCATGCATTAAGAGCGTTTTATGAACAATGGCGACATGATAAGCAGGTTGTTGATAAATGGTTGGCGGTTCAAGCACAGTCGAGTTTACCCGAGACACTCATTCGTGTTAAAGGTCTAATGAAACATCCTGCTTTTTCGATTACAAATCCTAATAATGTCAGAGCGGTTATTGGTCAATTTTGTAGGAATAATCCTGTAAATTTTCATGCATTAGATGGCTCGGGATATCAGTTTTTAGCAGAACAAATTTTAGTGCTAGATAAACTAAACCCACAAATTGCAGCCAGACAATTAGGTGCTTTCAACTCATGGCGCCAGTATGATGAAACGAGGCAAAAATTGATGAAGACTGCTTTGCAAAGTGTTGCCGATGAGAAGGGCCTTTCTTCAGATGTCTATGAAATAGTCACTAAATATTTGGCGGCAGCATAATGTTTGAACTAAATCCACGTCTTGAGCAAGACAGTCTTTTTATAGGGGACTTTAAATTGTGTGTGGTTCGTTTAATGAACGATGCACGTTACCCTTGGGTGATTTTAATTCCTAAACGACAAGGCGTAACTGAAGCTTTTCAATTGGATGAGAACGACCAACAGCAACTAAACAAAGAGTCTTTATACGTTGCCAAGCAATTAGCGGCATTAGTTGGCGCGGATAAAATGAATATTGCAGCCTTGGGTAATGTCGTCAGCCAACTCCATATTCATCATGTTGCTAGATATAAAAGCGATGAAGCATGGCCAGCGCCTGTTTGGGGTAAAGGGGATGTGGTGCCTTATGAGCAAGCTGAGTCAGAGGCAGTTATACAACAGTTACGTCTTACCTTTAATGAGCAGTTGAGTAATGGCGACAGAACTGAGGTTTAAGATGTCGATCAGTTTGCAAGAAGCATCACGATATTATGAGGGAAGGGCACAGTCGGTAAAGGTACTAGCCGAAAATGGTCAGACAATAAGGTTTCCTGCGCAACATATACGGCCCTTTATTGATCAGCAAGGAGTGCATGGTTATTTTAGTATTAGTTTTGATGATAACCATAAATTATTAGGTATTAAACGATTGTGAAATAGCTTTTCTATATACGTGAAATCAGGTGTACTGGTACCTGATTTGAGTTGTCTAAACGCATACTAGAACCAGAGTACTTAGTAAGTAATCCGAGCCAGAGGGCGGGAGGTAGGAGGAGTACCCTCCGGCTCGTTACTTGTAAGGATTGAGTCCTTACGCTCTCATAAACAAATAGCCTTACTAAAAAAGGGGGGGTGCCAATAGCTTGGGGCTGTTGGATAACGCTATTTATTTGATGATCGAATCAAGTTGACCAAGCAGATTAACTAAAAGCAGGTGACCAGTTAGCTTGATTTTGTTCTAGTTTTTGTTTTAGAACAACCAGTTTAATTTCAAATAAAGCGCGAATAGCTCTGTACCTTGTCAAGGAAGCTACACCTAATTTGTTATTTAGATTAACTTCAAATGTCACACTTGTTTCATTACCTATCTGCTTTAATTCAAGATCGATCGATGTGATTAATACTTTTAAGTCACTTTTTGCCATTTCGATAGATGTCTGTCCTATGTTGTACCAACTTAGTAATTTGCCGGGAAGACTATAGCTAGGCAAAACCTGACCATTTGTTGATTTGATTTCTGGTAGAAAATCTTTAGCGAAGCCTGCTTTCAAAAGTTCTGCCCAGATTGTTTCTTTATCAGCACGTATTTTCTTTTGCATTTTCACTGTTTCTAACATGGTTAAATTCCTATCGTTATAAACATAAGTTAATTTTATCTGTACCAACTGGTTGGTATGAGTTAAATAATACTCGTTATTTTTTGTATGTCAACCATTTGGTACAAAATAAAATTATTGGGGAGATGAATGGTTTAAATAATGGCTATAGATGGCTTTAGGCAGAGGTTAATGAAAGGTTAGCTAAGATGCTGTATAATGACCGATAAAATAAGAATTGCACATTAGCAGTTTTAAATTGACCAGTCAGTATAAGAGGTTCGGTATGCCTAAAGACGGCAATATAACAAGAGAGAAAATTTTGGATACGTCAATGAGTTTGGCGATTACTCAGGGACATGTGGCAACACCCATCGATGAGCTAATTTCTGAGGTTGGCATTACCAAAGGTACATTCTTTTATCATTTCCCGTCGAAGAAGCATTTAGCGACTGCGATGATAGAAAAATTCTCATCTAGTAAAATTGATGTCCTTAATGATTACTGTGCTAAAGCGAGTAAATTGAGCACGGATCCTTTACAACAGTTATTGATTTTCGTTGGCTTGATTCAAGAACAACATGCTGAGCTTGAAAAGGATGAGCTCGGTTGTCTCTATGCTAGTTATTGTTATGAAAATCAATTAGTCGATCCTGATATAGAAGAGATGGTGTCTACTACCATGCTGAAATGGAAAGATAAGTTCAGTGACAAAATTAAAGAAATAATGGCGGTTTATCCTCCAGCAACTGAGATAGAACCCGATGATGTGGCAGGTATGTTTTTGTCTACGTTAGAAGGTGCCTACATCATGGCTAGAATCACGCCTCAGATTGATGCTGTTGAAGTTTATTTAGAACAATATAAAACCTATTTGAAGGTTCTGTTTAAACAGGTTTAAGTTACATACGGTATTAACCAATTCTCTCTATGACGGCTATAGAGAATGTTAAACTTAACGATAGACTCTATATAATGCGTTAAGTGAAGAAAATTATGAGCAAAAAGTATAGTGCTCGTTACATCCTTGATGTCGCTTTAGAGCACAAACCAGCCCTGATTAAGGCTAATATCATTGCCATTTTGGCAACGCTCTGTGCTGTACCTATTCCATTGTTGATGCCTTTAATGGTTGATGAAGTACTCCTTGGTCAGCCAGGTGTTATCGTTGAAACCTTACAATCTTTACTACCTGTCTTTTGGCATAAGCCGGCCTTATATTTATTGGCTGTTTTGTTCATTACGATGGGGCTTCGTATTTTATCTCTGGTGTTTAATGTCTGGCAAACTCGCCAATTTACAATTATTGCCAAAGAAATTACTTATCGGATTCGTAAAGGTTTGCTTGCCAAGCTACAGCGAATCTCGATGGCAGAATACGAAACATTAGGCAGTGGCGCAGTCAGTTCTCATCTTGTTACTGACTTGAATACCATTGATGATTTTGTTTCAGGCTCTGTGAGCCGCCTTTTAGTGGCTGTTTTATCAATAATCGGTACGGCGATTATTTTATTGCTTATGCATTGGCAGTTAGCCTTATTTATTTTGCTGCTCAATCCCATCGTTATCTATATGACAGTACTGATAGGTAAAAAAGTAAAACAATTAAAAGCAGGTGAAAATAAGGCATTTGAAGTATTTCAATCCTCTCTGACTGAAACGCTTGATGGTATCCAGCAAATTAGAGCGGCTAATAGAGAAAAACATTACCTATCACGTTTGTCTGAACAGGCAAAAGGCGTTCGGGATCATGGAATTGCATTTGCTTGGAAAAGCGATACTGCCAATAGGCTGAGTTTTACTGTTTTCTTATTGGGATTTGAAGTTTTTAGAGCTTTAGCAATGCTGATGGTTTTATTGTCTGACCTTAGTATTGGGGAAATGATGGCTGTGTTTGGTTATCTGTGGTTTATGATGAGTCCCGTCAATGAAATTATTGGAATTCAATATGCATGGTATGCGGCTAAAGCAGCCCTGACAAGGATCAACGTACTAGATCAATTACACCAAGAGCCGAGTTATTCTGCACAGCAAAACCCATTTTTGGGAAAACAAACAGTTGCAATTCATATCGAGGATTTACATTTTCGTTATGGTGATAATGAGGAAGTACTAAAAGGCGTTAGTCTAGATATTGCAGCAGGGGAGAAAATAGCTTTAGTCGGTGCGAGCGGTGGAGGGAAATCCACTTTAGTGCAAGTGCTTCTGGGTTTGTACCCACACCACAAAGGTAAACTACTTTTTGATGGCATTCCGATAGAGCAAATTGGTTTACAAACTGTGAGGGAAAATATTGCTACAGTTCTACAACATCCCACTATTTTTAACGGCACAATTCGCGATAACTTGTGCATGGGTCGAGATTATGACGACGAAGAAATTTGGAATGTATTGGATGTAGCTCAATTACTAGATTTTGTTTGGGACTTAGAAGATGACCTGGATACGAAAATTGGTCGTAATGGTGTCAGATTATCTGGCGGGCAACGGCAAAGGATAGCGATTGCAAGAATGATATTGACCAACCCTAAAGTGGTCATTCTTGATGAAGCAACATCTGCGCTCGATATGGAAACAGAGCAAAACTTATTAATGATGCTGGATGAGTTTCTCGAAAACAGAACGACCATTATCATTGCACATCGTTTAAGTGCTGTTAGACAAGCAGATAGGGTTTACGTTTTTGAAGATGGCAGAATTAGTGAACAAGGCCACCATGAGGAATTGATCCAAGAAGGTGGGTTATATACTCGTCTTTATTCACAATCGCATTAAATTTTCTAAACTAGGATAAGCGAGAAATACTGCTTTTCACCGCATCCTTATCATAATGCAACCTCGTTCCTGAACACAAGTCGGGCCAAGTGGCTCTAGTGTCACTAATATATTGCCACCAGAGGCCAATACCGAATACAGGATAGGATATGAGGGCAGTTATAAAGCGCTTAAAACACTGGCTCCAAGTAATATTTTGACCGGTACTGATGAGTCTTATTTTCCAACTCCTCATGCCTATTGTTTGGCCACCATGCGTCCAAAACCAGCCGTAAAATAAGAAGCTGACTAATAGCAGATAGGCTAAGAAAAAAGGGTTTCCGTCACTAATTGCTTCACCGCCATTAACTGCGACAACAATCAATGCAGCGACTAATAAAACAGTAACTAGCAGAAATAAGTCATAGGCGATAACAGCTATGTGTCGCAATAAGTTGGGCCGAATGAGTAGATTTTCTGAAATAGACATTAAAAAACGTTAATTAATTTGGGCGAATGACAGACATAAAGTATCATTATTCGCTTATTTATGTGAATTAGGATCAACATGTTGCAAATGATCGGTCGCCCGGCGCATTCAGATTTTCGAATAGAAAAACTGTTGAGCTCAGTTAAAACACTTGTTTCATCTGTTTTTGAGTTGAGAAGTGAGTATCGTTATTTCATTGAAATTGAAAATGAAGGCACTGTTTCAGAGCAAGATTTAGCTGTTTTAGAGACCTTATTAGAAGCGACTGTATGCGAAAGTGAGGCAAAAGAAGATGAGAACTTTTTCTTAGTAACCCCACGTCCAGGTACTATCTCTCCATGGTCGAGCAAAGCCACTGATATTGCGCACAATAGTAGTTTAACAGCCATTTCCAGAATTGAGCGAGGTATTGCCTATTTTGTGAAATCTGAAAAAACCGTTTCTGTTGATAGTTGGCACTTGATTGGTCAAGCACTGCACGATCGAATGATTGAATCTATCTTTACTAGCGAAGATGAAGCGGATCGCTTATTTATCCATAATGAATCACGCCCTATGCTAGCTGTTGATATCTTAGGGTGTGGTAGAACGGCGCTTGAACAAGCCAATAACAATATGGGCTTAGCTTTAGCAGAAGATGAGATCGATTATCTTGTTGATAACTTTACCCTCATTGGTCGAAACCCAAATGATATTGAATTGATGATGTTTGCTCAGGCTAATTCTGAGCATTGTCGCCATAAAATCTTTAGTGCGGACTGGATCATTGATGAGCAGCCACAGCCACATACGCTATTTAATATGATCCGTAATACCCATGCCTTACATCCTGAAGGCGTTATCACAGCGTATAGCGATAACTCATCTGTCATTGAAGGACCAGAAAGTCAACGTTTTCATGTTGATATGATGACAAATCAGTATCAATATCAAAGTGAGCAACAACACATTTTGATGAAGGTTGAAACACATAATCACCCTACGGCAATATCGCCTTTTCCAGGTGCCGCTACAGGTGCAGGGGGTGAGATCCGTGATGAAGGTGCTACAGGGCGAGGCTCGAAACCTAAAGCAGGGTTGACGGGGTTTTCAGTATCGAACCTTAATCTTCCTAATTTTGAACAACCTTGGGAAGGACCTTATGGAAAACCGAATAGGATGGCTTCCGCACAAGAGATTATGATTGATGGGCCTTTGGGTGGCGCAGCCTTTAATAACGAGTTTGGACGTCCCAACCTTTGTGGTTACTTTAGAACTTTTGAAGCTTTGGTACCCAGTGCAGAAGGGCTTGAAGTGCGTGGTTATCACAAGCCAATTATGGTTGCCGGTGGTATGGGTACGATTCGCCCACAGCATGTCAAAAAAGATATTTTTGAACCAGGTGTACAACTCATCGTACTGGGTGGACCAGCAATGCTGATTGGGCTTGGTGGTAGTGCGGCTTCATCTGTTTCATCGGGTAGTAGTGAAGAAAGTCTTGATTTTGCATCTGTTCAACGTGGAAACCCAGAAATGGAACGTCGTTGCCAAGAGGTTATTGATCGATGTGTAGCCTTAGATCACAAGAATCCAATCATTGCGATACATGATGTGGGTGCCGGTGGATTATCAAATGCTTTTCCTGAGTTAGTGGATGACAGCGGACGGGGTGGTCGTTTTGAATTACGTTTAATTCCAAACGATGAGTCAAGTATGTCTCCAATGGAAATTTGGTGTAATGAATCACAAGAACGATACGTCCTAGGTATTGATGCTAAACGCGTAGATGAGTTCAGAGCTATTGCAGAGCGTGAGCGTTGTCCTTGGGCTATTGTAGGGGAAACGACAGAAGAGCAAAACTTGATTTTAGGTGATGCTGATTTCGACAATACCCCTATTGAGATGCCGTTATCATTATTACTCGGTAAACCACCTAAAATGCTGCGTCGTGTAAAACATCAAAGCTTTGAAAAACCTGAAGTGGATCTAACGGATATTGTTATCAATGAAGCATTAGAGCGTGTTTTGAAGTTACCAACTGTGGCCAGTAAAAACTTTTTGATCACGATAGGTGATCGAAGTGTGACGGGCTTAGTGGCTAGAGATCAAATGGTGGGTCCATGGCAGGTGCCTGTCGCTGATTGCGCTGTTACTTTAGCAGATCATCATGGTTTTGCTGGTGAGGCAATGGCAATGGGAGAGCGTGCCCCTATTGCACTCGTTGATGCCCCTGCTTCAGGTCGGATGGCAGTAGCTGAAGCTATCACTAATATCGCAGCAGCGAGCATTCAGAAATTGGGTGACATTAAGCTATCAGCTAACTGGATGGCAGCATGTGGTCATACAGGCGAAGATGCATTGTTGTATGACACCGTGAAAGCCGTAGGTATGGAGCTTTGTCCAGAGCTCGATATTGCTATTCCCGTGGGTAAAGATTCTTTGTCTATGAAGACGGTTTGGCAAGAACGAAGTGAGAGTAAAGCGGTCACGTCTCCTTTGTCTTTAGTTGTTACAGCTTTTGCTCCAGTTACAGATGCGGCAAAAACCTGTACACCACAACTACAAACTCATCATGGTGATACCGATCTGATCTTCATTGATTTGGGGAGGGGATTTAATCGTCTTGCAGGGTCAGCATTAGCACAAGTTTATAATCAAGTTGGTCACTATTCACCAGATCTAGACAATGCCAAATACTTAAAACAGTTTTTCGCAGCAATACAGCAACTGAAACAGGATGATCTACTACTGGCTTACCACGATCGGAGTGATGGCGGTTTGATGACGACATTATGTGAAATGTCTTTTGCGGGTCATTGTGGTATCGATATTGATGTTATTGGTTTAGGCGAGGCTTTGCCAGTTTTGTTCAATGAGGAATTGGGAGCTGTCATACAGGTTCGACATTGTGATGTTGAAGATGTACTTGCGATATTAAGAGAAGAAGATTTATCTAACTATAGTCATGTTCTTGGCACAATTAATGATACCGATAATATTAAAGTCGCCATTAATGGTGAAGTCGTTATAGATGAGCCTCGCGCTAAGCTGCAGCGTCATTGGGCTGAAACAAGTTATCAGATGCAGGCCTTACGGGATAACCCTGACTGTGCTGAGCAAGAGTTTAACAATATTCTCGACGAGGATGATACTGGGCTTTATGCTGATCTGACGTTTGATCAAGATGAACATATTGCGGCAAATCATATTTTAAGTGGTGTCCGACCTAAAGTAGCTATTTTGCGTGAGCAGGGCGTTAATGGCCAGATTGAAATGGCCGCAGCCTTCAATCACGCTGGGTTTAATGCGATTGATGTTCATATGAGTGATGTACTCGAAGGCCGTATTGATTTGGCTGATTTCATCGGATTTGTGGCTTGTGGTGGCTTCTCATATGGTGATGTATTAGGTGCTGGACGTGGTTGGGCCAGTACAATTTTGCATAATCAGCGAGCTAGACAGCAATTTAGTGGCTTTTTCACACGAGAAGATACTTTCGCGTTAGGCGTTTGTAATGGTTGTCAGATGTTGTCTCAACTGAAAGAGCTTATCCCAGGTAGTGACCATTGGCCAAAATTCGAACGTAATAATTCAGAACAGTTTGAAGCACGATTCTCTTTGGTAGAAATAGTTGAGTCACCATCAATTCTATTAAAAGGAATGGCTGGTTCAGTGATGCCAATTGCTGTAGCTCATGGAGAGGGTAGAGCCGACTTTTCTGAAACAGGCTCTGCAGAACAAGCCAATATTGCAATGCGATATGTGGACAATACGGGCGAAGTGACAGAGCAATATCCATATAACCCGAATGGTTCCCTAAATGGGGTAACGGCGTTGACGACAACAGACGGCAGGGTCACCATTATGATGCCCCATCCTGAACGCGTCATCAGAACTGTACAACACTCGTGGCATCCTGATAATTGGGGTAAAGATGGACCTTGGCTAAGATTATTCCACAATGCTAGGAAATGGGTGGGCTAGATTATTTAGGGCGACGTATAAGGACATATAAGGCGCCTGCACCACCATCTTCGACTCGAGCTGAACAGAAAGCAAGGATTTCTTGGTTTTCTCTGAGCCAGCTGTTTAGTTTGGTTTTGAGAACAGGTTTATGGTGTTTTGAACCCCATCCTTTACCATGGATGATACGTACATGCCGGATATTGAGTTGTTGACACTCTTGGATAAAGCCAGAAAAAGCTTGATGAGCAACTGGTATTGTCATGCCATGTAGATCTAGCTGAGCTTCCATTTTTAGTTGCCCATTACGTAGCCGTGCAAGTACTCTTTTTTGGATTCCACTACGTCTAAAACTTAAGGTTTCTTCATTACCAACGATATCGGCTTCGTAATCGATAGAGAGCAAGTTTTGCTTTGTTTCTATGGTCTGTGCTCGTTCACACCTTGTCGGCATAGAAACTTGTTTTTGATGTCTAACTTTATCTTGTTCGATAAATTTAACATCTCCCATTTCTTGACGAAATAGTTCAATATCCTGCAGATCCTGTGAATTATTTTTGTCCTTCATAAGACACTAGTCTATAAAAAATAATGCCTAATTGACCAGCTTATAAAAATTATCCCCACTTAGGCTTTGGCTTTTCAACAGGTACTGCGGGTTCTATCGGTGGGAAATCTTTGAATTCTATCGGTTCTCCGGGTTTAAATTGGCTGTTGCTGGAGGAGGAAGCTTGATTGCTTTGTTGCTGAGTTGAAGCGGGTACATTCGTTTCAAAATCATAAATTTTCTTTTTAAGTACCAAATTTTCTTCTTTCAACTGAATCACTTTTTCACGGAGATCAAATACTTCAGTTTGAAGTGTGTTTATTTCATCGGTTTTTATTAATGCAGCAGCCTGCTGTGCATCAGAGGGTGTTATGGCTTCTAAGCTATCAGAGGTTTGTAATGCAGTTTCTACTTGCTCATCTTTTCCTGTTGCTAGAAAGAAGTAGAGACTGGCAGCAATAACAACTACAAGAAAAACTGCCGCCGCGATGATAGCGGTTTTCTTCGGTAGTCCGAGTATTTTTGCACTGCTACTGACAACTTCTTCCAATGCGTCGTCATCTGAACGATCTTGCGCCATTTGTATTTCCTAAAAGAAATGATATATAAACCTATATCGGTACTAATATCAGTAATCTTTAGCAAATTCAGTAATATTTGATTAAAACCAGACAAACATGGCAGGTTGAATAATGATGATTAGACGCATTATTATGCTTCCTGTTTTTGATCTCCTTCCTTCACCAATGCAATGACTGTCCAACCCTCTTCCGGCAATAAATCAACATCATCTAGAAAGAAACGCAGGCGACCTTTTGCCGTGAATGCAAATAAAGGAATGGCTCGTTTGCCATATTGCTGTTGATAATCTTCGAAAGTAAAACTCTCGGTGATGTTGGTCTGCTTAGTGGTGGCGCCTTGGCTTATAAAACTAGCTAGTTTAGAAAAGGTATGGTCGCGATTAAAAAGTATCTTATGAGTATGGTTAATGATTTTTCTAGAAGTTTGTTCGTCATCTTCTTTATCGTTCTCTGTAGAGATACAAAATATCCGATCACGGTCAAATTCAGTGCGATAACGCTGCCCTACTAGTGCATTGCGGTCGTTATGGGGCGTGATCGTTAGAACATTGCCTAAGCCAATAAGATCAAGGTGTCTGTCAGCATGGACAGAAACGGCATTGCCATAATAGGTTTTTAACCCTTCCATTCGAGCTTGACGGATATTAGTCCAACTATCATCAGTAATCAGTGTATGGAAACCATTGTCGTTAAGTGCATGAGCGAGTGTTCGTGCTACAGGGTTAGCACCGACAATAAGAAATCCATCATCATCAGGCTCAGCTACACCTAATTTATTAGCGATAAACTTAGAGGTTGAACCTTGTAAGAAAACAGTGCCAATAATGATGCTAAACGCCAAAGGAACTAACAGCTCAGCATTGTTAATTCCAATATCCTGAAGTCGAATTGAAAATAGAGCGGTAACGGCAGCTGCAACGATACCGCGTGGCCCAATCCAACTCACCATAAATTTTTCTTGCCACGATAAATCAGAATTAATTGTGGAGACAATAACTTTAATAGGCCGGGCGAATAATTGAATAAATAAGAATAAAAATAGAGCGCTATAACCTAATGCTTGAAATTGTTCTAAGTTAAGTCTGGCTGCAAGTAAAATAAAAAGTCCGGATATAAGTAAAATGGATAAGCTTTCTTTAAAGTTAAGAATATCTTCAACATGCACATTTTTCATGTTCGCAAGCCAAATACCCATAATTGTAACTGCTAATAAACCGGATTCTTCTGATAGATGGTTAGAGAGTGCAAATACGGCACAAACCAATACCAAAGAAGCAACATTGTGCAGATATTCGGGTAATAAGTGATGCCTTAGTATCAAACCAAAGCCTTGGGCTGCCACCGCACCAATTGCACTACCAAGAGCAATAGTTTGTCCAAAAATAAGCAAAGTATGGGTAACAGAAGCATGACCTTGTAACTGCATAGAGACAATAACCTCAAAAACAAGGACAGCAAGGATGGCACCGAGAGGATCTATAACGATACCTTCCCATCTTAGGATATTAGAGATAGTGGTATTTGGACGGACTGTCCTTAAAATAGGCACAATAACAGTAGGGCCAGTCACTATCATCAAAGCGCCAAATAAAAGAGATAGATCCCAAGAAAAACCAACAATAAAATGGGTCCCTAACGTAATGGCGGCCCAAGTTGTTAGCACACCAATCGTAAGCATGTTGCGAACAACCTTCTGTAACTCACGAATCTCTTCAAATTTTAATGTAAGACTGCCTTCGAATAAGATAATGGCAACAGACAGAGAAACTATCGGGTAAAAAAGATCGCCGAATAAAGCTTCCGGGTTGATGGCGGATGTGACAGGGCCGAGGATAACGCCTGATATCAATAAGAATACAATGGCAGGTAGCTTTACGAGCCAAGCAAACCATTGGCAAAGTATTGCGACAACACCAATAAGTGATAGTGCAATAATAGCCTGTTCGTGCATTATATTCCCTTAAAATATATAATAAACAATTGCTTATATAATATATTTAACGTATAACATTGATCTCTGCTCGTCTATTATAAGAGCGACCAACAGGCGTTTTATTACTTTTAACAGGCTTAAATTCGAGGAAGTGTAAGACCGTAATTAAGTTTTCGGTCACATTACATTGTTCTATTAGATGTTGTTTAACGGTCAGTGCACGAGCTTCTGAAAGCGCCTCATTAAGTTTCCTTCGGCCATGGTTATCTGTATGCCCAGATACTTCTATTCGCTTGACGGATTTATCTGCATTGACGAAATCTGCTAATTTACATAATGCCGATTTTTCTTGACGGCCTAAATCTGATTTTTCAACTTCAAAATTAATGGTTAATTTTTTGATGGTATCAAAAGTGTAAGGCAGTATATTTTGTAAACATTGTTGAAAGTCGGGCAGATAATCATTCAAATGTACTGTCGACATGAGTACTGTAATCGGTTGTTCACTATGTAAGCTTTCATAGTAAATAGTGGGAAAGCGGCCTTCTTTGAGATGATGAAGTGCTTGTTGGGCATGAACACCATTAAGAATAAATTCATGTTGTCCTTTATGAACACGTTTAATTAATAAATCTTGTCTTTGCTCACTATTTTGCCAAGGGGCTTCAGCAATCTCAAAAATAATATCTTTGGCTTTCGCTGGCTGAGAATAAGTAGAGAAGGATAGGGTGATGGGTTTGCCTGCTAACTGGCTAAATTTTGCTTCACCAAAATCATCAATACGCTGACTTAGCAGACATTCTATACGTGATGTTTTAAGCGTCCATTCTGTATCCGTAAACGCGGGTTGAAACTGTTCCGCGGATAGAGTTGAACTCAATAGTAGCAATGTGGTGGCAATAATTTTTTTTAGCATTAGTATTGAATTAAAGAGTGGATGGGATAGGAAGCTAATTGCTCACGGCCATTAAGCATAGCTAATTCTATAAGGAAGGCACAAGCAACAATATGACCGCCAAGCTTTTCAACTAACTCACAACTGGCTTTTGCTGTGCCTCCTGTTGCCAGTAAATCATCAATTAACAAGATATTATCACCTGGTTTTATGGCATCTATATGTGCCTCTAATGCCGCTTCGCCATATTCGAGATTATATTCTACTGATTGCACGTCATAAGGCAGTTTTCCTGGTTTTCTTAGCGGAATAAATCCAAGACCGAGTTCCCATGCGACAAGACTGCCAAAAATAAAGCCACGTGCTTCCATACCAACGACAGCTGTAATATTACTATTCTTATAGGGCTCAGCTAATTTATGAATGGCTATCTTTAAACTACTTGGATCTTGAACTAGTGGTGTAATATCCCTGAATATGATTCCTTGTTGAGGGAAATCAGCAATATCTCGAATTTTGTCTTTTAATAACTGCATATCGTGTCATTTAATCTCAGAATTAATTATTATATCGGCAGCAAACAGTATCGCTATAATGGAAAACTAAACTTTAAGGTAAACAATGATGATTCAAACATGGAGCCGACTTGCTTGTTTAATGCTAATGACGACTTTATTGTCAGCATGTGCTGGTTTAACAAAGCCCGAACCAGAACAGCAAGATGTAGAACATTTTTATGTGATAGATGTTGATCGTGGTATTAGAGATGATGCCAAAGCAGGAAGCCCTATTTTATTATTGGAACCTGTTAAATTAACATCGCAATTCCGAGGAAAAACGTTGTTATTCAAAGTAGGAGACAATGAGTACCAGCCTCAGCAAGGTCACGAGTTTTTCTCGACGCCGGAAGAAATGTTTACCGAACAATTACAGCGTTGGTTAGAAAAAACAGGTGTTTTTAGCCAAGTCGTCACGGATAACAGTGTTTCGCCAGATATGGTATTACAAACTGCTGTGACAGCCTTATATGGCGATAAGCGAGATGCTGTGACACCACAATCGATATTGGAAATGCAGTTTTTTTTATTATCTGAGCCAAGTGATACCGAAACTGCCCAAACCCTATTTCAAACAGGGTTAAGAATTGACATAGATATTGAAGAAACTACGCCTCCAAAAGTTGTAAAAGGCTGGCAAATAGGGCTTAAACGCTTATTAGTGACCATAGAAGACGATCTAAGCGATTATTTTTCTGAATGAGTGCCCTAGTAGAGTGCCACTATAAACGTGCATGAAACCGCCTTAAATGTTACGATTACATATTAGCTTACCGAGTACGGTATAACGTTGATTTGGATGATGTAATAGATGACTGATATTGCCTTAGAATTGGATTCAATTGGTATAGAAGAAGAGATGAAGAAGTCCTATCTCGACTATGCCATGAGTGTCATTGTTGGACGTGCTTTACCTGATGTTAGAGATGGTTTAAAACCAGTTCATCGCCGTGTTTTGTACGCGATGAGAGAACTGGGTAATAACTGGAATAGTTCTTATAAAAAATCTGCCAGGATCGTCGGTGACGTAATTGGTAAGTATCACCCTCATGGTGATACTGCTGTTTATGACACTATGGTTAGGATGGCGCAGCCGTTCTCCATGCGTTATATGCTTGTTGATGGTCAAGGTAACTTCGGTTCTGTTGATGGTGATTCGCCAGCTGCGATGCGTTATACCGAAGTACGCATGGCGAAAATCACCCATGAAATGTTGGCCGATCTTGAAAAAGAAACAGTCGATTTCATTTCTAACTACGATGATTCCGAAAGTGAGCCATCAGTCTTACCGACTAAAATTCCAGCCTTATTAGTTAATGGTTCATCAGGTATTGCCGTAGGTATGGCAACCAATATCCCGCCACATAACCTGACTGAGATCCTTAATGCTTGCGTTGCTATGGTTGACGATCCAAGTATTGATGTTGATGGTTTGATGGAACATATACCCGGACCTGACTTTCCAACAGCGGCGATGATCAATGGTGCGCGAGGTATTAGTGAAGCGTATCGTACTGGACGAGGCCGTGTTCATATTCGTGCCCGAGCTGATATTGAAACAGACGACAATACAGGGCAACAAAGTATTGTTGTTCATGAACTCCCTTATCAAGTTAATAAAGCACGTTTATTAGAAAAAATTGCTGAACTGGTCAAAGAGAAAAAAATTGAAGGTATTTCCGCTTTGCGCGATGAGTCTGATAAAGATGGCATGCGTATGGTGGTGGTATTAAAACGCGGCGAAGTGCCAGAGGTGGTACTTAATAACCTCTATAAGCAAACCCAAATGCAAACTGTATTTGGTATTAATATGGTTGCTATCGATGGTGGCCAGCCGAGACTGTTGGGCTTAAAAGAAATCCTTGCAGCCTTTATTCGTCATCGTCGTGAAGTAGTTACTCGCCGTTCTTTATTTGAGTTACGTAAAGCCCGTGATCGTGCCCATATATTAGAAGGTTTAGCGACAGCATTAGCCAATATAGATGAAGTCATTGAACTGATTAAATCATCACCCAGTCCTGCTGAAGCAAAAGCGGCTTTATTAGCCCAAGGTTGGGGCTCTGAGATGATTCTTGAAATGTTGGGTGCGGCAGGTGCAGAAGCATCACGCCCTGAAGGCTTAGCAGATGACCTAGGTTTGGTTGATGGTGCTTATCACTTATCAGCGACGCAAGCACAAGCCATTCTTGACATGCGTTTGCACCGTTTAACTGGCTTAGAACAAGATAAGATCTTAGATGAGTATCGTGAAGTATTAGAAGAAATAGCTAAATTACTCGCTATCCTAAGCGATCCAGACAATCTAATGGCTGTCATTCGTGAAGAATTAGTTAAGGTTAAAGAAGAGTATGGGGATGAACGTCGTACCGAAATTATCGACACGCATCTTGATTTAACATTAGAAGACCTCATCACCGAAGAAGAAATGGTGGTGACTCTTTCTCATGCTGGTTACGCCAAAACGCAACAATTGGATACCTATCAAGCACAGCGCCGAGGTGGTAAAGGTAAATCTGCAACATCGATGAAAGATGAAGACTTTATTGAACATCTGTTTATTGCAAATACCCATGACACCCTATTGTGCTTCTCAAGCGCAGGTAAAGTGTACTGGAAAAAGGTTTATGAATTGCCACAAGGTGGCCGTGCTGCAAGAGGTAAACCGATAGTTAACCTCTTGCCGTTAGAAGAAGGCGAACGTATTAATGCGGTTTTAGCTATCAGAGAGTTTGAAGCTGATAAATATATCTTTATGGCGACTGAATCAGGTACCGTTAAAAAAACGCCGTTAGTCGATTATTCCCGTCCAAGAGCTAACGGTATTATTGCTGTCGATTTGAAAGACAATGATAAATTAGTTGATGTCGCCTTAACTGATGGCCAATCAGATATTATGTTATTTAGTTCTGGGGGTAAGGTCATTCGTTTCGCTGAAACAGATGTGCGTTCAATGGGACGTGTTTCTCGTGGTGTAAGAGGCATGCGTTTGCCTGAGAAAGAGAAAATTATTTCGTTAATTATTGCCCAGGAAGATGAAGGGGCAATCTTAACGGCAACAGAGTTTGGCTTTGGTAAGCGTACACACTTGGCTGAATATCGTGTTCAAGGACGTGGTGGACAAGGTATTATTTCAATTCAAACATCAGAACGTAATGGTAGTGTTGTGGGTGCCGTTCAAGTAGAGAATGATGATCAGATCATGTTAATTACTGATGGAGGCACACTGGTTAGAACGCCAGTCAAAGATGTATCTATTGTGGGTCGTAATACCCAAGGCGTTAAACTAATTAATTTGACTAAGAAAGAAAAATTAGTTGGACTTGAACGTATTCTAGATGTTGATGATGAGCCGGCTGACGTAGAAGACGAAGAACATTAAGGTTTTTGTAGATTTGATGTAGACAGTCGTTCTCTATAATGAGCGTTGTCAAAAGGGCAGGCATAAATGAGTGAACAGCAGGCTTTGCAGGCGATTCGCCAGCAAATTGATGAAACTGACCAGCAAATACAAAATTTGCTTAATCTCCGAGTTGAGATGGCACAGGAAGTGGCCAAAATCAAATTGGCTAATGGTGAAGTCAGTGATTTTTATCGCCCAGAACGCGAAGCAAAAGTTTTACGCCAAGTAATAGAGCGTAATCAAGGGCCGCTGGATGCCAAAGAAATGGCACGGTTGTTTCGTGAAATCATGTCCGCCTGTTTGGCAGCAGAAAAGCCATTACAAGTTGCTTATTTAGGCCCTGAAGGTTCTTTCACACAGGTTGCGGCGCTGAAGCAATTCGGTGCGTCTATTGAATTACAATCTATGCAAACTATTGCAGATGTTTTCCATGCGGTTGAAACAGATAATGCGAGTTATGGCGTGGTCCCTGTTGAAAACTCAACAGAAGGTATGGTGTCTCACACCTTAGATCGTTTTATTAGTACATCCCTAAACATAAATGGTGAAGTATCACTACGTATTCATCATTATTTATTAAGCAAAGAGCAAGAGCTCGCTGATGTAGATATTGTCTATGCACATCCACAAGCGCTTGGACAATGCAGAAGTTGGTTGGCTAAACACTTACCAGAATGTGAGTTAGTTGCTGTTAATAGTAATTCTGAAGCGGCTAAAAGGGTTGCCGGTGAAAGAAGAACTGCGGCAATAGCAGCAAATAGAGCTGCAGAAATATATGAGTTGACCACATTGGCTAGCAATATTGAAGATGAGGCAAATAACACTACACGCTTCTTAGTCATTGGCCGTCAAGATGTTGCACCGTCGGGTAATGATAAGACTGCTTTATTGGTGTCGACTAAAAACCAGCCAGGTGCACTTCATAGTCTGTTAAAACCATTAGCGGAAAGTGGTATCACAATGTCTAAAATCGAATCGCGCCCTGCTCGGACAGGTGTTTGGGAATATGTTTTTTTCATTGATATTGATGGTCATTGCCAAGATGAAAAGATGATTGATGCATTAAACCAGTTAGAACAGGCCTCTTCCATGTGTCGTGTCTTGGGCTCATATCCAAAAGCTGTGCTATAAAAAATGAAACTGTTATTGGCTAACCCAAGAGGCTTTTGTGCTGGCGTTGATCGAGCTATTGAAATAGTTGAAAGGGCGCTCAGTATTTTCGGTGCACCAATTTATGTGCGACATGAGGTAGTCCATAATCGCTTTGTTGTCGATGGATTGTGTGAGAAAGGTGCTGTTTTTGTAGAGCAGGTGAGTGAAGTCCCTGACGAAAGTATCGTTATTTTTAGTGCCCATGGCGTGTCTAAACAGGTAAAAGCTGAAGGACAGCAACGCGGTTTAAATGTCTTCGATGCTACTTGTCCATTAGTAACAAAAGTCCATATGGAAGTGGCCAAATTTGAACGTATGGGCAAAGAATGTATTTTAATAGGCCATGTTGGTCATCCTGAAGTTGAAGGCACTATGGGACAGTACACCTCTAAACAAGGCGGGATCTACTTGGTTGAAACACCTGATGATGTAGCAAAGCTCAAGGTGAAGAACTCTGAAGATTTGGCCTTTGTCACTCAAACGACTTTATCTGTAGACGATACATCTGTGGTGATAGACGCATTACGTGAACGATTTCCTTTAATTGAGGGACCGCGTAAAGATGATATCTGCTATGCCACACAAAATAGACAAGATGCGGTGAAAGAACTTGCCCAACAATGTGATTTAGTGATGGTGGTAGGCTCTAAAAATAGCTCCAATTCTAATCGCCTTCGCGAGTTATCAGAAAAACTAGCAACCCCAGCTTATCTGATCGACAATGCTGATGATATCAATGCCGCTTGGTTACAGAACTTGTCGAGCATTGGTTTAACGGCTGGCGCTTCTGCTCCTGAAGTGCTGGTACAGAATGTGGTAGACAGGTTAAAAAACCTGGGTGTTTCGGAGGTTAAGGAATTACATGGTCGAGAAGAAAAAATTGAATTCTCGCTTCCCAAAGAATTAAAAGTTGATTTGAGCGACTTGTCAAAATAAATCATGTTCACAATGTCCTTCCTCCCGGTTTTTTTATGGACAGATATCCTTATCTATCTATTGCTAGCTGTTGTAATGTTAGCCGTATTTTATATACGCGGGCAAACACATCTTGTTACACCTTGGCGTGCCGTTTTAAAAAGAAAGCGTGGCGTTATTTCGATTACGATTCTATTGTGCTATGTCGCTATAGGTTTGCTCGATTCTATCCATTTTAGACAGGCATTAGACGTCAATAAAGAAGGCGATCAACAACACTATGCCACCGAAGTGTTGTCATTATTAGATCTCGCTGTGATGCCACTTAAGCAACAAAGTGAAAAAACCTATTCTGAACCATTTGCAACGCGATTATTCGTCCGAGAAATGCAGCAAAGTGATGATGCAGTTGGTGTTAATTTTGATTATCCAAAATTAGTTTATGGTGGTCGTCATTTAGTTGATGAAAGTGATAAATGGGCTGATATTAAATCAAGCTTGAGTGAAAGTAGTTTAGTTTCTCTTAAGGTCTGGCTTTTGCTGACAGTAATCATGGTTTTGTATGGCGCATACCGGCAAAAACAAGACGTATCCAATACTTTTAAAGCCATCACATTAGGCAAAACGGCTTATCCTATACGCACTTTTTTATTTATGTTGGCGCTTATTCTGTGGTCATTCTTTGCACTATCAACGCTGAGTGCTGATTATCATGTATTGGGGACAGATAAAGTAGGACAGGACGTACTTTATCAATCTTTAAAAAGTGTTAGGACAGGGCTGGTCATAGGTACTTTAACCACGATTGTAATGTTGCCATTAGCTTTATCTATGGGGATTGCTGCAGGTTATTTTAGGGGTTGGATTGATGATGTCATCCAGTATATCTATACCACCTTAAACTCCATACCTGGCGTGTTGTTGATCGCTGCAGCAGTACTGATGTTACAAGTGTATATGAACAATCATCCCGAGAACTTTTCCACTATTGCTGAGCGGGCTGATTTACGATTATTGTTTTTATGCATTATTCTAGGGATGACTAGCTGGACAGGTTTATGTCGAATTTTAAGGGCTGAAACCTTAAAGTTGCGCGAGGCGGAATATGTACTTGCAGCGAGATCATTAGGTGCAAGTAAATTAAGTATTTTACACCGCCATATCCTACCTAATCTTATGCATATTGTGATGATTAGCATTGTGCTAGATTTTAGTGGCCTTGTACTCGCAGAAGCCGTATTGTCTTACGTGGGTGTGGGCGTCGATCCATCCATGATCAGTTGGGGAAATATGATTAATAGTGCCCGACTTGAAATGGCTCGAGATCCTATTGTGTGGTGGTCATTAGCAGCAGCATTTTTCTCGATGTTTGTTTTAGTGTTGGCAGCTAACTTATTTGCTGATGTGGTACGTGATGCATTCGATCCAAGGGTGCAGAACAACTAATGACAACAAATAGTTTATTGAATATTAAAAACCTTTCGACTTGGATTGGTAATAATGAAGCGCCTATTCGTGCGGTAGATGGTGTCGATTTTAGTATTCAGCAGGGTGAAACTTTCGCTTTATTAGGTGAGTCTGGCTGTGGTAAATCGATGACAGCCTTATCATTGTTACGGCTAAATCCTCAACCAGCAAGTGACATCGTATCAGGTCAGGTTGAACTAGATGGCCAAGATTTATTTACTTTGTCAGAAGAGGATATGCAGCATATTCGTGGTAGACGAATTGCGATGATTTTCCAGGAGCCGCAAAGTTCACTTAACCCTGTTTTAACTGTGGGGCAGCAGATTGCCGAATGTTTAGATTGGCATTTCGATTTAAGTGAAGAACAAATTGAAACACGCGCAATTGAGCTATTAGATTCCGTTGGTATCCCTGATCCTGTAAAACGAATTAAAGATTATCCTCATCAATTATCAGGTGGTATGAAACAAAGGGTAATGATTGCCATTGCCTTAGCGGGTGAGCCTGAATTATTAATTGCAGATGAGCCAACGACGGCGCTGGATGTCACCATCCAGGCCCAGATCTTAGATCTATTAAAACAAGTACAACGTGATACAGGCATGGCGATTTTATTAATAAGCCATGATTTAGCTGTGGTCGCACAAATGGCAGATCATGTTGCTGTAATGTATGCAGGCCAGATTGTTGAAATAGCGAATAGGGAGCAATTCTTTTCAGCACATCAGCATCCGTATAGTGCTAAATTGTTTGATGCTTTACCCACAGAACAAAAACGTGAACAACGTTTAACCGTTATTAAAGGCAATGTACCTGAATTGAATAAGGTTTTTACGGGTTGTCGTTTTGCCGATCGTTGTGATTTAGCATGGCAACATTGCCATGATGCTATTCCTAAATGGTATCAAGTTGATGATCAGGGCGTACGTTGTCATTTATATGATCCTGAATTGGCAGACAAACAAGAAAACATACGACAAACGAAAGCGGGTTCACCCTTATCTGAAATAACGTCAACAGATAAAAATATTTTAAGTGTTTCAAATTTAAAAGTTCACTTTCCAATTAAAAAAGGTATTTTACAACGAGTTACAGGTCATGTGCGTGCTGTCGATGGTGTTACTTTATCGTTAAAGCAAGCAGAGACTATTGCTCTAGTGGGTGAATCTGGTTGTGGTAAGACTACGGTTGGTAAAGCTATTTTAGGCTTAGTATCGACCACAGATGGGCAAGTTCATTTTGGCAAGCAAGTTCTAAATGAATTGTCTGAAAGAAAGTTGAAAACGTATCGAAATTCATTACAAATTATTTTTCAGGATCCGTATTCATCAATGAATCCGAGGATGACTATTAGCCAAGTTATCGAAGAAGCAATGATCTCTCAATCATCAGGTATTAAAAGTAAAGAGGAAAGGGCTAAACGTATTGATAGCTTGCTTGAGCGGGTGGGGTTAAGGCCAGAAAATAAATACCGCTATCCACATGAGTTTTCGGGTGGTCAACGCCAAAGGATATGTATTGCCAGGGCCTTGGCAGCAGAACCTGAAGTGATTATCTGTGATGAGCCCACCAGTGCATTAGATGTCTCTGTTCAGGCACAGATCCTCAATTTATTACGTGAGATTCAGCATGAATTCGGCTTGTCGTACTTGTTCATTACTCATAATATATCTGTCGTAGAATATCTTGCACAGAGAATTGCAGTGATGTATTTAGGCCGTATTGTGGAACAAGGTAACCGCAATGAAGTTCTAAAAACACCGAAGCACCCTTATACCCAAGCATTGTTAGCAGCAGTCCCGAAATTAGAAGATGATAAAAATAGAGAAGTGATTCGTTTAGAAGGTGAATTACCTTCACCTGCGGCCCCACCAAAAGGCTGTCATTTTCATCAGCGCTGTCCTCACGTGATGGCAAAATGCTTGGAATCATACCCAGAGGCAACGATTATGAGCACTCAACATGAAGTTCGTTGTTTCTTATATTAATTTTTTATAGAGATTGAGACCATGGATAAACAAACACAAATAGAATTAGAAGCTGCAGCATTTCGTAGATTGTTAGCACACTTGCAAGAAAATACTGATGTACAAAATATAGACATTATGAATTTGGCCGGCTTTTGCCGAAACTGTCTCGCTAAGTGGTATTTAGCTGCGGCTGAAGATAAGGGTGTGGAAATAGATTATGACCAAGCAAGAGAACATATCTATGACATGCCATATACAGAATGGAAAGAAAAATATCAGCGCTAAAAGCTAGTGGTTAGAGCCCGTTTCTTTATTGACTTGTTGTAACAGTCGAGCCAAGTCTAACTTATTTGTTTTATCGAGTTCACTCGGTTTCACAAGTGAGACTGTTTCGACCGTTTTTTCAAATTGTCTGAGGTAATTACGGCAGCATCGGCAAATCATAAAGTGTAAAAACAAGCCGATACGTTTAGAGATCGGTAAGTCTTTATTTATGTAATTACTTGTTTCAGTAACGGTATCTTTGCAGTTGAGCATTTATTTATCCTGATATTGTTCGATACTGTGATGAATGGCTGCACGGGCTCTATGTAATAGGACACGTGCATTAGACGAAGATATGTCTAAAATGTTACAAATTTCATCGATTTTAAATCCTTCCATATCAGATAGCGTAAGCGTTGCCCGCTGCATGGCTGGTAGATTTTGGAAAGCTTGTTCAATAATGTTTTGTAACTGTGAGTTAGCTAAAATGGCCTCTGGGGTATTATCATCCCATGCTTCAATATTATCTATTCTGTGACCTTTATGGTCGAAATGGTCAGCTGATACAGCCTCCCAGCCATCATCTAAAGAGACATAACGATTTTCACGACGCACTCTACTTTTTGCGCCATTGCTGACAATTCTAATTAACCAAGTTTTAAGGGATGAGCGTCCTTCAAACTGAGGTAATGCCTTGATGGCGGAAATCCAAGCATCCTGTACAACTTCATCGGCAATACTTTGCCCAACAATGGCTCTTGCCACAGATAGCATTAAATTATGATATTCTTCGACAACGTGCTTGAAAGCTTCGGGATCGCCTTTAATAAGTTCACCGATTAGAACTTTTTGGTCAGCCCATTTAGAGTCAAAAAATTTTTTCATTAAAGATGTAACATTTCAGTTTTAAGCATGTCTATGTTAACAAGCCTGGTCATCAACGGCCGGTTATTTTTTATAATAATATTAGGGAATTACAATGTCGATTACTACTAAAAAAACTATTGCACTGGCCGCTGGGGCAGCATTGACAACAGGCTTAGCCTTGTCTCCTACATTGGTTAGTGCTGAAACAAGTCCTTTTGCTTCTGCAGAGCTTTCGAATGGCTATATGCAGTTAGCTGAAGGTAAATGTGGCGAAGGTAAATGTGGCGCTAAAGCTGCAGAAAAAGCAGCAGAAGCAAAATGTGGCGAAGGCAAATGTGGCGAAGGTAAATGCGGCGCGGCTTCACACGAAGCTAGCGGTAAAACAGCTGAAGGCAAATGTGGCGAAGGTAAATGTGGCGAAGGTAAATGTGGGGCTGAAGCTCACCCAGAAGCTGAAAAAGCAGCCGAAGGTAAATGCGGCGAAGGCAAATGTGGCGAAGGTAAATGTGGCGCTGCTCCTGTAGTCGGTACGCAAGCAGATATTGATGCTAAAAATGCGGAATATCATGAGAAAAAAGAAGCGTTGAAAGCCAAAGAAGGTAAATGTGGCGAAGGTAAATGTGGCGAAGGTAAATGTGGTGCTGCTAAATAATCAGTCTCTTTTTATGAGTGATTGATAAAAGGGGCTCAATTGAGCCCCTTTTTTATTACAGACAGTATTGTTTTTATTTTAAAAGGAGGATGCCATGGGCTTATGTAAGATGATGGGTTCACTACATTGTGGCTTAAACAAAACACGCACCTTAGATTTCTTAGCGCCACTGGCTATGCGTCTATATCTAGTTCCTGTTTTTTGGATGGCTGCCAATACCAAATGGAATCCGCTTGAAGAATCGAGTTCTTTAGATGGAACGATACAGTGGTTTGGAAACCCTGACTGGGGCCTAGGCCTGCCATATCCTGAATTGATGGCATACATGGCTTGGGGCGCTGAATATTTTGGTGCGATATTGTTACTCATTGGCTTGGCGGTGCGTTGGGTGTCTATTCCTTTGATGATCACTATGATAGTCGCCATTTTTGCAGTTCATTGGGACAATGGCTGGTTGGCTATCGCAGAACCAAGTGCACAACTTGACGCAGCTAAAAGCCTATTAAAAGAACATGGCAATTATGAATGGTTAACGGAGAAAGGCAATTTTGTCATTTTGAACAACGGTATTGAATTTGCTACGACTTATCTGATTATGTTGTTAGCCTTATTTTTTACTGGTGCGGGCAAGTATTTCAGTATTGATTATTGGTTAACTAGAAACAAAACACACTGTGAAGGATAAGCATTATGTTGATTAAGAAGAATAAATACTCTGAGTTGCCGGAGAATCAGGTGACAGATGAAAGCCTCTACCTCAATCGCAGACAGTTTATTAACAAAAGCGCTATGATTGCAGCAGTAACGGCACTACCAAAGCTTGCTTTTGCTAATAACCCAATACCTGAGCCAGACTATAAAGAGCTAAGCCAAAGTCCGTTTTCAACGGATGAAGAGTTAACGCCATTTGATGATATTACTAGCTATAATAATTTTTATGAGTTTGGTACGGATAAGTCAGACCCAGCTAAATATGCCACCAACTTCCCTGATAAATCAGAATCATGGCCCATCATCATTGATGGCGAATGCGATAAACCAGGTGAATATACTTACGACGATTTAATTAAGCCTTTTACATTAGAAGAGCGTATTTATCGTTTACGTTGTGTAGAAGGCTGGTCAATGGTGATCCCTTGGGTTGGTTTTTCTTTAGCCGACCTTTTAAAACAAGCACAACCGAGCTCAAAAGCAAAATTTGTTGAATTTACGACACTATATAATCCGCAACAAATGCCTGGGCAACAACGTCAAGTGCTACAGTGGCCATACGTTGAAGGACTACGTATTGACGAGGCAATGAATCCGTTAAGCCTTTTAGCTGTGGGTCTTTATGGTAAGGAATTGCTAGGGCAGAATGGTGCGCCAATTCGTTTGGTAACACCGTGGAAATATGGCTTTAAAAGTATCAAATCAATTGTACAAATTCGTTTTGTTGAGAAAATGCCAGTGTCATCTTGGATGAGAGCGGGGCCAAGCGAGTATGGTTTTTACTCAAATGTTAACCCGAATGTGTCACATCCAAGATGGAGCCAGACACGTGAACGTCGTATTGGCGATTTGTTAAAGCGTGAAACGCATATGTTTAATGGATATCAGGAACAAGTAGCCCATTTATACACAGGCATGGATCTTAAACGTAATTTTTAATAACTGACTTTTTAACCGATGCTAGTTTCAATCTTAAAAGTCAGTACATTTGTACTGAGTTTATTGCCAGCTGTACTATTATTTTACGGCTTGTTGACTGATCAGCTTGGTGCAAACCCCATTGAAACTTTGACCCGTGATACCGGGGAGTGGGGATTACGTTTTTTATTAATAACTCTAGCCATCAGTCCACTTAGATTGCTCACATCGTGGCATGCACTAGCTACAATTAGAAGAATGCTTGGGTTATATGCTTTTTTTTATGCATGTATACACATGCTTTTATATATTGGTTTAGATCAGTTCTTTAATCTAAGCGATATTATTTCCGATATTGTCGACAGACCTTTTATTTTGGTTGGTTTTGTTAGTTTTATTGCACTTATTCCCTTAGCCGTCACCTCCAATAAAGCCATGATTGACCGAATGGGGAGTGTGCTGTGGAATCGCCTCCACAGTTTGATTTACTACATTGCAATAGGGGGTGTAGTTCACTTCTATATGTTGGTGAAAAAAGATGTTACTGATCCTGTGTACTACATCATCATCTTAATATTGTTATTAGGCTTTAGACTATATAGTTATATTCGCCGCACACTATTCACAGCTAAAAACACGTCATTACATCATAGTGAAAACAAATAGTTCACAATGCAAAGCGGCTTTATCAAAATCATCCTATAAAGTTAATAAAATAGCAGAAAAAACATTCTCTTAAGTAGCTATACCGCGACTTAGGATGTAAAGAACCTAAAAACTGTTACAATATGACGCTGTTTATAGCATTACTATTTTTGAAGGTGTTTATGACTGATTTTGTTGATAACGATCCGCAGGAAACCCAAGAGTGGTTAGACTCACTCGAGTCATTAATTGAAGTGGAAGGTGGCGGTAAAGCGCACTTTATCCTAGAAAAACTGATTGATATGGCACGTCGTTCAGGCGTTAATTTGCCATATAGCGCCACTACTGCATATGTGAACTCGATACCTGTTGATCAACAACAACGCATAATAGGCGATCAACAGATGGAGCATAAAATTCGCTCTTATATCCGCTGGAATGCGATGGCTATGGTGGTTAAAGCTAACCTAAAGCCTGGTGCAGTAGGTGGTCATATTGCTAGTTTTGCTTCTTCTGCCACTCTTTATGATGTTGGTTTTAATCACTTTTTTAAAGGCGATAACAGCGGCAATGGCGCTGATATGGTGTTTTTCCAGGGTCATATTTCACCTGGTATTTATGCCCGTTCTTTCCTTGAAGGCCGCTTATCTGAAGAGCAGTTAGATAATTTCCGTTTTGAAACTGATGGCAAGGGCTTATCATCTTATCCTCATCCCTGGTTAATGCCAGACTATTGGCAGTTCCCAACAGTCTCAATGGGCTTAGGTCCAATTCTCTCCATTTACCAAGCGCGTTTCATGAAGTATATGGAGCACCGCGGTATGGCAGAGACAGAAGGTCGTAATGTCTGGGCTTATTTGGGTGATGGTGAAATGGATGAGCCTGAATCAATAGGTGCGATCACCCTTGCAGGCCGTGAAAAACTAGATAATTTGAATTTCGTTATTAACTGTAATTTACAGCGCTTGGACGGCCCTGTTCGTGGTAATGGCAAAATAATTCAAGAACTGGAAGCTATTTTCCGAGGTGCTGGCTGGAATGTCATTAAGGTAATTTGGGGTAGTGAATGGGATCGATTATTAGCTAAAGATAAAAATGGTTTATTGCTAAAACGGATGGAAGAAGTCGTCGATGGCGAATATCAAAACTACAAATCAAAAGATGGCGCCTTTGTACGTGAACATTTCTTTGGTAAATATCCAGAATTATTAGAAATGGTCTCGGATATGACAGATCAAGATATCTGGAGTTTAAGTCGTGGTGGTCATGATCCACGCAAAGTTTATGCTGCGTATAAGAGTGCGACAGAACATAAAGGTCAGCCTACAGTTATCTTGGCTAAAACTGTCAAAGGTTATGGCATGGGTGAAGCAGGTGAAGGTCAGAATACTACCCATTCACAGAAAAGCTTGGGTGTAGAACAAATGAAAGTGTTCCGTGATCGCTTCAAGCTGCAATTAACTGATGAAGAAGTTGAAAAAATTCCTTATATCAAACTCGATGATGATAGCGAAGAGAAAAAGTACTTACTTGCACGTCGAGAAGAGTTAGGTGGATTTTTACCAAAACGAAATAATGCTGCACCTGGGTTGAAAACGCCCGATCTTGATATCTTCAGTGCTATGTTGAAATCAACAGGTGAACGAGAAATTTCAACTACTATGGCTTTTGTTCGCATTCTTACTGCTTTAATCCGGGATAAACAAATCGGTAAAAATATCGTACCAATCGTACCTGATGAAGCGAGAACATTCGGTATGGAAGGCTTATTCCGTTCAGTGGGTATTTATTCATCATCAGGTCAAATGTACGAACCCGAAGACTCAGGGAAAGTTATGTGGTATCGCGAAGATACTAAGGGCCAAATCTTGCAAGAAGGTATTAATGAAGCAGGTGCAATGGCGGAATGGGTTTCAGCTGCGACAGCCTATTCAAACTACAATGTCAATATGGTGCCATTCTATATTTACTATTCTATGTTTGGTTTTCAACGAATTGGTGATTTAGCGTGGTTGGCTGGAGATATACAAGCAAAAGGTTTCTTATTGGGTGCAACAGCTGGACGTACTTCACTAAATGGTGAAGGTTTGCAACATCAAGATGGCCATAGTTTGATTCAAGCTGCAACAATACCGAATTGTGTTAGCTACGATCCAACTTACGCTTATGAAATGGCAGTCATTGTTCATGATGGTATACGTCGTATGTACGAAGACCAAGAAAGTGTCTTCTATTACATTACTGCAATGAATGAGAACTATACACACCCAGCGATGCCAGAAGGTGTTGAAGCTGGTATTTTGAAAGGGATGTATAAGCTTAAATCTGGTGGCAAACATAAACTCAAAGCTCAGTTATTAGGTAGTGGTACGATTCTACGAGAAGTTGAAGCGGCTGCAGAATTGCTGGAAACAGACTGGAAAGTGTCGGCTAATGTCTGGAGCGCAACGAGTATCAATGAGCTAGCTCGTGAGGGAATGGAAGTAGACCGCTACAACCGTCTACACCCACAACAAGAACAAAAACGTAGCTATATAGAAGAGTGTCTAGATAATGAGTCAGGTGTGGTCATCGCTTCTACCGACTATATGAGACTATATGCAGAACAAATTCGTCCTTGGGTCAAAGCGCCATACAGTGTTCTAGGCACAGATGGTTTTGGTCGTTCTGATACACGTGAAAGACTAAGAAGTTTCTTTGAAGTCGATCGTTACCATGTTGTTGTAGCAACATTGAATACTTTAGCTGCAGAAGGACAGGTTTCTACAGAACTTGTTGATAAAGCAATTAAACAATATAAGATTAACCCTGACGCTTTGGCGCCAGTGAAGGGATAAAAATGGCAGACTTAATAGAAATAAAAGTACCTGATATTGGTGACTTTGATGCAGTAGAAATTATCGAAGTCCTTGTTGCTGAGGGAGATAGTGTTGATGAGAATCAAGACATCATTACACTAGAGTCAGATAAAGCTGCGATGGAGATTCCTACACCGGTTGCGGGTGTCATTAAAGTGTTAAAAGTAGCTGTTGGTGACAAAGTAAAAGAAGGTGATGTTATTGCTTTAGCTGAGGCTGCAGGCGGGTCGGCAGCTCCAGAACAGAAAAATGAAGTTTCAGAAGAGAAACCAGCTGTAGCTGCTGCGGCACCTGTCACTGCGGAAAAGATGAGTGCGGGTAAAGCTTTAGGTGCATCAATTATACAAGAAGCCCTAGCTAAACAAGAAGAAGCTAAACCTGATTTAGTTGAGATAGCTCCATTCGCTCCAGATAGCAAATCAGGCGTTAAACATGCCCATGCTTCACCATCAGTACGTCAATTTGCTCGCGAACTTGGTGTCACCTTATCACTTGTCAGTGGCTCGGGTGTTAAGGGACGAATTACCAAAGAAGATGTACAAAATTTTGTAAAACAAAAAATCAATCAACCTGCTCCTGCGAGTGGTGGTGGATCAATTCCGTCTGTACCCGTTGTTAATTATGAGAAGTTTGGTGCGATTGAAGATGTCGAGTTATCTAGAATCAAGAAGATCTCAGGTAAACATTTGCATGCATGTTGGTTGAATATCCCTCATGTGACCCAGTTTGACGAAGCTGATATTACAGAGCTAGAAATCTTTAGAAAGGCTAATAAAGAGGCAGCTGCAAAACAAGGTGTTAACCTCACGCCATTAGTGTTTGTCATTAAGGCCGTTGTCGCCAGCTTGAAAAAATTCCCTGAATTGAACTCATCATTAAGCGAAAATAAAGAACACTTAATCATAAAGAGTTATTACAATATTGGTGTTGCTGTTGATACACCGAATGGCTTAATGGTTCCAGTCATTAGAGATGTCGATAAAAAAGGCTTCTTAGAGTTGGCAGGCGAATTAGGCGAGATCAGTTTGCGTGCAAGAGAAGGCGCTTTAACTGCTAAAGACTTGCAAGGTGGCACTTTCTCAATTTCGAGTCTTGGCGGTATTGGCGGTAGTTTCTTTACACCGATTGTTAATGCCCCTGAAGTGGCCATTTTAGGTGTTGGTCGCCATAAAATGCAGCCAGTTTGGAATGGTAAAGAATTTGAACCAAAACTGATGCTACCGCTATCAGTTTCATACGATCACCGCGTAGTTGATGGTGCTTTAGGCGCAAGGTTCGTAACGCACTTAAATCATATGTTGTCTGATATTAGGAAAGTCTTACTATGAGTACCATTGAAATAAGGGTCCCTGATATTGGTGACTTTGATGCAGTAGAAATTATTGAAGTTTTGGTGAGTGAAGGTGATTCAGTAGAAGCTAACCAAGATATTTTGACTTTAGAGTCGGATAAAGCAGCAATGGAAATCCCAAGCTCTCATGCAGGCACAGTGACCAAGCTTAGTGTTTCTGTGGGCGATAAAGTCAAGGAAGGTGATTTAATCCTTACCCTAGAACTAGCTGGTGCTGAAACTGCTGTTAAAGAAGAAGTGAGTCAAGCAGAAGAAAAACCAACACCTGCTCCTATAGCACCTGTTGCTGTAAAAGACGCAGCAACGACTGTTGTTGAAATAACGGTTCCTGATATTGGTGACTTTGATGCAGTAGAAATCATTGAAGTTCTAGTAAGTGAAGGTGATTCAGTCGAAGCTAACCAAGATGTTTTGACTTTAGAATCTGATAAAGCGGCGATGGAAATCCCAAGCCCCCAAGCCGGTACAGTAGCTAAGCTTAATGTTTCAGTCGGCGATAAAGTCAAAGAAGGTGATTTAATCCTTACCCTAGAAGTGGGGGGGGCTGATAATGCAGCTACAGAACAAGTAGGCCAACCGCAAGCAACACCAACTTCTGCACCGACAGCGCCTGTGGCAGCTGCAGTTAACACCTCAAAAGGTGATGCCGACATGCACGCCCAGACTTTAGTCTTAGGGGCAGGTCCCGGTGGTTATACAGCAGCATTCCGCGCGGCTGATTTAGGTCAACAAGTCATTATGATTGAACGCCATACTCGTATTGGCGGTGTATGCCTTAATGTTGGTTGTATTCCATCAAAAGCACTATTACATACAGCACAAATCATCAATGAAACAGCAGATATGGGTGACCATGGTGTTACTTTTACTAAACCTGAGATTGATATTCGTAAAATAGAAAGCTGGAAAGACAGCATCGTTGAGAAACTCACAGGTGGTCTAAAAGCACTGGCTAAAGTACGTAAAGTTGAGATCGTGCAAGGTGAGGCTAATTTTACAGGTAGCCATACCATGCAAGTAGACACCGCTGAGGGTGTTAAAACAATCAGTTTTGATAATTGTATTGTTGCTGCAGGCTCTCGTGTTACTAAGATCCCTGTTTTCCCACATGACGATCCCCGTATGATGGATTCAACGGATGCCTTAGATTTAGAAAATATTCCAGAAAATTTATTGGTGATTGGTGGCGGTATTATCGGCCTGGAAATGGCGACGGTTTATAATGCCTTGGGTTCTAAAATAAGTGTTGTAGAACTACAAGATAGTTTAATTCCTGGTGCTGATAAAGATATTGTTAAACCTTTACTTAAGCGGGTACAAGGTCAATACGAAGCGATTTATCTTAATACTAAAGTGGCTAGCATTGAGCCTCAAAACGATGGCCTTAAAGTGACTTTTGAAGGTGATAGTGCACCTGAAACAGCCGTTTTTGACAAAATCCTAGTTGCTGTCGGTAGAACGCCTAATGGTAAGTTAATTAATGCTGAAGCGGCGGGTCTTGTAGTTAATGACTATGGCTTTATTGACGTTGATAGTCAGATGAGAACCAATGTAGAACATATTTATGCTATTGGCGATATCGTGGGGCAACCTATGTTGGCGCATAAAGCGGTTCATGAAGCAAAAGTGGCTGCAGAAGTCATTTCAGGTCATAAAGCTGCATTTGATCCAATGACGATTCCCTCTGTGGCATATACAGATCCAGAAGTGGCTTGGATGGGTATGAATGAAGCTGAAGCGAAAGCTGAAGGAATTGACTATGTTAAAGGTGCTTTCCCTTGGGCTGCGAGTGGTCGTAGTTTAAGTATTGGTCGTGATGAAGGTCTGACTAAAGCTTTATTTGAAAAAGAAAGTGGTCGTTTGATTGGGGCCGGTATTGTAGGACCTAATGCGGGTGAATTGATTGCTGAAGCTGTATTAGCACTTGAAATGGGCGCCGATGCCGAAGATATTGGAATGACGATTCATCCACATCCGACCTTATCTGAAACATTAGGTTTTGCTGCTGAGATGGCTGAAGGTAATATTACAGACTTAATGCCGCCTAGAAAAACACTGCATTCTAAATAATTTAGATTAAGCCTAGTCACAGATATGACTAGGCTTAATGTTTGCCAGCACAGGAATCTTAGTCGTTTGTTCAAAGTTAACGCGGATCGATGAAATCAAATACTACCGCACTGAAACCGCCACTCAAATGGGCAGGGGGTAAGCGTTGGCTCATTCCAAAACTACATCGGATTTGGTCTCAACATAAAGATCGCCGTCTTGTCGAGCCTTTTTGCGGTGGTTTATCAGTAGCCTTAGGCTTACAACCCCAGCATGCATTACTCAATGATGTTAATCCCGCTTTAATAAATTTTTATCAACATATACAACAGGGCTTAACTGTTGATATCGCTTTAGAAAATGATGAAGCGTTGTATTATCAGCATCGGACTTTATTTAATATCCTTAATCAACAAGGAACCGACATTAATAAAGCCGCTCAACTATTTTATTATTTGAATCGGACAGGCTATAACGGCTTGTGTCGCTTTAACCAGTCTGGTGGCTATAATGTGCCATTTGGCCGATATAAAAAGATCAATTACCAACGTGACTTTCATCAGTACCAACAACAACTAGGGCAATGGCAATTTAGTCAACAGGATTTTGCCGAGCTTGCTATCGAAGATGAAGACTTTATTTATGCTGATCCGCCTTACGATGTGCCATTTAGACAATATTCTCAGCAGGGGTTTGATTGGGATGATCAGGAACGCTTAGCAGTTTGGCTTTCAAAACATAAAGGTCCCGTTGTGATTTCAAATCAAGCAACTGACAGAATCAAAAAGCTTTATAAAAGCCTAGGTTTTAAATTACGTTATGTTGATGCGCCAAGACGTATTAGTTGTAAAGGAAGTCATCGACAATCTGCGAAAGAAGTATTGGCATTGCACCGTATTTGATATACTACCGAGCTATTTAAAAATTACATTTCCACAGGAACATACACCGCATGTCTGAGCAGTCATCTCCAATCAAAAAAGTCGTCCTCGCCTATTCTGGCGGCCTTGACACCTCCGTTATTTTAAAGTGGTTACAAGATGTGTATGACTGCGAAGTAGTGACATTTACTGCTGACATCGGTCAAGGTGAAGAAGTTGAGCCTGCTCGAGAAAAAGCTAAAGCGATGGGTATCAGCGAAATCTATATTGAAGATTTACGTGAAGAATTTGCTAGGGATTATGTTTTCCCAATGTTTCGCGCAAACACTATCTACGAGGGTGAATATCTACTCGGCACATCAATCGCAAGACCACTAATTGCCAAACGTTTAGTTGAGATTGCCCGTGAAACAGGTGCAGAGGCAGTTTCTCATGGTGCGACAGGTAAAGGTAATGACCAAGTGCGTTTTGAGCTAGGTGCTTATGCGTTAAATCCAGATATCAAAGTGATTGCGCCTTGGCGCGAATGGGATTTAAACTCTCGTCAAAAACTACTTGATTATGCTGAAAAACATGGCATTCCAGTGGAAATGAAACGTGGTAAAAAATCGCCATACTCGATGGATGCCAACTTGCTTCATATCTCTTATGAAGGTGATATTCTAGAAGACCCATGGTCAGAGCCTGAGGAATCAATGTGGCGTTGGAGTGTGTCTCCTGAAAATGCGCCAGATGAACCGACTTATCTTGAACTGACCTACGAGCAGGGCGATATCGTTGCTATTGATGGTGAGACGATGTCGGCTGCTATGGTAATGGCGTATTTAAATAAGGTTGGTGGTGAAAATGGCATAGGCCGTTTAGATATTGTTGAAAATCGCTATGTAGGTATGAAATCACGCGGCTGTTATGAAACGCCAGCAGGAACCATTATGCTGCCAGCGCATCGGGCGATAGAATCTTTAACACTTGATCGTGAAGTAGCACACTTGAAAGATGAGCTGATGCCAAAATATGCCAACTTAGTTTATAACGGCTACTGGTGGTCACCTGAGCGTGAAATGCTCCAAAAAATGATTGATGCGTCACAGAAAACAGTTAATGGATTAGTTAGAATAAAACTCTACAAAGGTAATGTGACGGTTGTTGGACGTGCATCAGAACACAATAGTTTATTCGATGAATCAATTGCGACATTCGAAGATGATGACGGGGCATACAATCAAAAGGATGCGGAAGGCTTTATTAAGCTGAATGCATTGAGGTTGAGAATAGCAGGAAAAAATATGTAGCAGCTTACTATTCTCGGATTTAGGTGATGATATGGAAATGGGCGAAAACCCACAACAATCCGCAGAATATATGAGGTTAGCTATCCCACTGATGAATCAGTATGGGGTATCGTTAACACCAGAAAATTATACAGTTTGGTATGAGTATGTTGCAGGCAAGAACCTTCTATTAAATGAAGAAATTGATAAACAGTTAAAATTAATTAATTCATTTTCAGATAAAGATACTCAAGAGATTTATAACCGTTTTCTGAGTCCGGGCACGGAGCAAGCTAAACTAGCAGAACTACGCCAAGAATTACGACAGCTAATAGAGGAATTACTTGGTTTTACAGTAAATGGTGCAAATGCCGCAGCCGAGTCGACAGAATTACTTGCAGATGCACTTTCCAAATTACATCCAGATATGCCTCGCGATCAAATTCGATCTGTGGTTCAAGATGTCATCAATGAAACACGTCAAGTGATGTCTTCTGGCAAGTTGCTGACACAGCGTTTAAACTCCGCTGCAATAGAGATTGAAGAATTTAAAAATAATTTTGACGACTTAAAAAAGCAAGCCAAAACCGATCGTTTAACGAATTTAGATAATCGTCATTCATTTGATGAATCGATACTTAAAATAATCAAAGAAGCTGAACATACAGCAGAACCTGTTTCTCTTATCTTTTGTGATTTAGATTCATTTAAACAACTCAATGAGAAACATGGCAACTTAGTTGGCGATCAGGTTCTCAAAATGGTTGCTGCAACACTAAAAGCATCTGTTAAAGGACGAGACCATGTATCGCGTTATGGCGGTGAAGAGTTTACTGTTACTTTAGTTAATACCTCACTTGATGATGCAAGAAGAATAGCTGAATCATTGCGAGATGCAATTGCGAGTAAACGCATTCAGCGTAAAGATACAAAAGAGCCCTTAGGCCAAATTACAATGTCCTTTGGTGTTGCCAGTTATTTCCCATCGGAAGGGGTAGAAAGCTTTCTACAAAGAGCCGATAGGGCACTTTATCAGTCCAAGCGGAATGGACGTAATACTGTTTCTAAAGCCCTACCGCCGATTATTTAAAACCATTTTTAAAGAACACTTCTTCTAAGGGTAACTGGCCTGAGCGTGGCCTGGCTTCTTCTAGCTTTTTGCCAACAGTAATCATCATGGTAATAATGTGGTCGTGAGGAAGTCCTATAATTCGAGCTACACTATCGAAATCAAAGCCATCCATTGGGCAACTGTCATAACCCATTTCTTTAGCCATTAACATAAGGTTCATCGCCGCTATACTGGTAGAACGTATACATTCATCACGTTGGGCTTGGTGGTGATTGGTATAGTAGTTTTCAATGGCAGGCAATAAGAAGTTTTGTACATCCTCTGGTGCATAACGCCAATAGCGTTCAGGTTGTTTCTCCCAAGCATTTAAGTCAGCACATAGCACTAATAAGAGCGATGCATCTGTTACCTGTGCTTGTCCCCAGCTTGCTTCTCGTATTTGTGTGCGCTTGACTTTATCTTCAACCTGAATGAAACGCCAGTGTTGAATATTAAATGCAGTCGGAGATAAAATGACATGGCGCATGAGTTCTTCTATTTCAGATTCAGATATTGTGTGTTCTGGATCAAAATGTTTTATAGAACGGCGATTGACGATCGCATCCTTTATATTCATAAAGTCTCTTTACTTAGTGGGTTTGTTCTACTTTGATGTAGATAGATTGTTGTTTTTCTTTGTGGCTATGGTAACTGGTCGTATCTTGCTTTTTGATATTTTGTCGATTACTGATTTGCCCAATTTCTAACCATGAGCCAACTGGGCCTGAAACACTTGTTATCACTCGAGTATTAGTGATCGAGCCATAGTGTTTTTCCTGTTGGGAAAACATAGGGTGGATATCAACAATCACTTGGTTGTTAGGCAAAATTCTTGCGAGTGCTTCAAAGCCATTATTAAGGCTAATGTAGTAGGTTTGCGATTGGATAGCGAGACCGCCGTAATGTCTAAGGACTAAATATTGTTCTTGATGGGGAATATCTTCCCCCATTAATATTAGAATAGGTTTACCAGCGATCCCCACCGCTTTGTAGATTTGTTCTTTATTCTTACTATCTTGGGTAGACCAGCTATCGACAGCAACATGACCAGATATATCACCATTTTCAACATGAATATCGCCACCTAAATGTGTATTTTTCCTATCACTTATAGAATCGTAACTACGAAGAACGCTAATCTCAATACGTTGTGGCGGAACATCTAATTTATTGAGTAATTGTTTTATATTTTCGATTTCAGCTCGTTCAGCTTTGATGATAAGTACATTATTAAAAGCTCTCGCTGTCGCATTATCTGACAAAAAAGCTTGTATTTCAGGCAGGATTTCAGTTGGTAGTCTATGGTTAACTTGGATAGTTTCAATAACCTGATTAGCAAAGCTTAACTGGCTAAATACTAAGAAAATAGTAAATAGTAATTGCTTCATATATTCAGTCGCCGTAACGAAATATCAGGGGTACTTTGTTCCCAAATTGTATCGAATTTTCGCTGAAAATCACGCACTTCAGCAGGCACGTTAAGGCCTGCTTTGCCTTCATAACGGTTAGTTGACTGACAAGATAAGTAGCAATCGTCATCAATAATTAAAAACGATTGTGTTAATTCTTGGTGCTTACGACTAACGATATTAATTTTTATAGAGCTCGTTAATTTTTGAGCCAGTGGCAAAAGTTGATGTCCAGATGCTACATTTTCCTGACTGCTATGAATGGCAAATAAGATTCGCGTTTTATCACTTCGTCTTGCAAAATCACTTAAATAAGATACGACATTTGGATCGTCAAACAAAGTGTTATCAATGCTTTTACCAAAAAAGCAGATTTGTTTTTTTGCTTTTTGCAGCAGTTCAACACCAAGAGATTTATAGTGTTCTCGACTATCAAACTGAATAGTTTGCTTCGGTTTGTCAGATGAAGTCGTCGTCGTCATTAACAGTTTCGTGCTTGCTCAGCAGCATTACCTATATAGTTTGAAGGAGTAAGTTTTCTAAGGCTTTCTTTGGCATCTTCATTTAGTTCTAAGTTATCTATAAATGCGAGCATTATTTGCTCGTTAACCCTTTGACCACGTGTGAGGTCTTTTAGTTTTTCATAAGGGTTTTCAATGCCATAACGGCGCATCACCGTTTGTATTGGTTCAGCTAACACTTCCCAGTTACTATCTAGATCTGCAGCGATAGCATCATGATTAACTTCAAGCTTACTAATGCCTTTTAAAGCAGAAGAGTAAGCTAAGAGTGAATGAGCAAAGCCAACACCTAAGTTACGAAGCACAGTTGAATCTGTTAGGTCACGCTGCCAACGAGAAATAGGTAATTTCAATGCAAGATGATCGAACATAGCATTAGCAATACCTAAGTTGCCTTCTGCATTTTCAAAGTCAATAGGGTTGACCTTGTGAGGCATAGTTGAAGAGCCAATCTCACCTTTTACTGTTTTTTGCTTGAAATAACCGATTGAAATATAGCTCCAGATATCACGACAAAAATCTATTAAAACGGTGTTAAAGCGAATCATGGCTTGGAAGAGTTCAGCCATATAATCATGAGGTTCAATTTGAGTGGTGAATTTATTCCACCTTAGGCCTAGGCCTGTCACAAATGCATTCGCCATCATCGGCCAATCAACATTGGGATAGGCTGAAAGATGTGCATTATAGTTACCGACAGCGCCATTCATTTTGCCATACAGTAATACGGCAGCCACATGAGTGCGTTGAAGCTCCAGCCGGTGAACGACATTAGCGATTTCCTTACCTAAGGTCGTCGGAGAAGCAGGCTGGCCATGTGTGCGCGACAGCATGGGAACATCTGCATGCTCAATAGCGAGTTTTCGTAAAGTGCCAACAATGGTATCCATTTCAGGCAAAATAACTTTCTCACGCGCATTTTTCACCATCAGGCCATAGGCGGTGTTGTTAATATCTTCCGAGGTACATGCAAAATGGACGAATTCGTTTATTTTATGTAGTTCGTCATTTGTTTTAAGTTTTCGTTTAATGAAATACTCAACGGCTTTCACGTCGTGATTGGTTTCTCTTTCTATCTCTTTAATTTCAGCTGCATCACCGACTGAAAAGTTTGTCATGATGTCATTCAGTACATTTTCGGCATCAGCACTAACTTTTGGCACCTCAGCTATATCAGAGTTAGCACTGAGTAAATGTAACCAACGAACTTCTACTTCAACACGTGCGTGCAATAAACCATATTCACTGAAATAAGCCCGTAATGCCTGTGTTTTACCGGCATAGCGACCATCAATCGGTGATATTGCGGTTAAAGAGGTAAGTTCCATGAAAACTCCATTAAAAATAAGCGAAAAATCTGGGGGTAAATTATATCAGATTTGCTTTTTCACCAAGTGGGATTGTTGGTTTTAAGGTAAAATAATGAGCTTACTATTACACTTTGGAGAAAACTGCGTGTTAAGCGATTATCAAAACCATGTTGAAGAACGTGCACAACAAGGACTACCAGCTTTACCATTGGATGCTGAACAAGTTACATCTTTAGTTGAGATGTTAAAGCAAGACATTACCAATGATACTGCACAGTTACTTGATTTGCTTATTCATCGTGTACCACCAGGTGTTGATCAAGCAGCTTATGTAAAGGCAGGATTCTTGGCTGATGTAGCGAAAACTAATGTGCAATGTCCAGTCATAGACGCTGTGAAAGCGACTGAGTTATTAGGCACCATGATGGGTGGTTATAACATTCAACCACTAATAGATTTGCTTGATTTTGATAATACAGCCGAAGCAGCTGAAAAAGCGTTATCAAAGACATTACTTGTTTATGATGCATATCACGATGTAGTAGAAAAATCGAAACATAATGGCTATGCTAAACGTGTTGTAGAAGCATGGGCTAATGCCGAATGGTTTACTAACAGAAAAGCATTACCAGAAAGCATCACGGTCACCGTTTTTAAAGTACCTGGTGAAACCAATACTGACGACTTGTCGCCAGCAACAGATGCTTGGAGTCGTCCTGATATTCCGCTGCACGCTAAAGCGATGTTAGTGAGCAAAATGCCTGATGGTTTAGAGCTGATCGAACAGTTAAAAGAAAAAGGGCACCCACTGGCTTATGTTGGTGACGTGGTCGGAACAGGGTCTTCTCGTAAGTCAGCTATTAACTCTGTGCTATGGCATATGGGCCATGATATTCCTTTTGTACCTAATAAACGCCAAGGCGGTGTTATTTTAGGCGGCAATATAGCACCTATTTTCTTTAATACAGCTGAGGATTCAGGTGCGTTGCCTATCGAGTGTGATGTGCAAGCCATGAATACTGGAGATGTGATAACGATACAACCATACGCTGGCATCATCACAAAAGAAGCTGGCGAAGTTATTGCCGAATTCAAAATGAAACCGACTACATTGGCTGATGAAGTACGAGCGGGTGGTCGTATACCTTTGATCATTGGTCGTGGTTTGACTGATAGAGCGAGAGAAACTTTAAATTTACCTGCCTCTGATATATTTGTCCGACCTGTTGCTCCTGATGACACGGGTAAAGGCTTTACCTTGGCACAGAAGATAGTAGGCCGTGCCTGTGGTATTGATGGTGTGAGACCAGGTACTTATTGCGAACCTAAAGTCACTACAGTTGGCTCGCAAGATACAACAGGTGCCATGACACGTGATGAGTTAAAAGAGTTAGCTTGTTTAGGTTTTTCTGCAGATTTGGTTATGCAGTCTTTTTGCCATACAGCCGCCTATCCAAAACCTGTTGATATTAAATTACAGCATGAGTTGCCTGATTTTATTAGTACACGTGCGGGTGTGTCGTTACGTCCTGGTGATGGGGTTATCCATTCATGGCTAAACCGTATGATTTTGCCTGATACAGTGGGTACAGGCGGTGATTCACATACACGTTTCCCTATCGGTATCAGTTTTCCAGCAGGCTCTGGCTTAGTGGCCTTTGGTGCAGCATTGGGTGTGATGCCAATTGATATGCCAGAATCAGTTCTTGTTCGCTTTAAAGGGGAAATGCAGCCGGGTATTACTTTACGTGATTTGGTGAATGCCATTCCTTACGCCGCTATTCAAAAAGGCTTGCTCACTGTTGAAAAGAAAGGTAAGAAAAATATTTTCAACGGCCGAGTCCTTGAGATCGAAGGCTTGCCTGATCTGAAAGTAGAACAAGCGTTTGAGTTATCTGATGCATCAGCTGAACGATCAGCTAATGGTTGTACAGTGCATTTAAATAAAGAACCTATTATTGAGTTCTTAAAATCAAATATTGCTTTGTTAGAGTGGATGATTGCGGGCGGCTATGAAGATGCTCGTAGCTTGCAAAGACGCATCGATGCAATGAAAGGATGGTTAGACGATCCGCAGCTTTTAGAGCGTGATGATGATGCCGAATATGCTGAAATTATTGAAATTGATTTAGCTACAATTACGGAACCATTATTGGCTTGCCCAAATGATCCAGATGACATTAAACCGTTATCAGAACTGGCTGGGACTGAGGTTGATGAGGTGTTTATTGGTTCGTGTATGACAAATATCGGACATTATCGTGCGGCAGGAAAGGTATTAGAGAATTTAGGTAATTTACCGACTAAATTATGGGTCGCGCCACCAACGAGAATGGATCAACATCAATTATCGGAAGAGGGTATATACAGTATATTTGGGCGTGTAGGTGCACGGATTGAAAAGCCTGGCTGTTCTCTTTGCATGGGTAACCAAGCTCGCGTAGCGGATGGTGCTACCGTGGTGTCGACATCAACTAGAAACTTCCCTAATCGTTTAGGTAACGGTGCAGATGTGTATTTATCCTCTGCTGAATTAGCTGCAGTCGTCGCCAGTATCGGACGCTTACCAACGGTTGCCGAATATCAAGAAAAAGTAATGGGTATTGAACCCATGTCAGCGGATATTTATCGTTATCTGAATTTTAATGAAATGGATGAATATGCAGCATCTGTTGATTAGTCTGTCACTTTGATTTTACTTTTAAAAAGGCTGTTTGTGAAAAACAGCCTTTTTTATGGGAGATAGTATGAGTACAACTATACAAATCATACCGGCATTTAACCTAGCATTGGCATTCGTACCCGTCATTGCTGTTTTTTGGCTTTTATATCATTGGTCTCTCGACTTAACTAATGCGGTCTATGCAATCGTTAGAATGTTGATCCAATTGTTATTAGTGGGTTATTTGTTGACCACTATTTTTAAATCAGAGAGTGTTTGGTTGGTCGTTGCTGTGCTGATTGTGATGGTAACTGCAGCAAGCTGGATTGCACTCGGTACAGTCAAGTCGCAACGGTTACAGCTTTATAAATATACCTTGTATTCAGTCGTGTTAGGAGGTGGATTTACTTTAGCATTGGTTACGCAAAGCGTCATTACGCTAGAACCTTGGTTTGAAGCTAAATATATGATCCCTTTAGCAGGCATGATATTCGCTAATTCTATGAACAGTATCAGTTTAGCTGCGGAACGATTACATGCGGAACGAGCGCGTGATGTTCCCTACGATAAGGCTAGAAATATGGCATTCCAAGCGGCATTTATACCTGTTATCAATTCTATGTTTGCTGTGGGACTCGTCGCTCTGCCAGGGATGATGACAGGACAGATACTATCAGGAGTGTCACCGATAGTAGCAGCGCATTATCAAATTGTGGTCATGTGTATGATTTTTGGTTCAGCAGGCTTATCTACCGCACTATTTCTAAAAATGGCAAAGCCATTGTTGGATTAAAGTGATTTCTCTAGTGCTTCAACAACTTCAATAATTTTTTTCGCCTGAAAGACAAACTGCCAACGTCGCCCACCTTTTTGTCGCCATATTACAGCGGCCCGAATAGCCGCCAATAATAAAGCACGAATTAAATTGGCATTAGCAGAACTTTCCAAATAATCAGCTTCACCGTGCACTTCGATAATTGGAATGAGGTTACTAACCGTTTTTTTATAAATATCAGCAAGTCGAGCGATGATTTGAGGATTGTTGATTTCGCCAAAATATTCAATTTGTTGGGGAAGTTGATCGAGCTCACGACTAATAACATCCATCACAGGAGAATATTTTTCTAATTGCCGTTCCAGACGAATGACATTCACTGCATACTGTAACTGCGTTATTTGACCGGTATTTTTACGCTCTACCAGTTGAATTCTTAATTGTTCGATTCCTGTAGTTAAGTTTGATAAGCCACCATAAACATCTTCAGTGGTATCAGCATCCGTCACAAGTAAACTGGAAAGTAAGGTTGTTACATCATCCTGATGGGCTTTACCACTTACTGCAATATTGTGGACCAAATGAACAGCCTGGATTACTGCTGACAAAGCGATAGTGCGATCACGTTCTTGCGTGGAGAAAGTCATGGGTGAAGGCCCGGCGCATCTGTTTGCGTAATAATACCGCCACCTAAGCAATTATCATCTTGATAGAACACTACAGATTGCCCAGGTGTTACTGCGCGTTGTGGTTGTTCAAATTTGACATGAATATCGCCATTTTTATCCTGAGTAATCTCACAGTCTTGGTCAGGTTGTCGATATCGTGTTTTCGCTGTAGCTTTAAAGGGGAATACTGGCGGCTCTCCCGCTACCCACGTTAATTGTTGCGCTATTAATGACTGGCTATGTAACCAAGGGTGATCACCTTGTACAACGTAAAGAATTTTGTTTTTCATATCCTTACCAGCAACAAACCATGGTTCACCGCTACCATCTTTACGGCCACCGATACCAAGACCTTGTCGTTGTCCTAAGGTGTAATACATTAAGCCATTATGCTCACCGATCAGTTCACCTTCGGGTGTGCGCATTTCACCAGGCTGGGCCGGAATATAGCGGCTTAGGAATTCTCGGAATCGACGTTCACCAATAAAACAAATACCTGTACTGTCTTTTTTATCATGGGTAATGAACCCCGCTTGTTCTGCGATTCTACGGACTTCAGGTTTAGGTAATTCACCTAAAGGAAATAGTGTTCTGGATAATTGTTTTTGGCCGAGTGTATATAAAAAATAGCTCTGATCTTTATTATGATCTAAACCTTTTAGTAAGCAATAGGTATCACCCCGTTTTTCTACTCGTGCATAATGTCCAGTAGCTATCATATAGCCACCTAATTCCATAGCATGGTCTAAAAAAGCTTTAAATTTTATTTCTCGATTACACAAAATATCTGGGTTGGGCGTACGACCAGCTCTATACTCATCTAGGAAGTGTTTAAAGACATGGTCCCAATATTCCATGGCAAAGTTGGCTTCATTAAATGGAATACCGATAGTGTCAGCGACAGAGTTGGCATCGTCGCGATCATCCTCAATCGTACATTCACTTTCATCTGCAAAATCGACCCAGTTTTTCATAAACAACCCTTCAACATTATGTCCTTGCTGTTGAAGCAATAAAGCTGCGACTGAAGAATCAACACCACCAGAAAGACCGACAATAGTTTTGTTTGAATTAGACATGGTTAATTATGTAATAAAGTAAGCGGGTAGCGTTGTCCGGAAAGGTAGTCGTTTAAGCAGTCCATTACAAGTGGACTTCTCATTTCATTTTTCCTGGCACTTAATTGTTCATAAGTCAGCCAAATAGCTTGTTCTATTTCAGAGTCAAGTGCTTGGTCAGAGTTATGTTCAATAGCTTGTCCAGTGAAGCAAAATCGGATATAGGTGTCATCTGAACCGGGAAGTTGCCAACGATAAATACCGGTTAAAAATTCGGGTTGAAATAACCAGGCCGTTTCTTCCTGTGTTTCACGTATAGTGGCCTTAATTAGGCTTTCTCCTGCTTCGAGGTGCCCGGCTGGTTGATTGAGCGTCAGCTTGCCGTCGATTATTTCTTCGACCATTAGAAAATGTTGGTTTTGTTCGATTATCGCGGCGACGGTTGTTCTTGGAGTCCAAATCATCGACAGATTTTATCATGGACGGGGTATCTACTGTGCGCCATTTCCCGGGTGATAAACCATCTATTGTCCAATCACCTATTGCATACCTGATTAATCGCAGAGTAGGATGCCCAATGGCTGCGGTCATGCGCCGCACTTGGCGATTTTTTCCTTCTGAAATTTTAATTTCAAGCCATTGAGTTGGAATCGCTTGACGTTCTCTAATAGGCGGCGTTCTTGGCCAAACAGTTGGAGGCTCTATCAAACGAATGCTAGCGGGCCGAGTTTTTCCATCTTTTAACTTAACACCTTGTCGTAGATTAGAGAGAGCAGTGTTGTCAGGTATGTTCTCTACTTGTACCCAATAAGTTTTTTCTAGTTTGTGTTTCGGATCGGTAATTTGATGTTGAAGTGCGCCATCAATCGTCAAAAGGATCAAGCCCTCACTATCTTTATCTAAACGTCCAGCGGCATAGAAGCCAGGCAGATTGATGAAATCCTTTAAGGTCTGCCGACCAGATTCATCGGTAAACTGGGTTAAAACGCCATAGGGTTTATTAAAGAGTAGGATTTGATTCATAGTTTTTTTGTTTTATAGCCGTGGTTACAGTTCCGTTTTGAGTGGAAGCATTCCCTTATGTTAAAATGTACAGCTTTATCGCGGTAGTATCAGATATTTCTGGTGCTATTTTAGCATCACAGCTTACATGTGATTTAGCCGAAATGGTCTGCGTAGAACCTATTAGTTGTAGTGATTATGCTGCAGCTGTCATCAATGAATATAAGGAAAAAAAATGAAAGTTGCAGAAAAAATGGTTGTCGTTATTGACTACACATTAACAGACAATAATGGTGAAGTAATTGATACATCTGAAGGGGCAGGACCTTTAGCTTATCTTCACGGTGCTGGTAATATAGTAGAAGGCCTTGAAGAAGCGTTAACGGGCAAAGAAGCGGGTGAACAAGTTAAAGTATCTATAGAGCCAGCCAAAGGCTACGGTGAGCGTCATGAAGACATGCAACAAGATGTGCCTAAAGAGTTATTTGGTGGCGTAGAAAATATTGAAGTAGGTATGCAATTTCAATCAGAAACGGATCAAGGCCCAGTCCTTGTGACAGTTGTAGCTATTACTGAAGAATTAGTCACTGTTGATGGTAATCATCCACTAGCAGGTGTTGATTTAAATTTCGATGTCACCATTCGTGAAATTCGCGAAGCAAATGAAGAAGAGCTAGCTCATGGTCATGTACATGGTGAAGGTGGACATCACCACTAAAGCTGGTTTTTAAGGTATAGTAGTAGCGCTTTCAAAGATGAAAGACGGGCTTTTTAGTCCGTCTTTTTTGTTTTACCGGTGATAGAAATAAAATGACACACAAACACCTGAACGAGCAATTTGGCATAGATCAGCATTTACGCTTTGAATTAGAAAGCGAAGGCTTTGTGATGGCTACCTTATCGAATAAATTTGGTTCTGCAAAAGTATCTATTTATGGTGGCCAAGTTGTTTCCTATCTGCCAGAAGGAGCTAAAGAGGATATTTTTTTCTTAAGTGAAAAAAATAGCTACAGTGCTGGAAAAGCGATACGAGGTGGCATTCCTATTTGTTGGCCATGGTTTGGTGATGACTTCTCAGGTTATGGTAGACCCTCACATGGTTTTGCACGTAATCAACATTGGCAAGTCCATGACAGCGGTATCAATGATGACGGTGGCATTTATCTTTCTTTGTTACTAACAGATACTGAAAGCAGCTTAGGTGTATGGCCTTACCCATTTAACTTACTCTTAACGGTTAGCTTAACAGATAGCTTAGGGGTGGTTTTATCAACGACGAATACTGGTGATAAACCGTTCAAAATTAGCCAAGCACTGCATAGTTATGTCAAAGTGAGCGATATATCAAGCATTGTCGTAGAAGGCCTAGAAGGTAAACACTATCTCGATAAATTAGATGGCTTTTCTGAAAAAATACAAAATGAGAATGTGATAGTTACACAAGAAGTTGATCGTATTTATCAAGATGCACCTAAACAATTATTAATGAAAGATTCCGGATGTGATAGTAACCTCGAAATTACCTCAGCTGGGAGTAAAACGACAGTTATCTGGAACCCTTGGCAGGATACAATTACTAACTTTCCAGATCTTGAGAAAAATAACTTTCGAGACTTTATTTGTATTGAAACGGCGAACGCTGCTAACGATATGGTGAACCTTGCTGCTGGTGAAAGTCATACAATGACGGCAAGTTACAAACTATTGTAATTTTTGTTTAATCGGCCCACTTTTCTTGTAATTGTGCGCGATTTATATAAAGCCATTGGATTGCGATAATAGGAATAGCAGACAAAACCTTGCCATCGAGTAATAGTTGATAAACATCATCAAATTTCATTGCTTTAACTAAAATATCTTCATCTTCATGGTCTAAGCCATGGATACCGCCAGCATTATGGCTGTCGACTTTACCGCAAAACAGGCTCAATAACTCAGATGTGCCGCCGGGAGACGTATAAAAGTCATTGATTTTTATGAGTTCTTGCACTTCACAGTTAGCTTCTTCAACGGACTCTCGAATGGCCACTTCTTCTGCGGTTTCACCGGGCTCTATAGCACCAGCGACAATTTCCAGAAGCCATGCTTTATCAGGCATTTGTATAGCACCAATACGAAACTGCTCAATAATTATAACTTCATCTCTATTGGCATCGTAGAGTAATACTGCGACGCAATTCCCACGATGAAACAACTCACGGGTGATTGTATTGCTCCAGCCCCCAGCATATAAACTATGTTTAAGCTGAAATTGCTTTAATTTAAAGAAACCATCGTAGGAAGTTTTTTCTTCTATGATTTCAAACTGTTTTTTCATTGCTGTAATAAGGTGGATTTATTGGCAGTTTCAACAAGCTCATGGCTAGCTTCTATTTCGATGCCTTGTAGCGTTTGTATGGTGGCTGTGAAAACGGTACCATCTTTTTCGATGTGTTCCAGTTGTACTGGTAAATAATTCAAGCTAGGTACGCACCACAAAGTGGTTTTACGGTCTTTTTTACGTTCACGTTTGCGTAATAATTTAATGGCAGAAAACTCACCTAACGGTGTCGCCACTGTTTCTTCACCTAAGATAATTATATTGTATGTTTTTACTTTGCCACCGTCAGCAATTTGATAAGTAAATTCACGCTTACCATTAGCCAAGTCAGACATTAACGCTAATTGATAGACCAACTTATCTAATGTTTTAGGTAGGAGTTGTAATGACCACGGTTGTTTTCCATCGTCTATATGGAGGCGTTGGTTTGACCAATCAAAATTTAGATGGACTTTTTTATCTTTTTTTCCGCCTTTGCGACTGTAAAGATAGCTTTGGGTTTCTATCGTGCTTTCATTCCAGTGCCAAAGACTGGTCTCTACAATTATTTCTGGCTTGAAAAAAGCAAAAATACCTTTTGCTTGTGTTTCTGACTTAAAAAGTCGCTTTCCATCTGTTTTAGATTCAAGACTTCGTTTTAATTCACCAGCTTGTATACCATTTAAATGAACCTGATAATTCGCTGAAAAGTCAGGAATAACATGCTGTTGAGCTATGGATGGCGATAGGTATATGCTCAACACGGTCATAACAATTAAGCGAAATACAGTTAGCAAGTAGCAAAATCCTTATTGATTGATAAGTAACTTGATGGCATCAGGATAGAGTTTATGTTCTTTCTCTAATACCCTAGCAGCCAATGTTGTAGCGTCATCTGTCTCTAAAATGTTAACACGTGCTTGTAAGACAATGGGACCATCGTCAAGTTCAGGGGTGACAAAGTGAACACTGGCGCCATGTTCTTTCTCGCCTGCCTCTATGGCGCGCTGATGGGTATTTAAACCTTTAAATTTTGGCAGTAAAGAAGGGTGAATATTAATTAATCTGTTCGCGAAATGCTCTACGAATTCAGTAGTAAGAATCCGCATAAAACCTGCTAAAACAACTAAGTCTGGTTGATAAAGATCAATTTCTTTCGCTAAAGCTTGGTCAAATTTTTCACGACTTGTAAACTGCTCATGGTCAACAAAGGATGTGGTAATCCCGGCTTGTTGTGCGAGTGAAATTCCTGGCGCGTGTGGACGGTTACTGATAACAGCAACAATAGATGCATTTAATTCGCCATCATCGATCGCTTTAATAATGGAAAGCATATTACTGCCACGACCTGATATCAGGATGACGAGCTTAGGTTTTACAGATTGATGAACCATTATTTATTTGATAATTACTGTCGGTGTTGTCTCAGTTGAAGTTTCAATATGACCGATTTGAGATGCATTTTCACCTAGTTCATTAAGCATGCTTATAGTTTTTTTGGCATCGTTTTCTGCAACACAGATAACCATGCCGATGCCGTTATTAAAGGTACGATACATTTCTTCATCTACGACATTACCTTGCTCTTGTAACCAATCGAATACAATGGGTCTTTGCCAGCTATTTGCATCAATAACAGCATTAACATTGTCAGGTAGTACGCGAGGAATATTTTCTAATAAACCACCACCTGTGATATGTGATAAGGCATGAATGTCAATATTTTCATGTAGTTGTAATAAAGACTTAACATAAATTCTAGTTGGTTCTAGGAGGTGTTGACCTAGCGTGCTATCACCAAATGGACTAGCTAATGTTTGTTTACTACGCTCTAGAACTTTACGAATCAATGAGTAACCATTGGAGTGTGGACCTGAAGAGGCTAAGCCAATAAGGACATCACCAGCTTGTACCTTGCTGCCGTCAATGACGTTGTTTTTTTCAACGACGCCCACACAAAACCCTGCCAGATCATAGTCTCCATCTTCATACATGCTTGGCATTTCTGCCGTTTCTCCACCGACTAAGGCAGCCCCCGATAATGCACAGCCGTCTGCGATACCAGAAACAACTGATTCTGCAACGTCTACATTTAATTTACTTGTAGCATAATAATCTAGGAAAAAAAGTGGTTCAGCACCTAAAACAATAATGTCATTGACACACATTGCGACTAAATCAATACCAATGGTGTTATGAATTCCAGATTCAATAGCGAGCCGAAGTTTGGTGCCAACACCATCTGTACCAGAGACTAGAATTGGATTTTTATAGCGATCTAAAGGCAATTCAAATAGACTGCCAAAGCCACCGAGCCCTGCCATAACACCAGGCCTACGTGTTTTAGCCGCAAGTGGTTTTATACGATCAACTAAGGTATTTCCTGCCTCAATATCTACGCCAGCATCACGATAGCTAAGAGATGATTGTTTAGGGTCGACGCTATGTGTCATTTATTGCTTCCTGAAGTTAAGTAAGCGGCATTACGCACGTAAAAACAGCGTGATAGAATACCATAAATGTATAGATTAATTTTTGGCATCGTCCTTTATTTTAACTGTCAGCTTTCGGCTGTTAAAGCAACTCATTTGAAACAAATGTGTCTCCCTGTCATTGGTAGTCGCTGGACGCAGCGACAACCATTAGCATCAGCAACGACTGCCTTGAAGGCGATTAAGCTGAATTCTTTCGATATCAAGCAATATCGGTTATTAAGTTGAAATCAAAAGATATACCTAATCTGATTTCAATATTCAGGATCCTATTGGTCATTCCTGTTGTCTGGGCCTTACTTGAAGATCATTTTGGTTTAGCAATGATTTTATTTGCGATTGCGGGTGCTTCAGATGGTCTAGATGGCTTTTTGGCGAAACACTATCATTGGGAGTCTCGCTTAGGCTCTATTTTAGATCCTTTGGCTGATAAGCTGTTATTAGTAGCCAGTTTTGCCAGCTTAGTTTGGTTAGAACTACTGCCAACTTGGTTACTTTGGTTGGTACTAGGGCGAGATATAGTTATCGTTGTGGGTGGTTTGGCTTACCATTATCTACTAGGCCAGTTTACTTTGTTGCCTCTATGGAGCAGTAAGATCAATACTTTGTTCCAAATACTATTGGTGTTGGGCGTTATTATTGAGCATTATGCAGGTTTAGCAATCTCATTTTGGATAGATATTGGGATTTGGCTAGTAGTGGCAAGTGTATTAATTAGTGGTATGGAATACGTGATTGTTTGGGGAAGGAAAGCATGGCAACAGCACAAGAAAAATCAATGACAGATAGTCACAAGCTGTTTCTGATTGCGGTAACTATTTTTTCTGGTTGGCTGTTTTATTTGCTATCGCCTGTATTAATGCCATTTTTCATTGCTACGTTATTGGCTTATCTTGGTGATCCCATCGTCGATAAATTAGAGCGTTATCGTTTATCAAGAAGCGTCTCAGTTTCAATTGTTTTTACCGTATTGCTAGTAGCAGGCTTATTATTGTTACTAGTTATTTTACCGTTAATGGCAGCTCAAATCGGTGCTCTTTTTAAGCGTTTGCCAGAATACCTTAACTTATTTCAAACAACGACAATTCCTTGGTTAGCCTCAGTAGGATTTCCAGTGGAAGTTTTTAATGTTAGTACAATAAAACAGACTTTTACTGACTATTGGGCCAATGTTAGCCATGTCGCAGGAAGTATCTTTTCCTATATGTCACAATCTGGCTTGGCACTCCTACAAGGATTGGCTAATTTAATTTTAATCCCTGTTTTAACTTTTTACCTTCTTAGGGATTGGGACGATATTGTCGCTAGATTCAGAAGTGTATTACCTCGACGTTTTTCGAAAGAGTTCATTTCTCTTTCACTTGAATGTGATGAAATGCTAGCTGCTTTTATACGAGGTCAACTGATGGTTATGTTGGCTTTAGCGGTAATTTATACAATAGGCCTGAGTATAATTGGTCTTGAATTAGCACTGTTGTTAGGTGTTATAGCGGGTATTGTTAGTTTTGTGCCTTATTTAGGATTAATCGTTGGTATTGGGCTTTCAGGTGTCGCTGCTTATTTTCAGTTTCATGAGTGGTTACCTATTATTTGGGTTGCAGCAGTATTTGGCTTTGCTCAATTATTAGAAGGAATGATTCTAACACCACGTTTCGTGGGCGAACGAATTGGTCTACATCCTGTTGCTGTTTTATTTTCGGTCATGGCAGGTGCGCAACTGTTTGGCTTTATTGGCGTTTTATTAGCATTACCTATCGCTGCTGTCGCAATGGTGTTATTGCGTCACACTCATGAGCGCTATATGGATAGTGACCTGTACAGCAAATCTGAACAAGAATAAAAGGCAGTATTAGTGACGCAACTACCTCTGAAGCTAAGCCCAAAAGATTTTTTCCGGCTAGAAAACTTCTATTTCAATCAATTAGAACTTAAACAGGTTATAGAAGATTTTTGCTCAATTGAGAATATTGAGTTTTTGTACCTATGGGGTGGAAATAGCACGGGTAAGTCGCATTTGTTGTTGGCGATAGCTGAACACTTGCAGCTTAATCATAAACAGGTCGTTTATTTGCCAATGAAAGCGTTAATCGATCAACCTAGTTCAGAACTATTACAAGCGCTAGAAAAGGTGGATGTGGTTTGCATTGACGATCTAGATGTAATTTCAGCATCTGTACAGTGGCAAGAGGGTTTGTTCCATTGCTTTAACCGTCTACAAAACACTCACTGTAAATTACTGATAGCGGCTAAAACTAACCCTAAAAGTTTGGATATAGAACTGGCAGATTTACGCTCAAGATTAGCTACAGGACTTGTTTATCAATTACATAGCCTGAATGCAGAAGACAGTGTCAATGCGTTAATGATACAAGCACAAGCACGTGGTCTAGAAATGCCTAAGGAAGTCGCTCATTATTTACTGCGACACTATAGCCGTGATATGGCGGAGCAGGTGGGTTTATTACAAACCTTAGATAATGCCTCAATGGCTGCACAGAGAAGGCTCACGATTCCTTTTATTAAACAAGTTTTAGACGATGTCTAAAACACAGCTTACTTTGGTTTTACCGGGCATAGCGGCAATTCTGACACAAGAAATTAACCGTAATGTATTACCTGAGTCATTATCAAGAATACTTAAAAAATCCAAGTTTGAACAAAAAACGTTTAGTTTAAGTCACTTATTGTTCAATCATTTTAGTCAAAAACCTCTGATAAATAATGATTTGCCTGTAGTGAATTTATCCGGCATCCAAGGCTCATTTGTAAGAGCAGATCCTTGTTATTTACATGCAGATAGAGATAAGTTGCTCTTGTTTTCACAGGGTTTGGAGTTATCAGATGATGAAGCAGAGGAATTAGTTCAAGAAGTACAACCTTTGCTAACAGATTTGGGTACAGGGTTAACTAAACAGTCTAATACTGAATGGCTATTAAATTTAACTCATCCCGCTGATGTTACTTTCAGCGCTATGGAAGAAGTAGAAGGGCAAGCCGTTGATCCTTTTTTGCCTTCAGGTAAGGAGCGAGGGGAGTGGCTAAGGCTATGGAATGAAATTCAAATGCAACTCTATAACGCCGATATTAACCAGCGACGGTTAGCGCAAAATAAATTGCCCGTAAATAGTTTGTGGTTTTGGGGTGCGGGGGAGTTCGAGCCAAACTCTTCTGTGTGGACGAGTGCACGCGGTGACTCTGCTTTATTGGAACAATTAACAAGTGCTTCTAATACATTAAAAGTTGAAGTCGACACACAATTTTCAGTGGGCAAGCATTTATGGCTAATTGATCCAGTAGACACTGAATCAGACTGGCAAAAGCAGCTTAGCTTGTATGAAAATACTATTTTTAAACCTATATTAAAACAATTATCACGGGGACAGATTAAAAAATTAATAATTGAGATTCCACAGCTAGGAAGCTACAAAACCACTAGCTTAGATTATTGGAAGTTTTGGTCATAATGTCGGGTGGCATTATAAAACAGCGCGAAAACAAAGGGTGGCAACAATTACCTAGGCAATGGCCCGATTGTTTAAGAAAAGTGTTAGCGGCAAGAGGAATACAAACAGAAGATGAGATGGCATACTCATTGGCTGACTTGCCTAAGCCACAGCAGTTATTAGGAATGGAGCAGGCTTGTGAGTTATTACTACAGGCTTTTAAGCAACAATGGCATATTGTCATTGTCGCCGATTTTGATAGTGATGGGGCGACAAGTTGTGCTGTTGCTGTACGTGGACTAAGAGCACTAGGTGCTGAAAATGTTCACTACATAGTGCCTAATCGCTTCAAGCATGGCTATGGCTTAACACCTCAATTAGTGGATGAAATAGCCGAGTCTCAACATGCTGATCTGTTAATAACAGTTGATAATGGTATTGCTAGTATGAAGGGTGTTAAAGCCGCTCATAGTAGAGGCATGAAAGTATTAGTTACGGATCATCATTTGCAAGCTGAAGAACTCCCTGAGGCTGAGGCTATTATTAACCCCAATCAAAATGGCGATGCGTTTCCTAGTAAGCATCTTGCTGGTGTTGGTGTTTGTTTCTATATGTTGTTGGGTTTCAGACAGCTATTGCGGCAAAAAAACTGGTTTGAACAACAAGATATCGCTGAGCCTAATTTGATGTACTTACTTGATTTAGTGGCCTTAGGTACGGTAGCTGATGTTGTTAAGTTAGATCGATTAAACCGTACCTTTGTATCATTAGGTTTGAATAGGATTCGTGCAGGTAAAGCGTGTCCAGGTATTTTGGCTCTACTACATGTGGCTGGTAAGGACTGTCATTCTTTATCAACAATAGATATAGGTTTTGCTATAGCGCCGCGCATAAATGCAGCAGGACGTTTGCAAGATATGAGTTTAGGTATCGAGGCGCTTATATCTGATAACCCAGATGATGCACTTATTAAAGCTCGCCAACTTGATGACATTAATATACATAGGCGCGAAGTAGAAAGTGATATGGAAGCACAAGCGCTCGCTATGCTAGAGAAAATGTCATTAAATAGTAATGAAAAACCATTAGCCTATTGCCTTTATGACGAAACGTGGCATCAAGGTGTAGTGGGCTTATTGGCCTCTAGAATCAAAGAGCGACAATATCGCCCGGTTATTGCTTTTGCACCTGGTGAGAATGACACATTAAAAGGCTCAGCGCGTTCTATTGTCGGTATTCATATTAGAGACGTGTTGGCATTAGTGTCGAATAAGGATCCTGAGATGTTGAGCCAATTTGGTGGCCATGCGATGGCGGCTGGTTTGACTATTAATAAAGCTGATTTGGCTGATTTTAAAAAAGCATTTATGCAGGCACTAGAGCAGGTAATTGATCGTTCAACATTAACGCTTGAATTGGTATCTGATGGTGAGCTGCAAGGCACTGATTTTAGTGTGGATTTTGCACAAAAATTATCTTTGTTTGCACCTTGGGGACAAGGGTTTCCAGAACCTCGCTTTCATGGTCAGTTTCTGATTGTTGCTTTTAGGGAAGTAGGTCAAAAGCAAAACCATTTAAGACTTAGTGTTTTGTTAAGTGATGGTCGTGAAGTTACTGCCATGGCATTCGGACAACATAAACCTGAATGGTTAGCTGTTAATTGTATGGTATTACTACATTATAGATTGGCGACTAATGAGTATAGACAGCAAACAAATATGCAATTATTAGTGGATAACTTATTTCAAGTAACAAATGAAATAAAGCCTGTATAGAATTCAGGGGTTATATACTAACGGTAACGAGGTTAAATTTTTTGACAATAAACTTTTAGATAATTTAGTGAAAGTGGGTTAGAACTATCCTGATTTTGCCGAGTACGCATAAAAAAGCCCCGCAACAAGCAGGGCTTTTGGTTTTAATTATTTTTTTAGTCTTCGCGGTTTGTAACTTCAAGCAAGTGATAGCCAAATTGAGTTTTAACAGGGCCTTGTACAGTATTAACGGGTGCAGAAAAAACCACTTTATCAAATTCAGGTACCATCATGCCCGGACCAAATTCACCTAAATCACCACCTTGACGGCTTGATGGACATGATGAATTTTCTTTTGCTACATCGGCAAAATCAGCACCTTGTTCAATTTCAGTTTTAAGTTCAAGGCAAATTTCTTCACTGCTTACTAGAATATGTCTTGCTGTTGCTTTAGCCATCTGTTTTCCTAAGTTGATAAATTGAAAGGCGCCATTATAGCAATTTGAAATATTTCTGCGATATCTGTTCTATCTAGTAAAATAATCAATTAACCTAATATTAGATTAAAAGTAATGCTGAACTTAGACTTTAAACAACGTGTTGTTATTAACACCAATCAGATGGATTGGGTTGCTAGTCCTGCGGGCGGTGTATTGCGCAAGCCGTTGGAAAGAGCAGGAGAGGAAAGTGGACATGTTACGAGTGTTGTTCGCTATGAAAAAGGGGCAAGTTTTCAGCGGCATTTTCATCCCCATGGCGAAGAGATATTTGTTCTTGATGGTGTATTTTCAGATGAACAGGGTAATTACGGCAAAGGCAGTTATATAAGAAACCCACCTGGAAGTAGTCATACCCCTTTTAGCCAAGAAGGCTGTACGATATTAGTGAAATTAGATCAGTTTTTTGATGATGATAGCGAACAAGTTATTATTGATACTAATGTAGAACCCTGGCTACCAAGTGTTGCTGGTATAGAGGTCATGCCATTACATTGTTACGATAATGAACATGTGGCCTTAGTAAAATGGCCCGCTGGGCATGTGTTTGCAAGTCATCAGCATGTTGGCGGCGAAGAAATGTTTATTTTATCGGGTTGCTTTAGAGATGAAATAGGGTGTTATCCTGTAAATACATGGTTGAGAAACCCACATCTAAGTAAACATAAGCCTTTCGTAGAACAAGAGACAATAACATGGGTTAAAACAGGTCATTTATGGCCGAGAGTATGAGTTTGTCTATGAGTGGATCTTGCTCGCAATAAAATAATAACGACCTAAAATCACAAGTAAAATCCCTCCCAGAATAAGCAGACTAGCAATGATGAATTGAATGCTGAGCTTTTCCGATAAGAAAACTACACCGCCGAAGGTGGCGAGTGCTGGAACTGCTAGCTGAACAACAGCAGCTTGAGCTGAAGTCAATCCTGTTAATGCCATATACCAAATTGTATAGCCGACTGCTGAAGTAATCGCTCCGGAACAAACTGCCAATAAAACACCTTGATATGAGTAGTGAGCTTGTGAATAAAAAAGCAGCGCTAAAATGGCAACAAAGGGTAAGGTTTTTAGAAAGTTATAGCTTGTATCTAGTAAGGCATTTTGCGAATTAAGACCTTTTAAACTATAAAACGCCCATGAAACTCCCGAAACTAGCATCAGGATCAAACCATCGATAGATGGAGAAGATGCGCCTGGCAAAACGAGATAAAGGAAGCCAGTAAACGCGATAATAAGTCCTAACCATTCGGTCATATGTAGTCTATAGCCTGACTTTACGGCCGCAAGAATCATGGAAATCTGCACAGAACCAAATAAGATCAATGCCCCCATGCCTGTATCTAGCTTGATATATGCAAATGAAAAGCAAGCAGCATAAAGAAACAGCATTAAGCTAGCAAACCAACTACCTTTTTGTTCAATGCTTTGTTTACCTTTTTGTATACCGATAATAGTAAAGAGAACGATAATGCCAGAAACTAAACGAATAACAGTGAAGCTTGCAGGGTCTATCTTATCCATAGCCAGTGCGTATCGACATAGAACAGAGTTAGCGGCAAAGGCAGATAACGCTATAAATGTTAGGAAAAAAGTTTGATAAGAAAGTGCTCGTATCTGTTGACTCAAGAGCTTATTTTCCCATAGTGTTCATTATTTAATGGTAAGGATATTATCAACAAAAGACACAATATCCCCGGACACAATTTTCTTGCGTTTACGTGTTTCTGTTTGACCATTTACTTCTACTAAGCCATCAGCGATAGCTTGTTTGGCTTCTGCACCACTTGCGACTAAACCTTCAAATTTTAAAATTTTATATAACTCGGTTGGGGATTGAGTCAAAGTGATGTCGATATTATTAGTCATTGTTGTCTATTTTAATGTTAAAGCGATTTATATAAGTGTAACAAATAATTGTTTTATAATGACTATTTAGTTATTTTATTTGTTTTCTAATCAGTATAAAATAATTGTTAGGCTCAGATTTAAAGTAAGACGATGGAAAAAAATAAACGATTGGATGATATTGTGGCTCAGGCTAAGAAATACCAGGCTGAGCGTGAACAGACATACCGTGAGCGTGCCCTGAAAATGTATCCTTGGGTATGTGGTCGTTGCTCAAGAGAGTTCACTAATAGTAATTTACAAGAGTTAACGGTTCACCATCGTGACCACAACCATGATAATAATCCGAGTGATGGTAGTAATTGGGAGTTATTATGTATCTACTGTCATGATAATGAGCATTCACGCTATATAGAACAAGTGCGGTATGGTGGTGACGCTACTGAGAATCAGAGTGGTAAAGCGACACATAATCCGTTTGCAGATCTGGCTAATTTATTAGATAACTAGGCTTAGGTTGATAGTATTTTAATCGATTTTGAGCTTATGAAGAGTAGTGTGAGCTTGTTCTCTTTTTCGCATGATTTTGTGGAAGATACTGTATTGATAATGTGTTTTTGGAGTAGCAAATGAAGTATTTGGTTAATTTAATCCAGTTAACTGTCGTTGCTGCAATTGTTTTTCCTATGTTTTATATCTGGGATACGGATAAGGTTGACAACTTATGCAAAAGAATTGAACCAGGTATGGAAAAAGTTGAGTTTCTTAAGTTAGCTGATGATCTTGGTGTTAGACTTCATGGGCCTACATTTGAGGGCTTAGAAGGCGGTAAATGGCACGCTGAAGTTGTTACCATTACCCCTTTTATTGATCATTCCTGCCGTGTAAAAGGCGCTGGTAGTCGAGTGGCTACAGCTAAACTTACAGGCCAATCCTAATTAGTTGGTCACATAATTAATCATAATACCGGCAGCAACAGCAGAGCCAATTACACCTGCTACATTTGGACCCATTGCATGCATCAATAAGAAGTTGTGAGGATCCGCTTCCAGTCCAAGTTTATTAGAAACGCGAGCAGCCATTGGTACAGCAGAAACCCCAGCTGAACCAATTAATGGGTTAATACCACCACCGCCAACTTTGTTTAGCAGTTTAGCCATCATGACACCAGAGGCGGTACCAATGCTAAAAGCAACCATACCAAGCAGTAGAATGCCTAATGTTGTGAAGTCTAAGAATTTGTCTGCACTCAGTTTGGAGCCGACAGCGAGTCCCAAGAAAATAGTGACAGTATTGATCAGTGAGTTTTGTGTTGTATTACTTAGCCTATCAACCACAGCACACTCTTTCATTAAGTTACCAAAACAAAACATACCGAGTAAGGGTGCTGCATCAGGTAGCAAGAAGGCAACTAATAATAGTAGTAATAATGGGAAGACAATTTTCTCGCGTTGAGAAACATGCCGTTGTTGAACCATTTTAATTTTGCGTTCATTTTGAGTGGTAAGAGCACGCATAATAGGGGGTTGAATAAGGGGTACGAGAGCCATATAAGAATATGAAGCAACGGCGATGGCACCTAAGAGATCGGGTGCTAGTTTACTCGCAACATAAATGGATGTGGGGCCATCAGCACCACCAATGATACCTATGGCGGCGGCATCAGCTAGACTAAAATCAAAAACACCAAAAGTCGATAATAGAACGGCACCCATCAAGGTTGCAAAAATACCAAACTGTGCAGCAGCACCTAAAAATAGCGTTTTGGGGTTGGCGAGTAAGGGCCCGAAATCAGTCATAGCACCGACACCCATAAAGATAATGAGTGGGAAAGCACCGCTTTCGATGCCGACAGTGTAGAAAATATGCAAAATACCGCCATATTCAGCTAAGCCAGCACCAGGAATATTAGCTAATACACCACCAAAACCAATCGGTACAAGTAATAAGGGTTCAAAGTTTTTGTTTATTGCTAGATATAACAACAGCATGCCAATAATAATCATGATGCCTTGTCCCGGCGTCATTTGATAAAGGCCTGTGTTATGCCAAAGGTGTAACAAATTATCCATCTTTTACCCCTAAGCGACTGCTATAAGAAGATCGCCGACTTGAACGGCATCACCAGGCTTGACTGAAATAGAGGCTATGACACCACTTTTTTCTGCCACGATCTGTGTTTCCATCTTCATTGCCTCAAGTATCAATAGCACATCACCTTCCTGTACTTGTTGACCCGCCTGAACTTCAACTTTCCAAATCGTTCCAGCAAGTGGTGCAGTAACAGGTTCGCCAGCACCGACCGGCGCTGAAGTAGTTGTTTCAGCTGGTGCAACAGTATTATTAACAGCTGCATTTTCGTAATGGGTGATTTCACCACCTTCATTCACTTCTACAACATAATCTTGACCGGCCACTTTTACAGTATAGGTTTCAGGTCCAGATGTTGCTTTTGGTACACTGACTGATTGTGTTTGTACCATAGTAGGAACTGGCTCAAAAGCATCAGGTTTATTACGGTTTTCTAAGAACTTTAAGCCAATTTGAGGGAAAAGAGCGTAGGTTAAAACATCATCGACTTCGCGTTCACCAGACTCTAATTCAATATTGTCATTAACGACATGTTCTTGTAACTCGGCCGATAGTTTATCCATTTCATCTTCAATAAGATCAGCAGGGCGACAAGTGATTGCTTCGCAGCCCTCTAATACTTTTGCCTGTAATTCTGCATCATATGGAGCAGGAGCAGCACCGTATTCACCTTTTAAAACACCTGCTGTTTCTGCTGTAATACTCTTATATCGTTCACCAGTTAAAACATTGAGAACTGCTTGAGTGCCTACAATTTGTGATGTTGGGGTGACTAAAGGGATATACCCTAGATCTTTACGAACACGCGGTATTTCAGCTAATACTTCATCGAGACGATCGCCTGCACCTTGTTCTTTTAGTTGACTTTCCATATTCGTCAACATGCCACCAGGTACTTGAGCAATTAGGATTCTAGAGTCGACGCCTCGTAATGCGCCTTCCCATTGGACATATTTCTTACGGATATCTCGGAAATAGGCCGCAATTTCTTCTAATAGTTCGATATTGAGGCCAGTACTACGTTCCGTTTCCTCCATAATTGCCACTACAGATTCAGTAGGTGAATGGCCGTATGTCATCGACATAGAAGAAATAGAGGTGTCGACATTATCGATGCCCGCTTCTACACATTTCATGATAGTGGCTGTTGATAAGCCAGTAGTAGCATGAGAGTGCATTTGAACCGGGATATCAATAGCTTCTTTGAGACTGGTAACCAACTTGAATGCTGTATATGGTTTAAGAAGACCAGCCATATCTTTAATACATAGAGAATGTGCACCCATATCCTCGATACGTTTAGCTTGGTCAATCCACATTGATAAGTCATGGACAGGGCTTGAGGTATAGGAAATGGTGCCTTGTGCATGGCGATCATTTTCTAACACGGCTTTGATGGCTGTTTCGAGATTACGGGTATCATTCATGGCATCAAAGACACGGAAGACATCAACGCCATTGATAGCAGCACGTTCAACGAATTTTTTAACAACATCATCGGCATAATGACGATAACCTAATAGGTTTTGACCGCGTAGTAGCATTTGCTGAGGGGTATTGGGCATTGCTGCTTTTAAGCTACGAATGCGATGCCAAGGATCTTCTCCTAGGTAACGGATGCATGCATCAAATGTCGCACCACCCCATGTTTCAACAGACCAGTATCCAACTTGGTCGAGCTTATCGGCAATAGGTAACATGTCTTCTAAACGCAGGCGTGTGGCAAATAAAGATTGATGTGCGTCGCGAAGGACGACGTCCGTTATACCTAATGCATGACTAGAATCGGTCATAGTGATGGCCTTTGAATAACAATATTTAAAATTGAAAACTGTGTGTTTATTTGTGACGATCGCGATATGCGCGTATCGCAGCACTTAGTATCGCTAAGGTGTTTTCATCATGATTTTTAGCTCCTGTAGGGAGCGTATTAGCTGGGGCATGATGGGGAATTACTGCAGTAGGTGAGGGAACGCCACCTTTGGGTAATACACCAACACTTTTTTCATAAAGTGTGACGACGCGTGACATCAACGAGGTAACAAAAACGAGTAGTGTTAAAAAGATGAAGACAAAGCCCATGCCAAACAGCATTAGTGTCAGACCTTCATTTAATAAGCTAGATGCTTCCATCTATCAGAACCCTCAAGACTACGAATTAAACTAAACATTTATTATACTAAGCGTACTTAAATGTGAACAGTCGGGCATTATAGCATTGTTAACAAATGCTGTTTTATTTGACACGGTTGATGCTGTTTATGGCTATCTGTTCCCGACTCTTTGTTGCATAATGTGCCATTTTTCGATTAGTTGTAATTCAATGACACCAGATCAAGATGACCTATGGTTTCTACCTCTCGGCGGTACAGGTGAGATTGGTATGAATATGAACCTTTATGGCCACGATGGACAATGGTTAATGGTTGATTGCGGTGTTATTTTTAATAAAGAAACGGATGTTGATGGTGAGTTATTATTTAAAAATGCACCTCATGTTCAAATGGCTGACCCTCAATTTATAGTTGATAGAAAGCAGCAGCTACAAGGTCTCATTATTACTCATGCTCATGAGGATCATATCGGTGCAGTTCCGTATCTGTGGGAGCGCTTACAATGTCCTGTTTATACAACTGCATTTACGGCAGAAGTATTAAGGAGGAAACTTGTTGAAGTTGGTCTCAGTGATAAAGTTGAAGTCAATATCGTTGCCGCGAATAGTGAGCAACAAATAGGTAAATTTAACGTCAAATGGTTAGCATTGACGCATTCCATTCCTGAACCCTTTGCCTTATTGATATCAACCGAAGCTGCTAAGGTTTTTCATACAGCTGATTGGAAACTAGACCCTAAACCAGTACTTGGGCCAGCCTATAAAGCCAATGATTATGAGAAACTCGCTGAGTTAAATATTGATGCGATGGTTTGTGACTCGACTAATGCAACAGTACAAGGTTGGTCTGATTCAGAAGCGAGTTTATATAAAGGTTTGAAAACACATGTTGAAAATGCTAAAGGACGTGTTCTTATCGCTTGCTTTGGCAGCAACCTAGCTAGATTGAATACGATTGCTCGTATTGCGAGTGAAACAAATCGTCATCTAGGATTACTAGGACGCTCTTTAATTAACATGATGTCTGTAGCTAAAACGGTTGGGCTTTGGCCTGATCAAGAAACGGATATTGATCCAGCACACCTTGGTTATTTACCAGCGCACACGGTACTAATAGTGGCAACAGGCAGCCAAGGTGAGCCAAAAACAGCTTTAAATAGATTAAGTATGAATAGTTTTAGAGATGTCCAACTTGAGTCTGGTGACACGGTTATTTTCAGTTCCAAGGTGATACCAGGTAACGAAGTGGCAATTGAAGCTTTGGTCGAACGATTGAAAGCAATGAACGTTATCGTAATTAATGATGATAATAGTGCTCTAAAAATCCATGCTTCTGGTCACCCAGCGTCAGATGAACTTAAGGCGATGTATCAGTGGGTTAGGCCAAAATATGCTGTTCCTGTTCATGGTGAGTTTCAGCATTTAAAAGCCAATGCGGAGATAGCTAAAGCCAGTGACGTGCCATATCAATTAATCGGTACTAATGGTGATATTTTCTGTCTGGGTGCATTGAAAGGAATCCGAAGAGGTGTTGTCAAAACAGGACGCTTAGGTCTTGTCAAGAAAGGACTTGTCAATATATAGTATAAAAAACAGTTGTTTACAAATTAAAGTTTGTGTAGTTTAATATATTTATCATCTAAGTGTCAGCATTTGTCGCCGGTGTTTTCAGTCACTTAGATTTGAGTGCTGACAAGGGTAAATAGATGGCTAAAGAGTGCAGCAACAACTGCTCAACAGCAGTAATAGAAATTGCTGGTGCAGGCCCTGCAGGGTTGGCAGCTGCGATTAAATTAGCACAAGCGGGCCGCAAAGTTCATGTGCACGAAGCCAGTAAAGAAGTTGGTCATCGCTTTGGCAGTCATTATCAAGATTTCCAAGGTATAGAAAACTGGACGACAGAACACGATGTTTTAACTGAATTTAAACAGTTAGGGCTGACAACTGATTTTACAGCGATGCCATGCAATAAAGGGATGGCTTTTGATTACAAAGATAGACGCTATAAAATCGAAAGTGACGAGACTTTATTCTATATGGTCGAACGAGGTCCCGGTCCTAATACACTTGATACTGCATTGCTTAAACAAGCACAATCCCTGGGCGTCACAATTCATTTTAATAGTCGCCTACGTGAGATAAATGGCGACGGTATTATGGCTGCTGGCCCTAAAGCGGCCGATGCTATTTCAGCAGGTTATCACTTTAAAACTGATATGCAAGACGGCTATTGGGTGATTTGTGATGATAATTTAGCACCTAAAGGCTATTCATATTTGTTAATCATGAACGGTGTTGGCACAGTTAAAAGCTGTATCTTTGCCGATTTAAAACGAGACAAACTCTACGCGGAACGTACGGTATCCGCCTTTGAACGATTACTAGGTCTAGAGATGCATGAGCCCAAGTTTCATGGTGGAATAGGTAATTTCTATATCCCTGATTCAGCTTATGCTGAAACACATCCAATCATAGGCGAACAAGCAGGCTTTCAAGATACTTTATGGGGATTCGGCATGAGATTGGTTATCTCATCAGGATTACTAGCTGCACAAAGTCTTCTGCACAATGAAAACTATGATCAGCTTTGGCAAAAACAGTTGAGACCTCAAATGAATGCATCTGTAGTCAATCGATGTTTATTCGGATTAATGGGCAATCGCGGCTACGGCTGGTTTCTACGAAGACAAAGCCAACGTAATGTCCGTGAGGCATTACGTAAGCAGTACCAATTTTCTATGCTTAAGCGAGTTTTATATCCATGGGCGCAACATGCTTATCAAAGTAAAAGAGTAGTAGGTTGAATTACTATGACAATTGATATCAGAAACTTTATACGTCACCCTGCATCAATTCCTATTAGAGTAGAGTCACGCAAGAAAATTTGTGATGATGAGACGCTGGACTTGTCTGAGGGTGGGGTGTCTCTTACCTCTAAAGATGCACTTTGTGTGGGTGAACTAGTTCAGGTAACAATCGATTTTTGTAATCCCCCCTTTACAGCAGAGGGTATGGTGCGATGGTGTAAAGGAGACAATGGGCTATTTTCACTTGGCATCTCTTTTCAAGATGAGATGGCAGCCTATGCAGTACGGATGATCGAGCAAATCTGTCATATTGAAAGTTATCGCCAAGAACAGTTTGTCAAAACAGGTCAATTAATGACCAGTGAACAGGCTGCGCAAGAGTGGATAATGTCCAGGGCAGCTGCTTTTAAGCAGGCATTTTATTAACCAAGCTGAGAGTTTTCTTAAGCGTATTGTTAAGGTTCTGATTGACAGTTCCAACAAAAATCAAAACTACTATTGTTGGTTTCATGGCAATGCCGACATAACCATGTTTTGTCATTTTTTTGTTCTAGCGTATCTTTGATTAATAACATCGCTCGATCATAATCGTTGTCATTTTTTACCCATAATTCTGGCCAAGTTTCATGTGGGGCTATATCACCTGCTGCTCCCGCGATGAATTCATTCTTTAAAAAAGTGTCGATACGATGACTTTCTATAATATTTTGGATATTAAAGACTAGAAACCGATTTTCATGGGTATAAACTAATTTCATTTTGCTAAAGGTTTTTATGAATAATTAACCAGATAATTGTATTGCAACACAGTACAGCCATTTTCTATGTTTTATTGTACAGTGTGTTTATTATTCTGAATAAAATGTTCAATGAGAGGTTTGTAATGCGCTTAACAACAATATTGTTTTCCTTAATGATAATGTCGATGTTTAGTTTGGCTAAAGCAGATACTTTGAAAGTAGGTGATGTTGCACCTAGTTTTGAATTACAAGATCAAAAAGGTGTTGTTCACAGCAATGGGCAATATCATGGTCAATGGCTTGTTTTATATTTTTACCCTAAGGATGACACGCCTGGCTGTACCACAGAAGCCTGTGCTTTTCGCGATGAATATAAAGTGATTACTGAGCAAAATACCCAGGTCATAGGGGTCAGCGTTGATAGTGTCGAGAGCCATGCTAGTTTTGCGAACAAATATAATTTACCATTTCCATTATTAGCAGATAACGGGGGTGAAGTGGCTAAAAAGTATCAAGCTTTAGCCGCTGTCGGCCCCATTAAGTTTGCAAAACGCCATAGCTTTATTATCGATCCTGAAGGAAAAATACGAAAAATTTATCGAAGTGTGAACCCCAACCGTCATAGTCAGCAAATCATCAATGATTTAGCCCTCCTGAAAAATGCTGGCATGCTATAAATTAAGCTGTTTTTCCTTGCTTATTTTTAAATAAAATTCGACTTTTATCTATATCAGCTCTATTTCGTAGAATATTGGGCAGCGCTCTACAATAGCTTGATGACAGTCCGATGGCATAAATTAAGTCGCTCGCCCATATGTCTCCGCTTGTTTTACCTAAATACCATTTGATCCGATCAGCAAAATCATAGGGTATAGGCTCGTAACGCTCATTTAGTAATGAAATACTATCGCCTATATTGATACGACCAGCCTGTATGATCTGACCATGGTAACCACGTTTGTGAAGAATTTTTTTAGGGTTAACCAAGTGTTTTATTTTTGAACATGGTTCACAGTGAAAAGTAAGCCGTATTTTAGCGGGGCCAATTTGTAAAACGCTTCCCGAATCTAGATTGTGTAGTTCAAACCTGTCAGAAATAACGATATTTTCTTTTAATTGTCCAGCTTGTAGTTCAAATTCAATTAAAGAAGAGCGAGGTAATAATAAAACTTGCTTAAGCGAATGTTGTTGAAGTGACTTATCAATACCGTCTAAAGCTAAGTTTAAGGTCGAGGATTCGATAATACCTTCAGCTGGAGCTGCGGCTTTATAAAAAAGCTGCTCTATCATTAGGTTATGTTTTAAAGTAGTTTCGGCATTAAAGCTGACAGGATATCTTGTGCGGATAACTGACCTTGTTTTGAAAACGGGACTTGGCCAATAGAACTGTCAACATGACCATCAAATTGGTATTGTGCTTCTCCTCGAAGTAGGACACTCTGAGCCGCATTAGTTAATGAGTTCGGGTCAAGGCTTAGCGGAACATTAAGACTTTGTGTGCTTAAGGCTGATAAAGTTTGATCGCTTTTTGCCGCAACACTACCAATAGCAAGTTGGTTGAGTGTTATATCGCCTGCAAACCCTGAAATTGGTAGCGGAAACGGATTTGGGTTATATAGATCAACCACAAATACAGCGCTATTTTGTTCAATCGAAAAATGACTGAGTCGAACAGAATTAACCTCCGGGGTTAGTATTAAGTTGCTCAATCCTTGATTGGCGCAACCAATCATACTTACAAAAGCAAAAATGATGAGTAGCCATCTTTTCATTGTATTACCTATTTAAAGTGTGTTGTATTAAGACAGCCATATCTTTTTTATTTGATATAGATTAGTTATTTTTCGACGGGTAGTTTAGTCGCTGTCCATTGGGTGATACCACCTAGCATATTGTATGAATGCGTAAAGCCCATTGACTTCATCATATCTAAAGCGATACCACTTCGTCTGCCAGTTCGGCAATACAGTAGATAGGTTTTGTCTTTATCGAGTTTTGCCAAGTTTTGCTGAAAATCTTTTTTGTAGAAATCGATATAGCTTGCTCCTGCAATATGCCCACTGTTGAACTCTTCAACTGTTCGCACATCTATAATTTCAAATTCAGGGTTATCAGCATTTTTCTCAATTAGTTCAAAGGATTGATGTGTTGAGATATGTTTAGCTATAACGGCTTGTTCGGCTTGACTCAAAGAAGCAAATAACCCGAAAAATCCCAGTAAGGTGTAGAAAAATAGTGATTTAAAAGACATGGTCTAGCCTTATGAATAGTAGTAAACAATATGCTTATCTTACCTTGATCTAGCCCTGTAAAGCCAGTTGCGTTATTGGTCACTATTCAAGAGAGTATTTAAAACATTTAATTTAACAAGAGACCGGTTTAAACTTGCCGTTTTTGTTGATATAAAGTGACAGGATCATGGTTGGTAAGGGAATAATTTAGCCCAAAAAAGTTGGCTATGGTATTAATTTTTTGAATACTAAGGCTACTGCCTGCTATATATTGTTTTATCATTGTTCTGTCAGGAATGTATTGCTCTATTTCAGCTTCTATTTGTTCTTTTTGAGTATCGTCAACGCTGTAATAATGTCCTTTAAATTGTTGATAAACCATTTCAGTTAAAGATGCTTCGAGCTTTACGAACGAGTTTTTATTCACATAATCCATTATATGAGTATGAAGCATTTTCTCTAATTCAAAGGGGGTGCATTGATCTTGCGGGGGTGAAATACTGGGATCTTGTTGGTCAGCGACCATTGATAACTCCTTGCTATCTTTCCATAGTGAGCACAGTCCAAATTTGTGCGTACCGCTTAGGCTAAACAAGCGAAAATAGAATGTCAACCTTTGAAATGTTTAATAAAATTAAAACTTTTTCTAGCAACCGATATAGACTAACTAAAGGTGTTACATTGACTCATTTTTCCTGTTTTTAAACCCTGTTTAAACCATTTAACACGTTGATCTGCACTACCATGTGTAAATGAGTCAGGGCTGACGTAGCCTTGTGATTGTTTTTGTAAAGTATCATCTCCAATAGCACTCGCGGCTGTTAGGCCTTCTTCGATATCACCCATTTCAAGGAGCTGACGTTGAACATTGGCATGATAAGCCCAAACACCCGCATAGCAGTCTGCTTGTAATTCTTGTTTTACAGAAAGTTTATTGCCTTCTACTTTACTTAGTTTGGCACGTGCTGCGTGTACCTGACTGGATGTGCCGAGCAATGTTTGAATGTGGTGTCCAACTTCATGTGCTATAACATAAGCTTGTGCAAAGTCACCGGGCGCTTTAAATTGGTTCTTTAATTGGTCATAAAAAGCTAAATCAATATAGACCTTTTGATCTGCAGGACAATAAAAGGGTCCCATGGCTGATTGAGCCATACCACAGGCTGATTTAACAGCATTTCTAAATAAGACGAGGCGCGGTTGTTGATATTGCTTACCTTGCTCTTCGAAAATAGCGGTCCATGTTTGTTCTGTATCTGCTAAAACGACAGATACAAATTCAACTAACTCTTTTTCTTGAGCAGACTGTGTAATAGGTTTAGTAGTTTGTTGTGTAACGTTAGTCTGTTGTTGACCGGTCAGTAAACCAAGGATAGTCCCGAGATTCCCTGTCATCACGCCATAGGCACCAATAGCAACAACGAGTATTGCTGTCCCTTTAAAACCTAAAAAGCGGAATATCATCGGTAATAAACGTAATACGCCACCGCCGCCACGGCCCATACCACCTAGTCCAGAAGTCTGTACATGGCGACGATCTTCGATATTATTACTAGTCCGCTTTCCTCGCCAACGCATGATAATTCTCCGTGTTTTTAAGCGAAATTCATTAGTTGATAAACCAAGTGTAACTAAGGTGCTTTGTTAAATAAAATAGTATTGAGCAAGAGTACTATTTGTTGTGAGCCGAGCATCCCTTGAAACGCAATAGGAAGTTCGCCGACAGGAGTCATCATATAACCTTTAAAGTGATAGTGCGCTTGTCCAGAGAGTAGGGTTTGATTGGTAGCGCTAATAATAGCTTTAGGTTTAACAGATATGGGCACTTTAAACGTCTGTGTCGATAAGGCGGCTAAACTGGCTTTACTCGTTGCTTCTAGGTCGGCCACATGTTGTTTGTTTAAGTGAATTTTTCCTGACAGCTCGCGAACAGGCAGTTTGAATTCATTTGGGTTATAAACATCGACATCAAAAATAGCACTATGGTTTTTAACTGAGAAAGAGACCAGTTGAATTCGTTTAATTTGTGGAATTTGAGTATTTTTAGCATCGGACACCGACGCCCAACTGGTAAAAGGCAAAAACATGAACGTTAGCGCTATGACAAAGTATCGTTTCATATAAATAGGCAGTCTGAAAGGTCTCTAAATGGACAGGTTTTGAGCGTTAGAGTTTTACACATGATAAAAATGTCTTGATAACTAAAATTACGTTCTTAACTTAGTGTTTATGGGGAGTCAGCTTCGAGTTTAGGGCAGGGAAGCGGTGTAAGGCAAACTGGCTATGACAACTAACACAACTGTTTGTTAACTCGGAATAATAAAAACCAACCAATTCTAGTTTTTCCATATCAGCAGCATGGCTCAGCATGCCAGCCAGATAATGAAATTGTTGATCTTGTTTTAAAAATGCATCAGGTAACGTTGAATGTAGTTCATGCCTCTGAGCGTTAGTTAGAGATTGTTTGAGAATATAACTATTCTTCATTTTCAGGGCGATATGACTTATCTCATGCCAATCTCCAGAAATATAAGCGGGGAAAATTGCTTTCATGCCTTCTTGCAGGGACAGCATTTCTTTTGACAATAAAATTCGTAACTCTGGAGACAAGGCTTCTACACCCTTTTCGGCATAAGATTGAAAAGTAACAAGTGAAAAGCATAGCGTAATAATAAAACTGATAATCTGTTTCATGACTATCCTTTAAGTTATCTAAACCTTAATCATAATGCTAAATGGTTTTTCGATTTAATTTATTTCATTTTCATAACCTAGTTCAGTCATGATATTAGAAATAACGCGAGTCAGGTTTTAACTGTTGAAATACAAGCAATTTGACCGCGAAAAGGAGTCCATAGCTTTTATAGGTTTGTGAGAGTGAACTTTAGTTTAGAAGTATTTCTCAATAGCAATATTGCCTGGGTGTTGACGACTATGTCGACGTAATCCTTTTTGCTCCAGAATCTGAGTTGCGTCATCTAGCATACTTGAGTTGCCACATAACATGACATGATTAGAATCCGGCTTCAATGACAGGCCCAGTTGTTTTTCAAGATCACCTGAAGCAAGGAAGGTGGTAAGACGAGAATGTATAGCATCAGGTGTTTGCTCACGAGTAATAAATGGTAAAAAGTGGAATTGCTCGGGGTAGCGTTTTGCTAGTGCTTCAAAATCATCACGATAGGCCATCTCATTAGCTGTTTTTGTTGAGTAACAAACGATAATATTGTTAAAGCGCTGCCATGGTTCGTCTGTATGTAATATGGATAGGAAAGGGCCAATTCCTGTGCCTGTGGCGCAAAGCCATAGATTTTTTACACCATCAGGTACTTCTTCCAGTGTTAACAAACCACTCGGCTTATTTGAAATATAAACGGTATCACCCTTAATAACGTCGGTTAGTAGCGGGCTGAACTTCCCGTTTTGTACTGTATTAAGGTGAACTTCTAAAAAATCATCTTCTGGCGCATTAATCAATGAATACGGTTTGTGAATTTTTGCACCTTTATAATCAAGTCCGACAATGACAAATTGACCGGCTATAAATGGTAAGTCCACTTCAAGTTTGATTCGAATTGAATATAAATCAGCACACCATTGCTTTTTATCGATGACCTCACCTTGTAGCCAAGTAATCATAGTTCAACCTTTGAAATTAATTGAAAATACCAACTTTGAATAGTATAGGCTGTGGCAGCAGAGTGCAAAGTGGTGACACCTATTTAGCTCTTGTGAACAGCCTTACTTTGATGGTGATAATGCCATAAAAATAGGCTGCCAGCACTCCGCCAAGGAGACCAATGTTTGATCAGTTCTCGTGCTTTTTTGGGCGTTGGGCGTTCTGTTAGATTTTTTATTTTTTGCAATGAAGTAAGCAAGATAAGATCATCAGCAGGAAAAACATCTTGGCGTTGTAATGAGAACATTAAGTAGATTTCAGCACTCCAACGCCCAAAGCCACGAATTTTTGTAATGGCTTCGATAGCGTCACTGTCGCTCATTTCTATTAAGCCATCGGGATTAAAGTCACCAGTAACAATTGCTGCGGCAAGTCCTTGAGCATATTCCATTTTACGTTTTGACAACCCTGCTTCACGTAATAATTTATCAGGAATAGTTAAGAGGGTTGTTGCATCAATATTTTGCATCAAATTACTGACTCGGCCCCAGATAGTGTCTGCTGCTTTTGTTGATATTTGTTGCGAAACAATGGTGTTGAGAAAGGTTTCAAAACCAGCAGGCCGCATACGAGGGGAAGGTAATCCAATTTTATCCAACGATTGAGCAATATCCTCATCAATATCGGCTAGTGCATGCAGTGCATGCTTGATATGTTGTTCATCCATAGAAGGTAAGCAGTTTGGTGTTAAGTGTTTAGGGGCTTATGAGAAATAATTTCAAAGGGAGAAATGAATCCGGCTTTTATATTTTTAATCATATTCTGGATTTTAATCTCTACAGTGTCTTGCATTAAAGTATGTAAGCCGAGAGGAGGAGGTCCTTCCTGAGTCCTTTCTTGCATAGTATTAAAGAAATCAAGCGCAAAGTAACGCCGCATCGTTTCTTGACAGGTAATAAAATTAGCCTGTTTCAACAGGGTTAAATATTGCTGCGGGCTAGCTAGGTAACTATTGCTACTATTTTCTGCCCAAGGTATAGGATAAAAAAGTTCGCCGTGACTGATTTGCATGACATCATAAATACCAAAATTTGCACCTGGTTTTAATACGCGATAGGCCTCTTTAAATAAAGTGGCCTTATCTTCAATATTCATTCCGACATGTAACATAACGGCACCATCAAACATGTAATCTTCAAAGGGTAGGTCTAGTGCACTTCCATGATGCAACTGCACATGGTTTCCAAGGCCTACCCAATCTGTTAAGGCCTTACCCACAAGAATATATTCATCAGTTAAGTCGATACCAGTGACCTTGTTATTTAGCCTGCTTGCAATATGGCGGGCAGTACCACCAATACCGCAGCCAATATCAAGAATATGGTCTTGCTCTGTAAAAGCGAGCTGATCAAGTAAGTTGTCAGTAGCGATACGGCCGCCAATATGGAATTCACCCACAGGTCCCAGATCCTTCTCAGTAACAGTATCGACTGTCTTACTCATTTCAAAAAGAGCAGACTCTATTGCAGCAAGCAGATCACCATGCGTGTAGTGTGCTGAAATTTTGTTTTCAATTGACATGTTGGCAACCGTTAGTTTTTTTTGGCAATGCAACAGAAAATGAATAGTAAATTACCTATATGTTTGATTATATTCTAATTTCTCATTTAGTGTATTCAAGACGATTTAGATATAAAAATATTACACAAAACGGTTTATTTAAAACGAGAATTAGAGACAGAATTTGATATAAATAGCTAATTTAGATTTGCTAAATGTCTAATATACTGATATTAATGAACTTATTATAGAAAAGTGAGTCTTATATATGTTGAACTCATTGTTGAAAAAAGCTTATGAAAAAAAATGCAAATTTAGATGAATATAGAGACAAAGTAAGGCGTATGGCAGAACGTCGTAAAAGCTCGCGTCGGATTATTAAAGCCGAGTTTGGTTCTGATAAATGGGTGAGAGCGATCCAAGCTTCCTATGTGTTGTGGCCCAAAGAAGACAGACGGGAGCAGGATAGAAGAATTACAAGCCGTCGAACGCTAGAGCGTAGAGACCAGCTACAAAGATTTCGTGGTATGTCACTGCGTCAACGCATGCTGAAAAAACAGCGTCAAACACAGGTCTTAACAGCAGAAGAAAAAGCGATGCTGAAAGACTTACACAATCATTTTTAACAATCTAAACTGCTATTTCAATTCCCTGAACGTAGAACTTAATCTTTATGACGCCGTAGACGATCACGGTATTTCTTCTTAGCAAATTTTTGCAAGTCTTCGATGGTATCTGTTTCATCAACAATTTCACGCCCAAGCATTGTTTCAATTGCGTCTTCAAGCGTTACAATACCTGAAACCTGACCATATTCATCCTCAACTAGGAATAAATGTTCACGTTTTTTAATGAACATATCTAATAATTGCTGAACCGGAAGTTGCTCGGAAACGCTGGTGATAGGTTTTGCAAAATGCTGGATAGCTTCATCGGCACTGCCTTCACGATCAGCCATTAATAATTCACGGTTTGTTACTAAGCCAGTGATATTATCAGGCTCATCCGTATAAACTGGGATTCGTGTAAATTGTTGCGTTTCTTCTAATTCAAGTGCTTCTGTGACCGTGGTAGTGGCATTTAAACTATGTAATACACTCCGTGGTGTTAAGATTTGTTCGGTTTTAATTTCATGTAAGTTTAAAACATTCACCAAATATTCATTTTCTTGACTTACCAATGACCCCATTTTGTGACTTAGTGATGCAAGAGCAATGATTTCTTCGCGTGTAATTTCATTCCGTTCATCTTTGTGAAAAGACTTTGTGATTAAAGATGATAGCCAAATCAATGGGTAGACGATCTTGATCAGCCAATAGATCATGTTAGAGGCAGGGATAGCAAGCTGTCGCCAAAAAATAGCCCCGATCGTTTTGGGGATAATTTCAGAAACATAGAGAATAACTAAGGTCAGTACAACAGCGATAACTGTTTCCCACTGTATACCAAACACCTTTGCAGCTTGAGCACCGACACCTGCTGCCCCCATGGTGTGAGCAAAAGTATTTAAGATCAAAATACTGGATATCGATTGATCAAGTCGTTCCTTAACGTCAACTAAAACCTTGCCTTTTTCCGGGTATTGACGCGCTGTACTTTCAACATAACTAGGTGTAATAGATAACAATACTGCTTCTAATATCGAACATATAAAAGAAACACCGACGGCAATCGCAAGATAAATAAGGAGTAGGGTCATAGCAAAGAAATTTTCGTCTTAAAACCTACACTTGTTAATGGATAAAGTAATCATAGTTTAACGTAAAGTACGACTAAATAAATTTAAGGCTAATTGATAACCAAGTTGGGCTGTCTGAGCATCATAACGACCACCATCACCTTCATCACGCATAAAAGCGTGTTCAGCATTAAACTCGTGCCAAGTGAAACTAATATCTATCGCGTTTAATTCAGTATAAATCTTAGCCAGTCCTTCTTTTGGGACATGATTATCTTGCTTACCCCAAATCATTAACAACTCACCTTGAATATCATCCAAACGATCCATGCTGTGTTGGCCAGATGCATTTGGAATCATTTGAATATGTAAATCAGTCGCGTAAAAACAGGCTGTGCCTTCCACATCAGGATGTAAAGCAGCACGAAAAGCTAAGTGACCGCCAATACAATACCCCATAGCACCGATATGACCATTTGCCCACGGTTGTTGCTTAACAAAGTTAATCAAGGAGACATTATCAGTATCATAGCCTTGTACATCTTTAGCTTGTTTATCTGCATTTCCTTTATCACGACCGGCATCGTCGTAGCCTAAAACAGTACCAATTGGGTTAAGCTCATGAAAGACCTCTGGGACTAATACCGCATAACCATGACTTGCCATAAACTTTGCTGCACGCTCAATGGGACCTGTTTGTTGAAAGATCTCTGAATAAAACAAAATAACAGGATAACTACCTTCACCAACAGGCCGGTGAATATAAGTGCGCATAACACCAGTGGGTGTATCCAGATCAGCAATATGGCTTTGGATTTTCATGAATGTCTCTTTAGTTTATTGGTAGATAGATAAAAACTAATATTGTATAACGATTTAAGTTTTTAATTTTTAATAATCGATAAGACGGCTGGTATCAGAAACATTGGCTTAGTTTTCTTGATAGTTAAAAGTTACTTTAGCTATGATAAGTTTTGACAAAAAAGGAAACGTCATCTCTAATGAACCACACGAGACATCAATATATGAGGTTAGGATGGAAAATTTCACAGAAATAGTTATCAATTATTGGTGGCTTGGATTGATAGTTATTGGCTTAACCGTGCTACTTCTTGCCAAGAAGATAAATAATGCCTTTGGTGGTGCTGTTGTTGAAATAAAGGCTGAAGAAGCTGCTCAGCTTCTTGCAGATAAAAAAGCCGTGATCTTGGATATCCAAGAAAAAAGAATATTTGAAAAAGAACATATTCCAGACACGGTTAATATACCTGGCATTAGTTTTGTTGACGGCTCTGCCAATATTGAAGATGCCTCTATGCCTGTCATCATTATCCCGATGAAAGGAATAACACCAATGCCAGTTATACAATATCTAGAAAGTGTCGGTGTACCGATGATTTATATTTTAAAAGGTGGGATAAATGAGTGGAGAGAGGCTGGTTTTCCTACAACAGCATCGTCATAGCTTTCTAAAATTAATATTTTTTATTGCAGCATAAAAAAAGCCCTATACGAAGATAGGGCTTTTTTATTTTAAGGCTGAGTTTAATTATGCAGCATAAGTAAATGGTGCTGATAAACCAACTTTTTCTGATTGATGCCAATCATAGCCGTTATCTTTATAGATAGCCGCTACAGATTTACTAATTGTGACAGGTTCACTTGGTGAAACTGCAAGAGGATGGTTAGATACTTTAACTGCACCACCATCTTCACCTTCAAGTTCCTGCATGGTATTTGAACCAATATCACCAACTTTTAGGTAGTGTGTGCGATCTTTTTGTGTAAACTCGATAGGTACTTGCTTAACACTCATGATTTCGCCTACTAAACCAGCGATTACAGCCAAGTGTCCACCATGATTACCGCTCCAAAGTTCGACAATGGCATTCTTTTGTTCTTCAGTGGCACGATCGTCGATATAGAGTGCGAGCTTCCAATTACCTTCAGTTAAAGCACCAGGTGAATGTAACCAAGCTGATACTTTGATGTCATTAAGTTGAACACCATCTAAATGACCTTCTTCAATATGCCAACCAACAAAAGCTTCACAAAAACCTTGAGTTGGTGGTGCTAAAAAAATACAAGGGCAGACCAGGTCACAGTTACAAGATTCAAAATATTGACCGGTAATTTTCCAATTGTCAGACATGTTAACCTCCGTTAGTTAGCGTAAAATAATGAAATCATTATTTTTACGATAGACTGATTGTATACCCAATAGACTGAATTAGGCTAGATGATTATTCATGTTAAATCAAAATAACTTAAAAACCAATGCACCTATAACATTAGCACCGCTATCTACACGAGACAAGGTGATTGTATATGGTGGTGTGGCACTAGTAAGCCTCATTGGCTGGGCTTATATGTTCTATATGGGCTGGGCGATGGACAATATGCACCTTGTTGATATGTGGATGCCACCAATGGGTGGAACACGTGCATGGAGTGTGTACGATTTTTGGATGTTATTCGTTATGTGGTCAGTGATGATGGTCGCGATGATGACGCCATCCGTCGTACCCATGATCATGATGTATACCACTATTAATAAAGGAAAAGCGAAAAAAGGCTTGCCTTATAGTCCAACTTTTATCTTTCTCAGTGGTTATCTCGTCGCTTGGGCTCTATTCAGCATTATCGCTTCCGCCATTCAATATCCTTTACATGAAAGTGGCCTACTCAACCCAATGATGAATAGCAGAAGCTATTTACTGAGTGGTGGCATATTAGCATTAGCAGGACTGTATCAATGGACGCCGCTTAAAGATGCTTGTCTAACAGAGTGTCGAAGTCCATTGAGTTTCTTGATGACTTCATGGAAAGATGGTCACTTTGGTGCTTTTAAGCTGGGCTTACATCATGGCCTGTATTGTATCGGTTGTTGTTGGGCCTTGATGGTGGTGTTATTTGCTGTCGGAGTGATGAACATGCTCTGGGTACTATTGATCACTATCTTTGTCATTTTGGAGAAAGTAGGGCCAGTATCATCCAAGTACTTACGTGCAGTGACTGGACTAATACTGATTGTATGGGGCGGTTATTGGTTGTCTTTGTACCCTTGGTAACTTAACTCACCAGAACTTCCACCAGCTAGATTTTTCTTCAACGCCTTGCTTAGATAATTCTTCTAACTGTTTTTCATGTGCTTGTGGATCATCATGACTATGATCTAAATCTGCAGCATCATCATGATCGTGATCTCTAGGATCATGACCATCTGGGAATAACAGCTCAGCCTTTTCTCTTTCAGCTTCCATTTTTTCTTTTGCTTGTATAGCTTGATCTCTTTGTGATCTTTCAATTGTTTCAGCCGAAGGCTTAAACTCTGGTGGTTTCTCGAGATCAACAGCCATTACAGGTAGTGTTACAAAAAAATAAAGAGAAGCTGAGAGTATTATTTTTTTCATTATGATGAGCCTTAAAAATTGATTTAGCAATAGTATAGGATAAAGCTGAGTAACAGAACATGAGTAAAAGTAAATAGTTCAAATTACAAGGCCAATTCACTTAATCCAGGGTGCTCAAGTGGCCGAGGGCCAAGTGGCCAATGAAAGAAGCGTTCCGTCGCATCAATTTCTAAGTCGTTGATGCTTGCGAAACGACGTTGCATAAGGCCATTTTGGTCGAATTCCCAATTTTCATTTCCATAAGATCTATACCATTGCTCATCAATATCATGCCATTCATAAGCAAATCGAACTGCAATACGATTGTCATTAAAAGCCCAGAGTTCTTTGATTAAGCGGTAGTCAAATTCCTGTTGCCACTTTTTCTGTAGAAAGCTCCTAACTTCATCACGTCCTTTGGGGAATTCCGAACGATTTCGCCAAATTGTATCTTCTGTATAGACTTGAACAACTCGATCTGGGTCCCGGCTATTCCAAGCGTCTTCTGCTTTACGGACTTTTTTGATAGCGGATTCTCTATTAAAAGGGGGAAGGAGTGGCTTTTGAGTTGACATTGTTATCTCCTAAAATGGTTTTAGAAAGTAATCTTAATTTATTGATCACTGAAAACTTTCAAAATGGATGCGTTCTCGTTCTATCCCCAATTCATTAGCCATCCTTATGCTGGCATCTAACAGATTTTTAGGACCACAAAAGTAGAAAACAGCCTGTTCTGGTGCTTTGCTTAGTACCTTTTTCAAGTCTAGACGCTGACTATTAGTTTGCTGACTGAAATAGAAGTGACAGTATTCACTACCGCTTTCTAGGAGCTCTCGATAAAAAGCCATTTCGCTGCTTAATTTAGCGGTGTAATGGAGTTCAAAAGAGCTATTACGAGACAACAATTCTTCCACCATGGCCTTGATAGGTGTAATACCAATGCCACCAGCAATAAGTACTGCAGGTCTGTTATCTTTATGTAAAGAAAAATAATTTTTTGGTTGATCTGTCGTAATCTCCATACCAACTTGCCAATGCTGATGAATAACCTTTGAAGCACCTTGGTCATGGCCTTCATTTTTAACTGCAATAATGTAAGGGCCTGTATTCTTATGTGGAGAGATGAGTGAATAAGAACGACTTGTCTCACTCCCATCGGGCAACATAACAGGCACGGTAATATGTGAACCAGCCTCATAGCCGGGTAAATCCAGACCATGACTATGCGTTAATTCATAGGCTCTTATATTTTTGGCAACTTGACGAATGTCGGTAATTGTCAGTGGAATAGCTGCGTTTCCGGCGTACTTATAGCCATATATCGCTTTTTTATCGGAAGATGACTTCGCCTCTGCTAATAGTTTATTGACGTCACTTTGTGTGTATCTAGGGGTGATATATTTCGGGCAATTCCAATCAAAGGCTTCAACAGTGATAACAACGCCTCTTTCTATTGGCGCTCTCGAATCCTCTGGTTCCAGTTGAGCCAGTAAGTTAGAGTCCGTCAGTTCATCTATCAGTCTAGCTCGGCCCCATATTTTTAGTCGCTGACGTCGAGGGTAGTCCATTAAAATAAGACTAATTCGATCATCACCTAATAAATTACCAACAGACAAGTATTGGCGATTACCAGTAAAGTCAGCATAACCAATAGTATGGTCATCTAGTATCTTGATAAAACCAGCGGGGCCGCCGCGATGTTGTACATAAGGCCAACCATTTTCGGCAATAGTGGCTTGATAAAAACTATCTCGCTCGCCGATAAACTGCTTCTCAAATTCACTGAGTGCAACGACCTCATTTTCACCAAGTTCAAAATTTTGATAATTATCTCGACTACTCATTTTAGTTTGAAATTCTTTTACCTTTGGTGTGAAGCTGATATTTGCAAATGCTTTGGCCATTGTCTTATCCTCTTTAAATAAATGCTGCCCAAAGAAGTCTTTGGACAGCATTGTTCATTTACGCGGCAGTTTGTAACTCGACTTTAGGAAAATCGATTTCAACACGACTTGTTTTCCCAATAAGGTTGGTCAAAATATTCATACCCACATGGGTAATAACTTCAACGATTTCACCATCGTTATAGCCAACATCACGCATTTCATTAATTTCAGCAGTGGTCACTTGACCCATATGTTCGACCAATGCTCTTGAAAATTTGAGCGCGACAAAGGCTTTAGCATCCTGGCTATTACCCGCACGGTTGCTTTCAATTTCTTCAGTATTTAAACCAGCCTGACGACCTATGGTTGTATGCGCAGACAAACAGTATTCACATTCATTTTGTTGAGCGAGTGTCAGAGCAATTCTTTCTCTCGTAGCGAGATCTAAGCTGCCGCTATTGGCAATATGATATAAGCCAAGAAATGCTTGAAGGGCCTCTGGCGAATTAGCAAAAACGCGTAAAAAATTGGGTACCGTACCCAGTTGGTTTTGAATAGCATCAAATAATGCTTTTTGTTCCGGTGTTGCCGTTTCATCTGTAACTGTTGTAATGCGACTCATGATTGTTCTCCTAATAATTAAAAAATGGCTGCCAATTTGTGTAGGCAAATCCATTATTAAATATTGCGAATAAAATAAGAATATGTAAAATAATCAATTAACTATTTCAAAAAGTGAAATAATCATGGATCGCTTACATTTAATGTCTGTTTTTATTGCCGTAGTAGAAACACAAGGTTTTTCGAGTGCTGCACGAAGATTAAGGTTATCAGCACCCGCGGTGACACGAGCAATAGCAGAACTTGAAATACGACTAGGTGTAAAACTGCTCAACAGAACAACACGTCATGTGCGTGTCACTGAAGCAGGACAAAAGTATTATCAAGATGCCAAACGCGTAGTCATGCTAGCAGACGAAGCAGATGAAAGTGTTGTAGGTGAAAATGCCGAACCTAAAGGACACATCGTGGTGACTGCCTCTGTCTTATTCGGTCGCCTGTATGTGATGGATAGCATTATTAGCTATTTACAGACCTATCCTAAAATGACGGTAGATGCTGTATTTGCTGATCGTGTGGTTAATATGCTCGAGGAGGGGGTTGATGTTGCAGTGCGTATTGGCGAGTTACCAGACTCAACGTATCGGGCTATCAGGGTGGGTACAGTAAGGCGTGTATTATGTGCCTCTCCAGAATATCTTGATCAATATGGTGTTCCAAAGAAAGCGGAAGAATTGACGGAACATAAAATTATTTTAGCGAGAGGGCTCACCCCAACCAATGAAATCAAGTTCTATAAACAAGGAAAAGACTTTAGTGTAAGAGTCACACCCTACCTGTCAGTCAGTGATAACGATTCAGCGGCTCAGGCTGCTGTAGAGGGCTTAGGCATAACACGTTTACTGTCATATCAAGTTGCAGATCAGTTAAAAAAGGGCAAACTGAAAATCATTCTGAGTGACTATGAGGCACAAGCAGTCCCAGTGCATATAGTGCATAGAGAAGGGCGTTATGCCTCTGCCAGAATAAAAACCTTTGTTGATATGGTGGTAGAGCATTTAAGAAAACAACCCTCATTAAATTGACACTGTATTAACTTCTAACTTCTAACTTCTAACTTCTAACTTCTAACTTGTAAAAGAAAGTATTACTTTAATTATCGCTGTTTACTTTTTGCGGCGCGTAATGCCGTGGCGTAGGCTTTATTAGCCCAAATGTTCATTTCATCGTAGTCTTCTAACGTTTCTTCAGGTGCTTGGAAATAAGATAGGCTGACTGGTTTTCCTTTTTTCTCGTATGTAAAAGGTTCGAGCCCTTTGTCCTTAAATTCATTTTCAGTTTCTTTATCGGCTTTTAAATAGAGTGTGTTATCCGCAATGAGGCCAAACATCAGACCTTCCAAAAAAAGCCCATATCCACCAAACATTCTTTTATGGTGAACAGGGCCAATTGATTGCATTAGTTCGACGATATACAAAGCAAACTCTTTTTCTGTTTGTGATGTTGGCATGTTTGGCTCAGTCTTACCAGTTACTTATTGATGCCTAAGTTTCCTCAGGACAAAGAATGTTTCTATAGCTATTATAAGCAGACATATCTCAAAAACGCTTTCCACCCCCTCACCAATACGTAGAGAATCTTTTTTAAACGAACTGCCGTATATTATTTTATGGTTAATAACATCAGCTGCTTTTGCTAACAAAGCAATAATGGCAACGAGCATACTGGGGGTTGGAATCATTAAGTTGTTAAATAGTTTTTTAAGTGTTGGAAAAGCAATTAAAAACATAGGTAAAAGGATAAGATATAGCATCATTAGCTTGAATAAAATGGAGGATATGCTGTTATTACTTGATTGAATAAGCATGGAATTATGAATATTAAATTCTTTCTGAAAATTATTCGAAGTGATACTGTCAGGAACATCAAATTTAAAGAAGTGTTGTCCCCAACTTATTTCTTCACCAGCAATAAAAAAGCAGACTAGAGTAAATAGGAACAACCAGAAGGCTCCTAATTTTTGCTTAAGATTTAAAGATAGTTTAGCGCTTGCGAAAGCAAAAAGTGCCGCAAAGAAACAAGAAATAGCCCCTACAGTTTCATATAAACCACTTTCATGAAGGAAAAACTGAGGTAGAGGACCATAAAGTAGATGATAAGCACCTGGGAAAATAGATACTAATAATAGCGAAGCTATGATAAATAGATTTAACCATTCCCTTGAACTAAAAATTATTGTCATTACTTTTGTATCTCTGTTAAAAAATTAGCAGAAGATTATAGCATTGCCATATATCTATGAAGGCGAGGAACTTGTTAATCCAAGCCGCTACTAAGTCACAGAAAAAGGTTAAAAAGACAAAAATATTGCTTTCAAGTGAAAGATTAGAACCCTTTATGCTTAAAACTCAAAGTATCGCTTTCCAGATTACTGTGGTGTTTAATGACATTGACCATCTAAACGGAAAGGATCGACGGCAGTTAAACCCCACCAGCCTTTACTATTTTGATAATTACCTTGCCGAACTTCAAAGTGTAAATGAACGCCATTAGCACCAGTACCAGTCTCGCAGATTATGATTAACACGAGCCAAGTGCCCATAAGCGGTATAAACATTAGCGCCATGCTCGATAATAATCCAGTTACCAAAGTCTCTTTGACGATAAGTTATAGTTTTGACCGCTCCATTGCCAGCAGCGACGACGATTCCAGCTGGACGTTTGTGATAATCAATCCCTTTATGCTTACGACCATTATTGCCAAAGCCAGATGACAAACAGGCATCAGGAGCAGGGTTGATTAATAATTCAATATTATTTAAACAAGCCAATACTGATTCTCTTTGTACTTTTCCTGACAACGTTTTCGGCGCATTAGAGACTTTCATTGGGCATAACGCTAGGTCTAATTGTTTAGGTGACGTTATTACGCCGTCAGGTATTTTGAGTGTAGTACTACAAGCTGATAGTGATAAAACGATGATAATAAATACAAATTGTTTCATAGCAATAACTATTACTTTTGGTTTAATGAAAGAACCTAAAAATTCAAGCTGGTTGATACCATGGCTTTGACACTTTTATTTGCATTGTGTTGCCTACGCTGCTGCTAGGCGTTCATTTATTTTGCTTGCCCAAAATAAACGAACCAAACAAAAAGGCACCCGGATTTATCGCTGGGCACTAAAAAATCCAGTTTTATGCAGCGTGGATAAAAACTCGCTCCGCTCAAACACTTATTCACTTTATCTGGAAAAATATACTTTTCAGTGGCGATAAAAACGGGTTAAAGATATCTTATTTAGGTGTGTGGCCTATCAGGTCACTTCACCAGAAAAGTGGTGGAGCTGGTCGTCCCAAAGTTCAATTTCATTGCCATTAACAAAGCCCCAGATATGATCTTGGGAATGGGGAGCGAGGTCGAGTTTGTTACCTTGTAGTTCACCGACAATCACGCCGTTAATATCAGCCCTGAGTTCCACCTTATTATCATCAGTCAGTTCGCCCCAGATCTGGTTTTGATTGTCGTCATCCCAAAGTTCTATGTGCTTTGCCATCGTGTTTTCTCCTAATCCCAATGTTATAAAAAGATTGTTGAAACCTACTTTTGACTCAAACTTGCCTTGCGTAAAACGCATTTTTTAATGGTGAAAAATTGTCTTTGTTCTGTTTTCCTTGTTTGTTATAAAAATCAATTACTCTGACCCCATTGATTCTAGGTCGAAATGTCTTTTTCGATTCAACTAATAATTCGAAACCAATTTTCCAAAAATTCTTTTTGGAATATCCATCTATTTTCAGTTTTCCGATTGCTTCTATTGCACATTTTTTTACAAAAAAGCCAGCATTAATGCTGGCTTCCTAATTCAATCTAATCCCACTTCAACGCGCCACCTGTTTGATATTCGGTGACTTTGGTTTCGAAGAAGTTTTTCTCCTTGCGCATATTGGCTTGTTCATCTAGCCATGGCAGAGTGGCTTCGGCACCGGGGAAGGGCGTTTCATGCCCGAGTTGTTTAGCACGACGATTAGCAATAAAGCGGAATTGGCCAATATGCTGTTCTTTTGAATAACCTAAGATCGGATCACGCAGGATATAGCTGGCGTAAATCTCTTCGGCGGCTTCGGCTTCTTCCCACATTTGTTGTACTTTGATGGGGTCGAGTTTGACGTTTTCTTCTTTGATGATTTGTTTGACCACACGAATACCAAAAGACGCATGCAAGACTTCATCACGCATAATATATTGCAGTTGTTCAGCCGTGCCTTTCATTAGGCCGCGACGTTGTAGGGCAAAGATTGGGCTAAAGCCATTGTAGAACCAACAGCCTTCGAAGATACCACCGAAGAAGGTGTAGGCCATGACGAAGTTTTCTAGTTCATCACGATCTCTAAGATCAATGTCACTACGTAGCACAGAGCTAAGGCGATTATTAGCCAGTTGAATCTTTTGATTGATTTCTGGCACGACACGATAGCGATTGTAGATTTCGCTTTGGTCTAGGCCAATAGTTTCAATACAGTGTTGGTATGTCCATGTATGCAAGGCTTCTTCATAGACTTGGCGTGCTTGATAGATTTGCAACTCTGGTGCCGACATTTTTTCCATCACTGCCAAGCCGATATTTCGCATGGCGAGAATATCGGAGGTAGTGAGGTAGGAGAGAACATTTTCATAGACATGACGTTCTTCCATCGTCAGGTTATGACGATAGTCGTGAACATCTTGTGCCATGTTGATATCGAGTGGCGTCCAGTGGTTTTTATTGGCATTAATAAAATAATCCCAAGCCCATGGATATTTAAACGGCGCGAGCTGATTAATATCGGTCATGCCATTAATGACACGCTTATCGTCTGGGTTAACAGGCGCGACATTGGCCGTTGGCAAAGATGACACACTTGCTGAGTCTGGTTCTGGCACAGAAGCAGGCATGGCAGTAGAAGTGGGTTCATTAGCTGCTGGCGCTGCTTCCACCTCTGTCGCAGGGCTGTTGTCAGCTACAGAATTGTCTTCGATTGCTGCTGGTGCAGGCTCGCTGCCAGTAACTGGCGCTGAAAATGGATCATCCCAATCTAACATTATTGACATGCCTCACAGTCTGGTTCGAGTATCGAGCAGGCTTGTGGTGCATCCATACCTTCACCTAAAACCAGTTCATCTGTTGCAGCAGGTACGGCTGCAATGGTGCCCATTGGTTTCGAGCTACTGGTTTTCTCAGCGGCTGTCGCACCCATAGATCGTAAATAGTAAGTTGTTTTTAGACCACGAACCCAAGCGAGCTTGTATAGGTTATCCATCGTTTTACCTGATGGTTCTGCCATATACAGATTCAAGCTTTGTGCTTGGTCTAACCATTTTTGACGACGTGAAGCTGCTTCAATTAACCAACGGGCATCCATTTCAAAAGCAGTGGTATACAGTGCTTTTAAATCATCTGGAATACGGTCGATTTGTTGCAAGCTACCATCATAGTATTTCAGATCGTTAATCATCACTTCATCCCACAGGTCGAGCGCTTTTAAGTCGGCAACCATATAAGGATTAATGACGGTGAACTCACCCGAGAGGTTCGATTTTACAAATAGGTTTTGATAAGTCGGCTCAATCGATTGGCTGACACCACAGATATTTGAAATCGTCGCAGTTGGGGCAATCGCCATTGTGTTGGAGTTACGCATACCTTGTGTTTTGATTTTGTCGCGTAGGCTGTCCCAATCCAGTGTTTGGCTTTCATCTTGTTGTAGATACTGACCACGCGCTTCTTTCAAGATTTTGATAGAGTCAATCGGCATAATGCCTTGGCTCCACAAACTACCTTGGTATGAGCTATAAGAACCACGCTCTACAGCCAAATCAGACGAGGCTTCAATGGTGTAATAACTGACCGTTTCCATTGAGGTATCAGCAAATTGCACAGCCGCTTCGGTGCTGTATGGCAGACGCATTTTATAAAGCGCATCTTGGAAACCCATAATACCGAGACCGACAGGGCGGTGTTTAAGGTTAGAGTTACGGGCTTGCGGCACACTGTAATAGTTGTACTCAATGACGTTGTCTAACATACGCATTGCTGTGGTGACAGTACGCTTCACTTTTTCTAAGTCGAGTTTTCCATCAACAATATGTTGTGGCAAGTTGACTGAACCTAAATTACAGACGGCAATTTCATCGTTTGATGTGTTGAGCGTGATCTCAGTACATAGATTTGAGCTATGGACGACACCAACATGTTGTTGTGGGCTACGAAGGTTACATGGATCTTTAAATGTCACCCATGGATGGCCTGTTTCAAACAACATGCCGAGCATTTTGCGCCATAAGTCATTGGCGGGTAGTGTTTTGAAGTTACGAATCTCACCACGAGCGGCTTTTTCTTCGTAAGCTGCGTAGGCAGTTTCAAACTCAAGGCCCATTAGGTCATGTAGGTCTTCAACTTCTTCTGGCGAAAATAATGTCCAGTCGCCATTTTCAGCAACACGCTTCATGAATAAATCAGGGATCCAGTTAGCCGTATTCATATCGTGAGTACGACGACGATCATCACCTGTGTTTTTACGCATATCGAGGAATTCTTCGATATCAATATGCCAAGTTTCTAAATAAGCACAAACAGCACCTTTACGTTTACCACCTTGGTTGACGGCAACGGCAGTGTCATTCGCCACTTTTAAGAAAGGGACAACACCTTGTGATTTACCATTAGTTCCTTTGATATGAGCACCAAGGCCACGTACTCGTGTCCAGTCATTACCCAAACCGCCTGCATATTTAGACAGTAGAGCATTATCACGCATGGCGTTATAAATACCGCTCAAGTTATCTGGTATCGTTGTGAGATAGCAAGATGACAGTTGAGGGCGTAAGGTGCCAGCGTTGAATAGGGTCGGTGTACTACTCATAAAGTCGAAAGATGACAATAAGTTGTAGAACTCAATCGCACGGGTTTCACGGTCAATTTCATTGATAGCCAAGCCCATCGCAACTCGCATATAGAAAGCTTGTGGTAATTCAAAACGGGTACCGTCTTTATGAATAAAGTAACGGTCATACAGTGTTTGAATACCTAGGTAGGTGAAATTGAAATCGTTTTCAGGTTTTAGTGCATTTCCTAAACGATCTAAATCATATTGTGCTAATTCAGGGGCTAGTAACTCATGGTCAATAGCACGATGAATATAGTGTTTGAAGTAATCAGGGTAGAAATCAGTCATTTCAGATTGTGAAGCATGACGTGTACTGTCGTAAACGTAGCTCAGTGCTTCACGGCGAATGCCATCCATCAATAGGCGAGCAGCAATCGTACTGTAAGCAGGATCTTTTTCGATAAAGGTACGCGCTGACATGACTAGGGCTTTTTCCACGTCAGCTTCCGCCACACCATCAAATAGATTGTGTTGGGTATCACGTAAGATAGCCGAACTATCAACCGCATCTACGCCTTCACAGGCTTCTTTGATGAGGTGTTCTAAACGACCTAGGTCAAGCGGTATTTTTGTGCCATCAACGGTCGTGACATGAAGAGCAGGGGCATCACTGACAATACTTGGGTGTTTTTCTTCTTCTTCAGCACGTTTTTGTGATTGTTGTTCACGATAGAGAACATAAGCACGGGCAACTTTATATTCACCTTCACGCATAACCGCTAATTCAACTTGGTCTTGGATATCTTCAATGTGGACTGTGCCACCATCATCAAGACGACGAGTGAGGTTTTCAGTGATTTGCTTAGTGATTTTGCCTACAACATCATGAATGCGGCTACTATTTTTTGCAGCATCGCCTTCAACAGCTAAAAAGGCTTTGGTAATTGCGACAGCAATTTTATTGCTATCGAAGGCAGTAAGTTGGCCATTTCGGCGGATAACCTGGTACTGACTTGATGTTGTTGCCGCCGTTGCGGTTGCTTCGTTTGCCATAATAAAAACCCCGTGTTCCAAATAAAATAGGAATTCATCAAACCACAAGTTCTAGTGGTTGCTTCCTAGCTAAACCACAAGATAGTGTGTTTTTTTATAAATGGCAAGTGTGTTTTTTGTGGAATTACTGTGTAGAAATTGTGGATAACTTTTTTGATCCGGCTGTCAAATAAGGCAGCTAGGGGCTTGGTGTGAAAAAGAGGAAAAAATCACCCCAATTAAAAAAATAATTGGGGCGATTATTGCTTATAAATTATTAACAGCGTCTAAAACTTCTTCTAAATGTACTTTCACTTTGACATTGCGCCATTCTTGTCGAAGAACGCCTTTTTTATCAATTAGGAAAGTACTGCGCACAATACCCATATATTCACGACCATAATTCTTTTTCAGTTTAATCACATCAAAAAGTTTACAAGCCATTTCATCGGCGTCAGATAGTAATTCGAAAGGGAAGCTTTGTTTGGTTTTAAAACCTTCGTGAACACGTACACTGTCGCGCGAGACACCAAAAATGAGCGTATCTTTCGCTTCGAACTCTTTAATATGGTCGCGAAAGTTTTGTCCTTCGAGTGTGCAGCCGGGCGTATTGTCTTTTGGATAGAAGTAAATCACGATATTTTTACCGAGATGGTCTGAAAGACGAAATGTGCTATCGCCAGTACTTGGCAGTTCGAAATCGGGAACGGGCTGATCAAGTTCGACTTGTTGCATGTGTTGAGCATCCTTATAGCTAAAAATAATGAAAACGACACCATACACAATCGTATAGGATCTTGTCATCTTGTCTTAGTCAACGTACCATTGCGGTTTGTTTTTTGGAGACGTGCGGTCATGTTTAGTGGCAGTATGGTAGCGCTGGTCACACCTATGCGAGCTGATGGCTCGATAGACAGTGAATGCTTGCACAAATTAGTTGAATTTCATATTAGCAACGGAACTGATGCGATTGTAGCTGTCGGTACAACGGGCGAGTCTGCAACATTAACAGTTAAAGAACATTGTGATGTCATTCGTCAAGTTGTCACACAGGTAAATGGCCGTGTTCCTGTTATTGCTGGCACAGGGGCAAATTCGACCACCGAAGCGATTGAGTTGACCCAATATGCAAAAGACTTAGGTGTTGATGCCGTTTTGTTGGTCACACCTTATTATAATAAGCCAACGCAAGAAGGCTTATACTTGCACTATAAAACCATAGCCGAAGCCGTTGATATTCCACAAATATTATATAATGTCCCGAGCCGGACAGCTTGTGACATGTTGCCTGAGACGGTTGCCCGTTTAGCTGATATACCTAATATAATTGGTATAAAAGAAGCAACAGGTGATCTTTCTAGGGTTGAGCAAATCAACACATTGTGTGATAACCAGATGGAACTATATACTGGTGAGGATGCCAATACCGTTGACTTTATTTTGGCAGGCGGTCAAGGTGTTATCTCAGTCACTGCCAATGTTGCTCCGGCTGCGATGCATGAGATGTGTCATGCTGCTTTGGAAGGTAATAAAGTAAAAGCCAGCCAAATTAATAATGATTTGGCAAAATTACATAAAAGTTTATTTGTTGAAGCAAACCCGATACCAGTCAAATGGGCTTTATCAGAAATGGGACTTATCCCAACTGGGATTCGTTTACCTATGACAGTATTGTCAGATAGGTATCACCAGCCGGTGCGAGATGCATTAGATGCCGCTGGCATATTAAATTAATTGTGAGTGAAATTACTACATGAACTCTAAGCAAATTATTCATCTTTCTTCAGCTGTATTGCTCAGCGCTGTTCTTTCTGCATGCTCATCAATAGACGCGTTAGATGATGTGGTGCAAGACAATAGTCAACAATACAAAAAAGCGCAGGTAATGCCGGCTTTGGAGATTCCACCGGATTTAAGCGGTGAACAAATTAAAGATGACATTACAGGTAATCAGTCGACAGAAAGTTATTCAGAGCAAGTTGCTGAGACACCATTAACAGAAAAATATAATGTCGAACCTTCCAATAAGCCTGTATTAACGGGTGATGATGACCAACGTCATTTAGTGGTTTCTGGTAACCCAGATACGACTTGGGCCTTGATTCTTGATTTCTGGAAACAGAAAGGTATCGAAGTTAGACGTCAAGAACAGCGTATCGGAATGATGGATACAGAAGGTGATGCGGACGACTATGCGTTTCGTGCTCGTATGGAACCAGGTAGTGAACCAGAATCAGTAGAAATCTATATTTCTGGCGTTAGTTTTGATAAAAACCAACGAAAAGATGAAGAGACATTACGTCAATTAGCTGAGTTTATCGGTGGCGCTCGCATAGAACAAAAAGAACAGCAAGTCGTAGCCAAAGCAACTGAGCCAAAACAACGTTCGACTCCAGTTGAGCCACAATATGCTGAACCTGTTGAACAAAAATCGGCTCGTATTAACGCTGTCCTTATTGATGAAGCAAGAGGCCAACAAGCGTTAATCGTTGAACAAACTTTTGCTGATAGCTGGCGTAGCGTGGGTCAAATTCTAAATCGCAAAGGAATCTCTGTAGAAGATCTAGAGAGAACTTCAGGAATCTATTACATTCATTATATCGATCCATTTAATGCTGAAAGCCACGATAAAAGTATGTTGAGCTCAATGGCTTTTTGGCAGAGTGATGAAGAGAGAGAACCTGAAAACTATTTCTTTATTAAATTGATTGAAGATGCCGCGGATACCAAGATTGTTGTTCTTGATGTCGACCAAGTTCGTACATCATCAGCTACGGCACGTCGCTTATTGGCATTTATACAGGAAGAGTTGACCAAATAATGCAATTTGCATCGCTCGGAAGTGGTAGCCGAGGTAATGCAACACTGATCTCGCATCATAAAACGACATTGATGGTCGATTGCGGCTTTTCAGCAAAAGAAACAGAAAAAAGGCTACAAGCTATTAATTTCGATGTGAATGATTTGTCTGCCATTGTGGTGACGCATGAGCATGCCGATCACATTAATGGCATTCGAGTTTTAGCCCGTAAATATCAGTTACCGATCTATGCAACTGCGGGTACAGCGGGTTGTTTGTCTGCTGATGTGTCTGGTTTAATTGAAGAGTTCAGTTGCCATGATTCCTTTGAGATTCAAGATATTGAGGTACAGCCTTTTCCTGTGCCGCATGATGCTAGAGAACCTAGTCAGTTTGTGTTTAGTGATGGTCAACATCGTATTGGTTTATTGACTGATGTGGGTATGACAACGCCGGTGATTGAACAGGCTTTATCAGAATGTGATGCGCTGATGTTAGAAGCAAACCATGATATGGCAATGCTGGATAATGGCGATTATCCAGAACATTTGAAATATAGAGTGTCAGGACGGATGGGACATTTAAACAATGTACAGTCTGGATCAATTCTTAAGAAAATTGATACATCTCGCTTACAACATATTGTAGCCATGCATTTAAGTGAAAAAAATAATTCACCTGCTATCGTTAGTCGTGTTTTTGCCGATGCCTTAGCGTGTAATGAAAGTTGGATTGGCTTAGCAAAACAAGATACTGGTTTTAGTTGGCGTGAAACTGTAAATAGTAAATAATTAAATCGTTTTAAATTACGTGTTAGAGAATAGATAAATGGAAAAAAGACAAGAGTTATATGCTGGTAAAGCAAAAAGTGTTTATACCACCGATGATCCTGATTTAGTTATTCTCAGTTTTCGTGACGATACATCAGCATTCGATGGTGAAAAGGTTGAGCAATTAAGCCGCAAAGGTGAGGTTAATAATAAGTTCAATGCTTTTATTATGGAAAAATTACAAGCTTCGGGTGTGCCTACGCATTTCGAACGTCTTCTAAATGCTAATGAATCTTTAGTCAAAAACATGGAAATGATGCCGATTGAATGCGTTGTTCGAAATGTGTCAGCGGGTAGTCTTTGTCGCCGACTAGGAGTAGAAGAGGGCAAGCAATTAAACCCACCTATCTTTGAGTTTTTCTTAAAAGATGATGCGCTTCATGATCCTATGATTAACGAATACCATATCGAAACATTCTCTCTGGCTAGCTATGAAAATGTTCATAAAATGAAAGAGTTAACGTTTGTTACTAACATGATACTTCAAGATATGTTTGCTAAGGCCGGTATGATTTTAGTTGACTATAAACTGGAGTTTGGCCTGTTCAAAGGTGAGGTTGTTTTGGGAGATGAATTTAGTCCAGATGGTTGCCGACTTTGGGATGCAGATACGGGTAAGAAACTGGATAAAGACCGTTTTCGTCAAGGCTTGGGTGGCGTAATTGAAGCCTACGAAGAAGTTGCTCAGCGTATAGGTGTTCCGTTATAAGAGCTTAGCTATTAGCAGTCACTTTCCAATGAATTTCTTGGCCTGCTCGCATCGGAACTAAAACATCATTAGTAAAAGGTAATTGTTCCGGCACAGTCCAACTTTCTTTTTGTAATGTAATGGTCGCCTGGTTTCTAGGTAGGCCATAAAAATCAGGGCCAAAATGACTGGCAAAATCTTCTAATTTATCGAGCTCATCTGCTTGCTCAAACGCTTCAGCATAGAGCTCTATGGCAGCATGGGCGCTATAAATTCCCGCGCAACCACAGGCATTTTCTTTGTTTTGTTGGCTATGTGGGGCGCTATCCGTACCCAAGAAGAATTTTGGATTGCCGCTCGTGGCAGCTTTGATTAAAGCTTGCTGATGACTATTACGTTTTAATACAGGTAGGCAGTAATTGTGTGGGTGTATTCCGCCAACCAGTAGGTCATTACGGTTCAATAGCAAGTGATGGGGCGTAATGGTTGCTGCAATATTGCTATCAGCTTGCCAAACAAAGTCGGCAGCATCAGCTGTAGTAATATGTTCAAAGACAATTTTGAGTGAAGGGAAATCAGCGATTAGTTTTAGCAACACTGTTTCAATAAATACTTTTTCGCGGTCAAAAACGTCAATATCAGCATGGGTGACTTCACCATGAACTAATAAAGGCATTCGTACACGTTCCATTTCGGCTAAAGCAGCTGAACACTTAGCGAGATCAGTTACACCGGCATCTGAATTAGTAGTTGCGCCAGCAGGGTAGAGTTTAACGGCATGTATAAAACCGCTTGCTTTTGCAGCTTTAATATCATCTGCACTGGTATTGTCTGTGAGATACAAGGTCATTAAAGGTTCGAAAGTCACATCTTCGCCGCGTGCTTGTAGAATGCGGTTACGATAAGACTCAGCAAGATTAAAATCTGTTACTGGTGGTTGTAGATTTGGCATGATGATAGCGCGACTAAAATAGCGGCTCGAATCACGGACAGTACGATTAAGTGCTTCATTGTCGCGCAAGTGGAGGTGCCAGTCATCAGGCTGGGTAATTATTAGCTGATTATTTTGAAATTTTGTCATAGGCGCTGATTATGCCACAGCTATAGAAATACGCTGATAAATTTATTATAAACCTATACTGATATCTTTGGCTGTATCCTTTGTTTTACTTGACCTTAAGTACTATTACACGTAAATTTACAGGTTTTGTATTTTTATTATTTTCAGCAACAACAGATAAAGTGAGGAATCGGTGGAATTAAGCGGTGGCGAGATTCTAATTCGTTGTTTAAAAGACGAAGGTGTGGACTATTTATTTGGCTATCCTGGTGGTGCTGTGCTTCATATTTATGATGCGCTTTACCAACAAGAAGATGTCAATCATATTTTAGTTCGACATGAACAGGCTGCAACACATGCTGCTGATGGTTATGCGCGTGCAACTGGTAAGCCAGGCGTCGTCTTAGTAACATCAGGTCCAGGTGCAACTAATGCTGTAACAGGCATTGCTACTGCCTTTATGGACTCTATTCCTATGGTCGTAATCACTGGACAGGTGCCGAGTGCCAATATTGGTAGCGATGCTTTCCAAGAAGTTGATTCAGTTGGGATTACACGCCCTTGCGTTAAGCATAACTTCTTAGTTAAAGACATCAATAAGTTAGCAGAAACGGTTAAGAAAGCGTTTTATGTAGCTACAACTGGTCGTCCTGGTCCCGTCGTTATTGATGTTCCTAAAGATATTACTGATCCTGCGATTAAGATCCCGTACAACTATCCTGATAAGGTCACTATGCGTTCTTATCAGCCTACGATGAAAGGTCATACTGGGCAGATCAAACGTGCGATAGAATTATTGCTTACCGCCAAAAAACCAATGATTTATACAGGTGGTGGTGTCGTTCTGGGCAATGCATCAGATGAACTGCGTACTTTTGTTCGTCAGTTAGGTTATCCGGTTACCACAACATTGATGGGACTTGGTTCATTCCCAGCTTCTGATCCACAGTTTCTAGGTATGCTCGGTATGCATGGTACCTATGAAGCTAATATGGCGATGCATGGCTGTGATGTATTGATTGCGATTGGTGCACGATTTGATGACCGTGTAACGGGTAAAATCGCTGAATTTTGTCCAGATGCTGAAATCATTCATATTGATATCGACCCTTCTTCAATCTCTAAAACGATTGTGGTTGATGTTCCTATCGTGGGTGACGTTGCGACAGTATTGCAAGAAATGAATCATTTGCTAAAAACAAGCAAAAAACAGCCTCAGAAAAAGGCCGTTGAAGCCTGGTGGCAAACGATCAATTCATGGCGTGCTAAAAACTGTATGACTTATGACCATCATAGCGACAAAATTAAGCCACAGGCAGCTATTGAACTGTTACATGAAATTACTAATGGCGATGCCTATGTCACGTCAGATGTTGGCCAACATCAAATGTGGGCTGCGCAATACTATGGTTTTGAAAAGCCAAACCGTTGGATTAACTCGGGTGGTTTAGGAACGATGGGCTTTGGCTTACCAGCTGCTATGGGCGTTCAGCTAGCTTTCCCAGATGAAACCGTTGTTTGTGTAACGGGTGAAGGTAGTATCCAGATGTGTATTCAGGAATTATCTACCTGCCTACAATATGGTCTACCAATTAAGATTATTGCTTTGAATAACCGTTATTTAGGTATGGTTCGTCAATGGCAAGAATTTTTCTATGAAAATCGTTATTCACATTCTTATATGGAATCATTACCAGACTTCGTTAAATTAACTGAAAGTTATGGTCATGTTGGTATGAGAGTAGAAAGGCCGGAAGACCTTAAGCCAATGATGGAAAAAGCGTTTGCGATGAAAGATAGACTGGTATTTATGGATATCGTGACTGATCAGGCTGAAAATGTGTATCCGATGATTATGGCGGGTAAAGCGCATAATGAAATGCATATGTCACCAAATTGTGAGTTACCACAAAGCCCAGAAAGGGAGTTGTCTTAATGCGCCATATTATTTCTATCTTAATTGAAAATGAAGCTGGGGCTTTGTCTCGCGTTGCAGGATTGTTTTCAGCGCGTGGCTATAACATTGAATCATTGACTGTAGCACCGACGGAAGACCCATCTTTATCACGTATGACAATTGTAACGACAGGGACCGAACGTATTGTTGAACAAATCATTAAACAATTAAACAAATTGATTGATGTAGTTAAGTTATTAGAATTAACTGATGGCCCGCATATAGAGCGTGAAATGATGCTGATTAAAGTAAAAGCATCAACGATGGCTCAACGTGAAGATGTTAAGCGACTCGCTGATATATTCCGGGGGAATATCATTGATGTCTCACCAACAATTTTTACAATTGAATTAACAGGATCTGGTGACAAACTGGATTCCTTTATCGATTCATTAGCTGAGCATAAAATTTTAGAAACTGTCCGTTCGGGCGCTTCTGGTATTGCTCGAGGCGACAAATGTTTGCACGTGTAACGTGTTAAAAATAGATTTTTAGAGTATTTAAGGAATTAAGTAATGAGTTTAAATGTGTATTACGATAAAGATTGTGACCTATCCATCATCCAAGGGATGAAAGTCACTATCGTTGGCTATGGTTCACAAGGCCATGCACACGCGTGCAATCTTAAAGATTCGGGTGTTGATGTGACTGTTGCGCTTAGAGCAGGTTCATCATCAATTGCTAAAGCCGAAGCCGAAGGTTTAAAAGTATCGGATACGGCAACAGCAGTGGCTAGCGCTGATGTTGTCATGGTTTTAACACCTGATGAATTTCAATCTCAATTATATAGAGATGAAATTGAACCTAACTTGAAACAAGGCGCTGTTTTAGCCTTTGCTCATGGTTTTTCAATTATTTATAACCAAATTGTGCCTCGTCAAGATCTTGATGTCATCATGATTGCTCCTAAAGCACCTGGTCACACAGTACGTAGTGAGTTTGTGAAAGGTGGCGGTATTCCAGATTTGATCGCGATTCAGCAAGATGCGTCAGGCAAAGCAAAAGATATCGCTTTATCTTATGCTTCTGGTGTCGGTGGTGGTCGTACAGGTATCATCGAAACAACATTCCGAGATGAGACTGAAACAGATTTGTTTGGTGAACAAGCCGTTCTTTGTGGTGGTGCTGTTGAGTTGGTCAAAGCAGGTTTTGAAACATTGACAGAAGCTGGCTACGCGCCAGAAATGGCTTACTTTGAATGTTTACATGAATTGAAGTTAATTGTAGATCTTATGTATGAAGGCGGTATCGCTAACATGAACTACTCAATTTCAAATAATGCTGAATACGGTGAATACGTTACAGGCCCGAAAGTTATTAATGAAGAAAGTCGTTGGGCGATGCGTGAAGCACTGAAAGATATCCAAGAAGGTAAATACGCTAAGAAGTTTATTCTAGAAGGCCAGTCTGGCTATCCTGAAATGACATCAATGCGCCATATCAACGCTGAACACCCAATTGAAAAAACAGGTGCAAAATTGCGTGAAATGATGCCTTGGATTCAAAAAATTGTTGATAAATCTAAAAACTAAAACAGAGTTTTTAGGATTGAATACGGGGACGGATTTGGAAATAACCGTCCCCGTTTTACGTTTGAATAGCGTAAAGTATTTGTTATTGATGTTGCTTAAGAGATAAATGCTGATGGTTACAGAAGAAAAAAAACAAAAAAGTGGTATTTATTTACTGCCTAATTTGTTTACGACAGCAGGCCTTTTCGCTGGTTTTTATGCTGTTGTTGCCGCCATTCGTGGCGATTTCGAATCTGCCGCTATCGCTATTTTTATAGCAATGATTATGGATGGGCTTGATGGTCGTATTGCTCGTATGACGAATACACAAAGCGCTTTTGGTGCGGAGTATGATAGCTTAGCTGATATGGTGTCATTTGGACTGGCTCCGGCACTTGTAGTTTATCAATGGGCACTATTGAGCATGGGTAAAGTAGGATGGATGGTTGCTTTTATTTATGCTGCCTGTGGTGCACTTCGCTTAGCCCGTTTTAATACCCAGGTCGGCATTTCTGATAAACGATATTTTCAAGGTCTGCCTAGTCCGGCTGCTGCTGCGTGTATAGCCGGTTGGGTATGGGCGGGCACCAATAATGGTCTGAGCGAATCGGTGGCAACGGGGGTCGCTCTACCACTGACTTTTGCCTGTGGGATTTTGATGGTGAGCACGCTTAGATATCATAGTTTTAAAGAGCTTGATTTAAGAGGGAAGGTTCCCTTTGTTGTCATGCTGGTTCTGGTACTAGTCTTTGCCTTGGTTGCCACAGACCCACCACTAATTTTATTTGCTGGTTTTTTGATTTACGCTATCTCAGGTCCAATTTTGACGCTTACAAAGTTAAAGCAACATAAATCTGACAGAAAATAATAAAATCATACTTGGCAAGTAACTGTTTTCAGCCTAAAATTACATCTTATGAACGTTTGGCACACAAATTTATCGAATGAAACTGTAAATTCTGAACAGTTGTGTTTTGCTGTGCCTCATCTTTGTTCACATCTCCTGCTACGACTGCCCTAGTGGCATACAGACTTAGCACAAACTTAATCAGTTTAAGTACTGATACCCCACCCTATATATTAAAGTCTGCAATTATGGAGCAGGATAATGAGTGATAAATTAATAATTTTTGATACGACATTGAGAGACGGTGAACAAAGCCCGGGTGCCTCAATGACAAAAGATGAAAAGGTCCGTATAGCGAAATCGTTAGAACGCATGCGTGTCGACATCATTGAAGCAGGATTTCCTATCGCCAGTGTTGGCGATTTTGAATCAGTTCAAGCAGTTGCAAATGCAGTGACAGAAAGTCGTGTATGTGGTTTAGCAAGGGCACTTGATAATGATATTGACCGTGCAGGTGATGCCTTGAAAGGGGCAAACGCGTCACGAATTCATACCTTTATAGCCACATCGCCGATTCATATGAAAATGAAACTTCGTATGGAGCCCGATCAAGTAATAGAAAATGCGGTTAAAGCGGTCAAACGGGCTCGTCTATACACGGATGATGTGGAGTTTTCGCCTGAAGATGCAGGTCGGAGTGACCCTGATTTTTTATGCCGTATTTTAGAAGCGGTGATTGATGCCGGCGCAAGTACCCTCAATATCCCTGACACTGTTGGTTACAATTTACCCCAACAGTTTGGAAGCTTAATTCATAGTTTACGTGAAAGAATTCCAAACTCTGATAAAGCTATTTTCTCTGTTCATTGTCACAATGACCTTGGCTTAGCTGTTGCCAATTCCTTATCAGCAGTTTTGAATGGTGCTCGCCAAGTTGAATGTACAGTTAATGGACTTGGTGAACGTGCTGGTAATGCAGCTTTGGAAGAAGTAGTTATGGCGGTACGAACACGTCAAGACTTGTTTACTTGCGATACCACGATTGATACTAGTCAGATTGTTTCTGCCTCACGGTTAGTGTCGGGTATTACCGGTTTCGCTGTTCAGCCTAATAAAGCGATTGTCGGTGTTAATGCCTTTGCTCATGAATCGGGTATTCATCAAGATGGTGTTTTAAAAAATAGAGAAACATACGAGATCATGCGTGCTGAAGATGTTGGTTGGAATACTAATCGGATGGTATTGGGTAAGCATTCGGGCCGTAATGCTTTTCGTAGCCGTTTGGAAGAGTTGGGGATTGAGTTTGATTCTGAAACTGAACTTAACGCTACTTTCCAACGTTTTAAAGATTTAGCGGATAAAAAGCACGAAGTATTTGACGAAGACTTACAAGCGCTAGTTAGTGACTCTAAACCTGTCGAAAGTGAACGGGTTCGCTTGATTTCACTAAAAGTATGTAGTGAAACAGGTGAAACGCCACTCGCTGCCATTACATTGTCTGTTGATGATGAAGAACGCCAAGTCGAAATGATGGGCAGTGGTCCTGTTGATGCTGCTTTCAAAGCGATTGAGGAAATTGTTAAGAGTAAAACAGAGCTACAACTTTATTCAGTTAACAATATTACTAGTGGTACAGATTCACAGGGTGAGGTGAATGTCCGCCTTGAACGAGGAGGGCGTATAGTCAGTGGCCAGGGCGCGGATACCGATATCGTAATCGCTTCAGCGCGTGCTTATATTCACGCATTGAATAAAATTTTAATGCCAGTTGATCGCGCACATCCTCAAGTGTAATGGATCTTAACTCCAGGCAGTTATTCGCACTCAATGAGATGGGGATACCTGTCTGGGAACTAAGGTCTGATGACAGTTCTCACCTAGTAGTAACGCCAGTCGATGTTGTAGCTGTTAATCATGATGAAGTAGTAGCACAAATAAGGTCGTGTCGATTGATTGTGCTGACAGCTAGTACAGTGGCGAATGAGCAAGAAAAAAGACTATTACATGCTTTAGTCTTTAGCCTCGGCCTTAGCCTTAGCCTTAATGATGCCTTACTGATGACGAATGATGAGTTTGTCCTAATAGAAGATAAATTAAGTGATAGCCTTCGGAAACCACTATTAATCTTAGGTAAAGAAACTGCCAGTGAATTGGTTGAAGGCTTTGAACTCAGTGACGCAGAGAATACAAAACCCTACACAACCAAAGTATCGCAATGGTCTGCCTGTATTAGTTATAGTTTGGAAGTACTATTAAAGCAAACTGAATTAAAATCGATGGCATGGCAAGATCTGAAACTGATTAAGTCAAAGCTAGCCGTGCTTTAATTTGATTAGTTTGAATATGATGCTGACTAATAAAAGTACATTAAAACTAGATAAAAGAGTAATGGAAGAGAGCAACCTTGCTACTGTTGCTGCAATAGAAAGAAATGCGAATCTGTTTCCTTGGACACTAAAAAACTTCAGCGATTGTTTAACAGCTGGTCATCAGTCATGGGTTTATTATGATGAGAACGACGTCCTAGTTGGCTTTACTATCGTCCAAAAAGTGGTCGATGAACTACACTTGTTAAACCTTTGCGTTAAAAAAGAGCAACAAGGGAAAGGGATAGGCAAATTAATACTGAAATCAGTTGTTGATTATGCCGGTGTGATAGATGCTGCAATGATTTTATTAGAGGTGCGTCAATCCAACACCAGAGCACAGCAGCTTTATGTACAAAGCGGTTTCAATGAAATGGCAGTTAGAAAGGATTATTATCCAGCTCAACAAGGTCGAGAAGATGCCATTTTAATGGCAATGACACTGACTTTAGAGTCATTTTTAACAGAGTATTAAACCCGACTTGCTTTGCAGTTTATGCTCGCTTAGACTAACCTACTTAAATACTCGGTTATTAATCTTAGGAGATTTCCACATGGCTTATGAATTGCCAGCACTACCTTATGCAGATGATGCGTTAGAACCACATATTTCTGCTGAAACAATCAGTTTTCATTATGGCAAACACCACCAAACTTATGTGACTAACATTAATAATTTAGTACCTGGAACAGAGTTTGAAGGACTGTCGCTAGAAGAAATTATTATGAAATCAAGCGGTGGTATTTTTAATAATGCCGCGCAAATCTGGAATCATACATTCTATTGGAATGGCTTAACGCCAAATGGGACTGATTCGGTTTCTGGTGATTTAGCCGCTGCCATTGATGCTGCATTTGGTTCTTTTGATGAATTTAAAGCAAAATTCACGACTTCATGCGTAACAAATTTTGGTTCAGGTTGGACTTGGTTAGTTAAAAATGCTGATGGTGGTCTGGAAATCGTCAACACGAGTAACGCTGGATGTCCGTTAACTGACGGAGTGACACCACTTTTGACATGTGATGTCTGGGAACATGCTTACTACATTGACTATCGCAACGCACGTCCAAAATATGTAGAAACATTTTGGAAACTAGTTAATTGGGATTTTGTGGCAGCTAATTTCGCCGCTTAATTAATGCTCTTTGTGATCCTATTTAATAGGGTGATCATTGTTTTATAAGTAAAATTTTGCTTAGAAAGCTATAAAGAGATAAAATATGTCGTTTTTTGAGATGGCAGTTTCGGAAGAGACTGCCATTTTTCGTTAAAAGTCTGCAATATTTTGCAATAAGGAAACCAACGAGGTAGTTACCGTGACAGATTCAGTCATGCCGACATATGGACGTTTAGATGTTGCCTTTTCTAAGGGCGAAGGCGTGTGGCTGACGGATACAGAGGGAAACAAATACCTTGATGCCTTAAGTGGTATCGCTGTATGTAACCTAGGGCACAGCCATCCAGCGATTACAAAGGCAATCTGCAGTCAAGCAGATAAACTTATTCACACATCAAATATTTATCATATTCCTTTACAACAAGAACTCGCCGAAAAGTTAACGAGTTTGTCAGGAATGGAACAGGCCTTTTTCTGTAACTCCGGTGCTGAAGCAAACGAAACGGCTATTAAAATTGCGCGTAAATATGGCCATAGCAAAGGGATTGATAAGCCCGTTATTATTGTTATGGATGGCAGTTTTCATGGCAGAACACTGGCCACGCTAACGGCGACGGGAAACCCTAAAGTACATGCTGGGTTTGAGCCATTAGTTCCAGGGTTTGTCAGAATACCTTATAACGATCTTGATGCCTTAAGAATGGCAATAAGTCATTGGCCAGAAGCTGTTGCTGTCATGTTAGAACCAGTGCAAGGCGAAGGCGGAGTTAAAATTCCTGATGCTGATTACTTGGCTGGCGTTCGTGAATTGTGTACGCAGCGTAAATTATTAATGATGCTTGATGAAGTACAGACAGGCATTGGTAGAACAGGCGAATGGTTTGGCTTTCAACATCATGAAAATTTATTACCAGATGTACTGATGCTTGCTAAAGGCTTAGGTAATGGTATTCCTATTGGTGCTTGTCTTGTAGCAAATGACGCTGTTGGCATTCTTGAAGCGGGTAACCATGGCTCTACATTTGGTGGTAATCCATTAGTTTGTCAGGTAGCGCTGACCGTGCTGAGAGTGATTGAATCGGCAAATTTATTACAACATGTCTCGCAATTGAGTGAACAAATTACCAAGGCCTTTCAGCATGAGTTAGCAGGACAAGAGGGCGTTAAGATCCGTAGTTGTGGTTTCATGTTTGGTTTAGAGCTTGAAATTGAGTGCGGAGAACTGGTTCAAAAATCCTTAGATAAAGGTTTGTTGGTGAATGTAACAGCAGGCAATGTTATTCGCCTATTACCCCCTTTCATTATGAATACTGATGAAGCAAATACAATGGTCGTCACCTTAAGTGAGTTGATTAAAACCTTTTTTGCAGAACAAGAACACGAGAATGTAGCATAACGATGCGTCACTTTTTAACATTAAAAGATTTAAGTTCACAAGAGCTAAAACAGCTAATAAAGCGGGCCATTGAACTAAAACAAATGCACAAGGCTGATGAAGTCTATGAACCAATGAAAAACAAAGTGTTGGCGATGATTTTCGAAAAGTCTTCAACACGTACCCGAGTATCATTTGAGTCAGCAATGATTCAATTTGGTGGTGGTTCTATTTTCTTATCACCTAATGACACCCAGCTTGGCCGCGGCGAACCTGTTGAAGATTCGGCTCGTGTTATTTCAAGTATGGTTGATATGGTGATGATTAGGACTTTTGAGCATGAAAAAGTTCAACAGTTTGCTCATTATTCATCCGTTCCTGTCATTAATGCCTTAACAGATGATTATCATCCTTGTCAGCTTTTAGCTGATATGCAAACTTATTATGAGCATAGAGGTTCAATAGAAGGCAAAACAGTCACTTGGGTAGGTGATGGTAATAATATGTGTCATTCCTATATTAACGCAGCCGAACAGTTTGGCTTTAAACTCAATATTGCAACACCAATCGGTTATGAACCTAAGGCAGATATTGTCGCTGAATCTAAAGCCACATTATCTCTTTATAATTCTGTCGAAGAAGCGGTGGTTGCAAGCGATCTTGTTGTTACAGATGTTTGGGCGAGCATGGGCCAAGAAGAAGAACAGAAAAAGAGAGAACGTGCTTTCGCTGACTTTCAAGTAACAGATAAAGTGATGGCTTTTGCTAATGAAGATGCTTTGTTTATGCACTGTTTACCTGCTCACAGAGGGGAAGAAGTTGCTGCATCGGTCATCGATGGTAAACAGAGTGTCGTTTGGGATGAAGCAGAAAATCGCTTACATGCACAGAAGGCTTTAGTTGAGTTTTTACACCTTAACAACTAAGTCGGTTTGACAGATCGTTTAGACGTTCGACTGTGCCAATATCAGACCAATCACCCGTATAAATCTCGCCAGTGGCTTTGTTTAAATCAATAGCTTTTTGTAAAAGAGGCTTCAGTCGCATCGTTTGAACGTCAAGACCAGAAAATAATTGTGGATGAAAAACACCTATTCCACTGTAGGTACATTTAATCTCACCTTGTTCGGATAAAGCACCGGCATCGAGCGCAAAGTCGCCATGTTCATTATGTTCAGGGTTAGAGACTAGCACTAAATGACATAAAGAACTTTCGTATGCTTTTTGATTCTGAACGAGTTTCTCAAATGGGTAATCACACCAGATATCGCCATTCACAATAATAAAAGCTTCGTCACCGAGTAGTGGTAAGGCATTGATAATGCCCCCAGCTGTTTCCAAAGGTCCATCATCTTCAGATGAGTAGCTGATATTTGCACCATATTTGTCACCACTTCCTAGCGCTTTAGGAAACTGCTCACCTAGGTGAGCATAATTAATAACGATGTCTGTGATGCCAGCAGAAACAAGGGACTCAATGCTGTATTCGATAAGGTGTTTCCCTGCAACTTTTAACAATGGCTTAGGCGTATGTAAGGTTAAAGGCTTCATACGTTCACCGAGACCTGCTGCGAGGATCATAGCCTTCATAGTGTGGGCAACTCTACCTGATGTTCGAGAAAATGAGATAAACCAGATAACTGTTCAGGGTAACGCTGACAAACCGTTTTTACATAATGTAATGTGAGTGGCAGGTCATGTAAATAGTTGGCTTTATTATCACGGTAATTGAGCCTGCAAAAAATGCCCAATACTTTGATATGACGTTGTAGTCCCATTAAATCAAACCAAATAGTAAATTGTTCAAGGGTTGTATTATTGGCAATCAGCCCGTGTTGTTGTGCTTGAGAAAAGTAATATTTAAGCCATTCGTCTATTTTGTTTTGTGGCCAGTAAATATAACAGTCTCGTAATAACGAGACTAAGTCATAGCTTATTGGCCCGATAACAGCGTCCTGGAAATCGATAATACCCGGACTGTTATCCGGCGTATCCATTAAATTACGTGAGTGAAAGTCACGGTGCACAACACATTGAGGTTGTTGTAAAGCATTTTCTATTAGTAAATCAAAATAAGACTGTAGTTGTTCGGGCGCTGAAATTGATAGATGTTTTTGCAGAAACCACTCAGGGAACAAATCCATTTCTCGTTGTAATAAGCTTTGATCATATAAAGGCAGAGACATTGAGTTTTTATTGATCAGTTGTATCTGGATCAATGCATCTATTGCTTGCTTATAGTATGTATGAACTGAATTTTCATTCAGTTGCTGCAAATAATCAATGCTGCCAAAGTCAGTTAACAGCAAAAACCCTTGTTTTTCATCATAAGCAAGTATTTCAGGCACATGCACATTCTGTTCGAAAAAGGCGTTGGCTATTTTGATAAAAGGACTGACATCTTCCTTATGGGGTGGTGCATCCATGACTATCCAGCTTTTTGCCCCTAGTACGACACGGAAATAGCGTCTGAAACTGGCATCACTAGAAGCAGGAACGATTGTAAAATGGCCTGTTTTTAATATTTCCTGCAACCATTTTTGAATTGCTTGTAATCGTTTATCCTGGCTCATTAGTTATATTTAAGATTAACTGTAATATTTAATATCATGATTATTAACATTATTTGCTTAAAACAAAAACACCTTCATTCGCTAGAAAATCAGTTAGCTTAATCAGAGGTAAACCTATCAGTGTATTTGGATCATCCCCTTGTAACCGACTGAACAAACTGATGCCGAAGCCTTCGGATTTAAAACTACCAGCACAGTTATAAGGCTTTTCTTGTTTTAAATAAAAATCTATTTGTTGGGAAGTCAGTTCACGAAAACTGACATCAAAATGTTCGACTAAAGACTGCATTTTATTTGTCTGGGCATTATATAAAGCTAAGCCTGTTAAAAAACGCACAGTTTTACCTGAAACAGAAGAGAGTTGATTAATGGCGTTTTCATGATTACCTGGTTTTCCAAGAATATTTCCATCAACAACGGCCACTTGATCAGAACCTATTATCAATCCAGTATCAAACTGTTGGGCCACAGCCAATGCTTTTTGTTCCGAAAGCCTTTTCACTAGATGTTCAGGCGTTTCTCCTGATTGACTGGATTCATCAATGTCAGGAGAGAATGTAATGTAATCAAGTTGTAGTTTATCTAATAACTGCGCACGAAAAGGCGAGCTAGATCCTAAAATGAGTTGCTGCATTTAACTTTATGGCCTGAAACAATTAATTAAGTGATAACAGTAGGTGATGACCTACCAGTGCGAGCAGTGATGCCAACTAACTCATCAGTTGCATCAATTAAATCTTTGAGCGCTTCTTGTGTATCGATGTTTAATTTAGCTTTATCATCCTGATAGCTTTCAATATAAACACGTAAGGTCGCGCCTTCGGTTCCTGTGCCTGATAAACGAAGCACAATGCGTGATCCATCATCAAAGCCAATCCGGATCCCCTGATTTTTTGAAACACTATTATCTACAGGATCGGTATAACTAAAATTATCTGCATAGCTTACGCTACGTCCTGCTATTGCTTGGCCAACTAAAGAGGGAAGTTGTTGTTCAATGTCGGAGACCAATTGTTTAGCAATATCACTTGGAATAGCCTCATAATCATGCCGAGTGTAATAATTACGTCCATATTCCTGCCAGTGTTGATTAACAATTTCTGACACAGTTTGTTTACGCTCTGCCAAGATATTAAGCCAACATAAAACAGCCCATAAGCCATCTTTTTCACGAATATGGTTTGAACCTGTACCAAAGCTTTCTTCGCCGCATAATGTTGCACGGTCAGCATCTAGTAAGTTACCAAAGAATTTCCAGCCCGTTGGAGTTTCATGGCTTTCAATACCGAGTTTTTCTGCAACACGATCGGCTGCTTGGCTCGTTGGCATTGAACGTGCGATACCAGATAAGCCGTTTTGATAGGCAGGTATGAGATGGGCATTTGCGGCAATAATAGCCAAACTGTCAGAAGGGGTTACAAAAAAGTGGTCCCCTAAAATCATGTTCCTATCGCCATCACCGTCAGATGCAGCACCAAAGGTAGGTGCATTGTCACCATAAAGGATATCGACCAACTCTTTTGCATAAGTCAGGTTTGGATCAGGATGACCTTTACCAAAATCAGTTAACGGTACACCATTGATAACAGTGCCTTCGTGAGCGCCAAGTTGGTTTTCTATGATTTGTTTTGCATAAGGGCCTGTTATGGCATGCATAGCATCGAAACAGAGAGAGAAGTCAGCTTGAGCAATTAATTCTTTAATGGCCTTAAAGTTGAATAAGGAGGCCATTAATTCGGCGTAATCACTTACAGGATCGACAATACTGATTTGCATGCCCGTTAAGCTTTGCTCACCAATAATATCTAGTGCAATATCTGCCTCATCAACGGTTTTATATTCGGTGATTGATTGGGTATTACTAAAAATAGCTTCAGTTATATTCTCAGGCGCGGGTCCACCATTACCAATATTATATTTAATACCAAAATCTTCAGTCGGCCCCGCTGGGTTGTGACTAGCTGATAAAATGAGTCCGCCAAAGGCTTTATATTTTCGTATTAAGCAGGATGCTGCTGGTGTCGATAATAAGCCGTGCTGTCCTACAATAGCACTAGAAAAGCCATTTGCAGCAGCCATTTTCAATATAATTTGAATGGCTTGTTCATTATAGAACCTTCCATCTCCGCCAATAACCAGTGTTTTCCCAGCAATATTGTCTAGGGCATCAAATGTCGATTGAACAAAGTTTTCCAAATAATGTGCCTGTTGGAAAACAGTGACTTTTTTTCTTAGTCCAGATGTGCCTGGTCTTTGACCTTCAAAGGGTTGTGTGGCTATTGAGACGACCGACATAGTATTTCCTGTGTTTTTAGTAGGAACCAAGCGAGATACTTGGTAAAATTTAACTATTAATCTAATAACTATACCGTTCTGATGATAAGCACTCAACAGCTTGATGCTGGCAGACTAATGCGCTGGGCCACATATGCCTCTGTAACAACAGCGGTAATTCTTATCCTTGTTAAACTTGTAGCTTGGTTCATGACTGACTCGATCAGTATCTTAGCTACCTTGATAGATTCAAGTTTGGATGTCTTGGCATCAGCAGTAAACCTAATTGCCGTAAGACATGCTTTACAACCTGCGGATGCAGAACATCGTTTTGGACATGGTAAGGCCGAAGCTCTCTCGGGCGTCGGACAGTCTACGTTTATAGCTGGTTCAGCAGGTTTGTTGCTATTACAAGCGATAGGCAGAATAGTTCATCCGCAAGAGTCGATGTCAGGGATAGACGTAGGGATTGGCGTGATGATTTTCTCTATTGTTGCTACTTTAATCCTGCTTTCATTTCAAAAATATGTCATAAAGAAAACAAATTCGACAGCGATTAAAGCTGATGCATTGCATTATAAAACTGACTTATTAGTTAATGGTAGCGTTATAGTCGCACTGCTTTTAAGTTTTTACGGCTGGACGCATTTTGACGCTATTTTTGGTATCGCAATTGCGATCTTCATCTTATATAGCGCATGGCATATCGCCAGAGAGTCTATTGATCTACTTATGGATCATGAGCTACCACAAGATGAAAGGGAAAAAATAATCAAGGTGTTACGAAATACAAGTGATGCTTTAGGATTTCATGATTTAAGAACAAGACGTTCAGGTACAATAGTTTTCATACAACTTCATCTTGAGTTGGATTCGACGTTAACGCTTAATATCGCCCATGCGATTGCTGATAGAGTGGAACAAGAATTAGCCGATTTGTTCGATGAGGCTGAGGTGATTATTCATGAAGATCCTGTGGTAGTATCGCCCGTTACTTAGCTGATACTGTCATCTTTAAAATTTTTATAACAACGAGTGATATTTAAAATGTGGGTTAAATGCTATTGGACGGCATAAGAAATTTGGATGCGGTTGTTTTTGTGTGCGGTATGGTTATATTTTTACTGCTTTTAACTTTATTACTGAAATTAAAGCCTAAACCAAAATCGAGTTTGAAGCGTATTATGGAACCCATCTCTAAAGGGGAAATTAAACATATTATTATCCCTGATGGAATAGGGGGCTTATTAGAGATTAATCATATTGTTTTACTTGACCAAGGTTTATTGTTGATTGATAGTTTAACCAGTCAGGGCAATGTGTTTGGTGGTGATAATCTTGATGAATGGACTCAAATTTCTAAGGGTCGTAGTTTTAAATTTGCTAATCCCCTACGAAGGCTAAAAACATCAAAACAGGCCTTATCAGCTTTGGTGCCTAATATACCTATTTTTTATCACATTGTTTTTAGTGATGACACAGTTTTCCCTAGAGGAAAACCTGGATTTGTTTCAGTGTTAAACTCTTTGCAACAAGACTTAGAATATCTACAGTCTGAGCCAATAATTACGGCAAAGTCTAAACAAGCTTGGGAACGAATACTACGCATAGCGCGTAAAGACGGTCAAGCAGCTATCATGGATAATGAATGATGACAGAAAAACCACTTGTTGTAGCAATTTCATCAAGAGCTTTGTTTGATCTTGATGAAAGTCATCGTATTTATGAACAAGAAGGAACTCAGGCATATTGTAAATACCAGATAGATAATGAAGATGTGCCTTTGGAACCAGGAGGCGCTTTCAATCTTGTTCGAAAATTATTGGCTTTAAATAATGAGTCCGCTGGGCAGACTAATGTCGAAATTATTTTGTTGTCACGTAACAGTACAGATACTGGTTTGAGGGTTTTTAACTCTATCCAGCATCATAATTTAGCCATCAGTAGAGCTGTCTTTACATCAGGTTCAAGTCCATATCGTTATGTGGCCCCATTTGGTGCCAACTTATTTTTATCAACAAGCCCTGATGATGTTCGTAAAGCACTAAAGGCAGGTATTGCTGCTGCTACGATTTTGGCTTCCAATGTAGGTAATAACATTAATAAAGCGCAACTTAGAATCGCCTTTGATGGTGATGCTGTACTATTTTCAGATGAAGCTGAGCGTATCTATAAACAGCAAGGTTTAAATGCCTTTACACAAAGCGAACAGCAAACTGCAAAAAGTCCTTTAAATGAGGGGCCTTTTAAAGGTTTCTTACAGGCGCTTAACTTCTTACAAACCAAATTTGGGGATGAAGAAACACCAATAAGAACTGCTTTGGTCACCGCACGATCGGCACCAGCTCATGAACGCGTTATAAGAACGCTGCGTGCATGGGGGATCCGTATAGATGAAGCTATTTTCTTGGGTGGTATGGATAAAGGTCCTTTTTTGAAATCTTTTGGCGCGGATATATTCTTCGATGATCAACAAGGCCATTGTGATTCTGCTAGACAGCATGTTGCCACTGGACATGTGCCACATGGTGTGGCGAATGAAATTACAGAATAAATAATGAAATATGCTTAGCTATTTAGCCATTTAGGAATGGCTTGGTGTCAATCTGACTTTTTAATTAAGCAAGGCTAGTTTTCTAGGCACGACACGTTTATAATAGCCGACTTTCTTCGGACAGTTAGTCTGAAAAAACAATTATGCGAGAGTGGCGGAATTGGTAGACGCGCTGGATTTAGGTTCCAGTGGGGCAACCTGTGAGAGTTCGAGTCTCTCCTCTCGTACCATTTATTAAGATAGAGGCGATTTTTTAATCGCCTTTATTTTTATTCCCAGCTTTGAGGTAAGAAATGCAAGTTACTGTAGAAAATGTCAGCGAACTTGGTCGCCGGATGACGGTGACAGTCGAAGATGCCAATGTCGAGCAAACGATTCAAGATCGTCTGAACGCAATAAGACCAACTGTTAAAGCAGCAGGTTTTAGACCAGGCAAAGTACCTATGAAAATGGTGACACAAATGCACGGTGAAACTGCGCGTCGTGAGGCTATTGATAGTGTTATCCAAAGCAGTATGCAAGAAGCATTTGTCCAGGAAAAAATTAATCCTGCAAGCCCTCCTCAGGTTGAAGATATAAAAGATGAAGGTGCTTCATTTATTTATACATTGAGTTATGAAGTCTTTCCTGAGATTAAAGAAATTAATTTAGATGGCATTGAAGCTGAACAGATTACGGCTGAAGTGACTGACGAAGATGTCGATAAAATGCTTGAGACATTAAGGCAACAACGTGCCACATGGGAACCTCTTAAGCGCGGTGCTAAAGAAGATGAGCGCGTCATTGTTGATTTTGTTGGCACAATTGAAGGCGAAGAGTTTGACGGTGGTACTGGTAACGATGTTCAGATCGTACTTGGTTCTGGCAATATGTTGGCTGACTTTGAACAACAATTAGTTGGTAAAAAAGCGGGTCAAAGTACAACTGTCACAATTACTTTTCCAGAAGATTATCAAGCAGAACAACTCGCGGGTAAAACGGCTGATTTTGCAGTTACTGTAAAAGAAGTTGCCAAGCAAAAACTGCCTAAATTAGACAAAGCTTTCGCTGTGCAATGTGGTGTAGAAGCTGGTATGGCGGCACTTAAAAAAGAAGTGACTGCCAATATGGGTCGTGAGCTAGAAAATGCATTGAAAAATAAAAACAAGCGTGCTGTTCTTGATAGCTTAACCACCAATAATGAAGTTAGTTTGCCTGAAGCGCCCGTTAATAGGGAAGCTGAACATTTAATGGAGCAAGCTAAAAATAACCTGAAACAACAGGGTGTCAACATTGAAGGTATTCCATTTACCACTGATGGTTTTATGGATCCAGCTAAACAACGTGTTGCACTTAGTTTATTAATTGGTAAGATTATTAGCGATAACGATATTCAAGCAGATGCAGATCGAGTTAAAGAAGTTGTTAACTTAATAGCAAGTAGCTATGAAGATCCTGAAGATGTCGTAAGTTACTATATGAATGACCAACAAAAACTATCAGAAATTCAGATGATGGTGGTCGAAGATTTAGTAGTCGAATGGGTTTGTGAACGCATTAAAGTTGAGCAAAAAGCATCAACATTTAGTGAGGTTATGAATTCGTCAGCTGCATAATTCTGGCTGCTTAGATACACTGATAGCCCGTGCTCATTCAATTGGGTGCGGGCTATTTCGTTTTATGACTAATATTTTGAGAATGATATGACAAACTCTATCTTTAATGGCGAAACAACATCAATCGATAACGCGTTAGTACCAATGGTGGTTGAGCAAACCTCCCGAGGTGAACGTTCTTATGATATTTATTCTCGCTTATTAAAAGAGCGCGTTATTTTTATGGTTGGGCAAGTAGAAGACCATATGGCGAACCTTATTGTGGCGCAAATGTTATTTCTAGAATCAGAAAACCCTGATAAAGATATTCATCTTTATATTAACTCTCCGGGGGGTGCTGTGACTGCGGGCATGGCGATTTACGATACGATGCAATTTATCAAGCCAGCGGTAAGCACATTATGTATTGGGCAAGCTGCCAGCATGGGCGCGGTTCTGTTAGCCGGTGGTGCTGAAGGAAAACGTCATTGTTTACCTAATTCTCGCATTATGGTCCATCAGCCGTTAGGCGGTTTCCAAGGGCAAGCCTCTGATATTGAAATTCATGCAAAAGAAATTCTGTCCATTCGTGAGCGCCTAAATGGCATTCTGGCTTATCATACCGGACAAGATATAAATAAAATTCAGCAAGATACAGATCGTGATAACTTTATGAATGGTGAAGAAGCGTTAGAATATGGTTTAATTGACTCTGTATTAAGTAATCGTCCTGAAGAAAATAAGAAATAGGCCGATATATAGTTTGACAGTGAGTAGGGATGTTTGAAAATGAGTGACGATAACAATAACGACGATAAATTACTTTATTGTTCTTTTTGCGGCAAAAGTCAGCATGAAGTAAAAAAACTGATTGCTGGGCCATCTGTTTTTGTTTGCGATGAATGCGTTGATTTATGTAACGATATCATTCGTGAAGAGTTACTTGATGTTAAAACAGAAGATAAAGAAGAGCATTTACCAACACCTCGTGAAATAAATGAGGCACTTGATAACTATGTTATAGGGCAAGATAAGGCGAAAAGAGTTTTATCTGTTGCTGTCTATAATCACTACAAACGTCTTCGCTTTGACATTAAAACTGATGATGTCGAATTATCAAAAAGTAATATATTACTTATCGGTCCAACAGGGAGTGGTAAAACACTATTAGCAGAAACCTTGGCTCGCCAATTGAATGTCCCTTTTACAATGGCAGATGCGACTACATTAACTGAAGCAGGTTATGTTGGTGAAGATGTCGAAAACATTATTCAAAAATTACTGCAAAAATGTGATTACGATGTTGAAAAAGCAGAGACAGGTATCGTCTACATTGATGAAATAGATAAAATTTCACGTAAATCAGACAATCCATCGATTACACGTGATGTCTCCGGTGAAGGGGTGCAACAAGCATTATTAAAACTAATCGAAGGGACAACAGCATCTATTCCACCTCAAGGGGGGAGAAAGCACCCACAACAAGAATTTTTACAGGTTGATACCAGTAAGATTTTATTTATTTGTGGTGGCGCTTTTGCTGGACTTGATAAAGTGATTCTTAACCGATCTCATAAAGGTGGTATTGGCTTCTCTGCGGAAGTGAAAAGTGTTGAAACTGAAAATATCATTAGTGATGTTTTGAAAACAGTTGAGCCAGAAGATTTAATTCAATATGGCCTCATCCCTGAGTTTGTTGGCCGTTTGCCTGTGGTCGCAACACTAACTGAACTTGATGAGAATGCATTAGTCCAAATCTTGACTGAGCCAAAAAATTCGTTGACCAAGCAATATCAGAAGATGTTTGAAATGGAGGGTGCCACAATTGAGTTTAGAGAAGATGCATTACGTGCTATTGCTCAAAAAGCAATGGACCGTAAAACAGGTGCACGTGGCTTAAGATCGATTATTGAAAATGTGTTGTTAGATACGATGTTTGATTTACCTTCGACTGAAAATATCTCAAAAGTAGTTATCGATGAAAATGTTGTTAATGGTGAAAATCCACCTATCTTGATTTATCAAGAACAAAATTCTGATATTGCTGCTAGCGATAATTAAACAAGCTAAGTCGCTCTTTTAAAACACTACTGTTTCATGTCAGTTTAAGTGCTTTTCTGTACTTGAATAATACTTATTTGTCCCCATGTATATCCTCGAAACGCATTTTGCTGATGCAAGTAGTCAACTTAAGATTTATAAAGGCTTACCCTGATGGATAATGATACTAAAACAATAAAAGATGAAGGTTTATTGGAGGTACCTGTACTACCGTTAAGAGACGTAGTCGTATATCCATATATGGTCATTCCACTTTTTGTTGGGCGTGATCGTTCAATCAAATCACTTGAAGTGGCGACAGATCAAAACAGCCAAATTCTACTAGTCGCACAAAAAGATTCAAGCGAAGAACAACCTTCGCCTGACACTCTTTATGAGACAGGTACACTTGCTAATATTTTACAATTATTAAAATTACCTGACGGCACGGTCAAAGTGCTTGTTGAAGGTACTTCTCGTGCCAAAGTCGCTTATTTCAATAATGAAGGTGATTATTTACAAGCAGAAGCGATTGAGGTGATAACACAGCAACCCGATGATCTTGAAGGTGATGTGTTAATGCGTTCTTTGCTTAGTCAATTTGAGCAATATGTAAAACTCAACAAAAAAATCCCGCCTGAAGTCATTGCATCTTTAACAGCGATTGATGAAGTAGGGCGTATGGCTGACACTGTTGCCGCTCATATGTCATTAAAGCTTGAAAATAAACAGCTATTGTTAGAGATGACTGATATTGGCAAACGCATTGAAAAATTAATGGTTTTTCTTGAATCAGAAATTGATATTCAAAATATTGAGAAGCGGATTCGTGGACGCGTAAAAAAGCAGATGGAAAAAAGCCAGCGTGAATATTATTTGAATGAACAAATGAAAGCCGTACAAAAGGAATTAGGCGAATTTGATGAGTCAGTGAATGAAGCTGAAGAATTATCAGAACGTATTATCAAAGCGAAAATGCCAGCAGAAGCAAAAACAAAGGCAGAGTCTGAGTTAAAAAAACTCAAGATGATGTCACCAATGTCTGCTGAAGCCACTGTAGTTCGTAATTATATTGAATGGCTTACAGATTTACCTTGGAAAAAACGCTCTCGTGTTCACTTGGATATAGAGCATGCTGAAAAAATTCTTGATGAAGATCATTACGGTTTAGAAAAGGTAAAAGAAAGAATTTTAGAATATCTAGCCGTCCAACAGCGTGTTAAAAAATCTAAAGGGCCGATTTTATGTCTCGTAGGCCCACCAGGTGTGGGTAAGACATCGGTCGCCGAATCTATTGCTAGGGCAACCAATAGAAAATATTCAAGGATGGCTTTGGGTGGTGTACGTGATGAAGCTGAAATTCGCGGACATCGCAGAACTTATATAGGTTCAATGCCTGGTAAAGTAATTCAAAATATCTCAAAAACAGGTGTTAAAAACCCAATGTTTTTGTTAGATGAAATTGACAAAATGGCACAGGATTTCCGTGGAGATCCCGCTTCTGCTTTATTAGAGGTTTTAGATCCTGAACAAAACGCGCATTTTGTCGATCATTATATGGAAGTTGAATATGACTTAAGTGATGTTATGTTTGTTTGTACAGCGAACACACTCAACATCCCAGAGCCGCTACGCGACAGAATGGAGATAATCCATCTTTCGGGTTATACCGAAGATGAGAAGTTTAATATTGCTCTTCAATATTTAATTCCTAAGGCGTTAAAAGATAATGGGCTTAAAGAATCAGAAGTCAGTTTACAAGATGATGCGCTTAGAGAAATTATAAGACGTTATACAAGAGAAGCTGGGGTACGAAACCTGCAACGTGAAATCTCTAAAGTTTTTCGTAAGGTAGTTAAAGAAATCTTGCAAAATGGTTCGACAAAATCAGTCGAAGTCACTATTGATAATCTAGAACATTATCTGGGTGTTTATCACTATCAATATGGTATCGCCGAGGATACCGATCAAATTGGTCAAGTGACTGGTTTAGCTTGGACTGAGGTCGGTGGTGAATTATTAACGATTGAAACAGCCATCATGCCAGGTAAAGGTAAAGCAACCTATACCGGTAAGTTGGGTGAAGTTATGCAGGAATCTATTCAAGCCGCGACAACGGTTGTGCGCTCTCGCTCTAAAGAATGGGCTATTGATGCAGATTTTTTACAAAATCATGATGTCCATTTTCATGTGCCTGAAGGGGCGACGCCTAAAGACGGCCCTAGTGCGGGGATCGGCATGTGCACAGCTCTGGTATCTGCTGTAACAGGTATTCCAGTTAAATCTAATGTTGCGATGACAGGAGAAATAACCTTACGTGGTGAAGTTTTGCCTATAGGCGGACTTAAGGAAAAGCTACTCGCAGCGCTTAGAGGCGGTATAGATACAGCATTGATTCCGAAAGATAATGTTAAAGACTTGAAAGAAATTCCTGATAATATCAAGGAAGGACTTAAAATTATTCCAGTTCATTGGGTAACCGAAGTACTAGAACATGCATTACAATTTATGCCTAAACCAAAAGAAGGTAGTGAGGACAAATCACTTATTACCCAAGACAATACAAGCTATCATGGTGTTGGCTCACAAAACCATCATTAGTATTTGGAGATAAATAATGGCAGACCTTCTAAAGCAACGATTAATTGGTGCCTTATTAGTATTGTCTATCATTATTATCGTGGCATTTTTTTTGGTAAAAAATGCCACAAATAATGCGGCGGATGATGTTTCTATTACCAAGAAAACTGAATTTACAAGTAGTGTCGAGTCGTTACCTGTAGAGGTTGCGGAGGTTGATCAAGAAACCTTAGTTGACCCACATGGGCTGGCACAAAAAGAGTTAAGTCCGGTTGTCGCCGCCGAATCGAATCCAAATGAAATCGCTATTCCCGCAGAAAAAGCCGTGTCCACTTTAGAAGCGGAAATTATAAAAGCAACAGCTGACACTAAACTTGCAGAAAAGAGTGAAAAAATTACTGACATTGTTAAGCCAGAAAAACCAGTAGAAACAGAACTCGTTAAGCAAGCAGAAAAAGTTGTCAGCAATAAAGAACAATGGCTAATTCAGTTAGCTAGTTTTTCGCAAAAACCTAATGCAATCGCATTGCAATCTAAAGTAAAGCAGCTCGGATTGACTGCAAATATAGAACATGTTGGCACTGTTTATCGTGTTCGTATCGGTCCAGAATCTAGTCGCGCAGCAGCGGAGGAGCTTGTCGCTAAATTAGCCGATGAACTTAAATTAGAACCACAAATTTTAACGGTTAAACCAGATAGCAATAAGTAATTGCATATTTTTCGGTAAAACTTGTAGGGTCAGGCTGTTCATTCTGGTAAAATCTAGCCTTTATAAATAACGGACCATAGCAGAGACTATAATGTTTTGGGTTGATTATCTGATTATAGGTATCGTCGTACTTTCAGCACTGATTAGTATTATCCGTGGCTTTGTTAAAGAAGTGTTGTCGCTTGTTGCTTGGATCCTGTCTTTTTGGGTTGCCTTAAGTTTTGCACAGCAATTTGCAGTTCTATTAGCCCCCTACATTGATACACCCTCATTGAGAGTTTTCGTTGCCTTTACCTTACTATTCATTATTACTCTGATTTTAAGTGCACTTGTAAATCATTTGATTTCGACTGTTGTTGAGAAAACAGGGCTGACAGGTACAGATAGAGCACTTGGCGTGTTATTTGGCTTACTACGAGGTGTTGCTATTGTCACACTTCTTATTATGTTAGCAGCAACGACACCTATGCCTAATGATGCATGGTGGCAAAACTCTATTCTCATTGAACATTTTGAAAAAATTGCAATTTGGGCACGTGCATTTCTGCCAGCAGATCTTGCAGGATATATCAACTTTAGCTAATCGTTAGCAATAGGTAATTTTATGTGTGGAATCATTGGTATAGTTAGTCAATCTGAAGTTAACCAATCACTTTATGATGGCCTGACTGTATTGCAACATCGTGGACAAGATGCTGCCGGTATTGTGACTTGTGATGATTCGGGTAAATTCTTCTTACGTAAAGATAATGGTTTAGTCAAAGATGTTTTTCATACCCGGCACATGCTACGTTTGAAAGGCAATATGGGAATAGGGCATATTCGTTATCCAACTGCAGGGTGTTCTACTTTAGCTGAGGCACAACCGTTCTACGTGAACTCTCCCTTTGGTATTGCATTAGCACATAACGGTAATTTGACCAATACAAAAGTATTGAAAGATGAGCTTTTCCAAAGTGATCGTCGTCATCTTAATACGGATTCAGATTCTGAGGTTTTATTAAACATTGTCGCCCACGAGTTGCAAAAAACATCCAATTTAGCACCGCAACCGGCTGATATCTTTAAAGCTATAACTCAAGTTCATAAGCGTTGTAAGGGTGCTTATGCGGTTATAGCAATGATTGCGGGTGTGGGTGTGTTTGCCTTTAGAGACCCTTATGGTATTCGTCCTGTCGTTATCGGCAAACGTGAAAATAAAATTGGTAGTGATGACTATATCATTGCATCAGAAAGTGTAGCCGTTGATACATTAGATTATGATCTTATCCGTGATATTGAACCAGGTGAATGCGTATTCATTGATGTCAAAGGTAATATTCATTCTCAGCAATGTGCACAGAATATTACAAACGCCCCATGTATTTTTGAATATGTTTATTTCGCTAGACCAGATTCAATTATCGATGGCATTTCTGTCCATAAGAGCAGAATGCGTATGGGTAGTAAATTAGCAGATAGAATAAAACGCGAATTTCCACAGCATGATATTGATGTCGTTATCCCTATTCCAGATACTAGCCGAAGTGCAGCATTACAGTTGTCTTACGATCTTGGCATAATGTATCAAGAAGGTTTTATAAAGAACCGTTATATTGGTCGCACCTTTATTATGCCAGGGCAAAAACAGCGGAAAAAATCTGTACGCCAAAAACTCAACCCTATCGGTTTGGAGTTCGAAGGTAAAAATGTACTGCTCGTTGATGATTCTATTGTGCGGGGAACGACCTCTCAACAGATTGTACAAATGGCACGTGATGCTGGTGCCAAAAAAGTCTATTTTGCTTCAGCTGCGCCCCCAGTACGTTTCCCTAATGTTTATGGTATAGATATGCCATCGGCACATGAGTTTGTCGCTCATGAACGCAATGTGGGTCAGATTGCTAAAGAATTAGGCGTTGATTGGTTATTGTATCAAGACCTGGATGACTTGATTGATGCTGTTAATGAAGATAATAAAGTTAAGTCTTTTGATACCTCCTGTTTCGATGGTAACTATATAACAGGTGATGTTGATGAGTCTTATCTATACTATATTGATGCACTTAGAAACGATGCAACAAAACAACTTGCGGACAAAAGTAATGCAGTGATAGAACTGCATAATAATGCTTGATAATAAATGGGTTCAATATTCGCACTTAAACGATAGTTTAAATAGTCTTTAGTTTTGCGGTTTTAGCTATTTTCTTATATAATTCCGTCGATTATGCATCGTAAATTACCAATTGAAATTGATCCTTTTAGATTTGCCCAAAATGGCATCCAACTTGAAGGGCAACTTCAACTAAACAAAATGCCACGATTGACACAGTCTCTTCTTTCAAATGAAGGGCTTGTAGATGTCAAAATGGTATTTGATGTTGATGAAATTGGCACACCATTTATGCATGGGATGTTCACATCTACAGTCTCTATGACTTGTGAGCGATGTATGAATCCAATGGATGTTGCTTTAAGCACTGACAGTTTTTTAGCAATGGTCATAAGCGAAAGAAAAATCGAAGGTTTAGCTGAACAATATGAACCTTGGTTATTAGAAAATAATGATCCAGTAGTATTAAGCACAATCGTAGAAGACGAACTTATCCTCAGTTTGCCATTAGTTCCACGGCACCAGGAGATGTGTTTACCTAGCGAGGCTTGGACTGCTGGTGATGATCAAACAGAAACTGAAAGTGAAAAGCGAAAATCGCCTTTTGCCGTTTTAGAAGAATTAAAAACAAAGCTATAGATATGTTTGTTTTGTTTTAGAAAAAATTAAAATTTGAGTTAGGAGAAAAACATGGCTGTTCAAAAGAGTAAAAAAAGTACATCACGTCGTGGTATGCGTCGTTCACATGATGCTTTAACAAGTGCAACTTTATCTGAAGATTCAACTTCTGGTGAATTGCATCGTCGTCATAACGTGAGTGCTGATGGCTATTACCGTGGCCGTAAAGTTGTAGAAGATAAGAGTGAAGAAGGCTAAACGAATTTGAGCCTTACAATTTCCATTGATGCAATGGGCGGTGACCATGGCCCAGATGTTGTCATTCCAGCTGCAGTGAGTGCTTTAGCATCCCACCCAACGATAAAGTTAATCCTTGTCGGCGATCAGGATGTTATCAAAGATACACTCAAGCATCATAAAGCGGATAGTGATCCTAGGTTTATCATCCATCATGCATCACAACGCGTTGAAATGGATGATGCGCCAGCATCAGCGCTACGGAATAAGAAAGATTCATCAATGCGGGTTGCTATCAACCTAGTCAAAGAAGGTAAGGCTGATGCCTGTGTAAGTGCTGGTAATACTGGCGCATTAATGGCAACAGCACGTTTTGTTTTAAAAACCTTACCCGGAATTGAACGTCCAGCTATTGTTTCTGCATTACCGACGATTAAGGGTCATAGCTACATGCTTGACTTGGGGGCTAATGTTGATTCAAGTGCAGAGCATTTAGTGCAGTTCGCGATTATGGGCTCGGTCTTAGCTGAGTCGATAGAAGGTATCGATAACCCAACTGTTGGCTTGTTAAATATTGGTTCTGAAGACATTAAGGGTAATGAACGTGTTAAAGAAGCAGCACGACTTTTAGCTGATACAGATCTTAATTATCAAGGTTTTGTCGAAGGTGATGGGCTTTATCGTGGTGAAGTTGATGTTGTTGTTTGTGATGGTTTTGTAGGCAATGTCGCGCTTAAAGCAAGTGAGGGTGTCGTCCATATGATTCGTCATTTTTTAAGACAATCTTTCGGGCGCAATATTTTTACTAAGCTAGCAGGATTAATTGCTACACCCGTTTTGAAACGTTTTCGTGATGAACTTGATCCAAGTGCACATAACGGTGCTAACTTTATTGGCCTGCAGGGTATTGTGATTAAAAGTCATGGTGGTGCAGACGAAAAAGGCTTTGCTAATGCAATCAATATAGCTGTTATTGAAGCTAAACAAGATGTGACTGCTAATATCAGCAAGCATATGGAAGCATTAATTGAAGGTAAGGCAGCATGATTTATTCCAGAATTGTTGGAACAGGTAGTTACCTTCCAGAAAAAGTGCTTAGCAATCACGATTTGGAAAAGATGGTCGATACGAGCGATAGTTGGATCCAAGATCGTACGGGCATTAAAAAACGTCATATCGTTGCTGATGATGAAACAACAACAGACCTTGCTTTTAATGCTGCTAAAAAGGCGATTGAGGCTGCTGGGCTAGATAATAATGATATTGACCTTATTATTGTGGCGACAACAACACCAACTCGCATTTTCCCCAGTACAGCCTCTTTAGTACAAGATAAATTAGGGATTAGCAATAATTGTCCTGCATTTGATATCCAAGCTGTGTGTACGGGCTTTGTTTACGGTCTTACCGTCGCAGATAAATTCATTAAGTCTGGTAGTGTTAAAAATGCACTCGTTATAGGTGCAGAATCATTATCACGTATTGTCGATTGGACAGATAGAAACACTTGCGTGCTGTTTGGCGATGGCTCAGGTGCTGTTGTCCTTCAAGCATCAGAAGAAACGGGTGTTTTATCTACCCACATTCATTCCGATGGCAAACATAATGCGCTATTGACTGTACCAACGGGCCCTGGCTCAACGGATCCTACTGTTAAACCCTATATAGAGATGCAAGGCAATGATGTATTCAAAGTTGCTGTTAGAACATTAAGCAGTATCGTTGATGAAACTTTGGCGGCAAATGATCTTGAAAAGAGTGATGTCGATTGGCTTATCCCGCATCAAGCAAATATCAGAATAATCGCTGCTACAGCTAAAAAGCTGTCAATGTCGCTGGATCATGTTGTCGTTACGGTCGATGAGCACGGTAACACATCGGCTGCTTCTATCCCGCTAGCACTCGATGCAGCAGTGAGGGACGGTAGAATTCAGCGAGGCGAAACACTATTGTTAGAGGCCTTCGGTGGTGGTTTCACTTGGGGCGCTACACTTCTCAATTACTAATTTTATGGGACTAAGCAAATGAGTCTTGCTTTCGTATTTCCTGGACAAGGATCGCAATCTGTTGGCATGTTGTCGCAGTTAGCTTCTGAGTTCTCTCAGGTTGAATCAACATTTTCTGAGGCATCAGACGCTTTAGGCTATGACTTATGGTCTATTGTTTCTTCTGGTCCTGCAGACAGCTTAAATCAAACAGAACGAACACAACCAGCAATGTTGGCTGCAGGCATTGCAGTTTGGCGTGTCTGGCAATCATTAACTAATATTGAACCAAGCTATTTAGCAGGTCATAGCCTTGGTGAATATAGTGCTTTAGTTGCAGCAGAGGCACTCAGCTTTTCTGATGCTATTAAACTCGTTGAGCTACGTGGTCAGTTTATGCAGCAGGCCGTTCCCGCAGGTCAGGGTGGTATGGCTGCTATATTAGGATTGGATGATCAAAAAGTGATAGATATTTGTCAACAATCAGCACAGGGGAGTGTGGTTGAAGCGGTTAACTTTAATTCACCCGGGCAAGTTGTTATTGCTGGTGAAGTTAATGCTGTAACACGCGCAACTGAACTTGCTAAAGAACAAGGTGCTAAAAGAGCATTATTATTGCCAGTTAGCGTACCTTCACATTGTGCACTGATGAAACCAGCAGCAGAAAAATTAGCTACTGCACTTGAAGATATCAATATTAATAACCCTGTTACTCCTGTCATTCATAATGTCAGTGTTGCAGTTGCTGATGATGCCGCAACCATTAAACAGTTACTGACACAGCAGTTATACAGTCCAGTACGTTGGGTTGAAACGATTCAGTATTTCACTCAACATAACACTAATATCATTATAGAATGTGGGCCAGGTAAAGTATTAGCGGGCTTAACTAAACGTATTGATAAAACAGCCGCAGGCTTACCAGTATTTGATCAAGCTTCACTAGAAAAAGCTGTCGCTACATTAGGAGAATAAAAATGAGTTTAGAGGGTAAAATCGCCTTAGTTACAGGTGCAACCAGAGGGATTGGGCGAGCTATTGCTCTTCAACTCGGTCAGCAAGGTGCCACAGTCATTGGTACGGCTACATCACCAGCTGGTGCTGAAACAATTAGTGCTTTCCTAAAAGAAGCTAATATTACTGGTGCTGGAATGGTGCTTGATGTTGCTGAAGCTGAATCAATTGAAGCCGTTTTATCTGAAACAGAGTCAACTTTTGGTGCGCCACATATTTTAGTGAACAACGCGGGTATCACCCGTGACAACTTATTAATGCGTATGAAAGATGATGAGTGGGATGATATCATTTCAACGAATTTGACGCCTATTTACAAATTGTCTAAGCGTTGTTTACGCGCAATGACGAAAGCCCGTTTCGGACGCATTATCACAATCACTTCTGTCGTGGGTGTTATGGGTAATGCAGGACAAACGAACTATGCAGCAGCCAAAGCAGGAGTTATTGGCTTTAGTAAATCATTAGCTAGGGAAGTGGGTGCGCGAGGCATTACAGTTAATACTGTTGCGCCTGGTTTTATTGATACTGATATGACAAGTTCATTACCAGAAGCACATAAAACAGCATTATTGGAACAAGTTCCAGTGAAACGTTTAGGTAAGCCAGAAGAAATTGCTGCCGCTGTCTGTTATTTAGCTAGCGAAAATGCTTCATACGTCACTGGAGAGACAATACATGTTAATGGCGGCATGTATATGAATTAATTAGATAAATTTTAATATATTTATCTATAACTAAACTTGATAAGCTACCTTAATGCTAAATTGGCTTGTCTATAGCGTGCTTGCACTATAAAATGCCAGCACGTTATATAAGTATTTAACCACCAAAGGAAACATACGTTATGAGTGAGATCGAAGCTCGAGTAAAAGACATTGTCGTTGAGCAATTAGGTGTCAATGCTGATGAAGTAACATCTGATGCGTCATTTATTGATGATTTGGGTGCTGATTCATTAGATACAGTTGAATTAGTTATGGCGCTTGAAGAAGAATTTGAATGTGAGATTCCTGACGAAGAAGCTGAAAAAATCACTACTGTAAAAGAAGCAGTAAACTACGTTAATTCTGTTCAGTCTTAATTTCGTTTTATTGCTTAACACATAGCCGCCTAGTATGGTTACTTACTAGGCGGCTATGTTGTTTTATAGTTTTTTAAAACATATGAAGAGGAAACTTTGATGTCAAAGCGGCGTGTTGTGGTAACAGGTCTAGGCACTGTCACACCAGTTGGGAATACTGTTAAAGAAACATGGGCAAATATTCTTGCAGGTAAATCAGGTATCGCGCCATTAACAGTGTTTGATGTAAGTGATTTCTCAGTACGTTTTGGTGGCAGTATAAAAGATTTTGATATCACCACTATTATTCCTCGTAAAGATGCAAAGAAAATGGATACATTTATCCATTATGGTATTGCTGCAGCAAAAGAAGCTATTGAAGATTCTGGTCTGGTAGTTACTGATGAAAATGCAGAAAGAATCGGTGTTGCAATTGGCTCGGGGATTGGTGGCTTACCTGGTATTGAAGCAGGTTATGACGCCTATTTGAATGGTGGTCCTCGTAAGATTTCTCCATTTTTTGTCCCCAGCAATATTATTAATATGATATCGGGCAATCTTTCTATCATGTATGGAATGAAAGGTCCGAATACTGCCATAGTCACTGCCTGTTCTAGTGGCACACATAATATTAGTTCCGCTGGTCGTATGATTCAATATGGCGATGCTGATGTCATGATTGCCGGTGGTGCAGAAATGTCTACAAGTAAAACTGGCTTGGGTGGCTTTGCAGCAGCGCGCGCTTTATCAACTCGAAATGATGATCCGGAAGCGGCAAGTCGCCCTTGGGATAAAGATCGAGATGGTTTTGTTTTAAGTGATGGTGCGGGTGTTATTGTTCTTGAAGAGTATGAACATGCGGTAAAAAGAGGTGCTCAGATTTACGCTGAGTTAGTTGGTTCAGGTATGAGCTCTGACGCCTATCATATGACAACGCCATCAATAGGTGGTGAAGGCGCTGCACGTTGTATGGTTAATGCCATGAATGATGCTTCTCTATCAGCCGATGATATCGACTATATTAATGCCCATGGGACTTCGACGCCAGCGGGTGATGTCGCTGAAACACAAGCTGTACGAAAAGCTTTAGGTTCTGCTGCTGATAATGTTGCTGTGAGCTCTACTAAATCAATGATCGGACACTTACTGGGTGCTGCCGGTGGTGTGGAAGCGATATTTAGTGTTCTCGCCATTCGTGATCAAGTTGCTCCACCAACGATAAATTTAGATAACCCAGACCCAGACTGTGATTTAGACTATGTTCCTCACACCGCTAGAGATATGACTATCAATACAGTGATGTCAAATTCATTTGGTTTTGGTGGAACGAACGGTACAGTTATCTTTAAGAAGGTTTAGTAAGATACTGATATTTATATGATTCTGATTAACGGAAAAACCGAAGACAGAATCGATATTGCCGATCGAGGCTTGCAGTATGGTGATGGTGTTTTTGAAACCATTGCTTATCGTAATGGTATTGCTGAGTTTTTAGAGCAACATTTACAGCGCTTACAACTTGGTTGTAAAACACTATCAATTAACTTTGAACAAATTGATACTTTACGATTTGAAATAGATTCTGTTTGTGAGCATCTAAATCATGATAATGCCGTTATTAAAGTCATTGTGACTCGAGGCACTGGTTCTAGAGGTTATTTCTCTTTAAATGATTCTGAGCCTACGCGAATCATATCAACACATCCTTTTCCTAAATATCCAGAAAGACATCAAACAGAAGGTGTTTATTTGCGGTTTTGCAGCCAAACGCTCTCATCAAATCGTAAACTCGCTGGGATAAAACACCTTAATCGTCTAGAACAAGTCATTGCAAGAAATGAATGGGATGATCCTGAAATAGCTGAAGGCATTATGTCTGATCCTGATGAAAACATAATCGAATGTACCATGAGTAATATTTTTATTGTTGAATCAGGTAGCTTATACACGCCAGCGATTATTGAGGCAGGAATTGCTGGTGTTATGAGAGCTCAAATCATTCAATTGGCTAGTCGAAGTGGCATTTCAGTAGAAGAACATCCTATTAGTCGCAAAGCATTAGCAGCTGCAGAGGAAGTGTTTGTTTGTAATAGTATTATTGGTATTTGGCCTGTTCACAGTATTTCTAATAAACATTATCCCATTGGCTTTATCACTAAGTTCTTACAAAAGTCATTGGCTGAAACGGCAAAATAATGGTCAAGCTATTTAAATTATTAATCTTATTATTATTGATAGCTATCATTGTTGGCTGGCAACAATATCAACAATTTTTAACTACGCCTATCACTTTATCTGAACAGCCTACAATTTATACACTGCAATCGGGTAGTAACCTTCAAACAGTCAGTCGTGATCTTGTGGAAAAGGGGATTAGTTCACTTCCAGCTACTTATCTACATTTATATGGACGTATCACTGGCAAAGCTAAACGTATTAAAGCAGGACAATATACTTTGAAGGCAGGAACAACATTGCCTGAGTTACTTGATCAGTTTATTGATGGCAAAGTGGTGCAGTATCCTTTCACTATTATCGAAGGTATGACATCCGCTGAATTAATATCAATGCTAGCTGCAGAACCCAAGTTAGAAAAGACAATTCAGGACACATCTTTGAATACTATTATGTCTAGCATTGGTAAGCCGGAACGTCATGGTGAAGGGGAGTTTGCACCTGAAACCTATTATTTCACTTCTGGCACATCTGATATAGCAATTTTAAAGCGAGCTCATAACTTACTGCTGACAATACTTGAAACAGCTTGGAAAAATAGAGCCAAAGACCTTCCTTATAAAACACCTTATGAAGCTTTGATCATGGCTTCAATCATTGAAAAAGAAACGGGTATTGCAGAAGAAAGACCCGAAATAGCAGGTGTTTTTGTAAGAAGATTAAACAAAGGGATGCGCCTCCAAACTGATCCGACGGTTATCTATGGTTTAGGAGATAAGTTTGATGGTAATTTACGACGAAAAGACTTGATCACCGATACGCCTTACAATACTTATACCCGCTTTGGACTTCCACCAACACCGATTGCATTAGCGAGTAAAGAAGCTATCATTGCGGCACTTAACCCTAAAGAAGGCACTAGTTTGTATTTTGTTGCTACGGGCCATGAAGGTAGACACTATTTTTCTGATACATTAGCAGAACACAATAGAGCCGTAAGAAAATACCAACTGAAGAAATAATGACTGGACAATTTATAACTATTGAAGGCGTTGAAGGCGCAGGTAAATCAACTCAAGTTGCTTTTATAAAGCAACGGCTTGAAGAGCAAGGCAAGCAGGTTGTTATGACACGAGAGCCTGGCGGAACGGACATTAGTGAACAGATCCGGTCACTACTGTTAACACCTATGGCCAATCCAATGGCAATAGATACTGAATTATTACTTATGTTTGCTGGTAGAGCGGAACATGTCGAAAAGGTGATTCGGCCGGCTTTAGAGCGTGGAGATTGGGTGATTTGTGATCGTTTTACTGATGCCAGTTTTGCATATCAAGGCGGTGGCAGAGGTGTTTCAAGGGAACGCATTAAAGCCTTAGCAGATTGGACGCTTAAAGGCTTAAAACCAGACTTAACCTTTTTATTTGATCTTAGTGTCGAGCTGGGACTCAAGCGAGTTATCGCTAGAAAAAATGGCGTAGATCGGTTTGAGCAAGAAAAAGTCGACTTTTTTGAGCGTATTAGACAAAGCTATTTGGAAAGTGCTGAATTGGAACCGAATAGAATTAAGGTCATTGATTCAAGTCAATCAATTGAACATACGCAACAACAACTCACTATGCACCTTAAAACACTGTTTTAAATCATGATATATCCATGGCAAACAGCACAATGGCAACAATTTAAGCAGCAATTAAATCAGCAACGACTGCCTCATGCTATTTTGATGTCAGGTGTTGAAGGTTTAGGCCAGTTTGCTTTAGCCGAACATATGGTTGCCGCTGTATTATGTGAAAACTTCACAGAACATCACTGTGGACAATGCCATAGTTGCCAATTACTTGCCGCAGGAACCCACCCCGAACATTCAGTGATCAAGCCAGAAGAAGTAGGAAAACAAATAAAAATAGAACAAATCCGAGAGTTAAAACAAAAGCAGACGTTGACAAGTACACTTTCGACATGGAAAACGGTCATTATTGAACCAGCCGATTCAATGAATATCAGTGCTTACAATAGTTTATTGAAATTACTAGAAGAACCTCAAGATAATACGCTATTGATTCTTATTTCTTCACATGCCAATAAATTGCCGATTACTATTTTAAGTCGTTGTCAAAATTATGTGCTGCAAGCGCCATTAGAAGAACAAGCGCTAGCTTGGCTTAAAGAGCAAGGGCAATACGAGGAAAATGAGCTAAAGCAGTTATTAGCTTTGTCATCACAAGCACCTCTTAGTGTTTTAGCTATGTTTGACTCTGGCGGCGTTGATTATCTTGAACAAATCGATCAAGACTTTAAGGCGATGTTAACAGGAGAGATTAATCCTGTCGTTAGAGCAAAGGATTGGCAAAACTTCGATCTCGAACTTGTTTTTAATTATTTACAAATACTTATAAAAAGCAGTGTTATTAAGCAGTTGGAGCATGATAATAAACGAATTTGGACTACCTATGATTGCATCATTAACACAATAAAGTTATTATCTTCCTCACATAATCTTAACAAGGTATTGTTAATAGAGCAGTTTATGGTTTCTGTTATGGATTCTAAAACCGATAAAACTCGCTCATTTAACTCGTTATTCTAGGAATATTTCTTTATGGCTATCAACCCACGTAAAGGTATTTTGTCATTAAAAATAAGTGATGAAAATATGCTTTATCACGCCTATATGCCGTTTTTAAAAAATGGTGGTTTGTTTATTCCAACTAATAAACTGTATCAAATAGGTGAAGAGGTTTTCATTTTATTGACCTTGATGAAAGAACCTGAAAAAATTCCTGTTGCAGGTAATATCGCATGGATAACACCTAAAGGTTCTCAAGGTAATCAAGCTGCTGGTATTGGCGTTCATTTTAGTGAAATGGAAGGCGCTGCGCTTGCTGTCAAACATAAAATTGAGAATTATTTAGCTGAAAGACTGACATCAGAGAAAGCTACACACACCATGTGATAGCTCCATTTAATCTAGGACCCTCATGTTTATTGATTCACATTGCCATCTTAATATGTTGGCACAAGTAGAGGGCGGACTTTCGTCAGTTCTTGAACAAGCAAAAAATAACGCCGTCGAGCATATCCTTTGTATTTCCATAGATAAGCAAAGCTGTACAGAAGTGTTATCGATAGTTGACGATAACGATAATTTAACAGCCAGTGTCGGTATCCATCCTAATGTTGATCAAAATGAAGTATTCACAGTCGATGAACTCATTAACTTAGCCCAGCATAAAAAGGTTATTGCCATAGGTGAAACGGGCCTAGATTATTTTCGCAGTGAAGGTGATCTTCAATGGCAACGTGATAGATTCAGCACTCATATAGAAGCGGCCAAAAAACTTAAAAAGCCACTCATTATTCATACACGTGAAGCACGTGAAGACACAATGGATATGCTTGAGCAACAAAATGCCGAGCAAGCAGGGGGTATTATTCATTGCTTTACTGAAAACTGGGAAACAGCCAAGAGAGCGCTTGATATTGGTTTTTATATCTCATTATCAGGCATTGTGACGTTTAAAAATGCAAAAGAACTTCAAGATGTTGCTAAAAAGCTACCATTAGATCGAGTTTTGATTGAAACAGATGCGCCTTATTTAGCACCCGTGCCTCATAGAGGTAAAACGAACAAACCTGCTTATGTGAAACATGTGGCTGAATTTATTGCTGATCTTCGAGGTGATAGTATCGAAAATATAGCGCAGGCAACTACAGCCAACTTTCATCGTTTATTTCCTACGACACATTAAAATGTAGACTTCTTATTGTGCCGAGAATTATCAGCCTATTCCTCGCTACATTACTACTGTTGGGTTGTTCTGAATCCAGCACAAGCGTTAAGTTATTACCTCTTTCTGAAACAGCTGTTATTTTGGCTTTTGGTGATAGCCTGACGCAAGGTGTTGGCGTGAATACGGTTGAAGATAGTTACCCATCTATTTTATCAAAATTAGTCAATCGCACTGTGATTAACGCTGGTATTCCTGGCGAAATAAGTCAGCACGGGCTAGAGCGATTACCTAAAGTATTAAATGAAACTAATCCCAACTTAGTCATTCTCTGCCATGGTGGCAATGATCTTTTAAGACGTTTGGATAAACAACAGTTGAAATCAAATTTAGAAGCAATGATTTTGACGATTAAAGCGAGTGGGGCGCAAGTCGTGTTAGTCTCAGTGCCAGAGGCGAGTCTAATGTTACGTCCTCCAAGCTTGTATCAGGAATTAGCAGATAAACATGGACTCGCTATTCAAGCTGAGATCATGTCTGAACTGCAAGGCGAGAGAGAACTAAAATCTGATCAAGTTCACTTTAATAAGCAAGGTTACGCTTTATTGGCGGATAGCTTATTTTCTTTATTACAATCTGCTCAAGCTATTCATTTTGACTGATGTGCTGAACTAGCACTAAAAATAGATTCTGATGCGCTTATTTTTCAGCGAGCTTTTCGTTTAAAATCTCTTCTAACTCATATTCACAACCGCCACAGCCAGAATAGGCCCCTGTTCTACGTGAGATAGCCTCAAGCGTGTCTAAACCCTCATCAATGAGTAGAAGCACTTTACGTTTTGTTGTGCCGCTACAGATACAAATAGCTTCATCTAAGTCTTCTTCATATTCTTCTGTTGCTTCAGTCATGGCGTGTCAATAAATAACGGAATGACCTCTATTATAATTTATTTATCATTATTTCTGTTACTGACCTTTTATGGCGTTTTTAATAATAGAATTAAAAGAATGTAAACAAATTATTAGCGCTCACAAAAGAACTAGCTTAATGATAGTGCTTTATAAGCTGACTCAACTTGACACTATATTATGGAGAATGCTTTACTTGTGGGTTCATCATATTGGTTTACTAATAATTAAAGAATGAAGCTGGTCAATCAATTTTTTTTGAAGTGTTTTACGTTTAATTTACGGAGAAGATAATGACAATACATATAGGTGACACAACACCAAATTTCGATATTGAAACAACAAAGGGGACAATAAATTTTCACGACTGGATTGGAGATTCATGGTGCTTCTTTTTTAGTCACCCAGCAGATTTCACTCCAGTTTGCACCACAGAAATGGGTCGTACAGCCCAATTAGCCAGTGAGTTTGCTGCTCGCAATACAAAATCAATTGGCTTATCAACAGATACTGTAGAAGAACATAATAAATGGATTTTAGATGTTAATGACACTCAAAATACAAATGTTGAATTTCCAATCATAGCTGATCCAGAGCACAAGATAGCTCAGCTTTACGATATGATTCATCCGAGCGAAAGTAATACTGCCGCTGTTCGTACTGTTTTCATTATCGATCCAAACAAAAAAATTCGTCTTATGATGACTTATCCAATGAGTGTAGGCCGTAATTTCGATGAGATTCTACGTGTAATTGATTCAATGCAACTTTCGGATAAACACACAATCGCCACACCTGCTGATTGGAGACCAGGCGGCGAGGTTATTATTCCACCAACCATTACTAATGATGTTGCACAAGATATGTTCCCTCAAGGTTGGAATGAAGTTCGCTCTTATCTACGATTTACTAAAGTAGACTAGATATAGCGATAATCCTATTTTATAAAGGGCCCTGTCAAAAGCAGGGCCTTTTTATATCGTGAGAAGGAACTTGCTTATCTGCAATATACAACTATAGAGTTGATGGGGGAATGTACTTATTCTTTAGTAAAGAAAAAAGGATATATACAACACATCACTTATTGATCATGAACTCAGGTATGGTGACTTTACTTACACCTTGAGTGGCTTCCATGAGCGAGATGAAAATGGAATCCTAAAATATCATAAATATAGTGGCGAGGAATATCCAGTCTGCGAAAGTCCGAGTGGTATCTCAACAATAACTCGCCGAGGCAGAGTCAAGAGAGAAAAAACCACTTGAGAAGGTGCAGCTTAGCCATAAAAACACTTTTAGTAGCTATACAAAAACAATAAAAGCTGCTTATAATCAAAGTCACTGTGTTATCTAGCCTAGAAGGGTTTATCTAAGATGTTTTGTAGCATTAAAGAGTTACCTTCGTACATCTGCAATCTACTCATATCATTATGGGTATTGATGGTGTTGACTGGCTGTCAGGCTCTAGGCCCAGAGTTTTCTCGTCCTGATATGGCTATCACAAATGATTGGGCATCAGATGAACAATCAACTTTAAGTGCTGAATCAGCAGAATTTAGAGAGTGGTGGACAGTCTTTAATGATCCTCTACTTAATGAATTGATTAACTCAGCTTACCAACAAAATCTAGACTTACAAATTGCTGCGGTTCGAATTTTAGAGTCTAGAGCGCAGTTAGGCATTGCCACAGGGCAACAATACCCTCAAGTACAAACGCTTGGTAGTGGCATTACTCATACTGAATTGAGTGAGAATTCTCCAAATAGCTCTCCGTTGATTGATACTACATTTGGCTCTTATCAATTTGGTTTTGATGCGGCATGGGAAATGGATGTGTGGGGGCGTTACAGGCGTGGAGTGCAAGCGGCTGATGCCAACTTTTTGTCCTCATTGGCAAATTATGATGATATTTTAGTCAGCCTAACAGCAGAAGTCGCGGCAGTTTATGTTCAACTCCGTACTTTTGAAGAACGCTTGGTTCTGGCAAAACAAAATGAAGAAATTCAGCAACGCAGTCTTCATATTACTGAAGTCCGTTTTAATAATGGCGCTACAACAGAATTAGACGTCACCCAAGCGAAAGCACTATTACACAATACCAAAGCATTGATATCGGCACTTGAAGTAGGTTTGCGTCAATCAAAGAATGCACTCAGTGTCCTATTAGGCATTACCCCGATTGAGTTGCATGAACAATTAAGTGAACCGGGGGTGATTCCATCGGCTCCTAGCGATGTTGTAATCGGTATGCCGGCAGAAATGTTAAGAAGGCGACCTGACCTGCGTCGTGCAGAATTACAAGCCGAATCACAAAGTGCTTTGGTTGGGGTTGCACAAGCCGATTTATATCCAAGTTTTACTTTATTGGGCTCGTTTGGTTTTGCCTCGAGTAGCACTGGCTCAAGTGATTTTTCGGATCTATTTGATGATGACAGTTTTACCGCAACGATTGGACCAACATTCAGTTGGCCAATTTTCAATTATGGACGAATAAAAAACAACGTTCGTGTGCAAGATGCGCGTTATCAACAAAGCTTGATTAATTACAAAAATACAGTGTTATTTGCTGTTCGAGAGGTCGAAGACGCCATGGTGTCATTTATTAAGTCACGAGAACAGGCAGATGAGCTTCTACACAGTGTAGAGGCATCCGAGCGTTCTGTTGAAATTTCGCTTATTCAGTATCGTGATGGCGTGACTAACTATACGCGGGTACTGAACTCCCAAGAGTTTTTAGTCCAACAGCAAGACAGTTATACCTCTATTCGTGGTGATGTCGCGCGTAGTCTTATTGCTTTATATAAAGCTTTAGGTGGTGGTTGGGAACTGCGTGAAGGAAATGACTTCCTGCCATCACAAATCAGAGATGAAATGCGAGAACGAACAGACTGGGGTCAGTTATTAGAACCTCAATCATCGAATGAGCAGGCAGATAAAAAGAAGTCTGAGGGACGACAATAGTCAGATTAGTAATAATTAAAAAATAGAAGGATGTAAGGGTATGTCTGATTCTAAAAAATGCACTAAAACGGGTTTGCAGCGTATTGCAGTTGGTTTGTTTTTGACACTGTTTTTAGCTGCATGTGAGCAGGAAGTACCCTTAGAAAAAGAAGTAATTCGTCCTATACGTGCGATGAAATTATCAGATGTAGGTCAAATCAAGGCACGCACCTTTCCTGGTCAAGCAAAAGCAACCAAAGAAGTCGAGCTATCATTTCGTGTGTCAGGGCCACTAATAACCCTGCCTATTAATGTGGGTGATAGGGTTTCGAAGGGAGATGTTCTTGCAAAGATTGACCCACGGGACTTTGAAGTATCACTTAATAATATTAGAGGACAATTAAGTAAGTCACAGGCCAATGTAAAACGAGCCCAGTCTGAATACGATCGTGAGCTTCGTATTTTAAAGCAAGATCCTGGAGCAACCAGTCAGGTTGCCGTCGACCGAAAACAAGCTCAACGCGATCAAGCAAGAGCTGATATTTCATCGTTAACAGCATCTGTCGCTGCAGCAAAAGATCAGCTCAGTTATACCGTTTTATATGCACCATTTGATGGTGCGATTGTGAATACCTATGTTGATAATTTCGAATCAGTGAGGGCTGGACAACAAATTGTTCGAATGATTGATGATTCGAAAGTTGAAATGGTCGTTAATATACCCGAGGATTTGATCTCGCTGACGCCTCATGTTGAAAAAGTTTATGTTCGTTTCGATGCATTTCCAGACCATACCTTAGAAGCTATAGTAAAAGAAATATCCTCAGAAGCATCACAGACAACCAGAACATACCCTGTCACATTGATAATGGAACAACCCAAAGATGTCAAAGTGTTGCCAGGCATGGCAGGTAAAACTATAGGCGTCGATATGGCTGCAACAGCTGACTTGGCGAAAGGGGGGCTTAATATTCCGGTCGCTGCGCTGTATACCATCCCTAATAGTCAGGATTCCTATGTTTGGGTCATTGATGAGACAAATAGTGTGGTGGTTCAACGTCTCGTAGCAGTGGGTAATTTGACTGACCATGGCATTTTAATAGAGTCAGGGCTTGAGGCAGGAGAATGGATTGCTACCGCTGGAGTGAACTATCTTCGTCAAGGACAGCAGATCAGAATCCTGCAGGATGATGAGGAATAAGTCATGAGCCTGACACGAGTTGCCATAGAAAATAGAACAGTCACTTATTTCGCAGCCTTTCTGGTGTTTATTGCCGGCATTGCAGGCTTCTTGAGTTTAGGCCAGCTTGAAGACCCCGATTTTACTGTTAAAACAGCTGTTATTTCGACGATATATCACGGTGCTGATCCACAGGAAGTTGAGCTTGAGGTGACGGATAAGATTGAACTGGCTATTCAGGAAATGAAACAGGTTAAGACCTTACGTTCATTATCAAAGGCAGGATTATCCATTATTTTTATTGATATTGAACCTAGTTTTTCATCTGCGGATATGCCACAAATTTGGGATGAACTACGACGTAAAGTACGGAATGTAGAGTCCTCACTGCCACCAGGTGTTCAACGGCCCACTATTTCTGACGATTTTGGTGATGTTTATGGCCATTTATTAGCCGTCACTGGTGATGGTTATAGTTATGCTGAAATGGAAGACTACACAAAGGAAATCAAAAAAGAATTAAGTCTGGTAGAAGGGGTAGCACGAGTTGATATCTGGGGTGCTCAGAAAAAAATTGCTTACCTTGATATTTCTCAAACACAACTCAGTCAATTAGGGATCACAGACTCAACAATTCAAGCAACGCTACAACAGCAAAATTTGGTCGTGGATGCAGGGAGCCTTGATCTTCAAGATAAACGTTTGCGAATAGCACCTTCAGGTGCATTTAAATCAGTAGAAGATATTGCTGATTTACCTATTCAACCTACTTTATTAGATAGCCTAAATTCACAAGGTCTGAGTAATACCATGGGTAGCTCATCTGAACTCATTCGCATTAGAGATGTGGGTACGGTCACTATGGGCTATCAAGAACCAGCCATTAAACAGATGCGTGTTAATGGTGAGCCTGGAATTACACTGGCTGTAACCAATGTACCAGGCGTGAATATTGTTGATATGGGTAAAGCTGTTGCTGCTCGATTGAAAGCTTTAAATGAAAACCTTCCAGTGGGCATTGAGGTACATCGAATTCATTGGCAGGCTGATGTCGTTGATGATGCTGTGAGTAACTTTCTAATCAGCTTTCTAGAAGCGGTTTTGATTGTCTTAGTTGTATTGACGATCGGTATGGGGTGGCGATTATCGTTGATTATTGGCATTGCATTAATTGCAACTATCTTAGGTAGCTTTATGTTGATGGCTGTTCTAGGTATCGACTTGCAGAGGATGTCACTGGGTGCCTTAATTATCGCCTTAGGCATGATGGTAGATAATGCCATTGTGGTCGCTGATGGTATTGCGGTTCGCCTCAAAAAAGGAATGGATAGAGTTGAAGCGGCAGTTGAAGCAGCAACCTTACCCTCTATGCCCTTATTAGGTGCGACGATAGTTGCGGTGATGGCATTTTACCCAATCTATTCTTCTAATGAGAATGCAGGTGAATACTGTGCCACCTTGTTTAGTGTTGTTGCCATATCACTATTGGTGAGTTGGATCATTTCTGTCACCTTAACGCCTTTACAGTGTGTCGACATGCTAAAAGTAGAACAACAGGATTCTGAAACTGATATGTATGGCAGTGGTTTTTTCAAAGTATTTCGTAATATCCTGGAAAAAGCCTTACATCGTCGCTGGTTTACCATGAGTATTATGGTGACTTTATTAGTCGCATCGGTAATCGGGTTTGGACAAGTAAAACAATTATTCTTTCCAGACTCTTCAATGAACAAATTTATGGTTGATTATTGGGCACCTGAAGGCACAAGGACACAGACAGTGTCGACCAACCTTATCAGCTTAGAAAACAAGTTACTTAACGATGAGCGTGTAGCTAATGTATCCACATTTATAGGTGCTGGCCCACCACGTTTTTATTTACCTGTTGAGTCAGAACAGCCTAATAGTTCATATGGGCAACTGATTATTAATGTAAAAGATTATCGGGAAATTGATGGCCTCATCAGTGAATTGGTGCCTTGGCTTTCTGAAAATTATCCTGAAGCACAAGCACCCATTAGAAAATTTGGTGTAGGTCCTAGTAACACCTGGAAATTTGAACTGAGAATCAGTGGGCCGAATAATGCTGATCCAGGTGTGTTACGTTCATTAGCCCAACAATTGACAGATATTCTAGCAGCAGCACCTTTAGCTGATATGTATCAAACAGACTGGCGCCAACGTGTTCCTAAAGTTGTGCCTGCTTATAATCAAGAACGTGGTCGATGGGCGGGGATCTGGCGGGAAGATATTGCCAATGCGACCAAACGTGCTTTTGATGGTCGTGTTGTTGGTACTTTCAGGCAAGATGATGATTTGATACCTATTGTATTAAGACAGATAGCTGAAGAAAGGAGAAATATAGGCGCGCTTGATGTATTGCAAGTCCAACCTGCTGGTTCGACCTATACTGTTCCATTATCCCAAGTGACCGACGGTGTGCTAACTGAGTGGAATGATCCGATCGTTAGAAGACGTGATCGTCGAAGGACTATTACTGTTCAGGCTAATCCTATTGCGGGTGTGACGCTAGCAGAGTTGAGAAGCTCCGTGCTTGATCAAGTCGAATCTATATCCTTGCCACCAGGCTATAGCATGGAATGGGGTGGTGAGTATGAAAGTTCAAAAGACTCACAAGCATCATTAATCCCAGGTGTTATTCCGGCTTTGGCTATTATAGCTTTAATCATTGTTACTTTATTCAACGCCCTTAAACCGCCTTTAATCATTGCATTAACGATACCTTTTGCCGTTATCGGCATTTCAACGGGCTTGTTGGTGACAGGGGCACCATTTGGTTTTGTCGCTTTATTAGCTGCCATGAGCCTAGTGGGCATGATGATAAAAAATGCCATTGTTTTACTCGACGAAGTTAATCTCAATTTGGCAAAAGGACAAGAGCCTTATGATGCGGTTATTGGTGCTGCCTTATCGCGTGTTAGTCCTGTTGTATTAGCCGCCGCTACGACCGTTTTGGGGGTCATTCCATTATTACAAGATGTGTTCTGGATTGGGCTAGCCGTTGTCATTATGGCTGGTCTGTCATTTGGTACTGTCCTAACCATGATTGTGGTACCGGTGCTGTATGTGATTTTGTACAAAATAAAGTCACCAGCAATAACGACGACGGAATAACCAGGGGTTGGTATTAGATAATGTGATTTAACTATCAGCAATAGAGGAGCAAGTAACGACAGTGTTAGGTTACGTCAGAAATTACAATTTTTTTGTGCTGCTCATTGGCTTACTACTATTTTTAGTGCTGACACCAATAGTTCAAAGTTCTGCTGCGGGTTCAATTCGACTGTTTATTTTATGGGCTCTGTGTTTGACCCTGTTTGTGCAAGTGTGGAGCATGATAGATGATGCTCGCCTATTTAAGCTGGGGATGTCGCTTACTATCTTGTCATTCTTGTTAACAACGATAAACCAGCTATTCCATATGGATCTTCTCAAGCTGATATCACTAGCCATATTTATGATCTTCTTTGGCTTGGCAACCCTGATCGCTGCAAGGGAAGTGTTTTCTAAAAATATCATCACATTCAATACTTTTGCAGGCGCGTTTTGCCTGTATTTATTACTAGGAATGATTTGGTCGATTGCCTATATGATTATTTACCAATTACAACCGATGTCATTTAGAGGGCTTGATAGAGTGATAGGAAGTGGCGAATTGGAATTTATTTACTTTAGCTATGTCACGCTGACTTCGTTAGGTTACGGAGATATAGTGGCATTTACACCGATAGCACGAACATTAGCCTATCTAGAGGTGCTGGTGGGTCAATTTTATATGGCGATATTAGTCGGTACATTGGTTGGCAAATATATTACTAATCGAGAGTAGTGGAATGAAAAATCTAATACGCCATTACCTACTCTTATTAATCTCTATTACCACAAGTTATTTATTTAATATTGCAGCTTATGCAGGTGATTATATTGACGATATTATTGTATCGCCAAAAACTGTAGAGGAAATTGAAGATCCTCTTGAATACGGGCTAAAACCCGAAGAGAAACCTGAGGTTAAATATAAAAAAGGGCTGGAGGAATTACCTGAGTTTCTGCGGGACTCTTCCATTACAACACATTTTCGTTCTTATGGTTTCTCTCGTGATAACGAAAGCGATTCCGATCCAGATGCGTTCGCTATTGGTGGAGAGCTTCGATTCTTTTCCGGTTTATTAAAGAATACTTTCCGTATCGGTGCAAGCTATTACCTATCCCATGGCATTCATGAGGATGAAGGTGAAAAAACACAATTACTGAATTCCAGAGGAGGAGGTATCAATAAGCTTGGCGAATTGTACTTGGCAGCTACAGTTGATGAATACTCAGCCCGTCTATATAGACAGTCTTTCAGCCTACCGTACCTTAATAAACAAGATAGTAGAATGGTGCCAAATACCCACGAAGCCTACATCATACAATACGATGGGGAACAGTTCGATTCTATTGCGGGACATGTCACTCAAATAAAAAAGCGTAATGCACAAAGATTTACAAGTATGGCAGAAGCTGCGGGCGCAACAAATAGCAGTAAAGGTACATTTATGGCGGGGGCTAGATACAATCTCAATAGTGATATAAATATCGGTGCAATTAATTATTTTACAGATGATGTATTTAATATTTTTTATTCAGAATTCAATTATTCAAACAAGTTAACCAAAGAAATCTCGATGAAAATAACTGGCCAGTTTACGCATCAAAAAAGTGTTGGCGATACACTGATTGGAGAATTCGACACCAATCACTATGGCCTTCAGCTGAAAGCCAGTTACCAGCACGCGATATTAACTTTAGCAGCCACAAATACAGGCAGCGGTGCAGAAATTATTAGCCCGTTTGGTGGTCGTCCTGGGTTCTTATCTTTAATGCTCTCGGATTTTGATCGTGCCAATGAACAAGGGGTATTAGCAGGACTCTCTTATGATTTTTCCAAATGGGGTTTGCCAGGGCTAAGCAGCTTCGCAAAGTTTGCCTGGGGGAAAAACGCAAAAGAGGCATCCTCCGGACAAAACCTACCAGACCTAAACGAATACAACCTGACTATCGACTACAAACCGGCGCGTAGTTGGTTAAATGGGTTGTGGTTACGCCTAAGACATGCTCGCTCCGATTTTGAGGGCGGTTCGTATACAAAGGATACGAGAGTTATTCTCAATTATGAATTCCCACTGTATTAATGCTATTTGAGATTATAAACCAGTGTTTTCAAACAAAATTAAGACTACACTTGTTTAGGGAAAACTAAATCAGTTTTTTTGCAAGAGTTTAGAATGATTTTATTAAATTTAAAAAGGCTTTGTTATTGATTAATTAAAAATAAGATAGCGAGATTAATTATGGAAGAGCTACAGATATTCACGCGTATTATTGAAGTTCTACGCCTCCAGCCAGTGTTGACCTTATTCCTGATTTTGGGCATGGGCTACCTGATTGGCGGCATAAAAATTGGCAGTTTTTCTCTCGGTCCGGTGGCCGGTGTATTATTCGCCGGGATTTTCCTGGGTCATTATGATTTTCGTATGTCCCCTGGTGCACAGGCAGTAGGTTTTGCACTATTTATTTTCTCGGTAGGTTATCAAGCAGGACCTAGGTTTTTTGATGTACTCAGAAAAGATGGCTTAAAGTATTTCGCTCTTGCAATTGTTATCGCTGGCACTGGTTTTACTATTGCTGTCATTGCAACAAACATACTGTCTCTTGCACCAGGTACTTCTGCTGGTCTACTTTCAGGCGGATTAACTAGTTCACCGACACTTGCTGCCGCACAGGAAGCGCTTCGGGCTGGACAAGTCACACCGCCTCCGGGAGTGACAGCTGATGCCATGATTGGCAATGTTGCCACTGGCTATGCCATTACTTATATCTTTGGCTTAGCGGGCTTAATTGCCATGATTAAGCTATTACCACAAATTTTGGGAATTGACCTTGAGAAAGAGGCCAAAGCCTTGGAAGCGAAAGATGAATCGGCAATATCATCACAGCAATCGAATGTGTCGGCACGTATGTACCGAGTCACTAATGAAGACTTCACAAAAATACCTGCCAAGCAATTACGAGAACAATACTGGGATAAAACCTCGGTCGTTAAGCTTAGGAGAAATGGTGAGATCATTAATTTAGGTCCCGAAGATTATCTACAAATAGGCGATGAATTAGGCATCCTGGCACCGATTGATTTTTTTACAAAAACAGTTTCACAAGTTGGTGAGGAAGTATCCCCAGATGTAAATGCTGAAAAACATACCGAAACTGCAAGAATTGTTGTGGTCAATAAAAATGCTGTGGGCAAATCTCTCGCCGAATTACAAATCGCAAAAAGATTTACTGTATTACTTACTGGTGTTTCACGCATGGGTATAAAGTTACCTCTTACTACTGATTTCAAGCTAGGAAAAGGTGATGTGATTGACGTAGTAGGAATGGTTGAAAACGTTGACTTCTTGGGTGAAGAAATCGGACATGTAGAGCGGGATATTGAAGAAACCGATATGGTTACATTTGCTTTTGGTATCGCCATCGGTGTGGTGGTCGGATTGCTCACCATTACAGTCGGTAGCCTATCAATAGGGCTAGGTTCTGCTGGTGGTTTACTCGCATCTGGACTTACTATCGGTTACTTACGCAGTATTCATCCAACCTTTGGCCGTCTACCAAGTGCAGCACGCTGGATACTGATGGAGTTCGGATTATTATTATTTATGGCAGGCGTCGGACTACGTGCAGGTGGAGACATTTTAGAAACGCTAGCGGAAACAGGTCCTACTTTGGTTTTGGCTGGAATAACCGTAACAATTATCCCCATTTTTGTGGGCTACTTTTTTGGTAGAAAAGTGTTAAAAATTCATCCGGTTTTGTTATTCGGTGGCATTACGGGTTCCATGACTAGCGGCGCATCACTTAGTGTTGTAACTAAAGCGGCAAATAGTTCCATCCCTTCACTGGGTTATACTGGCGCCTATGCATTTGCTAATGTTTTACTGACCGTAGCAGGCAGTATTATCTTGTTATTCTAGCCAGCGTTACATCATGAACAAGACATGTGCATAGAAACAAGGCTGCGGGATTGCTGTCCAGAGTGGAAAACAGCTTAGCTAAGAAGGGAGTTAAACATGGTAATGAAGCATTATTTTAAATTTCTACTCCTCCTTATATTGTGGTGTAGCAGCAGTATAGCCATTACTGGCTGCACGACACTCCAGCCAGAAAAAGAACGTGATATTTCTTTAGCATTTTCGCAGCCGTTACATACGACTCTAGGGAAAGCAGCTGCTAGTGCTATACCTGCTGATTCGATTAAATCAGGCTTTCTAGTTTTAAATACAGGACATGATGCTTTTCTAAAACGTTTTGCATTGCTTGATGCAGCAGAACGAGCTATCGATTTGCAATATTACATTTGGAATAGTGATAAGTCTGGACGAGTATTAGCACAGCAGGTTTTACTTGTTGCCGACAGAGGTGTCCATATTCGTTTATTACTGGATGATTTTAATATTGGTGATCGTGATGAATTATTACTTGTTATGGATGCCCACCCTAATATTGAGATACGTGTTTACAACCCAAATGCGGCTAGAAAAGGTCCAGTGAGAAAGGTGTTGGGGCTTATTGGTGACTTTGGGCGTCTTAATCAAAGGATGCACAATAAGTCATTTATAGTTGATGGTAGTGTTGCCATTGTTGGAGGGCGAAATATTGGTGATGACTATTTTGACCTGAATGATGAATTGAATTTCCGTGATAGAGACCTGCTAGCTGTTGGCCCTATTGTTATTGATATTGCTAAAAGTTTTGATGCCTATTGGAATCATGAACGGGCTTTTTCTATAACAAATATTATTAATGGTTCATCAGTTGATAGCACAGAAATTTTGACTTTGAGAAAAAGCCTTGAGAACAAGGTACAACAGGATGATCTTCATTATATGGAATCGGCTGCTAATTTTTCAGCTGACGTTAGTTTTAACTCGTGGCTGAGTGACATGATCTGGGCACCTGCTGAGCTGGTTTATGATCAGACTTTAGCAATTGATGACAACAGTCACACTACGCGAAAACGTGTTGCCAATGTATTAAGGGAAATAGCAAAAAACACCACGAGGGAGCTGCTTATTGAATCTGCATATTTGGTGCCTAGTGACGAGGGTATAGCTTTACTCAAAGAGCTTACAGAAAGCGGTGTAAAAGTAAAAGCACTGACAAATTCACTAGCATCTAACGACTTAACAACCAACCATTCTGGTTATGCACGCCGACGTATAGCGTTGCTTAAAAATGGTGCTGAATTGTTTGAGCTTAGACATGATGCAAAGTCCTGTCATTATTTGGTTGTGGGTACTGAACGTTGTAGTGAGAACACATTATTTGGCTTGCATGCTAAATCAATAGTATTTGATCGAAAGGCAGTATTCGTAGGCTCGTTTAATCTTAATCAGCGCTCTATATACCTAAATAGCGAATTGGCATTGATAGTTTATAGTCCTGAGTTAGCTGAAATAATAGCCGGCGATATTGAACAAAACCTGTTACCAGAAAATAGTTGGCAGGTCAGACTTGATGATAACAATGACTTAGTGTGGAAAGGGAACATCGGTGACAAAGAAACATATTACAGTCATGAGCCTGAAACAGGGTTTTGGCGACGTCTTAATTCTGGCTTTTTTTCCGTATTTCCAATCGAAAAGTATTTGTGAACACCAAACTTAAAGGCATACACTATTGTGAGGAAATTCAATAAGTTTCAGATGAAAAGGGTTAACATAGGTAACTAGGTGATTGTTATCTAGATTGGACCGCTTCTCTCGAAGCTAAGGGTTACAACGTGAAGTAATTTTATTATTTATAAGGAATAAGTTATGAATATTTGCAAATTAAGGAACGTTATTTTAATAGTCGCTCTATCTTTCTTAGGCGTTCAACCCGTTTGGTCTGAAAGTACAGTGCCAGGTCATAGTGCTTTTATTGATGCCAAAGTAGAGCTGAGTCCTATTTCTGATAAGCCTGGCGCCTATCGATATTTAAAACCAGAATTAGATTTAAAAAAATATAATAATATTCTGATTGAGCCTGTTGAGGTTTGGCTTCATCCAGATTCAGAATATAAAGGTATTCAACCCGATACACTTAAAGCTATGGCTGATGGCTTTATGCAAACTTTAGTCGATGAATTAGAGCCAGAATATACCGTGGTTGGGAATGTTGGGCCTAATACATTGGTTGTTAGACTCGCTATTACGGGGTTGAAAACCAAAAAGGAAAAGCGCAGTTTGTTAGGGTATGTACCTGTAGCGCTTGTTGTGAGTGCACTTAATACCAATGCCTTGAAACGAGTATCACTTATTGATGCCGGTATCGAAGCTGAAATATTAGATTCGATTACTGGTGAAACATTGGCGGTGTTAGTCGATACCGGAGTAACCGTACCTAAATCGGAAAGCAAGAAAGGTAAGTTATCATGGAAAGATATTGACATGAGCTTACAATTCTACGCCAAACGATTTAAAGCTCAGCTTGATGCGGGTAAGTAAAAACTACTTTCAACCAGTAGTGTGGATGCCATTAAGTCAAAGGATTATTTCATGAAAAGGTTCGTCTTGTTATTACTCCTTCTGACACCTTTTACGGCCATCACTTCGTCGGCAGTAATGGCTGAGGAAGTCGAAAAGCAACGGCCTAAGGTTGGCTTGGCACTTAGTGGTGGTGGTGCCCGAGGTGCAGCCCATATTGGGGTTATCAAGGTGCTGGAAGAACTTCAGATACCCATTGATTATATCGCTGGCACTAGTATGGGAGCTGTAATTGGTGGCCTTTATGCCTCAGGGATGACGAGTGATGAGGTCGAGGAACAGCTATCTTTAATAGATTGGAATGATGTTTTTAGTGATAAACCTTTAAGGCCTGATCGATCGCAGCGGCGTAAAGACGACGATATTTTATATCTGGTTAAAGGGAAAGCTGGCATCAGTGATGATGGGGTTAAGCTCCCTACAGCTGTAGTACAAGGTCAGAAATTTGACTTGATTCTAAAAGCATTGACCTTACCGGTATCAAACGTTAACGATTTTGATTTGCTACCGATTCCATATCGTGCTGTTGCGATGGATATAACAACAGGCGAAGAAGTAGTTCTTAGTACGGGTGATTTATCAATTGCTATGCATGCCAGTATGGCTATTCCAGGCGCATTTTCACCTGTAAAACTGAACAGCAAACTACTAGTAGATGGTGGCGCGGCAAATAATCTACCTATTTCAGTGGTGAGAGAAATGGGTGCAGATATTGTTATTGCCATTGATATCAGTACACCGTTACTTAAGCAGGAAGACCTTGGAGGCGCTTTAGCTGTCATTGATCAATTAACAGGAATTTTGACTCGTAGAAATGTAGAAACACAGATCAAGACCTTATCTGATCGAGATGTACTAATTGTTCCAGAGCTTGGCTCTATTGCAACAATGGACTTTGAGCAAGTTGATGAGGCCGTTGTTGTAGGGCGGGCTGCAGGAATGGCAGCTAAGCAACAGTTAGTGCAACTATCCGTTAATCGACAGGCTTACCTGCAATATCAACAATCGCAGAGTAGGAAAGATCTCGAGCAACAGGTTATCGAGTTTGTGCGCTTTGACAATGATTCAAAACTGAGCGAACAGGTCTTAAGAGAGCATCTTAATGTTGAAGCTGGTGATGTACTTAATCTCTATAAAATTGAGTCAGGGATAGCTAATATTTATGGGTTAGATATTTTTGAATCAGTGCGTTATAACCTTGTGAAGAAAGGTGAGGAAACAGGCCTTATTATCCATGCAAAACAAAAATCCTGGGGAACGGACTCATTACAAGCAGGGCTTGAGCTAAGCAGTGATTTGTCGGGACAGTCTTCATTTAACCTTGGTTTTGCATACACTAAACAACCTTTTAATGAATTAAATGGTGAGTGGCGAACAGCATTACAACTTGGCGAAGAGCCTGCAATACTGACAGAGGTATATCAGCCATTGGATCCTGCAGCTAAATATTTCGCAGCAGCAGCGCTATCTTGGGATAACAGAGATATAAGATCGTTTAGTGACTCAAGTGGGAGAGCAGATACCGAATATGAAGTGGCTCGTTGGGGGCTGCGCTTAGCACTAGGACGCAATTTCGGTAAATGGGGAGAGCTGCGATTGGGTTATCGTAGGTTCACTGGTAAAGCAGATCTGGCAGTAGGGGACCCATCGTTCAGGAGTTTTGATTTTGAAGATGGTCAAGCATTTATTAGAGCCAAAATGGATACATTGGATAACCTTAATTTTCCCAGACAAGGTTATTTGAATAGTATCGAGTGGAGTGTGGGAAAAGAAGAACTCGGTGCTGAAAATGATTACCAACAAGTTTTATTGAGTTTATCGGGCGCTAAAAGTTGGGCAGATGGCTCTTTAATAACAAGCCTACGATTGGGTAGTACAGTAGATGGTGATGCTTCAATTAACAACAGATACCGCTTAGGTGGCTTCATGAAGCTGTCTGGTTTAGAACAAAACCAGCTAGCAGGACAGCATATGGGGTTTGCATCTGTTGCTTATCAATATCGTGTGTATCGAAGTCAAGTTTTCCCGGTGTATGCGGGTGGTGCTTTGCAAGTGGGTAACACTTGGGAGGAGCGCAGTGATATCAGCTTACATGATGTCCGAGGTAGTACTTCATTATTTTTGGGGGCTGACACCCCCATAGGTCCACTCTACTTAGGTTATGGTTATACCGAGGGTGGTAATGATGCTGTCTACCTATTCTTGGGGCAACCATTTTTTTAGAGTGTTAATGAACTTTTATTTTTAGTCCCTTGGAGGTTATATGACAATTAAATGGTCTAACGATGACAATATAATTGTGATTCGCGTATCAGGTGTTCTAACTAAACCTGAATTTGATGCTTGTCAGTTGGAAATAGAGCCAACCATTCAGAAGGGCCAGACTAAAATGCTGATATTGGTAACGGATTTTCAGGGATGGGGCAGTGCTGTTGATGATTGGGCAGATCTTTCTTTCCAAGAACGAAATGATCCCTTTATTCGAAAAATTGCGATTGTAGTCGATAAAAAATGGCGTGACTTGGCGACTATGTTTGCTGGACAAGGCTTAAGGCCTTTCCCCATAGAATATTTCGCCTCCAACCAGGAAGAGTTTGCGCGTGCGTGGCTTGAATAATGTATTAGCCTATTAATACTGGCTAAGAAGGTTATTAATGTTGAATTATTCTAAATTGTTATTTTTGTTTTTATCACTAGCCATTTTTGGTCTTGGAGGATGCTCGACTACATCGGTTAAAAAAGAGCTGACCTTTAATGCTTTGATTTTGGATAATAAATCGGGGTTAACATTAGAGCATGTAAGGATTGAAGCAAGGCAAACGAGAGCTTTTGCATCTTGTGGAACTATCCTTAGCGGTACGTCATGCTCGACTACCTTTAGAGTGAAAGTTTATCAAGGGAACACTGTTTATATATCATGGCAATCACATGGAAAAAAACAGGTTATTGGTCCATTGTATATTGAGCCTCCCGAAACAAGGCAGTATGACGCTCCTGCCCGCATTATGATCAGTTTTATGTCGGAGCATGATGTCTCTGCAAAATTCATCTATTAAGATAGTTTTCTTTGGTAATCCCTTCAAATGTCAATGACGGGTTTATCTAATTTAGACATTCTGCTTTATGTAAATCAATAGCAGCTGAACGCCGCTGAGGCTTTCCTTTCAGGTTCTCAATATTTTGAAACAATTGACGACAGCGCTCTGACGTTCGTGAAATTACCTTTTTACTGGTTACTGCACCTTGAGGTAGAGAAGCTTTATGTACGATGGATTGCGGCTGTTCAGTTGCGTTGTTTAGTTTAACTGTGGTGGTTTTACGCATACTTTCTTCAAACCATTTATTATCTTGCTTGCATAAATTAACTAGCGTGGTACTGGAGGTGTTTTCAGCAATATTAATAAATTGGGTATTTCGGCAAAGCATGCCATTTATTGTGTTTGTGGACAAAGCTGTGATATTGCCAGAATGGCCCGTTTCACTATTTAGCCATTCCTGAGTATCACCATCAGCGTCTTCGTTGAGTACTTTTCTAGCATGGGCTTTCATGGTGTCCCAATCACTATCACTGAACAGTGTTAATGCTGATTCTTCAGGCATATTTAAATTCAAGTCCATAGCTTTTACTGGAAGAGAAGACAGCATGATCAGGCCGGTGGTCAAAGTGATAGTCATTACATTTTGACTCATGGTTGTTCTCCTTTTTAGTTTATATATTGAATATTTTCTATAGTGAGTCAACTTACGTAAAAAAGCAAAGAAATGTATCGTGTATGAAGTGCCCTAAGAGCAGTTAAAACATGTGGAGTACTTAATATATCATTGAGAGACTTTATTCAAATATCGTCTGCAAGCTAGACATTAATCATATTGTATTATTAACCGAAACGGCTTCTAGTCAGAACTTGGTGGAATTGCCTACCTGTTAGGTTTCGCGTTAAACGAGTGATCGCTTTTGGCGGCACATTAGCGACATCCTTTTCAAAGGGCGGCGTTCAACCCAAAGTAGACACACTAGACGCAGTAAATAAATAATGGTGCGTCCAGTATTTTTATTACGTATTCAGGCGGTAATAATTTTATTTAACACTTTCCTTTTGATATAGAGTAATAGAGTGGGGCAGGCATAAACATGGATCACAAACTGACCCATTAAATAGCTTTCATGACATTAAGTTTATTCACTCTTTTTACTATTCATAAACTTCTACTCATCAAATGTATTTCTTAAAAATATTACTAAAGCCTTCACCTTTAGTGTTCAGACTCTTAATTTCCATGCATTAAGGAGATTAATTCTCATCTAATCTCATTCGCTTGGCCAGAAATCTCATTTTGTTTGTCCTTTTGCGTTTCTGTTCATGATCGTGCTTCTTCACCCATTTACATATATTCGCATAATATATATTATGTTAAATAGAATGTTAACATGTAAGTTCCTTTCAGGTAGTGTGTCCTTACTAACATTATTAACGCTTCTATCCTATTAATCTTCAAATTTTAAAATCTGACTGCATTAGCACTGTCAAGATTGCCTTATTGTAAGATTCAACATTTGAAATATTAAGGTGATTTGTGAATCTAAAAAGCCCAGAAAAATGTGATTACTTATTGATCACTGTCTTAAGTGAACCAAGAAAATCGCCTGGCAATGGGAAAACAATGGTCGATGATTTGTCTCCAGCAATTTCTGTTAGTGTTTGCAAATAACGTAACTGAATTGCTTGAGGTTGTTTTGATAATATCTCTGCTGCTGCAAGTAATTTTTCAGATGCTTGCAACTCACCTTCAGCATGAATAATTTTAGCTCGTCGTTCTCGTTCTGCTTCTGCTTGTTTTGCTATAGCCCGAATCATACTTTCATCTAAGTCAACATGCTTTATTTCGACATTTGCAACCTTAATTCCCCAAGCATCAGTCTGAGTATCTAGTAAAGTTTGTATATCGATATTCAATTTGTCTCGTTCAGCGAGCATTTCATCCAATTCATGTTGTCCTAGAACTGAACGTAATGTGGTCTGTGATAATTGACTAATGGCATCGTAAAAACGCTCTACTTGGATTATTGCTCTTTCTGGATCAATGACACGGAAATAGACAACGGCATTTACTTTCACTGATACATTATCTTTAGATATTACATCCTGTGTCGGTACATCCATTACAATCGTTCTTAAATCGACCCTAACCATTTGTTGGATAAAGGGGACGATGATGATAAATCCCGGGCCTTTTACGCTGTAAAATCGACCAAGTAGAAAAACCACACCACGTTCATATTCACGTAAAATTCGTATTGCACTAAAAACTAAAGCTAATGTCGCCAGTGCTAGTATTGAAATAAATGATAATGTCATGACAGCCTCTCCTTTTATTTGTCAGGCCTTACTTTTACAATCAGTCCATCTATATCCTCTACCCTGCCTCGATCACCTTTTTTCATTGGTGATATTGCAGTCGCCATCCATAATTCACTGTGCACACGTACCCTTCCTGTGGTTTCAAAATCATCAATGGCTTCACATTCAGAACCAACCATTTGTTCATGTCCTGAAACAATTGGATTACGCCTAGCTTTAAACACAAGACCCAATGCTAATATGAAAAATGCGGCAGTTGATATTGTAAAACCAGCAATAACACCAATATCAATGCCGTACCCCGGCAGATCTGTATCAATCAATATTAATGAACCAGTAGCAAAACTGATGACGCCACCAATGCCAAGCACACCAAAGCTTGGCTGAAAGGCTTCTGCCACCATTAATGCTATCCCTAAGAGTATTAAGGCTAGACCTGCATAATTGATAGGTAATACTTGAAATGAAAACAAAGCTAAAAGTAAACAAATGGCGCCTACCGTTCCTGGTACTATTGCACCTGGGTTAGCGAATTCAAATATCAAACCATAGATCCCAATCAACATTAAAATATAGGCAATATTAGGATTTGTTAATGTTTGCAAAACACTATTTCGCCAATCAGGTAATAGCTCATGTACGCTAAGTCCAACTGTTTCTAAAACTACTGGCGTGCCAAGGACTTCCACAGTTAGCCCATTCAGTTGTTTAAATAAATCTGCCTGACTTGTTGCGACAATATCAATAACATTTTCTTTTAATGCTTCTTCTGCAGATAAACTGGCTGCCTCTATAACTGCTTTTTTTGCCCATTTTTCATTTCGACCATGCATCTTAGCTAAACTTTCTATGTACGCTACAGCATCATTTATTATCTTTTTACTTGAGGCATCATCATTTTTCATTGCCTTTGTTTGTGGATGAGTCGTTTTATCCGCCGCCTTTTCTGAGTCTTCACCTTTATGTTTATTAGTTTCATCTGGCGTCGTACCTGGCATTGGTATTAGTTGAATAGGTGTGGCTGCCCCAAGATTTGTACCTGGAGACATCGCAGCTATATGACTGGCATAGAGAATATAGGTGCCAGCACTTGCTGCACGAGAACCACCTGGCGCCACATATGTCACTACAGGTATGGGAGATGTAATGATTTTTTTGATGATTTTACGCATCGATAAGTCTAGACCACCTGGTGTGTCCATTCTTAATAAGATGAACGCTGCGCTTGCCCTATTGGCTTTATCCATTGAACGCTCAAAATAATCGACCGTAGCAGGACCAATTACACCATTAATTTCTAATAGATAGACTTGTTTATTCGGGTTGTTTTCAGCAGATAAAGATACTGGCAGAACTGCCAAACAAAGCAATGTTAATACGATGAGTAACTTCTTCATAATGAGTACTCCAACAGTATTTATGTAAATACCTTTTGTTATGTATCGCTAGCTTTAAACTTCCAATATTGCCTTTATTATTAATAGCTTATATTATCTATGGGATACTGCTGCAACAACATTTAGCCATTCATCTTGTATTTTATTATTGAGTATTTCTATATCAGCCTTGTCCTTTATACTGGGCACTATCTGTAAGATCATATTCAAACCAATTAACATGTAGTTAGCTGTTGACATCAACAAAGAGTGAATGCCATCAGTTTTGATATCGTAGGCCTTAATGCCTTCAATCGCATCAGTGGTTGGATTGATGATTAAATCGGCTTCTAATGAATGGACTGTAGAATGAGTCGATTCGCTAAGTAAAGCATAAAGCGTTCGGTACTCGTTTAGCATGCCTGCTAAATCAGCTTTGATAAAGACTTTAAAGTCATGTCTATCAACATCTTCAGAGCTTGCAATTATTTTCTCTAATTCTTCAATCTCTTCGTCTGAATAAGTATCAAGTGTTTCCTGCTGCTCTCTAAGAGCTTTTAAAAATGCCAGCCTTTCATTGCTGTCACCCAAGATCAACACATCGAAAAACTCGTGATGATGATGGAAAGCAGCTAAATCGAATAAGGTTTCAAGAAGTGATCGTAAGATGATTTCAACCTGATGAACCATACCACGTCGAGCCAAAATAAGAGCGGCTTGATAGTGTGATAACATCCGCTGAAAATACAGCATGGCATAAACTTCTTTTCTGTCGTCAGGGTGAATGACGATATGGTTGAGTACTGTTTGTGCTGCTCGGTTCAGGTTCTCACAGATCTTGTAACAGTCAGAAGAGCTAATTTGCTGCAATGCAGGGTTTGTTAGATATTCGCTGGATAGAAAGCCAATATCATTAAATGAGGTTTTATTCATGTTCATGATGCGTCTCCCAATAGTGAGACTTCTATATCTTTTATTCTACTCCTCTTTCAGCGACAGATAAAACAGGTACTTTTATGGGCAACAACACGCTAAGTGCTGATCTCCATAGACCTCATCAATTCTTCCTACAGCAGGCCAATATTTGTCATCATGTTGTTGCTGATTAGGAAAAAAAGCCTGTTGCTTAGAGTAAGGAAAAGTCTAATTCTCAATCAGGAAGTTGTGAGTATGAGGTGCATTCCTTATGTCTCCGAGTCGTCAACTCGCTGCTTTTTAAATTCTCCAGCATCATCAGTTTAACCAAATTACTTAAGCTTGGATAGCTTAGTTATTTACGGCTATTGATAAGGGCATAAGCATGAAGCTAACCTACAAACAAGTCGAATCCATGAATAGAACTTAACAAATGCCGAGTAAGAAAACTACGAGTATGCATTAGTTTGATTATTACAATGGCGGTCACATCACTGCAGTATTTTGTCAGCAAAAAGAGTGCATGATATTTTCAAAAAAAATTATTGTACTCAGGAATGTTTAAGGTGATTTTTTATATATCTATCAGCAGAAAACGAAAAAACAGGCATTAAGTCCCTTTTTTCCCCTGCGATATAAGTTTCGTTTGATAAGTTGTCTAAGATTACAGGTTGGTTGTGTCTTTTTAGGAAAAACCCCAAAACAATGTGAGGACTATTCATAGTTCTGTTGACGGTGTAAAAAACTTTAAGTTGATTTTCGCTAACGTCACAAGATAACAAGACAAAATATTTTATAATTAACTTCGTTTCATCATCATATTCAAACCTTGTATTAACGAAGTTATTTATGAACGCTATTTTCTGTATAGTTGATTTAAAGGGAGTGCGCTCTAGCTCATTCAATACTTTTTTAGTTGCCTGTACCTGCCATTCTTTGTCAACTTGGACCTTGCTTATATGAAGGCTGCTTATTGTTAACTTTACTAGAATTGCCATTACGCTTACTAGAAAAAGAATTGATAAAAAATACCGATATCTATGGTTTCTTAAGATTTTACCTAAAAGACGGTAGTTATGGGTTAACACATCTACTCTCAGTTTTAAGTGTTTCTAACAATGACATAATCTGGAAAGGCTTAACGAGATAGGCATCTGCATCAACCAAGCCTGCTGCCTTTAAGTTTTCCACCCCCGATAATGCAGACAGTAGAACAACTCTAATATGAGATGACCACTGACTTGATTTGATTAACCGGCATACTTCAAGCCCATCAATAGGGCCTGGCATCATTATGTCAAGCAAGATGACGTCGGGCTTTTTATAAAATACGGTTCCTAATGCTTCTATTCCGTTCTTGCTTTCATAAATCTCATAGTCACTCAAATCTAAGGTTTTTTTTATTAATAACCTAATCTCTGGATCATCATCTGCTATGAGTAGTTTTTTTATCATGTTTCTTACCCTAAATTAGATGTTTAAATTATTGTACTGCCAGTCTCAAACGTAATTGCACACGACACTTCTTGAGTGTGAGCCCCCTTTTCTACTTCACCAATTAGTTCTAATGGGCTAAATGGCTTAACAAGATATGCATCACATATAGCAGATAGTCCCTTTTGGATATCTCTTTCTTGCCCCTTTGCTGAGAGCAAAATCACATACATCCATTTCATTTCAATTGAACTTTTAATTTGTCTGCATACTTCAATTCCATCTGTTTTTCCTGGCATCATCACATCAAGAATAACTATTTGGGGGTACTCTTTTGTTATAACTTGTAGCGCCTCTTCTGCATTTTTTGCCTCATAAACTGCAGCATCTAAATACGATAACGTCATCCGTACAAGTTTCCGCAAATCAGGGTTATCATCAACGATTAAAATTCTTAGCTCATTGCCACTCATTTTCCACCTTCCTCTTTTATCAAGATAGAATTACTAAATGTTGGTAAACAAATTTTTATAGTTGACCCCTCGCCATAAGATGAGTCGATATCTATGCTACCTTTATGCCTAGCAATAATTTCTTTAACAATCGTCATCCCCAAACCTGTGCCAGGGATATTTCCAGATTTTTCTGCGCGGTAGAATCTCTCACCTACCCGTGCCATTTCTTCTTTCGTCATCCCTATACCTTCATCGCGGACAGCAACACAGATTTCAGAGCGACCTACTGTCAGCAATATATTCACGGTAGTACCGTTATCGCTATACTTGATAGCATTGCTTACTACATTAGTTATAGCTTGACCTAACTTCTCTTTATCTCCGTAGATATACGCAGGTTTTTTTACTTCAATATTGTGATTTAGCGTTATTTGTTTTTCTTTCGCCAGAATTGACATATCGGTAGATACGCTAGTCACAACATCTTTTATATCAACCTTATTCATACTATAGAAATCAGTATTATTAGCTTCAATTTTTGCAAGATCCAGTAACTCGTTGAGCAATGTTCTTAAGTTTAGAGATTGCCTATTAATGATATTGAGCAGCTCATCTTGTTCGACCTCGTCATATTTATTTCTGAGTAATAAATCACTAAACCCCAAGATACTTGCTAATGGTGTTCTCAATTCGTGCGCTGCCGTAGACAGAAATTCACTTTTCATCTTATCGACCTTTGTTTCATGAGTAACATCACGTAAAAACCAGACAGATCCAAATGTCGCGTTTTTATTCTTTATAAGTTTCGAAGTAAGACTTAGAGTAACGGGTTGAGGATGGTTTATAGAGAAGCGCAAGTCAGTAACTTCTTCATTGTCTTTTATATTCAATAATTGAGCTTTATTTTCAATACAGTTTTGGACTAAAAGTTGCTTGAAACCAACTAAGTCTATGTCCGTATATTGCTTTCCGTCGTAACCAGTTAACCTAGTAAAAGCTGGGTTAGCAAAAACAATCTGGCTTACGTCGTTTATAACCACATAGGCATCTGGACTCAGGTTGAATATTGTATTGAGTTGACTCTCTTTTTGTTTAGCAGCAAGTTTACTTTTCTTTCTATAGTCGTCTATTTCCGTAATATCTTGTCCTATAAAAATAACAGTTTGGTTATTTTGTTCGTCAACTGAAACTACTGAAACCAATATAGTGAGTTCTCTATTTGTTTTCGATTTGAGTCTTAATTCATACTTTGTGTTTCTAACCTTTTGTAGGAAATGCTCAAAATTGCTAGCCAGTTCCGGTTCTAGGTTTATGATTGAGCTAATATTAATGCCTGTTATTTCTTTTTTATTCCAACCTGTTAAGTCCTCAACCGACCGATTCCACTGGATAATATCCCCTTGAGTATTAACACTAAATATCGGATTGTTTGCCTTTTCTATCAATAATTCATTTTCTTTTCTTACAGCATTATATTTCGCTTCATTTGCTTTTTTAATTGAGATATCTTTGACAATCAGCAACTGTTTTAGCTTGTTTTCAAAGGTGATCGTTTTAGCAATTAGCTCAACTGGGAAAGGTCTACCAGAGTTGTTTAGGCATCGACACTCAATACTTGTTTCTTCTCCAGCCTCGATATATGTTGATAACGTTGCAGGATCTTCTAAATTTACAAGCTCAAAAATATCTTTTCCTATGATCTGGGCCTTCGAATACCCGAAGAGTTCAATTGCAATATCGTTGAAGTCAACTACTTTATAATTATCATAAAATAAAATGGCATCAGTACTTGCCGCCAAAAACTGAGCCATCCTCCTATTGGCTTGATGGAGTTGAGATTCATATTCCTTCTTCAACGAAATATCACGAATAACGGCTATGAAGTTAACTTCATTCTGAAGAACAAGTTTGGAAACACTAATGTCAATATCTAGTGTTTTGCCTAATTTTGTTAAGCCCTGTGCTTCCACAGAGCCGTGGTTAACAAATTTACTTTTTTGGGTTTTGTTGTACCTTTTTATACCGTTATTATGAGCGTCTTTGTATGCATGTGCGCTTAGAGTGGAGCTAGGTGTGCCTACTAGTTCTTCCATTGAGTAACCGAAAATAGTACTAATTTTTTGATTTACTGACTTTATAACGCCATTCACATCACTAACAACAATTCCATCATTAATATTGTCTAAAACTTCAGTTATGTACAATTCATTATTTAATGACTGTCTGGCAGCTTTTTTATAGTCTCCGTTCAGGGCTAAAAGCTTTTTCTTTTCTTCGTTAATAATGGATAGAAGATGTGCAAAGCTGACTAATAGTGGGGTTAAATCTGAAGGTTCATGGCCAAACTTAATTACAGAACTGTGCGTTTTATCTATGGTAAGGGTATTTAGCATCTGTGACCATGCTGCCAAGTAAGTTTCAAACTTGTTCGAAACGAGTTTTGCCATCAATACCAATAGTAAGATAATAACTAAAGTAAAAAGTAATGTATCTCCATAAGATTGTTGTACTTTTGATGTAAGCTCTACCGTTGGCTGAAGTAGACGAAATGTTAAATCCGTTAAATTGATGAACTTAAGATCTACAAATAAATAACTTTGGTTCCAGCTCCCGATTTTTGATAAATCTTCTTGTAAATTTGGTTCAAGAAAAAGTCCAGTTTCGTCAATACTATGCGTCTCATGAATGTCGCTAAGTTTACTAAGGCCACCTAAAGATATAACTTTAGCATCAGGTGATAAAAATAAAATATCGACCTCGGCGTTGTGGTGAGAAAGTGCTTCATTTACTATCTCGTGGATAGCTTCGACAGGGTAAATAGTAAGCACTCTCCTTGAGCGCTCATCCATATCGACTAATGAATAAAAGAATTTGCCATCTACAGAAAAAGATAGCTTATTTTCGGGCTCAGAAAATAACTTCTTAAGTACTTCGTCCTGAATCATTTCTAGTGTATTATCAGAGTGAAACAAGTATTTTTCTACACCGTTTTCTGCATTACCTGCTACGACTACGGGAGTAATAGCATTAACCTCTCTTAACAGTTCATTTCTGTTTTTTGTCTCTTCTTGTCCAGAATCAAAATAAAGTTTTGCAAGATACTTAGCCTCATTAATGTGGTTATTTATGGAGCTAGAAAGGTGGGCTTCAACATAATTACCTGTTTGGCTTATGTATTCTCTTTCCTCTTTTAAAATTGACTCATAATTGGATTTATTGATAGCAATCAATACGACCATTAACGGAATTAATGGGAATATAATTAGTAGGGTTCTTAAAAGCTGACTTAACTGCCAATGCTTGTTAGCACATAGAGCTTGTAATAGTAGAGAGTAATGTTTGTAATTTAGTAGGGCTATATATAGGAGTACCGAAATCACTGTATTTACGACACCGTTGACGGTTTGTTTCAGTGCAATGATCTGTACAACACTAGTTTCTAGGCTCAATACATTTTTGTAACAGAAAAAAACGACAGGAAACCCAACGAATAGCCAAAATAAAATGTCAGCAATCACATAGTCTTTAATTTTTGTTTTATAAACTAAAAAGCCAACAACAAGTGCCTCTAGAAAAAAACTCACTATTGCATAAGGGTGCCCCCACAGATAAAAAGTATAACTACTGATAATAAGCCCGGTTAAGGCGCCAACTTTCCAGCCTAAAAACCTTAAAGCGAGCATCGTAAAGACACTGCCAAAAAGGTAGTCGATACCAAAAAATAGTGTTGGGCTAAAAATATTTCCTAACAAGCCCAAAACAACCATCAAAAAGAAAAATTTTATGCTTACACTCCGAGTTGTTACTTCATTAGTCATAAAATTAGTCTTTGAAGCTCAGCCCATGAAATTGGCATTTTTTGGTTAACTGAGCAAGATCCATAGCATAACGTTCTAACTGTTCCCATTTAGGAGCAGCTATAGAAGCATGAGTCAATTTAGAAACATCTTTTGCATATAGATCTAGTTGTTTCTGACTCAGTTTAGTACTTTCCAACTCACCCGTATCACTTATAGGGATTTGAATAAGAATTAGACTACTTTCGCCTATGCTGGAACAATCGATAAGGCCACCATGCAACCCTATAAAGATATCAACTAAAAACCAATTATCGGGGAACCGATGAAGAGTGGTTGTTTCTTTTTGTTCTTGAGCCGAGTTTAGATCGTTAAATAAAATGATATTTAAAATATTATTACTCTGCTGAAGCTCAACATAGATTCTATTTTCTGATGAGGAACTGGCAATTAAAGTTTGTAAGCAGGACGTTATCGCAAAAGATAATTGATCAATATTGCCTTTAAATTCTAGTTTCGGTGTTAAGGTATTAAACTGAACATCAGGTCCCCACGAACGTTGTCTAACGTTATTTTTAACTGTTTCTATTAGGCCTTTTACACATACCAATTCCCTATCAGACGTTTTATAATTCATTAGATAGTCATAGAATAATGATATTTCCTCAGGGAACTTAATTTTTCGCTCACTACTGTTCGACGCTACACCTTGTTTTAATAATGGTTGTAGGTGAGTTAATAAAAGTTGAACTGGTTGCAAAACTTCTCTAAAAAACAGTTCTTCAGCCGTAATAAAGGTGTCACTGATATCTAAGGTTTCCTGAGCGTATACTAATTTATAATTGCCCATTATATTTGTTACAAGAACCTGAAGTTTTTCAGATAAATATATTTTTATCGGTGTTTCTATATGTTCATCTATAACAGCAGTAACTGCATTAGTTAATAGTTCTGTTCTCAAACCATCATTTAGATTAGCCCCAATAGTTTTTTTAGCCTGTTCATTAACATACAAAGTTGTACCATCTGCATTTAAAATCAAAACACTTGACCCTTCTTGCTTCGATACTTTTACTTCTGCTGACATTCGTTTTACCCTAAAGTAATAGACTTTAACTTTTCAAACGGTACTGGTTTTGGAAACACATGAAACCTAGAATTTAATGGTCCCCTCAACTCTATTTCATCCGCACTTAGTCCTGTTACGATAATAATCTTGGTATTTGCTAGTGCATTTCGTCCTGACAGGGTATCCAACATATGAAAGCCATCGAGGTTGGGCATTTTTAAATCTGTAATAATTACATGTGGGGTCTTTTCACCAATCATTATGAGAGCTTCGTAGCCATCAGCAACACAGGTGGTTTTTATATCCTTACCCCATGATGCTATTTCCATTTCATATAGCTTTTGTAAATCTAAATCGTCTTCTACTATTAAGATATCCAACCTTGGCTGGATTACCTCCCCCTTGGGTAAGGGCATTTCGCTTAGCTTTCCTAGCAGCCGTTTTACTTCATAAGTATGTATTCTCCGATGCCCTCCAGGAGTCTTCAACACCTTAATCAGTCCCATATCCGACCATAACTGTATTGTCCTTGCGCTAACACCAACAATTTTTGCTACGTCCTGTGTCGTATATAATTCTTTAATTTTTTTATCCATACACTCGCTTCTATTCTCCAACTTCTAATACCATTGGGGTTTCCGGTATTTCCGATATTTCCGATATTTCCGATATTTCCGATTTAGCGCATCATACAGTAGAAAATTGGTTTGTCAATAAGATTGCCTTCAGATAGGTATGTTTGAGTTGACCTTACGAGAAAAGACTATGTTCGTGATCTTTATGGTTGAGTACTGTTTGTGCTGCTCGGTCCAGGTTCTCACAGATCTTGTAACAGTCAGAAGAGCTAATTTGCTGCAATGCAGGGTTTGTTAGATATTCGCTGGATAGAAAGCCAATATCATTAAATAAGGTTTTATTCATGTTAATGATGCGTTTCACCAATAGTGAGACTTCTATATTTTTTATTCTATTCCTCTAGATAAAACAGGTACTTTTATGGGCAACAACACGTTAAGTGCCGATCTCCATAGACCTCATCAATTCTTCCTACAGCAGGCCAATATTTGTCATCATGTTGTTGTCGATTAGGGAAAAAAGCCTGTTGCTTAGAGTAAGGAAAAGTCCAATTCTCAATCAGTAACTTGTGAGTATGAGGTGCGTTCCTTAATAAGTTATTTTGTAGGTCTGCCCTTCCTTCTTCTATCTCTTTAATCTCTTTTCTAATACTTATCATGGCATCACAGAAGCGATCTATTTCTTCTTTGTCTTCACTTTCTGTAGGCTCTATCATTAAGGTTTCAGCCACGGGGAATGAAACTGTTGGCGCATGAAAACCATAATCAATCAGTCGCTTAGCGATGTCATTTACAGAGATTTCACAGTTAGATTTAAAGCTGCGACAATCAATAATACATTCATGAGCGACCCAGCCATTTTGACCCGTAAAAAGAATCGGGTAGTGATCTTCTAATCGCTTGGCGATATAGTTAGCATTTAGAACTGCATTTAAGGTTGCTCGTCTGAGACCTGCTGCTCCCATCATTGCAATATAAGCCCAAGAGACTGTTAATATCAAAGCCGATCCCCAAGGTGCTGAAGAAACACTACCGACTGTTCCTTGTTCGCTTTTATATGGGTTTACACCAGACACCACAGAATTCTCAGGTAAATAAGACCTTAAATGCATACCAACCCCTATCGGCCCTACACCAGGACCACCACCACCATGAGGAATACAGAATGTTTTGTGTAAATTTAGGTGTGCTACGTCTGCACCAATTCTTCCCGGTCTGCTCAAACCAACTAATGCATTAAAATTAGCACCATCAAGATAGACTTGTCCGCCAGACTCATGGATAAGCTCACAAATTTCAACAAAGGCTTGTTCGAACACACCATGTGTTGATGGATAGGTAATCATTAATGCTGCCAATGTGTCCTGATAATCCATTACTTTTTGTTTCAAATCTTCCAAACTAACGTTACCGTGCTCATCGCATGCTAATACAACCACTTCCATACCCGCCATAACTGCACTAGCAGGGTTTGTTCCATGCGCTGAGGAGGGAATAAGGCAGATATTACGCTGCCCTTCCCCGCGCATTTCATGGTATTTTTTTATGACTAACAGACCCGTATATTCGCCTTGCGAACCTGCATTAGGTTGAAAAGAAAACGCGTCAAATCCTGTAATATCACATAACATGTTTTCCAGTTCATCAAATAATTGCTGATATCCTAATGCTTGATCGAGTGGTACGAAAGGATGGAGAGCATGAAACTCATAATAAGAAATAGCCTGCATTTCGGTTGCTGAGTTTAACTTCATTGTGCAGGAACCGAGCGGGATCATACTTCTATCTAAGGCAATATCTTTTCGAGCTAACCTTCGCATATAACGCATCATCTTGGTTTCAGAATGGTAGTTGTTAAAAACCTCATGCTGTAAAAAACTATCCTGGCGTAGTAATTCACTCGGAATACATTCTCTAATACGCATATCCAAGGCATTAATATCAGGTAAATCATCGTTGATATTGGCAAATATTCGCCATAGTTTACGAAGTGTTTGTCTATTGGTTGTTTCGTTTAATGAAATGCCCACATTATCTTTGTCGATAATTCTTAGATTAATAGAGACTTCTTGCGCCATATTAGCCATACGTTTTGCACGACCAGGTAAATTAATTGTGAGGGTATCGAAATAGTGCTGTGTATTAATTTCATAGCCTAATTCCACCAAGCCCATAGCTAATATTTGGCTATATCTGTGAACACGATTAGCAATTAATTTTAAGCCTTTCTCACCATGATAACAGGCATAAAAACCCGATATGACCGCTAATAAAACTTGTGATGTACAGATATTACTCGTCGCTTTGTCACGACGAATATGTTGTTCTCTTGTTTGCAAAGCCATTCGGTAAGCGAGATTGCCCTGATTGTCTTTTGACACACCAATAATTCGCCCAGGTATAGATCGTTTATGGGCTTCTTTGCTTGCAAAAAAAGCAGCATGAGGACCACCATAACCCATTGGTACGCCGAAACGTTGTGAATTACCAACGACAATATCGACATCAAATTGTCCTGGTGGCTTTAGTAAGACTAGACTTAAGATATCTGCTGCAACAGTAACAAACGCTGATTTTTCATGGGCAATACTGACCAACTCAGTCAAATCATGCACCTCACCTTTCGATCCTGGATATTGCACCAGCAAAGCAAAGAAGTCCTGTTGTTCAAGATCCAGATAAGGGTCAACTATCAGCACATAAAAACCGAGTGAACGTGCTCTTGTTTGAATAACAGAGATAGTCTGAGGATGACAATCCTTATCCACAAGTACCGTGTTAGATTTGCTTTTAGCCAACCGTTTAGACATAGCAACAGCTTCTGCGGCAGCAGTCGCCTCATCTAATAAAGAAGCATTGGCCAGCTCCATTCCAGTTAAATCAATGACCATCTGTTGAAAAGTTAATAATGCCTCTAAGCGGCCTTGACTAACTTCAGCCTGATAAGGCGTATAAGCTGTATACCAGCCTGGGTTTTCTAGCACATTCCGCTTAATGACATCTGGCATGATGGTATCGTTATAGCCCATGCCAATAAGTGATGTAAAAACTTTATTTCGTTGACGCATTTTCCTTAAATGTTTGATAACAGCACGTTCACTAATCGTTTCTGTCAGCTTTAAAGGCTCTTGTTCTAAAATATTTTCGGGGAAAACTTCTGTAATTAACTCCTCTATTTTATCTAGCCCTAAAGCCACTAGCATTTCAGCTATTTGTTCTTGATTACTACCGATATGACGATGAATAAAATTACCTGGTGTTTCGAGCTTCTTAATTGATGCTTGCAACAAGTCTTGCATGTTTAGCCTCTATGATATCGGTGTGAAACAAATGGTAATGTCGTCTTATGTAAGTTGATTTTATGTTGCCTAATTTCTGCAACAAAATGTTTATTTTGACTTTGGTTACTTTCAATTAACGCCAAGGCGATAGGTTTGCTTAATGTTGGCGAGTAGACACCACTAGTGATATAGCCGACTTCCTTGCCATCGCTATTTTGTATAATAGCCCCTGCCCTAACTGGGATTTTGCCATCAACAAGTAAGGCCACTTTTTTTCTTTCAGCGCCACTAGTAAGTTGCGAGGCAATTTTATCAATACCTAAAAAGCGACCTTCTTTATTTAACAACCAACTCAAACCCGCTTCAACGGGACTGATTGTCTCTGATAATTCCTGCCCATATAGGCTTAAACCTGCCTCTAATCTCAAAATATCTCTAGCGCCTAACCCAATGGGCATCACTGCATCAAATGACAGTAGCAGGTCTGCTAGTGCAGGTGCATCTTCATTAGCTATAGCTATTTCAAAGCCGTCCTCACCGCTATAGCCACTGCGACTAATAATGCAGGGCCAATTATTGATCTTGGTTTCCACTGCGTTCATAAAGTTGAGTTCACACGCTTGCGAACACAATTTGCTCATTACTTGAGCTGACAATGGTCCTTGTAACGCCAGTAATGCTCTATCGCTTAGCAGCTCGAGTTGTGACTTTGGAGATAGGTGAGTGGATAAATGCCCGATGTCTTTTTGTTTGCAAGCACCATTCACTACCAGTAAGAGTGATGATGATAATTGAGTCAAAATAACATCATCCACAATACCGCCCTGTTCATTTGTCAGTACGCTATAAATTTGCTTGCCTGTTTGGAGTGAAGATAAATCACTGGCCAGTAGCATCGACAGTTCTGGTAATGCCCGTAATGAAAATGCTATCTGTCCCATATGAGATATATCAAATAGACCAGCACTATGTCGGCAATGATGTACTTCTTTAATAATGCCTGAGGGAAATTGAATGGGGAGCAAGTGGCCAGCAAACTCGACCATTTTTGCATCGAGATTAATATGAAGATCGTAAAGCGAAGTCTTACTTGCCATGGGCATAATCCATCATTTTGGCTTAATAGCCGTTATAGGTTCCACTCTAGCGAAAAACTATGAACTTTAATAGTCTCTTTTCATTACATATTATTTTTATTATTTCTCACCTGTTTTCTCTGTATGTGTTTCTGATTGTTATCTACAGCTGGCAGAACATGACATTGCATTTTGGTTAGTGTGTCTTATTTGTATTGTGTTTGGTTTGAGTATCATTGGCTTGTTCAAGTATTTAAAATGGCTATGACTAACTGTCAGTCACTACCAATATTACTTACTTGCAAGTCATCTTTAATATCGCTAATCTGGTTATATCTATTAACCTAAGGAGATTCTCATGGCTTGGCGAGAAACGAAAGATGAAAAAACCTATAGCAATGAGGAAGTAGAGGCAAAATTAAAATCACATCTCCCTCACTGGTATCTAGAAAACGGTTGGATTCGGCGTAAATATAAAACAAGTGGTTGGAAATCAACTTTAATGGTTGTCAACACAGTTGGTCATTTAGCAGAAGCCAGTTTTCACCACCCTGATATGACAATTTCTTATGCCTTTGTCATTGTCAAGTTAAAGAACCATGCAGCAAAAGGTATTACCGATAAAGATTTTGAATTGGCCCAAAAAATTGAAGATGTCATTATGTGGCAACCAGGTGAAGAGGATAGTGCTTTAGTTGGTACTCCAGATGACCCACGATTTAAATACATCAAATATGACTAAATTTTATTGATTAGTTGAGGAGAAAAGCGATGAACGAAGACACACTCAATATGGCGGTTAGAAAATTTTTAAAGAATGTTGGTATATCATCTCAACGAGAAATTGAACATGCCATTTTAAAAGCAGTTGAAAATGGGGACTTGAAGGGCGATGAAAGCTTGAATATTGATATGACTCTCAGCATGCCCGCTTTAGGTATTAATCATAAAATAGAGGGTGAGATTTCTCTTGATTAAACATGGATGAATCCCTCAATGTTTTTGGTGAGCAATTATTAAGCTGTAGTGAACAACCCTTATCTGGCTTTTATCGAGATGGTTGTTGTAATACGGGTGAAGAAGACCTTGGTTCGCACACGGTATGCATAGAAATCACCACTACATTTCTCGAATATTCGCGTTTCAAAGGTAACGATCTTTCGACCCCTATTCCTGAATTCGGTTTCCCAGGTTTAAAGCCAGGTAATAGATGGTGCTTATGTGCTGAACGTTGGCTAGAGGCCTATCATCAAGGTATGGCACCAAAAGTATATTTGATGAGAACACATCAAAATGCCCTTAAGATCATTCCACTTGCCCTATTAAAACAATTTGCAATCGATTTAAATTAAATTGTTTTTTCAATTAGTCACACAGCTAAAAGTTTAGCTTGTATGATCAATGCTTTCCGATAATGCAAGAGTGTCCTGAAATGAGAGTATGTGGCGTAGAGCTGAAAGCTAATGATGCAATTTTATCTTTAGTATCGCTTGATAATGGGTTGTACACCATGCTCGAGTGCCGTGTTAAAAAAATATCGATTAGTGATGCTACAGATAACGAAGAATTGAAGAAGTTCCAGTTTTCGTTTGTGAAGCTAATGAATGACTATCAGATCGATCATGTTGTTATTCGCGAGAGAATGACAAAAGGTAAGTTTGCCGGAGGCGCTGTTGGCTTTAAGCTAGAAGCGGCCATCCAATTGAGCGATCTCGATGTATCTTTAATGTCATCATCTAAAGTAAAAGAAAGTTTAAAAAACAGTTCTTTTACACTCAATTATAAAGAGATGGGCTTAAAACAATTTCAGGAAAATGCATTTACAACTGCATTTGCTTATATGGAAAACCTTTAATTCGCTCTAGCATCAAAAAACGAAGCTACATCATCAATATTTTGGGTTATCGGCATCGCAGGCAGGCTGCGTAGAAACTGTTTACCATAAGGCTTTGTTAAAAACCGTGGGTCACAGAGAACTAACACGCCATAATCATTACGGTCACGTATCAGTCGACCTATACCCTGCTTAAGCTGGATGACAGCAGAAGGTATTTGGATAGCCGAGAATGGATTACCCCCTCTTTCACGTAGGTTATCAATCTTAGCCTGCAAAATAGGGTCGCCTGGTGATGCAAAAGGTATTTTATCTATCAATACACAGGACAAAGCCTCTCCCCTGACATCAACACCCTCCCAGAAGCTATTTGTGCCTAGCAGCACAGCATTTCCGTGACGTCGAAACTCATCTAAAAGATTAGCTTTAGAAGCCGAACCTTGAATCATTAGAGGATAGTCGGAATCAGACAGGGCTTCAGCCACACCATTAAGAGCTTTATAACTGGTAAACAGTAAAAAGGTTCTACCTTTACTATGCTCAATAACGTCTTTGCTAATGTCGATAATATGATTTAAATACTCGTCATCGTTTGGCTCGACAGGGATAGATGGCATATACAATAAACTTTGTTTCTCAAAATCAAATGGACTAGGCCAAATGACAGTGTGGGCATCCGAAATACCGAGTTGATTGCTAAAATTATTAAACCGACCTGCCACGGTTAAAGTTGCCGAAGTAAAAACCCAAGCACGATGTTCAACTTCTAGCCATTTTTGAAAATATTGACTGACATCATAAGGGGTTGCATTTAATACAACACCGTTTGCTCTGGTTTCAGCCCATAAAATCAAATTATCAGTCTCTGAGCCCCCCTCAAAAAAACTTAGTGTCTCAAGTAACAAAAGGCTACGGGCATGGCATTGCTCAAGACCTTTACCTCTAGATGCTGCTAATTCCAATTGTTCAGTAAGTTGTTCAAGGTTTTCGATAAGATCGGCCAGCTTAGCTTCAACACCTAGCTTTTCTAATAGTTGCTGCCAAGGTAAACGTTGTTCTCTATCCCCTAAGCTAAGGCGGAGCGATTTTATCGAGGACTCTACTTTTCCTGCATAATCACCAATTACCGCCATATCACTCGCATCTTTGCTCATTTCATTGATGCAGTCACGACAGAGCTCTTGTAGTTGATGACTACTGATTCGGCTACCTAAAAATTGTGTGGCAATTTCGGGTAATTGATGTGCCTCATCAATGATGTAAGCATCAGCACTCGGTAAAACTTCACCTTGGCCAGATGTTTTTAGGGCCATATCCGACATAAGTAAGTGATGGTTGATTACGACAATATCAGCTTCTTGTGCCTTTTTTCTCGCTTCGCTGATAAAGCACTCAGCATAATTTGGACATTCCTGACCAAGGCAGTTATCAATTGTTGAAGTGACTTTAGACCAGATTGGCGAGACCTGCTCTAACAAATCACTTTCGCTTAAATCCCCTGTCGTTGTTTGCGCTGTCCAATCATCTAACTCATACAAAACATCAGCATATTGTTGTGCTAAAGGATCATTTTTAGCGTTATTAAGTCGATAATGACAGAGGTAATTACTTCTACCTTTTAATAACGCTGCTCGAAAAGGGATAGATAAAGCTTTTCGTAATAATGGTATATCTTTACGAAATAATTGATCTTGTAGGTTTTTTGTCCCTGTTGAAATGAATACCTTTTGACCTGACAAAATAGCAGGGACCAAATAAGCGAAGGTTTTACCTGTGCCCGTGCCTGCTTCGGCGATTAATAGTGAACCCTCAGCCAAAGTTGTTGCAATGGTTGAAGCCATTTCTTGTTGCTGTTCACGTGCTGCGTAAGCATCAATATGCTGTGATAATAAGCCACCATCACTGAATATATGTTGTAATTGATGCTCCACGCTACATTCCTAACCGGACATTAAGCGCCCAAACAGCGATACCGCCGCTGATAAAAAATAATAATAAAGCACGCATGGCACGCCATTTGTATTTTTTAACCAATTTTTGTTCTGAAATGGTCGACAAGATGAATGCCTGATCTTTTTGGGTGCTGCTACTTAAAATACTTAATTGATCCAACTTTTCTTTATTTCCTTGCTCAAGCCTAACGTGGCTATCAGCCGCTTTTCTGGCATTTTCCCACTCATCAACCTGTAATTCACCATCACGATTACTGTCATAGAGGTGAATTAGCTGGTTAGGATCGTTTTTCCATTGGCGCAATAGATGTGCAACTTGTTGACGAATTTTCTTGCTTTCAACTTCCGCTACTGTTTTAAATAAGCCGATAGCATAAAGTAATTCGCCTTCGATGATAAGTTCTTCTGTATAACGGCGTTGCGGGATGACATGACGTTTATGCCAAGTCTTTTTATTTGTGGCAATGACATCGGCATTATCAGGATCAATAACGCAACGACCTGTGTCATCTTCAAGAATAAACAATTCTTCGCTTCGCTTTTGTTCAACGACTCGCCAATTTGAGTGACTGTTTTTATCACGACGGAAGCTGTTGACTCTTTCTTCTATTTTGTAACTATACCAAACACAAGAATTACCTGTCAGTGGTGAAATGATAACAGGGCCATCCATCAGTTTAGTCCGGCCTGATAACTCAACATACCCTTGAGCAGCACTGCGAATTTTTGCTGTTGGTATATTTTCAATGATTCGTGCATGGCGGTACCACCATGACATTCGATAAAAAGCCCATAAACTTAAGGCACTAACGACGATGAAACCTATCCAAAATGTTGTTGAGGAGACTTGTAATATATTGCCTTCAAGTGAGGCAATGATTGAATCAAACATGCATTAATTATTAAATAATTCTTTAATATTAACGTCTGTTAATTCTTGCTCAGCAAACTCTAATAGATTATGAGGACCAAAATTAAACATTCTGGCAATAATGACATCAGGAAATTGTTCTATTCTCACATTATTATTATTGACACTTTCATTGTAAAACTCACGTCTATCCGCAATGGCATATTCTAGCCCTGTAATTCGGGCTTGTAAGTGTTGAAAGGTGGTATCTGCTTTTAGGTCTGGATAAGCTTCTGCTACGGCAAACAAACTACCAAGCCCTAAGCGTAACGCCCCTTCTGCTTGACCTAACGCAGGAATATCACCATGCTGTTGTGCCGACGCTACTGAGGCTCTTGCATTCATCACCTTTTCAAGCGTTTCTTGCTCAAACTTCATATACTGTTTACAGGTTTCGACCAGTTTAGGCAGTTCGTCATGACGCTGTTTTAACAAAACATCAATATTTGCCCAGGCCTTACTAATATTATGTTTTAGAGAAACCAGGTTGTTATAAATTAAAATAACATAGCCAATCAAAACGGCTATAACACCCCAAAAAATAAAACTTGAAACAGCCATCAATTCATCACTCCCTTATTGAGTCGTTGTGATTATCCCATACATCTGCTTCTAAACCATCTTCTTTTGTCCAAACTAAAGTGCCAATAATTTTAAATTGAGCCACAGACATAGCCCCTCGTTTTTTACTTTTTCGTGTCGTTTTCCCTTCAAGGGCATCAGTAATGTCGTACATGCTTGCTTCATACATTTCAACAGCCTGATATTCTTCATTGAGCAATACCATAACAACTGTATCCCAACGACCATCTGGGTTAAGCTGACCTAAACGTGGGTTTGATTGCGTATCCTCAAAAATAACACGTCCTTTGATAAGGATTTTTTCACCGTCTCGATCTGCTTGAGCTATTGCATCATAGCCAAGGGTCATATTTTCGATTAATTTTAGACCTAGTTGTTTGGCAGCATCAAAACGGGCAATCTCACCAGTCACAGGTAAAGTATTACCTGTTGTCTGTCTATATTTTGCTGCAAGTTGACGTGTTTCATGCATCAATCTATCGATAGAAAACAGATCGATTGAATGGTCGTCTGATCCTTGTTCTGCCATTACTGCCTCTTAATTACCCATGTTTGATTTTCAAAACCTAATATAACTTATAACGACCGCCATTCCATCATCATAAATCAACTTGTTTTATTATAATTAAGGATAAAAAAACGGCCTATTAAAAAATAGGCCGTTTCAAAGGTATCAAACAAGTTTAATACTATTTTTTATCAAGTTCTTTTTGGTAATATTTATGTACTATTTTATCTTGATTTTCTAACAAGTAATCAATGCTTGGTTCATTGTTCATTGCTTTTTCAATCGCTTTCCGTGTTGCTTCGCGATGGATATTGAATAAAGCTTCATGATCCAAGTCTTCAACAGATGTGATTTGTGGATTCAACCAAACAGAAACGATAATACCTAAATCATTGGCTTTTTCTTTAGGAATAGTACCGTTACGTACTGCATCTAGAACACCGTTAGAAATAGCACCTTGGACTGTTCCCATTAAGATAGTGGTATAGGCATTACTTTTTACAGTTACTTTACTGACCATAATGGTGGCTGGTCTCACCATCATATCTGTATTCATCAGCGCTAACACACGAGTGTGGCCTTTAACCTGATCACCGATAAGGTTAGCAAAGGCAGTACCAAATGGGCCATCAAGTTCACCAATAACGACTTCAGGTTCAGCAGCAGTAAATGCAGGTCCACCTGCTAACAGACATTCCCCAGTACGCATTACGATTTTTTCACTCATGAGTTTCTTCTCCAGTGTAAAGTAAATAATTTCAAAAAAAGCTTATACATGAGCAATCGGGTAAAATGTTGTTGCAACATGAATAAAGTCTGCAATTATCCTTGTCTACTAAGCATGTAGCAAGTATGGATACTTTGCTAGTTAAGCAAAACACCGTTAAGATTTCACGCAAATTATCCGAATGAGTACGCAATGTCTGAATTAAAAACCCCTTATGAACGTATTGGCGGCGAATCAGCTGTCCGTCAATTATGTAAAAACTTTTATGAAATCATGTCTGAAACTCCTAAAGCGAAAGGTATTCGCGACATGCACCCAGAGGATATAACTATTAGTGAAGAAAAGTTATATTTATTTTTGACAGGTTGGTTGGGTGGCCCGTCGCTCTATACGGATAAATATGGACACCCACGTTTAAGAAGTCGCCATCTTCCCTTTGCCATTGGCATTGAAGAACGCGATCAATGGCTTTATTGCATGGCACATGCTCTAGCCAGATTGGAATTAGATCAACTATTCGCCGAACAATTAATCAGTTCATTTGCCCAAACTGCAGACTTTATGAGAAACCAAGAATAGAATAGGGCTTAGTTAAATAGAACTAAAGGTCTTATCAGCATGAACATAGGTGCCCTTATTATTGGTGATGAATTGCTATCTGGAAAGCGGCAAGATCAGCACTTCAATTACCTGCAAAAGACATTAGCTAAGCGCGGCCTTGAGTTAAGTTGGACTATCATTGTTGGTGATGAAGCGGAACAATTAGAACGCTTTTTAAACTTTAGCCTTACCAGCCAAGATCTGGTGTTTAGCTTCGGTGGAATCGGTGCGACACCGGATGATCGTACTCGCCAATCTGTGGCCAAAGTGTCGGAGGTCGAGTTATACACTCACCCAGATGCACTAGCAGAAATTGAAGCCCAATTTGGAAAGTTAGCCTACCCTAACCGGATTTTAATGGCTGAACTGCCCAAAGGTAGTCGAATTATTCCTAACCCGATCAACCGTGTCCCTGGTTTTTCAATGGGCCATCATCACTTTATGCCGGGCTTCCCAGAAATGTCATGGCCAATGGTTGAATGGATATTAGAAACACACTACCCCAACCTTAAAAACTTATCGCCACAACATGAACAAGTTATTTACATTAAAAATGGTAGAGAATCTGATTTAATTAAAGCTATGGAACAGATGCTTAAAGACTACCCTTCTGTACTGCTTTCCAGCTTGCCGCATTTGGGAGAAGTAAGCTATATCGAATTTAGTATCAGAGGTGATAAAAATGATGTTGAACGGGCAATGTCATTTATGAAAAAGGCCATTGAGCAAAGACAGCTCACTTGGTCGGATCAATTTGATAATAAATGAAACCACATAGGCAGTGTTAATAGACTACAAATAGTCGTTATTGTGACTGCCGCCGCATAAAGTTCACTATCCAGCTCATACCGTTCGCTTATGACCACACCAAATACCATTGTTGGCATAGCAGCAATGATAACCACTTCGGTAATCAGTTTCGTATCGAGCTCTATCAGATGACTTAAGACTAGAATAGCAAGCGGGACAACGAGTAAAGAAATAACAATAACAGGTGCTAAAAGTGGCACAAACCGAAAATGAAGACTTTGCCAACGGATACTCATGCCTAAAACAATGAGCATAAGTGGTACTACCCCACCGGCTAAAGTTGATAATGCAGTATGCAAAATTTCAGGTTGAGGGACTTCTAATAAATTGAGCATGACGGCAATAGCTACTGCCCAGAGTGGTGGCACCTTTGTAAGCTCTTTTACCGGGTGGGCGACAGGCGTATTACTACCGTAATAACGCGCTAGTAACATACCAAATGATAATAAAATGGGCGTGCAAGCAAATAAGTCATATTGAATGACTGTGACTCTAGTGCTCGGTCCAATCACTTTATCAAGAACAGGTAAGCCTAGATAAGTTGCATTTGGAAACGCAGCAGCAAGTAATAAGGCCCCTGTTTGTGCATTTTCAGTTTTAATGAAACGTAATACTGTCTTCATCACCACTAAACCCGTTATGACACCGCTAATTGCCAACACAGAAATTTGGATAGAAGATTGTCCCAAAGGGGCGCGCCAGACAACATCTAATACCATGGCGGGTAATAATAGGAAAAAGACTAAGTCTGTGATGGCTCGTCTATGTGCTAAAGCAGAAATATGAGCCGGCGCATGTGATTTCCAAAAACTACCACAAGCAACCAACAGGGACATTTGAATTAGGGCTGTAAACATGTGGTTTAATCAATAGCAAGAAAGCTCAATCCTATCAACACCGACGTGAAAAGGATAATGCTATTTTATTCTTCTGTTTGTTTTGCCCGATAGCGATGTATGAAAGGCAAGTTTATTGAATGAGAACAAGCAATCTCAATGCTTGCGAATAATTAACGTCAACGGTATTGTAGCGTTGTAATAAAGCACTGCTTTGAGGATCTGTTATGTCATTGTCTAAACAATTATTAATTCTACTCAGTTTCGTCTTTTTTATTGTTTTCTCCGCCAGTTTTATTCTGAGTGTAGGTAACATTAAAAACTATCTAGAAGTACAGTCTGAGTTTCATGTTCAGGATACCGCCACCTCACTCGGCCTTTCTCTTAGCCCATACATGGTTGATGACCAAGACCCAATGCTCCGAACAATGATGAACGCCATATTCGATATGGGTTATTACAAAGAGATGCGCCTAGAAGATATCGATGGCAAAGAACTGATTAAACTTAGTAATACTGAGCAAATAGAAGGCGTACCGAGTTGGCTAATCAATCTAATGCCAATGGATGTGGCAACGGCCGTTTCTGAAATCAGTTCAGGCTGGAATATGTCAGGAACACTGTATGTCACGGCTAACCCTGGCTATGGCTATTTAAAGCTCTACGAACAAGCTAAAGCCACGCTCACCTTTTCTTTACTTATTTTCTTAGCCGCTATTATTTTACTCATCATTATATTAAGACTGACACTTAAACCACTTAAAAATATAGAACAACAAGCCAATGAAATTTCAGCGGGTAACTTCATAACAACCCAAGATTTACCATGGACACTTGAAGTTAAAAATGTCGCTATTTCAATGAATAGCATGTCGAAGAAAATAGGCGATATGATAGGCAGACTCAATGGTAAGTTAGAGTCGTTAAGCGAAAATTTAAAACAAGACCCTTTAACTAAACTGTTGAATCAGGCGACTTTTGAAGTCAACCTGAAACAAGCATCATCAAGTGGCGACAAAGGCTATGCCGCTATTATAAAATTTGATGATCTCGCATTCCTTACTAAGGATAAAGGCAATCAGGCCGTTGATGATTTACTCATCGAATTTGCTGCAATACTAAATAAACCTCAACAGGTTTTAGCTTATCGCCTCTACGGCTCTGAATTTGGTTTACTAATGCCCTCTTTCGGCAATAAAAAGATGCTAGAAACCATCGAACAGTTACAAGCTGGCATCGAACAGTTAGGCGGGAACTATCAATTAGACGACTTAGTGCACATTGGTATTATTCACTTTGATCGCACTAGCGAATACAACAAGCTCTATCCAGCTATGATCGAGGCTTATGAACAAGCTAAAAATATTGGTCATAACGCTTATTTTGTGAATGATAATCTTTCAAGCTCTATGAGTGATCTCGAGTGGAAAAAAGTGATAAAAGAAGCTATCGAAAATAATACACCAGAGATTACATTCACAGCACAAGCCTTTAATTATCAACATGATCCTGCACAAAAAGTCATGGAAGAAGCCTTTACAGTTATTCGAGATAGTGGTGGTAACTTATTGCCTATAGGTATATTTTTCTCTATGGCACAAGAATTTAATATGGTTGAAGCCTTAGATAAGTGTATCGTCAATAAAGTGATCAAGCTCATGGAAGAAACAAATACAGAGACCGCTATCACCATTAACCTTTCTATGGTATCTGTGTCATCACATGAGTTTACCAATTGGCTTAAGGCTCGCCTGTCCTCAACACATATCAACCCGACATTACTGGCCTTTAGCGTCACAGCGTATTCAGCTATGAAAGATATTACTAGTTTTGCTAATTTTGCCAGTTTTGTGAAGTCGATAGGTGCAACCACTTTATTGAAGCGTTACTCTTCAGATATTATCGATGTTGAAATCCTAAAAGATCTCCATATTGATTATCTACGTTTAGCGCGAGATTTAACTATGGCTATTTCGAATAATTCAGATAAAGCACAATTCTTAGATTTGATCCAAGAAGTTGGCAACTTACTGGAAATTAAAGTCCTAGCCGAATCGGTTGTTGACGATGAAGACTTTGAAGTCGTCAAAGCCACTAAACTATATGGTATTAGCCGCTGATAGAGCAGCTTAATGACTTCCCATCGACATCTTCGGCCGTTAGCATGCCTAATTATCATATTAGGCATGTTTTTGTCATGGCCGTTACTTGCTGAACTGAATATCACAGAACAGCTACTCAATAAAATTGAACTAAAATACAATAAATTTGCACGCAAACGCGTGGTTTCCTGGCAAGAACTGATAGACACGTCCAAAAACCTTCTTGAACCTGAAAAACTGGAAGCTGTTAACAAGTTTTTCAATACCAATGTTCAATTTATTGATGATCGCGCCTTATGGCATAAAGAAGATTACTGGGCCACACCCATTGAAATGTTATCTATTGGTGCTGGTGATTGTGAAGATTATTCAATCGCAAAATATTTCACCCTAATAGAGTTAGGCGTTGCTGAAGAAAAACTGAGAATTACTTATGTTAAAGCGATTGAGCTTAATCAAGCTCATATGGTGTTAACTTATTTTGAAAACAGAAGGTCCATTCCATTAGTTCTAGATAATTTGATAATTGATATAAAGCCTGCCAATCAACGTAGAGATTTAGCACCTGTTTATAGTTTTAATGGTTCTGGCCTATGGCTTGCTAAAGCTAGAGGTGAAGGACAGAGAGTCGGAAATGCTTCACGTTTATCACTATGGGAAGACTTAACCTTAAGGGTAAAAAACGGACTCTGATTCATTACTTGTGCAGATGACTTAAGCCTCAAGTTGTTGCGGACGTTTATTATTTATTCTATCTGCAATACTCTCATGTACTGATAATAAAGCAGGAATAACCAGTAATACTAGAACCGTAGCAAACATCAAACCGAACGAAATTGACACAGCCATTGGAATTAAAAACTGAGCCTGTCTCGATGTCTCAAATAATAATGGGGTCAAACCACCAATGGTCGTTAATGATGTCAAAAGTACTGCACGTAGGCGATGGGTTGCAGCGGTAATAATTGCCTCAGTGGTCGCCATCCCTTGCTCGCGCTGTTGCTTATAAAACGTCACGAGAATAATAGAGTCATTGACCACAATTCCTGACAAGCCAAAAATACCAAACAAGGATAAAATAGTGAGATCAATACCCATCACTACATGGCCTAATAAAGCACCAATCAAACCAAAAGGTATTGCTGTCATAACAACCAAAGGCCAACCATAGGATGAAAATACCCAGGCTAGAATCAAATAGATAAGCACTAACGCTATTAACAAACCTTGCTTCATCTCACTCATTGTTTCAGCCTGATCTTCAGCACGCCCTTCAAATCCTGCTTTTACACCAAAACGTGAACTAATCTCTGGTAATACATCTCGCTTTAATCCTTCAATAATTTCATTGGCATTATTTAACTTACTATCAACATTAGCCGTTACATGAATCGCAAGTTGACTATTGGTATGACGTAATACATCAAAACCACGGCGTGATTCGAACTCAACAACTGTTGATAACGGCACACTCCCTCCTTGTGGGATTCGTACCATGAAATTATCTAGTGTCGCCATTGTATTGCGTTCACTGTCAGGCAGCATGACGCGTACTTCTACTTCATCATCACCGTCTTGGAAAATCTGCACTAAACGACCATCAAAAGCTGTACGTAATTGCTGCCCCACATTATCAACCGTCAGTCCTAAAACTTCTCCTTGTCCTTTTATTCTGTAGATAAGCTGCTCTTGACCATAAGGCATATCATCTTCTATGGCATTAACTCCAGGTAATTGCTTTAAAGTCTCAGCGACTTCCTGACCAGCTTGTTTTAAAACCTCTGCTGTAGCGCCTGTTAGACGAATGTCAAGATCATTGCCCGGTGGCCCTGTACGTGATTCGGATAGGGTAAAAGTCTCAATCCCAGCAGGTAACTCTATTCTTGATTGCCACTCTCGCATAAATTCTTTATTGCGCACTTCTCGAACATCAGGAGAAACTAACTCAACTTGGATAGACCCAAAGCGTTCTGATGTTTGTGCATCTTGACGTCCTGCGGTACTAGCACTCCCCAACCGTGTGACATCTAAAACGATTAAATCACCACCAAATGCTTCATTAGTTTCATCTAATGATTTATTTAAAGCATCTAGGAACTCTGCAACGACAGGAGAAGGTGTCCCTGCAATAAAACGAGCATTTGCATAAACTTTTGGCCCTTCTGGAGAGGGGAAAAATGTAAATAGAATACGACCACCTGCCAATAAACCAATACATATAATCAATAAGCCAAATGTGGCTGCAATGGTCGCACCGCGATATTCGATGGCTTTAGTCACAAGGGGTTTAAACCAATCATCCCGGAGATGCTTAAACTTATCATCAAGCCATTGCCTTACAGGCGGTGGTTTTTGATGATGTATTTTATGGAAAGCATGACGCAAGTGACCAGGCAAAATTAGAAAGCTTTCAAACAATGATGCGACAATGACGCAAATAACTACGAAGGGTATATCAAACAATATGTTACCAATTGTTCCCCCAATCAACATCAGGGGCAAAAAAGAGGAAATAGTGGTCATTGATGAAGCAATAACAGGTGCAAGCATTCGCCTAGCACCGCCCTCTGCTGCCATCAAAGAACCTTCACCCATTTGATAGTGTGCTAGCCCATCTTCACCGACTACAATGGCATCATCAACGATAATACCCAATGCCATGATCAAGCCGAACAGACTAATCATATTGATAGTGCCGCCTAAAAGGTACATAACGAAAAGCGTTGCCATGAAAGATACTGGGATACCAATAGCAACCCAAATCGCAACACGACCATGTAAAAATAAAAAAAGAATCCCAATGACTAAAACTAGGCCGCCTAAACCATTAGTCAGAAGTAAATTCATACGTTCTTCGATTAACTGCCAGCTAGCATCGTAAACCTTTAGTTTTACACCTTTGGGTAATGTCGGCCTTGTTTCTTCTAGCCACTGATCTAATATTTTTGCGGATTCTAATGAGTCGGCACTCTCCGTACGTTGTAAGCGGATTTCTACTGCGGGTCGCCCTTCATAAAACAAACGCTCCTGATCACGCATTGGCCGACGCTCTATATCGGCAACATCATCGAGTAGAATTAAATTACCAGCATAATCTGATTTTAATGGTAATTGAGAAAAGGCTTCAGCATCTCGACGTTGGTCAAGGCTTCTTAACTGACGTGCTGTATCGGCATTTCCTATCTCACCAGCAGGTAAATCACGGCTTAATTGCGCAATTCGATCTCGCACATCATCCAGACCCAATCCAAGGGATTCTAGTTTTTGTGTCGATAATTGAATTGCCATCTCTTCTTCAGGGAGGCCCGTCACAGACACTCTCGAGATACCACTATCTAATAATTCATGTTCTGCTTGATGGACAAAATAGCGTAATTCATCTAGTTCACCCTCTGTTGTTATCAATAGCCGTGCTATCGGTTCGTATGGGGTAACTAAACTGACTTTTGGCGTTTCAGAATCGCTAGGCAGATTACGCAATTGGGCTATTTGTTCTTTCACTTGGTCTAGAGCAGAGCCCATTTCTGTGCCTTCTTCAAACTCAAGCGAGACAACAGAATTACCAAAAGAGGATGTCGATGTCATTTTCTTAACAAAATCGACTGTACGTAGCTCCTGTTCTAGACGAGAAGAAATAGCGTCTTCGACATCTTCGGAGCTGGCACCACGCCATTCAGTTCGAACAGTAATGGTATCGAGCACAAAGTTGGGGAAAAACTGCGTATTTAACCGAGTTAATGAGACTAAACCCGTTAATAATAAAATCAACATCAACAGATTTGCTGCCACCTTATGCTGAGCAAATAAGCTGATGAAATCATGTTTCGTTTCAGTCATTTAATGCTTCAACTCTTAAGCCTGTCATTGCATTAGGTAACTGGGTTGTGACAATGTTATCACCATCTTTCAAATCATCGCTTCTGATAAGCAACTTGACGGTATCATCACTACTTTGATGCTCACCTATACGCTCAATACGAACGGCTTCTAGGTAACCTTCTTTGATCCGATAAACGCGATTCAGACCATACAATGCATTAAAAGGTATCTCAACAACATCTTGTTCGCTTGTTAGTTCAAGAGATAGCTCCAAAAATGTACCTAAAGTAAGAAGGTGGCTGTTTCCTTTCAAGGTGAACAGACCGTCAACACCACCACTATCTTCACGCGTTTCTCCAGATAGTCGTGTTAAAACAAAATCCAAAGTTTTATCATCAAGTACTGCCTTAGCATGTACTTCTTTACCTTGTTGTAAATTTTGACGAATTTCTTTCAAATAGCGCCCTGGAATTTGAGCGCGTAATTCCAGGTTGTTTAGATCATAAATAGACAACAATCCATCGCCGATCCTCACACGGTCGCCAATAGACACATCAAGCTTAGCAATACGGCCACTAAAAGGGGCTGTAATTTGTGACCGCGCGATATCTAGTTTCGCCTGGCCCAACAGTGCTTCTGCTCTGTTATATTTTGCTTTTAATACAGCCAGTCGCGTCGGATGTTCAGCTATGTCATAGTTCAGGCGTTTAACTGTCACCACCTGTCTTTGCTTATTAGCAACAGCCTCGTCTAAGGACGATCGGGTTAATAATCTTGTCTCTTCTAACTTTTTGGCGCGAGTGACAGCTTTTTCTGTTAAATCTAATAACTCATTTTCATGCACCAGCAATGTCTTATCACGTTTATAACGTGTTTTTTCAGCAGAAATAGAAGCCTCTATTTCTGTAAGATCAGCTTCGCGCTGTTGTAACAATAGTTGGGCATCGCTGTCATCCAAGCTGATCAATATGTAACCTTGCTGAACTACGTCCCCTTCTAAGACATTAACTTGTTTAACATCAGCCGTAATAGCCGCATTTAAAGAAGCTTTCCTGGGTGTTTCAACGCGACCGTAGACAGTAATTTGAGGAGAAATGCTCTGAAACTCAACATCTACAGTATTTACTCGCCATACTTTTTCAGGTTTTTCTAATTTAGCCTTAACAGGCTTGGACTGCTTTAGAGCGATAAAGACCGAAATTGCAATCAAGATAATTGCAATTGGTAACACAACTCGTTTTAACACTCGTTTCTCCCAGAAGTCTTATAAAAGGCGCGATAAGACAAGATTCTACTTTAAAACACTTGCCTTTGTTAATAAATTCTAATGGTTCAAGCAGAAATAAATCTTGGTGAGGGATACATAAAACTCAACACTAGAAACTATAGGACATAATTAATAATTAAAAATATCCATTGATAGACCTTATTGAGCTTTATTCTGACAGTATTTTTGCTAAAGCAAGCCTTTCAGGAATCGACTTGGGTAGGTTTTGAATAGCTTCTATTTGTTCCAATCGCGTCAATAAACCACATTGATTGGCTATCTGAATACTTAGGCCTGGCCGTGCATTCATTTCTAACATTAAAGGGCCATGTTGTCGGTCTAAAACAATATCAACGCCAATATAGCCTAATCCCACAAGGTCATAACAATGTGCTGTCAGCTGTAAAATTCGCTCCCAATTTGGAATGGCTAGATCAGATATTAGATGTCCTGTGTCAGGATGATGAATAACGGTATGTTCATGCATAACACCCCTTAAGGTTTTACCTGTTTTAAGGTCAATGCCAACACCGATAGCACCTTGATGTAAATTTGCTTTACCATCTGATTCATGTGTCGGAAGTCTTAACATAGCCATTACAGGCACACCTTTCAATACGATTGTCCTAATATCAGGAACACCTTGATAACTGATATCCGCAAAAACCGGATCAAATTGCACGCGTTGTTCGATAAGTGCGGTATCAGGTAAACCGCCGAGGCTATACATGCCACTTAAGATATTTGAAATATGATGAACCAGTCCTTGTTCACCTATAATTTGACCACTACTTTTTCGAAAGCCCTGACTAGTCTTTTTCATAATAACTAAAATGCCTTCGCCACCACTGCCGTGTGCTGGTTTAATGACAAAGTCACCTATAAGCTCTAGCTGTTCTACTAAGTCTGGAATTTCATGTTCCGTTTGGACTGTTCCATATAATTTAGGCACAGCTAAACCAGCATCTTCAGCCAGCTTTTTAGTTTTGAGTTTGTCGTCGACTAAGGGGTAATGGCGTCGTGAATTATATTTAGCAATATAATCACCATTACGTTTATTCATTCCTAAAATGCCAAACTTTTCTAATCGGCGCCAAGGCGTTTTGGCATCTAAACTTGCTAAAATAGCCATGCCTTTTGCTTTTTGTTCTAGCAGCAGTTCTTTATAGTGTTGTTTATCAAAAGTCATACAGAATTACTTTTTCAATACTTCCCGGAAACGCCACAGCTCTGTTACTCGATATCCTGTATAACGGCCTAATATCAAGATCATTGCTAAGATTATCAGTAAGAACTCAGGGAAAACGAACACCATATGATTTAACACTGCATTACTCATGACTAAGAAGCCAAGAGAGGCGACCAGCAAACTGCCCAATCCTTGCTGAAGTGCTTCTGAAGGACCCTTTTCTTCCCATATTAATGACATCCTTTCTATTGTCATTGCCAATATAACCATAGGAAATAAAGCAATTGAAAGGCCATGCGTAAAGCCTAACTTATGACTGAACAAGGTGATCATCGTCATTAAGATAATCACAATAATCAATACCGCCGCCAATCGTGGCACCAAGAGGAGTTGCAAATACTCCAGATAAAATCGTATTCCAAGACCTAAAGCAACAACTAGACTGAATAGCGCAATGCCCCATAATAGTTCTGTTTCTCGAAAGGCTAATGCAATCAAAATCGGCATAAAGGTACCAAAGGTTTTAATACCGATGACATTTCGTAATATCACTATTAGAAAAGCCCCTAGAGGCACCATCAGCAGAATGCGATACATATTCTGCGTTTGTATCGGCAAGCTATAAAGCGAAAACTCCATCGCATGTGAATCTAACTTTCGAGCGCGTCGCTCAGCCAAAAAAATAGGTTCTTGGGTATGACGACTGATTGAAAAATCAACCATCGCATTTTTGCCACCGGTGACGTCCAATAAAGGTGAAGCGCCTACCTGCCATATAAAAGCATTATTTGGTAGTTCGGCTATAGAACCAGTAGGATCAAAGGACAGCCATTGTTTACCGTCATGGACTTGTAGCCAAGGTACTAACTTGCCATGCTTAATACCATCATGAAGAGATAGAACCAATGCCATTCGAGACGGGATCCTCGCGCCTGCCAGCACGACTCGGAGAAGTTCAACTCTGGCTTTTTCGGTCTTAATATTACTCAGTAAAACTTGGACATTTTCATCAGGCTGTTCTGCATTAAAGCGGAGTAATAATTCGCGCGTAAATGTCTTAATATCTGCTGATTTCTGGCGGACTTCATCCAGTAACGCATTGACTATTGTTGCTGTTGCTTCCGAATAGCCAGGTACCGAAGGAAAATAAACTCTTTGTGCATGTTTACTAGCAATATCAAGCTTTGGTGTTGAAAGGTCAGTATCGTCTCTAGCTAATTGTAATTGGTAATAAAGAACTTGTTGCCCTCGAGCACGGCGTATGGCCCATTCAGCTACACGGTTGTTTGCCGAAGGCTCAACAGCTAAACCATATTTTCCTGATACATAGTTTTCATCAGCTATAACAAAACCTTCAGGTGAACTAGGTAAAGAAAAGCGTACTTTTACAGGACCCTCTTTAGGCTTAAAGGCAACACGCGCTTCAACGCTCCATACCTCAACTTCTTCACTAGGAAATAAAGGTAAATCGAGCATCGTGGCTTTATAGAAAATAAGGCTCGTTGCAAATATCAACAGGCCTATTGCTAATAGCTTGACATGTAAATCTCTCAAGCTATTTTTCCCGTTTAATTATCAGTAGTGTTAGCAATATTCTTACACCTTTTTTCACTAGTAGACAAAAGGAAAGTTGCAGACGCGTCGACCATGATACCTTGTTTCAACACTCGCCTTCCCAGCAAAACAGGGTAATTAAACTGGTCTCTGTCCGCAAGACTAAATTCGCCTTTATAATGTTGACCATTTAAACAAAATTGTAATTCGACTACAGGGCGAATTGTTGCACCATTATGATGTGACTTTATTTTGACATCACGTTTGATAGGCAACTCAATTCTTTTTATCGCACTATCATCTGTTTTTGCATGGGTTTGAAAACGTACCCAGGGCACACCATCTTGTTCAAAACGCTCAATATCAACAGCATGCAAGGAAGATGTTTTAGCACCTGTATCCAACTTTGCTCTTAATCTTATTTGCCAGGGCTCTAGAATGATTGTTTCTAACCAACCCGCAATAATCGTTGTATGTTTATTGTCTTTTTCAATTGTTTCGCCAGCTTTTATGGTTACTGAAAAAGCCGCCAGACAGAGCAAAAATATATAATGAAAGACCTTGTTTCGCATCTTCAGTCCTCGGTAACAATAGCGACTCGAACAGCATCCAAACGCAACTCGGCTTGTTCAATATGAGTTTGTAAAACCTGTTGTTTTTGTTCAATATAGCTTATTTCATCATCACGAATAGCTTTATTGACTTCTGCTAGACTCACTAAGCGGGTAAGCTCAGTCTGGAGAGACTTTGTCATCATAGCCAGTGAGGATTGAATAATTGCTTTTTGTTGCGTTTCCGCTAGTTTCTTGGCTTGCTCAACCAACGTCGTTATATTTGGCCTTGCTCTTTTTACCAGTTCCTGTTTTGTAATGGTTGGAATTCGACCAGCAGATTCATTGAATGTATCTTCATCAAGTAACTCAGCCAAGTTATGACCTTGTTGATCCGTCACAATGCGTAAATAAGAGCACGATAAATAACGTTCAACTTGTAAGTCTTTTGGTGCAGGACAACTCAGTTTAAATACCGCTTCTAATAATAAGCTACCTGCTTGTAGCGCTTCATGTTCAAGAGTACAAAAAGCGGTATTACCAAAATCACTATTGATGATCATATCAAGACTTCCCAATACCATTGGATGTTCCCAATTCAAGAAAGCCATATCTTCTCTCACCAGAGCACGATGACGTTTATAAGTCGCGGTTAAACCATCCTCAGGTAATGCTGGGAAATGATGGTGCAACATATGACTACCAGGCTCAACAATAATACAGTCAGCACTATGTGTTTGCTGATCAACGCCATATTCATCAAAAACTTTATCCATAAAGGAAGCTAATTGATAACTATTTCCAGCTTCATCTATATCTGCAACGATGTCATTTGCTTGGGAAAAATTGCATGAATTCAGCTCTAATAAGCGATCACGTCCATTTTGTAGATCACTTAAAGTTTTATCTGTAAGCTCTTGTGTTTGTTTAATTAATTTACTTATACATCTGGTATCATTAGTGTTTAACATCGCATTATGTAGCGATTGTTTGAGTGTCTGATAAATTGCACTTCCAACCGGAAATACACGTTCCAGAGCATTCATACCTTGGTGATACCAATTTAATAATACGGCTTGAGCACTTTGTTCATAGTATGGAATATGAATTTGAATGGTGTGCTTTTGACCGATCCTATCTAGACGACCAATACGTTGCTCAAGCAAGTCTGGGTTCAAAGGTAGATCAAATAAGATGAGGTGATGTGCGAATTGGAAATTACGACCTTCACTTCCTATCTCAGAACAAATGAGAATTTGTGCCCCCTCTTCTTCATCAGCAAAATAGGCGGCAGACCGATCACGATTAACTAAACTTAAACCTTCATGAAAAACAGAGCTACGAATACCTTTGTTGACTCTTAGGTATAACTCTAATGCCTGTGCCGTTTCTGCTTGCGAACAAATCAACAAAACTTTATCTAATTTATGCCCACTTAACCAATCAACTAACCATTGAACCCGACTATCGATCTCAACCCAGTCGTCACCCAGAATATGTTCTGTTTGTAATAAATTATTCAAATCTGTTTCTTTTGCAGAAAGATATGAATGAGGGGCCGATAACGGATAACTATTCAAATGCCTTTCGGGGAAACCTTGAACAGCATCTCTGGTATTTCTGTACAAAATTCGGCCTGTGCCATGCCTGTCTAATAAGGCATCAATAATTTGCTGCTTTACTTCACTAAATTCCAAACTAAGGTCATAAGCGTCTGCGGATAAATAACTATCAATTTTATCTTTAGCGTCTAATAATTGGGTTAAATCACTACTTTCAACGATAGCTTCCACTAAATCACTGACAGGGCGATAGGCAGCCTCTTCTTGTTTGAAAATCTCTAAATCATGGTAACGATCTGGATCAAGTAGGCGTAAACGAGCAAAATGACTTTCAACACCGAGTTGTTCTGGCGTTGCCGTTAAAAGTAACAAACCTAAAACTTGTTTCGCTAATCCTTCAATACATTGATACTCAAGGCTAACCTTTTTTTCATCCCACTGTAAGTGATGAGCTTCATCAACGATCATCAAGTCCCAGTGTGCATCACAGGCTGCATTATATATAGCCTGATTACCCGTCAATAAAGACAGGTTACATAAAACGAGCTGAGCGCTTTCAAATGGGTTGATGTCATTGGTCTCGTTTATTGCCTGATATCGTTGTTGATCCATAATAGTAAAATGCAAATTAAATCGTCTCAGCATTTCTACTAACCACTGATGCAACAAACTATCTGGGACAACAATTAATAGACGTTCAGCTCGCCCCGTGATGAGTTGTTGATGGGCAATAAGTCCTGCTTCTATTGTTTTACCCAAACCAACTTCGTCGGCCAGTAGTACACGAGGGGCATGTCTTTGCGAGACTTGATGTGCGATGTACATTTGATGTGGTAGCAACTGTACTCTTGGGCCCATCAAACCAAAAATAGAAGACTGTTGTAAACGATGTTGATGGGATAAAGACTCTACTCGCAGTTCAAACTGCCTGTTTTTATCGATTTGTCCCGCAAACAAACGATCTTGAGGCTGGCTAAATTGGACATGACTACTTAAATCCATTTCATGAATACTAACTTCATTACCTTCTGTGTCATCACCTTGATAAATTAGGCAGCCATTGAGGTCATGTCGATCTGTGATAGTGAAGCTGTTATTTTCAATCGTTTTAACAGTATCACCAACAGAATATTGTACCCGGCTCAATGGTGCGTTATCAGCAGCGTAAGTACGATCTTCGCCAGCAGCAGGAAATGCCACTTCGACCCTACGACCTAAATTTTCTTTAACGATGCCTAAACCTAATTCTGCTTCGCTATTGCTGACCCAGCGTTGCCCTATTACAAAGGATGACTCTGACAAAATGTGACCTCTTACTCGATGTTTTAACGGATTTTACGAACGCGAATACTACGCCCTTTCACCTTACCTTGCGATAGGTAATTCATAGCTTCACGTAATGCAGTACGTTCAATAGCGACATAACTAGATAGTTCGAAAATATCAATTTTACCAATCTGACTGCCCGCTAGCCCCGCGTCCCCTGTTAAAGCACCCAATATATCGCCAGGTCTTATTTTACTTTTACGCCCGGCATCAAGTTGAATTGTCACCATATTCGCCTGCAGACTAAAACCGCTATCTCGATCCAAAGATTCTGGTACATCACAAATGCTCGGCTTTTTCTGATAATCAGCAATGGCATTAACCCTAACTTGCTCAGACGGTGTAAAGATGCTCAGTGCTATGCCCTTTTCACCGGCTCTGCCAGTTCGACCAATTCGGTGAACATAAATTTCAGGATCCCGAGGTAATTCATAATTAATCACGGCGTGTAATGACTTAATGTCAAGACCACGAGCAGCCACGTCGGTTGCGACCAAAACAGAGCAACTGTTGTTAGCAAAGCGAACGAGAACTTGATCGCGCTCACGTTGATCCAAATCGCCATGAATAGCAAGGGCATCAATTCTATTGTCACGTAGAAAATCAGCGACTTCATCACATTGCTTCTTGGTGTGACAGAAGACGACAGTTGTTGCGGGTTGATAATGCTCAAACAAGGCCAGTAAAGTGTTATTTCGCTGATGTTTCTTAGCCTCATAAAACAACTGTTCAATAATAGCAGGCTTATGTTCTGACTCAACCGTCACCATGACAGGTTTACGTTGAATCGAGCGACTCATCTTTTCAATGCCATCCGGATAAGTAGCTGAAAATAATAGCGTCTGCCGATCTTTAGGCGTTTGATTAATGATGTCGTTCATCACCTCAATAAAACCCATATCTAACATCCGATCAGCCTCATCTAGAACAAGTACTTTTAGACCAGATAAGTTCAGGGTTGATTTACGTAGATGGTCTTGTACCCTGCCAGGGGTACCCACAACGATATGTGCGCCATGTTCAAGCGAACCAACTTGTGGACCAAATGGCTTACCACCACATAATGTGACTAATTTGATATTAGCTGTTGCTCTAGCAAGTCGACGTATTTCTTTAGCAACTTGATCAGCAAGTTCACGTGTAGGACATAACACCAGTGCTTGCACGCCAAAAAATCGTGGGTTTATTGAGTTCAACAAAGCAAGACCAAAAGCGGCTGTTTTACCACTTCCTGTTTTTGCTTTAGCAATAACATCCTTTCCTTTTAATAATAAAGGTAAAGATTGTGCCTGAATCGGCGTCATTTTTTTATAGCCAAGCGATTCAAGATTTGCGATTTGGGCCTTGGACAGGGCCACAGAAGAAAAACTATCACTAGCCATAAGATTGTTCACCACGAATGAAAGCAAAGGATCATACCAGAGCCTTGTGAAACCAACAGATCATTAACAAGGTTAAAGTAAAAAGGTTTATCTAGATCAAAAATACAATGAGGCTATATGGTAAATTAAGCTCATGTCTAAGCCACAACTCATCATTCAACAAGCAGCTCAGATAGAGTATGAAGTTAAAAAATCTCGCTTTATTAGCGCGATAATGCCTTGTTCAACTGAACAACAAGCGCTGCAGCAATTACGGACATTAGCCAGCGAAAACCCCACCGCTAATCATCTCGCTTTCGCTTGGCGAATTCGTCAAGTAGATGGCATGATAAATGAACGCTGCCACGATGCAGGGGAACCATCAGGTACAGCAGGTCGGCCAATTCTGAACCCTTTAGAAGGTAATGGGTTAATTAATACTGTGGTGGGTGTGATTCGTTATTTTGGCGGTGTAAAACTAGGCACTGGCGGCTTGACTCGTGCTTATGGTAATGCCGCAAAAATGGCAATTGAAGCGGCGACACTCGTGCCTTGGGTTGAGATGACGCAACTAAGTTTGACCATTGACTATGCAGAATTGCAATCACTACAATATCAACTCAAGAAATCTAACGGTGAAATTGTTCAACAACAATTTAACGAACAAGTTGATGTTGTTATAAGCCTGCCTGCTAAAGAGAAAGATCAAATAGAACAACAATTTTCAGGCTATTAATAGTAGGCTTTAAACATCTAAAAAGTAACGGCAAAGCCAGCATTTTCTTCAATACGAACGACCGAAGCTCTAAGAATAGGGGCATCATCCATTTCCAGTGTTTGCACTGTTATTTCATCCCCCAATTTTATAACCTGAGTATCTTCGCATAATACAAACATGCCACCTTCTGAAAAATCACGCATATCAAAGGTATATGTTTTACCAGAACCCGAGCAAACGCGAATAGATGCTGAGTGTTTGAGCCGCTGATGTTTTCTATTACTTTTACTCATCAAATCATCCTGAATTACTAGCCTCCTTCTTGATTTTTACTAGTAATAAATTGGTTTAATATAAAGTGTTAAATTTCAGTTTACGAAGTATAACGCAAATAGTGGTAATTGTAATAGTTGACTATTTTCAGATAGGTACAGCATAAAGCTATAATGGAAGTTGACTTGTTATCAAGCCTATAAGTCCACCAAAAACGCCACCCCAAACAACGAGCCAACCCAAATGCTGACGGATCATTGTTTGAATAATGTCTTTGACCATCTGTGGCGTTAATTCGTCGAGTCTTGCCTGTACAATTTGTTCAACTTGCTGATGGATATCCTGCTCGACAGAGGTGCTGGTTAACTTTTCTCTAACACTTTTTTGAAAAGAATCACTATGTGCTATGTCATTCAAAGATGTTTTCATCTTGCTAATGAATGGTTCTTTCAACGGTAAAACAGCCGCTTCACCACCGGCCATCGCTAACACGCCACCAAAAGATGATTCCATGATGGTTTCAAGCAGTCCGTCGAAGGCAGGAGTCAGATCTGTGGTTTCAATAACCTGTTTGAAGTCTAGTTGGTGTTCAGGATCTTCATTTACAATTTCATCAAAAAACCTATCTAAGTTTTCTTTACTAAAAAACTGTTGCATAACCAATTCATGGATACCAAACTTGAAATCTTCAAAATGAGCAGTGATAACTCCCGAACCATATAACCCAGGGACTTTTTCAAATAACATATGTATAGCTATCCAGTTAGTCACACCGCCCGCAAGTGCAAATAAGCCAATGGATAAAACAACTTCTTTAAACGCTACTTCGGTTAATAGTCCAACTAAAACAAGTGCCAATGCAATAAGGTTAGTGATAACACTTTTATTCATTTGTCCACTTAGTTAATGCAGCGATAATACTTTCAGCTTGAGCTTTACTCGATATATTAAATTTAGAGCGTTGGCTATATTCACCATTTCTTTTTTGGTAACGACGTATTGTGTATTTATCGGGGCCAAAGTCACCTGATTTACGATCTAGATCTTTATACCGGAACATCAATGTCGCCCATGCACCTTTAGTCAAAACGATTTTATCAAGTTCTTTAACCGTCATTTCATCGCCTTCCATATACTCAACGGTTAATTCATCTACTGTTTCAGCCATGTTAACTCCTTACTCTAATTTTTATTGATTATAAAATTGTTTAATTACTTTATTGAGTCTGTAGCTATCTTTGCTGCCTGCCATTTCCCTAATCGAATGCATCGCATAGGTCGGCACCCCAATATCTAATGTCTTAACACCTAAATTACTGGAAGTAATAGGACCAATAGTGCTACCACAGCCCATATCACTACGCACAACAAAGTCTTGTACTGGAACATCTAATTGTCGACATAAATTTCTAAAAATCGCGCTAGTTTCACTATTAGTGGCATAACGTTGATTAACATTCGTTTTAATCACTAAGCCACCATTTAATTTTGGACCATGTTCTGCATCATGTTTATCTAAATAATTTGGATGAATAGCATGGGCATTGTCAGCAGAAATCATCATCGATTTTTGCATCATTCGATGATAATCATCATTACTTGCAGTTAAGCGCCTTAGAACAGATTCTAGGAAAGACCCTTGTGCCCCTGATGCAGATACACTACCCACTTCTTCATGATCATTACAAACTAATAAGCTTGCATGGTTACTATCACTTTCTATAATCGCTGTGAGCCCAGCAAAACAACTCAATAAATTATCTAGCCTCGCTGAGGATATAAAATCTTCATTAAGCCCCGTTAAACTAGCTTTTTGTACGTCATATAAACTAATTTCATAATCTAAAACGCTAACAATATCTAGAGTACTATTTTGTTCGATCAATTGGCTTTGCAGCATTAATCTGAAATCAAAATCATTGTCTTCATTTTCTATCATTAAAACAGGAGGCAAATGTAACTGTTTATTGACGGTTCTATTTTTATTAGCCTCTCGGTCAAGATGTATAGCTAAGCTAGGAACCACTGCAATAGGCTTAGTAAAATTGATCAAAGCTGATTGAATCGTATCATGTGAATCTAGATAATTTACCCTGCCGGCTAATGACAAGTCGCGATCAAACCAAGGGTTTAATAAGGCACCACCATAAACTTCAACTCCAAGCTGAACTAACCCAGCAGCCATCTTCTCAGGATTGGGTTTTACTTTTAGACAAGGACTATCCGTATGCGCACCGACCATACGGATACCCGCTGTAGCTAATGATTCAGCAGGTAGTTTAAAGGCAATAATAGAGGAATCATTACGAGTAACGTAATAACGACCTGGTTCTATATTGAACCAGCTATCACTTTCAGCTAATTCACGGAAGTTAGCTGCTTTCAACCGGTTTTTCATTTCTAAAACAGCATGAAACGGCGTCGGTGAACGATCTAAGAAGTCACAAAATGCTGTATTAAAATCTATATTTTCAGACATGGGTAGTTATCTATATTTATTAATTGTTGGCAATAATACCGAATATTGCTGAGTACTATTGCTATTTATTACTCGTCTTGGTCAATTTTTTTCTTACGTATCCGCCTTGCCAAGCCCCCGTGAACCCGACATCTATCCGCTAAACAACCACGGTCCCACCCTTCTGGAGGACGAATAGCTACTGAATTTTTACAACGCTTACCATTGGTTAACTGCGCACCACATTCAGGTCTATATCGTTTTGCTTTTTCCCAGCCTTCTAAGACTTGATGTGCACGTCTAATTTGCTTAGCCAACTTCATAGAAACAGCAGATTGGTCTATAGGTTTCTTTTCTTGATCTGATTCACGCCACCAATAGCGAACAACAGGAACAGGTAAGCCAAAACGTCTAGCAAGATCATCTGGCTTACGAAAGACATCACTCTTTAATAAAAACAAGGCTGCTTTTTCTAGACGTGATGTTAACGCCTTACTTTCTTCAGGCTTCATCAGAATCTGCTTTCATCACATCTAACAAGGCAATAACCTCATCAGCCAAATCATCGACTTCTTCTTCGGGCTTCGCCAAGTCTCTAACTGACACACCTGCGTCAATTACACTTTGAGAATTGCCAGTAATTAAGGGATGCCAAGAAGGTAAGCTTTCACCTTCTGCTAACAATCGGTAAGCACAGCTATTAGGCAGCCAATCGAAAAATTGCGCTTGTTTAACGCTCAACTGCAAACAATCAGGGACTATTTGCTGCCTATTTTGATAGTCTTTACAACGGCATTGTTTGATATCTAATAACTGACAGGCCACACGAGTGTAATAGACTTCACCATCGTCGGCATCTTCTAACTTATGCAGACAACAGCGACCACAGCCATCACACAAGCTTTCCCATTCTTGGTGATTCATTTCACTAAGCTTTTTTTGTTCCCAGAATGGTTTGGATGTTTTATCCTGTTTATTCATGAGTGTATCAATGGAAATATCAAAAATTATTTTACCGTTTATTCGAGAGTTTCAAGCCAACTCAGTTCTAGTGGCGGGTGAAATTGCAAATGAAATTATTCAACAAACAAACGATACCAGATACATTGAATTGAAGACACCATTTAGCTTATCTCAATTTACTGATATTGAGATGATAGATCTCGCTGTCGTGAGTGATCTAGTCGAGTCTGTCAGTAAACAAGAAGCGACACAATGGTTAGGCTTATTAAAAAATCGTTATACACCGCATATTATTTTAATGGTCAACGAGCAAGCAGAAAATAATAACTGGCAGCTTGATGATTATTTAGCGCTAGGTTTCAAGCATCGTGGCCAATACCAGTCATACACATTCTTTAGTTACGCTATCGAAAGCTATCAGTTTAAACGTGATTGGCTAAATAGTCGTTATTGGGCGAACCCAGAAAATTTTGATAAATTTCGTTGGTAAACCACTCCCTCATCCACCACAAAGAAAATTGTCACTTATCTGTCATCTAAATTTGTCATACTATTAGCTTATGAACACACAAATTAATGAATCAACCAGACTCGATGATCCTAAACTCTATCTTAACCGTGATTTAAGTCTTTTAGAGTTTAACTGGCGTGTATTACAACAAGCTCTAGATCCTAATGTGCCTTTGCTTGAACGCCTTAATTATCTTTGTATTTCAAGCACTAATTTAGATGAATTCTTTGAAGTTCGTGTCGCTGGATTAATCCAACAAGTTGAAATTAGTGATCCTTACTTAGAAGCAGATCAAATTCCAGCAGCTGAGTCGCTACAACATTTATCTATTCGCGCCCACGAATTGGTTGAAGAACAATACAAAACACTCAATGATGTACTTTTACCAGAACTGGCAAAAGAAAATATCAATATCTTACCGAGGACAAATTGGACTGAAGACCAAGCGCTCTGGCTTAAAAATTATTTTTTAGAAGAAATATCCCCCATTCTTAGTCCGATGGGTTTAGATTCAGCGCATCCTTTTCCACGAATTTTAAACAAAAGTTTAAATTTCATTATTTCCTTAGTTGGTAAAGATGCATTTGGTCGCAATCGTAGCTCTGCGATATTGCAAGCACCTCGTTCATTACCTCGCGTTATCTTGTTACCAGAAGAGCTGGCAGAACCTGGCGGTTATAATTTCGTTTTTCTATCCTCCATAATCCATACCTTCGCTGATGACTTGTTCTATGGGATGAAAGTAAAAGGTTTTTATCAGTTTCGAATTACCCGAAACAGTGATTTGGCCATAGATACTGAAGAAACCAGTGATTTACTCGTTGCTATTTCAGACGAGTTAACACATCGAAATTATGGTGATGAAGTCCGTCTTGAAATTGCTCATAACTGTCCAGAAGACATGGTTGAATTTCTTCGTATTGAATCAGGTATGGATAAAGAAAATGTTTATCTTGCTAATGGCCCGGTCAATTTAAGTCGGCTTCAAGCCATCCATTCTTTGGTAAAACGTCCCGATTTAAAGTTCAATCCGTTTACGCAAGGAAGGCCAGCAGCCATACCTTCAGATAGTGATGTTTTTGCTGTCATAAAAAAACAAGATGTTTTATTACATCACCCTTATCAAACACTAACGCCTGTTATCGACTTAATTAAACAAGCAGCAAGCGATCCAAGTGTATTAGCAATCAAACAAACTTTATATAGAACAGGTGCTAAATCGCCTATCGTTGATGCCCTTGTTTCAGCTGCACTTGCTGGCAAGGAAGTCACCGTCGTTATCGAACTACGTGCGCGTTTTGACGAAGAAGCTAATGTATTATTAGCTGAGCGTCTACAACAAGCAGCGGTCCATGTGGTTTATGGCATTGTTGGCTATAAAACCCATGCCAAAATGTTGCTCATTTTAAAACGTGAAAACAATAAACTTCAGCATTACGTCCACCTTGGTACGGGTAATTATCATCGTAGTACTTCCCGCCTCTACACTGACTATGGCTTCCTAACTTCGAATAAGCAAATTGGCGAAGATGTCAGTAATTTATTCATGCAGCTAACTAGTCTTGGCAAGATCCCAAAGATGCATAAATTATTGCATGCTCCTTTTACCTTGCAAGAAGGGTTGTTAGATCGAATAGACAGAGAAATCAGCCATGCTCAGCAAGGCAAGCCCGCGCACATCATCATCAAGGTCAATGCGCTTGTTGAACCAGAGATGATCCAGTCTTTTTATAGTGCTTCGATGGCTGGTGTAAAAGTTGATTTAATTATCCGGGGCATATGCTGCTTAAGGCCTGGCATTCCAGGCTTATCTGACAATATCCAAGTGCGAAGTATTATTGGCCGCTTTTTAGAACATACCCGCGTGTTTTATTTTGAAAATAATGGCAACCCAGAAGTTTGGGCAGGTAGTGCTGACATGATGAAACGTAATTTATTGCGTCGTGTTGAAGCCTGCTTCCCGATTGAAGCTAAAAAGCTTAAAAAGTCAGTCATTGACGACTTAAACACTTACTTGGCTGATAATAGCCAGGCTTGGCTGTTATCTGAAAATGGTCGCTACCAACGCGTGCAACGTCCTGAGGGAGAGGAAGTTATCTCAGCACAGGCAAATTTATTGTCAGATATGGCTAAGGTTTATTAATTTAAACCAAAAGGTTTTTTAAACTCAGCTTTTCGATATAAGCCAACAGCTATGTATTTTTTCATTACGTTTAAAATCGAGCGGTAATGTTTTATGGCTTATATTCTCTATTGAAAGCCCGCTCAATGATGCTGAATCGAGTTTAAAATCACGTCGGTTTGTAGAAAATATTAACTCCCCATCGGTTGTTAATAGCTCGCTAGTGAGCTTGATCAATGAAACATGATCTCGCTGTATATCAAAGACCCCTTCCATTTTTCTTGAGTTAGAAAATGTCGGTGGATCTAAAAAAATAAGGCCATAACGCTGTTGGTTTTGTTGTGCCTCTTGTAACCACTCCAAGCAATTAGCTCTGATGTAATTATGACGCTCATCAGTGAACTGGTTTAAAGTCATATTATCTTGCGCCCAAGATAGGTAGGTATTTGACATATCAACCGTTGTGGTCGATTTTGCTTGACCTGCTGCTGCATAGACTGTCGCGGTACCGGTATAAGCAAATAAGTTTAAAAAGTCCTTATCTTTTGCTTTATTGAGAATAATTTGTCTTGTTGTTCGGTGATCTAAAAACAGCCCTGTATCTAAATAATCTGTTAGGTTTACCCAAAAGTTCAAACCTGACTCTGCTACTTTAAAACGCTGTTTTTGAGATGAATGCGCTTCATATTGTTGGTTGCCGCGTTGTTTTTGACGTAATTTCAAAACAATCTGTGATTGAGGCAAGCCAAGTACCGTTGGTGTTATTTTCATAACATCATTGAGTCGCTGTATCGCTTTCTCAGAATCTATAGATTTGGGTGGTGCATATTCTTGAACATGAATATGTTCACCATAAATATCGATAGCGACCGCATAATCGGGTAAATCTGCATCATAAAGCCGATAGCATTCAATACCTTCTTTTTTAGCCCATTTTAGACGGTGTTTAGCATTCTTTTTTAATCGATTGGCAAACATTTCTGCATGTTCTGAAAGTTCATACTCTGTTTGTGCTATTTCAGTATCTAGTTTTTGCGGTTTACTTCTTTCTAATTGTTGCCTATTAGCTGATAAAGGCCTTGGTGCACGATAATGAAGAACTTGACAGGCAATCGGACCGTTATCGAAGGGCATAGCTTCAAATAATGTCAAACCGGTATATTTGGCTAAATTATCGTTATCTGTGATCAGGGTTGTTCGCCATGCTGGAAAAGCCTCAGTAACGATATTACCCAAACTCTCATACAAGTGGTGTAGTTGAGATTGTTCGCCCATACGTTCACCATACGGCGGATTACACACGATAATGCCCATATCAGGTAAGTCTTTTGCTTGTGATGGCCAATCTAATAGATCTCTTTGCTCAACTTTGATTCTGTCTGTTAAGCCTATTTCAGCAATATTTATTTTAGCCGCAGCAACAGCTTTAGCATCGCGATCACCGCCAACAATCATTGGCAAACGTGCTAAACCACTAAACTTGCGTCTCTCAGCTTCTGCTTTTAATTGCTTCCATGCATCACGGTCATGTTGTTTCCAATACAAAAAACCAAAATAATCTCGGTGGCTCCCGGGTGCTATATCAGCTGCTATCATTGCAGCTTCAATTAGAAAAGTACCCGAGCCACACATTGGGTCAATCAAGCCCCACCCTTGTTTAGCCAACTTAGGCCAGCCTGCAGTCAATAAAATAGCAGCAGCAAGGTGTTCTTTTAGTGGTGCCGGTGTTGTTTTTTGTCTATAGCCACGTTTATGTAAACTATCTCCAGATAAATCCACGCTGACAATAGCTTGGTTGTGTTTTAAATAAACATTGATTCGTAAGTCAGGCTGAAACAAATCAACGGAAGGTCTTTCTCCGGTACGTTCACGGAACCTGTCTACAATGCCATCTTTGACGCGCTGTGCACCATATTGCGTATGATGTATTTTTGAACGAAAGCTATTAAAATCAACCGCAATGGTCGATTCCGATTCATCAATATGATCTTCCCATGCTAAAGCTTTGACACCTTCATATAATTCATCTGGTGTTTGTGCCGAAAAGTGCGCTATCGGCATAAGAACACGAATAGCAACCCTAGACCACAGGCAAACACGGTAAGCATCCTCTAAACTGCCTGTAAAGCGAACATTACCTTGTTCTTGCTTAATAGTGCCTATGCCCATTTCTTTTAGTTCTTGAACTAAAATTGGCAACATGCCTCTCGCAGTGGTAACGGTAAACTTATGATGTGTCATGGATGCTTCCTGATATAATTAACCTATTTTAATACAGGTACGCTCCTCCATGGCAGTTAATGATAAACAAAAGCGTTATTTACGCGGCTTAGCTCATCCACTTAAACCCGTTGTGATGATCGGTAATAAAGGCTTAACAGATTCTGTCATAGCCGAAGCTAATAATGCTTTAGAACACCATGAGTTGATAAAGGTACGTGTCAGCGGTGCTGATAAAAAACAGCAAAACGATATGCTTAGCGCCATCGCAGATGAAACCCAATCAGATATTGTTATGGTAATCGGTCATATTGGTGCGCTTTATCGTGCGGCAAAAGAACCAACAATTCAATTACCCAAATAACTTAACACCTCAAAACCACCGCTTTTGTTAGTTGAAACACCTTGAATAAAAAGCTTGTTCACTTTGAAATGATGATCGATAAAGCGATGCTTTACGATCAGTTTCCTCTCAAAAGGCGCATTCAATCGTTTATCAAATCAGGAAAGCTCACTGATAAACAATTTGCTGATCTAGAGTCAAAATTACAATCATCAATAGAAACGCGGCAAAGGCGGCACGACAATCGGCCAAAACCTGGTTTTGAAGCCGACTTACCCGTTATTGAACGGCGTGACGAAATAGCTAAAGCCATTCAAGATAATCAAGTCATTATTCTCAGCGGCGAAACGGGTTCAGGCAAAACAACACAATTACCCAAAATATGTCTGGAATTGGGACGTGGCGTCAGTGGCCTTATTGGTCATACTCAGCCACGACGTATTGCAGCAAGAACAGTTGCTACACGCATTGCTGAAGAGCTTAAAAGCCAGTTAGGTGATGTCGTTGGCTATAAGGTGAGGTTTCATGACAAGGTCAGTGCCGAACGTAGCTATGTCAAGTTAATGACTGACGGCATATTATTAGCAGAAACCCAAAACGATAAATTTCTCAATCAATATGACACCATCATTATTGATGAAGCCCATGAGCGTAGTCTTAATATTGACTTTTTATTGGGCTATCTAAAACAATTACTACCCAAACGCCCAGATTTAAAAGTGATTATCACCTCAGCTACGATTGACACTGAGCGTTTTTCAAAACATTTTAATAACGCACCAGTTATAGAAGTTAGTGGCCGTACCTACCCTGTCGAAATTCGTTATCGACCTCCTGCCGGTGATGATGAAGAGCAGCGTGATTACGATATGATTCGAGGGATTATCGATGCTGTCGATGAACTGTGTCGTGCAGGTCAAGGAGATGTATTAGTCTTTTTATCTGGGGAACGTGACATCCGTGATGTATCTGAAGCCCTACGAAAACATCACCCACCACAAACAGAAGTGCTTCCCCTTTTCGCAAGACAATCAGCTACTGAGCAAAACCGCGTATTTAAAACGGGTGGTAAGCGTCGAATTATTCTGGCGACTAATGTCGCTGAAACATCGTTAACCGTTCCCGGGATACGCTATGTCGTTGATCCCGGTTTTGCCCGTATTAGCCGTTATAGTGTTCGTAATAAAGTTCAACGACTGCCCATTGAGAAAATTTCTCAATCCAGCGCTAACCAACGTTCTGGTCGTTGTGGCCGTGTCGCAGCGGGTATTGCTATACGCTTATATGACGAAGATGACTTTAAAAACCGTAATGATTTTACCGATCCAGAAGTATTAAGAACCAATCTGGCGTCGGTGATTTTACAAATGTCGGCTTTGCGTATGGGGGACCCTGCTAAGTTTCCATTTATTAATCCACCGCCACAAAAAATGATTAATGATGGTTTTCGGCTATTAGAAGAATTGGGTGCGGTTAATAAACAACGTCGATTAACTGACACAGGAAGACAATTAGCCAAGCTGCCCATTGATCCAAGAATTGCTCGAATGATACTGGCGGCTAAGCAACTTAATTGCTTAACAGAAGTGCTTGTTATTGCCAGCGCTTTAAGTATTCAAGATCCCCGTGAACGGCCAATGGATAAACAACAAGCTGCTGATCAGGCACATGCCAAGTTCAAAGATGAACGTTCAGACTTTCTCGCTTATCTCGCATTATGGGAACATTATCACGATAAGAAAAAACATCTGAGTCAAAATAAGCTACGCAAATATTGCCGTGAAAACTTCTTATCCTTTTTACGATTACGTGAATGGCACGATATTCATCAGCAATTACATGTTCAAGTCAGTCAAATGGGCTTCAAACCCAATCAACAAGTTGCTGACTATAGAGAAATTCACCAAGCTTTATTAGCAGGTTTATTGAGCAATATTGCCACCAAAACAGATAAATCAGAATATACAGGTGCTCGCAATATCAAAATGGCTATCTTTCCCGGTTCAGCACTTCATAAGAAAGGGCCAAAATGGATCATGTGTGCAGAGCTTGTCGAAACAGGTCGGCTTTATGCGCGTATCGTCGCTAAAATTGAGCCTGAATGGATAGAGCCAGTAGCGGATTCACTGATAAAAAAACAATATTCTGATCCCCATTGGGAGAAAAAACCGTCACAGGTGATTGCTTTTGAACAAGTGTCACTTTACGGCTTACCTATTATTCCAAAACGACGTGTTCATTTTGGGCGTATCGATCCTGAATTATCTCGTGAAATTTTTATTCGTGATGCACTAGTCCAGAGTGATTGGCATTGTCGCGCCACTTTTTTCAAGCATAATCAGCAATTAATCCAATCTATCGAGTTACTCGAGCAAAAATCAAGACGGCGTGACGTTCTAGTTGATGATGAAGTGCTATTTCAGTTCTATGACCAACGTATCCCTTCATCTATCGTTAATGGTGCTGGTTTTGAAAAGTGGCGAAAAACTGCTGCACAAAAAGACGCAAAATTATTGTTCCTAAATCGTGATGATTTAATGCAACACCAGGCTGAACATGTCACTGTTGATGACTTCCCCGACCAACTCTTAGTTAACCGTGTTCCACTCCCCTTAGAGTATCATTTTGAGCCAGGTAAACAACAAGATGGTATTACACAAACCATTCCGATTTCCTTGCTCAATCAAGCTAATCCAGAGGTCTATGAGTGGCTTATTCCAGGCTTACTTCGAGACAAAATTATTTTCCTCATAAAAAGCTTACCTAAGTCGCTACGTAGACATTTCATTCCTGTCCCTAATTATGCAGATCAATGTCTTCAAGTCTTATCAGCAGAGTCTGGCGCTTTAATCCCTGCTTTATCAGAGCAGTTACGAAAATTGACGGGGATTGAAGTCGGTTTGTCTGATTGGAATACCAGTGAGCTACCAAATTATCTGCAAATGAATTTTCGCTTGGTTGATGAAAATGAAAAGCTACTTGAAGAATCAAAAGATTTAGTCCAATTACAACAAAATTGGGCGACAGAAGCCGCCGCTAGTTTTAAGCAAATACCTAATAGTGAGTTTGAAAAACAAGGTTTAACCAAATGGGATTTCGGCGAGTTACCTGAGCAGATAATACTAAAACAAAATGGTTTAGAAATGACGGCCTACCCTAGTCTTATTGACCGAGGTAATAGCGTCGATCTGACGCTCATGGATACCGCTAATCAGGCCACTACACAAACCAGAAAAGGGTTGCGTCGTTTATTTATGCTCGTCCAAAAAGACAGTGTTAAATATTTAGATAAACACCTTCCTAATATTCAACAACTGTGTCTTCACTACGCCAATGTCATGGAATCACCCTATCAAGACATCAGCCATAATAAAAACCTATCGCCGTGTGAACAGTTAAAGCAAGACATTATTGATTTAGCTTTTGATCGCTGTTTTATCCTTGAGCAAACAGCTATTCAAAGCCAACAACAATTTGAACAACGCTTAAAGGATAAAAAGAGCAATTTGATTGATATAGCCAATGAACTAGCTAAACAACTCGCTAAACCATTAGAGGAATATCATAAGATTGCTAAGCGACTTAGTTCAAAATTACCACTATCAGCTATACATGCTGTAAAAGATATAAGAGAGCAATTAAACTTTTTGGTTTATCAAGGCTTTGTCCAGCACACACCCGATACGATACTGCATCGTCTGCCTTATTATATGCAAGCTATCGGGCAACGCTTAGATAAAATAGTAATAGACCCTGCTCGTGACAAGCAATGGTCGAATGAGGTTAAAACTTATTGGCTACGCTACCTTGATCATCAATCAAAGATAACATCACAAGAGTTCGAACATTTTCGTTGGATGATAGAAGAGTTTCGAATTTCATTATTTGCCCAAGACATAAAAACTGCTTATCCCATTTCAGCGAAGCGTTTAGATAAACAATGGGCTCTTTGTCGATAGCTTTTATTCTTTTTTAGAAAAAGCCCATTGTTTTGGCGGCCCATTCCAATAACCTTGAGCATAATCAACATCAATTTCACCTAATTTAGCAAAAATTTGATCATTTTCAACAAACTCAGCGATTGTTTTTAGCCCCATCACATGACCTATACTATTAATTGATCTAATCATTTCCAACTTTACAGGATCATTTAGACAATCTTTCACAAACATACCATCTATTTTTAAGAAATCGATTGGCATTTTTTGTAAATAGGCATAGGAAGATAAGCCGCTGCCAAAATCATCGAGCGCAAATAAACAGTTTACAGCTCGTAACTCATTAATAAAATATAAAGCCGCATCCATATTTTGAATCGCAGCTGTTTCAGTAATTTCAAAGCAAATATAGGCATTAGATCCCAACAAGCTACTGTCTTTTATTTTCTGGATTATTTTTTCGTAAAACCTCAGATCACCTAAAGATTGACCTGACAAATTAACGCCGTATACACCCCTAATATCTTCACCACTCTGGCGTGCTTTTATTAAGCTATCAAGCACTGTTTCAACTACCCACGAGTCAATCGCTGACGCCAAATTATATTGTTCTGCAGCAGGAAGAAACACACCTGGCGGTATAATATTTCCGTCCTCACCTTGCATTCTGATAAGTAGTTCACAATGAGGTAATGTGTCCTTAGCCTCAATATGCACTATCTCCTGGCTATATAATAAGAACTTACCTTCTATTATCGCTTGTTGGATCCTCACAACCCAAGACATATCTCCTTGTCTCTGTTGTAAGTATAAATCGTCTGATCGATAAGCTGTCAGTCGATCTCGGCCTGCTTCTTTTGAGGCATAACAAGCACTATCAGCCTGTTTCAGTACTTCTGTTTGATTACTATTTCGATCAAAGCTGGCAAGGCCGATACTGGCTGTCGATGCTATTTTAGAATTCTTATATTCGAAACGATATTCACGCAAAGCATGAAGTAAACCTTCCAAATGTGTCTTTGCTTGATCAACAGAACAGCTAAACATGATCAAGGCAAATTCATCACCACCCAATCGTGCTAATAAATCAGATTTCCGAGTATTCTTTTTAAATAGTGAAGCCAAACTTCTGAGGAACTCATCCCCAATCATATGACCGAAAGTATCATTCACTACTTTAAATTGATCTAAATCGATATAACAAAGCACATGCTGACTTGGCTTACTGTCATCCTGTCGCTGAACAAATAGGGTTCCCATACGCGTCTCAAAGGCATAACGATTCAATAAGCCTGTCAAGACATCGTGATTTGCTTGATAACTAAGCTTTTTAGTCAAGCGATATTCTTGGCTCATATCTTGTATATGGACAATAGCGTATTGGAACTCACCCTTTTCAATCACTGCCGATATTGTTTCTTGTACCCATATATCAACACCATCCGAACGGATGTAACGCCTTTTAACATTAATTCTTTCTTGTCTGCCATCAATCATGTCAAGTAACATTCGACGGCTTTGTTCTTGCTTATCTTTCGATAGTAAATCAAAGAACAGCAAACCATTTAACCTATCACCATCGTAACCTAATAAAAGACAAGCTTCTTTGTTCACCCTGAAAATAGATAGGCTTTTATTAACCAATATCATCGCCACACCTGCTTCATCAAAAGCACCGCTAGACAACTGTTCACTATCGTGTAGTTTTTCTAATAGTTGACGTAACTCATTATTGTGTTCTGTTAACTCGTCAACTAATTGCTCATTAACAAACTTTAATTTTAAACTCTCAGTAAATAGTTCATTAACCCTTTTTATTAACACGACCAATAATACTAGGTATATTAAAACCATGATTGCAGCCAGTAACATGGCTTGCTGATAAAAAATGTAAATAAGCGGTAGTAGGACGGGGAAAATAAAGCTGTAGTAACAACTTCGACTACTCAAATTTGAAGCGATGGCACCAGCTGTTATACCTGCGGCTAAAAAAGGGATAATAAACTGAGTAACTAGTGGCCAACTTGTTGAGAACAAAAAACTGAGACTACCATAAACCATCCCGCTGCTTAGTGAACCGGCAATACAAACACGCTCATACTTTTGTATTAGAATTTGATTGTGAGGTGACTCAGCATTGGCTATCTTTACGCGTAAATATTTAACGCTGATTAAGCGCAATAAGCTAATTAATGAAACTACAGAAAACCAAGTAATCAAGAAGTTGTGAGAGACAACATCCCAGAGGAAAAATATTGTCAAGCTGCCTAATAACAAATTGCTAATGACAGCAAAAGGTATTTGCTGAATTAAAACCTCTATTCGAGCTAATTCAGATGCCCCATCATCTGCCTTAATATTTATTTCCCTATTTGATGTCTTCAAACTTAATTTTTCCAAATATCAAAACTTAATACCTTATACGTGTTTATTGCCCTTCGATGCAAATCATATAACAAATTATTCATCTTCTATTCATTTAATACTCGCTAATCTGTATTTAAAAGAACCTAAAAAAGGAGACTAAAATGAAACTTATGATAACCACTTCGACCCTGGCAGCTATCCTAACATTATCGTCACCATCGGTTTTCGCTGATAAGTCACATTACAAAAACAAGAATCATCAATATCAAAATAGTGCATATGTTACGCATGTTGAACCTATATATAAGTATGCTAGGACTAACACTCCATATAGAAACTGTGGAGATCAATATATCAATGGACAAAATAGGTATTACAAAAACAATTACACACCCGCTATTATCGGTGGTCTTGTTGGCGGTGCAATTGGTAATCAATTCGGTGATGGTAGTGCAAAAATAGCTACTACCCTAGTAGGGACTGTTGTCGGCGGTGTGATTGCCCATAAGCTTGATTATAATAATCAGTCATATTACGGTTATAAAGACCCGTCTGATTGTCGTATCAACCGACGCCATCATAACAAGCAGCAAATCGATAGTTATAAAGTCACTTATAAATACCAAGGTAAAAAATTCACCACTATAATGGATCATCATCCAGGCAAACGGATCCCAATTTCTGTGTCCGTTCGACCATTGACACGTTATTATTAACAGTATCTTTATAAGGATGTCATGATTTGCTATCTTGAACTCACTAAGTCAATATAATGTCCTAGCAGTAATGCACCACTATTTATTTGGGCATGATCGTTCGAATAAAACAGAGTTATTTATTGGAGATTTTTCAAAATGTTTAAAACACCACTTATCATACTAAGTACAGCTATAAGCTTAATATTCGCGACTAGTATTTTAGCTGAAGGTCATGCAGGGTGCTGTCATCAGGGTACAAAAGCTCACCAAACAGACCATGCGCCAAAAGTAAGTCATGGACATGGTAAAAGCTTACATCAACAATGGTGTATTCGTTGTCACGGTAGTATCCAAGGTGAAGGATTGTTAGGACCTAACTTAACAAAAAGTGTAGAAACATTATCTAAAGTAGAATTTGTACACATTGTGACAGAAGGTAAAAAAGGCCCAGCTGGGCGTATGCCAGGATGGAAATCAAACCCTCGGGTCATGAAAGGCATGGACAAACTTTATGCATTTCTAGTAGCAAATTCTAGTAAATCAGAGCAATAAGAACGACCATTATGTTACTTATTAGGCACTTTCTCCTATCCTTCACCCTGATCCTGGCATGGCCTAGCTATGCCAATGATGACATTGGACTCCCTTTAACTAAAGAGTCTGCAGCCAATCTGATTCAACAGAAAACGGGGGGGCAAGTCCTATCTGTCGATACAGAAAGTGAAAATGGAAAAACACTTTATCGCATCAAAGTACTTCATGAGTCAGGCAAAATAAAAATATACAATCTTGATGCCCAAACAGGCAAAAAGCCAAGTAAAGGATAACCCTTCAGCATGCGCGTCCTGCTAATCGAAGATGAACAACTCATTCGCGAGCAAACTTGTCAGAAACTCCAACAGAAAAATTTGACTGTCGATGCTGCTGCTGATGGTGAGGAAGGACTTTATCTTGGAATGGAGTATCCTTATGACGTTGCAGTGATTGATCTTGGTTTACCTAAATTGTCTGGCATTGAAGTTATTCAACGTCTTCGCGCCGCTGAAAAAGACTTCCCCATATTGATTCTCACTGCACGTGGTAGCTGGCAGGATAAAGTTGAGGGCTTGGAAGCCGGAGCAGATGATTATTTGGCCAAACCATTTCATTACGAAGAACTGATTGCTAGGATCAACGCCCTATTGAGAAGAGCTTCTGGCTGGGCAGCGCCTATTCTAAAATGTGGACCTATATCACTTAACCCGACTAGCCAAGATGTCAGTATTAATAAACAAGGCATCACACTAACAGCATATGAATATCGCCTACTCCATTTTCTAATGCTACATACTGGACAAGTCGTTTCTAAAACAGAATTAATCGACCATATTTACGAGCAAGATCATGATCGTGACAGTAATGTCATAGAAGTATTTATTAAACGGCTTCGCCAAAAGCTAGATCCTGATAAATCCTTAAACCCGATAGAAACAATGCGCGGACGTGGTTATCGCTTAACACTAGAACGTAGTAGTGAATCGACTATCTCTTAGTAATCGACTTTTTATCACGGTTAGCTTTGTACTGATTGCCTTTCTCAGTATCTCAGCCTTTAGTCTGAATACTGCCTTTCAGGCAAGCGCCGATAGTACCCAACAGAAACGACTGAAAAATTATGTCTACAGTCTGTTAACAGCAGCCCAATTTACTGAGTCTGGTGAAGTTAAAATGCCTGACACACTTGCTAAGCCCGAATTTTCACTACCGAACTCTGGGCTTTACGCTTTAGTGAGTGATGAAAAAGGAACTGTATGGCGCTCTAAGTCACTATTAGGTCTCGTTATAGACCCTCTTCTTATATCCCAAAATACAGAAACTGAACATTATTCGACTATTGAACTAAGCTCTGATACTCAAGTTTTAAATCTTGCCTACCGAGTGATTTGGGAAAATAGTATCGGTCAGCAGTATATTTTTATATTTAATGTAGCGGAGGATCTCGCCACCTTAAAGCAACAAAAAATGGGCTTTGAACGGAACCTTTGGTATTGGCTCGGCGGCACAGGTATCGCTCTGTTACTTGTACAACTTATCATTTTACGTTGGAGTCTTCGTCCGCTGAATAGTGTAGCTAACGATCTCCGAGCTATCGAAAGCGGTCTCCAACAGCGTTTATCGAATGACTATCCAACAGAACTGAAGCAACTCACTAAAAATATAAACGCATTATTAGATCACGAAGAATTTCGTCGAAAACGGTATCAAAACTCTTTGGCAGATCTGGCACATAGTCTCAAAACACCGCTTGCTGTGTTACGTAGCGATATCCAGAGTACTGCGGATCTTCAGACATTACAACAAAATAGTAGTAAGCAATTAAAACAAATTTCAGATCTAGTCCATTATCAATTACAACATGCTTCTACTGAGGGTAAAACCAGTTTACAAGCCCCTCACAATATTAAAGATATTATCAATAAACTCACGGCCTCTTTGCAAAAAGTCTATCTCGCAAAACAGATTAAATCACATATTGATATTAAAGATGACATCATAATCCACGCTGATGAAGGTGACTTATATGAACTGCTCGGCAACCTACTTGATAACGCGTTTAAATATTGCCGAAACCAAGTTAAAGTCACCGTAGAACACCATGAGGATGTCACTAAAATTAAGATCGAGGACGATGGCCCTGGCATTCCCAGTGAGTTACACAAAGATGTGCTAAAACGTGGTAGACGTCTTGATACACAAATGGAAGGTCAAGGTATTGGTTTAGCGATTGTAGGCGATATTGTTGATGCTTATCAGGGTGAAATTCAGCTCAGTCATTCGCAAACACTTGGTGGTGCTGAAATAGTTATCAGTCTTAATCAATAAAACAATTTTTTATTGATTCTCTTGGCATTCTTGCAAATATTTAAATAATAAACGAGCTGACTTTGGAGGCTTATTATTTGCTGCTTCTTTCTTGGCGTTTCTGACTAATTGTCTGACATATTGACCATCAAATTCGCCAAACTGGTGGTGTAGTAACGTCATCATCTCATCATTGCCCTGTAACAAATCATCTCGCCATTGTTCGAGTTGGTGAAATTGCTTTACCTCGCCATGGTGTACTTGTTTTAGCTTAGCTAGTTCTTGCTGAATAATTTCATAATCGTCATGCGCGATAATATTACCAATAAAACCAACTTGTCTCTTAAGCGCACCGTGAGACATAGCTTTGGCAGCTATAACAGCATCTAATAGATTTTCGGATAGCACCATTTTATTTAAATCTTTCGTCGGTAATGCTATCAACTCACGACCTAAGTCTTTTAGCTCTTGTAATTCACGCTTAATTTGCGATTTACTTTTTTCTTCTTCAAATTCAGTCATTCTTAGCTTAATTCTTATCTAAATATCAGCTAGCAACTATACCTTATTTGCCTACACTAACCCTATTCATATATCGTTTACCTGTAGATAACGTCTCCAGTCTTTAAAATTATCTACATCCCACTGACTTCTTGTCTCAAAATGTGACAGTTTCAACTCTTTTATTTTGCATTTTGTTTGAGATAAAACAAGATCACTACCCCAAGCGATATCTTGAAATAATTGTTGATACAATTTTGACATGCCAATTAAGACATAGCCGCCATCTTCAGCTGGCCCTAAAGCAACATCATCGCCTTCTACTAAGGCTTGTATAGCCTGCTCAAGATCAGAATAAACAAAGGAAGGACAATCAGTGCCTACCAAAATCACCTGTTGTGCGTGTTTTAAACCAGAGCAAATAGCATCATGCATCTTAGTGCCAAGATCACCTTCACACTGCTGGTATAAATCGAGCTTATATTTTTTAGCACATTGTTCAAAGTAAGTGTGCTGAGTATCAGGGCTGCACCATAATTGGATCGGTGCAAGCTGTGATGAAGTAACTAGATCCAAGGTACGCTCTGTTAATTCAACATGTGCATCAACAGCCTGTTGTGCTGTCAAATATGGCATTAAGCGCGTTTTCACATGATGAACTATCGGCGCCTTACAAAAAACTATGATTAATGCGTTGGGATAACGACAACTCATTTTTTAGATCTAAAAGGCATTGTTATTAACGCTTTTAAATCTACATCATAACCATGTCTGTAATCGGCTAAACCTATCGTCATTACTTGATGCCCACACTTAGGTTCTTCAGTATACGTACCAAACAATCTATCCCAAATGCTTAAAGAGAAACCATAATTACTGTCCGTTTCTGTTGGAATGACAGAGTGATGAATACGATGCATATCCGGCGTCACAATTAATTTTCTTATCCGAAAATCCCATTTTTTAGGCAATAAAACATTGCCATGGTTGAATAAAGCTGTGCTGCTTAAAATAACTTCAAATGCAATCACAGCAACAGCATTAACACCTATAATATAGATTATAAAAACCTTGTAAATCATTGATATTAATATCTCTACAGGATGAAACCTTATCGCTGTAGTCACATCAAAATCAAGATCAGTGTGATGAACTTTATGTAATCTCCACAACCACTTCCATTGATGAGAAGCGACGTGCTGACCATAAATCGCTAAATCAAGTAACAGCAGACTGATACCTATTGATAACCAATGCGGAAGGTCAAATTGATTCAACAAACCAATATTGTTATCTGTTGCTGCTATCGCTGCAATATAAGCAGCAGCACCAATGGTGAAACGGACAAGTAATAGTCCTAAAATTGATAAACTGAAATTGATGCCCCAGCGTTGCCAGCGCGAATACAATAATTGACGACGAGGGGCATAAATTTCCCACAAAATCATCAAAACTAAAAAGCCAACAAAGGCTGACAGTCTGATTATCGCTTCCAAAATAAACCTTCTCTATATAATTGGGCTAAGCTACTTGGGCTGTTGCCTAGAAAATAACGCAACCTTAGCCACCACATTAACAACGTCATTTTAACAATGCCAAACTGTAACCAACGTCTTGCAGAACTCGACACTTTGGACGATATACAGCATGGTTTTGCCACCTTACTCAATTTCTTAGACAAGGCAACGTCTTCCATTAATGCAATATCAGGATAAGCCCCCGATGTTTCAAAGAAGTCTTTTTCAACAAAAATGGCTTGATCGCCAGTTGCAATACCTGTCAACTTGGAACGCCAATTCATAAAGCAAGCAATTATGGTTAAAGCAGGATGCCCCGACATTAATTTAATATCAAACCGTCCCCAGCGATATTGTCGCACTATCGCTTGTTTAATTTGTATAACAGCATCTTCTGGTAAAAAAGTATCTGCATGTAAAAATAATAATATAGGCGCAACTGATTCTTTAGCACCTCTATTCATTTGCTGTGCTCTACCTGTAGGCGCCTGTAAAACCTTGTCTACATATGGTCGTGCAAGTTCAACAGTATCATCATCACTACCGCCATCAACAATGATCAACTGACAGTTGGGACGAAAATTCTGCAAATGCTTTAAGAAAAAAACGATACCTTTCTGTTCATTAAGTACCGGAATAATGATACTTATTTCAGCAGCAGTTTGAGTCATTACATACATCACCAGATGATTCATGACTCGCGCCTTTTGTTTCACTCGCAGGCCTTATAGTGCCTGCCGGTGCACACCATGTAACGCTTTCTTTTAAGCTTGCTGGCTGTATCCCGATAAAGTCGCTGTCATAAACACCTTTAGTGAGTAAATCATAAGAACGAGCACAGACAGCAATACGTTGTCCACGCGGATAGACATGTCCTTCATCATCATATACTTCTGAATACGGCCCTCTGTAAATGACTGCTTGACCGACATCAAGGCAAGCTTCATTTTTAGGTTTAGTTGCAGTGATAGTAATTGAACGAAACTCAATCCCTTCAACAGTCTGCCATGGCTCTGATTCCCACTTATCATAAGCCACGGCCACAAAACCAGCTTTGACAAAAGCATCCAACATTTCTTGTTCGTATAAAGCACCTGAGATACAGCCACTCCACAATGATGGGTCATCTTTTAAATGTTGAGGAACAGGCTCATCGCTGATGATATCAGAGATGGCAACACGTCCACCTTCTTTTACAACACGAAAGATCTCGTCAATCATCTGTGATTTGTCACTGTCGTGAACTAAATTCAACACGCAATTAGACACCACCAAATCAACTGAGTTATTGTCGATTAAAGGTGATTGTTCACCTTGCTTTTGCTGCCAGGTTTGATGACGCAATAATGATTCTGCATCTGTAATAGGGTTGTCATTTAAATGTTGATCGACTGCAGCTAAATCTACTTTTAAATCTTGAATTAAACCTTTAACAAATTGAACACGATCACCACCTAGTTTGCCTGCCATTTCATCTTGATATTTTCGGGCTAAAGCCAACATATCGTCGTTCATATCAACACCGATAACTTTACCCTGTTCTCCTACTAATTGTGCCGCCATATAGCAAATTTTGCCCGAACCCGCACCAAGGTCTAGTACCACATCACCTTCTTTTACATAGCGGGATGGATCCCCACAACCATAATCTTTTTCGATAATTTCTTGTGGTAATAATTTTAATAAAGTTGCATCGTAATCAACTGGACAACAAAGGTCAGCCTGTCGCTCCTCTGCTCCCTCTGAATACCTATCTAATACACTATGTTCTAAAACCATATTACTTGTCCTATCAAATCAAAAATTACGATAAAGCACCACCACAACTGCTTCCTTGACCTGCTGTACAACCATAACAGTGTTGTCTCGTTGCTATTGGCAGGCCAGCTAAATCCATATCAGCCAGGTCACTGATATGTAATTTTTCTGTCTTATCTGCGATTGGTAAATCTAGCATCTGGTTAAAATCACAATCATAAAGGTACCCTTGCCAATCAATACTAATGGTATCCCTGCACATCACATTATCCAAGGTGTCAGGATTATAACTATTCACTAATAAAGCCATATATTGCTCAAACAGCCCCTTACTCATCAAGGTACTTCCAAAGCGTTGGATAGGCATATTTGCTATGGTATAAAGTCGATCAAAAACAACATCATATTGTTTTAAGTGCACTTTATAACTGTTTTCTAGAGATTCTTGAGCAGGCGGTAAATTAATCCCCTGTGGATTAAACACCAAGTCTAAATTTAAGCCAGTTTTGGGCTGGCCATAACCTAAAGTGTTTAATCGCTTAAGCGCCTTAATACTTGACTGGAAAACACCATTACCTCTTTGCTTATCGACATTATCTTCTTGATAGCATGGCAATGATGCCACTATATTAACGTTATGGTGAGCTAAAAAAGCAGCTAAGTCTTCGTAGCCAGCCTCTTCCAAAATCGTTAAATTACAGCGGTCAATTATCTCTATACCTAGTTTGCTCGTTTGTTCGACCATATAATGGAAATGAGGGTTCATTTCTGGGGCACCGCCCGTCAGATCAATGGTTTTAACATCTGCTTTGGCCGCAAAATCTAAAACCTGATCTATTACCGTTTTAGACATCAACTCTGTACGTTTAGGGCCTGCGTTAACATGACAATGTACACAGCTTAAGTTACATAAATAACCCAAATTCACTTGCAAGATGGCAAGTTTCCGACGTTTTATAGTTGGAAAATCAGTTTTGTCTAATAAAGGTTTTGAATCAAGCATCGTTATTCCAGTTTAGAGACTAAGTTATCGAATCGTCAGATTTAAAATGTTTTACAAAAACAGGTAATAACATTAAAAGTCCCAACAGAGCGAAAGCAAGCAATAACTCTAAAGAAAAGATTTGGCTCATATTTTCAATTGTCGCTAATGATTGACCCAAATTAGCAAATACAAAACTACCAGGCATAATCCCTATAAATGTCCCTAGAGCATATCGTTTGGTATCAATTTTGGTAAAAGCCATACTCAAATTAACTAGCCAAAACGGAAATAAGGGAACTAGCCTTAAAAATAACAAGTAATTAAGAGAGTTTTGATCGACTTCATCGATAATTTTCTGAGCGACAGTGACATTGGTCAGTTTACTTTTAGCCCAGCTTGTTAATAAATATCGGGCCAACCAAAAAACAATTGTCGCGCCAATAGTAGCTGAGATTAATAATAGTGACCAACCTAACCAACGACCAAACACAAAACCAACTGCCAAGGATAGAAATGATGCGCCAGGCAAACTCAAACTGACAACAAAAATATAAATAGCCATCGCCAATACAATAGACAACCAAAACTGTTGTTCAACATAGTCTGCTAAAAATTCTTTATTTTGTTGAATGGCAGTCAAATTTAAATACTGGTCACCACCTAAAGCAAAAAAAGCTACAACGAGAGAAATCAACAGTGTCACCAACAGTAACTTTTTAGTCATCATTAGCCTCTCAAACTAAATAAGCGTTTAAGCCATCGCTTACGAGCAGGCGTTAGAAGCGCTTTCATTCTTTGATCTGCAACGCGTCGATTGATTTGGGCTAATGTTGGGTATATATGAATTGTTTTACTCAAAGCTGATACTTTCATACCTTGCGTAATCGCTAAACTATATTCAGCAATTAACTCACCTGCATGTGGGCCTACAATACAGGCGCCTAACAATTTTCCGCGTGGGTTAGTAATGATTTTAGCCATGCCTGCTGTATCGCCATCAGCAATAGCCCGATCAACCTCACTGAATGGGAAACAATAAACCTGATATTTAATTCCCTGCTTTTCAGCGTCGTCTTCTGACAAACCAACACGAGCCAACTCAGGCGATGTAAACGTACACCACGGTATCGCTTTTGTTTGAGCCTTAATCGGCAAATGAAACAAAGTATTTTGTAATACCACGCCAGCCTGATGCTCTGCCATGTGTGTAAACAAATATGGTCCAGCAATATCACCACAGGCATAAATATGTTTATTACTTGTCCTCAAGCGACTGTCCACATTCACCTTACTCGCATCACTAATATTGATACCTGCTTTTTCTAAGGCTAAATTTTCAATATTAGATCGTCTGCCCGTTGCCACTAATAGATGACTACCCTCAAGGTGAGTCGTTTGTGGATGATTTTGCTCTCCATACAGTTCGAGACTGATGCCTTGTTCTGTCTTTTCTGCTTTCTTGGTGTCAACATATAGGTGCAAATCAATACCATCTACTAGAAACTGTTGTTTTACCACCTCTGCCATATCGGCATCTTCTTTTGGTAACAGCCTGTTTCTACTCACAAGCGTTACTTTAACGCCCAGTCGCACGAAACTTTGAGCCATCTCACAACCAATCGGGCCGCCGCCTAGCACGATTAAATGAGAGATATTTTCTTTGTTATCAAAAATAGTTTCATTGGTAAAATAAGGAACGCTTTCAATGCCTGAAATGTTTGGAATCGCAGGTCTTGAACCAGTAGCTAACACAAAGTTTCGTGCTGTAATTGTTCGCTCACTTAACTGTACGCTATTGGGGCTTGAAAACGATGCTGAATCAAAAACAACTTCTACGCCCAGAGTGCGAAAGCGCTCTGGGCTATCATTTGGCTCAATATGTTTGATAACTTCAGCAACACGATGCATCACCCTGTTTTGATCAATAGCTTCATGATGAGCATCTAAACCAAAACGATTAGCGTGCCTGATTGTATTGGCTACGGTCGCGGAATGAATCAATGTTTTACTAGGGACACAACCATAATAGAGGCAATCACCACCTAGTTTAGCTTTTTCAATAAGGATTACTTTTGCACCCAGAGAGGCGGCACCTGCTGCCGTAACTAAACCAGCTGCACCACCGCCAATTATGCATAAGTCGTATTCTGGTCTATCTCTCATCCTAACCCCTTTTGTCCTTACCTATTTTAGACGCATCAATAAGCGAAAACTTACAAAAAAAACCTTTAGCCTTACCAAGATCTAAAGGTTTTGTTGGCTATCGACAGACTAATCAACGAATTAATAGAAACTGGGTGGTACTTTCCAATAGCATCTGTGTGGTAAAACTGCCAAAAATAAAGCCGTGTAATTTACCATGACTAAATGCACCCATCATAGTGATGTCTATCGCTTTTTCTTGTTGATACTGGGTTAATTCTTTAACGGGATCACCTGTCATCGCCTTAGCTACTATATTTAGGCCTGCTGCTTGTAATTCTGTGCGGGCATCTTCAACTAAATTAGTCGCATCTGCCAAGCTTTTTTGAACACTAACAATATGAATCTCAAGTTGACTGTCAAAAAAAGCATTTTTCTTCAATAGGTTAAGCGCCTTTTGGGATGTTGGGCTACCATTATAAGCAAACAACAGTTTTTGAGGCTCACTAAACGATGTTGTGGCGATAAAGACCGGTTTACTGATTGCTCTTATAGCTTGTTCTAACTGTGTACCCAGTCCTGCTTTACTGCCCTGATGGTCTTCGCCTTTTGCACCTAACACGACCATAGATATTTCAGACTCTAGATCGCTTAATGCTTCGGGCAAAGTGCCGTGTCGTTGCTTTGCAATTACATTTTCAACGCCAGCCTGCTCTGCTCTTTGTTTTGCATTTGTAATGAGGCGCTTGCCATCAGCGATAAGCTGCTTACTCTCTTGTCTTTCTTCGTCCGATAATTCATCAAGCAAATGCTCTTTCATATTCGGCGTTAAATTACCTTCGTGATGCACTTGTTCACTATGATGTGAATGTTCAATAGTGTGCAACAATTTGAGCGGTGATTGATGGATTTTAGACAGCCAAATTGCATAATCAATCACGGCATCGCTAAAGTTAGAACCGTCAATTCCTGCCAGAATTACTGATTGTGGTGTCACGGACATGATTAATGGCCTCCCATTATTTTTTCAATTTCTTCTGGCTTGTCATGAACCGCAAACTTATCTAATAAAGTTTCACTTGCTTCATTTAAACCAACAATACTGACATCAGCACCTTCGCGACGAAGTTTAATGACCACTTTATCTAATGCAGCGACACCGGTAATATCCCAAAAATGGGCCCTATGCACATCGATTATGACTTTATCGACCGCCTCTTTAAAATCAAAAAAACCAATGAAACGGTCTGATGAATTAAAAAACACTTGTCCTACTACTTGATATGTACGGGTATCGGTTTCATCATTATAATCAGACTCAATATACATAAATTGACTCAGACGTTGTGCCATAAATAATGAACCGATTAAGATCCCCGTAAACACACCAAACGCGAGGTTATGTGTCCATACCACAACAATAACAGTGGCCACCATCACTGCTGAAGCACTCGTTGGATTAGTTTGAAGTTCTTTTATCGAATTCCAATTAAAGGTGCCCACCGAAACCATTATCATGACCGCAACAAGCGCTGCCATTGGCACAATCGACAGAATGTCACTTAAAAATACAACCAAAATCAGTAATAACACACCCGCCGTCATCGTTGATAAACGGCCACGACCACCTGACTTAACATTGATAATAGACTGACCAATCATCGCGCAACCCGCCATACCACCGATAAGACCAGAACCAATATTGGCAATACCTTGACCTTTACATTCACGCTTTTTGTCACTTTCTGTGTCAGTCAGTTCATCAATCACGTTAGCAGTCATCAGTGACTCAAGTAAACCAACAATCGCGATGGATACAGAGTAAGGGAAGATAATGCCCAGTGTTTCGAAGTTAAATGGCACATCTGGCCATAAGAAAATAGGCAATGTATCAGGCAACTCACCCATATCACCGATAGTTCTAACATCAATTCCAAACAAGTAAACGATGACGGTTAACACTACGATATTGACCAATGGCGAGGGTAATAATTGGCCAATTTTAGGTACATACGGAAATAGGTAAATAATGCCCAAGCCCGCGGCTGTCAAAGCATAAACATGCCATGTGACATCGGTCAGTTCAGGTAATTGAGCCATAAAAATCAATATTGCTAATGCATTTAGAAACCCTGTCATGACTGATTTTGAGATAAAACTCATAAATTTATGCAAGTTCAGATAACCTGCAACAATCTGCAACACACCCGCCAAAATGGTTGCGACTAACAAATACTGTAAACCATGGTCTTTTACTAGAGTGACCATAAGCAATGCTGTGGCTGCTGTTGCTGCAGAAATCATCCCCGCTCTACCACCCACAATAGCAATAATAACCGCTATGGCAAATGAGGCGTACAGGCCAACCTTAGGATCAACACCAGCGATAATTGAAAAGGCAATCGCCTCAGGAACAAGGGCTAAAGCCACAACTATTCCGGCTAGAATGTCATCACGGACATTGCCAAGCCAATCTTGTTTCGCTGATAACAGCATGAATTTTTCCTCTACGACGAAAATATTGACAGTCACTGCCAGAAAGTTATAACTAGTTTGAAAGCTTAGACATCAGCAAAAATACCCGCTGTACCTATCAACAAATAGGCCGTGCATTATACAGTAAAAGAAATACAGCCATGATTTAGGCTTTGTCTATTTTATTCTGTGTGATGTCGTTCTTTTCGCGCTATCGCCTGAGTGGAAATCTGCTGCTTTTCGATGTGGCTTGCTTCCGACCACCGTAAAATCTCATCTAAGCTGCGCCCACAACCTATGCAAATGTTATTTTGATCTAAACAACAATTTCTAATACACGGTGATTGCAATGCTGGTGACGTCATTCTATTGCTAATTTTTCTACTGTTTCAATTCTAAAACATTTAAACGATAAAGCATTGTTAAATGCTTGTTCAAAATTCACAACAATACCGTCAAAACAGGGCCTATCCAAATATTTTCCTCAGGCCACACATCACCTCGCCATATCGTCAAAGTGTCTATTTCTGCATCGTGAAAATTGGGGCACTCCTCATCATCTAATATTAACTGGCTGTTTATGATGTCCCGTTTGGTATCAAATTCAGTCATTATTAGATTTTAAGACCCGCTTGTTGAGTCATGCTGGTGGTCCACATATGGCGGTATAGCGCCCACCTGCCCTCTTCTTTTTTCCAAATCACTAGATACTTACCAAAATCGATAATCTCTCCATCCTGAGCATGAATGGTATACCTGCCTACTTCATGAACAATTTCTCCAGTCCCTTCAACCTCAACGGTTTTAAGTTTGACACTCGCTATACCTAAACCCATTAGTCCCTGCCAAAAAGAGGCAATATTGTGACTGCCCTCAACGACTTCATTATTAGCTGGGAATATTTGACCATCTTTAGCATAAAGATTTGCCAACTTAATGACGTCAACTTGCTTAAAAGCATCCATAAAAACTTTTTCAGCTTCCACAATTTCTAAAAATATGATTTTTTGTTGGTACCCATCCGGAGTACAAGCAATGCAAACAAGCAGTACAAAGCCCATAAAAAGTCTTTTTAATTTAGTCAACATCATTTAAACCTTATATAACTGGCTCTGCTTCACTACCCGTCATGATCAAACCATAAACTCGAGTAATCATTGGAAGACCTCGCACATTAACAATCTGTATTTTTTCGTAGGTACGAGTTGTCATAATAATTTCACCATCCATAGTGATTGTTTCCGTTACCAAGTCAGTCACCTCTGCACTTTTACCATTCTCAGCAATTGATATAGCAATATCATCAACCTGATAACTAAACTTCATTGGCATCGACCAACCCTGTTTTAAATGTTCCTTATAGCCTAATAAATCAAGTTCCATCTTACCGCCTTGACTACCAGAAAACTCAAAGGTCACTTTGGCGTCTTTTGCAAAATGAGTAATCAGCTGTTCTACATCTTGTCTTTTTGCAGCTTCTTCAATATTCGAGATCAAATTCTCTATCGATTTCTCGGTGATCAATTCCTCTGCCAAGCTGGTGAAGGGCAGAAAACATAAGAGAATTAAGCAATTCTTTAACACCTTCATCTTATTTCCCAAAGTCAATATTAGCGTTCTAATACAATACGGTAATGCGCATCACCATTTCGTAGCCTAGCTATCGCCTCATTCACCTTATCAAAACCAAATTTCTCAACCTTTGGTTTAATATGATGTAGTTTGGCAAATTCAAGCATTTTAACCATTGTTTCAGGACTCCCAACAGGTGAGCCTGAAACAGAACGTTGCCCCAATAGCAAGGGGAATACAGCGATATCAAGAGGGTCAAGCACAGCGCCAACAAAGTGCAATCGACCTTTTGGTGCTAATGTACTGAGATACAAGTTCCAATCCAGCTTTACGCTAACGGTTGAAATAATAAAGTCAAAACGTCCTGCCGCCTCAGTAATTTCGGCTTCGTCTCGTGAGTTTAATGTTTGATGCGCACCTAGCGCTAGTGCTTCTTCTCGTTTATCTGCACTGGAAGTAAAAGCGGTTACCTCACAACCCCAAGCATTTAGAAACTGTAAAGCCAAGTGGCCTAAGCCTCCAATGCCTATCACTGCCACTTTATCTGTCGATTTAATATCGAATTGAACGAGTGGATTGAAAACAGTAATGCCTGCACAGAACAATGGTCCTGCTGATTCGAGATCAATTCCGGCTGGTATTACAACCACACTATTGGCGGCAGCCCTGACTTTATCAGCAAAGCCGCCATGGTGTCCTATAACAGTTGGCTGTGCGCTAGCGCATAGGTTGTGATTACCACTGTGACACATTGAACAGCTATCACAAAAGCCAGCATGCCAGCCTAAACCAACGATCTGCCCAATAGCTAGATCAGAGACATTACTGCCAATTTGGGCAATTTTTCCTACCACTTCATGGCCTGGGACAACCGGGTACTCTGTTGCGCCCCAATCATTATCAATCACATGAATATCGCTATGACACAGTCCAGAATATAAAACATCAAGTTCTACATCATTAGATTCTAGGTCTCCAGGCTCATATTCGAATGCTTTAAGTTCACCTTGTGGTTCAAATGCTGCATATGCTTTTATCATGACAAACTTCCCGTAATAATTAACTGCGTTTGAAATCAGAACTAGCAAATAGACTTACTTTATGATGCCCCTGATTTTCTTTTCTTTCGACAGGAATAACAACGTATTGCTACTGCCCAAATATAACCTTTCGCTTCTTCGTAATACCACTTTTGTTTTTCTGCAGTCCATACTTCAGATTTGCCACAATCCATACAAATAAATGGGTAATCTTGATAATATTGGCAATTCACCATAAGTATTAATATGTGCTAATTTGGATTGTTCAGCCAAGACTACTCCTTCAGGTGGTTGTCCACTTGGCATATGTGATGGCAATAGTGAGATTTCTTTACCATTTACAGTTTACTATTTCTTAATAGCTATAAATTACAAGTTTAGGTCACTATTTTCGCTAGTGAAGCACTTGAAGTAGCAAAGCAATTTGGCAAGCAAAACCAGTAGCAAAAGCCAAGGTACGAAGCCAAGGGATTTTAAATGCGTAAACGAAAAAATGAGTCAATCTAGCCCAAAAATAAACTTCACAACTTAAAGCTGTAACAGCATTATTTGCACCTGCTAATTGCACAACGAATACTAGTGCCGCAAAAACCACCAGATTTTCTACTGCATTACTGTGTGCCTTCTTCATCCGATCAGCCCATGGCGATAAAGGCTTTGGATCATCCGGATAACCTACAGCGTCTATCAACCCTCTTACAGCAATCAAATTAAGAACATAAGGCACCCACATTACAGCCGTTAAAGCTGTTACCCATACTAAATAGCTTAGCTCTGTAGTCATTTCTTATCCCCTTTTTAGGTTTGTTTCTACTAGTAAGTATGACGTCTAAAGCCACACAAAGTTACATAGGCTACTATTCAGAGGGTTCAAAGGGCTGTTTATTAACCCTCGTTTAGACGTTGACGATACTCGGCAAACTTCGCCTTTTCTATCTCGTCCACATTTGGATAGGTTATATCTAATGAACGTAATGATTGCAAAATGATTTCAGCAACTTGTAAACGCATAAAAGGTTTATTGTCCGCAGGTATTGCATACCAAGGCGCATCAGGTGTTGATGTTGCATTCAACATAGATTGGTAAGCATCCATATAAGATTCCCAATGTTGTCGTTGATCAATATCGCCCTCAGAAAATTTCCAATGCTTCTTTGGATTATCTAAACGAGATAGAAAACGCCTTTTTTGTTCCCCTTTAGACACATTCAACCAGAATTTAATGACGACAGTACCATTACGAGAAAGGTGTTTTTCCAAGTCGTTAATCGAATCAAAACGTTGTTGCCATAATTCATTGCCAGTGGCATTACTACCTAAACGTTGTGATTCAAGAATGCTAGGGTGAACTCGCACCACAAGTACTTCTTCATAATAACTACGGTTAAAGATCCCTATTAAACCTCGTTCCGGTAGTTCTTTACTCGTTCGCCATAGAAAATCATGATCAAGTTCTGTTGAACTCGGTTGTTTAAATGAATGCACTTGACAGCCTGCGGGATTAATCCCTCTGGTAACAGCTCTGATTGTGCCATCCTTGCCAGCGGCATCCATTGCCTGAAAAATCAACAGTATGGAATGATGATTATGGGCATACATCATTTGTTGATAATCATCTATTTCACTTATTAATGATTTCAGCTTCTTTTTATAAGCCTTTTTAACCAGAGAATATTCTTCTGGTGATGTTGCGGCTTCTGAAAGCTTAAAAGATCCGTCAAAAGGGACAAGGAATTCGCTAACGCTGTTACTCATTTACTTAAGCACCCTTAAAGTAGAACATTCGTAACTCAATTATGACGCATTTTCTTTAGTATTTTTTAGCAACCAATACCCCAAAAATCCCGATGCGAAAGAACCAATTAAAATGGCGAGTCTATCCGTGAAATGAAACATCTGATTATCTTTGAACGCCAAAGAAGCGATGAATAAACTCATCGTAAAACCAATCCCGGTTAACACTGCTGTGCCATAAAGTTGGCGCCAACTACTTCCTGCTGGTAATTCTGCAAATTTAAGTTTGATTGCTAGCCAACTGAAACCGAATACGCCGAGTTGTTTACCTATAAACAAACCAAACATAATGCCCAAGGGAACGCTTCCTGACATTTGTTCTAAAGAGATCTCTGTTACATTGACACCTGCATTCACAAACGCAAATATCGGCAAAATGAAGAAAGCAACCCAAAAATGCAGATCATGCTCAATTTCTTTCAACAAAGAATGCCCTTCTGCATTTTCCTTTAGTGGGATGGTAAAGGCCAAGGCAACACCTGCTAAAGTAGCATGCACGCCAGATTTCAAAACGCTCACCCAGAGCACCCAGCCAATGATAAAGTAAGCTGCCTTTTTAGTGACGCCAAATCGATTCATCACAATAAGAATTGCCAATGATACAAACGCGACTGAAATGGATAATGTTGACAGGTCTGTTGTGTAAAACAAAGCAATGATCACAATTGCACCCAAATCATCAATAATGGCCAATGCCATCAAAAATAATTTCAGTGATACAGGGACGCGATTACCCAGCATAGACAGAATACCCAAAGCAAAAGCAATATCTGTTGCGGTCGGAATAGCCCAGCCATTGATAGCCACTGGGTTTTCACTTGAGTAATTAAATGCTACATAAACAGCAGCAGGCACAACCATTCCACCTATTGCTGCGACACCAGGTAAAACGGCTTGTTTTACTGATGATAAATGGCCCTCAATCAATTCTCGCTTGACTTCTAATCCTATTAACAGGAAGAAAATAGCCATTAAACCATCGTTAACCCAATGGTGAAGAGACTTGGCCAGATGTAAAGCACCAATGTGGATCTCAACAGGAATGTGTAAAAAAGACTCATAAAAAGGTGATAAAAAAGAATTGCTTAACACCAAAGCAAATATAGTAGCAAAAATTAGTAAAACACCACTCGATGACTCTTTATCTATAAAGTCATCTATATCACTTAAAATCTTATTGACCCTTTTACGTATCATTTTTTAACTCTTCATTAATTCTTACAAATTTTCTGGAATTGTGTGCTTATTTTCTGTTTAGTAACCACACATTTTCTTCTGCTGGTATTTTACCCTTCATGCCACCCTCAACTTTGCCACTATATAGTTGCTTTAATAGATAACTATCTTGGAAATGTAGTTCTATCTCATCATTCGGGACTGAAAATGGTGGGCCAGTCATTAGAGTGTGATCATACTCGTAATTGACTATTAATTGGGGAGCTTTATTTGTAATTAATTGTATCTGTTTAACATAGTCGGCTCTTTGTGCTTTAGGTAGTGCAACCAGTGCTGCTCTATCGTAGACTGCATCGACGTTACACATATCTGATACTGATAGATCAAAAATATCACCCACAAATATAGTCAGGCGATCATAACTATATTTTATATGCTTGTTTGTGCGCGAAATCTCTGGAACAAGTGCAAGCTGTTCAAATAATGCTTTAACCGCCGGTTCATGGAGTTCAATACCAATGACTTGATAAGACTTGGATAATAGCCAACCTATATCAAGCGTTTTTCCACAAAGCGGTAGAAAAATGGCCTGTCCAGGCTCTAATGATAGCGTTTCAAAATACCTTAGTAAGAATGGGTTAACCGTATTTTGATGAAAGCCTATTTCATTATTTTGCCATTTCTGGTGCCAAAATTCTGCATCCATGCTAAATACCAAATCTAAGCTTATTGAGCATGTTTGTTTAAACTATCGACAATAATTTGTATCCAAAGATCTGTAGACAGGAAACCATTAGCCCATTCTTCCCAGTCAAGAGACAAACCTTCCTCTTGCATTTGCTTAAGTGTCATACCAGCAGCCATCATTGTCTTGACTTCATCAGTCGTCGCTACCAACATTTCATGAAAGTCTTCTAAATCAGATTTTTCAGATAATGACCCGTGTCCAGGGATCACGACAGTTTCATCATCAATCATCGATAAAACTGTCTCTACATTATTTGCCATCTGAACCACACTACCACCACTATCAACATCTACAAACGGGTAAAAACCAGAGAAGAAATGATCCCCCATATGGACAATATTGGCTTTTTTCATAAAGACAATCGAATCGCCATCCGTATGACCATTAGCAAAGTGGCCTATTTCAAGATGTTCACCATTAAGGTGTATGTTTAAACGCTTATTATAAGTAATTGATGGGACTGCGTGTTCTGGATACGCCTCTGACACCATGCCAAACATTTTGACTTCTTGTTGTGTCAATAAGCGACTACGCACATTGTCATGGGCAATGATCTGAGCATGATGACCTAGTACCTCATTACCTTGCGTATGGTCACCATGCCAATGAGTATTAATAACGTAGGTAACGTCATCTAAACCACCATGTTGTTGTAATACTTTTTCTAAGGCAGCTGACATTTCCTTATAATCAGTATCAATCAAGATTAAACCCTGTTCGCCCTTGATTAAGGCAATATTGCCACCTTTGCCTTGTAATAGAAAAATTGTATCCGTAAGTTGTGTCTGCCTATATGTCTTTGCCTCTCCGTGATGATCTGCACTGTACGCCATAGGAATAGAAAAGCACATGACCATCAGTGCTGTAAAAAAGATTCTATTAATTAATTTCATCATCGCTCTCCATTACAGATTCTTGTTTTTTATCTGTGAAAAAAATATCACCATAATAGGCTTTTGTTTTCTGCCGACTATTATCAGTATCAGTCATAATCGCTACTGCATCAATATAACGTATGTCCTTGCCCACAAGCTGCTTAAAATCACTTCGTATATTACGTGAATAGTGCTGCCAGTCACCTAATGCAGCCTCTCCAGCTTCGATAGCAAACATGGTTGCGTTACTGGTATAAGGATTAGACCATTTTTCACCTTTTTCATGCGATGAAGACCATACATAATTCAGTGCATGAGTTTGCCAAAATACCAAGCCACCATCAACAATGACATAAAGCCGTGCGGTAAAATCATCACCTGTTTTTTGGGTTTCATCTAATCCTGTAAGCACTGATTCTGTCTTCCAAGACCAATTTAGCCAAGGGGTTTGTTCAAGATCTATTTGTTGCTTGTATACCAAACCTGATGCGGCGCTTTCACTATCTGCCATTAAAACCTGTTTGTTTTTATCTTTGACTAGTCTGTATAAGGTTTCGCCATCAAACATCTCCGACTGCCACCCCACCATCTTACCCAAGGAAAACAAACCTATAACTATTTTTTTGCCCTCTACCGTTATAGTCTCACTTCTAACCGTGATAATGACTGTCAAAAAAGCACACCACAAGATTGTCATTAGGTAATATTTCTTCATCGCCAATTAGGCTCTAATTTCTATCATTAGTTCGAATTCCATACTTTGTTAACGAACAATAGAAGGCTAGCACACATAATGGTATGATTTTGCCACATCTCATTGTTATAGAGTGTTTCATGGATCCTTTAAGTCAAGGTCTTGTCGGTGTCACGGCAGCCCAAACTGTTTCCACAAAAAAAGAAATTGCTGCTGCGAGTATGCTTGGCTTCTTTTCAGGGATGGCAGCAGATTTGGATATCTTCATTCACTCAGACGTCGATCCTCTGCTTTTCCTTGAATATCATCGTCAATTTACCCATTCCATTATCTTCATGCCGATAGGTGGGCTTATTTGTGCCATCGTGTTTTACTTATTATTTAAGGTCTTCTCCAGAAACAGCAACTTATCATTTAGCCGCATTTATTTATTTAGCTTTGCTGGCTATGCAACGCATGGTTTTCTTGATGCTTGCACAAGTTATGGAACACAACTTTTTTGGCCATTTAGCACTGAACGGTTTGCTTGGAATAATATCTCGATTATAGATCCCTTATTTACCATTCCATTATTGATCATTATCAATATCGCATTATTTAAGCGCTCCCAATTTTTCAGTTATCTAGCCGCTATATTCGCGATTTCTTATCTCAGTTTGGGGCTGGCTCAAGAGTATAGAGCTAAACAAGTTGCCCAAACACTAGCAGAAAGTCGAGGCCACACAGCAATTGACCTGAGTGTAAAACCAAGTTTTATGAACTTGATCGTCTGGAAGAGTATTTATGAATACCAAGGACGTTATTACGTAGATGCCATTCGTGTATTCGATGACAGTGGTTTTTATCTGGGTGATTCTATTGAAAAGTTAGATGTAACTCGTGATTTTCCTTGGCTAAACAGCAGTGCTCAGCAAGCCATAGATATCGAACGCTTTGCATGGTTCTCATCCGATTATTTAGCAGTCGACGTCACAAACCCGAATCGTATTATTGATATGCGTTACTCACTGTTACCCAATAAGTTAGATGGCCTTTGGGGAATCGAACTATCCCAAACAGCAAAACCATCAACACATATAAAATGGACTACTAACCGTCAAAATGGTGATCGACAGCAGAATATAAAAAATCTATGGTCAATGATTCTGGGGGTTAATGTCTTAACTATCGACTAATAAGCTGTTAATCATCATCTATAGAGTCATCATCAATATCGTTTTCATCCGATAAACCGATTTCTTCTACTTTTTTTGCTACTTCTTTATTATTGTTATCCGAGAATTTACCATGGCTACGCATAAACTGTTTATAAGCCACTTCCCAGCCAGCTTGAAATTGCATTTTTGCTTCTTTTGTTTGCTCTGGGTCTAACTCGAATAGTTTGGGACTCACTATAGATTCATCATATTCAACAAACGCACCACGCTGAGTATTGTAGAGATAAATTCTACCGTTATTTGCTTTGGGTAGTTGTACGTCTTTTATAACAATTATATTTCCTCTGGCTGCACGGATTTCCCCATACCATTCACCATTTTGCACAGACTTTCTCATGCATACATATCCTCATAAAACGCGCTAAGAACAGTGATAATAGCGACCTTCTTTAGTCAGTTTTTTTTGAATATTGCATCTATATTTAATTTTTTTCAATCTATTTTTTTGAAAGCCGGTATACAAATAAACCAAGCCAGAAAATTATAATTTAATACAATCACTTATCCAGCTTAGTCTCAGCAATAATGACACCAAATACACCATCAAAATATTGATAACCTTTTTCGGGTAGATAGATCTGCGATACTGACCCATCTAAATACAAGGCATTGATACAACCAGACTGTTTAAAATGATCAGCAAAATCATAAAAATTAACAAAGCCCTTAGAAATGGCAAAGACTAAACGGCCATCAGCTAATATACCGACCCCATTACGCCTTCTTACACTATTGGAACCTTGTGTTAAATTTAAATTAATCTCACCATCAATAACTAACATAGGGCCGGATTGCGTGGCATATTGAACAGAAGCATTAGGTTTAAACTCTGTGGTATCAACGATAACGCCCTGTCCGTCATTCGTTAAATAAAACACGCCATTGGGTTGAATATAAAAATTACCATACGCATTCTGCCTGGTATTTAAACGGTATTTTTGCTTTCCTTTTTCAATATATAGACCTAAAGGTTTTAGATCTTCTTGAAAAATACCACCATTCATCGCAAACACTAAATGCTTGTTTTTTTTTGCCAGAGCGTTTTTTAAGTTAGAAAAGCTGCGATAAGGTTGATTGTTCTCATCTTTCCAATGAAGACTTAATGTCATATCAGCAGGGTTCACAATGTGGCTAATAAAACGAGAAGGTACGCCTATACGCTGTGCATGAGCTTGATTAAAGCAAACAAGCGTGAAAAGTAAACTTAGCGATAGTAGCTTTGTCTTTAACAACTTTTCCACCGACCTTGTAGTGATAACTTTGTGGAAGTTATAGCTTAACTGGAAAAGTAATCGGCTATCCAGTCGTATAACAATGTCGATGTTAATTTTTCAAAAGCTAACTGCTGAAATTCACTCTCTGGATCCGATGTTTTATATGAGAATTGGTAGCTCAATAAATCAGGTTTATCATCATGCAACAACAAAATGATGCGCTTGCCTGTTTTAAGGCAATCTATTGTCATCAAATCTGCTGGGAAACCACTTCCTCGCATTCGTTGGTTCACACCAACGATAGGATCGATGTCAGCAAAATTAGTTTGAATACGCTCATGCGCTTCAGTTGCAATATCACAAAGATGTTGTAATTGTTCGCTAATCAAAATATTTAAAACTCATTATCAAAAACACAGGTTATAAACCAACAGCAATATGTTGAATTAAACCATTGTATACAAGAATATGTTCACTACCTTGTCGGTTTTGTTCAGTACCATCATTTAGCACGCCTTGAAAACGAAATGCAATTTCAACAACATTTGGTTTAATTTCATTGATACTATCAATCGTCCATTGTAATGATTGATATTGTCCGTGAAATGTGGCTTGCATGGCTAAAATTTCTTTCTTACTAATAAAAAACCCTAAATTAGCCGAATAGTAAGTCGCATTTTCACCGAATAAGTTTTCGATTAGATCCATATTCGATTGATTGGAATAGTCAAAATATGTTTTTGCTAAATTTAATGCTGACATCTTTATTTTATTGCCACTTATTCATCAAGAAGACGTTGTAAATCACTCGCTACCGCATCAATTGAATCACTTGTTCTGACCAGTAGACGAATAGCCCCTTCCCGGTCAAAAACATAAACGGTACTGCCATGTGCAATATCATAATTGCCATCAGTATCTGCTTGTTGATTTTCATGGCTGACACCATAGGTTTTAGTCAGTTGGGCAAGTGCAGTTTTATCTCCTGTTAAACCAACAGTCTGTGGGCCAAAGTTTTCGGTGTATTGTTTTATCTCTTGCAGACCATCTCGCTCAGGATCAACTGTCACAAACAGAACCTGAACGTGCTCTGCCTTTTCAGCAAGAATTGATAATCCTTTTTGTAAATGAAGTAGTGTCGTTGGACAAACACCAGGACAATTCGTGAAACCAAAAAATAGCATAACAACTTTGCCATGATAATCTTCAGCGGTAACAGCCTTGTTCTGATTAGCTTCCGTTAAGTTGAAAGATAAATTTGGCATCGCGCCGGGAACATGACTCGTCGCCCACGGCTGCTCTGCTTGACACGCAGAGAGTAATAATAAAAAAGCGAATGTTGCAGAACGATAGAACATTTTTTGTACACTTAATAACATAACGTCCTTTATTCTCCAATAGCAGTGACAATGACTTTACGGTTATGGCGCTGTGTACGATGTTCCCATAGATAAATCCCTTGCCAGATACCCAAATCACAATGGCCATTGCTAACTGGCATTGTCAAATCAGGATTGGTTAACACGGTTCGAATATGGGCACTCATATCGTCTGGACCTTCATCTTGGTGCCGAAACATCGGATCACCATCAGGGACAATATGTTGCATATAGGTTTCAAGGTCACGACGTACATCTGGATCGGCATTTTCACACAACATTAAGGATGCACTGGTATGCTGAACAAACACATGACATGTGCCTGTTTTAATACCTGAGTCAGCGACAATATTTTGCACATCAGAAGTAATATTTGCTGTACTTCTCGCTTGCGTCATAAACGTTAACTGTTGTTGGTATACCATTACTACTCCTAAGAAACCGCTGCCTGAAAATGTGCTTTTGCTTTACCTGATTTAATGGCCTGCCTTGCGTGATTAGCTGCCTCAGCTTGTGATGAAGATAATCGACAATGCCATAGTGCTAATGCTGTGCCATACACTAAGCTATCAAATGCTGGCCCTACTTTACCATCTAACGCTTGCCGTCCAAGCTCAAGTGTTTCCGATGCAGTAACCTCATTGCTAGCAATGGGTAAAACACCTCTTGTTTCCTGCTTAATGCCGAAAGAGTTGGGATCAATCGTACACCCTTCAGCGATTTCAGTATAAGACTGAAAACAATTCGCAGCTTCTCTTAAAGTCGGTAAAACACCCCCTTCGATGCCGCGAATAATCAACGCTGAGTCAAAACCAGCATGATTAGCCATCCAAGCTAAAATATCTGGATAAGCCTTATGAACGAAACCAATTTGTAAGTGAGTCTTTTGCTTTGCTTTAATCGCTAACACCATTTTTTCTAGTGTTGCTAAGCTTGGCCGTTTAATCATTCTGGTACGCAAATCCTGTAAAGCAAATAAAGCAGGCGAAGCTTGAGCCTGATCTAAATATGCCCAGCCAATATCTGTTTGATTGATTCTATCTTTAGCTTGCCCAGTCGTTAAGCTTGTATTAATTCCAGCTTCACTCAACACTTGTGAATGTGTGACGCCAAATTTTGGTCCCATTTCTTCGACACCATGCGAAACAGTAGGTAAACCTGATGCAGCTAATACCGCCGGTAAAAATGCATTTATTGGGCAATGTCGATTAAAGCCATTAAAGGGATCTGCAATCAATAATAACTGATCAACATCTGCTTCAACTTGTTTGGTTACCGCTTGCAAAGCTGCGTAAACACCTAAGTTTTCCTCATTGGTTTCGCGCTTAATGCGTAATGAAATAAAGAAAATAGCTGCTTGAACGGGATCAGCTTGGCCCGATAGTATTTCAGTTATCGCCTCTTGCGTTTCTTGAAATGTTAAGTCTTTACTTAAGTGAGGACCAGTCGCAACTTTTTTAATCGCATTGGCTAGTGCAGTCATCTAATGTATCCATTCGATTAACGTAGCCTCATCAACCACCGTAACCCCTAGTTTCTCAGCCTTAGTCAGTTTAGAACCTGCATCACGACCAGCGACAACATAATCTGTATTTTTTGAGACACTGCCAGCCACTTTAGCGCCCAACGCCAATAACTTCTCTTTAGCTTCGCTTCTTGAGAGTTCTTCCAATGTGCCAGTTAATACAATTGTTTTTCCGTTTAATGCTGAATCAATACTTGTTTGCTGTTCAATTGGCCATATCACGCCAGCAGCTAATAAACGATCAATGACTTCCTGATTATGACTTTGTTCAAAAAAAGTAACTATATTATGTGCTACGACAGGCCCTACATCTTCTATTTCGACTAATGCCGTTTCATCTGCTTTCATTAATGCATCTAAATTTTGAAAATGTAATGCCAGCGATCTCGCTGTCGCTTCACCCACTTCACGAATGCCCAATGAATATAAGAAACGAGCAAACTTCGTTTGTTTAGCTGTTTGAATTGCATTAACTAAATTTTCAGCAGACTTGTTGCCCATCCGCTCCAAAGCAGCTAACTGCTCTATCGTCAGACGGAATAAATCAGCAGGATCATCAATCAAATCTTCATCAACTAACTGCTCAACAATTTTATCACCTAAACCATCAATATCCATTGCTTTGCGAGAGGCGAAATGTTTAATAGCCTCTTTACGTTGCGCAGGACAATATAAGCCAGCCGTACAACGCATCACGGCTTCGCCTTCTATTCGTTCAGCCACTGAATCACAAATTGGACACAGACTAGGAATGATAAAAGGTTGTGTGTTGTCAGGTCGCTTGGATAAAACAATCTGGACTACTTCGGGAATGACATCACCGGCACGACGAATAATGACAGTATCACCAACACGTACATCTTTGCGGTTAATCTCATCTTGATTATGCAAGGTGGCATTGCTCACTGTTACACCACCAACGAAAACAGGTTTGAGTCGTGCGACTGGCGTTAATGCCCCGGTCCTACCGACTTGGATTTCAATGTCTTCTACTATCGTCATTTCTTGCTGAGCGGGGAATTTATGAGCAATAGCCCACCTTGGTGCACGCGAAACGAAACCTAAACGCTGTTGCAATAGTAAATTATCAACTTTGAACACCACACCATCAATGTCATAAGCTAAGCCATCGCGCTTTTCACCCACCTGTTCGATATAAGCTAAACAAGCTTCAACTCCTGTTACTAGCTCTAATTCTGGCGAAATACGACAACCCCATTTTTCAATCATGTGCATAGCTGCAAAATGGGTTTCTGGCATATTGGATATACCTTGTATTTCACCCAAACCATAGCAGTACATTTCTAGTGGTCGGTTTGCTGTTATCTTTGAATCTAATTGTCGTAATGACCCTGCAGCAGCGTTACGCGGATTTACAAAAGGCTTTTTACCTTCTGTTATTTGTTTCTGATTTAAGGCTTCAAAGCCTGCTTTTGGCATAAATATTTCGCCACGGACTTCAAGCACGTCAGGAATATCTTCGCCTGTAAGTTTTAGCGGAACAGTCGAAATAGTTCGCACATTAACAGTGACATCTTCACCAACACTACCATCGCCACGTGTTGCAGCTTGAATCAATACACCTTTTTCATAACGTAAACTGATTGCTAGGCCATCTAATTTGGGTTCTGCTATATATGTTTGCGATGAATCCGTATTTAGCCAATCTTTCACCCGCTTATCAAAAGCGATGAACTCTACTTCATCAAACACATTATCGAGTGACAACATCGGCATTACATGCGTCACTTGATCAAACTTATCGAGCGCCTGCCCCCCTACTCTTTGCGTAGGTGAGTCTAAACTTAATAATTCTGGATAATCTTCTTCCAGCTGACTCAACTCGCCAAACAAGCGATCATATTCAGAATCAGTAACCTCTGGGTTATCAGTAGCATAGTAAAGATAGTTATACTTATTTATTAAGTTATGAAGCTCATCTTTACGCTGAAGTATGTTAGCGGGAATAGTCATATTAGGACTGATTTTGTTCCATCTGGAGCGTTAAATTAAAGTTTAGAATCTTACTACGAATACGTTCTAAATAGTTATCAGTAAGAGGTAAATGTTGGTCGTCACATAATTCACCACCAAGCCTATCAGCCGTTTTAGTTGCCGTATCTAACATTTCATCAAATAGTGTCAAACCGTTTATCGGATTTGGTAAGGTGATAAAAAAAACTAAGCCTTTAGTTTGCAGTGTTGCTAACGCATCGGGATCTAAAGTACCCGGTGCCATCATATTAGCGACACTAAATAAAACCTGACTTTTATTATTAGCTAATTTTTTATTATAAATTTTCATTGCACCATAAGTCAGTGCAAGTTCATCAAAGACGCGTTTGATATCTAAACCATTAAATGACTGATTCTGTTTAGCCATCACCGACAACACAAGCATTAAATCCCACTCATCTTGTGTCGATTTAATTATTGGTTTGGTTTCAGTTTCAAACTCGGGTGGCTGACTTTGTATACTGCGCGGCGCTTGGCTTGTTGCGTCAGCATTACCTTGTGTTAAAGCCTGTGCACCAGTAGACAGGCTAATTTCAGGTTCACGATCCAATTCATCTACATTATCAGTTGGCCGAGTAATTTCTTGTTGCAAAATAGCGCCAAACTCATCAGATACGGCATCACTATCACGATTAGAAATAGTATCTATTTCAAACGATTTTGACCGTTGTTGGCTTCTGTAACGTGCATACCACGCAAGGCCAACAAAACTAATAAGTAACACAATGATAAGGATTATTAATTCTGACACTTAATTTAATCTTCTAACTCAGGGATAATAGGTGTTTTTCAACATTACTTTGAGATCTTTCATGTCTACATCACCAAGCAAAAAACTGGATACGTTCGACAATGCAATTCCAGAGCGCGATTATACCATTCACATCGAAACACCTGAATTTACTTGCCTGTGTCCTATGACGGGACAACCGGACTTTGCCACAATAAAAGTCGACTATGTGCCAGACCAAAAATGTGTTGAATTAAAGTCATTTAAGCTCTATTTATGGTCTTATCGCGATGAGGGTGCTTTTCATGAAAAAGTCACTAATCAGATTCTTGACGACCTTGTTGCTGCAACCGATCCAAGGTTTATGCGCGTAACGGGTGTTTTTAATGTCCGTGGCGGTGTTTACACTAATGTCGTAGCAGAACATCATAAACAAGGCTGGATAGCACCGATACCTGTGCAACTTCCATAAACCGAATTTTAACGAAGTTAATGACAACAGATAACAATGCCTATATCGGAATCGATATAGGCACATCTGGTTGTCGGGCTATAGCCATAAGCAATCAGGGCGATATCATTGCTCAATCGCAACACCCTCTCAAGCACTCTATTAGCTTAGGAAACTCAAACGAAACCTTATCAGAACAAAATCCTCACTACCTCTGGTCAGTAGTTTTAACTGTTTTAGATGAAATAATGCGTTCTTGCACTCATGCTGATGTAAAAGCGATCTCTGTGGATGCGACGTCAGGCTCAGTGATGCTTGCTTCTGATATTGGCGAAGCAATTAGTCCTATTCTTCTTTATAACGATTCACGAGCAGTTGAACAAAGTAAACTTATCGCATCACAGGCAAATGAAACGACTGCTGCTATAGGACCAACGAGTGGTTTAGCTAAACTTTGCTATCTTGAACAATATACCACTGTAAAAGCACCTCATTATTTATTACATCAGGCTGATTGGGTAAACCTGCAATTAGGTGCTGATATTGCTATCACGGATGAAAATAATGCACTAAAAACCGGTTATGATCCGCTGAACCGCCAATGGCCTGACTGGCTTGAAGAGCTTACTGATCCTAATATATTACCAAAGGTGGTTTCTGCTGGAACAAATATAGGTCATCTGTCTGATTCACTGTGCCAACGTTTTAAACTGAAAACAGCACCATCACTTATTGCGGGGACAACCGACAGTATTGCAGCTTTAATTGCTACAGGATGTACTAAGGAAGGTGATGCAGTGACGTCTTTAGGTTCAACGTTGGTCATTAAACTCATTAGCAAACAACCTATTTTTCTAGCTAAGCAAGGGCTATACAGTCATCGTTTAGGTAATAAATGGTTAATAGGTGGCGCATCGAATACGGGCGGTGCCGTTTTAAAGCATTACTTCACAGACCGGCAACTCGAACAACTAAGCAACAAAATAAAACTAGGTGAATCAACCTATGATTATTATCCTTTACTGACTGTTGGTGAACGCTTTCCTATTTTTGATGCCAAGCTACAACCTAAGATGACACCAAGGCCAAGTAGTGACCTGAAGTTTTTACACAGTTTATTACAAAGTATCGCCAATATAGAGCTGATGGCTTATCAACAATTACAAGATGCAGGAACTAGTCAGCCTAATTCTGTTCGTACTGTTGGAGGCGGCGCTAAAAATAAAGTCTGGCGAACGCTTCGCGAACAAACATTAAATATACCCATTATCACACCAGAACATACTGAGGCCGCTTATGGAAGTGCTTTGATTGCCAACGGTGTGATGGATAAATTTTTAACATAGGGGTTTTTTATTATTATGCAAAATCTATTTAAAGGCTCTGGCTATTTATTAAAAGGCTTCAAGTTAATGAATGAAAGTGGCATTCGTCGCTTTGCTTATCTGCCAATGGCGATAAACACCTTATTATTTAGTGCGGCAATTTGGCTGGGTATCAATAAATTCGACCAATGGTTTAACAGCCTAATGCCTAGCTGGTTGCCTGAATGGTTACTTAGCTTTTTTATGTGGATAATTTGGCCACTTTTTACAGCCCTTATCAGCATCATCGTCTTTTTTAGTTTTTCTATTATTGCTAACTTTTTAGCCTCGCCCTTTAATGGCCCCTTGAGTGAAGCTGTTGAGAGAAAACTCACTGGTCAAGCCCCTGAAGGATTACCTTGGAAGCAAATAATTAAAGATACCCCGGCTGTACTGTTAAATGAACTGGGAAAGATTAGCTACTTTCTACTATGGATAATTCCATTGTTTATTTTCTCATGGATCCCTGTGATCAATATTGCCTCACCGGTTTTATGGTTCATTTTTTCAGGCTGGATGCTCGCGCTTGAATATCATGATTACCCTATGGGCAACCATCAAATATTATTCGCACAGCAACGCCAGCAACATAAAAAACAACGAGGTTTAAGCCTAGGTTTTGGCCTAGCAACGCTAGGCATAACTATGATTCCTATTATTAACTTTATTGTTATTCCAGCAGCGGTCGCAGGTGCCACAGCGCTTTATTTAGACAACAGGGCTGACCATGCTCAAAGCAGCATTTAGTGTTGGACTTGCTTGCATTGCCATAGCGGCATAAGCGGGATTAGCAAAGTAATAACCTTCAAGATCGACTTGCTGTCCTTGAATTTGATTTAATTCTTCTAAGATCCGCTCTTCATTGTCAGCTAATACGGCCGCAAGTGGTTGGAAATACGCTTTTAACTCCGCGTCATCATCTTGTTCAGCTAATGTTTTAGCCCAATATAATGCGAGGTAGTAATGACTGCCTCGATTATCTAACTCGCCCACTTTGCGTGAAGGCGACTTATTATTATCTAAAAATTGGCCTGTAGCTGTATCCAACGTGTCTGCAAGAATTTTGGCCTTGTTATTGTCATTTGTCTGACTTAGATGCTCTAAAGATGCCGCTAAAGCTAAAAACTCACCTAAAGAATCCCAACGTAAGTGATTTTCTTGTTCAAATTGTTGTACATGCTTAGGCGCTGATCCACCTGCACCTGTTTCAAATAGGCCGCCGCCATTCATTAAAGGAACGATAGACAACATTTTGGCACTAGTACCCAACTCTAAAATAGGAAATAAGTCAGTCAAATAATCACGCAAGACATTACCTGTCACTGAAATAGTATCTTGGCCTTCTTTAATACGTTCTAGTGAAAATTGAATTGCATCAGTTGGCGCTAAAATACGAATATCTAAGCTTTCTGTATCATGATCTTGTAAGTAAAGTTCTACTTTTACTATCAATTGCGCGTCATGCGCACGATTTTTATCTAACCAAAATACCGCTGGTGTATTTGTTAATCTAGATCGTTTAACAGCTAACTTCACCCAGTCTTGCACGGGTAAATCCTTGACCTGACACATCCGCCAGATATCACCAACTTCGACTTTGTGTTCGATAAGTCTTTGTCCCCTGTCATCAATGACTCGGACTGTACCGCTGTCCGGGATCTCAAATGTTTTGTCATGTGAGCCATATTCTTCGGCTTTTTGAGCCATCAAGCCAACATTGGGCACACTACCCATGGTTGTCGGATCAAAAGCGCCATGTTGTTTACAAAACTCAATGGTTTTTTGATAAATACCCGCATAGCAACGATCTGGAATAACAGCCTTAGTATCGTGTTGCTTGCCATCTTTATTCCACATCTGACCCGAAGAACGAATCATTGCGGGCATAGAGGCGTCAACAATAACGTCAGAGGGTACATGAAGATTGGTGATGCCCTTATCTGAATCCACCATAGCTAGGTCTGGTCGTGATTTATAGACCGCCTTTATATCGGCAATAATCTCTGCCTGTTGCTGCTCATCTAAACTTTGTATTTTGCTGTAGACATCACCTAAACCATTATTAGGATTAACGCCTAATTCTTTAAATAAAGTTGCATGTTTTGTGAAAACATCCTCAAAAAAGACAGCGACGACATGGCCAAAGATGATGGGGTCTGACACTTTCATCATGGTGGCTTTTAGGTGCAACGAGAATAAAACATCTTGCTCTTTTGCATTTTGAATTTCCTTATCTATAAAGGATCTCAAGGCATTTTTATTAATAGCTGCAGCATCAATAATTTCTCCCTCGAGTAATTCAATACCTTTTTTAAGTACACGCGTATTACCCATCCCATCAACTAATTCAACTCGAACTGTTGTCGCCTGCGCTATCGTTACCGATTTTTCACTAGAGAAAAAATCACCATCAGACATACTGGCAACGTGCGTTTTTGACTCAGATTGCCATGCTCCCATTCGATGAGGATGACTACGTACATAATTCTTAACAGCTGGTGGCGCACGGCGGTCTGAGTTACCTTCACGTAAAACTGGGTTTACTGCACTACCTTTAATTTTATCGTATCGACTGCGAATCTCTTGTTGTTCTTCAGTTTCGGCTTCTTCAGGGTAATCTGGTAAAGCATAGCCTTTGTCTTGAAGTTCTTTTATCGCGGCTTTAAGTTGTGGTAATGATGCGCTGATATTAGGCAGCTTGATAATATTTGCTTCTGGTTTTAAGGCTAAATCCCCCAATGCTGCTAAGCCATCATCTATACGTTGTTCTTCGGTTAAAAAGTCAGAAAACTGAGAGATAATCCTGCCTGCCAGTGAAATATCAACTAACTCAACATCGATTTCAGCAGATGCTGTAAATGCTTCAATAATAGGTAATAAAGAATAGGTTGCTAAAGCAGGTGCTTCATCAGTCTTTGTATACATTATGGTCGCGCGAGTCATTTCATTTCCTAATTCTAAAATAATTAAACAAGTTGTTTTTAGTGTAAAGCGGCTATTCTATCAATCGCTTCTACAATGCGTGATTCATCAGCAGTATATGCGAAACGGACATGTTGCGATGACAAATAGTCACCAAAGTCATTACCTGGTGTGACTGCAACCCCTGCTTTTTCTAACCAAAATTTGGTTAGCGCCATACTGTCGGGTAGTTGTTCGTTGAGCAACTTACTACAGTCTGCATAAATATAAAAAGCACCTTGTGCAGGTATTTTAATTTCTAATTCTGTTTTTCCTAGTGCAGTAACCAATACATCTCTTCGACTCTGAAATTGCTGATGTCTCCGCTGTAAAATAGTATTGGTTTCATCGCTAAATGCAGCTAACGCAGCATATTGCGACACGGTAGGTGCAGCTAAAAATAAATTCTGCGCAAGCCTGTCCATTACCGAAATATAAGCCTTTGGTGCAACTAACCAGCCTAAACGCCATCCTGTCATCCCAAAATATTTGGAAAAACTATTTATCACAAAAGCATCATCATCTATTGCTAAAGCTGTCGTTGTGTCGACTTCATCGTAGATTAAACCGTGATAAATCTCATCAACTGCCAACAAGCCATTTTTCGCTTTAACTGCCGCTGCAAGTGCTGATAAGTCAGTTCTGCTTAATACACTTCCCGTCGGGTTTGATGGTGATGCTAATAATGCTAAAGCTGTTTTTTCATCCCAATAATCAGCAATATCCGCTGATGTCAGTTGATAATTATTTTCTGCTGTTACTGGTATCGACTTGCCTTTCGCTTCTAAAAATAGGGCAAAGTTACGGTTACATGGATAACCAGGATCCGCTAACAATACATTTTGACCTTTGTCTAATACTGTACCCATTAAAAGTAGCAAAGCACCTGATGCGCCGGGTGTTACCACAATCCGCTCTGGCTCAATAGTGACTTGGTATTGAGTTTGATACCAACTGGCTATTGCTTGCCTTAACGCAGGCAAACCAAGCGAAGCAGTATAGTGTGTTTTACCCGTTTTTAACGCCTCAATACCTGCTCGCACAATAGGTTCTGGTGTTGAAAAGTCAGGCTCCCCTACTTCTAAATGAATAATATCTCGGCCTCGTGCTTCAAGCTGCTTGGCCTGAGACAAGATATCCATAACATGAAACGGCGTAATTGAGCTTGCTCTAGCTGATAATGATGGTTTAGCCTTTGGCATGTATGCTGATTAAGTCATTAACCGTTAGATAGTCACCTTCAATGGCTTCACCAGATAGCACCTGACAAGGTTCATCTATATCACCAAGATGCGTTAACACTCCGCAGGCACCTGAAAAATCATCCTCTTTGGTATAATCATTCAATGTCACAATTGTTGAAATTTTAGCGCCAACTGAAGACTTGACGCCATTTCCCGAACCTTCAAATGCAAGACATTCTTCCGCAGATAAACCAATTTGTTCTAGACAATAATTAAAAACATCTGGAGCCGGTTTCTTTTCTGAAACAATATCCCCAGCAGCAATACAATCAAACCACTCAAGCGCCTCTTCTCCCAATGTGCTTTTTATGAGTGCGCTGACATTAGCAGGTGCTGTAGTCGTAGCAATAGCCATGCGCAAACCTGCGCATCGGAGTCCATTCATCATGCGCCTTATGCCTGGACGTAGAGAAATGACTTGGTTTTCAATTAAATCAACATAATGCTTGTTTTTAGAAACATGTAGATCAACTATAAATTGGTCCATATCACCATCGTATTTAAAATCACTATTAAAGTCAGTTAGGAAGTATCGAATACGTTCTTTACCATCTGTGACAGCAAGTAATTTCCCGTATAAAGCTTCATCCCAGTTCCAATCTAAACCCGCGTCCAAAAATGCGCGGTTGAATGCAATTCGATGACCATTTCGTTCTGTTTCAGCTAAGGTCCCATCCACATCAAAAATAACTGCTTTTAGTTGAGTTGCCACTGCTTTTCCTTATATGGAATAATACAAAATGATAACAAGTTTTTACACAGACGGGTTTCATCTGTTATATGATGCGCCCTTGAATTTGAAAAGTTATGAGGTTTTTCACATGGATTCCACACAGTTGGATGCAAACTTCACTCCATACACCGAAGTGTCGGGCGAAGAATATATGAATGATGAGCAAGTTGCACACTTTCGCTCAATATTAGGGGGCTGGCGTCAACAGCTTATGGAAGAGGTCGATCGCACTGTCCATCATATGCAAGATGATGCGGCAAACTTTCCTGATCCTAACGACCGTGCCACCCAAGAAGAAGAGTTCACACTGGAACTCCGAACTCGTGATCGTGAACGTAAACTCATTAAGAAAATTGAAGAGTCACTACAAGACATTGATAAAGGTGATTACGGTTACTGTGAATCTTGTGGTACTGAAATTGGTATTCGCCGCCTAGAGGCAAGGCCGACAGCCACACTGTGTATTGACTGTAAAACACTGGCTGAAATACGTGAGAAAAATCGCGTTTAACATTCAGCAAGACCCACCTCATAAATGCTATAAACAAAAATGCCTCAGTTATGAGGCATTTTTGTATGTGACACAATCAAACCTTCACTCTTTTCTACTATTTTATTTCTGCCTGTTAGATACCATTTTTATGTTGGCATTTTCACGTTATACTCTGAAAACTGCAACGACTAGGAAACATTATGGCTCAGGACAATATTCAATCAACACTACATGAAACCCGTCAATTTCCTCCTAGTGCTGATTTTCTTAAAACATCGACCCTCAACAATGATGATATACAACAGCTTTATCAACAGGCAGGAGAAGATAATTCTCTTTTTTGGGAGAAACAAGCCCGCCAAGAAATCACTTGGCAACACCCATTCACACAAACACTAGATTCATCTAATGCCCCTTTTTATCGCTGGTTCTCTGATGGCAAGTTAAACGTTTCCTACAATTGCTTAGATAGACATTTAGAGAGCAATGCTGATAAAACAGCCATTATCTTTGAGGGTGAACCAGGCGATGTCCAACATATTAGTTATGGTGAACTTCACAGCCGTGTTTGTATTTTTTCAAATGCATTGAAAGCACAGGGTATCGACAAAGGTGATCGTGTCATTATCTATATGCCAATGATTGCTGAAGCCGTTGTGGCTATGCAAGCCTGTGCACGCATTGGCGCTATTCATTCAGTCGTCTTTGGTGGCTTTTCTGCAAGTTCTCTAAAAGATCGAATAGAAGATACTACCGCCAAAATGGTCATTACTGCAGATGGTGGTCATCGTGGTGGCAAAATAATTGAACTTAAAGCGACAACTGATGCGGCGCTTAAAATGGGGTGTGCTAGTGTTGAAAAAGTCATCGTTTTCAAACGTACTGGTCATGATATTAATTTTATCGAAGGTCGAGATCACTGGTGGTCAGCTGTAGAGCAAGGTCAATCTAGTATCTGTGAACCAGAATGGGTTGATGCCGATCATCCTCTATTTTTACTCTATACATCCGGTTCGACGGGTAAACCCAAAGGAATTCAGCACTCATCTGCTGGCTATTTACTCAACAGTATTACGACTATGCGTTGGGTTTTTGACATTCAAGCCAGTGACGTTTTTTGGTGTACGGCCGATGTCGGTTGGATAACAGGTCATAGCTATGTTGCTTATGGACCGCTTGCTACGGGGGCTACCATTGTTATCTATGAAGGTGTTCCTACTGTCCCCGATGCCGGCCGGTTTTGGGATATCTGTGTTAGACACAAAATCACTATATTTTATACCGCACCCACTGCTATCAGAGCATTAATGAAAATTGGTGATGATATTCCATTAAGTTACGACCTCTCTAGTCTACGATTACTGGGCACCGTGGGTGAGCCCATTAACCCTGAGGCATGGATGTGGTATCACACCATTATTGGCCAACAGCGCTGTCCGATTGTTGACACATGGTGGCAAACTGAAACAGGTGCCCATATGATTGCGCCTATTCCAGCAGTCACAGTGACTAAACCAGGTTCATGTACACGCGCCCTCCCTGGTATCGATGCTGCAGTCGTCAACGAACAAGGCGAAGAAATTACACAGGCTGATGAGGGTGGCTATCTTGTCATCAGACAACCTTGGCCATCAATGATCCAGACTATTTGGGGAGATGATCAGCGTTACAAAGATACCTATTGGCCTTACTTTGATGGTAAATATTATCTTGCTGGTGATAGTGCTCGCCGCGATCAAGATGGCTACTTCTGGATTATGGGCCGCATTGATGACGTATTGAATGTGTCAGGCCATAGACTCGGCACAATGGAGATTGAATCTGCATTAGTAGCTAACCCTAAGGTAGCTGAAGCTGCGGTTGTTGGACAACCTCACGACATTAAAGGTGAATCTATATTTGCTTATGTAGTGCTTCGTGGTGAACGGCCTGAAGGCGGGGTCAATCCTGACCTAACTGATGAACTTCGCGCTTGGGTTGGTGAACAAATCGGTGCCATAGCAAAACCAGATAACATTCGCTACGCTGATAATTTACCTAAAACACGTTCGGGTAAAATTATGCGCCGCTTGTTGAGAACGATTGCCAAAGGCGAAGAAATTACACAAGACACATCAACGCTTGAAAATGCATCAATATTGCCTCAACTTCAAGGCAAAGCCTAAGTGCCATGGCTAAGCAAACTTCTACAGACAATACCAGTCAAAGATTAGATAAATGGCTATGGGCAGCACGTTTTTACAAAACGCGTAGCTTAGCGGTAGAAGCAGTCAACGGTGGCAAAGTGCACCTTAATAAGCAGCGTGTCAAACCCAGTAGAAATATAAAACCAAACGATATATTAACTATCTCAAAACCACCTTATGAGCATGTGGTCGAAGTTTTAGGTTTATCGAACCAGCGACGGCCTGCTCCTGAAGCGCAACAACTTTATCAAGAAACTGAAGAAAGTATTGCAAAGCGTGAACAACTCCGAATAGAAATAAAGAATCAACCACTTGGTTTTCGTCATGATAAAGGGCGTCCGAATAAAAGGGATCGACGTCATATTATTAAATTTACCCGCCAATAATTTGTCTCATGCCTAAAAATAAATCTATTTTAGATGGAGTTAGTTCAAACTTACCTTCGCTAAACCAAGCGGTAGAAATGCAAAAAAAAGCGGCTAATGTTGGGTTTGACTGGCCAAGTATTGAGGGTGTTATAGCTAAGATTTACGAAGAAATTGAGGAAGTTAAAACCGAGGCAGTTATAACTAATAATCATGATCGTTTACATGATGAAATAGGTGATTTATTGTTTGCCTGCACAAACTTAGCTAGACACCTTAACGTCAACGCTGAAGAGGCTTTACGTTCAGGGAATAGTAAGTTTTACAGACGATTTATAAGGTTAGAACAATCTGTCATCGAACAAGGCCTTGAAATTAAAAATTGCAGCCTAATAGAGTTAGATAAGATATGGAATGAAATAAAACATCAGCCTGAAAAATAACGCTTCCTGAACCCAATAACCTCAATTTAATACTTCTTAAATTACCCTTCTCTCCTTTCCAGCAAAAAACAAGTTAAACAAAAATGGCATGTCTTGTGCTTATCTGTCTGTATGACAACTTAATTATGTCAAAAATTGACCGCTCATTTATCTGAGTAATTTAGTACACAGGATAAAGTATTTAGGAGAAAGAAGGATGAGAAATCTAGCAAGGGTTGCAAACAAAGACTATAAAGAGCTTAATAATTCGAATAATCAGTATTCTCAACTTACCACCCATTATGATGGAAAATACAAAGTGGGTTGGTATTATATGGATGCTCAACCACGCTCTTGTTTTACATCGACATTACTTGACCAGATAAATGATTATCAACAACATGTCAGATTTGAAATGCAAACTAGTGAACAGCAAAAATACAATTACCTGGTGCTTGCATCTAATGTTGAAGGTATATTTAATCTTGGTGGTGATTTAGCGGTATTTTTCGAACTTATTAAACAGCAGCATCGTGAAGGTTTATTAGCTTACGCCATCAAATGTATTAAAGTTTTACATCAAAATATGAATCACCTTGATAGCGGATTGACCACCATATCATTAGTTCAAGGTGATGCCTTAGGGGGAGGTTTCGAAGCAGCTTTGTCTAGCAATGTACTTGTTGCTGAACGTGGCACAAAGTTAGGTTTGCCAGAAGTACTATTTAATCTATTCCCAGGTATGGGCGCTTATTCCCTATTAAGTAGAAAACTCAATGGTGTCAAAGCTGAAGAAATCATTATGAGTGGGAAACTTTATTCAGCTGAAGAGCTATTCGATATGGGTGTTGTCGACATCTTAGCCGAAAAAGGTGAAGGCGAACTTGCTGTGTATCGTTACATTGAATCAGCCAATCGAAAATCTAATAGTCATAATGCTATAAGAAAAGTACGTGATGTCTGTAATAGAGTGCCTTACCAAGAGCTATTAGACATTACAAGTATCTGGGTAGACTCTGCATTAAAATTAACCCCAAAAGATTTGCGAATGATGGAAAGATTAGTCACGCGCCAAAATGCTAAAGGCAATGATTAAAAACTAATAAGAGCTGGCTTATACCCTCTCACATATATTGGCTAAATAAGATTGAAGCTCTTCTACGGTATTGGCATACGCATATTCAATATCTGTACTAAGCTGATCAACCTTATCTGTCCCTATATCATAGGGTTTATAAGATTCTCCTAATCTACATAGATCTACAAGCTTGTTCGCACCAAATTCTGATGCTGAACCTTTTAGAGCGTGTAATGATTCTCTCAATTGTAAGTAGTCGTCATATTTTGCAGCTTCTATACGAGAGACATGCTTTTCACCATCTTGAATAAAGCCATTGATTAGCCGCTGCATAAAATCAGGATCACGATCTAAAGTGAACAGTTGATCTAATAAAGTTAACTCACACCATTTTGTGATCTGACCTAGGCTGCTTACATCACTATCCAACGAGGTCTTTTCTATGCCTAAGTTTGTTGCCGTAACATCACTACTGATTTTGGAAGATTCTATCGTGAGCGAAAGTTTGGCAATTTTTTCTAGAAGGCCTCGTGAATCAATCGGTTTCGTCAAAAACTCTGTTACACCAGCAGCTAGACTTGCTTCCTTAGCTTCAGGCGTCGCGTCAGCCGTCAGCATTATGATAGGCAACTTCTTACCTGTATCCATGAAATTCAAGGCTTGAACGACTTCGTCACCAGAGCGTTCGGGCATATTTTTATCAACAATCAGTAGATCAATATTCTCGATATCATCAGTCAACATATCCAACGCTTGTTCACCATTATCGGTTAACGTTACGCTATGGCCGGCTTTAGTAAGAACGCCATGAATAACCTGTTGATTTACTTTATTATCTTCAGCTACAAGTATATTAAGTTCTTTAGCATTGATTTGGTTAGCATAATAATCAGCGATAGATACCACGCCACTATCGCCATTGACTTGAATGCTTCTAGCTGCATGAATCGCATTATAAACTTGGCGTTTGTCATCTAAATCATTAATGACCGAAATGTAATATTGACCAATTTCATAGTCATACAAATAATCACCCGACGCATGTATTAATACCAATGAAATCGTATCCAATAAATTCTCAGCTTTTAGAGATTGAGCCAGTTCAGCAGGCGTCACTTCTCCTAAACACTGCCTATCTACAAGCATAACTTGGTATCTATCATCTTGGGAACGTGCTTTATTTAATAATGATGTTGTACTACTAATAGATTCCACAAAATCAAGAGGAATTTCCCAACCCTTTAGCAATGGCTCTATTACATCCAATGTATCCTGTGATGACAACAGTAAAACATGGTTATCTGAGATATCGGGTTCATCTTTCTCAGCATGTGAAAAAGGTAACTGGAACCAGAATGTCGAACCCTCGCCCAACTGACTAGATACGCCAATCTTACCGCCCATCAGTTCCACTAATTCTTTAGAAATTGTCGTTCCCAGTCCTGTTCCGCCGACTGTACGTTCAGCTGATGTACCCACTTGAGTGAAATCATCAAATACTTTTTGTAAACCCTTTTCTGTAATACCTATCCCGGTATCTTTAACAGCAAAGCGTATCGAAATAGCATCATTCGATTCATCACCATTAACTGCTGAAACATGCAAAGAAATCAAGCCCGTATCGGTAAATTTAATGCCGTTACCTATCAGGTTTACAAGTACCTGCCTTAGATGTTGCTGATCACCCTCTAAACGGTACGGAACATTAGAATCAATTGCACAAGTTAATCTTAACCCTTTTGCTATCGCTATCGGACTTTGAACTGAAGTTACCGAGTTTATAAAAGCATGAAGATCAAACTCTGTTTTTGTTATGGCAATTTTTCCTGCTTCAATTTTCGAAATATCTAGCACTTTTTCAATCAGATTTAATAATGTTCTAGCCGATCCCTGCATTGTATTAACTAATTGCCTTTGCTCGTTATTTAGACGAGTATCACTGAGTAAGTCACCTATACCTATTACACCATTTAATGGTGTTCTCAGTTCATGAGACATATTAGCTAAAAAGCGACTTTTTGCTTGATTTGCACTTTCTGACATTGCCACTGCAGCATGTAATTTATTGATCAAGAAAACCGAATATAGCGGTATTAGCGTGATCAAGATCAATAGACTAATTGAAAATGCACGATGTTCCTGCCAAAACGCACCCCAAATAATCGTAATGACAAACCCTATAATACCTATAGCAGCAGATATGTATAAATAATTAACACCATATCTAAAGCCATTTCCAAGAATGACCCATAAATAAAATACAAATAGGAAAACAGTTTGCTCTCCACCACTAAACATCATAATGGATAAGGAAACCAAATCTAGAAAAGCACCTAATATTCGACGAACAGGACTTGCAACGGGCTTTCTGGCAATAGCAACAAGAATAGCAACTGAAACGACAAAGTAATTCAATACAACTGCACTGACCGTGGTATTTAATATTGTTTGAAAAGTTTCATCTGGACCATAAGGAATGCAGAATATCCCTACAAGAATAAGACCAACAACAAACCTTATCTGAGCTTGCTCAGGTTCAGAATCCCCTGTCTTTTTGAAGTGACGCCTAAGCGTTTGTAGTCTATTCAAAGCTGCCTTCATTAAAAATATCAATCCGTTTGATGTTTGTCCCTACCTTACTATGTCATCGGCATATTCATTCTGAATTTGAGTAATATCTGAAATTCTTTTGTTAAAAGCAGCCACACAATCTGGATCCAGCTGTGTGCCGGCTTGTTGTTTAATATAATCAACCGCCTTTTCAATAGGCCATGCATCTTTATAAGGCCTTACTGAAACCAGCGCGTCATAGACATCAGCAACCGTAACTATTCGTGCAATTAAAGGGATATCAGTTCCCTGTAAACCATTAGGGTAACCCTCGCCGTCGTATCTTTCATGATGATACAGTGCAATTACTGCACCCATCTGCATATATTTAGATTGACTATTTGCTAGGATGCCATAACCAATAGTGGTGTGGCTCTGCATTACTTCCCATTCTCTTTCATTCAGTTTGCCTGGTTTCAAAAGGACACCGTCAGGGATACCAATTTTACCAATATCATGCATTGGTGCGGCATATTCAATATCGATACAGACTGCTTCATCTAAACCCATTTCTTCTGCAATGATACGAGCATACTTAGCCATTCTGACAACGTGATTACCGGTTTCTTCATCGCGGTATTCACCTGCTTTTGCTAAGCGCAGGATTGTCTCTTGTTCACGCAACACGATTTGTTCTGTCGCAACACTCACTTGTTGTGCTAACCACTCAGCGCGGTTTTGGATGATGAGATGCTGTTCATGCATTTTCAACAAATTCCGACAACTTGTCCGGCACTCAATCTGGTCAATTGGTCTTGTTAAAAAACCAGTTGCACCTGCGTCTAGAGCCTCATATCGAACTGCCTTTTCACTGACAACCGTAATCATCATAATCGGGATGTTTTCACAGTCAGGGCTTTGTCTTACCGCTTGTATAAACTGAACGCCGTTTAGCTCAGGCATTTTATAATCTGTCACGATCAAATCAGGTGGACTATTTTGTACCCACTCTAACGCTTCTTTTGAGTGTTCAAATTGAGTGATAACGATATCATCATCTATTTGTTGAATAATTTTTCCCAAAATCATCCGCCCAGTAGATTCATCATCAACGATCACTACATTTTTGACATGTTTTTCTACTTCGTTTTGCTTTTCCATAAAGGGATTCGTTATCGCTGAGACAGGTGTTATTAAATTATCGTTATTCAGAGGAACCATCGTTCACTACTCCACTAACGGTTATAGTTAAAGCATCCATTAGCTAATAGTTAAAATTGAACATTAACTGTTCAATTAAACTGTCCTTCTACAATACCAAGATCAATCATGCACCAGATTTAAGGTAATATAATCCTACTACTCATCATGATAAATTACAAAATATATTTATAATGAAATCATAAATATAGATTATCAAAGTTAAATCAGAGTATTAGAAGTAATTACTTGTTAAAGTTGTGAGCTCCGTCACGTTATTCTCAAATAAACAACAACTCAGTTCTTAGAAAAGTGTTCACTGCCATTAAATATCAAAAAATGCTTACCTTTCGCCCTAGCGACCATACCAATACCAATCTGCTTAGCTATTTGCAGGCCCATTTCAGTCACACCCGATCTCGATAATAATAAGGGAATTTCCATTTGTGCCACTTTTATCACCATTTCAGATGTTAATCGTCCAGTCGTGTAAAACACTTTATTTTCACCGGAAACATTATTCAGCCACATCCAACCGGATATTGCGTCGACGGCATTATGACGACCAACATCCTCAACAAATAATGCTATATCACCTGATGGGGTGCATAATGCACATCCATGAACTGCACCCGCCTTTTTATACATTTGATTATAATTATTAACGCCATTTAACACGTCATAAAGAGTACCTGCTGAAAAGCTTGGACAATTTACAGATAGACCCTCCAATGTCTCCATAACATGACCAAACATTGTACCTTGCCCACAGCCGCTAGTTACTGTTCGCTTTGATAATAACTGCTCGACATCAACATCTGATTGCTTTGTTGTAACAGCAACGGCCTCTACATCCCAATCAACCTGAATAGCCAGTATGTCGTCAATAGATTTGACCAAACCTTGATTACGTAGATAGCCCAAGGTCAACAACTCAGGCTGTGCGCCCATTGTCATTAAAGTCACGATCTCAATTTTGTCTAAATAAATTGTTAATGGCTTTTCACCCGTTAAAAATATTTCACGAGATTCGCCAAACTCATCGATAACTATGGTTGAATGAAAACTATCAATACCGGCTTGTGTCATTTCCACACTATGCTTAGCCACCCGTGACACTCATATGCCTGAAAATAATCGGTTGTTCTTGCAGATTAAAATCATGACCTTTTGGTTTGATTTGCATGGAGTCGACCATCGCTTGCTTAAGCTTGTTCACATCACCAGGATATTTACGAACGATTTCTCTGAGATCAACAGAGTGTTCTTGTCCTAGGCAAAGTAGCAAACGCCCTTCTGTTGTTACCCTAACTCTATTACAACTTTCACAAAAATTATGGCTATGCGGAGATATAAAACCTATTTTGCTATTCGTCCCTATCACCTGATAGTAACGGGATGGGCCACCCGTATTCGTTGTACTTGTCTCTAACTGAAAATGATTTTTTAATGTTGCGAGTACTTCATCACTAGAACAGTAACTTTCGTGCCGTTGATGGGTCACATTGCCTAAAGGCATCTCTTCGATATATGAAATATCGATATCATGCTCAACAGCAAAACGCGCCAAATCAACAATCTCATCCTCATTACGTCCTTTCATGATAACCGCATTGAGTTTAATCCGTTTAAACCCTGCTTGTTTAGCTGATTCAATACCTGAGAGGACAGTATTAAGATCACCAATTCGTGTCATCTCTTTAAACCTGTCCGCTTTCAAAGAGTCTAGACTGATATTAATACGGTCGACACCTGCTTCCACCATGTCATTAGCATATTTAGCTAACTGTGAGCCATTACTAGTCACTGTTAACTCTCGTAGACCTGTCGTTGCTTTTAACTTCCCTACTTCTGAAAACAACCAAGACACATTATGTCGGACTAGAGGTTCACCACCTGTAATCCGAATCTTCTCTACGCCTAATTCGGCAAATGCTTTAAGTACGAAAACAATTTCTTCCAGCGTCAATAATTGTTGACGTGGCATGAAGGTCATTTCTTCATCCATGCAATAAACACATCTAAAATCACATCGATCAGTAATCGACATGCGAACATAAGTCACCTGCCGACCATATCGGTCGATTAACTTGGGAAACTGTTGATGTTCAGTCATAGGATCGTCGCTTTATCTCAGATAACCTAGTAATTATATCAAGTAAATGCATTAATTAAGTTACATTCCTTAGCAAAGTATTCAGCGCATTAAAGATTATTGCTTCAAATACAAACAAGCCCCGGTTTTAATCGGGGCTTGTAGTTATATAACTATACTGATTTATCTGTTATTCGTTAGAAAAAGCCCCAATTAAATGTAGCAGGCTTGTAAATAAATTATAGATAGAAACGTATAACGTAATGGTTGCCATAATGTAGTTTTTTTCACCACCATGAATAATTTGGCTTGTTTCAAACAAAATCAAACCAGACATCAATAGAACAAACATAGCAGAGACAGCTAAAGAAAGACCTGGCATCTCTAAAAAATAAGCCGCCAATCCTGCAATAAATGCAACTAGGATGCCGACAAATAAGAAGCCACCCATAAAGCTAAAGTCTTTTTCACTCTTAACTGCGTAAGCTGAAAGCGCTAAGAAAATAATACCTGTACCACCTAGAGCTTGCATCACAATGTCACTGCCATTTGGCATGCTCAAATAATAATTAAGCATTGGCCCCAGCGTCAGTCCCATAAACCCAGTCAATGCAAAAACAGAGACCAAGCCCCAAACACTATTACGTAACTTAGTGGTTAAAAACAATAAACCAAAATAACCCACTAGCGTCAACAGACCCATATGAGGGAAATTCATCGCCATAGACAAACCCGCTGTGAACGCGCTGAAAATCAACGTCATAGCTAATAGGCTATAAGTATTGCGTAACAGCTTGTTCGTGACTAAAGCAGACTCTTGTGATCTTACAACAGTCGCGCCTGTATCAAATTTCATCGATTTATCTCCAAATTTAAAAACATAATTTCGTATCAATAGACACAGATCCTACCGAATTAGTTCAGAACGTCAAATAATAGTTACTAAAATAGCAATATTTAAATTTTTCGGTTGTCTTATAAAGCCTTTCCTAGTATTATCTCGCGTCTTGGAGAGTTGACAGAGCGGCCGAATGTACTGGTCTTGAAAACCAGCGTAGGTTTATCCCTACCCAGGGTTCGAATCCCTGACTCTCCGCCATATATAAGCCCCATGTATCGAATACATGGGGCTTTTTTTTTGGGTTATCAATATTTTTCAACTCATGCTCTCTATTCGAGCTAGCTTTTTACCCGACCTAACACTCGTTTAAGTGGCAATGCCACCATCAAGTCTAGATGCACCAAAGGTCAATCAAGTAACGTATTTACATAAAAATGACTTGTGAGCAAAGTTTGTAAACAGTCATCAAGTCTCGTCAAATCCCCAAACGGCCCTGCCATCAAAAACAACTTCGGGATCATCACTTAATAAAACCTGCCTAACCTTGAAGGTATCAGTTGAAGTATCTTGTCTAATAGGTGTCGTTACTTTTCCTGTCCGAGGTTTTACGCAAACTTGGACAACAGGTGTATCAGCTCTCTTCCCTCTTTGTCTTACAATACCGATTTCGCCATTATTCAGTTTCACAATAAGACCAGGTGGATAAAAACCAAGTTCCTTGATGAAAAGTGCCGCAGTGTCTTCATTAACCGTTTCGCCTTTATCCAACAAAATGTCTCGTAAAATACCTTTATGTAATAGGGGTTGTCGGTATGCTCTGGGTGATAAACGGGCACAATATTGATCTGCTAACACTATCATTTGTGTTATTTCTGGGTATTCGTCCCCCATCAACTGATTAGCGTAACCATGTCCATTGATTTTTTCATGATGTGCCGAAACACAATCTAGCCATAAGTCATCGTCGACTTTAGCTTTATAGAGCATTTCTCGCCCTTCTTCTGGATGGTTGAATATTGCTTTCTTTTGTTCATCAGTCAGAGGGCTTTCTTGGTGATACAAGCTCTCTTGTAGCTCCAACATGGCAATATTCATCGTCAACGCGGCAGCAATAACCGAACGGCGTTCATCAATGAATAAGCCCATGCTTTTACCCAATGATTCGCACAAAACAGCCACATCGATTGAGTGCTTTATAGGGTAGTTATTGAATTTCACCAAAAACAGAGAAGCCAGTGCAGTATGAGAGTCTCGGGTACAAGCTGTTTGTATATCATCGACGACACTCATGATCTGTGCAAAAAAATCATCTTGATAACTTGCAGTCGTATGTAGCGTGTCATACAACTTAGTTGTGGCTTTTTCTATAAGCTCAAAGGGTGAAAAATTATTTGACTTTGCCTTTTTGGTTTTTTTGGGCTGTATTGACTTAGCCGCTTCCATTTCTACACTAAGACCAAAAGCACCATGTAAAAGCATCCGTTCTATTTGATGCTGTGTTTCGATCAAGACACCTTTTTTAATAAGGAAAATACCGTTCCTATCATAAATAGGCCAACGCAACGGCTCCCCGATAATAAAATCGTCTTTACTCAGCTCTATTAACTTCTCGACCAACTTCCACTACCTCATCCATTCTAAGGAAACACTCTAATCCATTAACTTGAAAGGTGCCAAACAAAGCACTTAGTATTCTCGTGGTTATATTACTCGATTTTATTATCTATAGACAAATCGAAATTTTTAAAAAATTATTTAATTAAACAAAGGTAACTTTAATGATTATCGTATTTATATAGTTGAAAAAATCAAATACGGTTGATTAAGCTGAAACGGCTAGTAGACATTATTACCTTATTGGCATGTATTAAAAGAGAAACTTACCAAGCAAAACCCTGTCATATCAATAGAAGACCAAAAACTTAAGCAAACAGTATAGAGGGGCCTTTTATTATGAAAGCCAGTAAAAACTTATTCTTATTGCTCATGACTTTAAGCTTATTTAGTCTTCCAGCTATGGCTCGCGACAATCACTACTCAGGATATGGTGGTGGCCTTTCATTGAGTTTTGGCAACCACTATAATGGATTGCAGCTTCATTATTCGGGCAGTCATCGAAATTACTTACCCAATAGGCACTACACAAGCAGTCATTACAAATCTAAACATTTTTCTAGACATGCACCAAGTGCTAGTTATAAGCATAAACAATTTATTAATCGACTTGCGGGGCGTCCTCATCATACTCTAGGAAGTATAAATAGTCACCATAACCGATATGGTTTGAGCCATAAAAAGCACTACCCTTATAAAAGCTATTATTCAAGACCTTACTCTAACTACAACTATGGTAGAAATCACTATTCGGGTCAGAAGCATAGCTATCGTCATCACCAAAAAGCTTGTCACCCTATAACCAAAGTTGTCTCAGACAAATATGGCCGCTACCACAGTATTAACAATACCTTATGTTATGACAAATATGGTCAAAGTTATATTGTTCCAGGACGTCGTCATTAAGCATTTATTTGGGTGCATTAGCAATAAAAATTGCCCTAACAGGGGCTGGATAACCTTCTATTGTCTTACTGCGATCATCTGGGTCCAAGAAATCAGCCAAAGATTCGAAATGCATCCAATCTGTCTGTCTTTGTTCTGCCAACGTAGTGACAACAGTGTCTACACATCTAACCTGTTTAAAACCACACCGCCGTAACCACAAACACATAGTCTCCACAGATGGGATAAACCAAGTGTTACGCATTTTTGCATAACGTTGTTCTGGCATAAGGACTTGTCCTTCACCACCTTCAATAACAAGCGTTTCTAATACCAACTCACCACCAGCACGTAAACAAGCTCGAAGCTCATACAAGTGATCTAAGGGTGAACGTCGGTGATACAGTACCCCCATAGAAAAGGCGGTATCAAAACAAGCTAAATTCTCAGGTAAATCTTCTATACCAATGGGCAAAACATAATGGGACGTCGACTGAATATAGCGCTGCATGACAAGATATTGCATGGCGAAAACACGTGTAGGGTCGATCCCTAAAATAAGCTTAGCCCCTGCCCCTTGCATCCGCCAGCCGTGATAGCCATTACCACCACCGATATCTAATACTTTACGGCCTTCTAGAGATCGAATATGAGGTAAAAGCCGATCCCATTTCCAGTCCGACCGCCATTCAGTATCAAGATCAACCCCTAATAATTTATAAGGCCCTTTACGCCATGGATGAAAATGTTGCAGCTGTTCACACATAGCCTGCCGCGTTTTCTGATCAATGCTGTTTTCATCGCCAATTCTAACTTCGTTTGTTAACTCAATATCATCTACAATAAGTTGTGGTAAAGCGTCTAATGCTGCCATCCAGACAGGCATCTTGCCATGCGCGTCATCTGCAAAGCGCTGTGATATTTGTTGTTTAAGCTGTTTGGCCCAATCGGCTAAACCTAACGCTTCTAGCTGTGGGTACAAGCTCTCGTAAGTCGTCATTTAATCGCTATCATCGACGCAAAGTTAAAACACTGAAACCATTGAGTACTAAAGTCAAAACCAGCGTCAGATAATCTTTTCTGGTGACAGATCAAAGTCTCAGGAATTAGCACATTATCTAATGCCGTACGCTTTTGGCTGATTTCAAGATCACTATAACCATTAGCGCGTTTAAAATCATGATGTGCTTCAGTATAAAAGTCTTGCTCTTTAGCATCATCAAAAGCCAGTTTCTCAGATAAAATCAATGCCCCACCCGGCTTCAAACCTTGGTAAATTTTCTTAATTAAGTCAAGTCGTTGTGCTACAGGAATAAATTGCAATGTATAGTTCATTACCACGACAGATGCCTGTTCAACCTTAATATCTAAAATATCAGCACACAGCATTTCAACGGGCACCGTTGATACAGTATCTGCCTGAATAAGTGCTAAGCCCTTCTTCACCATTTCCTGTGATGAATCGACGGCAATAATGTCACAATTAGTAACATTAACCCGCTGACGCATAGCCAAAGTAACCGCACCTAAAGAACTACCCAAGTCGTAACAGTGACTATCCTCTTGAGCATAGCGACCTGCTAAAACACCAATAGCAGAAATTAATGATGCATAAGCAGGAACAGAGCGCTGAATCATGTCTGGGAAGACATTCACCACCTTTTCATCAAAACGAAAATCGATAATTTCATCTAAGGCAGAAGCATAAATCGCATCGTGCTTTTTTATCATTATTGCTGTGCCTTCTTTTTAGCCACATTATTACGTAGATAAACTGGTAAGGCTTGATCTGCAGAAGCAGTCCGCCCTGCTTCAGCTTCCCTTTTTGCCAGTTTAATAATACTCGCTGCATGTGGGTAATAGTCAGCAAAATATTGGCCATGACTCAAAGCGAAATTATTAGATAAAGGCTGCTCATATTCTCGCCACGCAGTACCGACCCCAAGCCAATTATCATCAGAAAAACGACTAAACTTTTCAGCCGGACAAACACGTTCTTCATCGACTAAAGTCACTAGGTCCTTTTGACGTTGATAACTTGCACAATAAATTTCGCCCATGCGCGCATCCATTGCAACGGCAAGATGGTCAATATTGAGTTCATCTGCTGCTGTTTGTGCGACGGCAGCTAATGTCGAAACTGCAACAACAGGAATATCACTTGCATAGGCGATACCCTGAGCTACCCCTACGCCTACACGCACCCCTGTAAAGGATCCTGGTCCGCGTCCGAAAGCGAGAACATCAATATCTGCCACCGTAGTTTCCGCTTCTTCAAACAGCGCTGTCATCATCGATAACACCATATCGGAATGACCTCGCTGGGTCATTTGATTCTGTTGATAGAGTTTGCCTTGGTACAGCAACGCAACAGAGCAGAGCTCTGTGCAGGTATCTAGAGCAAGAATATTCATTTTTTAGTCACTAATTTCATGGGTTGCCAATTATAATAGAAACAAGCTATTCCCAATAACAAATTTAACGGCGGCACACATTAATGACGAAGGCATGAAACCTTTGAGCCTGAAAATATCTTTACCGACGAATGCCTTCAACCGATAACGTTAAATAGATTATTTGAGATGCTGGCCCTAATTGATCGATATCCATGCCATAATCAGACATCCTAAATTTCGTTGTGCCAACAAAACCTCTGCGATGGCCAAACCATGGATCTTTACCATGACCGACATGCTCAACCTCAATTTTCAATGGTTTGGTCACACCGAAAAATGTAAAATCACCCCACATAATCGCCATGCCATCGGCTTTTTCTTCAAATGATGTTGAGACAAAATGTGCTTTAGGGAATTTTTTAACATTTAGATATTGATAACCGCGCAAATGCTTATCTCTCTCTGCATGATTGGTATCAATACTCGCGGTATCGATAGTAACCTCTACATAGGATTCCGACGGCTTATTTTCGTCATAGCTAAAATAACCAGAAAATGTATTAAAACGTCCACTCATCCAACTGAAACCAAGATGTTGAATACGAAAATCAATAAAAGCATGCGCCTTATCTACATCGATATCGTAATCAGCCGCATAGCTTATTGAACTTATAAAAAACAATAACCCTAAAACCAATACTCGCATTCTCGGACTCCTAGCTGACTTTAATCATGATTTCGGCCCAGCATTCTTAACAAAGTTGCATCCTTATCAATATAATGATGTTTCAAGGCAATTAGACTATGGCCTATCGCTAGCATTATGACTAAATACGCCAAATAACAATGAACTAGACCCGCACTATCTTCAAGATTGGGCACATTATCCAAGACGGCAGGCACTACAATATCAAAAACCACTAAGCCTTGGCCTTGTGCAGTGACAATCAAATAGCCGCTCACAGCAAGCAATAATATTAAAACATTCATACTGATATGGACGATTCGCGATAAAACTAATTGCTGCGTCGTCATTGTTGCTAAGCCAACCGGCCTCGACTTAAAGCGATACCAGAGCCATCGCATAGTGACTAAAATAGCAACAATCACACCAAAATCTTTATGCCATTGCGGCGCAAGCTGGTACCAACTACTGTAGTAGTCTAGTGTCACCATCCAAAACCCCAATGCAAATAAAAGTACTGTCAATACTGCAACAGCCCAATGTAACGTGATTGCCACTATCCCAAAACTGCGACTCTGATGTTGATTGTCTTGGTCTAAACTGGACATATCCATTTCGACTCTCAGTTATCGGCGTTTACGCCTTAAGGGCTTAACTTTTGATTTAGGTGTATGGCGAACGTGTTGCGTCCTAAAGCTTTTAGTCGCTGTTTTCCCTGTACGTTTACCCTCACCTCTTTCACCCGTTCCCGCTGGTTGCCATGTCGGTATCAAGTGTTTCTTACCATTGCCAATAAGGTCTGCTCGTCCCATCTTCTGCAATGCGTCTCTCAACATCGGCCAATTCTCGGGGTCGTGATAGCGTAAGAATGCTTTATGTAAGCGACGCACTTTTATACCTTTAGGAACAACAATGTCGCCGCCTTTGCGGTTAACTTTTTTCAAGGTGTTTTTACCTGAATGATACATGGCTGCCGCCGCAGACATTGGCGAAGGTAAATAAGCTTGCACCTGATCGGCGCGAAAGCCGTTACGTTTCAACCATAAGGCAAGATTCATCATATCTTTATCAGTGGTACCCGGATGTGCCGCAATGAAATAAGGAATCAAATATTGCTCTTTACCTGCCGCTTTAGAATATTTATCAAACATGGCTTTAAACTTATCGTAAGTGCCAATACCAGGTTTCATCATTTGGTCTAGCGGTCCTTCCTCTGTATGTTCAGGCGCTATTTTCAGATAGCCGCCCACATGATGAGTGACTAATTCTTTAACGTATTCTGGTGATAAAACGGCAAGATCATAACGAAGACCCGAAGCAATCAATATTTTTTTAATGCCTGGCAGCGACCTGGCTCTACGATATAAATTAATTAGTGGCGTATGATCGGTATTCAAGTTTTTACAAACGCCAGGATAGACACAGGACAACCGGCGACAACTAGCTTCAATTTCTTCGCTTTTACAAGCCAAGCGATACATATTTGCGGTTGGACCGCCCAAATCAGAAATGACACCTGTAAAACCCGGTGCTGTATCTCTAATTGCTTCAACTTCTTTAATAATCGAGTCTTCGGAACGGTTTTGGATAATGCGACCTTCATGTTCTGTAATTGAACAGAAAGTACAGCCACCAAAACAGCCACGCATGATATTGACTGAAAAACGGATCATTTCGTAAGCTGGAATATTCTTATCACCGTACTGTTCATGTGCCACACGGCTATAAGGCAAATCAAACACACCGTCCATTTCACTCGTTGTTAACGGGATAGGAGGTGGGTTAAGCCAAACATCTCGCTCGCCATGTTGTTGTACCAAAGCAAAGGCATTACCAGGGTTGGTTTCTAAATGCAGAATCCGTGAGGTGTGGGCATACAGGACACTATCTTCTTTTACATCATGATAGCCAGGCAAACGAACAACGGTACGCGACTTGTCCTTGATTTCAGCACGTTTGATATGAAGCTGTATTACTTGCGCGCCATCATCAGGTTTTGATGATGCTTGTTTCGAGCCTTCACAACTTGTCGCCGTTTTCATTTGATAGGGATCAACGGGAGGATTTAGCTTACCTGGCGTATCAACACTCGTTGAGTCTTTCTCCCACCATTCCTCTCTTTGTCCATGTTTGACAACAAAAGCAGTGCCTCGAATATCTGTTAAATCCTTAATAGGTTCTTTACGAGCTAAGCGATGCGCTATTTCAACGACTTGACGTTCGCCGTTACCGTATACCAGCAAATCAGCTTTCGAGTCCATAATGACACTACGTCTTACTTTTTCAGACCAATAATCATAATGCGCAATACGACGTAAGCTAGCTTCAATACCGCCGATTACGACGGGAACACCTTTATAAGCTTCTCGGCAGCGTTGACTATAAGCTACGACACAGCGATCAGGCCTTTTGCCACCTTCACCATCTGCAGTATACGCATCGTTACTCCGAATTCGACGATCAGAGGTATAACGATTAACCATCGAGTCCATATTGCCGCCAGTGACGCCAAAGAAAAGATTAGGCTGACCTAACTGCTTAAAATCCTCAGCACTTGTCCAATCTGGTTGGGAAATAATGCCAACACGAAACCCTTGTGCTTCTAATAAACGGCCAATTAAAGCCATACCGAAGCTGGGATGATCCACATAGGCATCACCCGTTACTAGAATAATGTCACAGGAATCCCAGCCTAATAGCTCCATCTCTTGCTTTGACATGGGTAACTGAGGCGAGACACCAAAACGATGAGCCCAAAACTTGCGGTATGAAAAGATATCTGGAGCAGCTTGCATATTGCCTCGGCCAAAGCAAATTAAGTAAGAAAGACTTACTATTCTATCAAATATCTAGGGTCAACAAGGTTTGTTAGTCAACTATGCTAACAGGCGTCCCCTTGCTAATGAGTTGACTTAACTCTTCTATTTCTTGATTACGTAAGGCGATACAACCACGCGTCCAATCAATATTCTGATGGATCTGGATTTTTTCATTCGTTTCAAGACCAATCCCATGAATACCTATCGCGCCACCCAAGGCTGTATTTTGAGGGGGTTGCAAACCATAAACATGGGCGTCAAGGATATCTCTATATTGTTTCCGGGAGATAACATTACTTCTAAGCGCCTTAGTTGCATCCGCCATATTGGGATAATTTAGCTGAATGAACAGATGAAATTTATCACTTTCTCTAACATTGGTAATTCTATATTGACCTGATGGTGTTTTGTAATCACCCTCTCTCAACTTAGATGTGCTTCCACCACTACCTAAAGCGACTTTATAGCTTCGAAGGGTTTGACCATTCTTCTTTACCATTAACTTATGCTGCGATCGTGACAGTACAATTTCCACCGCCTCGCCAGAAGCTATAGCATTAGGGGCAAAAGCCATACTCACATAAATAAAAAAGCCCAATAAGCTTAAAAAGCGTCGCATCATTTTAATTTCACAAGTCATAAATAACGCACAGTTTACCTAATTTATTCAAAACCTTGAATAATAATAGGAATTATAAAAACAAGCGGCCTATAAATGGACGGTTTCGGCGTGTTAATTCGCGTAATGATTTAGGTAAATTAATACCGAGTTGGGACTCCTGTAAGTCAACTGAATTTTTGAACTTTTTTAATGCCGCTTGTGTAACTAATTGTTTCGTTGCCAAGCCAATGATATTGCCTTTATTTTCGACAGGCAGAACCATTGTTTTTCCCTCAAAACTCTGGTTAATGTATTCCATAGTCCGCTTGAAACCTGGTCTATCACTCCCCCAAAGATTAATGCTCATCACACCATCATGGCTTAATATGCCCGCACAAGCATCAAAAAAGGCAGGAATTCCTACGCTCGTTGACATACCTATATGATCGTAAGCATCGACCAATAACAAATCATAAACACTGTCATCACTGTAAAAACGATCTTGCACAAATTGATATCCATCACCTAGATGAATCGTTAATCTATCCTCGTCCTCAGGTACGCCAAAATAGCCATGAGCAACTTTAACAACATCTTCTCGATATTCAGCAACGTCTATTTGGCAAGCAGGAAAATGATGCAATAAGAACTTCACCAATGAGCCTCCGCCTAGCCCAATCACCAGTATCTTCTGTGGTTGTGTATTAAATAATAGTGCGGCCATCATCGCTTCCGTGTAGGTAAGCTCTAAAGTATAGGGTGTCTCTATCGACATACAGCTTTGACGTGGATGCGTTCCAAAATGCATAGAGCGGCTATCCCCAAGGTCAACGACCTCTATAACACCATCATCAGAGTGAGATTGATGAACAACTAAGCCGTCATAATAAAGTCGCATCTTAGTTTTGACCTTGTTGGTCAAACTGTGTTCTCAACCAACCTCTAAGTGTTGAAATCAACATTGGTTCTAAACCATAATAAACATGATTAGCCCCTATAATTTCTCTATCCGAATAATTTGCTTCTTCATTACGTTTCATCCTCACTTTCCGCTGTGCGACTGCTTGTTCTATTCCCGCTAGATCCCGCGAACCAAAGACATCTAAAACAGGCAATTCAAGTAAGCCAAACTCTTGTTGTTTGGTTATTATCGGCGTACTGATTAACACAAGTGCTGAAACCGCTCCACTGTTATTTTGTAAGGACTCAAAAGCTAAATTACCACCTTGGCCAAGACCGATAAAAATGATTTGCTCAAAGTCCTTTTCTTTTAAAAAAGCGAGTGCAGCAGCAATGCGTTGTTCGTTTGATACAACAGGCAAAGTTTTAGCATCTTCAGCCTCGCCATTACTTTCAGCCTTTTCCAAACTCGCAGACAACAAAATATTTGGCTCAAACGGCAGATTAAGACTGACATTCAATGACGACCACCCGAATTCAGGAAGTGCATGTCTTAATGTTGTAATAACGCCATTACTTTCAAATTGCTCGCCTTGATCATGAAATAACACAACCGCACCTTTGCGCTCACCATAGCTTTCTTCTATATAAGCCGCATCAATTTGTTCACCCGCAACGGTTAATGGACTAAAACCCGTGGTAGGGCTATTCACTTGATAACTATTGTTATCGTTAGATCGCTGTTCTTGTCCATCCATTTCCATTTTATTATTTTCTGATGGGTTTTTATCTGCAGCCAGCAGCTGGGTTGGGCTAATAAGGGAAGCCAGAAAATAAAGAGTACCTATGTATTGTTGCGTCACTCGTCTTCATCCTAATGTTAAGGTTACAGCTATGCACATCAGTATAATAAGCTATCGATAATTACAAAAGCTGAAAAAAGACGTCAGTTACGGTAAAGTACTACGTTTAACATCCAACATTCATAATTAACTAATTTAAAGAGTAACACTATGGCTGATTTTAAAATTGCTCCATCTATTCTTTCTGCTGACTTCGCGCGTTTAGGTGAAGAAGTCACTAATGTCCTTACGTCAGGTGCTGATATTGTTCATTTTGACGTCATGGACAATCATTATGTTCCTAACTTGACTATCGGTCCTTTAGTTTGCGATGCATTGCGTAAACATGGTGTTACTGCTGAAATTGATGTTCATTTAATGGTTAAACCTGTTGACCGCATTATCCCTGATTTTGCTAAAGCTGGCGCTAGCTACATCACTTTTCATCCTGAAGCATCAGACCATATCGATCGCAGCCTACAATTGGTAAAAGCAGAAGGTTGTAAAACAGGTTTAGTGTTTAACCCTGCTACACCATTAAGCTTAGCTGAGCATGTATTAGATAAAGTTGACCGTATCTTACTCATGTCTGTGAATCCTGGCTTCGGAGGTCAATCATTTATCCCTCACACATTAGATAAGCTACGTGAAGCACGCAAAATGATTGATGAAAGTGGTTATGACATTGACCTTGAGATAGACGGCGGTGTTAATGTGAAAAACATCCGTGAAATCGCTGAAGCAGGTGCACGTACTTTTGTTGCAGGCTCTGCTCTATTTGGCGCTGCGAATGAAAGCGATCCACACCATTACGAAACAATCGTTGCTGCCATGCGTGCTGAATTAGCTCAAGCTAATGTCTAATAAACATGGCATTAACCAAGCAAGCCCTGATGCTGTAATTAATAGCTTTACCGAGCTAAACAGCTTGTTCTAAAATAGTATGACCGAAGAAGAATTCGAACACCTTGCCCAGCAGGGATATAACCGAATACCTGTTGCCCGTGAGATATTAGCGGATTTAGATACGCCTCTTAGTACCTATTTAAAAGTGGCTGACGCGCCTTATTCGTATTTGTTTGAATCGGTTCATGGTGGAGAGAAATGGGGTCGCTATTCCATTATCGGCCTGCCTTGTGAAACGGTTGTCAGAATCACTGGTAAAACGATCGAAACCAGCCATAATGGTAAATTAATAGAGCAGGTACAATCAGCTGATCCCCTAGCTTGGATTGAGAACTTTAAAGCCCAATACAAAGTACCTGATTTAGACAATTTACCCCGCTTTAATGGTGGACTTGTTGGTTATTTTGGATACGATACCGTTAGGTATATAGAGCCTAGATTAGGTGACTGTCCAAATCCTGATCCACTGGCTTGCCCCGATATCTTACTCATGGTTTCAAATGATCTCATTGTTTTTGATAACCTGAGTGGCAGACTGTTTCTAATTGTCCATGCTGATACTGAAAACAAGCAAGCCTATCAACAAGCACAGAACAACCTAGACAAACTGACTCAATTCTTACGAACTGCTACGCCAAAATACAGCTCCAAGGCAACAGGGAAAACAGTCAATGAAGATGATTTCATTTCAGGCTTTACCCATGATGGCTATATTGATGCGGTAGAAAAAGCCAAGCAATATATTACTGATGGCGACATTATGCAGGTTGTCTTGTCTCAGCGCCTGTCTATCCCCTTCTCTGCTCAAGGCATTGATTTATATAGAGCTTTGAGAACCTTAAACCCCTCGCCTTATATGTATTACCTCAATCTTGATGATTTCTATATTGTCGGCTCATCTCCTGAAATTTTGGTACGAATGGAAGATGATGAAGTGACTGTGAGACCTATTGCTGGCACGCGTCCAAGAGGTAAAACACCTGAAGAAGACAAAGCCTTAGAACAAGATTTACTTGCAGATCCAAAAGAACTCGCCGAACATTTAATGTTGATCGACCTGGGTCGCAATGATGCAGGGCGGGTTAGTCAGATTGGTACCGTCAAATTAACCGCTAAAATGGTTATTGAACGCTATTCTCATGTAATGCATATTGTGTCTAATGTCACAGGCCAAGTTGTACCAGATATGACTTGCATCGATGCGTTACGCGCCACCTTTCCTGCAGGTACTGTCAGTGGTGCAGCTAAAGTCCGTGCGATGGAAATTATAGATGAACTTGAACCCATAAAACGCGGCGTATACGCAGGCGCAGTCGGATATTTATCATGGTCGGGCAATATGGACACAGCCATCGCTATTCGCACTGCTGTGATTAAAGACAACACATTACATATTCAAGCCGGCGCTGGCATTGTTTATGACTCTGTCCCAGAAATGGAATGGCAAGAAACAATGAATAAGGCCCGTGCTGTATTTCGCGCCGTCTCGATGGCCGAAGCTGGACTTGATGTCAACTCTACTCAACATAAATAATGGATATCAATCATGCTCTTGATGATCGATAATTACGACTCTTTCACATACAACCTAGTTCAGTATTTTGGTGAACTCGGTGCTAATGTTGACGTGCATCGTAATGACAAAATTAGCTTGGATGAAATCAAAGCACTTGATCCTGAAAAAATCGTCATTTCACCTGGCCCATGCACACCAAATGAAGCAGGTATTTCCCTTGACGTGATCCAAGCCTTTGCCGGCAAAAAACCAATACTTGGTGTATGCCTTGGCCATCAATCTATAGGCCAAGCGTTTGGTGGTGATATTATTCATGCTAGTCAGATAATGCATGGCAAAACGTCTGATGTGTATCATAATAATTCTGCTGTTTTCAGTAAGTTATCAAACCCATTTAAAGCAACACGTTACCATTCACTTGTCATTGATAAAACGACATTGCCAGACTGTTTTGAGATAACAGCGTGGACACAAAATGAAGACGGTAGCCTAGATGAGATTATGGGTGTTCGGCATAAAACACTCGACATAGAAGGTGTACAATTTCATCCGGAATCCATTTTGACTGAACATGGTCATACCTTATTAAGAAACTTTCTCAATGGCTAACTCTATGACGATTCAACAAGCAATAAAAGCAGTCATTCAAAGACAAGATCTCACATCTGACCAAATGATTTCGGTTATGGAAGAAATCATGACTGGACAAGCAACGGCTTCTCAAATAGGTGGCTTTCTTGTCGGCTTGCAAATGAAAGGTGAAACCGTCATTGAAATTGCGGCTGCCGCTAAAGTCATGCGTAATTTGGCGACCTCTGTAAACATTACAGGCGATCACATTGTTGATACCTGTGGCACAGGTGGCGATGGTGCAAGTACATTTAATGTATCTACTGCAAGTGCCTTCGTTGCCGCAGCAGCAGGTGCTACTGTAGCGAAACATGGTAATCGCTCCATCAGCAGCAGTTCAGGTAGCGCCGATGTGTTAGAAGCGGCTGGTGTCAATCTAGATATTTCACCAGAACAAGTCAGCCACTGCATTAATACTATCGGCGTTGGTTTTATGTTTGCTCAAAAGCATCATGGTGCCATGAAACATGCTATTGGCCCTAGGCGTGAAATGGCTGTTCGAACCATCTTTAACTTACTTGGCCCTCTAACCAACCCAGCAAAAGCAAACCATCAAGTGCTTGGCGTTTTCGATAAGAAATGGGTTGAACCTATGGCTCAGGTACTCAAAGAGTTAGGTAGCGACCATGTTTTGGTCGTTCATGCAGAAGATGGCCTTGATGAAATTAGTATTGGCTCACCTACTCATATTGCCGAATTAAAAGGTGGAGACATTCATTGTTATACCATCCAACCGGAAGACTTTGGTTTAGTTCGCGCTCCAATTAAGCAACTCGCGGTTAATGATGCGAAAGAAAGCCTCGCTGTTATTAAGTCCATTTTTGCAGGTCAATCTGGTGCCGCTAGAGATATTGTCGCCTTAAATGCGGGTGCCGCTATCTATGCTGCCGATATAGCATCAAACTTATCTGCAGGTATTGAACAAGCACAAGCGCTACTCGATAACGGACTTGCCCAACAAAAACTGGATGAACTTATTCGCTGTTCTCACACATAGACTAAAGAAAAGACATGACTGATACACCTGATATTTTAAAAAAAATCTTAAATCGTAAACAAGAAGAAATCGCTCAACGTAGTGCAGCAACTTCATTGAAAGACATGATGATATTGGCTGAAAATGCCGACACACCAAGAGGTTTTGTCGCAGCTATTGAATCAAAAATTCATACCGGTAATGCAGCTGTCATTGCAGAAATTAAAAAAGCATCGCCTAGTAAAGGCCTCTTACGCGAACACTTTGTTCCCGCCGAAATTGCAAAAAGCTATGAGGACAATGGCGCCGCTTGCTTATCAGTATTAACGGATCAGGACTTCTTTCAGGGACATGAAGACTTCTTACAACAAGCACGTAATGCCACAAAACTACCTGTAATCCGTAAAGATTTTATTATTGACCCTTATCAAGTTTATGAAGCACGTGCGATTAATGCTGACTGCATCTTATTGATTGTTTCTGCACTCGATGACATACAATTAGCAGAGTTAAGTGATCTAGCAATGCATCTTGATATGGACGTCTTAGTCGAAGTTCATGATCTTGAAGAACTAGAGCGCGCCCTATTTCTTAATCTACCGTTAATTGGTATTAATAATCGGAATCTGAGCACATTTGAAACAAACTTATCTACAACACTTGATCTATTGGCTCGTATTCCAAAAGAACATACTGTCATCACTGAAAGTGGTATACATACACCCGAAGATGTTGCCCTGATGCGAGAGCACCAAGTAAATGGCTTTCTAATTGGTGAAGCCTTTATGCGGGCTGACAATCCAGGCCAACAATTAAAACAGTTATTTAGCTAACAGAAGCCTTAACTTAACACTGCTGGTTTACGATGTTCCTCATCATAAATGATCATTGTTTTCCCTCTTGCCCACACTAAACCTTGTTCTTGTAGGCTACGCAGTACACGTCCAGCCATTTCTCTAGAGCAACCTACCATTCGACTTATTTCTTGACGAGTGGCTTTGATCTGTATGCCCTCTTCATGCTTGATAGCATCAGGTTGAACTGATAATTCTTTTAGTGCGGCAGCTACCCGGCCTGTTACATCTAGAAAGGCTAATTCACTGGCTTTACGCGTCGTTGAAAGTAATCGTTTTGCCATATTTTCAGCAAGTAACTCTAACAACTTGGGATAACATTCTTTTAAGGTTGTTTGCGACAAACTCTTTATCTGCTGATAGGTAATTTCTTCTGTCCGACAATCTGTTTTCGCCCTCACAGTCACAGTACGATCGACCGTTTCTGAAAATAAACCAATCTCACCCAAAAAATCACCTTGGTTTAAGTGGGCAACGATTAACTCTTCTCCGTGTTCATTTTCCATGACAATGGTTACAGAACCTTCCCGCAAGTAATACAGCGTATCAGCTGAATCACCAGGTCTAATGATGCTCGATTTGGCTGTGTAATGCTTGCTATGGCAGCTGCGAAAAAAATCGGCCAGATCTTCTTCAATTTGCTTATATTTAATATAGTCCACTTAAACCACCGCCCTATTAGTGTTTGTAAATAATCAAGTCATTGCATCACAGTTTTGACAATTAGCCTGCCTTATACTAGCTAAATATGTCAAAATTAAAACTATTTATCAACACTGGATTAATTATTCATGCAAGCAAAAGTGAAATGGGCACAAGATGTAAAGTTCATTGGTGAGTCAGGTACTGGGCATAAAGTACATATGGACGGACCCGAAACAGCCGGTGGTGAAAATACAGGCATGCGTCCTATGGAACTGCTTTTACTGGGCTTAGGGGGCTGTACCAGCTTCGATGTCATTCAGATTTTACGTAAAGCTAGACAAGATGTTCATGATTGCGTTGTTTCTATTGATAGTGAACGTAGTGATGAAATTCCCAAAGTCTTTACCAAAATCCATGTTCATTTTACGATTACTGGAAAAGCTTTAAGTGAAAAACGTATAAAACGTGCGATTGAGTTATCGGCTGACAAATATTGTTCCGCATCACTGATGCTCGCCAAAACAGCTGAAATCACGCATGATTATGAAATCATAAATGTAAACTAAATAAATCACATTTAGCTTATTATTGGAGTAATAATATATGGAAAGACCACCCGCTAGCAGCGGTATGCGCCACGTGGCAATATTTGTTAAAAAACTGGAAGCCTGTGAACACTTTTATGTACAGTTATTGGGCATGAAAGTTGAGTGGCGCCCTGATTTGAACAATGTCTATCTCACTTCAGGAAATGATAATCTTGCCTTACACAGAACAAATGAAGATTTTACGCATCAGCTAGAACAAAGGTTAGATCATATCGGTTTTATTATTAATAACGAAGAAGAAGTCGATCAGTGGTATGACTTTTTGAGTCATCACCAGATCCCAACACGACAGCCACCAAGAACTCACAGAGATGGTGCTCGTAGCTTTTATTGTTATGATCCGGACGGTACAGTTGTACAGATTATTTATCACCCACCCATTAGCAGTTAATTATTATGCAAACCTATATATACAAAAGTAGTCGTAAAGATGAGTTATACCTTTATATCATCAAAAAAGATGATTTCTCAGATATTCCACAAGCATTGTACGATTCAATGGGAAAAGAACCTATTTTTGTAATGGAACTCAATTTATCTCCTGACAAACCTCTGGCCAGAGAAGATGTGATCAAAGTGATAAAAAACCTGGAATCACTGGGTTATCATGTCCAAATGCCCCCACAAACAAACAATTTAATGAACTTTAAAGAGCCCGCTAACTATGTCAGTTAAGTACTGTCATAGGCCAAGGCGGTTACTTTGAATTACACAATTGTGAGGAGTTTTTAATCATTTCGGGTGAAACAGACATAAAACAAGTTACGATTCTGGCAGAACGAATTAGAACGAATACCTAGGCTATTAAATATCATGCTGATATACAATAGCCTGTCACTGTCAGCATTGGCATAGCAGGGTTTGACGAACAAGATCCTTTAGTTGAGCTTGTCTCTCTGGCAGATAAAGTCCTCTATGAAGCGAAAGAGAGTGGGCGAAATCAAGTTGTTATCTATAACAAAGACTCACGATCACTATTGTAAAAAGGTAAATATGCAATCCCTATCTTGTGAAATTATTGAAACAAATGACAATGTTGATGCAGCCATTATTTGGTTACATGGTTTAGGGGCATCTGGTCATGACTTTGTGCCTATCGTGCCAAGGCTAAATCTACCCACAGATATGGCAGTACGTTTTATTTTCCCTCATGCGCCTTCAATTCCTATCACGATTAATGATGGCATGGTTATGCCGGGATGGTATGACATTTATGCCATGGATATAGAAAGAGAAATTGATTTAACGCAAATTATGGCTTCCTCTAAAGCAATTGCAGATTTAGTTGATCAAGAAAGTTCAAAAGGGATTCCTAGTGAACGCATCATCATTGCTGGTTTCTCACAAGGAGGTGCTGTCGCCATACAGTCTGCACTCACCTATCCAAAAAAGTTAGGTGGATTGATGTCCTTATCAAGTTACTTTGCAACTCACAAAACTATCGAGCCCAACCCAGAAAATACAGAGCTACCTATTTGTATCTATCACGGTGATAACGATTCTGTCGTGCCTGCACAATTAGCCGAACACACACAGAAGTGTATATCGGAACTAGGCTATACAGCTCAGTATAAATCCTATCCGATGGCGCATGAGGTTCACCCGCAACAAATAGATGATATGTCCGACTTTATTCAACGCTGTTTAACATGATTAAAGCCATCTTTATTGCCAGTGAACAGAGCAAAATACAACACGCTGTCGAATCAATAGATCTAGAAATTAACAAAGGCATTATTGGTGATAGGCATTACGATAAACACTGGTGGCCAGGACAAAACCTGACATTAATAGAAAGCGAACAAATTAGCTTTTTTAACCAACACTATCATCAAAATATTGCCATTAATGACACCCGTCGTAACTTCATTACTTCTGGCGTTAAATTAAATGAACTTGTCGGTAAAAAATTCACTATCGGAGATGCTTTATTATATGGCGTAGAACTTTGTCAGCCATGTCAATCTCTGGGTGAATCGTTGGCTAGGAAGTGTTCTATGACCAAACATGACATCATTAAAGCTTTAACAGACCGCGCTGGTCTCCGTGCCAGCGTACTTCATAGTGGTAATTGCAGTATTGGTATGCCTATTCATCCTGTCGAAAGTCCTAATGAACAGTAAGGATATAAAAAAGCAAGTCCAACAATGGCTAGAAACCATCATTATCGACTTGAACCTCTGTCCTTTTGCTAAACGAGAATTGCTTAAAAACCGTATTAAATTCACTGTAACGCAAGCAAATGATAACACTGAATTATTAAACTCATTACTCAACGAACTAGTATTTTTAGAACAGCATCTTGATACTGAAACAACACTACTCATTCACCCTAATGTGCTTACTGACTTTTACGATTACAATGATTTCCTCGATAAAGCTGATCAACTTTTGCTAGATCACGGTTACGATGGTACCTTCCAAATCGCCAGTTTTCATCCCAACTATCAGTTTGCAAACACCGGAGCTGATGATAATGAAAACTACACCAATCGCTCGCCCTACCCTTTATTACATATTCTTCGCGAACAAAGTCTTGATGATGCCATTGGGTCGTACGGTGATACCAGCACAATTCCACAACGGAATATCGATTTAATGAATGAACTAGGAATAGAAAAAATACAAGCTTTGTTTAAGGCTTGCTTGAAATCAAATTAACTGGGTTTATTCAATAATTCGCTTGCTTTGTAAAGTGCTTCCAGCGCTTGTTTAGGACTCAATTCATCCGGGTTTAATTGAGCTAAATACTGTTCAAGCTCTGTAGGTTCTTGTATTGAGTTAAATAAATCTGCTTGAGCAATATCTCCCTCAATATTGCTGTTCTGTCGGGTCAATTCCAGTTCAGATAATTTTTGCTTGGCGATAGCAATAACATCACTCGGCACACCTGCTAACTGAGCAACTTGAATGCCGTAACTCTGGTTAGCCGGACCTTTTTTCAGTTGATGCATGAATACCACTTTATCGCCATGTTCTATTGCATCTAGATGGACATTAAGCGCTTTGTCGTACACCTCGGGTAGCTGTGTTAATTCAAAATAATGTGTTGCAAACAAGCTATAAGCACCAACATCTCTAACCAGTTTCTCAGAGCACGCCCAAGCCAAAGATAGGCCATCAAAGGTACTCGTTCCTCGGCCAATTTCATCCATCAAAATAAGACTATATTGTGTTGCATTATTGAGAATATTCGCTGCTTCACTCATCTCCACCATAAACGTTGAACGGCCTGAGGCTAAATCATCAGATGCCCCTATACGGGTAAAGATCTTATCAACCTGGCCTATCATCACTTTTTTAGCGGGCACAAAGCTGCCGATATGGGCTAATAAAACAATCAAAGCCACTTGTCTCATATAGGTCGATTTACCACCCATATTAGGACCCGTAATCATTAATAGCCTTTGTTGTGGATTAAATTCTAGATCATTCGGACAAAAATGTTGATTTGCACTCACTTCAACGACAGGATGACGACCTTCAACTATTTGAATAGCATTCGCATCACTAAACTGTGGCGCGACATAATCTAATGCTTCTGCTCTTTCGGCCAAGTTAGTCAGCACATCAACTTCAGCCAAGGCATTTGCCATCACCTGTAAACCCGCTAAATCCGGTGCGACTTTATCAAATAATGCTTCGTATAGGGCTTTTTCAAGCGCCAAGGCATGTTCTTTGGCACTGAGTACTTGATCTTCAAAAGTCTTGAGTTCTGGTGTGATATAACGCTCAGCATTTTTTAAGGTCTGTCGTCTTACATACTCCGTTGGTATCACTATATTATGACTACGACTCAACTCAATATAATAACCGTGAACCCGGTTATAACCCACTTTTAACGTTGCAACACCAGTACGTTCGCGTTCCCTATTTTCAAGATCCTGTAAATAATCACTCGCCTCATCACGCAGTGTTCGCAAACGATCCAGTTCACTATTATAGCCTGCTGCAATAACACCCCCATCACGTATTAAAACAGGTGGTTCTTCAATCAGTGCTGATTCAAGTTCGGCTAGCAAAGGGGAAAAATGGCCTAATTCGCGGTCTAATTGCACTAAACGGCTGGCCTCAAAAACGGACAGTAATTCATGTAATTCTGGTAATAGACGTAAGGTGTTACGCAACTGCATAAAGTCACGTGGCCTAGCAGTCTTTAAGCCGATTCGAGCTAATACCCTTTCAACATCACCCAGTCTTTTTAATGGCTGTTGGCAATCATCACTATTTTGAAGATTAATAAATTGGTGAATGGCTTGTTGACGGTCTTTAATAACAGCATGGTCGCGTAAAGGTCTTAATAACCAACGCCTAAATAATCTTCCCCCCATCGGCGTCACTGTTTTATCTAAAACAGATAACAACGTATTGTCTCGACCACCTGAAAGATTAAATTCTAGTTCCAAATTTCGCCTTGATTGAGGATCAATTTGAATACTGTCGGACGTTTGTTCAAATTTTAAAATTTGTAAATGAGGTAAAGCACTACGATGTGTTTCCTGTGCGTAATTTAAAACACAACCTGCTGCAATAATAGCTACATCATGTTGATCACAACCAAAGCCTTTAAGATCTTGAACCTTAAAATGCTCGCACAAACGACGACGAGCCATTTCAATATCAAAATGCCAAGGCGGTAAGCTCTTTAACTGCTTGGAAAATTCAGCTAAGTTATCTCGTTCGGACTCATCGACTAATATTTCTGCTGCGTTCAATCTCGCTAACTCTGCTAACAAATCCGTTAAAGATTCGACTTCACTGATAATAAAACGACCACTGCTCAGCTCAAGTGATGACAAACCATATCGACCTTTTTGCTGAAATACAGCTAACAGTAAATTCTCATTTTTACTTTCTAATAAAGCTTCTTCCGTCAAAGTGCCAGGCGTAATAATACGAACTACTTCACGATCAACAGGTCCTTTACTGCTTGCTGGATCGCCAATTTGTTCGCAAATTGCCACTGATTGACCCAACTTCACTAAGCGCGCTAAATAACCATCTGCCGCATGATAAGGCACCCCTGCCATAGGGATTGGTGCACCTCCACTACTGCCTCTCGCCGTTAAGGTGATATCCAACAACTCAGCAGCTTGGTGCGCATCATCAAAGAACAACTCATAAAAGTCGCCCATACGATAAAATAATAAGTAATCGGGATGTTCCGCCTTGATACGCAGATATTGTTGCATCATTGGCGTATGATTTTGTGTTTTAGCCATCGACATAGTGTATCTCATGACGACAATATCTGATGCCCATATTGAAAATTTAACGCAGCAAGTTGCAGATTTACTTGTCAGTAAAAAGCTTGTTCTGGTGACAGCTGAATCATGTACTGGGGGTTGGGTCGCAAAGTCTTGTACAGATATTAATGGCAGTTCCGCTTGGTTTGATCGCGGCTTTGTCACCTACAGTAATCAAGCGAAACAAGACTTACTAGGCGTATCTGAACCCACGCTAGCTGAGTTTGGTGCTGTTAGCGAACAAACAGCCATAGAAATGGCCATTGGTGCCATTGATTTTAGTCAAGCCAATATCAGTATTGCTGTAACAGGTATAGCTGGTCCGACAGGTGGATCACAACAAAAACCTGTAGGGACTGTTTGGCTAGCTTGGGCTTTAAAAAATGGTGCTATTTCAAGTGGACTTTACCGCTTTTCTGGCGATAGAGAATCAATCCGAAGACAGGCTGTTTCAGCTGCATTAGAAGGAATCATTAAAAACGCTAGAGACGCATAGCATTCTATGGGATAATCACGCGCTTACTCATCAATGATTTTATAAGGGCGACTTACAAATGGATGACAACAAGAAAAAAGCACTAGGTGCCGCACTTGGCCAAATAGAAAAACAATTTGGTAAAGGTGCTGTTATGCGCTTGGGTGACTCTGCTGCTAACCGTGATATTGAAGCTGTCTCAACTGGCTCAATTGGCCTTGATGTCGCGCTTGGAATTGGTGGCCTACCCCGTGGTCGTGTTGTCGAAATTTATGGCCCTGAATCATCAGGTAAAACAACATTAACCCTACACGCCATTGCTGAAATGCAGAAAAAAGGCGGTACCGCTGCTTTTGTTGATGCTGAACATGCCCTTGACCCACTTTATGCTGAAAAACTGGGTGTTAACATTGATGACCTACTGGTGTCTCAGCCTGATACTGGTGAACAAGCCTTAGAAATCACAGACATGCTAGTACGTTCAGGTGCTGTCGATTTAGTCGTCGTTGACTCTGTTGCTGCCTTAACACCGAAAGCTGAGATTGAAGGTGATATGGGCGATAGCCATATGGGTCTACAAGCTCGTTTAATGTCACAAGCACTACGTAAATTGACAGCCAACATTAAACGGTCGAATACCTTGGTTATTTTCATTAACCAAATTCGCATGAAAATTGGCGTTATGTTTGGTAACCCTGAAACTACAACAGGTGGTAATGCCTTAAAATTTTACGCTTCTGTTCGCCTTGATATTCGCCGCATAGGCGCTATTAAGAAGGGTGATGAGATTCTAGGTAATGAAACACGCGTTAAAGTCGTCAAAAATAAAGTGGCACCGCCATTTAAACAAGTACAGTTCGACATCTTGTATGGCGAAGGTATTTCACGTGAAGGCGAACTCATTGACCTCGGTGTTGCACATGATATTGTCGAAAAATCAGGTGCCTGGTACAGCTACAATGGAACACGTATCGGTCAAGGTAAAGACAATGTCCGCAGCTACCTAAAAGAAAACCCTGAAATGGCTGAAGAAATTGATAAGAAAATCCGCAGTATCATGCTACCTGAAGACACAAAGCCTACAGCTAAAGAAGCCAGCGTTAAAGAGTGACGGCACAATCGCTCACTGCTCGTGCTGTAAATTTATTGGCACGCCGTGAACATAGTCAGACTGAATTAAGGACGAAGTTACTCAAGGCAGAGTTTGATATAAATGAAATAAATGACGTACTTGATAAATTAGCAGCAAAAGATATTCAAAGTGATACACGTTTTGCTGAAAATTACATTCGATATAGAGCACAACGTGGCTATGGTAGCCAAAAGATTAACTTAGAATTAAAAGAACGTGGCGTTGACAAGCAAACCATTGTTAATGCCATCGAGGAAGCAGAAATAGATTGGTTTGATTTAGCTATTTCAGCCCGCAGGAAGCGTTTTGGAGAACAGGTACCCGACAACATTAAAGACCGGGCCAAGCAACAACGGTTTTTACAGTATCGCGGTTTTACTCACGAACAAATAAACGAAAGTTTTAACATATAAAATAACATGAAAAGTAGCGCAGACATTAGAAAGCTTTTTCTGGATTTTTTCCAGCAAAAAGGCCACCAGATTGTAGCCAGTAGTCCTTTGGTCCCTGCCAATGACCCAACACTGCTGTTTACCAACGCTGGTATGGTGCAATTTAAAGAGCTTTTCCTAGGTCAAGAAACGCGTAACTACACGCGCGCTGTGACTAGCCAACGCTGCGTTCGAGCTGGCGGCAAGCATAATGACCTTGAAAATGTCGGCTACACAGCTCGCCACCATACTTTCTTCGAAATGTTAGGTAACTTTAGTTTCGGTGATTATTTCAAACGTGATGCCATTCAATATGCATGGGAATTTTTAACCGTTACCCTCGCCCTGCCTGCTGACAAACTATGGATTACCGTTTTCGAAGATGATGACGAAGCCGCAGCTATTTGGCTCAATGAAGTTGGTGTTGCACCATCCAGGCTCTCTCGTATTGGTGCTAAAGATAATTTCTGGTCTATGGGTGACACTGGCCCTTGCGGACCGTGCAGCGAAATTTTTTATGATCATGGTTCTGATGTCGCAGGTGGTCCTCCGGGAACACCTGAAGAAGATGGCGATCGCTATATTGAGATATGGAACTTAGTATTCATGCAATATGATCGTGGCACTGATGGTACGCTGGCACCACTACCTAAACCATCGGTTGATACTGGAATGGGTTTAGAACGTTTGGCGGCTGTGTTGCAACACGTTCACAACAATTATGATATTGATCTATTCCAACGATTAATTAAAGCGATTCAAGACTTATCTGGCACACCAAATGCTACACACACTTCACTACGTGTTGTTGCAGATCATATTCGCTCCTGTGCCTTTATGATTACAGATGGTGTACAACCTTCTAATGAAGGTCGTGGCTATGTTTTACGTCGCATTATTCGTCGTGCAGTACGTCATGGTCATAAATTGGGACTTAAAGATGCCTTTTTCTACCAACTTGTTGCGCCATTAGTTGATGAAATGGGTGATGCTTTCCCAGAGTTAGCAAAAGCACAGGCCAATGTGGAACGCACATTGAAACAAGAAGAAGCACGTTTTGCAGATACCTTAGATAAAGGTCTGACTATTCTTGATCAAGTGATTGCCAGCATGGCTGACAAAGAAATCCCAGGTGAAACTGTTTTCTTACTTTATGACACCTATGGTTTCCCTATCGATTTAACTGCGGATATTGCCAGAGAACGCGATCTGACTATCGATATTGCAGGCTATGAACGTGAAATGGAAGCACAAAGAAACCGTGCTCGCTCAGCCAACCAATTTTCAGGTGGCCTATCCAAACAAACCAACATTGATGGTGAAACACAGTTCTGTGGCTATGATCATAAAGAAGCCGCTAGCCAAATCAGTCATATCCTTATTGATGATGAACAGGTTGACCAATTACATGCAGGCCAACATGGCATTATCGTGCTTGAGCAATCACCTTTTTATGCGGAATCTGGCGGACAAGCTGGTGATATTGGCCAAATCACCAGCGGGTCAGCTTGTTTTAATGTTGTGGATACCCAAAAACAAAGCAAAGCTTTTGCTCATATTGGTCTATTAGAAAATGGCAGCCTGACTGTCGGGGATAAAGTCACTGCTCATATTGATGAAACAAGTCGCACAGCGACAGCACTCAACCATTCTGCTACGCACTTATTACATGCAGCATTACAAAAAGTCCTTGGTGATCATGTTACTCAAAAAGGATCGCTAGTTAATGCCCAACGTTTGCGTTTTGACTTTTCACATTTTGAACCAGTCAATGAACAACAGCTTCGCACCATTGAACGGATGGTAAACCAACAAATTCGTTTTAATCACTCTGTTGATACAGAACTCATGGATTTAGAACAGGCAAAATCATCTGGGGCAATGGCCTTATTTGGTGAAAAATATGATGCCAAGGTTCGTGTGCTCAGTATGGGTGACTTTTCTGTTGAACTGTGCGGCGGCACCCACGTTAACCGCACTGGTGACATCGGCTTATTTAAAATCATATCTGAAGCGGGTATTGCCTCTGGCGTTCGTCGAATTGAAGCTGTAACAGGTGATGCTGCACTAGATTATGTCGAAGCCAATCAATCAAGCTTGCGAGCGGTAGCGACAGTTATTAAAGCCAAGCCTGAAAACATCGAAGAAAAAACAGAACAATTAGTCCAACGTGCCCGTCAACTTGAAAAAGAGCTCGATACTTTAAAGAGTAAATTAGCCAGTTCAGCTGGTAGCGATTTAGCCAGTGCAGCTAAAAGCATCGCGGGCATCAATGTTCTCGCATCACAAATAGAAGGTGCTGATGGTAAAAGCTTACGTGACACCGTCGATCAACTAAAAAATAAACTAGCGCCTGCCGCTATCTTATTATCAGCTGTGAACGGTGACAAAATAACACTGATTGCAGGTGTCACAAAAGACATTACAGATAAGGTTAAAGCGGGAGCTCTTGTCTCCCATGTAGCTACACAAGTCGGTGGTAAAGGCGGTGGTCGGCCTGATATGGCACAAGGTGGCGGTAACCAACCTGAAAACCTAGAAAACGCTTTAAATTCAGTCAATGACTGGGTCAACTCACAGTTGGAAAATTAAAACATGGCATTGATTGTACAAAAATTCGGTGGCACCTCCGTCGGTACCGTTGAGCGTATTCAAGAAGTTGCCAAAAAGCTCATCCAATTCCAACAACAAGGTCATGATCTGGTTGTTGTCGTTTCCGCCATGAGTGGCGAAACAAATCGGCTATTATCCTTAGCTAACGAATTGAACGATAATCCTCAGGGCCGCGAACTGGATGTTTTACTCTCAACAGGTGAACAAGTCACTATTGCCCTACTCTGCATGGCACTTGAGCAACAAGGTGTTCACGCCAACTCTTATACGGGTAGCCAAGTCCGCATTCTCACTGACAAGACCCATAACAAAGCACGCATTATGGAGATTGATGACCAAAAAATCCGCAATGATTTAGCTAAAGGTCATATCGTCGTCGTCGCAGGATTCCAAGGCTGTGATGAATTTGGCAATATTACTACACTAGGCCGAGGTGGTTCCGATACAACAGCAGTGGCACTTGCAGCAGCTTTAAACGCCAGTGAATGCCAAATCTATACCGATGTTGACGGCGTTTATACGACTGACCCGCGCGTCGTTGCTGAAGCACGCAGGTTAGATAAAATCACATTTGAAGAAATGTTAGAAATGGCAAGTCTAGGCGCTAAAGTTTTGCAGATCCGCAGTGTCGAGTTTGCCAGTAAATATAATGTACCGTTGCGTGTACTCTCGTCTTTTAAAGAAGGCGGCGGCACACTGATTACCTCCGAGGAAACTGAGATGGAACAAGCACAAATATCAGGTATAGCCTTTAATCGCGATGAAGCCAAACTCACCATACTCGGTGTTCCAGATAACCCAGGTATAGCATCACAAATCTTAGGACCGATTGCTAAACAAAATATTGAAGTTGATATGATCATCCAAAATACTGGCCATGATGGTACAACTGACTTTACCTTCACGGTACACCGAAATGACTACGCTTCTGCTATGTCTATTATAAAAGCTGCCGCAAAAACTTTGAGTGCAAGAGAAGTTAACGGCGATGATAAAATTGCCAAAATTTCGATTGTCGGTGTTGGCATGCGTTCACATGCAGGTATTGCGAATACTATGTTTGAAGCGCTAGCCAGTGAAGGCATTAATATTTGTATGATCTCAACCTCAGAAATTAAAATTTCAGTCGTCATTGATGAAAAATATTTAGAACTTGGCGTTAGGACATTACATAACGCTTTTGAACTTGAACATGAATAATGAGTCAATATCAATAGTACTTTAGGACAATAGCTTTTTCTTTAGCAAAAGCGTAACATTCACGCTAAATGTCCTAAATATTAGGTCAAATGACACAAAGATAACCCATTAATTTGTTGCCGTAAGGCTGAATAAGGAAGTAAGGAGTACAACTATGCTAATTCTCACACGACGTGTAGGAGAGTCACTTATCATCGGGGATGATGTTGTAATTAACATCCTTGGTGTAAAAGGAAATCAAGTCAGAATCGGGGTTGATGCGCCTAAAGAAATCTCTGTACACCGCGAAGAAATCTATGACCGTATCCAAGCTGAAAAAGATCAAGGAAACAGCTCAAGCTAAAAACACAATTTTTACTAGCCAAACGGGCCAGACCTCATTATAATTACCCGCTTTCGCGGAGAGCTGGCCGAGTGGCTGAAGGCGCGCCCCTGCTAAGGGCGTATAGGTTAACCCCTATCGAGGGTTCGAATCCCTCGCTCTCCGCCATTATTGAGATTAGACCTCTAATCACGTATAATTAACAGATTAAGCGCCCGTAGCTCAGCTGGATAGAGTACCTGGCTACGAACCAGGCGGTCGCACGTTCGAATCGTGCCGGGCGCGCCATTAATTTGGAATATAATCAAGCAGTTAGTCACTTAGTGATTAGCTGCTTTTTTGTATTACAAATAACAACTACGGGAAAATATTATTTAGGCTTATACCATTCTTTGTTCCCTAACCCCATCGTAAATAAGATTACAGAAGCAAGACCCCATACCCACCAATATTTCCAGCTCTCATAAACGCCAACTGAAGCCACAATAAATGTGACTACAGCAAGGGCCAAAAGTACATAAGCTATCTTACCTGCGCCTAAAAGATAAGCACCACAAGAATGACATACTGTTTTGCCTGGCTTAAGTTTTGTCTTGCAGAAAGCACATTTCATGTACGGGTCCAAATTTCAGATTGAAGTAAAATTATTTATTTTTCCGTTTCATAGCCCAATGTGCGACACAGTAAAGCTGGTAAAGAACATATGGAATTATGCCGAGTACCAGTGCCTCTATGCCTTGAAGTTGCTCGCCAGACACTACCAATACAATTACAAGTAGCAGTCCAACAATGCCTAATTTAATAAACTTAGTCCATTCTTTGACCATAACTTTTTGCACTTTAAGTCCTTCTCGTCTGGAATGGTGTTACAAGGGGCTAAACTGTCCAGCTGAAAAACAAAACTTCTTTTCCTTCGGTATGAATTGTTTTTAAAAAGGCTATTTGTTTTGGCCACTTTTTGTTGAAAAACCTACATTAACACTAAACTGTAATAAATATGAAGTTTTGGCTGAATCTATAAGCAATCGTTTTTATTAAATAATTAGCCCTTCCAAAAAGCAACTAAGAACTAGGCGGTCGCACATTCGAGTCGTGCCGGGCGCGCCATTAGATAAATAAAAAAGCAGTTAAATATGATTTATAACTGTGATAACTATCATTTGCTTATGCTATTCTGAAAAATCAAGCTGGATGACTGACCCTTTGGTTTTCTTTTTTCTAAATACCAAGCCAGCTTATAACTTCAATCAAAACAAAAAAAGCACTCACAAAAAAGCCAATGATGGGCAGACAGGCAGGAAAGATTTTGACACCCTGTGGATGAGGATCATGCTTTTTTATACGCCAGAGAGATAGGTTAACCATCGAAAAAATGATCAGCATGATAATGGAGGTCGCTTCGGCGAGTGACGCTAGGCGGCCTGTCAGTGCCAGTATTAGTACGAATGATGTAGTTAAGGCTGTTGCTATCAAGGGGGTTCTTGTACGATGATGAACTCGTGCTAACAAAGCGGGCAGCTGTCCACGGGAAGCAAGACCGTACATAACTCTTGATGCCATAATCATTTGAATCAGCGCGCCATTTATTATCGCTAGCATACCGATAATACTAATAATAACCGCCTTGTCACCTGTATGATATTCATAGAGCTTTGCTAGTGGTGCTTCACTCGCTGCTAGTTCTGTTAATGGTAATGACAATATTGCTGAAACGATCACCAGCATATAAATAACAGTAGTGATACCCAGCGTAAGTAGGATAGCTAGCGGAAGATTTCGTTTTACTTCCTTCACCTCTTCTGCAACATCGACCATGTCCTCGAAACCGATGAAGGCATAAAAAGAAAGAATCACACCAAAATAAATCATGCTCCAACTGGATAAATCAGCAGGGGGAACCAATTCAGTCCACCTTTCTGGCAAGATCGTTAACCCTTCTCCGCTAACAAACACAACCATCATCAAGCCGCCTATTTCGATGATAGTGATTAAACTCGCTAGAATGACAGACTCAACAATCCCCCACGCTGCGACAGCACCGAGTAACATCACCACGATCAAGATAGCTATCATACGGTCTAACCCAACAAATTGGTTTAGATAACCAACAAAACCATTAACCAATGCAGCGGCGGACACCAATCCAGCCGTGATGACAAGAAGTCCTACAAGGGTAGATAGACCTTGAAAAGAAAACGCCTGTTTCACGTACAACGATGCGCCCGCTGCTCGTGGAAATCGACTGCTTAGTTCTGCAAAGGATATAGCTGTAAAACTCGCTAAAAGTGATGCTACAAGGAAGGAGACAGGTGCAAAATAACCAGCAATATTAACGATTTCACCGACTAAAGCATATATCCCGGCTCCTATGGTTGTACCAAGCCCGTAAAACACCATCATTGGAAGCGATAGATTACGTTTTAACGTTATTTTTGCCATCAATCACAGATCCTTTCTAATGTACGCGTCTGTCTAAAGCGTAGAGCAGTTTTTATTCGTTGTTATATAAACAATATAGTACTGTTAAAAATAATGACATATAAAACCCTCAGTTCTATAATAGAGATATACCTTTTATTGTAGTTATGGAGGATAAAGTCATGACTATTTCAACTCGTGTTGCAGACTATCTAAAGTCTAAAGATATTCGTTTTGATACTGTTAATCATGAATATGCTAATAGCTCAGTGGGCGCAGCAATTGAATCTCATCTAGCTCCCAAAAATATTGCAAAAGCAGTTGTGCTGCAAGATAACGAAGGTCGTCATTTGATGGCTATAATACCTGCTCATCATAAAATCAGTTTGCATAAACTAAGAGACCAAATGCATGTCATGGACTTACATCTAGTTGATGAGGAAAAAGTTTATGAATTGTTTAATGACTGTGACCCTGGTGCTGTCCCTGCGATAGGCCCTGCTTACAATATGAAGTCAGTTTATGATGATGCTTTGAGTGCTCAAGCTGATGTTTATTTCGAGGCAGGTGATCATAAAACTCTGATTCATCTGACTAACGACCAGTTCCGTAAGCTAATGAGTGATACCCATCACGGTCATTTTAGTGGGCAAATTTTTCATTAATAGTATGACACTGTGTTAATGGCGAATTATTAAGTGTCGTGTAAATAATTTAACACGACGGAAGGCTTGCTTTTGTCTAAAATGGCAACTTAGTGAAAAGAATAGTCTTTACGCCTGACATACCAAGGCCTTTGCTCTGGGTGAACGCTATATAAAACAAAGCCTGTTACTTTGAGCGACAAGGCTATCTTGTTGGCCTTTTGTCGCAAACTATCGAGTAATTTTAAGCTAGGTTGTTTAAGCCGCGTTAACGTAATATGTGGTTTGTATTGACGCTTATCCAGTTCAACGCCATGCTGAGTTAATATTTCTCCAATAAGATCATGAAGCGTAGTTAAGTTTGGATGTTGCTCTATTTTGGCAACTAAGATGCTTTCTTTACCGGGTGACACAAAGAAATCACAACCATTTACCTTGAGCTCAAAGTCTTGCATTTTGATCTTCTGCAAATCCTGCTCAATTGTTTTTGCTATCGCTTCCGACACATTGCCAATAAATTGCAACGTGATATGTTTTGTTTGCTGTATTCTGACTTTTTCGTTTGCCAATACAAACTGATCAAGAACTTTTTCTGTCTCATTTGGCATGGCTATAGCCGTGAATAACCTCGGCACTTTCAATGCTCCAAAAACGCTGACACAGCACCAACTACCGAGTCAACCACTTTTGCGTCAACTGAGTTTATTTTTTGTTCATCACCCTTTCGGTATTTTCCCGTCTTAACTAACACCGCTTGCAAGCCAACTGATAACGCACCATTGACATCAGCTTCGACATCATCCCCAATCATCAATGTTTGTTCAGGCCTACAACCAACAGAGTCAACTGCGGCCATAAAAAAGCTTGCGGAAGGCTTGCCAATAATTTCTGCTTCAACGTCGGCTGCGTATTCTAAAGCAACAATAAAAGGCCCAGCATCAAGCATAAATTTACCGCCTCGTTTGAAATACTTATTGCGCCCGATGCCCAATAATGGCGCACCATTCAGTAATAGTTCAAACGCGCTGTTAAGTTTAGAGTAATTAAACTGCTCGGCAGCATCGGTGACAACAACTGCATTGGGTTTGTCATTATCAGAACTGATAAATTCTGGTTCCAGATTGGGATGAATGATGCAAAACGGTGTTAAGCCTCTTTCTTTTAATAGATGCTTGAGGGCAGTAGTTGGTGTGAATAATTGTGATTTTTCAATATGAAATCCGAAATTTGTTAATGAGGTGTAAATCATTTGCTCTGTCATTTGTGAACTATTCGTCACAAACAGTAGTGACAACGTTGACTCTTGTTGCAATTGATTGACAACATCAACAGCTCTTCTAATAGGTTTGTTATTTTCATAGAGTACGCCGCTGATATCAAATAGGATTAATTTAATCATCACAGCTCCCTCCTTGCCAGATACTTCACGATTAATTAGCCTAACTACGTTTGATATTTCAAAATATGACAACTTGTCGCCTTGCGCCCCAATTCCCCCTTTCGTGTTCAAAAATACCTGAACACAGTGTTCCGCAAGCAAGACATTGCCCTTGACTATCCAAATTCCAATCGCTCAACTGATACCAATCTCGGCCTATCAACAATGCACCACAGTGGTGACACCAGGTGCTATCCCCTTCTTTATCATGAATATTACCCACATAGGCATAACGAACCCCATTATCCATGGCTATTCTACGTGCTCGTTTAATCGTCTCGGGTGGCGTCGCTTTTTTGTCCATCATTTTCCACTCAGGATGAAAAGCTGAAAAGTGCATCGGCACATCTCGACCCAAATGTTCTACAAGCCATTGAGTCATTTTATGAATTTCCTGTTCAGAATCATTTTCATCTGGGATAAGTAATGTCGTTGTCTCTAGCCAAACATTTGTTTGCTGTTTTATATATTGTAATGTCTCTAAGACATTACTTAGGTGAGAGCCCGTTATTTTGTGATAAAAGTCATCATTAAAAGCTTTTAGATCGACATTGACAGCATCCATGTAACGATAAAACTCTTCTCTAGGTTCAGGACAAACATAGCCTGCAGTCACTGCAACATTTTTTATACCCCTTTCTCTACATGCTTGGGCTACATCTATAGCATATTCATGGAAAATAACAGGATCATTATAGGTATAAGCAACACTACGACAGCCAAGTTGAACAGCTCTGTCAGCTATCATTTCTGGCGTGGCTTCCGCCATCAAGGTATCCATTTCACGGGATTTACTGATATCCCAGTTTTGGCAGAATTTACAAGCCAGATTACATCCCGCTGTTCCAAATGAAAAAATGGGAGTGCCTGGCAAAAAGTGATTTAATGGTTTTTTTTCAATAGGATCGACAACAAAGCCACTAGACCGACCCCAGGTTGTCAATACGACTTGATCATTGTCGTTAGCTCTAACAAAGCATAAGCCTCTTTGTCCCTCACGCAATTTACAAAACCTTGGACATAAATCACATTGAATTCGGCCATCATCCAGTTTATGCCAATAGTGGGTTGGAAAAGCATCTTTAAAGTGTTGATTTTGACTATGAGATTTTTTCATTTTGATAACACCTCAGGTGTCAAGATGAAACTATTGCATTACTCATAATACAGCGTAATACTAACTATTATATTACTCCAAAAATGGAGGTAAACAATGGAAAAAATCAGAACTGCAGCAGTTGCTGGCTTTTTTTACCCTGATGACCCTCAGGTTTTGACCAATAGCATCACTCAATTATTAAACCAAGCTGATGTCGATAATACTTTGCTGCCACCCAAAGTCATTATTGCACCGCATGCTGGTTATATCTATTCCGGCATAACAGCAGCAAAAGTATATAAACAACTTGCGCCTTTACATCATATTATTAAGCGTGTTGTTATCATAGGTCCAGCACATCGTACTGCTTTTACCGGGCTTGCTTTAAGTGACGCTGACTTTTTTGATACGCCGCTCGGCAAAGTCCAAATCGATAAAACAAATAATGATGACTTACTGATGCTGGAAGATGTTAATTTATTTGAACAAGCCCATCTAGAGGAACATAGTCTTGAAGTACAGCTGCCTTTTTTGCAACAACTTTTAGAACACTTCTCTATTATTCCTATTGTTGCTGGACATAAATCAACTAATCTAGTTGAAAATGCTATTGAAACGCTTTGGGGAGGGAATGAGACATTAATCGTGATCAGTTCAGATCTAAGCCATTTCCATGACTATATGACAGCACAACATATTGATGCTGAGACATCACATGCAATTTTAAATTTTGATTTTAATTCTATTGGCCCGAAAGAAGCTTGTGGTTGTTACGCTATTAATGGCTTACTTAAATTTGCACAACATCATCCTCTTGATGTCAGCTTAATTGATTTGAGAAACTCAGGTGATACTGCTGGAGATCACAACAGAGTTGTTGGTTATGGCTCTTATTTATTTCACGAAAAACAACCATGTTGAGTGACAAAAATAAAGTATTACTTAAATCCTTGGCTATACAGTCTATTGAATACGGCTTGAAACACGACAAACCACTGTCAGTAACATTAGACAATCAAGATCCAGAATTAATAAAACACAGCGCTAGCTTTGTAACTTTGACTAAAAATGGTGAATTACGTGGTTGCATAGGTAGCTTAGAAGCGCATAGAGCCTTGATCGAGGATGTCGTTAATAACAGTTTTTCCTCAGCTTTTCGCGATTATCGTTTTAGTCCTGTCACTGAACAAGAACTCAACAATCTCGATATTATCCTTTCCATTCTCAGCCCACCACAACTGATGGAATTTGTTTCAAAGAATGACTTATTAAACCAACTAAGACCAAATATTGATGGACTTATTATTGAAGACCGGGAACATAGAGCAACATTTTTACCTTCAGTCTGGCAATCCTTGCCACAAGCTGAACAATTTCTAACGCAATTAAAATTAAAAGCGGGATTAAACACTAATTACTGGTCCCCACAATTACAGGCTTATCGTTACACAACAGAAAGTTTTTAATCAAAACTATGGCAATAGGCGTCGCAGTTAATTTAAGCTAAACTAGAACTAGAATTATTAACTACGACTTGTTTTAAGGACGCTTCAAGATGCCTGGCCTACGTAAAAATAATAAAATAAAACCCGGCATAGTCAATGCGTTGACTGCTTTTGGATTCATCCTGTTGTTATCGTCGTGTAGTAGTCCACTCCCAAGAGGTCAAGATACCATTAAATCTCCATGGAATAATTTTGCTGAAGTAAAAGAAGCTTACGACAAAATTATTTTACACGTAACGGACAAAAATGGACTACAAGAACTTGGCTTTGATCCCTACAGCACACCCAATGTTAGAATATTATCTTATTTAGATATTATTGATAGGTTCAGCCCCAATAGCTTAGTTAAAAAAGAGGATTTACCACCCAGCGTTAAAACTTGTCTTTCTTTTCGTGAACAGTGTATTGCTTATGAAGCTTCACCAGGTGTCAATAAAACTGAGCGAGTGGGAAGTCTTTTTAAAGATCTATTAAAGTTTGAACGAAAAGAGATTGAAACAGGTTGGTCTTTTAATGCACTGATCGTCATTGATCGCGATATTGCCGTTTACAAAATCTGGAATGGTCTCCCCATTATTGATCGTGAAAAATCGCGTAAAAACCCGCTGGGTCCACTACAAGGTTCTACAGGTTCTATAGCGAAGGATATGGCAGGGTTTTAAGCTTCCCTATGGGCTGATAGCTAATTAAAGAAATCAATGAACCTTCAGATGCCTCATTCGATTGATTGTAGCCACAAGTTCATATAAACGCGGCATCGCCAATGTGCCAATAATATAAGGGCTAATGCTATCCAATCCTTGCTTCTCAACTTGAGCTATGACCTGTTGTAAAACTTGATTTAAATCAGTCGCTTCAACATTAAAGTCATGATGATTGAGATACAAGTACCGCATTAGATGGGCAATCGCGCTCAATTGTCCTTTATCGACCAATTGCTCCACTTGGGATACATCCACTTCCGCTTTTCCATAACGTAAAATTCGAGTCTCCAAAGCCTGGAGCTTTTCTTTATTCTGTTCGTTATTGGGATTAAGTGATGAAATGTCTAAATAGCGCTTATTTTTAGCGACAATAACATGGTTATTACCCTCTTCAATAAGCACTTTTTTGGATAGGTTTTGTGCCTCACTAGTCACATCCTTGATCTGATAATTGTCCAGCATAATGACAGTATCAGCGCTGTCAAAGAAATCACCTGAGCCACCCATCACTAAAATAACTGAAACCTTATTTTGTTGTTTTAAATCTGCAATTCTCTGGACTAAAGGTGTAATCGGTTCCTTGTCTTTAGCCACCAGTGCCTGCATACGCTCATCACGAATCATAAAGTTGGTTGCAGATGTATCTTCATCGATTAATAACAACTGTGATCCTGTAGATAGTGCTTCCATGATATTCGCGGCTTGTGATGTGCTGCCACTCGCATCTTGAGTTGAGAAGTTTCTAGTATCTTTACCTTGTGGTAAATGGTTAATAAATGAACTGATATCGACTTTAGAAATAGCCCTTCTATCTTCAGCTCTGATTTTAACTGCATGCTCTACAGTGACAACACGTTCTCTACCATCACCTAATATATGATCATAAACACCTCGTTCAATTGCATGCAGCAAGGTTGATTTACCATGAAAGCCACCACCAACGATTAGGGTAATACCTTGCGTGATGCCAAAACCTCGAACAGTACTACCATCACATTGTTTTAAAAACACCGCTAAAGAATCAGGCGCAATGATTAAAACACTATTCGCCATTGGGCGTTCATCTACCCCGCTCTGCCTAGCTAAACGAGATCCATCAGCAATAAAAGCAACTAGGTTCTTACTCGATAATTGCTGTCTTAAATAAGTTTGGTTTTCAACTGAATCGACATGGGCTCTGACCGCCATCAATTTATCATTTAATGGCGCTATACCCGCTGCTACTACAGCAGGTAATTCATCAAATAACATTGCTAAAGCATGGTCTGCTGTAATTGTTCGCTTATTGGCTGGCAACCCAATTTGAATTCGTATTTCGACAGCACCATCTCGGATTAGAACAGCATTGCGCTGTAATATTTGCTGACCATAATCTGCAATCAGCATTTCACCACTCATACCAGAACCACGGGCACCTTGGACACATGCTGAAATTGCTTTACAAAAGCTACGCCCTAAAAAATCTTCTAAAGCAATTTTTCGGGAAGGCTTGTCATATAAATTCGTTGGGATCTGAGCAATTTCAGAAGTAATAAAGACCCTGCAACGTGATGGGTTAGCAAACGGATCACCTTGAACGTGATCCACCCTTAGGTCAAAATCAGGATAATGATAATCACCAACTAACTGTTTATAGGCTTTATAACTCTTGCCATCAACGGCTGTAATGAGTTGTCTTAACTTTTCCATACCAGTCCATAATTTAAACTAGTTCAGTTCAGTATAAGACAACTTCCAGTCACTTATCTAACACAAGGTAATAAAAAGATAAGTTTAATAGTGCTGATGTTGATAATAATAGTTTGTCGCTTCGACAAAACCATCAATACTACCGCAATCAAACCGACGACTTTTTAATTTTACTGCCAATACCATTTCATCTTCAGCTAACACTTTTAAGGCATCAGTAATCTGTACTTCACCATTGGCTCCCGGCTTTGTTTGTCGAATATAGTCAAATATATTAGGTGTCAGTACATAGCGGCCAATGATTGCCAAATTACTAGGGGCATCTTCAGGCTGCGGCTTTTCAACCATATCATCGATCTGATAAACCCCCTGTTCAATTTCTTCTCCAGAAATAATGCCATAACTGGCCGTATCTGACTTTGGCACTTCCTGTATCATCACAACTGAACAATTATATTTCTGGTGTATTTCAACTAATTGTTGAAGCGCGTTGGGTATCTCACCATCATTTAAACAAAGATCGTCCGCTAATACGACTGCAAACGGCTCATTGCCAACCATCGGTTCGCCTGTCAAAACCGCATGCCCCAAACCCAACATTTCTCGTTGGCGCATAAACATAAAATCACATTTATCTATTACAGTTCGAATAGGTTCTAGATGTTTTTCCTTACTGGTACCACTAATCTCACTTTCCAGTTCATAACTGGTATCAAAATGGTCAGCAATAGCACGTTTACCTCTACCCGTTATAAAACCCATCTGGGTGATTCCTGCAGATAAAGCCTCTTCAACACCATATTGAATAAGAGGTTTGTTAACTATGGGCAGCATTTCTTTAGGCATTGCTTTAGTCGCAGGCAAAAAACGGGTTCCGTAACCAGCAACTGGAAACAAACACTTACGAACACTTGTATTGTCAGACATTAGGGTTATTTCCTCTCAAACTCTCTGCTTTTATATAGCGGCTGATAGTTCTATCTTCATCTAATTCGAACAAATAATCTATCTTAGCGGGCAATGTCCTGATCGAATCTTCTGTAATCCGTTGATAAAATTGGATGAACCTTGCCAATTCATTCTCCGTCATAATACCCATTGACGACATTTGTAGTTTATTTGAACCTATTTTATTTCGTAATTTAGCTTCTTGTTCTGAACGCCAATCCAACACACAAGTGAATGAAGGCGCTTTTAACATGATCCAGTTATTGACCATGGAAAATAAAGTGGCGTATTCGCACTGTAGTTGCTGATTAACATATTTACGCCATTCTCCAAACTTATCCTCTTGAACTTCCAACTCATTGACTGGGATCGTTAACTGTTCTGGTGTTTGTGCTTTTGCACCTAAACACCAGCCTTCAAGCACAATTATATCAGTTGGTTTATCGACGACACCCCATTGTTGTTGTGGATAACGATCATCACTCGCCTTATCAAAGCGCGGTATTTTGATTCGCTTGTTAAAATTAATCAAGTTAGCGATTGTTTCCATAGCTAAGGTCACATCATGGGTACCAGGCACACCACGCATAATCAGTAATGGATGTACTGTTTTTGCTAGGTGCTGACGTTCAAGCTTGGTCAAGTAAAAGTCATCTAAAGATAGTGCGATGCAGTTAAGCTTAAACTTTTCGTTTAACAATAAAACCATTAGCTCGGCCAAGGTACTTTTACCACAGCCCTGGGCACCATTAATTCCAATAACAAGTGGTTGCTTTTCAATCAAGTAATGCTGATATAGTGCCTCAGTCATCGGCAAGAAATAGTTATCGACGCATGATAGGTAATCTTGCGATAAGTCATTTCTGCTTACAAACTCGGCTAAAAGCTTTTTCATAGTGAACTTTTTCGTACGGGACCGTTTGATTTCATAATTTTGTTAGGGAATTAATATTTCTCCTACCCTGGAATTCTCTATAGAACTTATTAGTCTATGCTATACAATTAAACATAATAACAACAATAGGAATCAGCTATGCAGTTACTGTCGGTCAACGTATCCAAGCCAAGAATAAGACGTTTCAAACTGAAATTTTATACTACAGGATTTCAAAAACAGTCCATTGTTGGTCCAGTTAAGGTCGAACAACATAATATCCTTGGTGATAAGCAAGCGGATTTACTTAATCATGGTGGTTTAGACAAAGCCGTTTATGGCTTTTCCAGTGATCATTTTACTCATTGGCAACAACATCTTGGTCTTGCTGTCATTCCCTATGGTAAATTTGGTGAAAACCTGACGCTATCAGATCTTGATGAAAAAGAATTGGCTATCGGCGACCGATTACAGATTAATGATTGTGTATTAGAAGTCTGTCAGCCCCGTATTCCTTGTTACAAAATCAGCTTTGAGTTTGGTCATATACCAATGCTCAATGATTTTATTGATTATGGACATACAGGCGTTTATTTTCGTGTCATTGAAGAAGGTACCATCGAAGCTAACTCAGAAGTAACACTCATTTATAAGCACCCCGAAAATGTCACAATTTATGATTTATTCAAAACGCATTTTGACAGTAAATACCCTAACCAAGAACAGATTATGAGACAAGCTATCGCCATTCCAGAACTAGCAGAGCAGTGGCGAACTAAAGTCAATGAACGATTACACCTTATAGAACTTTATCATCAACGCCAGAAAGAAAAGAAATAAACATTGCGTTACTAAAAAAGACTATCGATAACAAATTGTCCCATCGGAAACTTGCATGCGAAGCATTTATCATTTTTTAACTGTGCTATCACTGTGCTTGATGAGTTATTCAGCAAATGCTGAAACTTATAGTAGTGGTAATCAACAGGTTAATCTAATTGAACTTTATACCTCAGAAGGTTGTAATGGCTGTCCACCTGCCGACGAATGGCTGAGTTCTCTAGAGCAAAAAGCAGGCTTATGGTCTGAGTTTATTCCTTTAGCATTTCATGTTGATTATTGGGATTACATAGGTTGGACAGATCGTTTTGCCGACAACCGGTTTAATCAAAGACAATATTCATATGTCGACACTAAAAACCTAAGTTCCGTTTACACGCCGGGCATGCTATTAAACGGTCAAGAATGGCGTAAACGCCCTTGGGATAAATTTCCAAATCAAAATCAGGATAATGCTGGAACCCTGTCCATTGATGTCAACAATAACCAACTTAATGCTAATTACCAAAGTTCAATGACAAAAAACCAGAGTTTGGTTCTAAATATTGCCCTACTCGGTTTTGATCTTGAATCCAATATTGATAGCGGCGAAAATCACGGCAAAACCCTGAATCATAATTTTGTCGTTTTAGGCTATAAAACAGTAGCTATGCAGCCCACACGAACTGACTTTGAATCCAAGCAAATTAACTTACCTCAAACCTTGCAAACCAGCGAGCGCATAGCTATAGCAACTTGGGTAAGTACACTACAAAACCTCAGCCCTCTCCAAGCAACAGGTGGATGGTTAACAAACGACTTTTAAAACGAATATATTTATTTAGGGACTAAACTCACTATTTAGTCATAAACTTAGCTACAGAATACGATGAGTTTATGATATAACAAGCGCTAGCGGATAAGAAACGTACAGCTTCATAGTTTGACTAAAAAATGGAAGCGGTTATAGGGAAATCAAATCGTATGAACCAATACTTCGATTCAGAAAATAGTGAAGACACCGAACAAATTGAACTTTTCAAAACAGTTTTGGACAATGTCGGCGCTTACGTTTTCTCTAAAGATCTCGAAGGAAAGTATACTTTTGTAAATAATGCAGTTTGCGAGATATTTGACAGCACAATCGATGAAATTATTGGCTATGATGATTCAAAGTTTTTTTCATTAGAACTGTCTAACGAACTTAAAGAAAACGACAAAATTGTAGTTCAGGAAGGCAAAACTATTGATACTGAAGAAACATGTATTGTTAGTCATACTGGCAAAACGCATTATTTCATCTCAGTAAAAAAACCGCTGTTCGATGCTGATAGGAATATCATCGGCATGTTTGGTGTTTCAACCGATATTACCGATATCAAACATGCGAACATTCAGCAAATGACTCACGGCGAGGTCATGACACAAATTGTCAACAAAGCGCCATTAAAATCCACACTTGAATTACTAATTAAAAATATTGAAGGCCTAAGTTTTTCAACCGAAGCGAAGTGCAGTATTTTATTAATCGATGAGACTGGTAAACACTTATTACATGGTGCTGCGCCAAGCCTACCAGACTTTTATAATGTCGCCGTAGATGGCATCAAAATAGGTGATCGTATCGGCAGCTGTGGTACAGCAGCGTACACTAAAAAAAGAGTCATTGTTGAGGACATTCCAACTCATCCATATTGGGTAGATATAGCACATCACGCTGAAAAAGCTGGCCTAGGATCTTGCTGGTCAGAACCCATTTTGAGCACAAAAGGTAAATTACTGGGAACACTTGGAATTTATCATGAAGAATCTGCAAGCCCTACTGAACATGATTTCAATTTGATCGAGTTTGCTTCTCAACTTGCGACAATTGCAATAGAACAGAGCCTCGCACATAAACAACAACAATTATTTCAACGTGTTTTTGATGATTCCCATGAAGGTATTATCCTCATGGATTCAACGGGTCATCTTATCAATATTAATTCTGCCTTTTCCAGTATTACAGGCTACAAGCTTAGTGACGTTGCTGGACAGAAATTAGAAGCTCTTGACCCCAACAAAAAAAATGCTGACATCTATACAAAGATGTGGCAAAAAGTTGCCAAGCATCGACATTGGCAAGGAGAGTTATGGAACTATAAGAAAAACGGTGAGACTTACGTACAACTACTCACTGTTTCGTCGATATTCGATGATTATGGTGAACTCATTAATTATGTCGGCCTATTTAGTGACATAACCCAACGTAAACAACAACAAAAAGAGTTGGAACGCATGGCACATTATGATGTGCTGACCGGCTTACCTAACCGCAGTTTATTTACTGATCGATTTAATCGAGCCATCGCTGATAGCAAACGAGCTGAAAAGCAATTAGCAGTCTGTTTCATTGACTTAGATAACTTCAAACCCGTTAATGACAACTTCGGTCACGGTGTGGGTGATTTATTGTTAATAGAAGTTGCGAAACGCATTTCAGAGGTTGTCAGAGAGCAAGATACAGTCTCCCGCCAAGGTGGAGATGAATTTGTTGTGTTATTAAAAGATATTGCACCCAGCCAGCAATATAAACAGGTGATTGAACGCATCCATTATTCACTCGCTGAACCTTATATCATTGATAATATAGAACATAACATTGCAGCCTCTAGTGGTATCTCTATTTATCCTTCCGATGGTGATGATATTGACACCCTATTACGCCATGCTGATCAAGCCATGTATCAAGCTAAGCTCTCAGGTAAAAACCGTTATGAATTTTTCAACCTGTCACAAAACCAAGAATGGGGTACAAAGCGCCAACAATTAGATGAAATTGAACAAGCATTGATGAATGATGAATTCAGTCTTTACTATCAACCTAAGATAGATATGGTTAGTGGCAAAGTTTTTGGCGTGGAGGCACTAATACGTTGGCTACACCCTGAAAAAGGCACTATCCTACCTTTGGATTTTTTACCACTTGTCACTGATACAGATTTAGAAATTACAATTGGCAATTGGGTGATAGAGCAAACACTTTCACAACTCCATGTATGGCAACAATCTGGTTATGATCTTCAGGTGAGCATTAATGTTTCATCCCTACACTTGCAGTCAAACAATTTTTCGAGGACTATAGCTGAGTATTTAGAAAGCCACCCTTCTATAAAACCACAAAATATTGAATTTGAAGTGCTAGAAAACAGTACTCTTAATAATCTCAATACAATTAGTAAAGCCTTGACAACGTGTAAAGAATATTTAGGCGTGAGTTTTTCTCTTGATGATTTTGGCGCTGGTCATTCTTCATTGGCCCACCTTAGAGACCTAGCAGTCGACAGTATTAAAATTGATAGCGATTTTATCAATGGCATACTAAATGATCCAAGCGACTACGCCATTATCGATAGTGTAATTAGTTTGGCAAATGCTTTTAATAAAAACCTTATAGCCGAAGGTGTCGAAACAACTGAACAAGGCCTAGTTTTAATCAATATGGGTTGTCGACAAGCTCAAGGCAACGCGATTGCGCCTCCGATGCCCGCCAAAGACATTCTTTCCTGGCTAAATAATTATAGTGCTAATGAAAAATGGCAACACTATGGCAGCACGGCATTTACGACGCGAGAAAAAAGAGTCAACTTGTTTATACTTTTAGGCGAAACCTGGTATAACCAATTCATCTTAGACATTCAGTCTCCCCCGAAAAAAATTGACCCTTCATCAACGCTAATCAGAGAACATTGCCACTGCGAGTATTGGCTTAAGCGAGTCAAACAAGAACAGGTGTTTGAGCCAGAGCCATTAGCAAAATTTGAAACTATTCATGATGAGTTGTTGGCTTTTTCAGCCACTATTTCAGACAGACATCTTAATAATAAAATAAATGAAGCAAGAGCTGATCTTGAACAACTCACATCACTTTATAATGACATGATTACTGCAGTGAAGAAGTGTATCTAAGCCGAATAGAAAGTCACCTACACTTTTTTATAGTGACTTTTCACCAGACCACCTTCAAAAACTTCCGTAGAACAGTGTTCAAAATTGATAATTTGCTTTTGTTTGCTAAACAACGGGATACCCTCACCTAAAATAACAGGTATCTTTGAAATGATTAGTTCGTCGATCAAGTTCTTTTTTAAAAAGCTTTGAATCGTTTTACCGCCATCAATATATAGGTTGTTGTAACCTTGGCTCGCTAATTTTTTGATAATGGCTTTTAAATCTCCATGAACAAGCTCAACTTTATCAACCAACTCAGGCGGGACTTCTCGTAAAGAATTACTCAATACAAATACTTTTTTTTCATAAGGCCAAGGCTCAAAATTCAGCACAACTTCATAAGTATTTCGGCCCATGACAACCGCATCAATACCATCCATAAACTGGAAAAAACCGTAGTCGGACTCAGTCGGGTTAGGAAAGTTATCTAACCAATCTAACCCGCCAGATATCGTTGCGATATAGCCATCAAGGCTTGTTGCTATATAAACACTTGTTGTCATTATTTCTTAAAAAACTCATAATAAAAATATTATTATATGATTTAATATCAATAAGTTATAAAATATTTATAAAGTATTTTGTAAGGTTATACCGACATCAAGTTTTTGCTAATAACGACTATAAACCGCCGTATTACCTTGCTTATCAAATGCAATTACATCGTAGCCTTTTGGTGGTAGACCTTCTGGTTGCATACCAGGTGAGGCTTGTGGCATACCCGGCGCAGTTAATCCGACAATATCGGATTTTTCTAATAATAAACGCTTAATGTCAGCAGCAGGAACATGGCCTTCTATCACGTAACCATCAACTAATGCCGTGTGGCAAGATGCCAAACCTGGTAACAACCCAGATTGTTCCTTAATCATGTTCATATCATTCACATTGTGGCTAACAACATTAAAACCTTCATTTTCAAGATGCGTGATCCACTTATTACAACAACCACATGTTTCAGATTTATAGACAGTGACTTCCGGTAAGCTTGCTTGAACAGGCTGTGTTTCTGCCTTTTCACTCGAAAGTTGCATAGGCTGCGGTTTATATGAAGGTGGCTGCTTTGGCTCAAAGAAATAAAAGCCGATTGCAAGAGACAACGCAATAATGGCCAATACGACATAGATGATCGCTGAACCTCTTTGCTTTGTTTTAAGGTTTTGTTGGCTTAATGTTGACTTCATTATGTTTCCTTAAGGATAAATTTAAGCTTATTTTATATGCTCTGACTGATCTGTTGTGAATATCTCTATTGTTGATAGACAAACTTTTACTGATAATTGTTCAAACTTGAATACATCAAATAGGATTGGATAAACTCACTACCTCCTAATCGAGCGTTTTTAACCAGCCCACACCACCCAATCGCTGCTGTTGTTGCAAATTCCATATTGCTCTCTCACGCAAGTGTTCAGCGGGTTTAGCAGGGTTATACTTCAAAGGGCTTGGTAATGATGAAGCTAATAAAGCACTTTGCATCGGGCTTAATCGTTTTGCCGATTTGCCAAAGTGATATAAGCTTGCTGCCTCCAAACCAAAAACACCTTCACCCCACTCTGCCACATTCAGATAAACCTCTAAAATGCGCTCTTTACCCCAAGTTAGTTCGATCAATAAGGTAAACCAGACCTCCAGTCCTTTACGAAACCAACTACGCCCTGTCCACAAATAAACATTACGCGCGACTTGTTGGCTTATGGTGCTTGCACCACGTAAGTGACCACCACGACCAAATGATTTTAATGCCTCAAATATCGCTTTGAAATCAAACCCTAAATGCTGCATGAATGATTGATCTTCTGATGTAACCACCGCCAATGCTGCTTGTTTAGGTATATCTTCCCAATCAAGCCAATGCTGCTGCAAACTAAAATTTAGTTTTTCAGAACTCAACCAGCGATCCGCCATCACCATTGTTACTGGTGGGTTCAGCCACCGAAATGGCAATACAACTAATACACTTAACACCACAAAAGCCAAAACAAAGCGGATAAGGTATTTAAAAAATAACCGACGTAATTTTTTCACGAATAGATCGTAACAGAACTGAGAAAATTAAGATCTTAAAAAGAGATGGTAGCAATAACAGCTTGAAGCTAAGATAGTCGAAACAAGTAGGAGGGGCTTGCTTCCATCAACTGAATGTTTTTACTGACGAATATCAAAGCTAAAAACTGAAATTACTAAATCTAATATTACTTAATAGATAAAATCGCAATTTGTGTTATTTCCTACACCACCATGGCAAATAACCCATTTTTATTCATAGTTGAAATAGAAACACCAACGATAGTAGGCAACACGCTATTGGCTCTTAATCGCCAACAACTCAACATCAAAAATTAATGTAGAACTAGGCGGAATATTACCCATCCAACGATTACCATAAGCAAGCTTAGCGGGAATATAAAATCGTCTTTTCTCCCCCTCCACCATTAACTGCAAACCTTCAGTCCAGCCTTTTATTACTTGGTTCAAACCAAAGCTCGTTGACTTACCACTTTTTATTGAACTATCAAACACAGTGCCATCAATCAATCGCCCTTCATAATGTACTTCAACCCTATCTTTAGCTGCAGGGTGTTGCGTTCCTGTACCAGCCTCAAGCAAACTATGTTGCAAGCCAGACGGAGTCACTTCAACCCCTTCTTTTTGCTGGTTATCGGTCAAAAAATCAAGCCCTGCCTGCTTAGTTTGTGCATTCTCTTCGTCCATCCCTGAAGAGGTATAAACTCGGTAAACACTCAATAAAACCAAACCGACAACAATAGCGATAATAATAACTTCAGTCACAATTTAACCTTTAGATAAAGCCATCAACTTATTGCAATCTCATCATCCTAAGACTAAAGTTAGCAGCTTCGTTATAAAAAATACTCACCCTAACATATCTACAAGGAAACATAGATGGCTACATTACCTGTATTAGTAAAAGACCAAACCCCATCAGAAAGCCAAGTTTTACTAGACCAAATGCAAAAAAGCATTGGCATGATACCTAACTTTCACGCCATGCTTGCCGCCTCACCACAAGCATTAAAAGGCTATATGACACTTCACCAACTCGTCACCGAAACAGCCTTCACAGCAGAGGAAATGACCGTAGCATGGCAAACCATTAATAATGAGCACGACTGCCATTATTGCTTCCCAGCACATGTGGCTGTCGCTGTTGGTATGGGCGTTGATCAAAGCATTTGTGATGCGATTAAAAACCAAACTGCACTACCTACTGACAAACTGGAAGCCTTACGTACATTTACCCTAGAAATCGTTCGAAATAGAGGTAATGTTGACCCTACTGATGTTGACGCGTTTAAACAAGCAGGCTTCACCGATCGTTCTATTGCAGATGTACTGCTAGTGCTAGCTCAAAAAACCATGAGTAACTACCTAAACCATATCGCAAAGACACCGCTTGATGCTGCCTTTGCACCTTTTGCTTAATTAAAAACTAATTTCATTATATATGCTGAAACTATTAATGGCCGACTGGCTCCACGCTGATGTGGCAGCCATTCCAATTCGCGAAGCGGTCTTTATAAAAGAGCAAAAGCGTGCGGAGACAGAGGAATGGGATGATGGCGATGAACATGCACTGCATGTCGTCGCCTCATTTGATGGCAATGCCATCGGCACGGCGAGACTGACACCTGATGGCATCATTGGGCATATGGCTGTCTTAAAAGACTTTCGAAACCAAGGTGTCGGTTCAGCTATGTTACAAAAGTTGATAGAAATGGCCAAACAGAGCCGCTTTAAACTATTAACGGTAAATTGCCCACACCGCATTGAATATCTCTATATCAAACATGGCTTCATGGCCCAAGGTGATAAATTTTTACAAGCAGGCGAACCCCATATCAAAATGGTCTTATACCTATCGGTTTAATGCATTCCACCTAACATTGCCTTAGCTACAAACACTCCGCTACACTAACCAAAACTGTCAAAGTCAGAGCAACCTCACCTTGTCTAAACCTGTCCTTATTATCCAACTTCGTCCAGAAGACGATACATCAGATAACGAATATCAGGCTATCCTAAAATATGGCGATCTGACAGAAAACCAAACTCAACGACTTCGTATTGAGCAATCTGGCATCCCTGACTATTTATCTATCGATGATTACAGTGCCATCATTGTAGGTGGCAGCCCTTTTGATATAAGCACACCCAATGATCAAAAGTCTGCTATTCAACATAAAATAGAGGCCGATTTTGAGCGACTACTCAGCCAAGTCATCAAATATGACTTCCCTTTCCTAGGTGCCTGCTCGGGAAATGGCCTATTAGGTAACCATCTAGGCACACCAATCAGCAAACGCTACGGTGAAGATGTCGGCTGCGTATCACTTGATATTACAGAACAAGGTAAGAATGATCCCTTATTAAAGGGCTTCCCCTCCGCCATCAACGCTCTACTGGGTCATAAAGAAGCCTGTGACAATGTACCAGAGCAAGCCACGTTATTAATGACCGGTCAACGTTGTCCAGTACAAATGTTTCGTCTCGCCAAAAATATTTACGCTACACAATTTCACCCCGAAGGCGATGGCGAAGGCTTTAGTTTACGTATCGAAGCCTACAAACATTTTGGCTATTTTAAACCTGAGCAAGCTATTCACCTCACCCAAGCTGTTAATGCGGGTACAACGCCTTATGCACAACATATCTTAAAACGCTTTGTACAGCGTTACTACCACCAGCTCAATACTGAACAATTTGGTATTGAGCTGATAGTAATGGACTGGTCCAATGCTGCACCACTTGCACAAACGGTACGGACTGAAGTATTTATTGAAGAACAAGGTGTCTCCAAAGCAGAAGAATGGGATAATCAAGATCAAGCAGCGATGCATATTATCGCCTTTTATAATGCCATACCCGTCGGCACTGCCCGCTTAACATCAAAAGGTAAAATCGGCCGAATGGCGGTACTAAAACAGCACAGAAATAAAGGTGTCGGCACAGCTATGCTACAAAAACTTATTGGGCTGGCTAAACAACAAAAACAACGTCAACTCATACTGTGGTCACAAACTCACGCTAAAGCTTTTTACCAACAACACGGGTTTATCACACAAGGTAGTGAATTTCTCGACGCTGGCATTCCTCATATTGAGATGTGTTTAGAAATAAACTGAAAGCAAAGAAAGTCATCGCAACTTAAACCCAACATTCATAATTAAAACACGAATGTTTTAATGAATTAAGTAGCCAAGTTACTACGGTTTCTACCTTCTGCTTTTGCTAAGTACAGCGCCTCATCTGCTCCTAATACTAATTTATCAGAATTCAAACCTGGCTCAGGGCAGAGAGTGCCGATACCAATGCTCACTGTCACCAACGCTGAAACTTGACTACCTGTATGTTCTAATGCCATTTCGCTAATAGCTTCCCGGATCTTTTCGGCCATGTAATATGCACCCGTCCGATTAGTATCAGGCAATAAAACTGCAAATTCTTCTCCGCCATAACGAAAGGCCATATCAAGCGACCTTTTTAATTCTTTATCGATGCAGTTTGCGACATTAACTAGACAATCGTCACCCTCTTGATGACCATAGGTATCGTTATATTGTTTAAAGTAATCAACATCGATCATAAGTAAGCTTAACGGCTGCTTATATCTTTGGGCATTCAACCAAATCGAATTCAATTGATCGTCAAAATGACGCCTATTAGCGATCCCTGTTAAACCGTCAAATGTAGCCAATTTTTCGAGTTGTATCTGAGTATTTTTTAGCTCAGTCAGATCGCTTATCGTCTCAACAACAGCAACGATATCACCACACTCGTTGTAGATAGGCCCAGCATCAAATGAAAGGTATTTTTCACCCGGAATGTTTGGCACAACACACCAATTGTGTGCATGAAGAAATTGTCCCTTCCTATCAATTACTGGCTGGGAATGTGAGTCATATAAGGAGGATAATTCTTCATCCGTAATATTGCCCTTTAACACAGCATCCGCTAAACACATTCTAGGCTTATCATAAAGAGCCATCCAGTGTTTTTTAGTACCAATGACAGTTTTAGCCTCGACGCCTGTAATCATCTCACAAGCTTTATTCCAAATAATGACAACACCATCGCTATTGATAACAAAAGTCGGCGTAATCAAATCTTCCATCAGCTTCACTGCTAAACTGATATTCGTCGTCAGATTGACTTCATCATGATTGGGCATACTAAAATCCTTTTATTTTTAGTTGGTATTACGGGGGACACAAGGCGCTCGTCAATCGCTTATAGATACAACCTTTCTCACATCACACAACGTTTAGTTAATTATCTGTAATTGAACTAGTTCGCTTCACCATTGATCGCGAGTAACTCCACATCAAAAACCAATACCGAATTAGGCGGAATATCACCAGCCCAGTTTTCTCCATAAGCCAGATCAGGCGGAATAAAAAAACGCGCCTTCTCGCCAACTACCATCAAAGGTATACCTTCCTTCCAACCTGCGATCACGCGTTCAAGCCCAAAGCTAATTGGCTTGCCACGGGCAACAGAACTATCGAAAACCGTACCGTCAATCAAACTACCTTCATAATGTACCGTCACACTATCTGTTAATTTAGGATACACAGTGCCTGTTCCTGCCTGTAACACCTTATATTGCAAACCAGATTCAGTCACAATCAAGCCAGGTGTGACCTTGTTTGACTCTAAATAATCCATACTCGCTTGTTGATTGGCTGCCAACTCAGCCTCAGTCAATGCAGGTGTGTAGGTTATATACAAATAAAAGCCGATTAAAGCAGCCGCGAGAATAATATAAAGTTTTCCTGACACAATAACTTCCTGAAATAAATTAAATAATACTAGAGATAGATTAGCTTAAATAAAGAGATTAGAAAAACACAAAATCAATCAAGTCTGACTCTGACAAAGCCATAACAAGTTTAGTTTTAATCGTAGTTACAAATTCGCGACACTTAACCAATCTCATATTGATTAGCTATATGAGTTTATCGTCGGTAAAATCAACTCTTTTATTGATATGAGTTCAACATGGCCCAGTACGTATATAGCATGAACCGCGTTGGCAAAATTGTGCCGCCAAAACGTGAAATTCTAAAAGACATTTCGCTGTCATTCTTTCCCGGTGCCAAAATTGGTGTATTGGGCTTAAATGGTTCGGGTAAATCAAGCTTACTTAAAATTATGGCAGGGCTGGATAGTGACTATCTTGGTGAAGCCGTCCCGATGCCCAATATCAAAGTCGGTTATCTTCCACAAGAACCCGAACTTGATGACAGCAAAACCGTACGCCAAATTGTTGAAGAATCCGCCTCAGATGTCAAAAGTGCCGTGGAAGAACTCGAAGCAGTCTACTCGGCCTATGCGGAGCCTGATGCCGACTTCGATGCCCTCGCAGCCAGACAAGCTGAATTAGAAAACCTGATCCAAGCCAAAGATGGTCATAATCTAGACAACGCCCTTGAACGTGCGGCTGATGCCTTGCGCCTACCTGATTGGGATGCCAATGTCGCCGTGTTATCTGGTGGTGAGCGTCGCCGTGTTGCACTGTGCCGCCTATTGCTTGATAACCCAGATATGTTATTGCTGGATGAGCCAACGAATCATCTTGATGCAGAATCGATTGCCTGGATAGAACGTTTCTTACAAGACTTCCCAGGCACAGTGGTTGCCATCACCCATGATCGTTACTTCCTCGATAATGCAGCCGGTTGGATTTTAGAACTCGATCGTGGTCGCGGTATTCCTTATGAAGGCAACTACTCATCTTGGTTAGAGCAAAAAGACGCCCGCCTAGAACAAGAAGCCAAAGCAGAAGCCTCACATAACAAAGCCATCAAAGCCGAATTAGAATGGGTACGCCAAGGGGCTAAAGGCCGCCAAGCCAAATCAAAATCACGTCTAAAATCATTTGAAGAAATGAACTCGCGTGAATTCCAAAAGCGTAATGAAACCCAAGAAATCTATATTCCACCTGGCCCACGCCTAGGGGACAAAGTGATTGAAATCAACAACGTCACCAAATCCTATGGTGATAAGTTATTAATCGATAACCTCAACCTAGCTATCCCAGCCGGTGCCATTGTTGGCATCATCGGCCCCAATGGTGCGGGTAAATCCACCCTATTCCGCATGATAGCAGGCGAAGAACAACCCGATTCAGGTTCGATAGAATTAGGTAGCACTGTGCAACTCGCCTATGTCGATCAATCACGTGATCTTAATGGCAAAAACACCGTGTTTGAAGAAATCTCTGAAGGTAACGATATTATCACCGTCGGCACCTACACCACCCCATCTCGAGCCTATTGTGGTCGCTTTAACTTCAAAGGCTCAGACCAACAAAAATTCGTCAAAGACCTGTCAGGTGGTGAACGCAATCGACTCCATATGGCCAAGCTATTAAAAGAAGGTGGCAATGTCCTGCTACTCGACGAACCGACTAATGACCTTGATATTGAAACCCTGCGTGCACTAGAAGAAGCAATTTTAGCCTTCCCCGGTTCCGCCGTCGTGATTTCACATGATCGCTGGTTCCTAGATCGTGTCTGTACCCATATGATTGCATATGAAGGTGAATCTAATGTGGTGTTCTTTGAAGGCAACTACACCGAATATGCCGAAGACTACAAACAACGCTTTGGTAAAGATCACCAGCCTGAACGGATTAAATATCGTAAGATGAGCTAGCGAATCAGCTAAACCATTAACACTAAAAACGGGATAAGCCAGCACTGGTTTATCCCGTTTTATTTTTAAAGCTGGCAAGTTATATTCAGCTTATAATAGCGCTCATACTTTAAACCTACAGACTCACCACTGTGACCACACGCCGCCGACACAGCAATAAGCAAACAGCCCCTCGTCGCAAAGGCTTGCATCCAAGAAACTGTCATCAATCTGGTTATGACTTCACAGCGCTTGTCAGGTGCTACCCTGCGCTTTCAAGCTATGTAAAAACAAATAATCACGGTAATCTCTCCATCGACTTTGCCAACCCACTGGCTGTCAATGCACTCAATACCGCCCTGTTAAAACACCACTACAATATTGTTGACTGGCATATTCCAGAGGGCGCACTTTGCCCGCCTATCCCAGGCAGAGCAGATTACATCCATACCATCGCTGAATTACTCGGTATTGATACCCCTACTACGAACGCATCCCCAGTAAAACAAAACATCACCTTGCTCGATATAGGGACAGGGGCAAATGGCATATATCCAATATTAGCTCACCAAATATACGATTGGCAGTGCGTTGGCAGCGATATTAATCAGCAGTCACTTGATAACGTAGCAACGATCATCGCCAGTAATCCATCACTTAAAAATGCGTTTAAACTACGTTTGCAAGCAGATAAAAATCATATGTTCAAAGGCATCATTCAAGCAGGCGATTATTTTGATGTCACCGTCTGTAACCCACCCTTCCATACCTCACTAGAAGAAGCCCTTAAAGGGAGCCAACAAAAAGTCAACAAGCTGGCACGCAACCGTGGTGAGCAAATCAATAAAACACTGGGCACTAAAAAGTCCGAATCTCCCACGCTTAATTTTGGTGGCCAAGAAGCTGAGCTATGGTGTAATGGCGGTGAACGGCTGTTCCTTAAAAAAATGATAAAAGAAAGTAAGGACTTTGCCACTCAATGTCACTGGTTCACCAGCCTCGTGTCAAAAAGTGACAATCTAAAGCCCGCCACAAAACACCTTCGAAAGCTCGGGGCGGCTGATATACACGAAATAGAAATGGCACAAGGCAATAAAGTCACGCGAATATTAGCTTGGACATATAGCTGATGGCTTAAGAACCAATTCTAATATTCAAACAGACTTAGTATGTCTACATTTAGGATAGCTAGGAATAATTAGGGTCAGTGTAAAAACTATTCAATTAAAAGGAGGTAATTAAAAGCGACACTACTCTTTTTTACTCATTTCATTCTCTAGTGACAATAAGGCAGCGCGGATGCAAAACATATTTTGCATAGTCACCATATTTCTCCTTAGCCTCTAAACACTGTTCGGTGATGTAAGGACAGCTAAAGTCGGGATCAACATTTTTTATTCGTAATGTTACTTTTTGTTCAATGATTGGATCTGCGTAGCTATTACAGTTATTAGCTTCGTCCCAGCTTCCATCGATGTAATCTGACAAATTAAATTGGCTATTAAACTCCCAGGCCTTAGTTATTTTTTTATTTTTGATCGAGGCAATAAATTGAATTTCACACGATACGTATGGCTTGTTAAAAAAATTAGCGAGTGCGCCTTTTAATGGATCACCTTTTTTGAGTAAAATCTTATTCCAGAACCGCATGCCATTATAGTTGGAGACCAGATCGGCAAAAGAAAAAATGCCCGTCGTGCGATAACCAAATTTACCCGCTTCCCGTTGCCTTCCCCACTCTAGAGCCTGCTTTATATTTTGACCCTCAAAATGGCTTAACTCAAAATACTTCCAACCTTCAGCAAAAAGGTGACCTAGTTTATCTAGTCCAACAAGATGACCATTGATATTGACGACGTCACTCAGCTCTTTAAGGTTTAAAGAAAAACCTTCTATATAGTCTATGTCACGATAAATAGAATCGTTTAATGATAAAGCATAACTTTGTCTGGCGAGTAAACGGCGTAATTGTTTGTCCAGATCGTAACCCTTAAGTCCCCAGGATGCGGTAAAGGATTGAAAAATCGCTTTTCTAAGTTCGCTATAAAGGACTTGTTCATTACAACCGTTGTCGCCATCTATTATGTCTGGGATATATGCTTGTCGGGCATTGGCCTTTTGTATGCCCTCTTGCAAGCGTTGATTAAAAATCGTGTTAATAAGTGTAAAACTATTTTCAAGTTTAACTTTTCTCGGCGTGACGCTATCGATTTCAGCCGCAAAACTAGTCTGCAACAAGAAACTGCTTATTAAAGTGAATACGATGACTATCTTTTGCATGTTGATAAATATAACGTCCTTTAATAAATTAAACCTGTGTTATTTAATAATGAAAAGCGAAAAATCAAAATAGAATCAGCGTAATTAGTTTCTTAATATTCATAAACACTACTTCAGGTTTCAACTATAATTAATAGACCACTCTTCTGGAGAATGGCTATGGTGAAAAACACCTTAACTGCGGATAGTGTCCTCGAACAAGCTATCGTTCTTGCGCACAAAAATTCATGGGAATCGTTTAGCTTAGTCGAGTTAGCTTTTCTTCTCGATTGCTCATTGAGTGAGATAAAACACTTCTATCGATCTAAAGATGATATGGCTGAGGCACTTTTTAATCGTGCTGATGATGCGATGTTGAACTTGGCCTTAAATGAAAAATATCGACATCTGGCAAGCAATGACAAACTAGTAGAATCGATTATGACTTGGTTTGAGTCTTTGACGCCATACAGGCCACTTGTACGCGAGATCCTCGCTTATAAACTTGAGCCAGGCCACTTTCACTTGCAGGCCCACGGTATTACTCGAATCAGTCGCACTGTGCAGTGGTTTCTTGAAGCAGCAGAGAGAAAAAATACAGGCTGCAGGCGCATCGCTGATGAAATTGCTGTGACGTCAGCTTACCTGATTAGTTTTCGCTCGTTCTTGTTTGATGACAGTGAGGACCATGTGAAGACTCGAAATTTGCTGGACAGGCTTATTAACCAATTAAATTAAAAAGTAATGGGATCACACTTGGCTAATTTTTGATATACATAAAAATGAATCAACGCGATCAAGGTAATTGATTTTTAGCATGTCAACCTCACATGACAACCTCAATCGGTAAACACTATGCTTAGTGATAATTAGATATGATCACATTCCCATCTGGAATTAAGTACCGTTACTCTTCCGTTGCCTTTATTGCCATAACTTCTTCCAGCTCTAAGCCAGTCAGATCATGAATAGTACGCCACAAATAATAAAATATGCCGGCCATCATCAGCATAGAAGGCAAGGCAATCATTGGATAGCTATATAAGGTTAACTGACCGAGTTCTTCGTTAAACTCAGGCGTGCCTGCAGGGCTGACGACGATCCATTTAGCCAAGATGTAATTCATCACTGCTGAGAAAGCAAAAGAACCCGCGACGAAATACGTCGCTGTCATTAAGCGCTTATCAAATAAAGTCGTACTATTTTTAGCTTCTAATCTTTCCTTTATTTTATCTACATCCATAACGTTAGGATTGAAAAGCAGTGCTCTGATTAAAGGATACGGCGTAAAGGTAGAGACGATAACGGCGATACCCAATATACTGGGAATAGCAGCTTCTTTAACCGCTATCCATTTAGTATCAAGCTCGAGTAAACCAATGCCGCCTGTCAGTAAAACGCTAACCAGGCCCAATAGCGCTATAAAGTTAAACTTTTTATATTTTATTAACTCATAAAGCCCCCAACCAATTGGAAAAGCCAAGGCAACAATGAGTCCACCTGCTGCCCCCAAATCATCTTCTCCACTCAATTTCATTAGAATGAATGAAGGCACAATGATGCTAAATAGAAGGTCAATCATCGGGCGTGGTTTGTGGGTTGGTGCTGTGTTCATGGTGTTATATTCCAGTTTGAATTCGTTTAACAACGTTAATTATAAAGTGAGTTGTTAGCTATCCTTATTTCCACTATTAGTACTTAGTCTAGCTACCAGCAAGAGTGCAATAACAAGCCAACCGAAGGGATACGGGAAATAACCGTTAAAAAATGCTAAAAGTGTTGCTATCAGCAGTGTAACTAGTAGGGCTGCAAGCCAATCAATTTTGATAATTGTCTCCTAATGCGACTGTCCGTTTTTAATGTTAATCATTAATAAGACTGTTGAATAGAATTTAACAATTTTAATATAGTATCCAGACGCTGTTGTGGCTGTCTCATTTCAAGTATTTCTTGTTTTATTTTTGCTGGCATACCGAATAAGCCGTTTACTATAAAGCTAAATTCAACCGCTGATAGGTTTTGCCATTGTTCACTTGCCATCATTTTTTTAAATTCGTCATTACTATGGCCAAGCACCAATAAACGCTGCGTTACCTTTTCATAACTTTGCCTTAAACTGACTAAGTCGTCATCTTCAAGCGGTTCATCTTCATACAACTCACAAGCCCATATATTAAACGGTAATATCTGTCGCACTTGTTTTAACTCTAGTCGTGTTTCAAAATGAACAATGACACCCATACGGCCATCATCCAGTTCCTCATGCAGCTCTACTTTACCAGCAGAAAAAACATCACAAGGCTTATAGGTAGATTGATTACTGTTAAGCGCTTCTTCCCGTCTCTGCATACGTGTCATGTCACGAACGACTCCTTGTGTATGACAAACGCCCATCATCACATCGTTATCGAGGCAATATCTCACCATTTCTCGATAACGGGGCTCAAAAACATGCAATGGGATAGGCACACCAGGAAAATTAACTGATTTAGGAATCGGGAAAAGGGCAACTTCTATCATAGGGTCAATAGTTTATAAGTATTAAAGTAATAATGTCAGTGTAATTGATTAAGTTAATCACGCTGCCCCGCTACTCTTTTCATTTAATAAAGGTTGTAGATAAGGCAAGATATTTTTCAGTACCCTTGGTTGCCCTTCTTTATTCGGATGTACACCATCGTCTTGCATTAGGCTTTTATTAAGGGCAACACCTTGTAGCATAAACGGCACATAGGCGATCTGGTATCGCTCTGCTATTTTTTGGTATAGCTTGAAAAATAGTTTGGTATAGCGTTTGCCATAGTTTTGTGGAATCTGGTTACCGATCAAAAGTACTTTCGCATCAATTTGATGGGCCTGCTCGATCATTGTTTCTAGGTTTTGGCTGGTTTGGCTCAAAGGATAGCCACGAAGCGCATCATTTGCACCTAGTTCTAAAATAATCCATTTTGGTTTGTGTGTGGTGAGAAGCTGTTTGAGACGTGACACACCGCCTTGAGATGTTTCGCCACTGACACTGGCATTGACGACTTTAATATCAGGATGTGTTTGTGAAAGTTGCGTTTCGAGTAAACTAACCCAACCCATCTCTTGTCGTAGGTTGTAGGCTGCACTTAGACTATCGCCCATAACGAGTAATGTGGATGCTGACGCGACGCTAGTAAACAACCAAATAATCGGCAATAACAATAAACATTTTCTTTTCACAAACATAGCAAACCTTATTTAGAGTGAACCACCATGGCGGTCAAGACTGCGATTAAAGTAAGTAATTTAGCCCATACCGTCAATGCAAATACCGGTGATTTGACTATATTGAACGGCATTAATATGGACATCAAGGAAGGCGAATCAGTTGCGATTGTTGGTGCTTCTGGTTCAGGTAAGTCGACTTTGTTGGGTTTATTAGCGGGGCTTGATGTTAATACATCTGGTGAGATAACGCTTTATGACCACGCTTTTTCTCGTTTGGATGAAGAGGAACGCGCCTTAATACGTGGGCAATATGTCGGTTTTATTTTTCAATCCTTTCACCTTTTACCTAGCCTACAAGCCATTGAAAATGTCATGCTACCCGCCGAACTTATTGGTGATAAGCAAGCGCGTAAAACGGCAGAATCATTATTAGAACAAGTCGGCTTGTCGCATCGTTTAACCCATTACCCTAATCAACTTTCAGGTGGTGAGCAGCAACGTGTTGCTATTGCACGTGCTTTTGCATCTCGCCCAAAAATTCTTTTTGCTGATGAGCCAACAGGCAATCTTGATGAGGGCAATGGTAAAATTATTATTGAGCAGCTATTTGAACTTAATGCATCTCAAGGCACCACCCTGGTAATGGTGACGCATGATAATGAACTCGCTAAAAAATGTGATCGTCATTTAGTGATGTCGGCTGGCCAGCTAGCGGAACAGACATGATCGGTTTTTCATTGCGGTTAATGTTAAGAGACATCCGCAGCGGGGATATTGTTACCCTGCTTATCGCGCTGATTATTTCTGTCGGTACAGTCACCTCAATTGGTTTGTTTATTGATAGATTGCAGCTTTCTTTTGAGCAACAGTCGGCTAATCTATTGGCGGCTGATCGCTTGATTAGCTCTGATGATGAAATTGCCAAAGATTGGCAGGTTAAAGCGAATGAATTATCGCTAAAACAAGCGCAGCGAACCTCATTTCGTACCATGATATTTGCGGGCGATGCCTTGCAATTAAGCAATGTCAGTGCCGTCACTGATAATTACCCTTTAAAAGGCGCTTATTTAATAGACGACACTTTATTCGGCACTGGGCAGCCTTTTAGACAGCCACCTCAACAAGGACAGATCTGGATGTCATCCAGACTGGCCAGTCTATTGAATATCAACATTGGTGATCAGGTAGAAGTGGGTGAAGCAACCTTAACGGTTAGTCAGTATTTAGTACGCGATCCTGGAGCAAGTAGTTCTTCATTTGCGATATCACCACGGGCGGTGATCAATATGGCTGATTTAGCATCAACTCAAGTCATTATTCCCGGCAGCCGAGTACGTTACGCACTGTTATTAGCCGGACAGCGAGATGATCTAGGTGCCTATAAAACATGGGTTACACCTCAATTAGATAACGGACAACGTTGGCGAACACCCGTCCAAAAAGGCGAACGTATTGGTGACACCATCGCTAAAGCCGAATCTTTTCTATTATTGGCGGGGACGTTGGCTGTTGTTATGTCAGGTATAGCGATGGCATTGGCTTCGGGACGCTTTGTAAAACGCCATTTAATGCAAGTCGCTGTGTTAAAAACGCTAGGCGCAACACCTAGGGTGTTGATCAAGGTATTCCTGACACAATTCTCCCTATTGTTTGTGCTTGGTGCTGCCATAGGTCTCGCGGTTGGTTGGGGCGTTCAAGGCATTATTTCATCGCTGTTATCTGGCTTAATGTCGACCGCATTACCCGAGCCTTCGGTTAGTCGACTGTGGTTGGGCATTGCAACGGGGTTTATCTCGATAGTGGCATTTTGTCTACCCTTGATGATGCGCTTGATCAAAACCTCGCCGATGTCAGTATTACAACCTAGCGTAAAGATTGAGCATAATACGGTGCTGATTTATAGCATTGGCTTTATCGGTATGTATGGCTTGATGTGCCTTTATACCAACGGGTTTTTATTACCTAGCATTATGACGCTGACAATTGTGGCGATTGGCTTTTTGGTCACACTATTAGGCTGGGCCGTTTTTAAATTGGGCCGTTCTTTAACGTCGGGGGCTACCAGTGGCTGGCAAATTGGTTTTGCTGCACTTTATCGCAGGTTATTACCCAACCTTTTTCAATTATTGGTGTTTACGCTGATCATCATGCTGGGCCTTATTTTACTGGGTGTTAAATCCAGTCTGCTGGCTGATTGGCAAAAGCAATTACCAGCCGAGGCGCCAAATCATTATTTGTTTAATGTTCAAGCAGACCAGATTGACCACATCAACACTGCAACTGAACAACTAGACATATTAAAGTCAGATTGGTATCCGATGGTGCGAGGTCGGGTCATTTTGGAAAATGGAGTAAGCATCCAAACACTTTACCCTGAGGACAAAGGCGAGCCAGAACTCTACTCAAGAGAGCTAAACCTGACATGGTCCGATTCCTTAGGCCAAGGCAGTAAGCTCGTGTCGGGTGACTTTAATGCTGAGGGTTTATCAATTGAACAAAGGGTGGCACAAGAAGCGACGCTTAGTCTTGGCGACCAGCTCACTATCAACATAGGTGGCAATGTCATCTCATTGCCCATCACTTCAATTCGCAGCGTTGATTGGGGTTCGATGCAGCCTAATTTTTATCTGATTTTGCCGAAAAGTGCATTACAAGATTACCCGGCTAATTTTGTCAGTAGCTTATTTATTAGTGATGCCAAAGCGCAGTCATTTTATAAAACAATGTCCCAGTTTCCAACAGTTTCTATTCTCAATGTCGGCGACCTGTTAAAACAGATACAAACCATCATAGGACAATTGTCTGAGGCGATTCAGCTGGTCTTACTGTGCATATTAGCTGCAGGAGCATTAGTTCTACTCGCTAGCGTAAGTGCGACCCTAGAAGAGCGCTTAGAAGAAGGCGCGCTATTACGCGTTTTAGGTGCACGAAAAGCCTTGGTTCAACAAGCACTATTTGTCGAGTTTGGTGCTCTTGGTCTCTTTTCAGGACTGATTGCCACAATTGGTGCCGAAGCGTCTCTATATGGCCTACAGGTTTTTGTATTTAAATCTCAGGCCAGTTGGCATCCTCTGCTCTGGGCCTTAGGTCCTGTGATTGGGATTTGTATTATTTCTGCAATTGGCTTATTTGCCAGCAGAACAGTCGTAAAAGTCCCACCGATGCGCTTATTACGTGATTTTTAGTTTAGAAATTGTGCTAAAAAACAGTCTCGTTATTAGATAATAATCTATTGAGCAACTCCCAATACTATAATAGAAACTAGTTCGCGTTAGCTGAGTCAAACACAAAACAGTTCAAAGGGTGTAAATAGGTAATGGCAGATGGACATAAAAAGCTAGCCTGGATCACAGGAGGCGGAAGCGGTATTGGCAAAGCATTGGCACTTGCTTTAGATGCGCTAGACTGGCAGGTAATAATATCAGGCCGAACAGAGCAAAAACTCCAAGCGGTCGTAGAGAAAAGTCAGCAAATGGCCTATTCAACACTTGACGTCACAGACAAAGAACAAAACCAGCAAGTTTTTAGTGTCTTATGTGAACAATATGGCCTACCCGACCTCGTTATTTTAAATGCGGGTGATTATAGTCCAATGCCTGTCGATGAATTCAATCTCGACTTAATTTATAAGCTAAATCAAGTGAATTATCTAGGTGTAATGAATGGCTTAGCGGCAATTTTACCACCGATGAAAGAGCGCAAGTCGGGACAAATATTATTGATGTCGAGTGTAGCCGGCTATCGTGGGTTACCTGATGCGGCACCCTACGGGGCAACCAAAGCTGCCTTAATCAACTTTGCAGAAGCACTGTATATGCCCTTAAAAGAACAAGGTGTTTTGCTGAGAGTCGTTAATCCCGGTTTTGTTACTACTCAGTTAACCGCACAAAATAGCTTCAAAATGCCAGCTGAAATAACAACAAATGAAGCCGCCGAGAGAATCGTTAAAGCACTTGAAACAGACAGTTTCGAGATCACTTTCCCTAAACGTTTCACCTATATCTTAAAGATATTACGCGCTTTACCATACCGAATTTACTTCTTTCTTATTAGCAAAATAACGGGGAAATAGATGGCTTCACAACGTGCACTGGATCAGTATATTGCTTTCTACGAACAAATGAAAAAAGAAGATTTAGCTAAAATAGACAAATTCTTTAGTTCGCAAGCCCATTTTAAAGATCCCTTTAATGATGTCTATGGCATCGAAAAAATTAGAAGGATTTTTCATCATATGTTTGAGACACTCAAATCACCAAAATTTATCATTGAGGAAGCAGTATTAAATTCTGACGTTGCCTATATTAAATGGTCTTTCACAGGTGAACTTAAAGCAAAACCATTAAAACTGATCGGCGTCAGTCGCGTGGTATTTAATGAACAAGGTCTTGTTTCTGAACATATTGATTATTGGGATGCCAGTGAGCAGTTTTATATGAAACTACCTATCGTTGGCAGTCTTTTACGCTTCATACGTAAACAAGTAAGCAGTTAATTTACCAATCCAACAGTCCCTGCCTTACAGGTTTAGACAAAGGGTTTTCAGCTAACCATAAACCCACGTAATAGCGTGCAAAATCAATACTGTCATTTTTATAAAGTAACTCATCATTAAATAATAGCGATAGACCATCATCTGGATGAATATCTAGGCGAAATCGATCACCTTCGGTGACGTCTTGATAATGATAATGTAATGCATCTACATCCTTTTGATAAAAGCTACGCTGTTGCTCAGAGTGTTGCTTACTCAATGCCACATCAGCACCTTCAATTAATTGAGATTTTGATAACGCGACTTTATAACGTATTTCAAGAGAGAAAGGTCGATCATCCTCTAATAGTAAGTTTGCTTGTCCGTCAGGTTCTGCATAGAGAGCTGCATCATATACATCAATAAAAACTAACCATGTCGCTGTCGCCGTCGACTTTAATTCAAGTTCACCACGTACTGATTTAAAGTCTGGGTGTGAAGCCGGATCAGCCCAACTCAAGTTAAATAGTACTGTGTAACAAAACCAAAGAAATAAGCCGCGTTTTATCATGACTAAAGCCTCTTAAACACCAACGTGACCTCGCCCAAAAAAATGCCAAATTTAGTCATCTTAGCGCGGTTAATTAAAACATCATCTTCCTGTAAAAACATCCAGTCATCGAATTGAACTTTCACTGTGCCATCTTTGTATGGAAGATCGAGTGTATAGGCCCAATTTAACGTATTGCCATAAGCTTCACCTGTTGCATGGCCTATCACATCTGCTGCCCGACCCTCATAGTGATGTTCATCAATTCTGTTAATAGTCCAGACACGTCTATCCAAGGTACCATCTGCGTAGATAAAGTCCTCTTCTAGTACAAGAGCTCCCTCTACCATTTTCCCCAAGATATCAACAGTAAATTGTCGTTCAACTTGGCCGCTACGGTTTTGAAAAATCCCCCAGGCACGAGTTTGACCAAGAAAATAGTCCTCTAGAACTAAACGTGGTTTATTGTTTTGGTATTGTTCGACAGACATATTAGTGCAGCCAGAAAGGAAGAGTAAATATAAAACTAAGAGAGAGGTTTTCATAAGAAGGTTCCTCAGTTGAGTTGCTGTTGTAAAGTTTGATGTTCTTGGCGGTCTAAAGGAAAACGCCATATTGTCCAAACAGCCAGTAATTTAAAAGGAATAGGCAGTAATCCATAGAGTAAAGAAAGAGCCAATAAATTATTATCAGCAGGCTCTGTTTGTGTATCAAAACCTAATAACGCTAATAAGGGAAAAGCAATACCAACGGCCAATGCCAGTGATAATTTCGTCGCCATGCCCCAGAGACCGAAGAAAAAGCCACTTCTTTGGCCTCCACCTTCAGCACTATCAAGATCAATGACATCAGCTTGAATTGACGCCGGTAATGCCATATCGATACCTAGGCTCAATCCTGACAAAATACAGATAATAAGGAAAGGGAAGAAGTCGCCAGCACTTAAGGTAGGCACCCAAGCAAAAATAATGACTGCCCACAGCATAGATCCAGCCCATACATGATGTTTGCTAAACCGTTGAGCAAGCTCAACGCCAATAGGCAATCCAATTAAGCCACTGATGAAATACGCAGAGAGTAGTAAACCAAACTGTTCTGGCAGTAACAGTACATAACTGACAAACAATAAAAACAGTGTTGCAGGTAAACCATTAGCTATACCATTCATAAAATAGGCGAACAGCAGCCGTATGAATAAGCTATTTTTCTTTATTAAGGCCAAGCCCGCTCTAAAACCGATGGCATGAGAGCGTCGATTAGACTCGGGAACTTTAATTAGACAGATTAAGACAGCAATAGGCAGAAGAAAAACTAAAAACTCGGCTAGAACCGCTAACGCTTCGCCTGGTTCATCACTGCCAATTCCCATTGCTAAAGGCAAACCCGCAGCGAATAAGGTACCTATTAAAACAAAGCTTTCACGGCTGGCTGTAATTGAACTACGTTGATCATAATCACCCGATAACTCAGCACCCCATGCAGTATATGGCAAGGTGAGTAAACTCCAAGCTAAGTAAACCAGTAAGCTCCAGAATAGCAGCCAATAAAAACCACTACCCTCAGGCGGAATAAAAAGAGCCCAAATAGCCATAATCAATAATGGAGTCGCTATTGCCATTAACCATTTTCGTCTTGAAGGCAATGGTAACCAATCGGACAATAACCCGATAAGGGGATCAGTAATCACATCACTGACACGTGCAATCAATAATGCTGTTCCGACCGCAGCGAGCCCTAACCCTAGCTGTTCAGCATAAAAAGTTGGCAAATAAATATAGAGAGGTAGCCCTAACGCCGCCAAGGGTAACCCTGGTAACCCATAAAACCAGAAGTGACCATTAGCAGGCATCATTAATCAGGTTTTACCATTAAATATTGGTAAACTCCCGTATGCCCATCTCGAAAGCCCGCTTCACAGTACGACAAATAATATCGCCACATTCGCACAAACTGTTCATCATAACCAAGCTTTTCTACTTGATGGACAACATCATTGAAACGTTGATGCCAAAGTAGAACAGTTCTTTCATAGTCAGCGGCATAATTAGTAGCTTGCTCAACTATAAGGCCCCCTCGCGCTGCCTGTTCAGCAAAAACTTTGGGAGAAGGCAACATACCACCAGGGAATATGTAGCGTTGAATAAAGTCCACATTTTGTCGGTATTGGTCAAAATATTTATGATCAATAGTAATCGTTTGTAAGGCTATTTTTCCACCTGGCTTAAGTCGCATAAACAACATTTCAAAAAAGCCTGCCCAATAAGACTCCCCCACAGCCTCAAACATTTCAATGCTTACTATATGATCGAACTGCTCATCTAAATGTCGATAATCTTGTAGTCGTAAATCGACTAGGTCATCTAATCCTGCATCATAAAGTCGCTTTTTAGCCCAAGCTAATTGTTCGGTTGATAAGGTAATCCCAGTTACGCGATAGCCTTGCTTGGCTGCATGCTCCGCAAAACCACCCCAACCGCAGCCCACTTCTAATATATGTTCGCCAGGCTTGGCATTTAAAGAAGTAAGTAATTGTTGGTATTTTCGTGTTTGTGCTTGTTCGAGGCTATCTTGTGTGTCGGTGAAAATAGCACTAGAATAAGTCATCGTTGGATCGAGCCATAACTGATAAAAATCATTGCCCAAATCATAATGAGCAGAAATATTACGCCGACTTCCCCGCTCACTATTACGTCTAGTAAGGTGCCTAATCCGATTCAATAATCGGACAAAAATATTAGCTTCAAGGTGACTTGAAAGCGCTTCTAAATTCAACGTAGCCCAATAAAGAAAACTTGACAAATTTTCAGTATCCCAATCACCTTGCATATAAGCTTCAGCAAAGCCAATATCACCATCCCTACTCAACTTTTTGATTATCTTTAAGGCCCGGTGAATAGTGATGCATGCCTCAGGGCCAGGCTGTTTGCCTTCAATAAGGTAGGTTTTATTATCAGTCCTGATATGAAGCCTTCCCCGCTCACACCTCGATAATATTTTGTAGAGCAGCTTAATTGCGATCGGTACGCTAGGATCTGGTAATAATTTTACTTCCGCGTTTTGACTATCCATTCGCTTTTCACCTCTTGTTGTTGCTTTTCATCATAAGAATGAAATTTCCCACCCCGCATCCATATTTTTAGTGCATGCCAATGAATCATAAATATGATTTTGAAAGACATCATTGGCATCATAAAAAAGGCCTTAATTAAGCCTTGGTTATTGAGCGCTTTAATATCTGCATCCTGCGAAGCGATAAGGTGAAGTTCTTCATTCTGATATTCGTTGATCAAAATGCCGAAACTAGATTCTGGTTGAGTAAATTTAAAATGATATTGTTGGTCCATATCAATAAATGGAGACACGTGAAAACGCTTGTCTGCAATACATTCCACAGGCCATTGCAAGGCTTCCCCTTCCGAATGATGAACGTAGTGGTAAACGCCTCCAAAGGTATTGCTCACCTCACTAATAATTGCCACAGTCTCGCCATTTGTATTATCACAATACCAAACAGATATAGGGTTAAACCCATAACCTAAAACACGTGGAAAACAAGACAAACGAATACGACCGACATCATTTATTTTCGCCTCAGCAAGAACCTTTTCAACCCATGGCCTCCAGGCAGTTCCATCACGTGGCCCGTGATCTTTAGTACGAACACTGAGTAAATTAAATCTATTCAAACTAAACCATTTTAGAGAGTCCGCTTCTTGTTCTATATGGTCTAGATCAATTAACAAACCAAAGACACGATAAGCAAAGCGATAGGACATTGGCATCATGCGTTGATGCATTACATTCCCAAAATAAAGTTTACTTGCCATTGCTTATTTACTCTCCCAAGGAATAGGAACATTGAAATGTTTTGCAATAGAAACAGCTGAAGACAAAGCATCTTCATGAAAGCCATAGCCGAAATAGCTACCAGCAAACCAAGTTCTATTTTTGCCCTGTAATTGATGTAGCTTCTTCTGTGAAACAATAGCATTGTTATCAAAAATAGGATGCATATATTGAATACGTTTAATCACTTTCCCAGGATCTATATCCTGAATAGGGTTGAGGCTAACAAAATAATCTTGTGACAGATCTAACCCCTGAAGTGCATTCATCCAATAGCTTACAGATACTGAAGAAGTGTCCTCACCGCTATTTTGTGCAAGATAATTCCAGCATGACCATACTTTTGGGTGTTTCGGCATAAGATTAGAATCGGTATGTAAATAAGCATCATTTTCCTGATAACGGAATGACGACAACAAATCCTGCTCCTGCTCAGTTGCATTTGTAAGTAAAGCCAAAGCCTCATCAGCATGTGTAGCAATAACGACCTCATCGACCTTATGTTGCTGTCCATCTGTTAGTGTAATACTCACTGCATCAGGGTTTCTATCGATTTTACTTACACCATTGTTAACAATAATTTCTCCTGAAAATGAGGCTAATAACTTATCTACATACCGTTGGCTACCGCCGATAACCGTACGCCATTGCGGACGATCATTAACATTTAGTAAACCATGGTTATCAAAAAACTGAGAAAAACTCTTCGCAGGAAAGGACTGCATCTGTTGAGGAGAGCATGACCAAATTGCTGCAGCCATGGGAAGCAAATAATTATCCTGCATTACTTTACCAATACGATAATCTGATAAGAACTCACCTAGAGTGAGGTTGGGATCAGCCTGGTTGTTATTGATAAGTCTTTTGGCATGTCGGTTAAACTTAAGAATGTCATAAACTAATTTAAGAAAATTAGGTGAAAATATGTTTCTTCGCTGTGCGAATAGCGTATCTAGATTGTTACCAGCATATTCTAACCCTGAGTTTAAAATTGAAGCCGAGAAAGTCATATCAGTCGCTCTGGTGGTGACTCCGAGTGTCTCAAATAGACCGACTAAATTTGGGTAGTTAGGTTCGTTGTATACGATAAACCCTGTATCGACATGAGTATCAAGCCCTGTCTTTTCATTAATCACAGAAACTGTATTAGTATGTCCACCAATATAATCATTTTTATCGATCAAAAGTATTTGATACCGTTTACTCAGTAACCATGCACTTGCCATACCAGCAATACCTGTGCCTATAACGGCTATTTTTTTAGTCAAAATAATACCCTCAGGTAGGCATCGTGGTTATATCCAATGATGTCTTTATATATCATCTTATTTCATTTTTTAAGCTAATAAACTTTTCAAAGCAGGCCTTAACGCTGGATAAGTAAAACTAAAGCCGTTTGCTATAGCCCGCTGGGGCAATGCTCGTTGTCCTGTCAACAATAGGCGCGACATCTCACCTGATGCTATTTTCAAAGCCCATGCTGGTGCAGAAAACAATCCATAACGATGCAGTTGTTTAGTGAGTTCGATCGTAAATTCTTGGTTTGTAACTGGGTTTGGGGAGCAGGCATTAAAAATACCTTTTAACTGCTTATTGATAGCTAAAAAACCTAACAACCTGGTCATGTCTGAAATATGGATCCATGGCATATATTGCTCGCCAGTACCTAAACGCCCTCCCAGACCTAACTTAAACGGCAGTAACATTTTTTGCAGCACCCCACCCTTCGATGACAGCACCAAACCCGTTCTAACAATACAAACTCTTATGCCCATCTGACTTGCTTGTAATGCTTTCTTTTCCCATGCATCACAAAGCCGATGAGTATATTCATCACGATAATCAGATTGCTCTGTTAAAGTTTGATCACCGCCATCACCATACCAGCCAACAGCTGATCCGCTAATTAGACACTCAGGTTTTTGTTTTCTAGAAGATATCCAGTCTACAAGATCGCGCGTTAGGTCAATACGACTAGACTCAAGTAGACTTTTACGTTTGTCTGTCCACCTCGCATTTGCAATCGGCTCACCCGAAAGGTTAATTACTATATCAATAGTGGTATCTGGTGTTATTTCAGTTAATGACTGAACCGCTTTAATACCAACACCACATTTATCTGCCACAGTACTTGGTCTTCTACTCAGCACAGTGACATCATGATCTGCAGCTATTAAGTGCTGACATAATGCTGAACCAATTAAGCCTGTTCCGCCTGTAATCAGATAATGCTTCATAAAATAATCATCTTGCCTAGCTTGGATTTGATACCAATACTTAAGCCCTGACTAAAGACTTTATTTAAACCACTCAAATGGCCGTTCACCAGCGATTTTGAAATATAAGCCCATATTGATCATATGTATAACAAGTAATCCTATGCCTATACTAACTGCCCATATTGGACTTCTGAAGTGCTCATGCGCACCAATGCTAAATAGACCATAACCGGCTATCGTTGTCCAGACAACCATAGCTAATAGTGCTTTGAAAGTAGCCATATTTTTCTCCAATTTTCTTTTAATTAAGCGATACGTATAACGAAAGTTATTCTAAGTTGTAACTATGCGTTACTTGGTTGTAACTCAACTTCAACTTTAATATCTTTTTTTAATCGTGTCTGGCAAGCTAAGATGTAACCATCCTGTAAATCCTCAACTTCAAGTGTATAAGCGAAATCTGATGTAGGTGTGATTTTGCCTTCGACTAGCTTGCATTTACATGTGCCGCAGCTACCAACCCGACAATCATTTGGCCACGCTATCCCAGCATCAAGTGCTGTTTTTAATAAATTCTCACCTGCTTTGACAGTGATAGTTTCTGTTGAGTTAACAGTGGCTGTGTAATCTTTTTTTTTGTTAAATAAACCAAACATGTCTATTTCCTATATGGTTGAAGTGGATATACCAAAAGTGAGCCTGCAGGTTTTACTGCAGGCTCATTGTTGAAGTCTACTTAGATAGTACCGTAAGAGTCATGCCCTTCTGGCATTTCATAACCAGCTTGAGCATTAATTTTAGCAGCTAAGGCTTGTTCACCCTCAGTAGCAAAATCTCTGTCCCAAGTGGCTAATTTTTTCTTCATTACCATATGGTAAACAGGTG